>OGSB01000008.1_pt1 | contig 413439 bp, 386 predicted proteins | sample 1573741 | NCBI WGS metagenome assembly OGSB01 (sample SAMN03295824, study PRJEB24534) | human gut metagenome | isolation source: fecal sample 5 from infant 3 | host: Homo sapiens | place: USA: Pittsburgh, PA | collected 2014-07 | reverse complement strand
GAATCCGTATCTTCGAGTGCCCACACAGATTGTCTGATAAATTGTTAAAGAGCAGGTGCGACGCGCTTTAGCGCTCTGTCGCGAGGTGGCGTATATTACGCTTTCCTCTTTCAGAGTCAACCCTCATTTTCAGGTTTTTCTCTTCAACCGAACCGGCTGTTTGCGTGAAGTGATTCACATCCGCCGTGTCGATGGAGGCGCATTATAGGGATCCCATTTTTTAGCACAAGTATTTTTTGGATCTTTTTTGCTGAGTGCTTGTTTTTCACCCCTTTCGCTATATTCCTGCGCAATTTGGCTGATTTTTGATAGCTAAATCACTTGCACAGTCTCAATAATCCAACCAAAGTCTTCATTACTGCTCTATTTTCATTGAGGTAAACATGTCTGATGTATTACGTCCTTATAAGGATCTTTTCCCACAGATCGGAAAACGCGTGATGATCGACACCAGTAGCGTCGTCATTGGTGATACTCGTTTGGCTGATGACGTCGGGATTTGGCCGTTGGTTGCGATTCGTGGCGACGTCAACTATGTACAAATCGGCGCCCGTACAAACATTCAGGACGGCAGCGTTCTCCATGTCACACATAAATCCACATCTAATCCGCAAGGTAATCCATTGATCGTGGGTGAGGATGTGACGGTCGGTCATAAAGTCATGCTACACGGCTGCATCATTGGCAACCGCGTATTGGTCGGTATGGGATCAATTTTACTGGACGGCGTAGTTGTAGAAGACGACGTTATGATTGGGGCAGGAAGCCTGGTGCCGCAAAACAAACACCTGGAGAGTGGATATCTGTACCTGGGTAGTCCGGTTAAACAGATCCGGCCATTAAGTGACGAAGAGAAAGCAGGCTTAAAATACTCTGCTAACAACTACGTTAAATGGAAAGATGAGTATTTAAATCAGAGTAACCAAACCCAACCCTGAGAGTCTTCCTGCTGGTCCTGGATCAATGCTTCGGCCTCTTCTTCCAGGTCCCAGCGATGCTGTTGAAAGATTTCCAGCCATTGTTCAGGCGTGCAGCCGCCAAAGCGGGACGCCAACGTCTCCCCTGATATAGCGCATGTTAACTGCATACCATGGACCAACGCAGGGAAAACAACGGCGCTAATATCCGTCAGCCATTCTTCTCGATCGGGAAACTGGATCGCCTGATTCATGCCGACATTTCCTGTTGCATGCTTTTGATGACGGGCTCAATCTGTGGCAATACACCATGCCAGAGTAAAACGGCGTGCGCTGCTTGTCCCACCAGCATCCCCAGACCATCGGCATACTGTTTCGCCCCATGTTCAGCACACCAGGAAAGGAACGTTGTATTTCCTTGCTGATAAAACATGTCATAGCAATAGACAGAGGAGTGAATAAGCGATGTCGGAATGGCTGGTACCTCACCGCTAATTCCGCTGGATGTCGCATTAATAATTAAATCAAAACTGTAATTATCAAGCTCGTCCATTCCCACCGCCTGCACGCTGCCGGTATGGGAGAAGATTTGTGCCAGTTCTTCTGCGCGCGAAGCAGTACGGTTAACGATGGTTACCGCACAATCCAGAGAAAGAAGAGGTAATAAAACCCCCCGGGATGCGCCACCGGCACCAATCAACAGAACTCGCGATCCGGGGCGAATGAAAGATAAACGTTCAAGATCGCTTAATAAGCCGATACCATCCGTGTTATCTCCCAGTAAACGCCCATCCTCAAGTCGTTTAAGAGTATTGACCGCCCCAGCAAGCGATGCCCGCTCCGTTAATTCATCGGCACGCGCAAACGCCTCTTCCTTAAAAGGCACAGTGACATTTGCCCCCTTCCCGCCTTCCGCAAAAAAAGCATTCAGCGTATTCACAAAATCATTGATAGGTGCCAGTACACGTCCATAGGAATGATCAATTTTCAACTGCTCTGCAAATTGCTGATGAATAAAGGGCGATTTACTGTGCGCTATCGGATTACCAAAAACAGCATAGGCTTCTTTCATATTACCCCTGTCGAAACTGTTCACCGGTCAGAGCATCACGGATCTCCGAAGGATTCAAACGCCCTCCGGTCTCCCCTTCAACTACGGGAAAGTCTGTACCAAACTGCGCGCGGACTTCCTCTACCGTTCTGCAAGGCGGTAAGCCACTCAAATTAGCACTGGTGGAGACTAACGGTTTGCCATAAGCCTGGCACAATGCAACCACCAGCGGATGATCGGTGACTCGCACGGCCAGCGAGTCAAAACGACCGGTCAACCAACGAGGCGTAGTCGCGGGCGCAGGGAAAACGAAGGTGACAGGACCAGGCCAGCGAGCGAACACAGCCTCACGTTGAGCATCTGAAAGCGTGCTATCGTCAATATAGGGCTTGAGCTGGTCAAAATTTGCCGCAATCAAAATTAAGCCTTTATCGACTGGGCGTTGTTTTAGCGCCAACAGACGGGTAACAGCCGTTTCGCTGTCGGGATCGCAGCCGACACCAAATACAGCTTCTGTTGGATAGGCGATGACTTTTTCTTGTTTCAGAACCGCTATTGCAGCAGCGATAGGGCCTGTGGGCAGGTTATTATTCACTTTTTTATTCCGCCGAGAACGGCTTTCCACATTGTTTACTGGCACAGAAATGCTTCACACCCTGCGCGGTTTTCTTTTCGATGAGTAGCGGATAATGGCACTCAGGACACTCTCCGGCTAACGGTTTGAAGTTAATGACAAACTGGCACTCCGGATAGCGATCGCAGGAGTAAAACGTTTTGCCATAACGGGAACGCCGCTGGACCAGGTGGCCAGTCTGGCATTGAGGACAGACTATTGCTGTTTCATCTGGCTTGTCGATAAGTTCGGTGTGTTCACATGTTGGATAATCGCTGCATCCAATAAACATCCCGAATCTTCCCTGTCTCAGCACCAGCTCGGCGCCACATGCAGGACAAAGCTTACCCTCCAGAACTTTGACAATATGTCCGTCCGCGGAAGATTTCAGCGGACGGATGTAATCGCATTCTGGATAGTGTGAACAACCGAGAAACGGACCGTGTTTCCCGGAACGAATAACCAGTTCAGCCCCACATTGTGGGCAGGGCTCGTTTTTACGCACCGTAAACAGTGCTGATTTAGCCATAACAACTCATACTGAATGAAGATTGATTAATGCAGCATACCTTCATTCACTTCAAAGAGTAATTCTTCCATTTGCTGATAGGCATTTTCACAACCTGGAATATTGAAAAGCACCATCAGGATCACCCACTTCAGATCTTCCAGATCGAACTCTGCCGTATCCAGCGCGAGTACGCGCTCAATGACCATTTCTCGTGTTTCGAGGTTTAGCACCTGAATCTGTTCCAGGAATAGCAGGAACCCTCTACAGCTTGCATCCAGTCGATCACACTCTTCTGCGGTATAAATACGTATAGAAAGAGGATCGGATGCCAGCTGCATAGGTTCGGCAAGACCATCCTGATAATCAGCAAGCTTTTCCAGCCAAAGTAACGCGTTGTAGATGTCTTCACGATCAAAACCAGCGTCGGTAAGATCCCGTTCCAGTTTGTCCTGATCCACACGCAGCTCAGCTTCGTTATGGATATATGTCTCAAACAAATACATTAGTACGTCGAACATGGCATGCCCTCCTCAATCGGACATAGCCGCCGGGTACAGCTGCGATCCATCCTGCTAACTCCAGTTCGAGCAGTTGAGCCACTACCTCTGGCACAGGTTGGCCGGCACGTTCAGCGACGACGTCAACAGGTGTTACCTCATCTCCTACGTTAGCCAGGAGCTCCGGAAATGGCAATGCCACCTCTTCGTGATCTGGCGAATAAATTGATTTTTCAGGTTCATCTGGCAACCATTGCAGCCCATATTGCAAATTTTCCAGAATTTCTTCTGGGGCCGTCACAAGCGTGGCTCCCTGCTGAATAAGCCAATGTGGACCTTCACTTCCCGGACTCCCAATCGGTCCAGGCAACGCAAAAACCTCCCGCCCTTGTTCCAGTGCGCAACGCGCAGTGACCAGTGACCCGCTACGCTGAGCAGCTTCTACAACCAGGACTCCTTTACTTAGACCACTAATAATGCGATTTCGTCGGGGAAAATTGCGCGGCAAAGGAAGCGTATCTAATGGGAACTCAGACACCAGTGCGCCTCCAGCCTCAATCAGTCGTTTAGCCAGACGGACATGCTGTCGTGGATGAATGGTCTCAAGCCCATTTCCCAGCACCGCAATACTCGTGCCCTCTCGGTTTATCGCAGCATTGTGCGCCACACCATCAATCCCCCGGGCCAGGCCGCTGGTGATCGTCACGCCGCATGCTGCAAGCTTTTCACAAAACAGCCGCCCCCAGCGTTCGCCATACCAGGAGTGCTGTCGGCTACCGACGACGGCAACCTGAAACGAGCTAAGGCATATGGGATTTCCTGCAACAAAAAGCACCCCAGGATAATCCTCAATTGCACGGAGCTGTGCCGGATAATGCTCGCTGTCGGCAACCACAAAATGATGGTTGGGCTGTTCAAGCCAGCGCAGCGTTTTTTCCACCGTCTGATCTGGAAAGGTTAAAAAGCGCCGGGCCTGGCGGGGAGAGAGTCCAGCATGATGAAGTACCACGTTGTTAATACACGGCTGAGTATTGAGCCAGTGGGCAACGCGCACCATCTCATCACCATACAGTTCATTCACTTGTGCTAAACGTAGCCAAATCTCGATTTTGGTCATCCCTGTTCCCCTGCCACAAGCAGTCCTGGCAATCTTTGCGATTGGTCACTGATGCTGTCAATCAGAGGGGGTTTTGTCTAGAATAGAGGTAATAATCTTTTCAACTCCTGAACACAACTCTGGATAACTATGTCAGTTTTGCAAGTGTTACATATTCCGGACGAGCGCCTTCGCAAAGTCGCAAAACCGGTCGAAGAAGTGAATGCAGAAATTCAGCGTATCGTTGATGATATGTTCGAAACGATGTACGCCGAAGAAGGTATCGGTCTGGCAGCAACTCAGGTCGATATTCATCAGCGCATCATTGTTATTGATGTCTCTGAAAATCGCGACGAGCAGTTGGTACTCATTAACCCAGAGCTGCTGGAAAAAGACGGCGAAACAGGTATTGAAGAAGGCTGCCTGTCTATTCCCGAACAGCGTGCGTTAGTACCGCGCGCAGAGAAAGTAAAAATTCGTGCGCTCGATCGCAACGGCAAATCTTTTGAACTGGAAGCCGATGGCCTGCTGGCTATCTGCATTCAACATGAAATGGATCACCTGGTCGGTAAACTGTTTATCGATTATCTGTCTCCGTTGAAGCAACAACGCATTCGTCAGAAAGTTGAAAAACTCGACCGCCTGAACGCCCGAGCTTAAGGACAAGAATCAACGTGTCAGACTCACTACGTATTATTTTTGCGGGTACACCTGACTTTGCAGCGCGTCATCTCGACGCGCTGTTGTCTTCTGGACATAACGTCGTTGGCGTGTTTACCCAACCGGACCGTCCGGCGGGACGCGGTAAAAAGCTGATGCCCAGCCCGGTAAAAGTGCTGGCGGAAGAAAAAGGGATACCGGTTTTCCAACCCGTCTCTCTTCGTCCTCAGGAAAACCAGCAGCTGGTTGCTGATTTACGCGCAGACGTGATGGTAGTGGTAGCATATGGCCTGATACTGCCAAAAGCCGTACTGGAAATGCCGCGTCTGGGTTGTATCAACGTTCACGGTTCCCTGCTTCCACGCTGGCGTGGCGCAGCCCCAATCCAGCGCTCACTGTGGGCAGGCGACGCCGAAACTGGTGTGACCATCATGCAGATGGATGTTGGCCTCGACACCGGTGATATGCTGCTTAAGCTGTCCTGCCCGATAACTGCAGAAGATACCAGCGGTTCGTTATACGATAAGCTGGCAGATTTAGGGCCTCAGGGGCTGATTGAAACGCTAAAACAGCTGGCGGCTGGCACCATAAAACCCGTTGTACAAGATGAATCACTGGTTACGCATGCAGAAAAACTCAGCAAAGAAGAGGCCCGTATCGACTGGTCGCTTTCAGCCGCTCAGTTGGAACGCTGCATCCGCGCCTTTAACCCGTGGCCAATGAGCTGGCTTGAAATCGACGGCCAGCCAGTGAAAGTCTGGCAAGCTACGGTTATTACAGCGAACACACAGGCCGCACCAGGCACTATTCTTGAGGCGACAAAACAGGGTATCCAGGTCGCAACGGGCGACGGCATCCTGAATCTCGTCTCTTTGCAACCTGCCGGTAAAAAAGCCATGAGCGCGCAGGATCTGCTTAATTCGCGCCGGAAATGGTTTGTACCCGGTAACCGTCTGGTATGACGGTTCATCTCTTTAAGCCCGGTATCTCCGGGCATTTTTATTTTTGCGCTTATGAAAAAACATCTTAATTTACGCAGTATGGCGGCCCAGGCCGTCGAACAGGTTGTCGAAAAGGGACAATCATTAAGCAACGTGCTGCCCGCCATGCAGCAAAAAGTTGCCGATAAAGACAAAGCACTGTTGCAGGAGCTTTGCTTCGGCGTGTTGCGTACACTCTCCCAACTGGAGTGGATGATCCAGCAGTTGATGGAACGTCCAATGACGGGCAAACAGCGCACTGTTCACTATCTGATCATGGTGGGCTTCTACCAACTGCTGCATACTCGTATTCCACCGCATGCTGCTTTGGCAGAGACCGTAGAAGGCGCAGTCGTTATTAAGCGTCCGCAGCTTAAAGGGCTGATCAACGGCGTGCTGCGCCAGTTTCAGCGCCGTCAAGAAGAGCTACTGGCTGAATTCTCTCAAAGCGATTTACGTTTCTTACACCCCTCCTGGCTGGTGAAACGTATTAAGACCGCTTATCCGCAGCAGTGGGAAGCCATTCTTGAAGCCAATAACCAGCGACCGCCGATGTGGTTACGTGTCAATCGTAACCATCATACGCGCGATGCCTGGCTGGACCTGCTGACCGAAGCGGGATTAACCGGTTTCCCGCATCCAGATTACCCGGATGCAGTGCGTCTGGAAACGCCAGCTCCTGTGCACGCCCTCCCTGGTTTTGATGAAGGCTGGGTAACCGTCCAGGATGCTTCCGCTCAAGGATGCATAAACTATCTGTTGCCGGAGGACGGTGAACAGATCCTCGACCTATGCTGTGCGCCGGGGGGCAAAACCACTCACATTCTGGAAGTTGCTCCGCACGCTAACGTAATGGCTGTCGATGTTGATGAAAAACGCTTATCGCGCGTTTTCGACAATCTAAAACGTCTGGGTATGAAGGCAACCGTAAAACAGGGTGATGGCCGCTATCCACAGCAGTGGTGCGGTGAACAACAGTTTGACCGTATTTTGCTGGACGCTCCGTGTTCTGCCACCGGAGTGATCCGTCGCCATCCGGATATCAAATGGCTGCGTCGCGACCGGGATATTGCTGAACTTGCCCAGTTGCAGGCTGAAATCCTGAATGCAACCTGGCCACATCTTAAACCTGGCGGCACGCTGGTTTATGCAACCTGCTCTATCCTGCCAGAAGAAAACCAACAGCAAATTGCCGCCTTCCTTGCGCGCACGCCAGATGCGGTATTAAGCGTCACTGGTACGCCGGAAAAACCTGGACATCAGAATTTACCGAGTGCGGAAGATGGTGATGGCTTCTTTTACGCTAAGCTAATCAAAAAGTGATGAGATAACGGGTCGCGACTGATGAAAATTATCATTCTGGGCGCAGGGCAAGTTGGCGGTACGCTGGCTGAAAACCTGGTCGGAGAGAACAACGATATCACGGTAGTCGATACCAATGGTGAGCGCCTGCGTAGCCTGCAGGACAAGTTTGATCTCCGTGTCGTGCAAGGGCATGGTTCGCATCCCCGCGTTCTACGTGAAGCCGGTGCTGACGATGCCGATATGCTGGTTGCCGTAACCAGCTCAGATGAAACAAATATGGTTGCCTGCCAGGTAGCTTATTCACTGTTTAACACGCCTAATCGTATCGCTCGTATTCGTTCACCGGATTACGTTCGTGATGCGGACAAGCTATTTCAATCTGATGCGGTGCCTATCGATCACCTGATTGCGCCTGAGCAACTGGTTATCGATAGCATTTATCGCCTGATTGAATATCCGGGCGCATTGCAGGTAGTGAATTTTGCCGAAGGAAAAGTCAGCCTGGCCGTGGTGAAAGCCTATTACGGTGGGCCGCTGATTGGTAATGCGCTGTCGACAATGCGTGAGCATATGCCGCACATCGATACCCGCGTTGCGGCGATTTTCCGTCATGACCGACCGATCCGTCCGCAAGGTTCTACCATTGTTGAAGCGGGTGATGAAGTTTTCTTCATCGCGGCCTCGCAGCATATTCGCGCCGTAATGAGCGAATTACAGCGTCTGGAAAAGCCTTACAAACGCATTATGTTAGTGGGCGGTGGGAATATTGGCGCGGGGCTGGCACGGCGACTAGAAAAAGATTACAGCGTCAAACTGATTGAACGTAATCAACAGCGCGCATCCGAGCTTGCAGAGAAACTGCAAAATACGATCGTCTTTTTTGGTGATGCCTCGGATCAAGAGCTGCTGGCGGAAGAACATATCGATCAGGTTGATCTGTTCATTGCGGTAACCAACGATGATGAAGCGAATATCATGTCGGCGATGCTTGCCAAACGGATGGGCGCCAAGAAAGTGATGGTGTTGATCCAACGCAGAGCATACGTCGATCTGGTGCAAGGCAGCGTGATCGATATTGCGATTTCACCGCAGCAGGCAACCATCTCTGCGCTGCTCAGTCATGTGCGTAAAGCGGATATTGTTGGTGTATCTTCACTGCGCCGTGGCGTCGCGGAAGCCATTGAAGCCGTTGCACACGGTGATGAAACGACGTCACGGGTTGTGGGTCGCTCAATTGATGAAATTAAACTTCCACCAGGAACCATTATTGGCGCCGTTGTGCGTGGTAACGATGTGATGATTGCCAATGATAACCTGCGTATTGAACAGGGCGATCACGTAATTATGTTCCTGACAGATAAAAAGTTTATTACCGACGTCGAGCGACTATTCCAGCCAAGTCCGTTCTTCCTGTAATAATTTGGGCGCTGAAACTGCGCCTAAATTATTTCCCTTTATTTTTCATGGTTTAATAAATTTCTATTTAGGCAATACATAAATGGAAATTGCCTAAACATTTGTTAAACTTATAAACGTCAGCTGCATAGGGAGAATAAGATGAGCATTATTAAAGAATTTCGCGAATTCGCGATGCGCGGGAATGTTGTCGATTTGGCAGTAGGTGTCATTATTGGTGCGGCATTTGGGAAGATAGTTTCATCACTGGTTGCCGATATCATCATGCCGCCGCTGGGGTTGTTAATTGGTGGAATTGATTTTAAACAGTTTGCTTTAACACTACGTGATGCACAGGGAGATATCCCTGCAGTCGTTATGCATTACGGTGTATTTATTCAGAATATCTTTGATTTCGTTATTGTTGCGTTTGCTATCTTTATGGCAATCAAGCTGATCAACAAACTGAACCGTAAAAAAGCGGAAGAGCCAGCAGCACCGCCGGCGCCATCGAAAGAAGAAGTATTGCTGAGTGAAATTCGTGACCTGCTGAAAGAACAGAATAACCGCTCTTAAGCACTCACTGAAACAAGAAGGCCAGTGGTAAAAAAGTGAATGACTTTCTTGCCACTGGCCTCCCAGTTACCCCGATTACCATGTTTACCTTTACGTAGATAACTTCCTTTCCCTTTCTTATTTTTCTCAACGCGCTGCCTGAACAGTGGGTCATGTAGAAGCGCCTCAATGGCGTTATCTTTTATCTGCCCTTTAGTGTGCTGATAACGACTCATGATACCTCCGGTTGTCGTAATTTACGCCGCGAGTGTAGATCTGACCGTGCAATAAATCAACAGCCTGATGGTGATCCACTGGCGCCTTGCTCAAGTGCTTCAAGGATAGAGCAGTACACGCTGCTGTGTGCCTTACCACAACACGCGTCATTCAATCGCTGCAGCGACCGTTGCATCGCCTGAAGCTCAGCTATTCTCGCTTCCACTTCCTGCAATCTTTCCTGGACGATCCCTTTTGATTCCTGGCAGGTATGGTGTTCGGGATCGATGCGGATCGAAAGCAGTTCGCGGATCGATTCCAGAGTGAAACCAAGCTGACGGGCATAGCGAATAAACTTTAGACGCTGAAGATCGCTTTCCGTATAGAGACGAAACCCGCCTTCTGTACGTATTTCATGTTCCATCATCTGCTGCTTTTCATAGTAGCGGATAGTATCAGGCGTCACGTCAGCCAGTTTCGCTAATTCACCAATACGGTACATGCTATCTCCGCTATTCGTCGTTGATCTTCTGCAGCAGCTTATCTGCGTATTCACCGTGTAAAAACTCGGTGCTGAGTCCAGCCTGCCGAAGTTTCAGTTCCAGTAGTGACAGTCTTCGACTCACTTCCTGATAATGGGGATCATCTTTGCGGATCCCTGCAAGTATTTCAAGCAGTTGTATTGCCTCTCTGCGCTGCTCAAGCTCAGGAGGAAGACATCCCGCATTTTTTAATAAACGGAATCCGGCTCGAAGTTCCGGCGGAATGTGGGAATCATCGTCAAGAACCAACGGTTCTCCTGTACCAGGCAAACCATCAAACTCACCTTTAGACTGCGCATCAGTAATATGGCGCTCTGCCCACTGGTCCAGTAACCACATACAACACTCCAGTGATGAACAAAAAGAGTACAGATATTGTAGGTAAGTGGGGATATGACGGATATAAAAAAACCCGCCGAGGCGGGTTTTTTTACGTTACTACAGATTACTCTGCAGCAGCTTCTGTTTTCTCTGAACGATCAACCAGCTCGATGTATGCCATCGGCGCGTTGTCGCCTGCACGGAAACCACACTTCAGAATGCGAGTGTAACCACCGGCGCGGCTCGCGAAACGCGGGCCCAGTTCGTTAAACAGTTTTGCCACGATCTCGTTATCACGAGTGCGGGCGAATGCCAGACGACGATTAGCTACGCTATCAGTCTTGGCAAGAGTAATCAGCGGCTCAACTACGCGACGCAGCTCTTTCGCTTTCGGCAGAGTCGTCTTGATGATTTCATGACGAACCAGTGAACCTGCCATATTGCGGAACATAGCCTGGCGATGGCTGCTGTTGCGGTTCAGTTGACGACCACTCTTACGATGGCGCATGACCTTATCCTTCTCAGTAAAACCTTAACCTGTGATCCGGTTACTCGTCAGCGATGCTTGCCGGTGGCCAGTTTTCCAGGCGCATGCCCAGAGACAGTCCACGGGAAGCCAGCACGTCTTTAATCTCAGTAAGAGATTTTTTACCAAGGTTAGGCGTCTTAAGAAGCTCAACCTCAGTACGCTGTACCAGATCACCGATATAGTGGATAGCTTCTGCTTTGAGGCAGTTAGCAGAGCGGACAGTCAATTCCAGATCGTCAACAGGGCGCAGCAGGATCGGATCGAATTCTGGTTTCTCTTCTTTAACTTCCGGCTGACGTACATCACGTAAGTCAACGAAAGCTTCAAGTTGTTCAGCCAGAATGGTTGCCGCACGACGAATCGCCTCTTCAGGATCGATTGTGCCGTTGGTTTCCATTTCGATGACCAGCTTGTCCAGGTCGGTACGCTGTTCTACACGCGCTGCTTCAACATTGTAGGCAATACGCTCTACAGGGCTGTAGCATGCGTCGACCAGCAGACGGCCGATTGGGCGCTCATCTTCTTCCGAATGAATTCGGGTAGAAGCCGGCACATAACCACGACCGCGCTGAACTTTGATACGCATGCTAATAGATGCATTCTCATCGGTCAGGTGGCAGATCACGTGCTGTGGCTTGACGATTTCGACATCACCATCATGGGTAATGTCGGCTGCAGTCACAGGGCCAATGCCAGATTTATTCAAGGTAAGAATAACGTCATCTTTACCCTGAACTCTCACCGCCAGCCCTTTCAGGTTGAGCAGGATTTCCAGGATATCTTCCTGAACGCCTTCTTTGGTGCTGTACTCATGTAGTACACCATCAATCTCAACCTCGGTCACCGCGCAACCCGGCATCGATGAGAGCAGAATACGGCGCAGTGCGTTACCCAAAGTATGGCCAAAGCCACGCTCTAAAGGCTCAAGGGTCACCTTGGCGTGCGTCGAACTCACTTGCTCGATATCTACCAGGCGCGGTTTTAGAAACTCTGTCACAGAACCCTGCATTGTGTCCTCTCTTTGGTACTAAGCTTTACTTGGAGTAAAGCTCGACGATCAGGTGTTCGTTAATGTCCGCAGACAGATCAGAACGCTCCGGCTTACGCTTGAACGTACCTTCCATCTTGCCAGCATCAACTTCCAGCCAGGTTGGCTTTTCACGCTGCTCAGCCAGCTCCAGAGCGGCTTTCACGCGAGACTGCTTCTTCGCTTTCTCACGAATGCTAACAACGTCATTCGGACTAACCTGATAAGAAGCGATGTTAACAACACGACCGTTTACCATAATTGCTTTATGGCTGACCAGCTGACGTGCTTCTGCACGAGTGGCACCGAAGCCCATACGGTATACAACGTTGTCCAGACGACCTTCCAGCAGACCCAACAGGTTTTCACCGGTGTTGCCTTTCAGACGTGCTGCTTCTTTGTAGTAGTTACGGAACTGACGCTCCAGCACACCGTAGATACGGCGAACTTTTTGCTTTTCACGCAACTGCACACCATAGTCAGACAGACGCGGTTTACGCGCACCGTGCTGGCCAGGAGCTTGTTCAATTTTACACTTGGTATCGATCGCGCGAACGCCAGACTTAAGGAATAAGTCAGTGCCCTCACGACGGCTCAGCTTGAGCTTAGGACCCAAATATCTTGCCATTTTCTTTCTCCAACAATCCTAGAAACGACAGCGTTATACGCGACGTTTTTTCGGCGGACGACAACCGTTATGAGGGATCGGAGTCACATCAGTAATATTAGTGATGCGGAAACCAGCGGCGTTCAGAGCACGAACAGTAGATTCGCGACCTGGACCCGGTCCTTTGACCATAACTTCCAGATTCTTGATACCGTATTCTTTTACGGCTTCAGCGCAACGCTCTGCTGCAACCTGAGCTGCAAACGGAGTGGATTTGCGAGAACCACGGAAACCGGAACCACCGGCTGTTGCCCAACCCAGTGCGTTACCCTGACGATCAGTAATGGTAACGATGGTGTTGTTAAAAGAAGCATGGATATGAGCCACGCCGTCAGAGACTTGTTTTCTTACACGTTTACGTGCACGAATTGGTGCCTTTGCCATTATTCAATCACCCCGATTATTTCTTGATCGGTTTGCGCGGACCCTTACGGGTACGTGCGTTGGTCTTGGTACGCTGACCGCGAACCGGGAGACCACGACGATGACGCAAACCGCGATAGCAACCAAGGTCCATAAGGCGCTTGATGCTCATGCTAACTTCACGGCGCAGATCACCTTCAACGACAAATTTGGCAACTTCGTCACGCAGCGTGTCGATTTGTTCTTCAGACAGCTCACTGATCTTAACATCTTCAGCGATACCCGCGGCAGCCAGAATGGCTTTAGAACGGGTCTTGCCGACGCCGTAGATCGAAGTTAATGCGATCACAGCATGTTTCTGATCAGGAATGTTAATGCCTGCTATACGGGCCACTATGCACTCCTACTATTTAATATGTACGCACCATGCTGAAAAGCCCGTTTTCAGGATACTCAAATGGAAACGCACAGACATACAAAAGATTGGCTGGCTAATCTAGCCAGCTCAACCCAACTTTGCAAGAAAAATATGCGAATAAATCAGCCTTGGCGCTGTTTATGCTTCGGCTCGGCACTGCAAATCACACGGATGACACCATCACGCTTAACGATTTTGCAGTTACGGCATAATTTCTTGACGGAAGCACGAACTTTCATTTTTACTCTCCGTAACTTCTCGGGCGACTGTTAACGGCCGTAGCCTTTCAGATTCGCCTTCTTCAATGCAGACTCGTACTGACTTGACATCATCAGAGTTTGCACTTGAGCCATAAAGTCCATAATCACGACAACAACGATAAGCAGTGAGGTCCCACCGAAGTAGAACGGTACTTTCATTGCATCACGCATGAACTCCGGGATCAGGCAGATAAAGGTAATGTAGAGCGCACCAACCAGAGTCAGGCGGGTCATTACTTTATCGATATACTTCGCCGTTTGCTCTCCCGGACGAATTCCTGGTACAAATGCACCGGACTTCTTCAGGTTATCTGCTGTTTCACGCGGGTTGAAAACCAACGCCGTGTAGAAGAAACAGAAGAATATGATTGCAGACGCATAGAGTAACACATAAAGCGGTTGCCCAGGCTGCAAATACAGCGAAATTGTTGTCAGCCAGTTCCAACCAGTCCCGCCCCCGAACCATGACGCGATGGTCGCTGGGAACAGAATAATACTGGAAGCGAAGATTGCCGGGATTACCCCCGCCATATTCACTTTCAGCGGTAAATGTGTGCTCTGTGCAGCATAGACACGACGACCTTGCTGACGTTTCGCGTAGTTTACCACAATGCGGCGTTGACCACGCTCAACAAATACAACAAAGAACGTCACTGCAAATACTAATACTGCAACCAACAGCAACACGAGGAAGTGCAGGTCGCCTTGACGCGCTTGCTCGATAGTATGGGCAATGGCTGGCGGGAGTCCCGCGACAATACCGGCGAAGATAATGATTGAGATACCGTTGCCGATACCACGTTCAGTAATCTGTTCGCCCAACCACATCAGGAACATCGTCCCTGTAACCAGACTTACAACAGCGGTGAAATAGAATGCAAAGCCTGGATTCATTACCAGGCCCTGCATACCAGGCATATTCGGCAGACCGGTAGCAATACCGATCGACTGGAATATTGCCAGCACCAGAGTACCGTAGCGGGTGTACTGGCTGATCTTACGACGACCAGACTCCCCTTCTTTCTTAATTTCTGCCAGCGTTGGATGAACCACCGTCAGCAGCTGGATAATAATCGACGCCGAAATATACGGCATGATCCCCAGAGCAAAGATAGAAGCACGGCTGAGAGCACCACCAGAGAACATGTTAAACATTTCAATGATGGTGCCTCGCTGTTGCTCAAGCAGTTTGGCAAGTACAGCGGCATCAATACCAGGGATCGGAATGAAAGAGCCAATACGGAACACAATCAGCGCGCCGATTACAAACAGCAGTCTGCGTTTCAGCTCGCCTAAGCCACCTTTGGCACTTTGAAAATCTAATCCCGGTTGTTTAGCCATCTGCTACTTATTCCTCGATTTTACCGCCAGCAGCTTCGATAGCAGCACGAGCGCCTTTAGTAACACGCAGGCCACGAACAGTTACCGGAGTAGTGACTTCACCAGCCAGAATCACTTTCGCGAACTCGATCTGGATACCGATAATGTTAGCTGCTTTCAGCGTGTTCAGGTCTACAACACCGCCTTCAACTTTAGCAAGGTCAGACAGACGAACTTCGGCTGTAATCGCTGCTTTACGTGAAGTGAAGCCGAATTTCGGCAGACGACGGTACAGAGGCATCTGACCACCCTCGAAACCGCGACGTACGCCACCGCCAGAACGAGACTTCTGACCTTTGTGACCACGACCACCGGTTTTACCGAGGCCAGAACCGATACCACGACCCAGGCGGCGAGCCGCTTTTTTAGAGCCTTCGGCCGGAGACAGAGTATTTAAACGCATCTCTTACTCCTCAACTTTAACCATGAAGGAAACCGCGTTGACCATACCACGAACAGCAGGAGTATCCTCGCGCTCTACGGTGTGACCAATACGACGCAGACCCAGGCCAAGCAGCGTTGCCTTATGTTTCGGCAGACGACCGATTGCACTGCGGGTTTGAGTAATTTTAATAGTCTTTGCCATGGTTTATTTCCCCAGAATTTCTTCAACGGATTTACCACGCTTGGCAGCGACCATTTCCGGAGATTTCATATTTTCCAGGCCATCGATAGTTGCACGAACCACGTTAATCGGGTTAGTAGAACCATACGCTTTAGCCAGAACGTTACGAACTCCAGCGACTTCCAGAACGGCGCGCATTGCACCACCGGCGATGATACCGGTACCTTCGGAAGCCGGCTGCATGAATACACGAGAACCCGTGTGAGTACCCTTAACCGGGTGCTGCAGGGTGCCGTGGTTCAGCGCGACGTTAATCATATTGCGACGGGCTTTTTCCATCGCTTTCTGGATCGCTGCTGGAACTTCACGCGCTTTACCGTAACCAAAACCAACGCGACCGTTACCATCACCAACTACAGTCAGAGCTGTGAAGGAGAAAATACGACCACCTTTAACGGTTTTAGATACGCGGTTAACCGCGATCAGCTTTTCCTGCAGTTCGCCAGCTTGTTTTTCGATGTGAGCCATCTTACACCTCTACCTTAGAACTGAAGGCCAGCTTCACGGGCAGCATCTGCCAGTGCCTGGACACGACCATGATATTGGAACCCGGAACGGTCAAAAGAAACATCTTTGATGCCTTTTTCCAGAGCGCGTTCAGCAACAGCTTTACCTACAGCTGCAGCAGCGTCTTTGTTACCGGTGTACTTCAATTGTTCAGCGATAGCTTTTTCTACAGTAGAAGCAGCTACCAGAACTTCAGAACCGTTCGGTGCAATTACCTGTGCGTAAATATGACGCGGGGTACGATGTACCACCAGGCGAGTTGCGCCCAGCTCCTGGAGCTTGCGGCGTGCGCGGGTCGCACGACGGATACGAGCAGATTTCTTATCCATAGTGTTACCTTACTTCTTCTTAGCCTCTTTGGTACGCACGACTTCGTCGGCGTAACGAACACCCTTGCCTTTATAAGGCTCAGGACGACGGTAGGCGCGCAGATCTGCTGCAACCTGACCGATCAGCTGTTTATCAGCGCCTTTCAGCACGATTTCAGTCTGAGACGGACATTCTGCAGTAATACCCGCAGGCAGCTGATGGTCAACAGGGTGAGAGAAACCTAAAGCCAGGTTTACTACATTCCCTTTAACCGCTGCACGATAACCTACACCAACCAGCTGTAGCTTCTTAGTGAAGCCTTCGGTAACACCGACAACCATTGCATTCAGCAGGGCACGCGCGGTACCAGCCTGAGCCCATCCATCTGCGTAACCATCACGCGGACCGAAGGTCAGTGCATTATCTGCATGATTTACTGCAACAGCATCGTTGAGAGTACGAGTCAGCTCGCCGTTTTTACCTTTGATCGTAATAACCTGACCGTTGATTTTTACATCAACGCCGGCAGGAATAACGACCGGTGCTTTAGCAACACGAGACATTTTTTCCTCCGATTAGGCTACGTAGCAGATAATTTCGCCACCAAGACCAGCCTGGCGCGCTGCACGATCAGTCATAACACCTTTAGAGGTAGAAACAACTGCGATACCCATGCCAGCCATAACTTTCGGCAGCTCGTCTTTACGCTTATAAATGCGCAGACCTGGGCGACTGACACGCTGAATGCTTTCTACAACAGCTTTACCCTGGAAATACTTAAGAGTAAGTTCCAGTTCCGGCTTGGTGTCGCCTTCAACTTTAAAATCTTCAATAAAACCTTCTTCCTTCAGCACGTTGGCAATTGCCACTTTCAGCTTGGAGGAAGGCATGGTGACCGCAGCTTTATTCGCGGCCTGACCGTTACGGATACGGGTCAGCATATCCGCGATCGGATCTTGCATGCTCATCTGTCTTTACTCCCGTGATTCAATTGGTAATTACCAGCTAGCCTTTTTCAAGCCTGGTACTTCACCGCGCATAGCGGCTTCACGCAGTTTGATACGGCTCAACCCGAACTTGCCCACATAGCCATGCGGACGACCTGTTTGACGGCAGCGGTTACGCTGACGGGACGGGCTGGAATCACGCGGCAGAGACTGCAGCTTGAGAACTGCGTTCCAACGATCTTCGTCGGTCGCGTTCACATCAGAGATAATAGCTTTCAGTTCAGCGCGTTTTGCGAAGTACTTATCAGCTAAAGCTACGCGCTTTACTTCGCGTGCTTTCATTGATTGCTTAGCCATTCAGTAACCCTACCTTACTTGCGGAACGGGAAGTCAAAGGCAGCCAGCAGAGCACGGCCTTCTTCATCAGATTTCGCAGTAGTGGTAATGGTAATATCCAAACCACGCACGCGGTCGACTTTATCGTAGTCGATTTCTGGGAAGATGATCTGCTCACGGACACCCATGCTGTAGTTACCACGACCGTCGAAAGACTTAGCGGACAAGCCACGGAAGTCACGGATACGTGGAACAGCAATAGTGATCAGGCGCTCAAAGAACTCCCACATGCGTTCGCCACGCAGAGTTACTTTACAGCCGATCGGATAGCCCTGACGGATTTTGAAGCCTGCAACTGATTTGCGTGCTTTGGTGATCAGCGGTTTTTGACCGGAGATTGCTGTCAGGTCAGCTGCTGCGTTATCCAGCAGTTTCTTGTCAGCGATCGCTTCACCAACACCCATGTTCAGGGTGATCTTCTCGACCCGAGGGACTTGCATGACAGAATTGTAGTTAAACTCAGTCATGAGTTTAGCGACTACTTCGTCTTTGTAGTAATCATGCAGTTTCGCCATCGTACTACTCCAAATTACTTGATAGTTTCGCTGTTAGATTTAAAGAAACGGACTTTTTTGCCGTCTTCGAATCTAAAGCCTACACGGTCAGCCTTGCCGGTTGCCGCGTTGAAGATAGCAAGGTTAGAGATCTGAATAGCTGCTTCTTTCTCTACAATGCCGCCTGGTTGGTTCAGGGCCGGAACCGGCTTCTGATGTTTCTTAACCAGGTTGATACCTTCAACAATGACCTTGCCGGAAGACAGGACATTCTTAACTTTACCGCGTTTACCTTTATCTTTACCGGTTAACACGATAACTTCGTCATCACGACGGATCTTCGCTGCCATGATTCGCTCCTTAGAGTACTTCTGGTGCCAGAGAGATAATTTTCATGAACTTCTCGTTACGAAGTTCACGAGTTACCGGCCCAAAAATACGCGTACCGATAGGTTGCTCGCTGTTATTGTTTAAAATAACGCATGCATTACCATCGAAGCGAATGACAGAACCGTCCGGGCGACGAACACCCTTCTTGGTGCGCACCACTACCGCCTTCAGCACATCACCTTTTTTGACCTTACCACGCGGAATTGCTTCCTTGATGGTGATCTTGATGATATCGCCGACGCCTGCGTAGCGACGGTGCGAGCCACCCAGAACCTTGATACACATTACGCGACGTGCACCGGAGTTGTCGGCGACGTTCAGCATAGTCTGTTCTTGGATCATTTTAGTGCTCCGCTAATGTCAACTACTACTGAGACCCGAAAATCAGGTCGTTAAAAAAGCCCCATATCGGGGGCGCGGCATTATAACACCGCTTCAACGATATGGGTAGAAAAAATAAACGGCTCATCGCTGAGCCGTTTATTCGTTGAGAATGCCTACTGTATTACAGAACGGCTTTCTCTACAACGCGAACCAGCGTCCAGGACTTAGTCTTGGACAGCGGACGGCATTCGCGGATTTCAACCACGTCACCAGTACCGCATTCGTTGTTCTCGTCATGTACGTGCAGTTTGGTCGTACGCTTAATGAATTTACCGTAGATCGGGTGTTTCACAAAACGTTCGATAGCAACAACGATGGATTTCTCCATTTTATCGCTAACAACGCGACCTTGCAGAGTACGGATTTTATCGGTCATTACGCACCCGCCTTCTCAGTCAGTAAAGTCTTAACGCGTGCGACATCACGACGCACTTGCTTCAACAGGTGAGACTGTTGCAGCTGGCCACTTGCAGCCTGCATACGCAGGTTGAACTGCTCACGCAGCAGATTCAGCAGCTCGGTGTTCAGCTCTTCAACACTCTTCTCACGCAGCTCTTTTGCTTTCATTACATCACCGTCTTAGTTACAAAGGTGGTTTTAATCGGCAGTTTCGCTGCTGCCAGCTTGAATGCTTCACGGGCCAGCTCTTCCGGTACGCCGTCCATTTCATACAGGACTTTACCCGGCTGAATCAAGGCAACCCAATACTCCACGTTACCTTTACCTTTACCCATACGCACTGCCAGCGGCTTTTCAGTGATCGGTTTGTCCGGGAATACACGGATCCAGATCTTACCTTGACGCTTAACTGCACGGGTCATAGCACGACGTGCTGCTTCGATCTGACGGGCAGTCAGACGACCACGGCCAACAGCTTTCAGACCGAAGCTGCCGAAGCTAACATCCGTACCCTGCGCCAGACCGCGGTTACGGCCTTTGTGCATTTTACGGAATTTTGTACGCTTTGGTTGTAACATCAGCGACGCTCCTTATTTACGGCCTTTACGCTGCTGCTTTTTAGGTTGCGCAGCCGGTTTTTCCGGTTGTTCAACAGCAGCCATACCACCCAGGATCTCGCCTTTGAAGATCCACACTTTAACGCCGATTACACCGTAAGTGGTGTGCGCTTCAGAGGTGTTGTAGTCGATGTCAGCACGCAGAGTGTGCAGAGGTACGCGACCTTCGCGGTACCATTCGGTACGTGCGATTTCCGCGCCGCCCAGACGGCCGCTAACTTCAACTTTAATACCTTTAGCGCCCAGACGCATTGCGTTCTGTACAGCACGCTTCATAGCACGACGGAACATAACACGACGTTCCAGCTGAGAAGTGATGCTGTCAGCAACCAATTTTGCATCCAGTTCAGGTTTACGCACTTCGGCGATATTGATCTGAGCAGGAACGCCAGCAATATCCGCTACGACTTTGCGCAGTTTTTCTACGTCTTCACCTTTCTTACCGATAACGATACCCGGGCGAGCGGTGTGAATGGTCACACGGATGCTCTTAGCCGGACGCTCGATAACGATACGAGATACAGACGCTTTAGCCAGTTCCTTAGTCAGGTACTGACGTACTTTAAAATCGCTGTCCAGGTTGTCAGCGAATTCTTTGGTGTTCGCAAACCAGGTTGAATTCCATGGTTTTACAATACCCAGGCGAATACCATTAGGATGTACTTTCTGACCCATTGCTAGTCTCCAGAGTCTCAGCGATCGGACACAACCACAGTAATGTGGCTGGTGCGCTTCAGGATGCGATCTGCACGACCTTTTGCACGCGGCATAATGCGCTTCATGCTCGGGCCTTCGTCTACGAAAATTTTCGTAACTTTCAGATCGTCAATGTCAGCGCCATCGTTGTGTTCAGCGTTAGCAATGGCAGATTCCAGGACTTTCTTGACCAGTACAGCCGCTTTCTTATTGGTGTAGGTCAGAATATCCAGAGCCTGCGACACTTTCTTACCGCGAATCAGGTCTGCAACAAGGCGAACCTTCTGAGCAGAAGAACGAGCATGGCGATGTTGAGCTAAAGTTTCCATCTCTTCCTCCTACCTTATTTCTTCTTCGCTTTTTTATCAGCAGCATGGCCGCGATAAGTACGAGTCGGTGCGAATTCACCCAGTTTGTGACCGACCATTTCGTCGGAAACAAATACCGGAACGTGCTGACGACCATTATGGACAGCGATGGTCAAACCGATCATGTTAGGAAAGATCGTTGAACGACGGGACCAAGTGCGCAGGGGCTTCTTGTCTCCGCTTTCCACCGCTTTCTCTACCTTCTTCAGCAAGTGCAGGTCAATAAAAGGACCTTTCTTGAGAGAACGTGGCATGGCTTATCCTCTAAAATTATTTGCTACGGCGACGTACGATGAATTTATCAGTACGCTTGTTGCTGCGGGTCTTCTTACCTTTGGTCTGAACGCCCCACGGAGTTACCGGGTGCTTACCAAAGTTACGACCTTCACCACCACCATGTGGGTGGTCGACTGGGTTCATCGCAGTACCGCGAACGGTAGGACGAACACCACGCCAGCGTGCAGCACCTGCTTTACCCAGAACGCGCAGCATATGCTCAGCATTGCCAACTTCGCCCAGAGTTGCACGGCAGTCTGCTTCGACTTTACGCATTTCACCAGAACGCAGACGCAGGGTGACATAAGCACCATCACGAGCAACGATCTGAACGTAAGTACCAGCGGAACGTGCCAGCTGACCGCCTTTACCTGGTTTCATTTCTACGTTATGAACGGTAGAACCAACCGGGATATTGCGCATCGGCAGGGTGTTACCTGCTTTGATTGCAGCATCAACGCCAGATTGAACCTGGTCGCCAGCTTTCAGGCCTTTAGGGGCCAGGATGTAACGGCGTTCACCGTCTTTGTACAGAACCAGCGCGATGTTCGCGGAGCGGTTCGGATCGTACTCAAGACGTTCAACAACTGCCGGGATACCGTCTTTGTTACGTTTGAAGTCAACAATACGATAAGCCTGCTTGTGACCACCACCGATGTGACGAGTGGTGATGCGGCCATTGTTGTTACGACCACCGGATTTGCTGTTTTTTTCAACCAGCGGAGCAAAAGGTTTGCCCTTGTGCAGCTCTGGGTTGACCACTTTAACAACGTGGCGACGACCCGGAGATGTCGGTTTACATTTAACAACTGCCATTGTATTACTCCTCCGACTTACTCAGCGCCGCCGACGAAGTCCAGATTCTGGCCTTCCTTCAGGGTGACGTAAGCTTTTTTCCAGTCGCTACGACGACCGATACGCTGTCCGTGACGTTTAACTTTCCCTTTAACTACCAGGGTGTTAACGACTTCGACTTCGACTTCAAACAGTTTCTGCACAGCAGCTTTGATTTCTGCTTTGGTCGCGTCTTTAGCAACTTTGAGAACGATGGTGTTAGTTTTTTCCATCGCAGTAGACGCTTTTTCAGAAACGTGCGGTGCGCGCAGCACTTTCAGCAGACGTTCTTCACGAATCATGCCAGCATCTCCTCAACTTGCTTAACAGCATCAGCAGTCATTACGACTTTGTCGAAGGCGATCAGGCTAACCGGGTCGATACCAGTTGCATCGCGTACGTCAACCTTGTGCAGGTTGCGCGCAGCCAGGAACAGGTTTTCGTCCAGCTCACCGGTGATGATCAGCACATCTTCCAGAGCCATGTCTTTCAGTTTCTGTGCCAGCAGCTTAGTTTTAGGCGCTTCTACAGAGAATGATTCGACAACGATCAGACGATCCTGACGTACCAGTTCGGACAGAATGCTTTTCAGCGCGCCGCGGTACATCTTTTTGTTAACTTTTTGACTGTGGTCCTGTGGACGAGCAGCGAAGGTCACGCCACCTGAACGCCAGATCGGGCTCTTGATAGAACCTGAACGCGCACGGCCGGTACCTTTCTGGCGCCACGGCTTTTTGCCTGAACCAGTTACTTCAGCACGAGTCTTCTGAGCACGAGTACCCTGACGAGCACCAGCTGCATAAGCAACAACAACCTGGTGAACCAGCGCTTCGTTGAAATCACGACCGAAGGTAGTTTCGGAAACAGTCAGCGCGCTCTGCGCGTCTTTCAATACTAATTCCATTGCTATCCCCTTACGCCTTCACAGCTGGTTTAACGATCAGGTCGCAACCGGTCGCACCCGGAACACCACCTTTAACCAGCAGCAGGTTGCGCTCAGCGTCAACACGTACTACGTCCAGGCTCTGAACGGTTACACGTTCGTTGCCCAGCTGACCTGCCATTTTCTTGCCTTTGAACACTTTGCCCGGAGTCTGGTTCTGACCGATAGAACCCGGAACGCGGTGGGACAAGGAGTTACCGTGAGTAGCGTCCTGGGTACGGAAGTTCCAGCGCTTAACGGTACCAGCGAAACCTTTACCTTTAGAGGTACCGGTTACGTCAACTTTTTTAACGTCAGCAAACAGTTCAACGCTAATGTTCTGACCAACGGTGTATTCTTCACCATCTGCCAGGCGGAACTCCCACAGGCCGCGGCCAGCTTCTACGCCAGCTTTAGCAAAGTGACCAGCTTCCGGCTTAGTTACGCGGTTAGCTTTTTTAGCACCGGTGGTAACCTGAACAGCGCGATAGCCATCGTTAGCCAGATCTTTAACCTGAGTAACGCGGTTTGCTTCAACTTCGATAACGGTTACTGGGATAGATACGCCATCTTCAGTGAAGATGCGGGTCATACCCACTTTTTTACCGACTAAACCAATCATTGTATCAACCTCTCAATCGCTCGATGACCTGATTAACCCAGGCTGATCTGCACGTCTACACCGGCAGCCAGGTCCAGACGCATCAGAGCATCAACGGTTTTTTCAGTTGGCTCAACGATGTCAACCAGACGCTTGTGAGTACGGATCTCGTACTGATCACGCGCGTCTTTGTTGACGTGCGGGGAGATCAGAACGGTGAAACGCTCTTTGCGGGTCGGCAGCGGGATCGGACCACGAACCTGCGCACCAGTGCGCTTGGCAGTCTCGACGATTTCCGCGGTTGATTGATCGATCAGACGATGATCAAACGCTTTCAAACGGATACGGATTCTTTGGTTCTGCATGAGACCAGAGCTCCAATTATTTTATAGACGAAATAGTTACTCCTCAAACCCATTACGATTGATGGGAGAGTGTAACCGTTCTTACGTAGCCCCCTGATTGGGAGCGTTGTTGACGGTAAACCGCCACAGTTCATATCGAACTACCCGTCAGATTTGACAGGCTGGCGTATTATACGTATAGCCGGTACGGATGCAAGTGATTATGGCTATTTGCCATCGATTTCTCTCAGCGCTTGTTGCACACGTGAGCGCAATACTTCGCCATCCGGCACTTCCTGCCCGGACGCTTCATCATAGGGTATCTCTTCCAGCATACTGTCACCCTCTTCGTTCTGGGTGGGTAAATCGATGCGTATCGGCAGAGGTTTCCGCTTAAAAATGTAATGCACATCCGAGAGTCGATACGCCTGAGAATCGGGCACTCCCTGCGTGGTGGTTGTCGGATGGCGCACCAACCAGACATAATGTCCGTAGTAGCCGCACATTAGCATCAGGCTGACCCACAACAGCCAGCAACAGGAATGCAGCGCCTGCCGCCAGCGGCAACTCAACACTGTTTTCGCATCAATGGGTTGATAGATGTGCATCATCACACACGCTCCTTAGATGACACATGTGTGAGCACAGGTGCCGACTCATTGATTAATACCGGCGCGTCTCCAAGACTCTGACGTAGCCTTATCAGCGTCTCTTTTCCCGGCTTACCATCCACAGGCAAATTCTCCCGCTGCTGGAATGCTTTGACCTTTTCGATTAACCATGGCGTCCATGAGCCTGATTTATCGCCGGGAACGCCCAGCGCGCGGCTCAGCATCGTATCAAACCAGATGATGGTTTCCGCCGGACTCTTTTCACCGATCTGCATTTTCCTGTCAGGCGTTAAATTGAGCATCAGGGTATAATTTCCCTGCCAGTGCTTCGCCAGCCACTCCTGACTGATGATCCAGGTTTTATTATCAATGATAAGATCCAGCTCGTTTCCTGATACACGCATCACAACACCGTAGACCGGTTGTTTATCGATATTCAAATGCGCGATCCACGGCAACCCGCGCCTGATGAGGTTATCTAAACGTTCCTTGCCGCTTTCGCACACCAACTCAGCGCGATCAGCCTGGTCACACCATGCCTCGTCATACGCTGTGTCGAATCCCCAGACGCTGAATAATTGCTGCATGGCGTCGCGTAATCCTCCCCGTGCATCGCTAATATCCGGCAGGTTTTCCTTTTTTTGCGTCATCGCCACCGTTAACCCGGCGGGCACAGGAAGTTGAAGGGGAAAAACATCGACCGCCAGCCAGCCGAACGTCAAAGCCAGCGCAGCGTAAAGTCCGGGCAATATTCCCTTGCGCAATACGCAAGAGCGTAGAGTAAATGTTTCCAGCAACAATTTTTCCTGTTGAGCGGTTAACACATCCGCTTGCCTGTCCGTTGCCATTTTTCTCGCCGCCCGGGCGATGCGCCTCAGCAACGCCAGGTTTCCCTGCACTGCCCGAACCGCTTTGCGCACAAATTCATGACGCATGCGCACAGGCTCGCCATCCGCCTCACGCAGTTGCTGTTGGTGCATAAAATCAAGATATTCATCGTCCGTCGGCGCAGCGATGATCGCCGACAGCGTAATACGCCGTTTAAGTCGTCGGTTACGCCTGAGCGCTTCGCCCCCCACCAGTAGCAAGCTGGCGCCAGCGTCAAATGAAGCCGCCAGATGACGGAAATTATCGACAAATGCCGGAAGATGTCTGGCGAGTGCGTCAGCATTATCAATGACAATTATTATTGGTTGCGCTGCCGGACTAAGGGCAGGCATCAGCGTTGACCAGAAACGGCTAATTCTCACATCTCGCCAGTCTGGCTGGAGTTTTCCGTGCGTACACGCCGTGTGTGTCAATTGACAGAAACCAGATAAACCGGTGGCGGTAAACACCACTACCCTGCCGGGAAAATCCTTACCTAACTGATAAATAAGCGTCGATTTACCACACCCCGGTTTGCCGCATAATACGCCCACATCGCCAGCGCCCAGCTCATGAATAAAGATATTCTTGATAAGGGTATGTTGCGAAAAAGAGTAAATTGCATACGGTAATTCGCGTTCAGTCATCGATAAGTTCCAGTAATTGATGCGGGTATTTAACTTATTATATGCCAGGTAAATATTATCAATTTTTTATATTTGAATTAAACGACATGTTCCGACGATTAAATTGAAAACCTGAAAGTAAGCCTATATCATGCTTCTCCCGAAAAGAACAGGCGTGCTATTAACAATGGATGTTATCGCGAAGCAATTTACCTTTATATTTAAGAGAAAGCGTAACGATGTGCTGTACTGCGTTATGTTTTTTGTCGGTGTCATTGTTATTATTCATTCGTTATATGCCTATAGATTATTTATTGATTCTATCAATACGAAAAACAAAACCAGTCAATCAATAACGTCCGTTGTCCTCAGGCTGCCAATGAATTTACCGAAAAACAGTAGGGAAAACGCGACTGATAATAAAGAAGATGTCTCAATTAAAAATTCGATGCTCGATCTCCAGCTAAATGGCATTATTGCGAGCACGCTAAAAACACGTTCACAGGCTATTATCACCATTAATGAGAAAGCAAAATTTTACAGTACCGGAGATAAGCTTGACGATCTCCCTGACGTAAAAATTACGGATATTGATAATAATAGCGTGACGATTGATAACAATGGAGCCCGGCAACGCATCGTTTTTATTGATGAGCCTGATATATCCTCCAGGGCACCGGCACCATCGCTGCCACATGACAGCGCGCCACATTCCCTCAGCGACATCATTATTACTAACTTTATCTATCAGCAGGAAGCGCTACAGGGCATCAGATTAAACGCCCGTGGTCCGATTGAACGTTTTATAGCAACCGGACTCAGGCCTGGCGATATTGCGATCAAAATGAACAACCATCCGCTAACTCAGGAAACGTCAGCAAAAGCGGCACTACAGGAATTTGTAACCTTAAACTCTGCCCAGTTTACCGTGATACGAAACGGTCAGGAAGCGTTGGTGAATGTATCCGTTACTGAAAATGATTAACCTTAAGGACGACAAAATTGCGCAAAGGAATTAAAAAAACGGCTGCATGGATACTGGCGCTACAGTTTTGCTCCTTTCCATTTCAAACCATGTCAGCGCAATATTCGGCAAACTTCCAGGATGCGGATCTCCGGGAGTTTATTACCTCGGTCAGTAAGCAAATGGGCAAAACCATTCTGATCGATCCGTCCGTCCAGGGAAAAATCTCCGTTCGCAGCTTTGACAGTTTCAACGAGGAGGAATACTACCAGTTTTTTCTCAGCGTTCTCGATATCTACGGCTACTCGGTTATCACCCTGGATAACGGCCTGCTGAAGGTTGTTCGCTCCGCAACGCTTAAGACCGCGCCGGGAAAAGTATTGGCACAGTCGCAACCGGCGGTCGGCGATGAATTTATCACCCGCGTCGTGGCGCTGAAAAATGTCCCGGTACGCGATCTGGCTCCGCTATTACGCCAGATGATGGACAGCGGCGGCATTGGCAACGTCGTACACTATGATCCTTCTAATGCGCTGTTGATCACCGGTAAAGCCAATATAGTCAATCGCATCCTTGAGGTTGTGAAACGGGTCGATGTTATCGGTACTCAGGAACGTGAGCTTATCAAACTGCGCTACGCCTCGGCAGTTGATTTATCTGATGTAATTAACAGCCTGATTCGCGAAGAGTCAAAGGAAAACCCAACGCAGATCCTGCTGCCTAAAATTGTCGCCGACAAGCGCACCAACGCCCTTCTTATCAGCGGGCCGGACAATGTGCGCCAGCGGATGAAATCTTTAATCGCTAAACTGGATATCGAACAGACCACGCAGGGCAATACTCGCGTGTTCTATTTGAAATACGCCAAAGCCACTAAAATCGTTGAAGTGCTGACCGGCGTGTCAACCAAACTGACGGAAGACAAGCAGTCGTCTTCGCAGAGCGTGGCTACCCCTTCCCGGGATGTCTCGATTAACGCCGATGAACAAACCAACTCGGTGGTCATTACCGCAGACCAGAGCACCATGCAGGAGCTGGAAAAAGTCATCGCTCGTCTGGATATTCGCCGCGCACAGGTACTGGTTGAAGCCATCATTGTGGAAGTCCAGGATGGAAACGGCCTGAATCTTGGCGTGCAGTGGGCCAACAGCAACGTCGGCGGTCAGCAGTTTACCAAAACGGGGCTGCCGATTTTCGACGCCTCAAGAGGCGCGCGCCAGTTTGATAAAAACGGTTCGATGACCAGTGACAACCCTATTGCCAGCGCGTTAAGCAGTTTTAACGGCCTGGCGACGGGCTTCTTTGAGGGGGATTGGAGCGTCCTGCTCACCGCGATCTCCTCCGACAACAAAAACGATATCCTCGCCACCCCCAGCATTGTGACGCTGGATAACAAAGAAGCATCGTTTAATGTCGGCCAGGATGTGCCGGTGCTTTCCGGCTCGCAAACGACCTCCGGCGACAACGTCTTTAATACGGTCGAACGTAAAACCGTCGGCACCAAACTGAAGGTCACACCGCAAATCAACGAAGGCGACGCGGTGCTGATGGAGATCGAGCAGGAGGTGTCGAGCGTCGATACCGCCTCCGGTAACACCAGCGATCTCGGTCCGACGTTCAACACCCGTACTATCCAGAATGCCGTGCTGGTCAAAAGTGGCGAAACCGTGGTGCTGGGTGGCCTGCTGGATGATTCAAGCAAAGAGCAGGTTTCCAAAGTACCGCTGCTGGGCGATATCCCTGTTCTCGGACAGCTATTCCGCTACACCTCAACGGAAAATGCGAAGCGTAATTTAATGGTCTTTATCAGGCCGACCATTATTCGCGACGACGAGGTTTATCGTTCGCTCTCAAAGGATAAGTACACCCGATTTCGTGATTTACAGCAGCAGCGTATTGATAAGCAATCCAGTGGATTGGTCGGCGTGAAGGACGAAGAACGCCCGATGCTTAAAGAGCTGAATTTCGATGTGCCGACCGACGCGCCCAACGACCAGCCATCGCGCAATCCCTTCCGGGAATGATCCAACATGACTGACTTATGGACGCGCATTCCTCCCCAGCATCCTCTGCCGCTTAATTACGCACAGGGGCAAAAATTTGGTATCGCGGTCGCGGTGGATGAATTGTTCTACCGCACCGACACGCCGCTGGAAAACGTGCTCGAGGCCAGCGTTGCCTGTCAGCGCTTCAGCCGCCTGACGCCAGCGCAATTTGACGACCACCTGGAGCAACTTTTCCAGCACGGCGCCGGAGAGTCCCGGCAGATTGCCCAGGATATCGATCAGGAGATCGACCTGACGGCGCTGAGCGAGGAGTTACCCGACAACGCCGATCTGCTCAGTGATGAAAACGACGCACCGGTTATCCGCCTGATCAACGCGGTTCTTCATGAAGCCGTGAGGGAAGGCGCGTCGGATGTGCATATCGAAACCTTCGAAAAATCGCTGGTGGTGCGTTTTCGTATCGATGGTGTCCTCAAGCCAGTCCTTCAGCCCGCTAAAAAACTGGCGCCGCTGCTGATTTCACGTATCAAAGTCATGGCGCGACTGGATATTGCCGAAAAACGACTGCCGCAGGATGGGCGTATTTCCCTACGCCTCGGACGCAAAAATATTGATGTCCGCGTTTCGACGTTGCCCTCGCAGTATGGCGAAAGAGCCGTGCTGCGTCTGCTGGATAAAAACAGTCTGCGCCTGACGCTGGAGAATATGGGGCTATCGGCGGTGGATAGCCTGCGGCTGAAGGGTTTAGTACAGCAGCCGCACGGCATCATTCTCGTCACCGGCCCGACGGGGTCGGGAAAAAGCACCACGCTGTATGCAATTCTCGCCGAGCTGAATTCCCCCCAGCGTAATATCCTGACCGTCGAAGATCCCATCGAGTACGAGCTGGAAGGCGTCGGACAAACCCAGGTAAACAGCCGGGTGGATATGTCTTTCGCCAGGGGACTGCGCGCCATCCTGCGCCAGGATCCGGACATCGTCATGGTCGGCGAAATTCGTGACGCCGAAACCGCGCAGATAGCGGTTCAGGCATCGCTCACCGGACACCTGGTGCTTTCCACCCTGCACACTAACAGCGCTTGCGGTGCGATCACCCGATTACGAGATATGGGCGTTGAACCTTTCCTGCTCTCATCATCGCTAAGCGGCGTTATCGCCCAACGCCTGGTGCGTCGCCTCTGTCCGGCCTGCCGCGTGCATGCTCCCATTCCTGACTCTCAGAAATCCCTCCTGCACGCGCTCGATCCCACCGCTCAGACAATCTGGCAGGCTTGCGGATGCGGCGAATGTCGGGGAACTGGCTACCAGGGGCGACTGGCGATTCATGAAATTATGCTGGTGGATAAAACTATGCGCAGCATCATCCATCGCGACGCCGATGAACACGCCCTGGAGCAGTGCCTGCGCCAGCAAAGCCGGAGCCTGCGGGAGAACGGCCTGCTGCGCGTGCTGGCAGGCGAAACCACGCTTGAGGAAGTCATGCGCGTCACCTCTGCCCAAGAGGATACACGATGAAATATCAGTGGCAGGCAATGGATGACAGCGGCACGACTCACCATGGAACGCTGGATGCCGCCAGCAGCAAAGAGGCGCGCGAGGCGCTGCGCGCCCAGGGTCTGCACCCGCTGGTGTTAAATGAGAAAAAGGTCATTTCGCTGTTCCGGACGATAAAAAAAACGCCTCGTTTACGGCTTAGCGGCAGTGAACTGGCGCTGTTCACCCGCCAGCTCGCCACACTGGCCAACGCTTCACTACCGCTTGAAGAGGCGCTGTTCGTTATTGGCCGGCAGAACAAAAATAATAAACTGGGGCTGGTGCTACACGACCTGCGCGAACGGATCCTCGCCGGACATACGCTTTCCGAATCGCTGGCCGCCTGGCCGCGAATCTTCGATACCGTTTACCGCACGCTGGTGAAAGCCGGTGAAAAAAGCGGACAGCTCGGCTGTGTGCTGGAAAAGCTGGCTGACTACAATGAGTTACGCCAGGCAACACGCAGTAAACTCATCCAGTCAATGGTGTACCCTTCCCTGCTGACCAGCGTGGCGATCGCCGTCGTCGCTATCCTGCTCACTACCGTAGTGCCCAAAATTGTGGAGCAGTTTCTGCATATGAAAGAAGCGCTGCCGATGTCCACGCGCGTGTTGCTGGCAATCAGCGATGCCATGCGCCACTACGGACTGTGGGTAATCGCATTGCTGCTGATTGCCTTTTTCCTGTTTCGCCACTGGCTCACCCGCCCCGGCAAACGCCATCTGTTTGACCGCTGGCTTCTTGATTTCAAACCCAGTCGCGCCCTGCTGCGCGCTATCCACTGCGCCCGTTATTTGCGCACCCTGAGCATTCTTAATATCAGCGGCGTTCCGCTGCTGGAAGGGATGACGCTGGCAACCGAAGGCATCGGTAACCGAGAAATTAGTCAGCGGCTGGGTCAGGCTGCGGAGCGCGTGCGCCAGGGTTCAGGCTTTCATCTCGCCCTGGAAAAATGCGATCTCTTCCCGCCGATGATGCTCTACATGATTGCCTCCGGGGAAAAAAGCGGCCAGCTCAGCGAGCTGATGGCGCGCGCTGCCGACCAGCAGGAAACACTGCTACAAAACCGCATTGCGCTGACGCTGGCGCTGTTTGAACCCGCGCTGATTATTACGATGGCGATGATTGTGCTGTTCATCATCGTCTCGGTTCTGCAACCCATTTTGCAACTCAACTCATTGGTAAGTTAAGGATAAAACGTGAATAGTAATGCACATAAGCAGCGAGGATTTACGCTGCTGGAGATGATGGTGGTGCTGGTTATTTTGGGCATCCTCGCAAGCCTGGTCGTCCCCAGCTTAATGGGCAATAAAGACAAAGCCGATCACCAGAAAGCCGTCAGCGACATCGTGGCGCTGGAGAATGCGCTGGATATGTACAAACTGGATAACTATCGCTATCCGCTGACGGCACAGGGGTTAAAGGCGCTGGTCGAAAAACCGACCGCCAGCCCAATCCCGGAAAATTACAACGCGAAGGGCTATATCAAGCGTCTGCCACAGGATCCCTGGGGTAATGAGTATCTGCTGGTTAGCCCTGGTGAACACGGCGATTACGATATTCTCTCCGCAGGTCAGGACGGTGAACCCGGCACCGCTGACGACATTACTAACTGGGAACTGGGTAAAGCGAAATAATCGGAATGAGGCAGAAGGGATTCACGCTACTGGAAGTCATTCTGGTGCTGACGATTATCGCGCTTGGCGCCTCGCTGGTGATGATGACCTACGGGCGACAAAATGATACCGCGAAAGCGATTACTGCAGCCGAACAGCTGGCGGCGCTGACTGAATATGCCGCTGACTGGTCAACGATGGAGGACCGCAGTACCGGTATTGAGATCCGCGAACAAGGCTGGCGCATCGTCACACCGATTGGCAATCGCTGGCAGACGCCAACCCGGTTCTATCGCCTGGCGACCGAGGGCAAGTGGGAAAATGACTGGCAGGTGGCTCTGTTCCCGGCGTCGCTCGCCAGGCAATCCGTCGGCACGCCGCAAATTCTGATTCACCCGGACGGTGAAATTACGCCGTTTACGCTACACATCCGCAGCCGTAAAAATAACAGGCTGCTGTTCACGCTCGCCAGCACCGGCGGGCTGCCGCTGGTGCTCACCCGAGGCGAAAGCCGATGAGCCAAAGGCAATCAGGAATGACGCTTCTGGAAGTGCTGCTGGCGATATTCATTTTCGCCACCTGCTCCCTCGCGCTACTCAACAGCCTGCACGGTCAGGTTAGCGCCACCGCAAAAATGGAAGAACAGGTGCTTGCCGGTTGGGTAGCGGATAATGTGCTCAAAACCTATCAACTGGCCGGGCAGAGCCCCGCTAAAACAGCGACAGGCAGCAGCATTATGGGTAAACGCCGCTGGGACTGGTTGTTAACAGTCTCACCCGCCGATGCTTCCGGCCTCAGCACCTGGACAGCAGACGTCGCTCTTAAGGACAAACAGCAGATCCGCCTGCAGCGCTTTATCCCCTCGCCGCAAGGAGGACCGCAAAATGTCTCCCGGCCCTGAGAAACAGCGCGGCTTTACCCTGCTGGAAGTTTTACTGGCTATTGCCCTGTTCGCCATGCTCAGCCTGCTGACGGCGCAGATGCTAACGACGACAATTGACAGTAACGAGCAGACCAAAAAGCATCAGCAGCGTTTTTCCGCTATCGTGCGTACCGTCAATTTGCTGGATAAAGATATCCGACAGCGGGTGCCGGTAACCCAATTGCAGGGCGAAAAAGAGACGCTGATGCTGACGACAGCCAGCAGTAACAGTTATCCTGGCGCCTGCTGCGCGCCCGATATCCAGCGAGTTCAGTGGTATCTGCAGGATCATACTTTATACCGCACGCTCTGGCGCTACCCGGAAGATGCAACCGCAGCTATCACTCAGCCGATGCTCAATGATGTGAACGCCTTCACGTTGCGTTATTACAACAGTAAAGAGAAAGCGTGGACGGACACGGCGACAATCCCATCTCCTGGCGCGATGGAAGTCACTCTTAAACTTGCTGATTCCGGCACGATAACTCGTCTGACGCTCTTGCCAGAGAACCGCCAGCCAGGAGAACAGCAATGACCCGGCAAAAGGGCGTGGCGCTGCTGGTAGTGCTGATGATCCTGGCAATTATGGCGGCGCTGGCCAGCGAAATGACCGTGCGCTACCAGATCAACCTCAAACGTACCAGCTACACCCGGATGCGGCTACAGCAAAACTGGCTGGCAGAGCTGGCTGAAAGCCAGGCCATGCGTATTCTTGAACAGGACCTGCGGGATAATGAGAAATACCTCACTCACGAGCAGCTCTGGGCGCAGCCGCAGCGTATTCAGCTCGCCAGCGGCGACGCTGTTAGCTGGCAGCTATCTGACGAGCAGGCCTGTTACAACATTAATGCGCTGATTAACGCCCCGACCGATCGAATGAAAGAGCCGCCCGCCAGCGTGAGCGTCTTTCTCGCGCTGCTGGACAACGTCGGCGTCACCAATGCCCAAGCTGAGGCGCTGGTTGATGCTATCGCCGACTACATCGATAACGACGATATCCCACGCGCCTCCGGTGCCGAAAATGAGTATTACCAAACAAGTAACGACCCCCACACCATTGGCGGACGACGTATCTGGTCAATCAGTGAGCTCAAACAAATCAAAGGGATGACGCTTTCTCTTTACCAGCAAATCTCCCCGCTACTCTGCGCGCTGCCTGATGATGAGCTAAAAATCAACATCAACACCCTGACGCGCCGGGATGCACCGTTGCTTGCGGCGATGCTCAATAATGCTGTCCCGCCACGCGAGATTGAGCGCTTTTTTGATACCCCGCGCAAAGGACGAAAAATCAGCATTGAGACGCTGTTAAAGACATTCGATAAGGATAATCCAGCTCATAAGCTGTCGCAGTCCACATTCAAAAGCATTGCGGTGGCGACCAGTCGTTACTTCCGCCTTGAAACGACTATCGAACAGGGCGATAGCGCCGGGAGCACCATCAGCCAGCTGGAATACGATCCCAAAAGAAAGGCTCTGTTTATTACAGCCCGCAAAAGCGTGGCGCGCGACCATTAAAGGGAACTAAATGACGCCAGACACATTACTGCTACGTCCGCTGCCGGGAAAACTGGAATGGTGCTGCCCCAACGAGGCACAGCCTCCGGTTATTGTTGAACAGGCGGCTTACCTCCAGCCGAACGCGCTGGCCGACCTGCCGGATGCCGGTAACGCCTGCCTGTTCCTGTCACCTGATTATTTCTGTTTTCGTCGCGTCGAATTACCAACGGAAAACTACAAAATCAGTGAACAAACGCTGGGCTGGCTGGTGGAGGACGCCGTTGTCGGTGATACAGATAGCCTGCACTGGACGGTTCTCGCCAGAGAAGAAAACACGCTCCATCTGGCCGGGATCGCCAGGACTACGCTGAACGATCTATTGACGACTTTCCGCACAGCTGGCGTGACGTTGACGTATATCGTTCCGGATGGTTTCTGGCTGCCGTATGTCACGGATAGCTGGAGTCTGCTAAAACAAGATGAGCGATGGTTAATCCGTTACGACGCGTGGAAAACAGGCGTGCTGAGTGAAGCACTGCTCACGCATTTACTCGCCAGCCATACAGAGCAAAAAATCATCAGCGCCAGCCCGCTTCCTGTGCCTCACGCTCATGTCGAATACCTTGACTGGCAGCCGCCGCTGGCGTGCGCCTGCAATGGTGATAATATTCAGGACATTAACGTATTACACGGCAGCTTCCGCCCTTTGCCCCCGACACAACCGACCCCGCGTCTGCTGAAATATGCCGCCATAGCAACATTTGCCCTGGCAATAGCGCTCTTCTCAGGGCTGAAAGGGGTGATGCTCTGGCAGCTTCATCAACAGAAACAGGCGCTCTCAGCTGAAGGTGCCACCCTGTGGAACCGCTATTTCCCAGGTGATAACCGCAACAGCAATTTTAAATATTTCTTCGAATCGTCCGCGAGGGATCGCTATCCGGATGTGCTGACGTTACTGACTCAGCTTCAGACCCGATTAAGCACATTGCCGGGGCTTACCATCCGCGAGGTCAACTACCGGCTCGAACAACGCCTTTTTACCCTGACGCTCAACGTTCGCGATCCGGAACATCTTCGCCGCTTTATGGTGCAGACAAACGACGAATTTATCCTGACTCAACCGCCAGAAGGGACGACAGGTAGCGTCCGGCTGACCCTGAAGGAGCGCAAATGAATATGAATAGCTGGTGGAGCGAAAAAAACGGCAGAGAGCAATGCAGTCTGATATTCCTCGCCGTTTTCTGTCTGCTGGCGGGATTCTGGTACGGCGTGGTTCAGCCCCTGGATAACGCTATTTCACAGCAGAGGCAGGAAAATGATCGTCTCAGGAGTGAGATCCTGTGGGTAAATGAGGCGATTCAGCGTCGCGGATTAGTTGCCAGTAGACCGGGCACAAAGACCGATCCGGCACTGATACAACATAGCGCGCAGCAGGCAGGTCTGAATATCAGCGTTGTGACATCCACTCCCGATCATTTTGCGATCTCGCTTCCCGTTGTCAAAACCGAACCATTATTTGCGTGGCTTAATACCCTACAAAATGAGGGAATACAGGTTTCGCAACTCACGTTTAGCGCCCGCCCGGTCGCCGGGGAGATTGCGGTGGAAGCCCTTGAACTCTATCCGGTGGGGAAATGACGGAACTCATTAACATTGCAGCAATGGCATTTGTCGGGCTGATAGTCGGCAGCTTTATGAATGTAGTGGTTTATCGACTGCCGATCATGATTGAGCATCGGCACAGCGAAACATGGAATATCGCCTGGCCTCCGTCGCACTGTCCGCACTGCCAGCACAGGCTATCGGTGCGTAACACTATTCCACTATTCAGTTGGCTGTGGCAGCGGGGGCGTTGCCAGGACTGCGCGCAGCCCATTTCATGGCGTTACCCACTGACTGAACTGGCGTGTTCTTGTGTTTTTGCGCTTAGCGCCGCGTTTGTCCCTTCAATGTCAGATGCGATTGCCATCATGACGCTGTTCTGGTTTATTTTCGCACTGGCGCAAATTGATCTCCGGACGTACCTGCTGCCGGATGTGCTGACGCTGCCGCTGCTCTGGCTCGGTCTGATGTATCACAGCGTTTACGACAGAGAGATGTTATCCGACGCGCTGTACGGCGCTGTCGCTGGCTATCTGACGCTATGGCTGGTCTGGTGGGGATGCAAAATAATCGCGGGCAAAGAGGGCATCGGCCTGGGTGACGCTAAGCTACTGGCAGCGATGGGTGCCTGGTGTGGATGGCCAGCGCTACCGCCCATTTTACTCGCTGCATCATTGCTGGGCATTGTCTGGTGGCTGATCCTACGCCTTACCCGAAGGACGTCGATACCGCTTATCGCGTTCGGTCCGTGGCTTGGACTGGCAGGTTGGTTGATTTTCAGCGCGCAAAGTTCAGGTGTTATCGGGTACTGAAAGGAGCGGCAGGTCTGCCGCTCTGCAAAGTTTGCGTCTACGCTTCGCGAATCTGTGCCTGAAGATAGTTCTGGAGTCCCATCTTCTGGAGCAGATCCAGTTCCGTTTCCAGCCAGTCAATGTGACCTTCTTCATCAGCAAGGATTTCGATCATCATATCCCGGCTAACGTAGTCATGGACGCTGTCGGCATAGGCAATAGCTTCACGTAAATCTTTAGCCCCATCGAGTTCGAGTCGAAGATCGGATTGCAGCATCTCTTCAACATCTTCGCCTATACCCAACTTACCAAGATCCTGTAAGTTTGGGAGCCCTTCTAAGAATAAAATACGCTCGATATATTTATCAGCGTGTTTCATCTCATCGATAGATTCATGGTACTCAACATCATTGAGGCGAGTCAGTCCCCAGTTTTTGAACATACGAGCATGGAGAAAATACTGGTTGATTGCGACAAGCTCATTTCCCAATAGTTTATTGAGATAATTTATGATTTTAACATCACCTTTCATTTTATAGTCCCTCCGCTTCCACTCTTAGAGCGTAGATGGGGCTACAGGGATGTCAAAAAAAAGAGTGTGACTTAGGCGATCTCTTTAAATTCTGGCATTTGCGTTAATTCATCCTGCATGACTTCGCGGGCAGCACGAATGCACTTACCACATTGATTTCCAACAGGAATAAATTTACGCAATTGCTGAAAGGACTGAGGATGAAACTGGCGAACAGCCTGACGTATTTTTTTATCACTTATCGCATTACACAAACAAACGTACATGATCGCTCCCGTTCAATTTCTGCGCAAAGTGTAAATGAGAATAGTTATGATTACAATAGCACAACGCTATTTACGCAGCGGGAGAATGAATGAAAAATGCGAATAAATATGACAACTGCTAAATCGCGGACAGCAAAAAGGGCGCCGAAGCGCCCTTTTTAAGCTCAAAGCTAATTAATCAATAATTAGCTCATTACTTTAGCAACAACGCCCGCACCAACAGTACGGCCGCCTTCACGGATTGCGAAACGCAGACCGTCGTCCATCGCGATTGGGTGGATCAGGGTAACAACCATTTTGATGTTGTCGCCCGGCATTACCATCTCAACGCCTTCCGGCAGTTCGATGGTACCAGTCACGTCAGTAGTACGGAAGTAGAACTGCGGACGGTAGCCTTTGAAGAACGGAGTATGACGGCCGCCTTCGTCTTTGGACAGAATGTACACTTCAGATTCGAACTTGGTGTGCGGCTTGATAGAGCCCGGCTTAGCCAGTACCTGACCACGTTCGATTTCTTCACGTTTGATACCACGCAGCAGAACACCAACGTTCTCACCAGCACGGCCTTCGTCCAGCAGTTTGCGGAACATTTCAACGCCAGTACAGGTAGACTTAGCAGTCTCTTTGATACCAACGATTTCAACTTCTTCACCAACTTTGATGATACCGCGCTCTACACGACCGGTAACAACGGTACCACGACCGGAGATGGAGAATACGTCTTCGATAGGCAGCAGGAACGGCTTGTCAATCGCACGCTCTGGTTCCGGGATGTAAGAATCCAGGAAGCCAGCCAGTTCGATGATTTTCGCTTCCCACTCTGCTTCGCCTTCCAGCGCTTTCAGAGCAGAACCACGAACGATCGGAGTGTCGTCGCCCGGGAAATCGTACTGAGACAGAAGTTCACGAACTTCCATTTCTACCAGTTCCAGCAGCTCTTCGTCATCAACCATGTCGCATTTGTTCAGGAACACGATGATGTACGGAACGCCTACCTGACGACCCAGCAGGATGTGCTCACGAGTCTGCGGCATCGGGCCGTCAGTCGCAGCAACAACCAGGATCGCGCCGTCCATCTGCGCAGCACCGGTGATCATGTTTTTAACATAGTCGGCGTGGCCCGGGCAGTCTACGTGTGCGTAGTGGCGAGTCGGGGTGTCATATTCAACGTGAGAAGTGTTGATGGTGATACCACGAGCTTTTTCTTCCGGCGCGTTATCGATCTGGTCGAATGCACGAGCAGCACCGCCGTAGGTTTTAGCCAGTACGGTGGTGATTGCAGCGGTCAGGGTAGTTTTACCGTGGTCAACGTGGCCGATGGTGCCGACGTTAACGTGCGGTTTTGTACGTTCAAATTTTTCTTTAGACACGGCTATATTCCTTACTATAGTGCTCTCCCCTGGGGAGAGAGCACGGGACTTAGGTTTTAATCCTGTGGCTTATTTACCACGGGCTTCAATAACGGCCTGAGCAACGTTGTTCGGCGCATCGTCGTACTTCAGGAACTCCATGGAGTAAGAAGCACGGCCTTTGGTCAGAGAACGCAGCTGGGTTGCATATCCGAACATTTCAGACAGCGGAACTTCAGCATGGATAACAACGCCAGTGACGTTGGATTCCTGACCACGAAGCATACCACGACGGCGGCTCAAGTCACCGATTACGTCACCGGTGTTCTCTTCCGGAGTCTCTACTTCAACCTTCATGATAGGCTCAAGCAGAACTGGTTTCGCTTTCTTAAAGCCATCTTTGAAGGCGATAGAAGCGGCCAGTTTAAACGCCAGCTCAGAGGAGTCAACGTCATGGTAAGAACCGAAGTGCAGACGCACGCCCAGATCAACAACCGGGTAACCAGCCAGCGGGCCAGATTTCAGCTGTTCCTGGATGCCTTTATCAACGGCCGGGATGTATTCGCCAGGAATTACACCACCTTTGATGTCGTTGATGAACTCGTAGCCTTTCGGGTTTGAACCCGGCTCCAGCGGGTACATGTCGATAACAACATGACCGTACTGACCGCGACCACCAGACTGCTTAGCGTGTTTACCTTCGATATCGGTAACTTTCGCGCGAATCGCTTCACGGTAAGCAACCTGAGGTTTACCGACGTTCGCTTCAACGTTGAATTCACGCTTCATACGGTCAACGATGATGTCGAGGTGCAGCTCACCCATACCGGCGATAATGGTCTGGTTAGATTCTTCGTCAGTCCAAACGCGGAATGACGGGTCTTCTTTAGCCAGACGGCCCAGAGCCAGACCCATTTTTTCCTGGTCAGCTTTGGTTTTCGGTTCTACCGCGATGGAGATTACCGGCTCAGGGAATTCCATACGCTCCAGAATGATCGGGTGATCCGGGTCACACAGAGTGTCACCAGTGGTCACGTCTTTCAGACCGATAGCAGCAGCGATATCGCCCGCGCGAACTTCTTTGATCTCTTCACGTTTGTTAGCGTGCATCTGTACGATACGGCCAAAACGCTCGCGTGCAGTTTTCACTGAGTTCAGGATGGTGTCACCGGAGTTAACCACACCAGAGTACACGCGGAAGAAGGTCAGGTTACCCACGAACGGGTCGGTAGCGATTTTGAATGCCAGAGCAGCAAACGGCTCTTCATCGCTAGCATGACGCTCAGCCGGAGTATCTTTACCGTCGTCCAGAATACCGTTGATCGCAGGTACGTCGACTGGGGATGGCAGGTAATCAATTACCGCATCCAGCATCGCCTGAACACCTTTGTTCTTGAACGCAGAACCACAGGTTACCAGGATGATTTCGTTGTTCAGAACGCGCTGACGCAGAGCTTTTTTGATCTCTTCTTCAGTCAGTTCTTCACCACCCAGGTATTTCTCCATCAGCTCTTCTGAAGCTTCCGCAGCGGACTCGATCAGGTTCTGGTGCCATTCTTCAGCCAGTTCCTGCATGTCAGCCGGGATATCTTCATAAGTGAAGGTTACGCCTGCATCTTCTTCGTTCCAGTTGATGGCTTTCATTTTCACCAGGTCAACAACACCGGTGAACGCTTCTTCAGCGCCAATCGCCAACTGCAGCGGAACAGGGTTCGCGCCCAGACGGGTTTTGATCTGACCAACAACTTTCAGGAAGTTCGCACCCATACGGTCCATTTTGTTAACGAACGCAATGCGCGGAACTTTATATTTGTTTGCCTGACGCCATACGGTTTCAGACTGAGGCTGAACACCACCAACTGCGCAGTAAACCATTACTGCACCATCAAGCACACGCATGGAACGTTCTACTTCGATAGTGAAGTCAACGTGCCCCGGGGTGTCGATGATGTTTACGCGATGCGGTTCATACTGCTTAGCCATACCAGACCAGAATGCAGTAGTCGCTGCGGAGGTGATAGTAATACCACGCTCCTGCTCCTGTTCCATCCAGTCCATGGTGGCTGCGCCGTCATGAACTTCACCGATTTTATGGTTTACACCGGTGTAGAACAGAATACGTTCGGTAGTAGTGGTTTTACCGGCGTCGATGTGCGCACTGATACCGATATTACGGTAGCGCGCGATGGGTGTTGTACGAGCCATTTGATTCCTCGTTTATCTTTTAGGCGTTCAATTTAAGTAGCCCAAAGCGGGCTGCTTACTAGAAGCGCCCGCCTGGTGACTAAAACTCCGAAGGGATTACCAACGGTAGTGTGCGAACGCCTTGTTGGCTTCTGCCATACGGTGAACGTCTTCACGTTTCTTAACTGCAGTACCTTTGTTTTCTGCAGCATCAGAAAGTTCGTTCGCCAGGCGCAGAGCCATGGATTTATCACCGCGTTTACGAGCAGCTTCAACGATCCAACGCATTGCCAGGGCATTACGGCGAACCGGACGGACTTCAACTGGAACCTGATAAGTAGAACCACCAACGCGGCGAGACTTAACTTCGACAGTCGGACGCACGTTTTCAAGGGCTACTTCAAAAGCTTCCAAGCCATCTTTACCAGAACGCTGAGCCAGGGTCTCCAGCGCGCTGTATACGATGGTTTCTGCAGTAGATTTTTTACCATCTACCATCAGGATATTTACAAATTTAGCCAGCAGCTCTGATCCGAACTTAGGATCCGGCAGAATTTTACGCTGACCAATGACGCGACGACGTGGCATGGGAATACTCCGTTGTTAATTCAGGATTGTCCAAAACTCTACGAGTTTAGTTTGACATTAATATAAAACGTTTGGCCTTACTTAACGGAGAACCATTAAGCCTTAGGACGTTTCACGCCATACTTGGAGCGTGATTGCTTACGGTCTTTAACGCCGGAGCAGTCAAGCGCACCGCGAACGGTGTGGTAACGAACACCCGGGAGGTCTTTTACACGACCGCCACGGATCAGGATCACGGAGTGCTCCTGCAGGTTGTGACCTTCACCACCGATGTAGGAAGTCACTTCAAAACCGTTAGTCAAACGCACACGGCATACTTTACGCAGTGCGGAGTTTGGTTTTTTAGGAGTGGTAGTATATACACGAGTACATACGCCACGTTTCTGCGGGCATGCTTCCAGTGCAGGCACGTTGCTCTTTGCAACTTTGCGTGCGCGTGGTTTGCGTACCAGCTGGTTAACTGTTGCCATTAAATAGCTCCTGGTTGTAGCTTTCGCTTCGTAAACACGTAATAAAACGACCTCATACAATATGAGGACGCAGAATTTTAGGTCGGTGTCGAAAAGGTGTCAAGAAATATACAACGATCCCACAATTACCAGGACATCTGGCTGGGATGCTTCACCGTAAGTCTGACGAAGTCAGTATAGCTAACCCTGACGACACTGTCTGAAATTTGACCACCTAAGCCGCGAGCTTTAATGTCTTCTTCCAGTACATAGACCTTAATGGAGGCATTTTGCAGACTTTCAAGGAAACGGCTTCCTTCTATTGCCGCGGTCACGCCATCCTGAAGCAATAAAAGTTCATCGTCTTTATCAATCAGGCGAAGAAGAGAGGAGAAATCGGTAAGCCACGCGGAACGATGTAATGTGTGCAGCATGAGTATCTCAAAACCTTAAAATGACGTCATAGTTGCCTAGCTCACGGCGTAAATCTTCCGGTTCTAACGCTGTCGCATCGACCACAAAATTAACCCCCTGCTGGAGGCCCCGCTCGCGTAACGAGGCGGCACAAAGCCAACATTGATCGATATCGTACAACCCTAACAGCTTGAAGGTTGCGATATAGTCGCGAGCCAGCACGACATCCGGCTGTTGTCCCTGGAGGATTTGAAAAACGCCATCGCCGATAAAAAATACGCCGAGGTCTTCCGTTAACGCCGATGTCGCCAGTAAGGCATCTAACCCTTCGCGGCCAGACGAACTGCCATGCGGCACGGTAGAAAAGACAAAAGCAACACGTTTCATTAAAACTGCACCACGCGATCGCAGGTCAGGGATGCCTCAGCCAGCGAACCCAGCCCGCTGAGGTTAAAACCTGATTGTAAATTAGCCCCTGCCAGTCCCAGTCGCTTCGCTTCTGTTTCATCAACGACGCCGCGGCGCAGCGCCGCAGCTACGCAGATATTCAGCGTCACGCCATGCTGCTGGTTCAGCTGTTGCCAGGCCCGCACCAGATCATATTCATCACTGGCAGGTGAAGTCAGGAAGTTGGCGTTATACACACCTTCACGATAGAAAAAGACGCTGCATAGCTCATGCCCTTCTTTGAGTAACGCGTGAGCAAATTGCAACGCGCTGCTCGCCTGCTGCGTGCCATAAGCTGGCCCCGTCACCATAATGGCAAAACGCATTACTTGTCTTGCCCCTGGAAATCGCCGCTTTTGAACTGACGAATATAGAGGTAAACCGTGTGCTTGGAGATGTTCAGCCGATCGGCGACCTGGTTAATGGCATCTTTAATATCGAAGATACCTTTCTCATACAGATTCAAGACAATCTGGCGATTCTTGGCATTGTTGGAAACATTACGATCGGCATTCACTTCTTCAATCGTGAACTCCAACGTTTGGGTAACCAGGTCTTCCACCGAAGAAGCGAAGTTAACGGCAGAACCCACTTCCGGGGTTTCCGGTGGGATAAAGGTATTCATTATCTGCGAGAATGGAACATCAAGGTTCATGTTGATGCACAGCAGACCAATCACGCGATGCTCACGGTTGCGAATGGCAATCGTCACCGACTTCATCAAGACACCGCTTTTCGCACGTGTGAAGTAACACTTCGACACGCTGCTATCCGCACCCGTCATATCATGCAGCATACGCAACGCAAGGTCAGTAATCGGCGAGCCAATTTTGCGGCCCGTGTGTTCACCGTTAGCAATGCGGATGGCCGAGCATTTCAAATCCTGCAAAGAGTGCAATACGATTTCACAATGGGAACCAATGAGCATCGCCAACCCGTCCACAACCGCTTCGTAGGATTTGAGGATATCGAAATCGGTTTGATCGAAAGGACGTTGATCCAGTAAATCTAGCTCACTGGTTTCGTTGGTTAAAAGCGACCTGGACATGAAAAAAAGCACTCCTTTTCAGGAGCCTGTCGTTATGTTGTCAGGGCAGGCTCATCACTATTATAGGGGCATCTAAAGTAATACAGCGCACAAGGCGCTTTCCAGTATTAATTATATCCTGTCGATAATAAAAAACCGCCGCCCTGTGGGCGGCGGTATCTGGTTACTTACTTTTTGCTGCTGTCCGCAGCTTTAGCTGCCGGTGCAGCATCTGGCTGCGCATCGGCTTTCGGTGCCGGTTTGATGTCTAACAGTTCAACATCAAAGACCAGCGTAGAGTTAGCCGGAATGCCCGGTACGCCGGTTTTGCCATAAGCCAGATCCGGCGGGATAACCAGCTGGATTTTGCCGCCTTTCTTGATGTTTTTCAGGCCTTCGGTCCAGCCAGGGATAACACCGTCAAGACGGAAAGAGAGCGGCTCACCGCGGGTATAAGAGTTATCAAACTCTTTACCATCAATCAGCGTACCTTTGTAGTTGACTACCACGGTATCGCTATCTTTCGGTGCAGCGCCGGTACCTTCTTTCTCTACTTTATAGACCAGGCCAGTAGAAGAGGTTTTAACGCCCTTCTCTTTAGCAAATTTCTCGCGGTAAACTTTACCTTTGGCTTCATTGTCAGCCGCGTCTTTTTCCATTTTCGCCTGAGCGGAGCTCTTCACGCGTGCTTCAAACGCCTGCAGAGTTTGTTCGATTTCCTGGTCAGACAGTTTGCTCTTGTCTGCAAACGCATCCTGAACGCCAGCGATCAGCTGATCTTTATCCAGTTTGATGCCCAGTTTTTCCTGCTCTTTCAGAGAGTTTTCCATATAACGACCCAGGGACGCGCCCAGCGCGTAAGCGGCTTTTTGGTCGTCATTCTTGAATGCTGCTTTGCTGTCAGCAGTAGCGGCTGGTTTCGCAGCGTCAGCAGCGAAGGTGATCGGGGCATGCAGAGCAACAGCCATTGTGGTCGCCAGCAGCGTTACTTTAAACAGTGATTTCATCCATATCTCCAGGGCCGGGGCATCTCACCCCAAGGTTAGCTAACATAAAAATGTACTATAAAGCGTTGCAGAACAAATCAACATACGGGCACGCCCTATTATCACCACTTTTCAGACTCTTTTTGTTTAAATTAGTTTCGTGACCGAAGATTGAGTGCTGTGCAAACAGGCAAAGTTAAGTAGAATTCGCCGCAGTCCGCGATCTGCCGGAGAAAAAAGAAAGAGGTGAATCATGCAGGATACAACAATGGAAACTCGCCTGGCTGAACTGGAAAGTCGCCTGGCATTTCAGGAGATAACCATTGAAGAGCTCAACGTGACGGTGACCGCGCATGAACTGGAAATGGCAAAACTCCGCGACCATCTGCGTTTATTGACGGAGAAGCTCAAAGCAACGCAGCCGTCCCACATCGCGTCGCAGTCTGAAGAGACCCCGCCGCCACATTATTGAGACATAAAAAAAGCGGGATATTCCCGCTTTTTTTTATGCCGTATAACGATTAGTGGCAACCGCAACCGCCGCCGTTACCTTTACCGCCACCGCCACCGCCGCAGCAGCCTTCGCCACCGTGCTCGTGACCATGGTCGTGACCGTGACCACCGCAGCAACCGTCATGACCGTGGTCATGATCGTGGTCGTGACCGTGCGCACCGTGAACGTGGCCGTGAGCCAGCTCTTCTTCGGTCGCTTCGCGGATAGCGACAACTTCTACGTTGAATTTCAGGTTCTGGCCAGCCAGCATGTGGTTACCGTCAACCACAACGTGGTCGTCTTCCACTTCGGTAATTTCTACCGGTACTGGACCCTGGTCAGTTTCAGCCAGGAAACGCATGCCAACCTGCAGTTCGTCAACGCCCATGAAGACGTCTTTAGGAACGCGCTGCACCAGGTTTTCGTCGTACTGACCGTATGCGTCGTTTGCGCCAACAGCAACATCGAATTTGTCGCCAACTTCATGACCGTCCAGCGCTGTTTCCAGGCCAGAAATCAGGGAACCGTGACCATGCAGGTAGTCCAGCGGTGCACTCACCGGAGACTCATCAACCAACACACCGTCTTCTGTACGTACCTGATAGGCCAGGCTGACCACCAGGTCCTTTGCTACTTTCATGATATCTCCTGAGCATGGAAAGAATAGTGGCGCAGATTGTAGCGGAATTCTGCACCCGTGTACCCTCTAGCTTAAAAAAAGCTGCGCCATATCGCTAGTCCGGATGAAAAATCCCGATCACTTGCTCTTCTTTGCGAACGTGCTCGCGCGCCTCTTTATCGGCTTCCCGCATCTGATGACCGCACTTAACACACTCAACAATATCGATATTATTTTCGCGCCACATCGCCAGCGTATCCTGCGCCTGGCAGGACGGACATTTTGCGCCTGCGATAAAACGTTTACGAATTGCCATGGTTACCTCTACTCAAATTCATCCCAGCCATCCAGTTGACGTCGCTCTTGCTGCATCTCTCGTTGGAAAATCTCCTCAAGCTCGCGCCGGGCTTCCCTGGCTCGGGAGATTTGTACCGTATCCGTGTGCATGGGGATCAGTTCCCGCAACATGCGCATATCCAGCCGCCGAAAATGCAGCTGAGCGCGCTGAGCCTGGTGCGGATGCATCCCTAGCGTAACCAGCGTTTTTCGCCCTAACTCCAGCGCACTGGAAAACGTTTCGCGGGAAAACTGCGTCACACCAGCCTGTAATAACTCATGCGCCTCTACACGTCCGCGCGCACGCGCAAGAATATGCAAATGCGGAAAATACTGTTGGCATAGCTCCACCAGCTTCATAGTGTCTTCAGGTTCATTACAGGTAATAACAATAGACTGTGCGGCTTCTGCACCCGCGGAACGCAACAGATCCACCTGCGTGGCATCACCGTAATAGACCTTATAGCCATATTTGCGCATTAGATTCACTGCGCTGATATCTCTTTCCAGGACGGTAATACGCATTTTATTGGCCATCAACAGACGACCAATAACCTGACCAAAGCGCCCGAAACCCACCACAATTACCTGCGGTTTATCATCTTCCACCCAGGGTTTTTCATCTTCTTCATCCGTGCCGTTAAACTGGCGGGAGAGCCATTTATCAATCAACTTCATCACCAGCGGCGTGGTCATCATCGACAGCGTGACGGTCACCAACAACAGCGCCATTTGGTCACCCTGAAACAGCCGTTGAGAAGAGGCCGTTGAAAACAGCACGAAAGCGAATTCACCGCCCTGACTTAAAACCCCGGCAAACTGCATCCGTTCTGAGCTTCTCATGCCGTTAAGACGCGCCAGTACATACAGCACCAGCATTTTTACGACCACCAGCACCATCACGCTCGCCGCCACCCACAAAATATGGGTATAGAGCACGCCAAGGTTAAGCGACATACCTACGGAGATAAAAAACAGGCCAAGCAACAGGCCTTTAAACGGATCGATTGCCGTTTCCAGCTCATGTCGGTATTCGCTTTCCGCCAGCAGAACGCCCGCGATAAAGGTCCCCAGCGCCATCGACAGACCCAGCGCATCCATAAATAAAGCAGAACCCAGCACTAATAGCAGCGTGGCGGCGGTGAACACTTCCCGCACGCCAGAATCCGCAATAAAGCGGAAAACCGGACGCAGCAAATAACGCCCACCTATCAGCATGCCGGCAAAGGCCAGCACCTTCATCCCCACTTTGATCCAGTCAAAATGTTCGTCAGCAGACCCCGCCAGCAGCGGAACCAGCGCCAATGCGGGGATCACCGCCAGATCCTGAAACAGCAGCACCGAAAAGCCCAGTTGTCCGGATTCACTGCGATTCATGCCTTTTTCGCGCATCAACTGTAGCGCCATAGCGGTCGATGACATCGCCAGACCAATGCCGCCAACCACTGCCGCCTGCCAGGAGAACGCTGTAAGCATCAGTAGCCCTGCCAGCACGACCGCACTTAGCATCACCTGCGCGGCGCCGACGCCAAAAATTGAACGCCGCAATTGCCACAGTTTGGCCGGATTAAGTTCCAGCCCAATGATGAACATCAGAAAAACTACGCCCAGTTCGGAAAAGTGTAAGATTTCATCCACATCGCTGATGAACCCTAATCCCCATGGGCCGATAGCAATCCCCGCCAGCAAGTAACCCAGCACCGGACCGATACCCAGCTTTGAGGCCAGCGGAACGGCAGCCACCGCCGCGAAGAGGAACAACACGCCGGCAGTCAATAAATCAGAACCTTCCATCAGCGGCCTCCCACAGGGATCGGATTCGCCAGCCAGTCGCCATACGCTTTCGCATGGCTGTCCAGCTCCTGCTTCGTTTGCCGTCTGGCCCAGTAGACAATGATAGGGCTCATCCAGTGCATGCGGCACATACCAGCCGTTAGCTCAAAAGGGCGCAGTACATCGCTCATTGGATAACGGTTTAGCGCGTCATAGCGGTAGGCGCTTTCCGGCTCGCCGGTAGTGATAACGCTCCGCCAGTACTTTCCCGCCAGTTGATTCCCCCCAGGGCCGCTGGCAAATCCTCGACTCAGTACGCGGTCAAGCCACTCCTTTAACAATGCCGGGCAGCTATAGGTGTAGAGCGGATGCTGAAAAACAATCACATCATGCTCGCGCAGCAGCGCCTGCTCATGCGGAATGTCGATAAAAAAGTCAGGATAGTGCGCGTACAGGTCGTGCACGGTAACATTGCTGAGCTGCATGGCCGGTTTAAGCAGTACCCGGTTCGCGACCGAGTCCTGAGATTCCGGATGGGCATACAGCAGCAAGACTTTCGCTGGCTGGAACATCATCCCCCTCCCGGTTTTGTCTTTTGTCTATTTTCGACGTTTTGGGCTACCATTGCGCCTCGGTGCGGCAAATGGCCCACACATTACATTATCATAATGATAAATTAACATAGTCTGAACATACGGCGCCTTATGATTGTTTTCTCATCGTTACAAATTCGTCGCGGCGTGCGCGTCTTGCTGGAAAATGCCACGGCCACCATTAATCCAGGGCAGAAAGTTGGCCTGGTAGGTAAAAATGGCTGCGGTAAATCTACCCTGCTGGCATTGCTGAAAAATGAACTCAGCGCCGACGCCGGAGGATTTACCTATCCGGGAAACTGGCAGCTCGCGTGGGTTAATCAGGAAACGCCTGCGTTGCCACAGCCGGCGTTGGAGTATGTGATTGACGGCGACCGCGAGTATCGTCAACTGGAAGCACAGTTGAACGATGCCAACGAACGTAACGATGGACATGCCATTGCCACCGTCCATGGCAAGCTGGATGCCATCGACGCCTGGACTGTGCGCTCACGCGCCGCCAGCCTGCTGCATGGCCTCGGTTTCTCCAACGAACAGCTTGAACGTCCCGTCAGCGATTTCTCCGGTGGCTGGCGTATGCGTCTCAACCTGGCTCAGGCGCTGATTTGCCGTTCAGACCTGCTGCTGCTCGATGAACCGACCAACCACCTCGATCTCGACGCGGTGATCTGGCTGGAAAGATGGCTGAAAAGCTATCAGGGCACGCTGATTTTGATCTCCCACGACCGCGACTTCCTCGACCCGGTGGTGGATAAAATTATTCATATCGAACAGCAAACGATGTTCGAGTACACCGGCAACTACAGCGCGTTTGAAATCCAGCGAGCGACCCGCCTCGCACAGCAACAGGCAATGTACGAAAGCCAGCAGGAGCGCGTGGCGCATCTGCAAAGCTATATCGATCGTTTCCGCGCCAAAGCCACCAAAGCAAAGCAGGCGCAGAGCCGTATCAAAATGCTGGAACGCATGGAGCTGATTGCCCCTGCGCACGTGGACAACCCGTTCCACTTCAGCTTCCGCGAGCCGGAAAGCCTGCCGAACCCGCTGTTAAAGATGGAAAAGGTCAGCGCCGGCTACGGCGACCGCGTCATTCTCGATTCGATCAAACTGAATCTGGTGCCGGGGTCTCGCATCGGCCTGCTCGGACGCAACGGCGCGGGTAAATCTACGCTGATTAAGTTGCTGGCCGGCGAACTGGCCCCCATCAACGGCGAGATTGGCCTGGCAAAAGGCATCAAGCTGGGTTACTTCGCACAGCACCAGCTGGAGTTTTTGCGCGCCGATGAATCACCGATTCAGCACCTGGCGCGCATGGCGCCGCAGGAGCTGGAGCAGAAACTGCGAGACTACCTCGGCGGATTCGGCTTCCAGGGCGATAAAGTCAGCGAAGAGACTCGCCGCTTCTCCGGAGGTGAAAAAGCGCGTCTGGTGCTGGCATTGATCGTCTGGCAGCGCCCGAACCTGCTGCTGCTTGATGAACCGACCAACCACCTGGATTTGGATATGCGTCAGGCGCTGACCGAAGCGCTGATCGATTTCGAAGGCGCACTGGTTGTGGTCTCGCACGACCGTCACCTGATTCGCTCTACTACCGATGACCTCTATCTGGTGCACGACAAGAAAGTCGAGCCGTTTGATGGCGATCTTGAGGATTATCAGCAGTGGCTGAGCGATGTGCAAAAACAGGAAAACCAGAGCGACGAACCGGTAAAAGAGAGCGTTAACAGCGCCCAGGCACGTAAAGACCAGAAGCGTCGCGAAGCTGAACTACGCACCCTGACGCAACCGCTACGTAAAGAGATTACCCGTCTGGAAAAAGAGATGGAGAAACTGCACGCACAGCTGGCGCAGGCGGAAGAAAAACTCGGCGATAGCGAACTGTACGACCAAAGCCGCAAAGCCGAACTCACAGCATGCTTGCAGCAGCAGGCCAGTGCGAAATCCGGACTGGAAGAGTGCGAGATGGCCTGGCTGGAGGCTCAGGAACAGCTTGAGCAGATGCAGGCCGAGTAATCATGAGTGCCGGATAAGGCGAAGCCGCCATCCGGCACTATAGCCGATGATTGCCTGCTGACTGACTCGCGACAAAATCACATATTGGCTAACCCGCACGCGCTGTGCGCGGTATAGTTATTCTTTCCGATTATTAATTGCTCTGGTGTTATGGTTGAAATCACGTCCACAGAAATAACTCCACCTACCGACGATTCACGAGAATTCCGTCCGATGCGCGGTATCAGTAACCGCCATCTGCAGACGATGCTGCCGCGTTTAATTCGCCGCAAGGTGAAGTTCGACGCCCACTGGCAGCGTCTGGAATTGCCCGACGGTGATTTTGTCGATCTGGCATGGAGTGAAGATCCGCAACAGGCGAAACATAAACCGCGCCTGGTGGTTTTTCACGGTCTGGAAGGCAGTCTGAACAGCCCGTACGCACATGGCCTGATTGAAGCAGCGCAAAAGCGCGGCTGGCTGGGCGTGGTGATGCATTTTCGCGGCTGCAGCGGCGAACCCAATCGTCTGAACCGTATTTATCACTCCGGTGAAACAGAAGATGGCACCTGGTTTTTACACTGGCTGGCACGTGAGTTCGGTCGCGTGCCGACCGCGGCGGTAGGCTATTCGCTCGGTGGAAACATGCTGGCCTGCCTGCTGGCAAAAGAAGGTACTGAGATTCCAATTGATGCCGCGGTTATCGTTTCCGCGCCTTTCGTGCTGGAAGCCTGTAGTTACCATATGGACAAGGGATTCTCCCGGGTCTATCAGCGCTACCTGCTAAACCTGTTGAAAGCCAATGCCTCGCGTAAGCTAGAGGCGTATCCAGGATCGCTGCCGGTGAGTCTGGGCCAATTGAAATCTCTGCGTCGCATTCGCGATTTTGACGATCTGATCACCGCCAAAATCCACGGTTTCGCCGATGCTATAGACTATTACCGTCAGTGTAGCGCTATGCCGTTGCTCAACCAGATCGCCAAACCCACGCTGATTATCCATGCCAAAGACGATCCGTTTATGGATCATCACGTGATCCCTAAACCGGAAAATCTGCCCTCACAGGTAGAGTATCAACTGACGGAACACGGCGGCCACGTCGGATTCATTGGCGGCACGGTGCGCCGTCCTGAGATGTGGCTGGAATCCAGAATCCCGGACTGGCTGACAACGTATCTGGAGGCATCATCATGATCATCCCCTGGCAAGATATCTCCCCGGACGCACTGGACAATCTGATTGAAAGCTTTGTCTTGCGCGAAGGCACCGATTATGGTGAACATGAACGCTCGCTCGAACAAAAAGTCGCCGACGTCAAACGCCAACTACAATCTGGTGAAGCCGTGCTGGTATGGTCCGAACTGCATGAAACGGTCAACATTATGCCGAGGAAGCAGATTCACGAGTAATCCGTAGCCGACGGCCGACTATAATAAAAATTCAACCTATTCATGGAGTTGTTATGTCTGCCAAACATCCGGTGATTGCGGTAACAGGGTCCAGCGGCGCGGGGACCACCACCACCAGCCTCGCGTTTCGTAAAATTTTCGCGCAGTTAAATCTGCGCGCCGCCGAGGTGGAAGGTGACAGTTTTCATCGTTATACCCGTCCGGAAATGGACATGGCGATTCGCAAAGCGCGCGATGCCGGGCGGCATATCAGCTATTTCGGCCCCGAAGCTAATGACTTCGGTCTGCTGGAGCAAACCTTCATCGAATACGGCCAGACGGGCAAAGGTCAGTCGCGAAAATATCTGCACACTTACGATGAGGCCGTACCGTGGAATCAGGTTCCGGGTACATTTACGCCCTGGCAGCCGCTGCCTGAACCGACGGATGTCCTGTTCTATGAAGGACTGCACGGCGGCGTCGTAACCCCACAGCAAAACGTGGCCCGGCATGTCGATCTGCTGGTTGGCGTAGTGCCGATCGTGAACCTGGAATGGATTCAGAAGCTGACCCGCGATACCAGCGAGCGGGGACACTCGCGCGAAGCGGTGATGGACTCGGTGGTGCGCTCAATGGACGATTACATCAATTACATTACGCCGCAGTTTTCCCGTACGCATATTAACTTCCAGCGCGTACCGACCGTTGATACCTCCAACCCCTTTGCCGCCAAAAGTATTCCATCCCTGGATGAAAGCTTTGTCGTGATTCATTTTCGGAACCTGGAAGGGATCGACTTCCCGTGGCTACTGGCCATGCTGCAGGGATCATTCATTTCCCATATCAATACGCTGGTTGTTCCGGGCGGGAAAATGGGTCTGGCGATGGAATTGATTATGCTGCCGCTGGTCCAGCGACTGATGGAAGGCAAAAAGATAGAGTAAGGTGTTATTTTGCCGGATGGCGGCTGATGCCTTATCCGGCCTACGCGTTTATATCCTGTAGGCCTGATAAGTGAAACGCCATCAGGTATGACATCACGAAGCAGCAACCACTTCATAGGAGTGGGTAATGTTCACCGCCTTTTCCAGCATCAGCGCCACAGAGCAATATTTTTCCGCAGAGAGATCGACTGCGCGCGAAACGGACGCATCTTTCAGATCGTTACCCGTTACGATGAAATGCAGGTTGATGTGGGTAAACAGGCGCGGCGCTTCATCACGACGCTCTGAGGTCAGTTTCACTTCGCAGTTGGTCACATCCTGACGACCTTTTTGCAGGATCGAAACCACATCAATTGCGCTGCAACCACCCGCAGCCATTAATACCATTTCCATCGGGCTCGGCGCTTTATCACCGGAGTTACCGTCCATCAAAATTTGGTGACCAGAGGCGGACTCACCGAGGAAGGTTAACCCCTCAACCCACTTTACACGCGCTTGCATATTTCGTAACTCCAATGTTTCAATTTTCCTGACAGATTACGCGTACATAACAATTCTCGCAACGGAAGGCGACCTGCGTCATGCTGAAGCGAGACACCAGGAGACACACGGCGAAAGCTATGCTAAAACAGTCAGGATGCTACAGTAATACATTGACGTACTGCATGTATGCAGAGGACATCACATTACAGGCTGCAGTTAATTTTTGACAGCCCCTTTCCCAGGTAGCGGGAAGCATATTTTTGCAAACCCAGAGGCAGCGTCGTTTTCTGGCTCTGGAGACAGCTTATAACAGAGGATAACCGCGCATGGTGCTTGGCAAACCGCAAACAGACCCGACTCTCGAATGGTTCTTGTCTCATTGCCATATTCATAAGTACCCATCGAAGAGCACGCTGATTCACCAGGGTGAAAAAGCGGAAACGTTGTATTACATCGTTAAAGGCTCAGTGGCAGTGCTGATCAAAGATGAAGAAGGGAAAGAAATGATCCTTTCTTATCTGAATCAGGGCGATTTTATTGGTGAATTAGGCCTCTTCGAAGAAGGTCAGGAACGTAGCGCCTGGGTACGTGCCAAAACCGCATGTGAAGTCGCTGAAATTTCCTACAAAAAATTTCGCCAATTAATCCAGGTCAACCCGGATATTCTGATGCGCCTGTCTTCACAGATGGCTCGTCGCCTGCAGGTCACGTCTGAAAAAGTCGGCAACCTAGCCTTCCTCGACGTAACGGGTCGTATCGCGCAGACTCTGCTGAATCTGGCGAAACAGCCTGATGCGATGACCCACCCGGACGGCATGCAGATTAAAATCACCCGTCAGGAAATCGGCCAGATCGTTGGCTGCTCCCGTGAGACCGTTGGTCGTATTCTGAAGATGCTGGAAGATCAAAACCTGATCTCCGCACACGGTAAGACCATCGTCGTCTACGGCACCCGTTAACCCCATCGAAGTGGCGCGTTACTCAGTGATGCGCCACTTTTGTTTACACCGATGTGGCGAAGACTGATATACCACCCAGAGATCAACTACGCACTACGGCAGACGCTGGTGCTATGTTTACCTGTGGCCGTTGGTCTGATCATCGGTCAGCTTCATCTGGGACTCCTCTTCTCCCTGGTCCCTGCCTGCTGCAACATTGCCGGTCTTGATACCCCGCATAAGCGCTTTTTCAAACGTTTAGCTATTGGCGCGTCTTTGTTTGCCGGTTGCAGTCTGATCATGCAGTTGCTGCTGGCACAGGCCATACCGCTGCCGCTTATCCTCACCGGACTGACGCTGATTCTTGGCGTAACCGCCGAGCTAAGCCCTCTGCATGCCCGACTGTTACCGGCCTCACTTATCGCCGCGATTTTCACGCTAAGCCTGGTCGGGAACATGCCCGTCTGGGAACCGTTGCTGATCTATGCGCTGGGCACGTTATGGTACGGCCTGTTCAACTGGTTCTGGTTCTGGATGTGGCGCGAGCAGCCGCTCCGTGAATCGCTCAGCTTGTTGTACCGTGAATTAGCCGATTACTGTGAGGCCAAGTACAGCCTGCTGACCCAGCATGCCGATCCGGAAAAAGCGCTACCTCCCCTGCTGGTTCGCCAGCAGAAAGCGGTGGATCTGATTACCCAGTGCTACCAGCAAATGCATATGCTGTCGGCGCATCGCAACAACGATTACAAGCGCCTGCTGCGTGCCTTTCAGGAGGCACTAGACTTGCAGGAGCATATTTCCGTCAGCCTCCACCAGCCGGAAGAGGTGCAAAAGCTGGTCGAACGTAGCCACGCCGAACAGGTGATTCGCTGGAATGCGCGCACCGTCGCCGAACGCCTTCGGGTACTGGCCGATGATATTTTGTATCACCGCTTGCCGACCCGTTTCTCGATGGACAAGCAGATTGGCACGCTGGAGAAAATCGCCAACCAGCATCCGGACAATCCGGTGGGACAATTTTGCTACTGGCACTTCAGCCGTATTGCCCGCGTGCTACGCACCCAGCGACCGCTGTACGCCCGAGATTTAATGGCGGACAAGCAGCGTCGGTTGCCGCTGATCCCGGCCCTGAAAAACTATCTGTCGTTGAAATCGCCGGCGCTGCGTAATGCCGGACGCATCAGCGTCATGCTAAGTATCGCCAGCCTGATGGGCAGCGCTTTACACCTGCCAAAGCCTTACTGGATTTTGATGACGATCCTGTTCGTCACGCAAAATGGCTACGGAGCAACCCGGGTACGTATTTTACACCGTTCAGCAGGAACGCTCGTTGGACTGGTCATTGCCGGGGTCACCCTGCACTTTCATATTCAGGAAGGTTACACGCTGGCAGGCATGCTGCTGATTACCCTAGGTAGCTATCTGATCATGCGCAAAAACTACGGCTGGGCTACCGTCGGCTTTACGGTCACGGCGGTATACACCCTGCAACTGCTGACGCTGAACGGAGAACAGTTTATCGTGCCGCGGTTTGTCGATACGGTTATTGGCTGCTTAATCGCCTTTGGCGGTACACTCTGGCTGTGGCCGCAGTGGCAGAGCGGCCTGCTGCGTAAGAACGCCCATGATGCGTTAGAAGCCGATCAGGAGGCCATTCGCCTGATCCTCAGCAACGATCCGCAGGCCACGCCGCTGGCGTATCAACGCATGCGGGTCAATCAGGCGCATAACACGTTGTTCAACTCACTGAACCAGGCGATGCAGGAGCCAGGATTCAACTCGCACTACCTGGCGGACATGAAACTGTGGGTCACGCACAGCCAGTTCATCGTCGAGCACATCAACGCGATGACCACACTGGCAAGGGAACACACAATGCTGACGCCGGATTTAGCGCAGCGGTATCTGGAATCCTGTGAAATTGCGCTCCAGCGCTGTCAGCAGCGGCTGGAATATGACGGACCGGGAAGCTCAGGCGATGTGAATATTCTCGAAGCGCCAGAGATGCTATCCCACGGTCCGTTAAGCACCCTTGAGCAGCATCTGCAACGGATACTGGGGCATCTGAACACCATGCACACCATTTCGTCGGTAGCATGGCGTCAGCGACCGCACCACGGAATCTGGCTGAGCCGCCGTCTGCGGGACATGAAAGGTTAAGATCGACTGCCGGATGTGCTGTGCTTATCCGGCAACAGGTAATCAGGCAACGACTTTCGCTACCGCTTGTGCGAAACGCTGCATCCCTTCATCGATATCCGCCTGCTCAACTACCAGCGACGGCGCGAAACGCATCACGTCCGGTCCGGCGTTGAGTACCATCACCCCTTCGTGCGCGGCGGCATACAGGAAATCGCGCGCCCGGCCTTTAAACTGCGGCTTCAGCTCGGCGCCAATCAGCAGCCCCATCCCGCGAATATCGCTGAAAATGTCGAACTGTTGATCAATTTTCTGCAAATGTTGGACAAACGCCTGACGTTTAGCCTGAATACCTTCCAACACTTCCGGCGTGTTGATGATATCAAACGCTGCCCCCGCAACTGCGCAGGCCAGCGGATTACCACCGTAAGTGGAACCGTGCGAACCCACATGAAATGCGGAGGCAATCTCTTGGGTGGTCAGCACCGCGCTCACCGGGAAGCCGCCGCCGAGGGCCTTCGCGCTGGTGAGGATATCCGGCGTCACGCCATAGTGCATATAGGCAAACAGATCGCCGGTACGGCCCATCCCGCTCTGCACTTCATCCAATACCAATAGCGCCTGGTGTTGGTCGCAAAGTTCACGCAAACCTTGCAGGAACTCCGGCGTTGCCGCAGTGACGCCACCTTCCCCCTGAATAGGCTCAACCACTACCGCACAGGTGTGATCGTCCATCACCGCTTTGACCGCATGCAGATCGTTAAACGGTACATGGATGATATCCGCTGGTTTTGGTCCAAAACCGTCAGAATATTTCGGCTGCCCGCCGACGGACACGGTAAACAGCGAACGGCCGTGAAACGCATTATGGAAGGCAATGATTTTGGTTTTGAACGGGCTATGGCGCACGCAGGCATAGTGGCGCGCCAGCTTAAAGGCGGTTTCGTTAGCTTCGGTACCCGAGTTCATGAACAGCACGCGCTCGGCGAAGGTCGCATCAATGATTTTACGGCCCAGGCGCAACGCCGGTTCGTTGGTGAAAACGTTGCTGGTATGCCACAGGGTTTCACCCTGGGTTTTTAACGCCTCCACCAGGGCCGGATGGCAATGCCCTAGTGCAGTAACTGCAATGCCGCCCGCGAAATCAACATACTCTTTGCCCTGTTGATCCCAGACTCGACTCCCTTTTCCTTTTACCGGGATAAACTCAACCGGTGCATAAATCGGCAGAATCACTTCATCGAATGTCGCGCGCGTAATTGCAGTTTGTTCAGTTGCCATGTCATTGCCACCCTGTTAAGCAGAAATGTTAGTGAAATTATAATCACAAAATATGAATAAAAAATCACTGAATAGCAACCACAAATCACCTGTTGAGGAAATTAGCCAGCAGTTGATGCCCCTGTTCGCTGAGAATACTCTCCGGGTGAAACTGCACACCTTCCATATCCCACTCGCGGTGACGAATGCCCATAATCTCCTGCGTTTCACTCCAGGCCGTCACCTCAAAGCAGTCAGGAAGCGTCGCGGGGGCAACCACCAGAGAGTGGTAGCGCGTCACCGTTAATGGGTTGGCGAGCCCCTGAAAAACACCCTGCCCGTTATGCGTAATTGGCGAGGTTTTACCGTGCATCACTTTAGCTGCCCGAACCACTGTCGCGCCAAAGGCCTGCGCCATAGCCTGATGTCCCAGACAAACACCCAGCAGGGGCGTCTTGCCCGCGAAATGACGAATAACATCCAATGAGATACCAGCGTCATCCGGCGTGCAGGGGCCTGGGGATATTACGATTTTTTGTGGGCTTAGCGCGTCGATTTGCGCCAGCGTCAGTTCGTCGTTGCGCCTGACAAGGACATCAGCGCCCAGTTCGCAGAAGTATTGGTACAGGTTCCAGGTAAAAGAATCATAGTTATCGATAAGCAGGATCATGGCGGCTCCGGTACATAAGAACCGCGCTATTCTACTCAGTTTCCGGGGCTTCGCTTACCACTTTACGAAATATCGCCCTAAGCGCAGACAGGTCCCCCATCGCCCCACTCTGATTAGCCAGGTTCCACTCCTCAACCGGAATGTCATCCCAGCTCAATATATACCCGGCATGAATCGCTAACTGTTCGAAAAAAATTCGCTGCGCCAGACCGCTGCCAATACGAAACGGATGCAGCATGTTGATTTCGCAATAATAGTGAGCAAGACGATCCACAAACTTATCTTCCGGTAACCCCACCAACCAGGACTCGTCTTCCAGGTCCTGCATCAGCGCATTGCCCTCTTTCTCGATATAAGCGAAATGGCAAAAGCGGGTCTCGCCCTGGTAAATATCCACTTCTCGCAGATGTCCCGCCCAGTCAAAAATATCCCGATACAGTTGGCGATGAATGGCGCACAGATGCGGCAAGCCCCGTTTAAGCGGGCCTAATTCGATAGTGGCCGCACGCAGCGCCGTCAGTTCATACGCCGCCTGCGCCAGGCGCTGCGCCTGATGAATCCCCAGACGGTTACGCATGACATTCAGGCCCGGATACAAATAGGGATCGCGTCCATCACCGAATTTATCGCTCATAGTGCCCCCTCAACTCTTCAAGACGCGCCAGGGCGTCTTCCGTGCTCAGAGTCACCCGTGGAATATCCACGCCTTCCAGCCGCCGACTGGCCTGGAAATTGGCATTTCGCCGTTGTTCCCAGAGTCTGGACTTTTGTTTATCGGTGAGTTTTTTCACGTGACCTCCCTGAATGAGCCGACACTTGCCACAAGTATAAGCGGCAATTTCAGGTTACGCAGAGAAGGGAAAGAACGCGGACAGGAACTGCCCGCGCAAAAGACGTTTACGGCAGGACTTTGGCAGACAGGATAACAATCGGTTTTGACGGGACATTCTGGTAAGGACCAACATCATGGGTCTGCACCTGAGAGATCTTATCCGCGACATCCATACCTTTCACAACTTTACCGAAGACCGCGTACCCAAAGTCGCGCTGGCCGTGATCGAGGAACGCATTGTCTGCAATGTTGATAAAGAACTGGCTGGTCGCGCTGTCTTTATCTGCTGTACGCGCCATGGCAATCGTGCCGCGGGTATTACGCAGTCCGTTATCGGCTTCATTCTTGATTGGCGGGTTAGGTTTCTTCTGCTGCATCTGCTCGGTAAAACCGCCGCCCTGCACCATGAAGCCAGGGATCACGCGGTGGAACGTGGTGTTGTTATAGAAACCGCTGTTGACATAATCGACAAAGTTTTGCACTGAAACCGGGGCTTTCTGACTGTTCAGCTCCAGCTCAATGTTACCGGCAGAGGTTGTCAGCAGGACATGCGGGTCACCTTTTGCTGCCAGTGCTGCGGGAGAAAGAGCAGAAAGAGCGAGAACAGCTGCAACAGCCGCCAGAGTCGATTTGAGCATGAGAATTCCTTAACAAGAGCAGAAATGAAGCAAGTGAATTGATTCTAAAGAGCCTTCAAGAACAAGGCCATCCCTTTACTTAATTTTACGTACTTGAAACAAATGTAACCTTATAGCCTCAAGATTCAATGCGATCTAGATCACATAAAAAAATGTAACGCAGCAAGTAATTACCAATAAACATTTAAATGCATCACTAAAGCGCCTAAAATCTGCCCGCTCACGGCGCAGTCAATGCGCCTAACACTTCTATACAGGCCAGTCATGACTAACAGCAATCGCATCAAGCTCACATGGATTAGCTTTCTCTCCTACGCCCTGACAGGCGCGTTGGTAATTGTCACCGGGATGGTGATGGGAAACATCGCAGATTACTTCCATTTGCCCGTTTCCAGTATGAGTAACACCTTCACCTTTCTGAATGCCGGCATTCTGATCTCTATTTTTCTGAATGCATGGCTGATGGAAATTGTGCCACTGAAAACCCAGTTGCGCTTTGGCTTTATCCTGATGGTTCTGGCGGTCGCCGGACTGATGCTCAGCCATAGCCTGGCCTTGTTCTCAGCCGCCATGTTTGTACTGGGTCTGGTGAGCGGTATCACCATGTCGATTGGTACGTTCCTGGTGACTCAGATGTACGAAGGTCGCCAGCGCGGTTCCCGCCTGCTGTTTACTGACTCCTTCTTCAGCATGGCCGGCATGATTTTCCCAATGGTGGCAGCATTCCTGTTAGCGCGCAGCATCGAATGGTATTGGGTTTATGCCTGCATCGGCCTGGTATACGTCGCCATTTTCCTGCTGACCTTCGGCTGCGAATTCCCGGCGCTGGGTAAACACGCGCAGCAACCGGACGCGCCAGTGGTAAAAGAAAAATGGGGCATTGGCGTGCTGTTCCTGGCGATCGCCGCGCTGTGCTACATCCTCGGTCAGTTGGGCTTTATCTCCTGGGTGCCGGAATACGCCAAAAGTCTGGGCATGAGCCTGAACGACGCAGGTAAACTGGTCAGTGACTTCTGGATGTCTTACATGGTTGGCATGTGGGCATTTAGCTTTATCCTGCGTTTCTTCGATTTGCAGCGCATCCTGACCGTACTGGCGGGTGTGGCTACCGTCCTGATGTATCTGTTTATCACCGGTACGCCGGAGCATATGCCGTGGTTCATTCTGACGTTGGGCTTCTTCTCCAGCGCGATTTATACCACCATCATTACCCTCGGCTCCCAGCAGACGAAGGTCGCATCACCTAAACTGGTTAACTTCGTTCTGACCTGTGGCACCATCGGTACTATGCTCACCTTCGTGGTCACTGGCCCTATCGTGGCGCACAGCGGTCCGCTGGCGGCATTGCAGACGGCTAACGGCTTGTATGCGGTCGTATTCGTGATGTGCTTTATTCTTGGGTTCGTCACGCGTCATCGCCAACATAACGCACCCGCAACGCATTAATCTGAGTGCCGGATGGCGATGCTAACGTATCTTATCCGGCCTACAAGACAAGCTGTTCGTAGGCCGGATAAGGCGCAGACGCCCTCCGGCCTATTCCCGCGCCCTCTTCTTTTCTGGTGCTGTAGGCCAATTCTTACAAAAACCCCTTAATTTGTACGCTATTTATACAAACACGAAAAGCCTGTTAATTCCGTAACTTATAAAAATGCAGTTAAATCAGCCATATACCTCTTAAGGAGTATATAAAGGCGAATTTGATTTGCATCAATAAGCGGGGTTGCTGAATCGTTAAGGTAGGCAGTAATAGAAAAGAAATCGAGGCAAAAATGAGCAAAGTCAGACTCGCTATTATCGGTAATGGTATGGTCGGCCATCGCTTTATTGAGGATCTTCTTGATAAATCCGACGCTGCCAATTTTGATATTACCGTCTTCTGTGAAGAACCCCGCAAAGCGTACGACCGCGTCCACCTGTCGTCCTACTTCTCCCACCACACCGCCGAAGAACTTTCTCTGGTGCGTGAAGGATTCTACGAGAAGCATGGCGTTAAGGTGTTAGTGGGCGAGCGCGCAATCACCATCAACCGCCAGGAGAAGGTGATCCACTCCAGCGCGGGTCGTACGGTCTATTACGATAAGCTGATCATGGCGACAGGCTCTTATCCGTGGATCCCGCCGATTAAAGGTTCTGAAACCCAAGACTGCTTCGTTTACCGCACCATCGAAGACCTCAACGCCATTGAGTCTTGCGCGCGCCGTAGCAAACGTGGTGCCGTCGTCGGCGGTGGCCTGCTGGGCCTGGAAGCCGCCGGGGCGCTGAAAAGCCTCGGCGTTGAAACCCACGTGATTGAATTTGCCCCGATGCTGATGGCCGAACAGCTGGATCACATGGGTGGCGAGCAGTTACGTCGCAAAATTGAAAGCATGGGCGTGCGTGTCCACACCAGCAAAAACACTAAAGAGATCGTCCAGGAAGGCACCGAAGCGCGCAAAACCATGCGTTTTGCCGACGGTAGCGAACTGGAAGTCGATTTCATCGTCTTTTCTACCGGTATTCGCCCACGCGACAAACTGGCCACCCAATGCGGCCTCGACGTTGCGCCGCGCGGTGGTATTGTGATTAACGATACCTGCCAGACTTCTGATCCGGACATCTATGCCATCGGCGAATGCGCCAGCTGGAACAACCGCGTGTATGGTCTGGTCGCTCCAGGCTACAAAATGGCGCAGGTTGCCGTTGACCATATTCTCGAAACCGAAAACGCCTTTGAAGGTGCGGATCTGAGCGCCAAGCTGAAGCTGCTCGGTGTTGACGTCGGCGGGATTGGCGACGCGCATGCGCGCACGCCGGGCGCCCGTAGCTACGTCTATCTCGACGAAAGCAAAGAAGTCTACAAACGCCTCATCGTTAGCGAAGATAACAAAACCCTGCTCGGGGCGGTTTTAGTCGGTGACACCAGCGATTACGGCAACCTGCTGCAGCTGGTGCTGAACGCCATCGAACTGCCGGAAAACCCAGACTCACTGATTCTGCCAGCTCACGCGGGCAGCGGTAAGCCGTCTATCGGTGTCGATAAACTGCCGGACAGCGCGCAGATTTGCTCCTGCTTCGACGTCACCAAAGGCATGCTGATCGCCGCTATCAACAAAGGCTGCCACACCGTTGCGGCGCTGAAAGCTGAAACCAAAGCTGGTACCGGCTGCGGCGGGTGTATCCCGTTGGTAACGCAGGTCCTGAACGCAGAACTGGCGAAACAGGGGATCGAAGTTAACAACAACCTGTGTGAACACTTCCCGTACTCGCGTCAGGAACTGTTCCATCTGATCCGTGTAGAAGGGATTAAAACCTTCGAAGAGCTGCTGGCAAAACACGGGAAAGGCTACGGCTGTGAAGTGTGTAAACCAACCGTAGGTTCCCTGCTGGCCTCCTGCTGGAATGAGTACATCCTCAAACCACAGCACACGCCGCTGCAGGACACTAACGACAACTTCCTGGCGAACATCCAGAAAGACGGTACCTACTCCGTGATCCCGCGCTCCGCGGGCGGAGAAATAACTCCTGAAGGCCTGGTGGCCGTGGGCCGTATCGCGCGTGAATTTAACCTGTATACCAAAATCACCGGTTCTCAGCGTATCGGCTTGTTCGGCGCGCAAAAAGATGACCTGCCGGAAATCTGGCGTCAGCTGATTGAAGCGGGCTTTGAAACCGGTCACGCATACGCCAAAGCGCTGCGTATGGCGAAAACCTGCGTAGGCAGTACCTGGTGCCGTTATGGCGTCGGCGATAGCGTCGGATTCGGCGTGGAGCTGGAAAACCGCTACAAGGGCATTCGTACCCCGCACAAAATGAAATTCGGCGTCTCCGGCTGTACCCGTGAATGTGCGGAAGCTCAGGGCAAAGACGTGGGTATCATCGCCACTGAGAAAGGCTGGAACTTGTACGTTTGCGGTAACGGCGGGATGAAACCTCGTCATGCAGACCTGCTGGCAGCGGATATCGACCGCGAAACGCTGCTCAAATACCTTGATCGTTTCATGATGTTCTACATCCGTACCGCCGACAAACTGACCCGAACCGCACCATGGTTAGACAACCTGGAAGGCGGTATCGAATATCTGAAATCGGTCATCATCGACGACAAACTGGGGCTGAACCAGCACCTGGAAGAAGAGATGGCCCGTCTGCGTGAAGCGGTGGTCTGCGAGTGGACAGAGACAGTTAACACCCCATCCGCACAGGTTCGCTTCAAACACTTTATCAACAGCGATCAACGCGATCCGAATGTCCAGGTTGTGCCTGAACGTGAACAACATCGTCCGGCCACGCCCTATGAGCGTATCCCGGTGACTCTGGTGGAGGAAAACGCATGAGCCAGTGGAAAAACATCTGCAAAATCGATGACATTCTGCCTGCAACAGGCGTCTGCGCCCTGTTAGGTAGCGAGCAAGTTGCGATTTTCCGCCCGTATCACAGCGACCAGGTGTTTGCGATCAGCAACATCGACCCATTCTTCGAGTCCAGCGTGCTTTCTCGTGGGCTGATTGCTGAACATCAGGGCGAATTGTGGGTCGCCAGCCCGCTGAAAAAACAGCGCTTTCGCTTAAGCGACGGTCTGTGCATGGAAGACGAACAGTTCTCCGTGAAACATTACGAAGCCCGAGTGAAAGACGGCACGGTGCAACTGCGCGGTTAATAAATTTTTGGGAGGCGCAACGCCTCCCCTTTTTTGACGTATTTGTAGGTCTTTTATTTGTAGGCCTGATAAGCGTAGCGCCATCCGGCAATTGCACAAGCACATTGCCGGATGGCGGCATAAATGCCTTATCCGGCCTACGGTTACGATTTCTTTTTATTGTTTGTACTTCAAGGATAATCAACACATGTTCACAGACACTATTAATAAGTGTGCGGCTAACGCTGCGCGCATCGCACGCCTCTCGGCTAATAACCCGCTCGGATTCTGGATCAGTTCGGCAATGGCAGGAGCCTATGTGGGTCTCGGCATCATTCTTATTTTCACCCTCGGTAATCTGCTCGACCCGTCCGTACGTCCTCTGGTAATGGGTGCAACCTTTGGTATTGCCTTAACGCTGGTTATTATCGCCGGTTCTGAACTGTTCACCGGACACACGATGTTCCTGACGCTTGGCGTTAAAGCGGGCACCATCAGTCACGGTCAGATGTGGGCAATCCTGCCAAAAACCTGGCTGGGTAACCTGGTCGGATCCGTGTTTGTCGCTCTGCTTTACAGTTGGGGCGGCGGTAGCCTGCTGCCGGTCGATACCAGCATCGTCCATTCGGTGGCGTTGGCGAAAACGACCGCGCCAGCAACGGTCCTGTTCTTTAAAGGCGCGCTGTGTAACTGGTTGGTTTGTCTGGCAATCTGGATGGCAATTCGTACCGAGGGCGCAGCAAAATTCCTCGCTATCTGGTGGTGTCTACTGGCGTTTATCGCTTCCGGTTACGAGCACTCGGTTGCCAACATGACGCTGTTTGCCCTCTCCTGGTTCGGCCACCACAGCGAAGCCTATACCCTGTCAGGAATTGGTCATAACCTGTTGTGGGTGACACTCGGTAATACTTTGTCCGGTGTCGTATTCATGGGATTGGGTTATTGGTATGCTACGCCAAAATCGGAGCGTCCTGCTCCGGCAAAAATCAACCAGCCAGAGGCTACTGCCAATAATTAAGGGGTAATGTCGTGGATCATTTGCCTATATTTTGTCAACTACGTGACCGCGACTGCTTGATCGTCGGCGGTGGTGATGTCGCAGAACGCAAAGCGCGGTTACTGCTGGAAGCGGGCGCCCGTATAACGGTTAATGCGCTGGCGTTTATTCCGCAGTTCACCGTATGGGCAGATGAAGGCATGCTGACGCTGGTTGAGGGACCGTTCGACGAGTCCCTGCTCGACACCTGCTGGCTGGCTATTGCCGCCACCGATGACGATGCCGTCAACCAAAGCGTCAGCACCGCCGCAGAATCACGTCGTATTTTCTGCAACGTGGTCGATGCGCCAAAAGCAGCCAGTTTTATCATGCCCTCCATTATCGACCGCTCGCCGCTGATGGTGGCGGTCTCCTCCGGCGGTACATCGCCGGTGCTTGCCCGTCTGCTACGTGAAAGACTTGAATCTGTGCTGCCTCAGCATCTGGGCCAGGTCGCGCAATATGCAGGCAAGTTACGCGCCCGAGTGAAAGAACAGTTTGCCAGCATGGGTGAACGTCGCCGCTTCTGGGAAAAATTGTTCGTGAATGACCGCCTGGCGCAGTCGCTGGCGAACAGTGACCAGAAAGCCGTCGAGGAAACCACCGAGCAGTTGCTCAGCGAACCGTTGGACCATCGAGGCGAAGTAGTGCTGGTTGGCGCCGGTCCTGGCGATGCCGGGCTGCTGACGCTGAAAGGTCTACAGCAGATCCAGCAAGCGGATGTCGTGGTTTATGACCGTCTGGTATCCGATGACATCATGAACCTAGTACGCCGCGATGCCGACCGGGTGTTCGTCGGTAAACGCGCGGGCTACCACTGCGTACCGCAGGAAGAAATTAACCAGATCCTGCTGCGTGAAGCGCAACAGGGCAAACGCGTCGTGCGCCTGAAAGGTGGCGACCCGTTCATCTTTGGCCGTGGTGGCGAAGAGCTGGAAACCCTGTGTCATGCCGGTATTCCATTCTCCGTTGTGCCAGGTATTACCGCAGCATCCGGTTGTTCCGCCTATTCCGGCATTCCACTGACCCATCGAGATTACGCCCAGAGTGTACGTCTGGTCACCGGGCACCTGAAAACCGGCGGCGAGCTGGACTGGGAAAACCTGGCGGCAGAGAAACAGACGCTGGTGTTCTACATGGGCCTCAATCAGGCGGCTACTATCCAGGAAAAACTGATCGAATTTGGCATGCAACCCGATATGTCTGTCGCGCTGGTAGAAAACGGTACCTCCGTGAAGCAACGCGTTGTTAACGGGGTGCTTTCGCAACTCGGCGAACTGGCGCAGCAGGTTGAAAGCCCGGCGCTGATTATCGTCGGCCGCGTGGTTGGACTACGCGATAAGCTGAACTGGTTCTCGAACCATTAATTGAATGCTCAAAAATGCCCTGATATTGGACTGCCCCTATAAAGTTGGACAGTTCATATTCAGGGCATTTATTTATCTTCCGATAGAAATAAATCAAAAACCGATACACGCTATATACTCGCCTCAGTAGCCCAACCGTTAATCATTAATTAAATATATCTTTAAAACATTTAAATTCATTGAAATAATATTTTATATAAAACTTGTTATGTCCTAATCCGGACTACTTTAAATTTATTTTAGTTGATATCTTAACCGCCGAGAAATGGATTTCATCCATTTAAAAATAGATATCTTACAAGGATTTTAACATGCTGAAATTTGCAAAAATCACTATCGTTGCTGGTGTTCTGGCTACGCTGACCGCGTGTACTGGTCATGTCGATAACAAAAAAGATAACTGCACCTACGATTACTTCCTGCATCCGGCAATTTCTATTTCTAAAATTATTGGTGGCTGTGGCCCGGCAGCAGATCTGTAACAGAAGCGATTGCGCAGATACAAAAAAACCGGGAAATCCCCGGTTTTTATATTTATAGGTTAAATGCTCATTCACACGTTACCGCACTTCTCGCCGAGCAGGTAGCGGGCCAGGGTTGTCAGTCCCCTCCTCTTTTAAATATCCGACGCATTTTATATCTTCAGTAAATTGAATATTTATATCTTCATTAAAGTGATTGATATAAGGAAATATGCAAACGGCGAGGCGCTTCATATTTTTTGAGATTCACCAGCGAACAGGCGAAAAAAAACCGGGTAGAACCCGGTTTCTTCAGCAACGCAGAGCGCATTACGGCTTGGCGACAAAACCAATCGCTTCGTAAACCGCTTTCAGCGTAACAGACGCGCGTGCGCTGGCTTTTTCCGCGCCATCTTTCATCACCTGCTGCAGGAAAGCTTCATCGTTACGGAAACGGTGATAACGCTCCTGAAGCTCGGTCAGCATGCCGGAAACGGCCTCTGCGACTTCACCTTTCAGATGACCATACATCTTGCCTTCAAAGTGCTGTTCCAGCTCCGGAATGCTCTGGCCGGTGACGGCAGAGAGGATATCCAGCAGGTTGGAAACACCCGCTTTATTCTGCACGTCGTAGCGTACAACAGGCGGCTCTTCGGAGTCGGTCATCGCACGTTTGATTTTCTTAACCACGGATTTCGGATCTTCCAGCAGGCCGATCACATTGTTGCGGTTGTCATCCGACTTGGACATTTTCTTCGTCGGCTCCAGCAGCGACATCACGCGCGCACCGGATTTAGGAATGAACGGCTCAGGCACTTTGAAGATGTCGCCATACAGGGCGTTGAAGCGCTGGGCGATATCGCGGCTTAGTTCCAGATGCTGTTTCTGATCTTCGCCAACCGGTACCTGGTTGGTCTGATACAGCAGGATGTCTGCCGCCATCAGCACCGGATAATCAAACAGACCGGCGTTGATGTTCTCCGCATAGCGTGCGGATTTATCTTTGAACTGGGTCATACGGCTCAGCTCGCCGAAATAGGTGTAGCAGTTCAGCGCCCAACCTAATTGTGCGTGTTCCGGTACATGAGACTGGACGAAAATGGTGCTTTTTTCAGGATCGATACCGCATGCCAGATACAGCGCCAGCGTATCGAGCGTTGCTTTACGCAGCTGCTGAGCATCCTGACGAACGGTGATGGCATGTTGGTCAACGATGCAGTAGATGCAATGGTAGTCATCCTGCATGCTCACCCACTGACGCAGCGCACCCATATAGTTGCCAATGGTCAATTCACCTGAGGGCTGTGCGCCACTAAAAACGATGGGCTTAGTCATTTTTTGATTCCTGATTTTCGCTATGCGGAAGCCCGAGAACGGGCAGTAGTTCATTAATACGGTCGTAAATAACGTCGGGTTGGCTCAGCGCGATCGACTCGCCGTAGTTGTAGCCATAAGTCAGACCAACGGACGGACAGCCAGCAGCTTTTGCCGCCTGAATATCATTACGTGAATCCCCTACGAAGAGCAATTGCTCAGGCTTAATGCCAAGCTTGCTTGCTACCAGCAGTAGCGGATCCGGATGCGGTTTTTTATTCTGCACGTCGTCACCACCGATGACCACGCTAAAGTATTTGGCGATATCTAACGCCTCAAGCAATGGCGCGACAAACGGGGTCGGTTTGTTGGTCACCAGACCCAGCGGCAATCCTTTCGCATACATCGCGCCCAGCGTGTCGGCAACATCAGGGAACAGGAATGTCCCCTCTTCTGCGACATCGCCGTAGTATCTGTCGAACAGCTTACGCAAAATACGCACCTGTTCTTCGGCAGGGATATCATCATCAACGGGCGGTTTACCCATTGTCTTACGTAGTGTGGCGCGCTCCTGACGCGACCACGCCAGCGCGCGCTCCATCAGTACATCTGCACCGTTGCCAATCCAGGTGATAACGCGTTCTTCACCGGCAATCGGCAGTTCCAGCGCATACAGCGCCATATCCACCGCTGCGGTTAATCCCGGCGCGCTGTCGACCAGCGTACCGTCGAGGTCAAATGCCACGCCCCGAATATCCTGAAACTTATCCATGACTTACCTTCGCCAGTTCATTGCGCATTTCATCAATGACTTTTTTGTAGTCTGGTTGGTCGAAAATAGCAGAGCCTGCGACAAACATATCTGCACCCGCCGCCGCGATTTCACCAATGTTGTTCACCTTGACGCCGCCGTCCACTTCGAGGCGGATATCGTAGCCAGATTCATCAATACGACGACGCACTTCGCGCAGCTTATCCAGCGTTTGTGGGATAAAGGACTGCCCGCCAAAACCTGGGTTAACGGACATCAGCAGGATCACATCGAGCTTATCCATGACGTAGTCCAGATAGCTCAGCGGTGTTGCCGGGTTAAACACCAGGCCCGCTTTACAGCCATGCTCTTTGATCAGCTGTAAAGTGCGATCGACGTGCTCGGAGGCTTCCGGGTGAAAAGTAATGATGCTCGCGCCGGCGGCGGCGAAGTCCGGGACAATACGATCGACCGGTTTCACCATCAGATGAACGTCAATCGGGGCAGTAATGCCATATTTACGCAGCGATTTCAGTACCATCGGGCCGATGGTCAGATTCGGTACGTAGTGATTGTCCATGACATCGAAGTGTACGACATCGGCACCGGCAGTCAGTGCTCTCGCGGTGTCCTCACCCAGGCGGGCAAAATCAGCCGACAGAATTGAGGGGGCGATCAAATACTGTTTCATCCGCTTCTCCTTGAGAATTATTTCTTCGCAGGCGTTACAACTCCTGGTTTATACAGTGCCAGCAGTTCGTTCACCTTTTTACGCGTGCCGCCATTGCTGCTAATGCTGCGCCGCACTTTGACCTGAAAATGTTTCGCCGATCGGTACCATTCGCGGGTATCGGGCGTGTCATGGTTCGAAATTAACACCGGGATCTGCTTACTGACCAGCTTTTCTGCCATCTCGGCCAGATGTGCCTGCTCTTTTGGGCTAAAGCTGTTGGTATGATACGCGGTGAAATTTGCCGTCGCCGAAAGCGGTGCATAAGGCGGGTCACAATAGACCACAGAGTTGCTATCCGCACGGTCCATGCACTCTTCATAGGAGAGACAATGGAACTCCGCATTCTGCGCTTTTTCAGCAAAATGGTACAACTCGGCTTCCGGGAAGTAAGGTTTTTTATAACGACCAAACGGTACATTAAACTCGCCGCGCAGGTTATAACGGCACAATCCGTTGTAACCAAAGCGGTTCAGATACAAGAACAGCACTGCACGGCGGAACGGATCCTGACTGGCATTAAATTCTTCTCTGAACCGATAGTACACCTCAGCCTGATTAGTTTCAGGCATAAACAGCTCACGCGAAGCCTGCACATACTCATCGGTACGTGTCTTCACGATGTTATAGAGACTGATGAGGTCGCTGTTGATATCGGCAAGAATATAACGAGAAAAGTCGGTGTTGAGAAACACCGACCCGGCACCCACGAAAGGTTCAATCAGGCATTCACCCTGAGGTAAATGCCGTTTGATATCATCAAGCAGGGGGTATTTTCCCCCTGCCCATTTCAAAAAAGCGCGATTTTTTTTCATGCTGACTAACTAATTACACCTTCTCCGGCTGTGGAGAAAGCTCCGACAGCATCCTGCGCTTTAGTCTTTGTCCCGCAATTGGGCGAAACAGCAAACCATTGCAGAACATATCCTATCTTACTTCAAATCGGCCTGAACCTGGTGCAGCGGTTTTGCCCACGGATTTTTCGCCTGAATATCGGCGGGTAGCGTAGACACTGCACGTTTCGCATCTTCTTTAGACGCATACACGCCTGTTACCAGAACATACCACGGTTGACCGTTACGCGTCGTCTGATACACCACGTAGTTTTTCAGGTTTTCTTTCTTCGCCCAACCGTTAAGGTTGTCGTAGTTAGAAGAACTGCTGAGCTGCAGCGTGTAATGGCTGGACGGCGCAGATTTTAACGCTCCGACATTTCCTGCACTTTTCGCTCCACCAGCAACAGGTGTTGACGTTGTTGCCGTCGCAGTTGGCGCAGGCGTTGTAGTCGCGGTTGCTTTCGGCTCAACGGTCGCCTTCGGCGTAGCGGTAACCACAGGTGCTTTGGTTGTGGTCGTCGGCGCAGTTGCAGTTGGTTTTGCCTGAGCAACAGGTTTCGGCTCTGTCTGCGTCGCTTTCACCGTAGTTTGCGGTTTGCTCTTCGGCTCAATAACGGCCTGTTTACGTTCCTGGTGTGTCGCAGCAGGGCGTTCAGCCGTTTCCGTTTTCGCAGTCTGGCGCACAGCATTACCATTACGAACTGGCGCAACGGTCGCCGGTTCGGTCGGCAGCGTAGAGTTAACCACTACATTGTTAACCTGCTCCTGGCCTTGCGGTTGCGTCAGAGCGTTGTTCAGATCGCCCTGCACTTCAACACGCTGCTGGCCTTCAGTTGCCGCAGGTGTCTGACCTTGAGTTGGGGTAGAGGAAATCGGCGGTAGGGAAACATCCTGCTGGGTATTGCCAGCGGTCTGCTCAGCGCCTGTTGCAGGCGTAGTCGTGCTCGCCTGATCCGTCGCGTTGTTGCCAGAAAGATCGATGCTCTTCTCACCAGATCCAGCCTGCTCACTGGGAGATGATGAGGGGGCTTTCAGCGCAGAACCGATACCGATGATCAGCAGCAACAGCACCAGGACACCGACACCCATCATCATATACTGACGAGAGGCAGGCTTGCTGGCGGGTTTCTTACGCTTGCGCGGACGGCGTTCTACACGCTCTTCATCCACGTCATCGTCATCAGACTCATACTCTTCTTCAATGTCCCGTTCTTCTTCACGCTCTTTACGTGCGCGCGCAGGACGGCGATCGTCAGCATCCAGATCAACATCATCAAAATTGATTTGCGGCTCATTATCGCGTTCAGACGATTGACGAGAACGACCAGTACGACGATCGCTGGGATCGGGTTTCAGCTCGTCTTCTGGTTTGAATTCATCCATTTAACACCCCACTCAAAGGTTAATGCTTACGACTTTGCACATAACCTGAAGCTAAAAGACCTACGTTTCGCAACGCAAGCCAGACCTTTCTTGTTGTTACGCCGGCTGGCAATCAGCAATAGCGTTAAGAACCACCTCGTGCGACACTCCGCCGCGCACTTCACTCTTCCCTAATGCCAGCGGAAGCACTAAACGAATCTCTCCCGCTAACACTTTTTTATCTCGCAGCATGTGCGGCAGATAAGCCTCGCTGGACATTTCACGCGGTCCATTGACCGGCAAGCCCGCTCGCTGCAGCAGCGTAATGATGCGCTGCGTATCAGCGGAGGTAAACTGTCCAAGGCGTTCTGACGTACGAGCAGCCATTACCATACCTGCCGCAACGGCTTCACCATGTAACCAATTGCCATAACCCATTTCAGCTTCGATCGCATGGCCAAACGTGTGTCCCAGATTCAGTAAAGCACGTAAGCCCATTTCACGCTCGTCCGCTGCGACAACTTCTGCTTTCAGCTCACAACAACGACGAATACAGTACGCCATCGCCTGACCATCCAGACGCAATAACGCATCCAGATTTTCTTCCAGCCAACTGAAAAATTCACCGTCAAGGATGATGCCGTATTTGATCACTTCCGCCAGCCCCGATGCCAGCTCACGCGCAGGAAGCGTTTTCAGACAATCGAGATCCACCACCACGGACGCCGGTTGGTAAAACGCGCCAATCATGTTTTTACCGAGGGGATGGTTTACGGCGGTTTTGCCGCCAACGGAGGAGTCGACCTGCGACAACAGGGTTGTCGGGACTTGAATAAAACGAACACCACGCTGATAGCTGGCTGCCGCAAAACCGGTCAGATCGCCTATCACGCCGCCGCCAAGTGCGACTAACGTGGTATCACGACCGTGCGGTTTTTGCAGTAACGCAGTGAAAACCGTATCCAGAACCGTCAGGCTTTTATACTGCTCGCCATCGGGAAGGATAACGCTATCAACGTTAACACCCGCCTGTTCAAGTACGCCGCGAACCTTATCGAGATAAAGGGGAGCCAGGGTTTCGTTGGTCACCAACATAACCTGATCGCCCGATTTCAGCGGTAAGAATGAAGCTGGCTCATTAAACAAACCAGCCGCGATGGTGATAGGGTAACTACGTTCCCCGAGAGTGACTGTAATCCTCTCCATTACGCGACATCCACCTTAGTTACTTGTACCCGCAGACGAGTGTGTATTCAGCCAGAATTAGTTGCTTTCCAACATATGAATAATCTGGTTTGCTACGACTTTTGCGCTCTGATCGTCGGTGCGAATGGTCACGTCAGCAATCTCTTCGTACAGAGGATTGCGTTCGTCAGCCAACGCTTCCAGAACTTCACGAGGCGGCGATTCTACCTGCAGCAGCGGGCGTTTCTTGTCACGTTGAGTTCGCGCAAGTTGTTTTTCAATTGTCGTTTCAAGATAGACCACGACGCCACGCGCGGAAAGACGGTTACGTGTTTCACGTGATTTAACAGAGCCACCGCCAGTTGCCAGCACAATACCCTGTTTTTCCGTCAACTCGTTGATGACTTTTTCTTCGCGATCACGGAAGCCGTCTTCACCTTCTACATCGAAGACCCAGCCCACATCAGCTCCGGTTCGTTTCTCAATCTCTTGATCAGAATCGTAAAATTCCATATTGAGTTGTTGAGCTAACTGGCGCCCAATAGTGCTTTTTCCGGCACCCATAGGCCCAACCAGAAAGATATTGCGTTTCTCTGCCATTTTTTCGGTACTACTAAGACTATTCGTTAATGGTAAACCCGCTTCGCAGACACTCAGCGCAGCAGGACATGAACTGAAACCTCATAAGATATTGCGAGAGTCAGACTGAAAATTATCTCAATACTCAAGCGGGTTTGGCAACTGAATAAATCACCAAACCTTACGCATTTCTGGTCGTGGCAGGCATGCTACCCTGCAAACATCAGACCTGGCGACGTATCGCGCAGCCAAATGACACCAAATAAGCCTATGACACACCACCAGAAAGGCAAAGCGTATTTACTGCCGCATAAGTAAAGAAAAGTACCGACACTCAAATCGGTACTCCTTGTATGCTAAATACACCCGCACGTCAAATCTCTGAAACGTGTTCAGTGCAAAAACAACGGCTTTTCATGCATAAGTTATTGCGTTGAAACCAGTCTGGGCGTAATAAAAACTACTAATTCACGCCGTTCGTCTTCTTTACCATCATGGCGAAAGAGAGAGCCAAGCCAGGGGATGTCGCCTAACAGCGGCACGCTGTCGGCTGCGGATTTATTCTTATGTGAAAAAATCCCGCCCAGCGCAATCGTCTCGCCGCTTTTTACCTCTACCTGAGTTTCAATCTCCTGCTTATCAATAGCCAGAACTTCGCCATCCGCCTGCTGTAGCACCTGCCCGGGAACATTCTGGCTGATATGCAGTTTTAGTCTGATTCGTCCTTTCTGCAATACGGTGGGCGTGACTTCCATCCCTAATACAGCTTCCTTGAACTCGACGGATGTCGCGCCGCTTTCACCGCTGGAGACCTGATAAGGGATCTCACTACCCTGCTTAATACTGGCAGGTTGCAGGTGAGAAGCCAGTAAGCGTGGACTGGCGATGATGTCCAACTGCTGTTTTTGCTCCAGCGCAGACAGTTCCAGCTCGAGTAAACGACCGTTAATACGGCCAATGTTAAATCCCACACGGGATGTGGCTGTGGATACAGAAAGATCGCTGGCAAGCGTTGTGACGTTCCCCACAGCCCCCGATTGCTGTGCGTCAGCCAGCGACCACTTCACCCCCAGCTCACGCAAGCTTTTTTCATTAATCGTCACGATATGCGCCGCCAGTTCGACTTGTGCAACCGGCAGATCCATTTGCGCCACCCACGTTTCCAGTGCGTTAAGCGCAACGCTATTATCACGCAGCAGTAAGCGGTTGGTGCGTTTATCCACCGTCATGCTTCCTTTGGCGCTGAGCAGCTTTTCTCCGGCTTTTGCCAGCTCGGAGGCATCAGCATATTGCAAAATGATACTGCGATGTTCCAACGGCAGGCTGGCCTGAAGCCGTGCCTGCTCATTGTCCTGACGAGCCGCATTTTCACTCTGCCATTGAACAGAATGCACATGCAGAATGTTGCCTTCCTGGCGTAATACCAGCCCGGCGCTTTTCACCACCGTTTGCAATGCCTGCTTCCAGGGCACATCCGTCAAATGCAGTGACAGCACACCGCTGACATCCGGTGAAACTACCAGGTTTTTCTTTTCCTGTTCGGCCAGCGCCTGCAATACCTGCACAACCGGCACATCATCGACCACCAGCGTCACGTTTTGTGATTTCGCCGCCAGTACGCTCTGAATCCCGACCACCAGTACGAGTACTATCCATGCCATCCATCGCTTCATTTATCGCTCCTTGTCGTTGCCACTGCCACTGCGACGGCTCGCAGTTTTTCCCTGTGTCGAGGGTTACGCTCTGGGCCGTTATCTGCGTAACCGTCCAACCGTTTTTCAGGACATCATTTCGCTCAACCCGCTGCCATTTTTTCTGGCTATCCTGAACAATGCCAATGGGTCGCGCGCCCTGGCTCAATATTCCCTGATAGCGCCATGCCGACAGCTCAGCAATTTGGCAACGGTCCTCCGGCGGCAGGAAGGGATTACGCATACCGGTGAGTATCAGTACGCTTACGCACGCCAACAGCCAGCGTTCAACCATCATTCAGGCGCTCCAGTTGTAGTGTTAACAGCAGCTCCGCACCTTCTGCGTAAAGAGAAAACCGGCTGACGTTCATCCCTTGCTCCGCTAATTGGACAAACATCGGCGGGATGGCATCCCAGCCTGGCTTCAGCGTCATTTCTCCGCCCTGTGCGGAGGGTTGCCAGTGGATAAGATGTGCAAGAGGAGTCTGAAACAGCAGTGGGGAGAACGGAATCAGCGTCTCTTCAAGCTCTTCTGGCGATGCCGCCAGCAGATATAAATTTCGCCATTGTGCCTGAATGGCCGCTCGTTGCTGATTTAGCGCCTCTTGTTGCATAACCCGTTTCTGCGCGGTGGAGCTGAGGCATAACATGACGACGATGAGCAGTCCCAGCATCCAGCCACCGCCGCAGATGAGCCGAAAGCGCGGCGACTGTGCTAACCAGCTATCACAAAGCGTTTTCATGCGCACCGCTCCGCATCAGTCGATAGTGGAATTGCCAGCGTCCCTGCGCATCCTGCTGCGTTTCGCCAGGGCTACCCAATTTAAACAGCGGCAGCTGGCGTAATTGCGCTTCCAGCGCCTTCAGCGCGGCAAAGCTCAGCGTGTTTCCCGTCAGTTCCAGTGTCTCCTGCTGCCAGGTTATTTTTGTTAACCACGCCTGCTCTGGCAGTAATTCCGCCAGCCCTTGCAAAACCCGCTGCCAGCTTCGGGTCTGCTCACGCTGTTTGTTCCGCGCTTGAACCTGTTGCCATCGTTGCTGGCGCTGCTGCACACGCGGCTTTAGCGCCATTAAAGCCTCGGCCCGCGTCTTTTCGGCATCCGCTAACAACAATTCGACCTGGTTTTCTACGCTCAAAACGCTGTAATAGCGCAACAACACGCCAATACTAAGCAGTAGCGAAGCGCCAAATAAAACACTCCAGAAGCGTAGGCAGGCGCGACGTCGCGTCTGGCGCCAGGGCAGAAGATTGATGGTCGCTATCATCAACATGTGCCTCCCATAGCGAGTCCCAGTGCAATGGTGAAGCAATGGCTTTGCGTTGGAATTGGCGGCTGGCGTACAGACACCACGCTTAAAGGATCGAAGCCGCTGGGATCGCATAGCGCAATGGCTGTCGTGGAAAGCGATAATGTCGCGGCAAGCTCGTCGATACAGCCAATATCGCCCGTTGATTTACGCCCCCATGCCAAACGGGTCGCCCATAGCCACTGGGTGTCATCACGCCATACCAGACACTGATGACGTTCTGGCAGGTAAGGTATAAATCGCTGTAACGCGCTGGCATCCGGCGTAATCGCCGTAACCTGCACCTTCAACGTTTGGATAAGCGTCAGAAGCGCTGAAATCTCTTTGCTTTGCGCGGCAGTGACGTTAAACGCCGGGCTTAACGTGTCTTCGCTATAATCAAAATGCAGCGCATCCGGCGCCATATCCAGCTCACGCGCCATCGAACCGGATAACCATGCGGCTTGCTCCGGCTCGCGCAGCATCATTTCCGGACGAGGGTACTTTTTTTGTAACGTCCTGTTGGCAGGAAAAGAGAGATGAATATGGTGTCGGCGAGGAAGCTCCCGGCTCCACGGCAGTAGCGCTGCGACAAGCTGTTCAGGCTCGCGAATGTGGCCATCGACGATAACCTGAGGCGTCAGCGGTATACGCCACCAGCGCTGGAGAAACCAACCGGATGCGTCGTGAACTACGGCGACAGCCAGCGCTTCATGTTGCTGAATATGCAGACCAATTTTCCAGATATTGAAAGCCATTGCTGATGATCTCCTTATCACCCGTTGCTTTAACGGGTATATCAATGCGTCTGGCTTGCCTTTATACTACCGCGCGTTTGTTTATAAACTGCCCAAATGCCACTAAATGGGAAATCTCCAGTGAAGTTCGTAAAGTATTTATTAATCCTTGCAGTATGTTGCATCCTGCTGGGAGCAGGCTCGATTTATGGCCTCTATCGCTATATTGAGCCGCAATTACCTGACGTCGCGACGCTCAAAGATGTGCGTTTACAGATCCCGATGCAGGTTTACAGCGCTGATGGCGAGCTGATCGCGCAATATGGCGAGAAACGTCGAATCCCGGTCACCCTGGATCAGATGCCGCCGGTAATGGTTAAAGCCTTTATCGCTACCGAAGACAGTCGTTTTTATGAGCACCACGGGGTAGACCCGGTGGGGATCTTCCGTGCTGCCAGCGTCGCGCTGTTCTCCGGCCATGCATCGCAAGGGGCCAGCACCATTACCCAACAGTTGGCGAGAAACTTCTTCCTGAGCCCGGAACGTACGCTGATGCGTAAGATCAAAGAAGTGTTCCTGGCGATCCGCATTGAACAACTGCTGAGTAAAGATGAGATCCTCGAACTGTATCTGAACAAGATTTACCTGGGGTATCGCGCTTATGGCGTAGGTGCTGCCGCGCAGGTCTATTTCGGTAAGACAGTTGATCAGCTCAGCTTAAGTGAAATTGCGGTGATTGCCGGTCTGCCAAAAGCGCCGTCAACCTTCAACCCCCTCTATTCGATGGAAAGGGCAACCGCGCGACGTAACGTCGTACTGTCGCGTATGTTGAGCGAAAACTACATCACGCAGGCCCAGTACGATCAGGCGCGCGGCGAAGCCATTGACGCCAACTACCACGCGCCGGAAATCGCCTTCTCCGCGCCGTATCTCTCTGAGATGGTGCGCCAGGAGATGTATAACCGTTATGGTGAGAAAGCCTATGAGGACGGGTATCGCATCACCACCACCATTACGCGCAAAGTACAGCAGGCTGCTCAGCAGGCAGTACGTAACAACGTAATGGATTACGACATGCGCCACGGTTACCGCGGCCCGTCGAACGTGCTGTGGAAAGTGGGCGAAAGCAGTTGGGACAGCAAGAAAATCACCGATACGCTGAAAGCGCTACCGACTTATGGTCCCCTGCTACCGGCGGTTGTTACCAGCGCCAATCCGCAGGAAGCCATTGCCGCGTTGGCGGATGGTACGTCAGTGTCATTACGGATGGAAGGCATGCGCTGGGCGCGTCCTTACCGCTCGGATACCCAGCAAGGCCCGACGCCGCGCAAAGTGACTGATGTGGTGCAAACCGGGCAGCAAATCTGGGTACGCCAGGTTGGCGATGCCTGGTGGCTGGCGCAAGTACCGGACGTCAACTCCGCACTGGTCTCCATCAATCCGCAAAACGGCGCGGTGCTGGCGCTGGTCGGTGGTTTTGACTTCAACCAGAGCAAGTTTAACCGTGCAACCCAGGCGTTACGCCAGGTGGGTTCCAACATCAAACCATTCCTGTATACCGCCGCGATGGATAAAGGTCTGACGCTGGCGAGCATGCTCAACGACGTGCCGATCTCCCGCTGGGATGCCGGCGCGGGTTCCGACTGGCAGCCGAAGAACTCACCGCCGCAATACGCCGGTCCTATCCGTTTACGTCAGGGGCTGGGTCAGTCGAAAAACGTGGTGATGGTACGCGCCATGCGCGCGATGGGCGTGGATTACGCAGCAGAGTATCTGCAACGTTTCGGCTTCCCGGCACAGAACATTGTGCACACCGAGTCGCTGGCGCTGGGTTCTGCCTCGTTCACGCCGTTGCAGGTGGCGCGCGGTTATGCAGTGATGTCTAACGGCGGCTTCCTGGTCGATCCGTATTTCATCAGTAAAATCGAAAGCGATATGGGCGGCGTTATCTTCGAGGCGAAGCCGAAAATTGCCTGTCCGGAATGCGATATTCCGGTGATTTATGGTGATACCCAGAAATCTAACGTGCTGGAAAACAGTAACGTCGAAGATGTCGCCGTCTCGCAGGAACAGCAGAATGCCGCCGTGCCTATGCCTCAGCTTGAGCAGGCAAACCAGGCGCTGGTCGCGCAAAGCGGAACGCAGGAGTACGCTCCACACGTGATCAACACGCCGCTGGCCTTCCTGATTAAAAGCGCCCTGAATACCAATATCTTTGGTGAGCCGGGCTGGATGGGAACCGGTTGGCGTGCAGGTCGCGATTTACAGCGCCATGATATCGGCGGGAAAACCGGGACCACCAACAGCTCTAAAGATGCATGGTTCTCCGGCTACGGGCCAGGCGTGGTGACGTCGGTATGGATCGGGTTTGATGACCATCGCCGCAATCTCGGACACACGACGGCTTCTGGGGCGATCAAAGACCAGATCTCCGGCTACGAAGGCGGCGCAAAGAGCGCACAGCCTGCCTGGGATGCCTATATGAAGTCCGTGCTGGAAGGCGTGCCTGAGCAGCCGCTGACGCCGCCGCCGGGTATCGTGACGGTCAATATCGATCGCAGCACCGGTCAACTGGCAAGCGGTGGCAACAGCCGCGCAGAATACTTCATTGAAGGCACTCAGCCGACGCAACAGGCGGTGCATGAGGTGGGGACGACCATTATCGATAATGGTGAGACGCACGAACTGTTCTGATTCCTGACCGATCAAAAAAAGGCGCTTCGGCGCCTTTTTTATTATTCGTGAAGAGAAATTAAAGCCGTCCTTGTCCTTTCAGCCATTCGCGCACGAGGAACAGCGCACTCACATTACGCGCTTCATGAAAATCAGGATCTTCCAGCAGATCCATCAAATGCGCCAGCGGCCAGCGCACCTGCGGTAATGGTTCAGGCTCATCACCTTCCAGTGATTCAGGATATAAGTCCTCCGCCACCACGATGTTCATTTTGCTGGAGAAATAGGACGGCGCCATGCTGAGTTTCTTTAAAAACGTCAGATCTTTTGCGCCAAACCCCACCTCTTCTTTCAGCTCCCGATTCGCCGCTTCGTACACGCTTTCGCCAGGATCGATTAACCCCTTGGAAAAACCCAGTTCGTAAGATTCGGTCCCGACCGCGTATTCGCGGATGAGGATCAGGTGGTCGTCCACAATCGGCACAATCATTACCGCTTCACGCGTGGACGGGCGCATACGTTCATAAACGCGGCGTACGCCATTGCTGAACTCAAGGTCCACGCTTTCGACTTTAAACAGCCGGGATTGGGCGACGGTTTCCACTTTCAAAATCGTGGGTTTCTGTAATGATTTGCTCATTGTGAGGATCTTTGCTGTGAAATCTGGGGTTATTGTGCGATATACCGCACGGTTTCGGCAATGTGAATTGCCGTTTATTTACATTTATGTAACGTACTAAAAGTTAATCCCTATTTCAAATTAAAAGTCAATAGGTTGAAATAACTCCAGGAATTTGCTGATATTCCATTTTTAGTGATTTTGCTATGATTCGCATTTACTGGGCTGTACTTAAAGATGCTCAAGTTCGACTCCACACTTGCCGATAGCCAACCACAGAATCACGAATATTGAACAGGGTGCGACTGACCACGCCTGACAGACTAAGTAAGATGGGGAAAGCATGAGCACCATTCTGATTTTTTTAGCTGCTTTGCTGGCCTGCTCATTGCTTGCAGGATGGCTACTCAGAACGAAATCCAGACGGAAAAATTTACCCTTGAGCAACGTTTTCTCAGACGCCTCGAAGCGTAAACTCACGCCTGAAGAGCGCAGTGCAGTCGAAAACTATCTCGAAAGCCTTAGTCAAATTCAGCAGGTACCTGGTCCAACGGGCGCCAGCTCCGCGCCGGTGTCATTAACGCTGAATGCCCAAAGTAATAGCGTCATCGTGCTTACGCACGCGATTACACGTTACGGCATTACTACCGACGATCCTAACAAATGGCGTTACTATCTTGATTCCGTTGAGGTACATCTTCCCCCTTTCTGGGAACAATACATCAATGACGAAAACAGCGTTGAGCTAATCCACACCAATACGATACCGCTGGTTATCTCCCTGAACGGCCATACGCTGCAGGAATATATGCAGGAAGCGCGTGGCTATGCGTTACAGCACACCGCCTCTACCCAGGCGTCCATTCGCGGTGAAGAAAGCGAGCAGATTGAACTGCTGAATATTCGCCAGGAAACCCATGAAGAATATGCGCTTAGCCGCCCATCGGGATTGCGCGAGGCGTTACTGATTGCCGCATCGTTCCTGCTGTTCTTTTTCTGTTTGATAATCCCGGATACGTTTGTTCCGTGGACAGTTGGTGGCGCGGTGCTGCTGCTAGCTGCGGGTCTGTGGGGGCTGTTCGCCCCACCGTCTAAAACCGCCCTGCGGGAAATTCATTGTCTGCGCGGTACGCCGCGTCGCTGGGGGCTGTTTGGCGAAAACGACCAGGAGCAAATTAATAATATCTCACTAGGTATTATTGATCTGATTTATCCACCGCACTGGCAGCCTTACATCGCACAAGATCTTGGCCAGCAAACGGATATTGATATTTATCTCGATCGCCACGTTGTTCGCCAGGGACGTTTTTTATCGCTGCATGACGAAGTCAAAAACTTCCCGTTACAGCACTGGCTGCGCAACGCCGTCATCGCGGGCGGCTCGTTGCTGGTGCTACTGATGCTGCTGTTTTGGATCCCGCTGGATATGCCGATAAAGCTTACGCTTTCCTGGATGAAGGGCGCACAAACTATCGAAGCCACCAGCGTTAAACAGCTTGAAAACGCGGGCGTTCGCGTGGGTGACACGCTGCATCTGAGCGGTACGGGTATGTGTAACATTCATACCCAGGGGAGCTGGAATGCGCAGCCTTCCGCGCCGTTTATGCCTTTCGATTGCACGCAAATTATCTGGAATGACGCGCGCGCATTACCGCTGCCTGAGTCCGATCTGGTGAATAAAGCCACCGCGCTCACGCAGGCGGTGAACCGCCAACTGCACCCCAAAGCGGATGATGACTCTCGCGTCAGCGCATCGTTACGCTCGGCAATCCAAAAGTCCGGAATGGTGTTACTGGACGATTTTGGCGAGATCGTCCTGAAAACGGCTGATCTGTGCGCGGCCAAAGATGAATGTGTACGTTTAAAAAATGCACTGGTTAACCTTGGTAACAGTAAAGACTGGACGGCACTGGTGAAACGGGCAAACGCAGGCAAACTGGATGGCGTGAACGTGCTGCTGCGTCCGGTAAGCGCGGAGTCGTTGGATAATCTGGTGAATACCTCTACGGCGCCGTTTATTTCACGCGAGACTGCGCGAGCGGCCCAGACGCTGAATAGCCCAGCCCCTGGCGGTTTCCTGATTATCAGCGACGAAGGCAGCGATCTGGTCGATCAGCCGTGGCCGACAACCTCGCTATATGACTATCCCCCACAGGAACAGTGGAACGCCTTCCAGCGTCTGGCGCAGATGCTGATGCAGACGCCGTTTCGCGCGGAGGGGATCGTCACCAATATTTCGACCGACGCCAATGGCACCCAGCACATTGGCCTGCACCGTATCCCGGATCGTTCAGGATTATGGCGCTACCTTGGCACAACGCTGCTGATGTTCTCCATGCTCGGATGTGCTGTCTACAACAGCATACAGGCTTTCAGACGCTACCAGCGTCACCGCTCCCGCATCACGGAAATTCAGAGCTACTACGAAAGTTGCCTGAATCCAACGCTGATTGACAACCCAGAAAGCCTGATTCGATAACACGCTCGCGCGACAGGATATGCTACCCTGTCGCGCATCATGTTTTCTTCTGGGGAGTTTCCATGCAGATCAATATTGCCTGGCACGATGTCGATACCGTGTTGTTAGATATGGACGGCACGCTGCTCGACCTGGCATTCGATAACTATTTCTGGCAAAAACTGGTGCCGGAAACCTATGGCGCGAAACAGGGTATCTCTCCCCAGGAAGCCCAGGACTATATTCGTCAGCAGTATCATGCCGTGCAGCATACGCTAAACTGGTACTGCCTGGATTACTGGAGCGAATGCCTGGATCTTGATATTTGCGCCATGACAACGGAACAGGGACCGCGCGCCGTTTTGCGTGAAGATACTGTACCGTTTCTTGATGCCTTAAAAGCCAGCGGCAAGCGCCGTATTTTGCTCACCAACGCGCATCCCCATAACCTGGCGGTGAAGCTGGAGCATACCGGTCTGGCCTCACACCTTGATTTATTACTTTCCACCCACACATTTGGTTATCCCAAAGAGGATCAGCGGTTATGGCACGCTGTGGCTGAAGAAACGGGAATGAGTGCAGAGAAGACGCTGTTTATTGACGACAGCGAACCCATTCTCGACGCCGCTGCTCTGTACGGTATTCGTTACTGCCTCGGCGTGACCAATCCCGACTCAGGCATCGCGGAAAAACAGTACGCACGCCATCCGTCACTGAATGACTACCGCCGACTGATCCCCTCACTGATGTGAAGGAGACGCCATGAAAGAAAAGCCCTCTGCTGAAGTCAGGCTGGATAAATGGCTGTGGGCTGCACGCTTTTACAAAACGCGTGCGCTAGCCCGCGAAATGGTTGAAGGCGGTAAGGTGCATTACAACGGCCAGCGCAGCAAACCGAGCAAGATTGTCGAGCTGAACGCCACCCTCACCCTGCGCCAGGGAAATGACGAGCGAACGGTCATTATCAAGGCTATTACCGAGCAGCGTCGCCCAGCCACGGAAGCCGTTACGCTGTATGAAGAAACCGCGGAAAGCGTAGAAAAACGCGAAAAAGTGGCGCTGGCGCGTAAACTTAACGCGTTAACCATGCCGCACCCGGACAGGCGACCGGACAAGAAAGAGCGCCGCGACCTGTTACGATTTAAACATGGCGACAGCGAGTGACTGTCACCTGCAAGAGAGATGATTATGCCGCAACATGACCAATTACATCGTTATCTGTTTGAAAACTTTGCCGTGCGCGGCGAGCTGGTGACCGTTTCGGAAACCCTGCAACAGATCCTCGAAAATCATACTTACCCGCAGCCGGTCAAGAACGTGCTGGCTGAACTGCTGGTCGCCACCAGCCTGCTCACCGCCACGCTGAAGTTTGCCGGTGATATCACCGTACAGCTGCAGGGCGATGGTCCGCTGAGCCTGGCCGTCATTAACGGCAACAACAATCAGCAGATGCGCGGCGTGGCCCGTATGCAGGGCGATATCCCTGAAGGCGCTGATCTCAAAACGCTGGTAGGCAACGGCTACCTGGTGATCACCATTACCCCAGAAGAAGGCGAGCGCTATCAGGGCGTGGTTGGTCTGGAAGGCGACACGCTGGCCGCCTGTCTGGAAGATTACTTCATGCGTTCTGAACAGCTGCCGACACGTCTGTTTATCCGTACTGGCGACGTCGATGGCAAACCCGCTGCTGGCGGGATGCTTCTGCAGGTAATGCCGGCGCAAAACGCGCAGGCAGATGATTTCGATCACCTGACAGCCCTGACCGAAACCATCAAAACTGAAGAGCTGTTAACGCTCCCGGCCAACGACGTGCTGTGGCGCTTGTACCACGAAGAAGAGGTTACTCTCTACGATCCGCAGGACGTTGAGTTCAAATGCACCTGTTCACGCGAACGCTGCGCTGGCGCACTGAAAACGCTGCCGGACGAAGAAGTGGACAGCATTCTGGCGGAAGAAGGCGAGATCGATATGCACTGCGATTACTGCGGGAGCCACTATCTGTTTAACGCCATGGACATTGCTGAGATCCGCAGCAACGCTTCCCCGGCGGACCCGCAGGTACATTAATCACCACTGCCTATCCGGCCCACTATCGTCGACCGGATAGGCGTTCGCACCGCCATCCATCAAAACGCTATCCGCAACACGCTCACTCGTTGTAATAATTCATCGGCAATCGGGTGCCATCAATGGTGATATCACGCCAAACTCTGGGGGCTGAATCCAGTTGATGATTCGCCACCGCCTGCAGCAGTTTATCCTTATTGAATCCTGCAGGTAGCTGACCTGATGCGATGAGTTCCCATTTATCCTCTTTCCTGGCAAAGACCAGACTCTCACCATCGCCAAAAGCATACAGCACCTGCTCAGGCTTACCATCAGCATTGAGGTCCTGATCGACCAGGACGCATGCATCCTGCTCAACGCAGGATGTAATGCGGTAGCTCTGCCCTTTGACAAACGCCCAGAAGGTCTCATCGGGTTGCCTGCTACCTGGTGCAATCATCACTTTCGGCGCTAGTTGAGTGGTAGTCAGGTTCTGAATGGGATCGCGACGTCCTTGCAGCAGAGAATTTAAGTCGCGCCGGCGCTTACTGTCTTGGTTAAACGCCGCATCTTTTTGTAATGCCTCCAACGCCGCATGTCCCGGTTTTCCGCTATTACTCAACATATACAGGCTGACCTGATCCGGCTTAATTTTCCCGCTGTGATACCGCCCCATATGGCTGTTGACGCTGATGCGCCAGGCATCAATAACCGGCGACGACAGCAAAATCAACAGCCCCAACGCCAGCAACGACACGCAAAGAATCACCTTCCCCTGAAGCTCAAGCGGATTGCGCCCACGGCGTAAAATACTCGCCAGATAGCCAAACGACCAGAGCAGCAGCACGCAGACCACCAGCACGCCATATAAGCGCTCGGGCGTCCAACCGTACTGTTGAATTCGCACCCACAGTGACCAACCGGCAATCAGCATATAGATGGGCGCGACAACCAGGGCGCATTTGATCAGGTAGCGTAACGCGGCTGGATAGGGAAGCGCCTCTTTCTGCGGCTCGCGAACGATAGCCATCAACAGCAGCAGGAGCAGCGCCAGCGTTGACATCAACCCGGCCGCAGACACCCGCTGCGAGATAGCCTCCAGGCCGGTGAAGGGTAAGGTCAGTACAAACATCAGCGCCAGCAGCGCGACCAGGGGTAACAGACCGGTGGCGATCAAAGTCAGTAACTTTTGGACCGCCGCAACCAGACGCGACTGCGTGCGGGTCAGTACCACCGCCAGTGCGGTAACCAGGCCAAAGGCCACGTAGCCAAACCAGTCGGTATCAAAGAAAAGCGTGTCGAAGAAGGTAATACCAACGAGCTTAAACATCTCGCTCCATAGCAGGAGCACCATCCAGAACAGACCGTTGGCGACAAAGACAATCAGTAACGTCAGCGCATTAAGCCACAAACTCGTATAAAACTGCGCATAGCGCGCCTGCTGGCGGGATGCGTGGAGCGAGTACTGAATCCATGGCAATGCCAGCATCGCCATCAGCAGTAAGCGCCAGCCGTACAACATAAAAATATCATTTTGCCGCCACTTATCACTGCCCTCGACTTGCCACTTTAGCCAGACGCTCATCGCCAGCACGACAACAAAAATCAGCGCCATCCAGTACCACAGCGCACGTTGTTTAAAAGAGACAACGGTGAGCAAAAGCGCCGAGGAGAGAGCAATTGTCGCGGGCATGCCATAGAACAGCCAGCCGTCATTATGCGGCACCAGATATGTCATCAGCAGGTAGCACAATATCCCCTGTAACAGGCCGATAGATATCATGCCCCAGCGAGTAGTACGTGAAAGTTCAACACTATCCATGTCGTCACCCAGAATGAAGAGAAAAGGTAATTATTGCATCAACTTCACAATTTTGAGCATTGATAGGCCGATCCCGGACCACTGCGACGGGAAGTGAATCGATATTGTTTATGTATGAGTTACGTTATTTTCTTACGTGAATGCGATTACACTCACAAGTTTCCCGCCAAAAACACTCTCTATTAACGTTTTAAGAACATTTTCCACAACAAAAAAGGGTTTCCTGCCATAATATCCGCCTCTTTGTGACAGGAGTCGCAGCGCATTCGGTTATCCGTGATTTTCCCGGATGCGTAAATCTATGAGCCTTGTCGCGGTTAGCAATCCCTAAAAAACCTTACTATTCCAGGTAATACATATTGGCTAAGGAGCAGTGAAATGCGTGTGAACAACAGTTTAACCCCGCAAGATCTCAAGGCTTATGGTATCAATGACGTTCAGGATATCGTTTACAATCCAGACTACGACACGCTTTTCCAGGAGGAACTTGATCCAAACCTGGAAGGTTATGAGCGTGGCGTGTTAACAAACCTGGGCGCCGTTGCCGTTGATACCGGTATCTTTACCGGACGTTCGCCAAAGGATAAGTATATTGTCCGTGACGACACCACGCGCGACACGCTCTGGTGGTCCGACAAAGGTAAAGGTAAGAACGACAACAAACCGCTCTCCCCGGAAACCTGGCAGCATCTGAAAGGATTAGTCACCCAGCAGCTTTCCGGCAAGCGTCTGTTTATCATTGATGCATTCTGCGGCGCTAACGCCGATACCCGCCTTTCCGTACGCTTCATTACCGAAGTAGCCTGGCAGGCGCATTTTGTTAAAAACATGTTCATCCGCCCAAGCGACGAAGAGCTGGTTGATTTCAAACCTGATTTCATCGTGATGAACGGCGCTAAATGCACTAACCCGCAGTGGAAAGAGCAGGGTCTGAACTCCGAAAACTTCGTGGCTTTCAATCTGACTGAGCGTATCCAGTTGATTGGTGGCACCTGGTACGGCGGCGAAATGAAGAAAGGTATGTTCTCCGTAATGAACTACCTGCTGCCGCTGAAAGGCATTGCCTCCATGCACTGCTCGGCAAACGTCGGGGAAAAAGGTGATGTGGCAGTCTTCTTTGGCCTGTCCGGTACAGGTAAAACAACGCTGTCCACCGATCCGAAACGCCGCCTGATTGGCGATGACGAACACGGCTGGGATGACGACGGCGTGTTTAACTTTGAAGGCGGTTGCTACGCGAAGACCATCAAACTGTCTAAAGATGCCGAGCCGGAAATCTACAACGCAATCCGTCGTGACGCGCTGCTGGAAAACGTCACCGTGCGCGCAGATGGTTCCATCGACTTCGACGACGGTTCCAAAACTGAAAACACCCGCGTGTCCTACCCGATTTATCACATCGATAACATCGTTAAGCCGGTGTCAAAAGCGGGTCACGCCACCAAAGTGATCTTCCTGACCGCCGACGCGTTTGGCGTGCTGCCGCCGGTCTCTCGTCTGACGGCAGACCAAACCCAGTACCACTTCCTGTCTGGCTTCACCGCCAAACTGGCCGGTACCGAACGTGGCGTCACCGAACCAACCCCAACCTTCTCAGCCTGCTTTGGCGCAGCATTCCTGTCACTGCACCCAACGCAGTACGCAGAAGTACTGGTGAAACGTATGCAGGCGGCAGGTGCGCAGGCATATCTGGTTAACACCGGCTGGAACGGTACCGGCAAGCGTATCTCTATCAAAGATACCCGCGCGATTATCGACGCTATCCTGAACGGTTCGCTGGATGACGCAGAAACGTTCCGTCTGCCGATGTTTGACCTGGCTATCCCAACCGAGCTGCCTGGCGTAGATACTCGCATTCTCGATCCGCGTAATACCTATGCTTCTCCGGAGCAGTGGCAGGAAAAAGCCAACGCACTGGCGAAACTGTTTATCGAGAACTTCGAGAAATACACCGATACCCCTGCGGGTGAAGCGCTGGTTAGCGCCGGACCGAAGCTGTAACGAAGAGTGCCGGATGGCGGTTTCGCCTTATCCGGCCTACAGCAACAAAAAGGGAGGCATTTCGCCTCCCTTTCTTATGCGTCTTTCGTGATGCCCTGCGCGCGAGTGAAGGGAACCGGAAGCCAGGCGCGGATCGACAACCCTCCTCGTTCACTGGTGCCAATTTCCAGCATACCGTTATGGTTATCGATAATACGCTGCACAATCGCCAGACCCAGGCCCGTGCCGCTGGTACTACGCGCGCTGTCGCCGCGGACAAACGGCTGGAACAGGTGTTTACGCTGCTCCGGCTTGATGCCCGGACCATCATCTTCTACCTGGAACCAGGCGCGATGCGTCTCCGTACCGCTGCTGACCTTAATCCAGCCGTTGCCGTAACGGGCGGCGTTAACCACCATATTGGCAACCGCACGCTTGATCGACAGCGGGTGCATTTTCACCTGAATGCTACCCGGCAGCAGCGCAGTTTCGATTTCACGTTCATAGCCGCTTTCCGCTGCGACCACTTCGCCTAACACCGAGTTCAGATCCGCCATCTCCATCGGCATCTCCTGACCGGTACGCAGATAATCGATAAACTGCTCGATAATGGCATTACACTCTTCGATGTCCTTATTGATGGATTCCGCGAGATAACCATCCTCTTCGCCCATCATTTCGGTCGCCAGACGAATACGCGTCAGCGGAGTACGTAAATCGTGGCTCACGCCCGCCATTAACAGCGTACGGTCATCGGCCAGCTGCTTCACCCCCGCGGCCATATGGTTAAAGGCACGGGTAACAGAGCGCACCTCTGAAGCGCCATACTCACGCAACGGCGGCGGAATGATACCTTTCCCCACCTGCAGCGCTGCATGTTCAAGATCCACCAGCGGTCGGTTCTGGATACGGATAAACAGCCACGCGCCACCGATAGCCAACAGCATAATCGCCAGCGTGTAGCGGAACAGCGGTGAGAAATCGCCCTGATGGATCTCCGTCAGCGGCACGCGTACCCAGATATTGGGCGACAGCCAGGTTTTCAGCCATACGACCGGCGAGCTTTTGTTCACCTCAACGCGGACTTCCGTCGGACCGCCCAGCTGCTGCGCCATCTGATGGCTTAAGAATTCATAGTGTTGCGCCCAACGCAGTCCAGCTTCTTCAGCGGCCTCGTTGGAATAGAGGGAAATACCCAGCTCACGATAAATTTCCCGGCGGAATGCGGGCGGCACCACCAGTTGCGTACCGTCCTCCAGCTGCAGTTTATCGGTCATCAGCATACGAACTTCGTAGGCCAGGACCTTATTAAACTGCTGGAGGCTCGGCAGTATCGCGAAGTTCAGCACAACCAGGTAAGTCGTCACCAAGCTGGCAAACAGCAAGGTGACGATGAGCAATAACGTGCGGGCAAACGAACTTCGTGGCGAGAAGCGCATTCGCCTCATGCTTTAGAACCGTCCGGAACAAAGACGTAGCCGAGACCCCACACGGTCTGAATGTAGCGCGGATGCGCCGGGTCCTCTTCCACCATACGGCGCAGGCGAGAAATCTGGACGTCGATAGAACGCTCCATCGCCGAATATTCACGACCACGGGCCAGGTTCATCAGCTTGTCGCGGGACAGCGGCTCGCGCGGGTGGCTTACCAGCGCTTTCAGTACCGCAAATTCCCCACTGGTGAGCGGCATTGGCTCATCTTCACGGAACATTTCACGCGTACCGAGGTTCAGTTTAAACTTACCAAAAGCAATGACCGCTTCTTCCTGAGAAGGCGCGCCCGGCAGTTCGTTCGCCTGACGACGCAGTACAGCGCGAATACGCGCCAGCAGTTCTCGCGGGTTAAACGGTTTCGGAATGTAATCGTCAGCGCCAATTTCCAGTCCAACGATACGATCGACTTCTTCACCCTTCGCCGTGACCATAATGATCGGCATCGGGTTGCTTTGACTGCGCAGGCGACGGCAAATAGACAGGCCATCTTCTCCCGGCAGCATTAAATCCAGCACCATCAGGTGAAAGGACTCACGGGTCAGCAGACGATCCATCTGCTCAGCGTTAGCGACGCTTCGAACCTGGAAGCCCTGCTCGGTCAGATAACGCTCCAGAAGCGCACGCAAGCGCATGTCGTCATCGACCACCAGAATCTTATAGTTCTCTTGCATTGTTATTACTCCCAAAGGTTCGCAACAATTAAGTGTATATTCTTAAGAAAGCTAACGTGAGTCACCAGCGAATTCTGGTATGAATTCCAGGCTAAATTGTTACAAAGCATATTAAACAGCAGCTTAAGTATACAATGTTTCTCGCAACACATTATTTATTCTGTTGATATGCTCGCGTAATACTAATTGTGCGCATCATCACAGAGTCGAAGGTAAAACAATAAGATGAAAACGCCCCTGATAACCCGCGAAGGGTATGAAAAACTCAAACAAGAGCTGAATTACCTCTGGCGTGAAGAGCGCCCGGAAGTCACCAAAAAGGTTACCTGGGCCGCAAGTCTGGGTGACCGCAGCGAAAATGCCGACTACCAGTATAATAAAAAGCGTCTGCGTGAGATCGACCGCCGTGTCCGTTATTTGACCAAGTGCATGGAGAATTTGAAAATCGTCGATTACTCCCCGCAGCAAGAGGGCAAAGTCTTCTTTGGCGCGTGGGTCGAGATAGAAAATGACGATGGCGATATCCGTAAATTCCGTATTGTCGGCTACGATGAGATCTTCGGTCGTAAAGATTACATTTCTATCGACTCACCGATGGCGCGGGCGCTGCTGAAAAAAGAGGTCGGCGATCTCGCGATAGTCAACACCCCTAGTGGTGAAGCCAGTTGGTACGTGAACGAAATTGAATACGTTAAGTGAGACCGGAACAATCCGAAGCCCCGGTAGATGACTGGCATTTTTGCCAGTCAATCCGTATAACTATCCCCTGATTTTTTATCCTATAGACGAAGCTATCCATGATGAATGATTCTTTCTGCCGCATTATCGCAGGTGAAATTCAGGCTCGTGCTGAACAGGTAGAAGCTGCCGTTCGCCTGCTTGACGAAGGGAACACCGTGCCGTTTATCGCACGTTATCGTAAGGAAATCACCGGCGGTCTGGACGATACGCAACTGCGTAATCTGGAGACCCGTCTGGGATATCTGCGTGAACTGGAAGACCGCCGTCAGGCAATCCTGAAATCTATCGGCGAGCAAGGCAAACTGACCGACGATTTGGCGAACGCGATCAACGGCACGTTAAGTAAGACCGAACTCGAAGATCTCTATCTGCCGTACAAACCTAAGCGCCGCACCCGTGGGCAGATAGCCATTGAGGCCGGACTGGAGCCGCTGGCAGATCTGCTGTGGAACGAACCGTCCCATGACCCGGAAACCGAAGCCGCAAAATATCTCAACGCTGAAAACGGTGTGGCCGATACCAAAGCCGCCCTCGATGGCGCACGCTACATTCTGATGGAGCGCTTCGCCGAAGACGCTGCGCTGCTGGCAAAAGTGCGTGATTATTTGTGGAAAAACGCCCATCTGGTTGCCGCCGTGGTTAGTGGGAAAGAAGAGGAAGGCGCTAAGTTCCGCGATTACTTCGATCACCACGAACCTATTTCTACCGTTCCATCCCACCGTGCGCTGGCCATGTTCCGTGGTCGTAACGAAGGCGTGTTGCAGCTTTCACTAAATGCCGATCCGCAATTCGATGAGCCGCCAAAAGAGAGCCACGGCGAGCAGATTATCCAGGATCACCTGGGACTGCGCCTGAACAACGCCCCCGCTGACAGCTGGCGTAAAGGCGTTGTTAGCTGGACGTGGCGCATCAAAGTGCTGATGCACCTTGAAACTGAGCTGATGGGTACCGTGCGTGAACGTGCGGAAGATGAAGCAATCAACGTCTTTGCCCGTAACCTGCATGACCTACTGATGGCCGCCCCGGCCGGGCTGCGCGCCACAATGGGTCTCGATCCGGGACTGCGTACCGGCGTAAAAGTGGCGGTGGTTGACGGTACAGGCAAGCTGGTCGCGACCGACACTATTTATCCGCATACCGGCCAGGCAGCCAAAGCCGCCGTTGCCGTGGCGGCGTTGTGTGAAAAATACAACGTTGAGCTGGTCGCGATTGGTAACGGTACGGCGTCGCGCGAAACCGAGCGTTTCTTCCTCGACGTGCAGAAACAATTCCCGAAAGTGACCGCGCAGAAGGTGATCGTCAGCGAAGCCGGGGCATCGGTTTACTCTGCTTCCGAGCTGGCGGCGCTGGAGTTCCCGGATCTCGATGTTTCGCTGCGTGGCGCGGTGTCTATCGCCCGTCGTTTGCAGGATCCGTTGGCGGAGCTGGTGAAAATCGATCCGAAATCTATCGGCGTGGGCCAGTATCAGCACGATGTAAGCCAGACGCAGCTGGCGCGCAAGCTGGATGCGGTGGTGGAAGACTGCGTGAACGCCGTCGGTGTCGATCTGAATACCGCTTCCGTGCCGCTGCTGACCCGCGTTGCTGGCCTGACGCGCATGATGGCGCAAAACATCGTCGCCTGGCGCGATGAGAACGGTCAGTTTCAGAACCGTCAGCAACTGCTAAAAGTTAGCCGCCTGGGGCCAAAAGCCTTTGAACAGTGCGCGGGCTTCCTGCGTATCAACCATGGCGATAACCCACTGGATGCTTCTACCGTTCACCCGGAAGCTTATCCGATTGTGGAACGCATTCTGGCCGCAACCGAACAATCGCTGCGTGACCTGATGGGCAACAGCAACGAACTGCGCAATCTGAAAGCAGCCGATTTTACCGACGAACGCTTCGGGGTGCCGACCGTCACCGACATCATCAAAGAGCTGGAAAAACCGGGCCGCGACCCGCGTCCTGAATTTAAAACCGCGCAGTTTGCTGATGGCGTAGAAACCATGAACGATCTGCTGCCGGGAATGATTCTGGAAGGGGCAGTCACTAACGTCACGAACTTCGGCGCGTTTGTTGATATTGGCGTTCATCAGGATGGTCTGGTGCATATCTCTTCATTGTCGAATAAGTTCGTCGAAGATCCACACACCGTGGTGAAAGCGGGCGACATTGTGAAAGTGAAAGTGCTGGAAGTTGACCTGCAACGTAAGCGTATCGCACTGACCATGCGTCTGGACGAGCAGCCGGGTGAAACCAATGCGCGTCGCGGCGGCGGGAATAACGATCGCACTCAAAGCAATCGCCCGGCGCCAAAAGCCGCGAAACCTCGTGGTCGTGACGCACAGCCTGCGGGTAACAGCGCCATGATGGATGCGCTGGCGGCGGCAATGGGTAAAAAACGCTAGTGTGACTTTTTTGCCGGATGGGGGGATAACCTCCTTATCCGGCTAACTTGTCGCAATTAATTTGTGAGCCGGATAACACGCGTGAGCGTCGCCATCCGGCATATTTAGTCTATTTCCCGCTTTCTACCGCCATATATTTATCACTTCATTAACAGATGAAACCTTAATTAAACATTAAGATCCTCACTAATTATTTCCGTGAATCATTCGTTCTCAACCAGAATAAATATTGAGGAATATCAAAATTGGCGCAAATTATTATCCAATTGTACATTCCGTCACATTTATTCTATTGATGATAGAAACCATTCTCATTATCATTGATCTGTTGATTATTTACTCTTTCCTTACGTTGGCTAATCATCTGGCCTCATGCCGCCTTGCCGCCCCATGAGGTAATCATCCAGTTAGCGAGATATAAGTAGGTCCCTATGCAATTCACTCCTGACAGTGCGTGGAAAATTACCGGTTTTGCTCGTGAAATCAGCCCGGCTTATCGTCAGAAACTGTTGTCACTTGGCATGCTACCCGGCTCCTCTTTCAACGTGGTACGCGTCGCCCCACTCGGCGATCCTATCCATATCGAAACGCGTCGCGTAAGTCTGGTATTGCGTAAGAAAGATCTGGCGTTATTAGAAGTGGAAGCGGTTTCCTGTTAATACAGTGAGTCTATAAAAATGAAAAAACTAACCATTGGTTTAATTGGCAATCCTAATTCCGGCAAGACTACTTTATTCAACCAGCTTACCGGCGCACGCCAGCGTGTAGGCAACTGGGCTGGCGTTACCGTTGAGCGTAAAGAAGGTCATTTCGCAACGACGGACCACCAGGTCACGCTGGTTGATTTACCCGGCACCTATTCTCTGACGACAATCTCATCCCAGACCTCTCTCGATGAGCAGATCGCCTGTCACTATATTTTAAGCGGCGACGCGGATCTCTTGATCAACGTGGTCGATGCTTCAAACCTTGAACGCAACCTCTACCTGACGTTGCAACTGCTTGAGCTGGGCATCCCCTGCATCGTCGCGTTGAATATGCTGGATATTGCCGAGAAGCAGCAAATCCGTATTGATATCGATGCCCTCTCCGCTCGCCTTGGCTGCCCGGTGGTTCCGCTGGTATCCACCCGCGCCCGCGGCATTGAAGCGCTGAAACTGGCGATCGATCGCTACAAAGAAAACGACACCGTCGAGCTGGTTCATTATGCCCAGCCGCTGCTGCAGGAAGCGGATTCCCTCGCCGATGCGATGGCCAAAGATATGCCGTTAAAACAGCGCCGCTGGCTGGGCCTGCAGATGCTGGAAGGCGATATCTACAGCCGGGCCTACGCGGGTGATGCCGCGCAAAACCTTGATGCCGCCATTGCACGTCTGAGCGAGACAATGGACGATCCGGCACTGCATATCGCCGATGCGCGCTATCAGTGCATTGCCGCTATCTGCGATACCGTCAGCAACACCCTGACGGCAGAGCCAAGCCGCTTCACCACCGCAGTAGATAAAATCGTCCTCAACCGCTTCCTCGGGCTGCCGATTTTCCTGTTCGTGATGTACCTGATGTTCCTGCTCGCCATCAACATTGGCGGCGCGCTGCAACCGTTGTTTGACGTCGGCTCCGTAGCGCTCTTTATCCATGGTATTCAGTGGATTGGCTACTCGCTGCACTTCCCGGACTGGCTCACGATCTTTTTGGCGCAAGGTCTTGGCGGCGGGATTAACACCGTGCTGCCACTGGTACCGCAAATCGGCATGATGTACCTGTTCCTCTCCTTCCTTGAAGACTCCGGTTACATGGCGCGCGCCGCGTTTGTAATGGACCGTCTGATGCAGGCGCTGGGACTGCCGGGCAAATCGTTTGTCCCGCTGATCGTCGGCTTTGGCTGTAACGTACCGTCAGTGATGGGCGCACGTACGCTGGACGCCCCGCGTGAACGTCTGATGACCATCATGATGGCACCGTTTATGTCCTGTGGCGCTCGCCTGGCGATTTTCGCCGTCTTTGCCGCAGCGTTCTTTGGTCAGAACGGTGCGCTGGCGGTCTTCTCACTGTACGTACTGGGTATCGTTATGGCGGTATTGACCGGTCTGATGCTCAAACACACCATCATGCGTGGCGAAGCAACGCCGTTCGTGATGGAGCTGCCGGTGTACCACGTGCCGCACATTAAGAGTCTGATTATTCAGACCTGGCAACGCCTGAAAGGCTTCGTTCTGCGTGCGGGTAAAGTCATCATCATCGTCAGCATTTTCCTCAGCGCGTTTAACAGTTTCTCGCTGAGCGGAAAAATCGTCGACAACATCAACGACTCTGCTCTGGCTTCCGTCAGCCGCGTAATCACGCCGGTCTTCAAGCCGATTGGCGTTCACGAAGATAACTGGCAGGCAACCGTAGGTCTGTTCACCGGCGCGATGGCGAAAGAAGTGGTTGTCGGTACGCTGAACACGCTCTATACCGCAGAAAACATTCAGGAAGAAGAGTTCAACCCGGCAGATTTCCACCTCGGTGACGAGCTGCTCGGCGCGGTAGATGAGACCTGGCAAAGCCTGAAAGACACCTTCAGCCTGAGCGTACTGGCTAACCCTATTGAAGCCAGCAAGGGCGACGGTGAAATGGCTACGGGTGCAATGGGCGTGATGGGCGAAAAATTTGGCAGCGCTGCCGCCGCTTACAGCTACCTGATTTTCGTGCTGCTGTATGTGCCATGTATTTCGGTAATGGGCGCTATTGCACGTGAATCCAGCCGTGGCTGGATGGGCTTCTCGATTCTGTGGGGCCTGAACATCGCCTACTCTCTGTCGACGCTGTTTTATCAGGCGGTCAGCTACAAAGAGCACCCGACCTACAGCCTGGTGTGCATTTTAGCTGTCATCCTGTTTAACATTGTGTTGCTGGGCCTGCTGCGTCGAGCTCGCAGTCGCGTGGATCTCGCACTGCTGGCGACCAACAGGACGGCAAGCTCCTGCTGTTCCAGCACCACTGGCGACTGCCACTAAGGTTATCGACAATGGCATCGCTTATTCAGGTTCGTGATTTATTGGCTTTGCGGGGACGCATGGAGGCAACTCAAATTAGCCACACGCTGCACACCCCGCAGCCCATGATTGACGCCATGCTGAATCAGTTAGAAAAGATGGGCAAAGCGGTGCGGATTCAGGAAGATGCCGATGGGTGTCTTTCCGGAAGCTGCAAGAGTTGTCCGGAAGGTAAAGCCTGCCTGCGCGAGTGGTGGGCTTTGCGCTAGTTCGATGCCGGATGGCGCTACGCTTCCGGTCTAAAAATGACTGCAAACGTCCTGGCCGGATAAAGCGTTTATGCTGATATCCGGCTTTTTGCGTAATGGATTCCACAAAGATGTCTCTGTTTCAGCAAAGCAGATCTATCCTCCAGCCTGTCGCGCATCGCTATCAACTCGTGAATGATTACTGGCGACCAGGGAAGTAGAGTCTCGTCATCTTGTTTCTCAGGTGACGGATCGCCATGAATACTGACACGACTGCTACGCCGCATGACGCGATTTTTAAAACGTTCTTAAACCACCCTGCTACCGCACGCGACTTTCTTCGGCTCCATCTTCCAGCCTCTTTGCAAAAACTGTGCGATCTGAACACGCTACAACTGGAATCGGGCAGCTTTATTGAGGACGATTTGCGCGCGTACTATTCCGATGTGCTGTGGTCATTAAAAACCCGCGAAGGCGATGGCTATATTTACACCATCATTGAGCATCAGAGCACCGCCGATGCCCATATGGCATTTCGGCTGATGCGTTATGCCATTGCGGTTATGCATCGTCATTTGGCTGCAGGTCACAAGAAACTCCCGCTGGTGATACCCATGCTTTTTTATCATGGCGCGGCTAGTCCATACCCCTACTCACTCTGCTGGCTGGACGAATTTGACGACCCAAAGGCTGCCAGACAACTTTATACCTCAGCGTTTCCACTGATCGATATCACCGTTGTTCCCGATGACGAGATCATGCAGCATCGCCGGATGGCGCTGTTGGAACTCATCCAAAAACATATTCGTAAACGCGATTTGATGGGGCTGGTAGAAAAACTGGCCATCCTGATTATTAAAGGACACGCTAATGACAGCCAGTTGAAAGCCTTGTTTAATTATCTAATGCAGGTCGGGGACACCGCACATTTTACCGAGTTTCTTCATGAGGTCGCCGAACGTTTACCCCAACATAAGGAAAAGTTGATGACTATCGCCGAAAGATTACGACAAGAAGGGCATCTTAATGGTCTTCAGGAAGGTCATATGAAAGGGTTACAAGAGGGATTACAAGAGGGGTTACAAACGGGCTTGCAACAAGGTAAACGAGAGGAAGCTTTACGTATTGCATCAACCCTGCAGGCTGATGGTATCGACCCGCTGACCATCTTCAGAATTACCGGCCTGACCGCTGAGGATCTGGCTACGCGTAGCCATTAATCTCAAGCCCGGTAAGCGTGGCTCTACCGGGCAACACAACAGATTTATAAGCGTTTTTTTAACGCCACCAGCGCTGCGCAGAACTCTGCAGGATGCGAGATAAACGGTGCATGCGCCGCTTTAGCAAATATCAACGACTCGCTATGCGGCCACAGGGCATCGAGCATTGGGACCACTTTGCGCGGAACCAGTCCATCGAGATAGCCGTACAACCGCAGAAAAGGCATGTCCACAGCGCACAGAGGCTCACGCAGATCGACCGTTTTCAGGATCTCCAGTCCGCCATTGAGCACCTCGACCTTCGGCATGGGTAACGCCAGCACTGTTTTCTTCAGTGCTCGCGCATCCTGACGCGCGGTGTCCGTGCCCATCGTCTGCAACGCCAGAAAACGTTCCACCGTACGCTGGAAATCTTCGCTCAACTGCTGCTGGAAACCTGCCAGCACTTCTGGCTTGATACCCGGCCACTCGTCACGCGCGCTAAAGCAAGGGGAAGACGCAACGGTCACCAGCGCCTGAACACGTTCAGGATGGGTTAACGCCACCTGGCTTGCGACCAACCCGCCCAGACTCCAGCCGAGCCAGATGGCTTTCTCCGGCGCCTGTTTTACTACCCGCTCAGCCATCTCTTCCAGCGACATTGCGCCGAACCCCTGGCTGCGACCAAATCCCGGTAAGTCGACAAGATGCAGCGTGAAATGCGAACTCAGTTCCTCGCTTATGCAATGCCACACTTGCGCATTCAGTCCCCATCCGTGCAGCAGCACAAGATGGCAATTTCCCGAACCCTGAGTCTGCCACCAGATGTCATTCATCAGTTATTGTTCTCTTTTAGCCTGAAAGGATGCTTCTATGCTAACAGTACCGGGATTGTGCTGGCTATGCCGAATGCCCCTGACGTTAGGGCATTGGGGGATCTGTTCAGTCTGCACACGGGCAACGCATCAGCACGTCAGCCGGTGCCCTCAATGTGGACTCCCTGCCGCACATACCGTCGTTCCCTGCGGGCGCTGTCTGCAAAAACCACCTCCGTGGCAGCGACTGGTTACCGTCAGCGACTATGCTCTGCCGTTGAGCGGGCTTATCCACCAGCTCAAGTTTTCCCGACGTGGCGAAATGGCCCCCGCTCTTTCACGCTTGCTGTTGCTGGAGGTATTACAGGCCCGGCGCGTCAGCGGTCTTCCTCTGCCGGACAGGCTCGTCAGCGTCCCGCTCTGGCAACGTCGGCACTGGCGCAGAGGGTTTAATCAGAGCGACTTACTGTGTCGTCCCCTGGCTCGCTGGCTAGACTGCGACTGGGACAGCCGGGCCATCACGCGGGTTCGGGCAACCGCCACACAGCACCATCTCAGCGCCCGATTACGTAAACGTAACCTGAAAAACGCCTTTCGCCTTGAATTGCCAGTGCAGGGACTCCATATGGTCATTGTGGATGATGTCGTCACTACCGGAAGTACCGTCGCGGAAATCGCGCAGCTGCTTTTACGCAACGGCGCGGCGACTGTCCAGGTATGGTGCCTGTGTCGAACCTTGTAGAGCCTCGATGATGGGCGTATTATAACCAAGTAAAATAGTCAACTATTAGGCCATTACTATGATCCATATTTCCGATGCTGCACAAGCGCACTTTGCCAAACTGCTGGCAAATCAGGAAGAAGGGACACAAATCCGCGTATTTGTGATTAATCCCGGCACGCCTAACGCTGAATGCGGCGTTTCTTATTGTCCGCCGGACGCCGTGGAAGCAACCGACACCGCCATTAAATTTGACCTGCTGACCGCATATGTTGATGAACTGAGCGCACCGTATCTGGAAGATGCAGAAATCGATTTCGTTACCGACCAGTTAGGCTCCCAGCTGACCCTGAAAGCACCAAACGCCAAAATGCGTAAAGTTGCCGATGATGCGCCGCTGATGGAACGCGTGGAGTACATGCTGCAATCGCAGATCAACCCACAGCTGGCAGGTCACGGTGGTCGCGTCTCTCTGATGGAAATCACCGATGAAGGCTACGCTATTCTGCAGTTTGGCGGCGGATGTAACGGCTGTTCAATGGTGGATGTAACGCTGAAAGAAGGTATCGAGAAGCAGCTGCTGGCTGAATTCCCTGAACTGAAAGGCGTTCGCGATTTAACCGAACACCAGCGCGGCGAGCACTCTTACTACTAACGCCTCAACCTGTAGAGTTTCCGTAGGCCCGTTAAGACGCATCCGCGCCGCCATCGGGCATTGATGCCGGATGGCAGCGTAATCGCGTTATCCGGCCTACAACCTTGCATTTCTCCGCATATTTCCTGCAACAATCCCCCTCATAATTTGACCAGCCTCTCATAATTTAAATTTTGCCTGCCCAGGTGATTTTCAAGCGCCGCATGTTACCCGTATCATTCGCATCAGCACCTAACACACACATAACAGCCAGCTAAACTGATTAGTTTTGAAGGCAACCAGCATTGGTGCTGAGAATGCTCTGTTCCCGGTCGGGACAATCGGAATTTGTCATCTAAACACTGACGTTACCCATAACAAAGTAAAGGCCAGGTAAATCATGCCATTAGTCATCGTTGCTATCGGTGTAATCTTGTTACTCCTCCTGATGATCCGTTTCAAAATGAACGGTTTCATCGCTCTCGTCCTGGTGGCGCTTGCTGTCGGATTGATGCAAGGGATGCCACTGGATAAAGTCATCGGTTCGATTAAAGCCGGCGTCGGCGGAACCCTTGGCAGCCTCGCCCTGATTATGGGTTTTGGCGCCATGCTGGGCAAAATGCTGGCGGACTGCGGCGGCGCACAGCGCATCGCAACCACCCTGATTGCTAAATTCGGCAAAAAACATATTCAGTGGGCGGTGGTATTAACCGGCTTCACCGTCGGTTTTGCCCTGTTCTACGAAGTCGGCTTCGTGCTGATGCTGCCGCTGGTGTTCACCATCGCCGCTGCTGCCAACATCCCGCTGCTGTATGTTGGCGTGCCGATGGCTGCTGCGCTGTCCGTAACTCACGGCTTCCTGCCGCCGCACCCAGGTCCGACCGCTATTGCCACCATTTTCCACGCAGATATGGGTAAAACCCTGCTGTTTGGTACGATTCTGGCAATCCCGACCGTTATTCTCGCCGGTCCGGTGTACGCTCGCTTCCTGAAAGGTATCGATAAGCCAATCCCGGAAGGTCTGTACAGCGCGAAAACGTTTACCGAAGAAGAGATGCCTGGCTTTGGCGTCAGCGTCTGGACCTCTCTGGTACCGGTTATCCTGATGGCGATGCGCGCCGTGGCGGAGATGATTCTGCCAAAAGGCCACGCTTTCCTGACGGTGGCAGAATTCCTGGGTGACCCGGTCATGGCAACGCTTATCGCGGTGCTGATTGCGATGTTCACTTTTGGTCTGAACCGTGGACGTTCGATGGATCAGATCAACGACACGCTGGTGTCCTCCATCAAAATCATCGCGATGATGCTATTGATCATCGGTGGTGGCGGTGCCTTCAAACAGGTCCTGGTGGATAGCGGCGTGGACAAGTACATCGCGTCAATGATGCACGGTTCAAACGTTTCTCCGCTGCTGATGGCATGGTCTATCGCTGCGGTACTGCGTATCGCACTGGGCTCCGCAACCGTTGCGGCGATCACCGCTGGTGGGATTGTGGCACCGCTGATTGCAACGACCGGCGTAAGCCCTGAGCTAATGGTTATTGCGGTTGGTTCCGGTTCCGTCATTTTCTCCCACGTGAACGATCCGGGCTTCTGGCTGTTCAAGGAGTACTTCAACTTGACCATCGGTGAAACCATCAAGTCATGGTCAATGCTGGAAACCATTATCTCCGTCTGCGGTCTGGTAGGGTGTCTGCTGCTGGGTATGGTGGTCTGATAAAACTGTGCCGGGTAGCGCTTCGCTTACCCGGCCTACCTGCTATCACCCTAATAAAGCCGGGGAAATCCCCGGCTTTTTTACTTCTTCTTCGCGGCCGCTTTTCGGCGCTTATCCAAATCCTTAATCAGCTTGTTCACACCGTCATCGGCAAACATCTGCTCCAGCGTGGCGGTGAGCTTACGCCGCCAGTTTTTGTACTGGTCGCTGGTCCCCGGAATATTGACCGGCTCAGCCATATCCAGCCAGTCTTCCGGTTGCAGGCCCAACAGCGCACTGTTGCTGTCAGCGATGTAGCGTTGCATGCCGCGATTAAGAATCGGCGTCATCGACATCAGTGACGCCTTGTGACCAGCACGTTTTGGCAGGCACCCGTATTTGTGCAGCGCGTCCAGCAGCCCCTGTTTCGCCAGTTCTCTGTCCTGATACAACCCACGCAACACGACTTCATCCGGATACAGACCCAGTGCCTTACCCAGCGTCAGATCGCCGCTATCCCAATAACCTTTAAGCGTAGGAAGGTCATGCGTCGCCGCGACTGCCATTGATTGTTCCGGGTACGCTTTCGGCGCGCGGAAATTTTTCTCATGGTCATTCTCAAAATAAAGCACTTTGTAGGAGTACACGCCGCTATCACGCAGCTTGCTGACGATCTCTACCGGCACAGTCCCCAGATCTTCACCAATTACCATGCAGTGATGACGTTTACTTTCCAGCGCCAGAATTGAAAGCAGATCGTCGACCGGATAATGCACGTAGGCGCCGTGATCGGCAGTTTCACCGTAAGGGATCCACCACAGACGCAGCATCGACATAACATGGTCGATACGCAACGCACCGCAGTTCTGCATATTGGCACGCAGCAGTTCGATAAACGGTTCGTAAGCGCGTGCCGTGATGATATGCGGATCCATCGGCGGCAATCCCCAGTTTTGCCCGAGCGGACCGAGAATATCCGGCGGTGCGCCAACCGAGGCTTTCAGGCAATACAACTCGCGGTCGCACCAGGTTTCCGCCCCGCCTTCGGCCACGCCGACGGCCAGATCGCGATATAATCCAATCGGCATCGCAAAGCCCTGGCTGGTTTTCCAGCAATCAGCAAACTGGGTATACGCCAGCCACTGCAACCACAGGTAGAAATCCACTTCATCACGATGCTCTTCGCAAAAGCGTTTTACCTCTGGCGAATCCACCGACTGGAAAGCTTGCGGCCACACCGGCCAGCCCCAGCGCAGTGCGTCCTCTTTCACCTGATGCGCATGCAGCGCGTCAAAGGCCGCCTGCCAGTACAGGCTATCCCCTTCCTGAATCACAAACTGACGAAATGCCGCCATCTGCTCATCGTCACGTGCAGAGAAGCTTTTCCACGCCATACGCAGCGCTGTCATCTTCAATGCGGTAACGGCAGAATAATCAACCCACTCGGTATCACGCGCGCGTTGCAGAGCTTGCTGAGTCGCGGGTTTCTGCCACCAGGCCTGCGCCTCTTTACTCAGGCGAAAATCGTCTACTGCGTTCACATCTATATAAATAACGTTCAGCCAGCGGCGTGACGACGGGCTGTACGGACTGGCACTCTCCGGGTTCGCCGGATACAGCGCGTGAATCGGATTCAGGCCGATAAACGCGCCGCCGCGTTGCGCCACATCCACCAGCATGGCACGGAGATCGCCAAAGTCGCCAATCCCCCAGTTTTTTTCTGAACGCAGGGTATAGAGCTGAACGCATGCGCCCCACAGCTTCTGCCCGGCTAATAGAGCCTGCGGCTCATAGCAGCGTTTCGGCGCGACGATGATGCGGCAATGGGTACGCAACTCCCCCTGGGTGAGGGTAAGCGTGTGATACCCTTCCGGCAGCTTCGCCGGAAGGTTGAACGATTTACCGCCGACGGCATGCCCTTTGTGCTGCACGCCCTCTTCGGTGGTCAGCAGCCAGGTAAACTCTCCGCGTCCCTCAACTGCCAGCGGCATTTTCTTACCAGCGGTATAAACCATGACATTCGGCACCGGGGTCACCGCCACCTGAGCGGTGGCGGTGGAGCGATGCATAGCGTCAAGCAAACGCCGCTTGGTTTCGACGCCAATAGACTGCGGTTTACCGTGGGCATTAATGTAATTGGGGCTGATCCCCGCCGCCAACGCGGCATTATCCAGACGTTTGCTTTCCATCGCGATTCCTTAACGTTTCGCCTGCCAGATACGAGTCTGATAATCGCGGATGGAGCGATCCGAACTGAACATGCCGCAACGCGCGGTATTCAGAATCGCCGCCCGGGTCCAGGCTTCCTGGTCACGATACAACACGTCAACCTGCTTCTGGGCTTCAACGTAGGCCGCGAAGTCCGCCATTACCAGATATGGGTCACCGCCCTGCTTGCCGATACTGTGCAGCATCTGGTCGAAGGCATGTTTATCGCCGTCGCTGTACTTCCCGCTTTCCAGCTCTTTCAGAACAGCATCCAGCACTTTATCTTTCTTACGCCATTTCACCGGGTCGTACCCTTTGGCCTTGAGCGCCTTCACCTCTTCCACGGTATGACCAAAGATAAAGATATTCTCGTCACCGACCTTCTCGGCGATTTCGACGTTTGCGCCATCCAGCGTACCGACGGTTAACGCACCGTTCAGCGCCAGCTTCATGTTACCGGTGCCGGAAGCCTCTTTCCCTGCGGTGGAGATTTGCTCAGAGATATCTGCCGCCGGGATCAGCATTTCCGCCGCCGAGACACAATAATCCGGCAGGAATACGACCTTCAGCTTGTCGCCCACTTGCGGGTCGTTATTGATGGTTTCTGCAACCTTGTTAATGGCGAAGATGATATTTTTCGCCAGGTAGTAACCCGGAGCGGCTTTCGCGCCAAACAGGAATACGCGCGGCACGCGATCGGCCTGCGGGTTCTCACGGATTTCTTTGTATAACGCCAGAATATGCAGCAAGTTGAGGTGCTGACGCTTGTACTCATGCAGGCGTTTAATCTGAATATCAAAGAGAGCGTTAGTCGTTATCTCAATACCGGTACGCGCTTTAATAAACTTCACCAGACGCGCTTTGTTCGCCAGCTTGATGTCACGATACTGCTGACGAAACTTCGCGTCGTCGGCGTATTTTTCCAGGTTAATCAACTGATCGAGGTCGTTGGCCCACTCTTTTTTCAGCGATTTATCCAGCAGCGCGGCAAGTGCCGGGTTGCACTGCTTAATCCAGCGACGCGGAGTAATCCCGTTAGTGACGTTATGGAATTTGTTCGGCCAGAGCTGATGATATTCCGGGAACAGATCCTTCACCACCAAATCGGAGTGCAGCGCCGCCACGCCGTTAACCGCAAAGCCGCTGACCACACACATGTTGGCCATACGCACCTGTTTGTTATGCACCACCGCCAGCATCGCCCAAACTTCAGCGTCACCCGGCCAGGTTTTATCGACCAGCTTCTTAAAGCGGTCGTTAATCTCTTTGATGATTTGCATATGGCGCGGCAGTAGTGCTTTCACCAGCTTCTCGTCCCAGCACTCCAGCGCCTCTGGCATCAAAGTGTGGTTGGTATAAGCAAAGGTCTTGCTGGTAATAGCCCACGCATCGTCCCAGCTCATCTGGTGCTCATCAATCAGCACACGCAGTAGCTCAGGGATGGCGATGGTCGGGTGAGTATCGTTGAGCTGAATCACCTCAAAATCAGCCAGCTCATGCAGTTTACGCCCTGCCAGATGATGGCGGCGCAGAATGTCAGCTACGGAGCAAGCGCACTGGAAGTATTGCTGCATCAGGCGCAGCTTTTTACCCGCGGTGTGGTTGTCGTTCGGGTACAGCACTTTGGTGAGTTTTTCAGCGTCGATGCCCTGCTGCTCTGCGCGCAGGAAATCGCCGTCATTAAATTTGGTCAGGTTAAACGGATGCGCGTGACTGGCCTGCCACAGACGCAGCGGTTGCGCCACGCCGTTACGGTAGCCGAGAACCGGTAGATCCCAGGCCTGGCCGGTGATAACAAACCCCGGCTCCCAGTGCCCTTCTTTGGTGACCTTGCCGCCAATCCCTACTTGCACATCCAGTGCCTCGTTGTGACGGAACCACGGATAGCTGCCGCGATGCCAGTCATCCGGGGCTTCCATCTGCTGCCCATCGGCAAATGACTGACGGAACAGGCCGTACTGGTAGTTGAGACCATAGCCCGTCGCCGATTGACCGACTGTCGCCATCGAATCAAGGAAGCAGGCCGCCAGGCGTCCCAATCCACCGTTACCCAGCGCCGGGTCGATCTCTTCTTCCAGCAGGTCGGTCAGGTTGACGTCATGCGCTTTCAGCTCATCGCTCACCGCCTGATACCAGCCGAGATTGAGTAAGTTGTTGCCGGTCAGACGGCCAATCAAAAACTCCATCGAGATGTAGTTAACATGGCGCTGATTTTTTGCCGGCTTCGCCGCAGGCTGGGCGCTGAGTAACTCAGCCAACGCCCCACTCACTGCCTGCCACCACTGGCGCGACGTCATTTCTTGAGCCGACAGTAAACCGAAGCGCTGCCACTGACGCGTCAGGGCAGCCTGAAATTGATCTTTGTTGAAAGTAGGCTGTGACATAGGGGTTCCAGATCCTTAGGTAATAAAACAACGTTATCGCTAGTTTGCCAGGCTCGTTGTTGACCTTCCTCATCCTGGCACGGATTAGGCAGGGAGGAGGAGCGGGGATGAGCATAAAAGTGTGATCGCTGCCACTTAAAGGGGGTGTTATCGCCCGTAAATTCGCGTAAACCCGGCATAACGCCCCTGTAATGCCCAACGGACGGCGCATTAATAACAAGAGATAAATCGACAATATCAAATAGAGGGGTGACGATGGGAAACAATCTGTAAACAGAGAAATAGTTTCTAACCTGAAATATCCAAGGTGGATAAGATAATTCACATAAAACTTTTAAGTCGGCCACAAAATTCGGCTCTTTACATTAAGCAACTGAGTAACCTTATAAAAAGGGAGGTATTTTTCGGCTCAGCCAAAATACCGACGGATCCAGTCGCCACGCCTGTTGTGACTCTTTAAAGCAATTAATGTAATAGATGTATAGATTTGTGACATAGTGCAAAATCAGACACACAAAAAGTCCGCTTAGCTTGCATAAAACACTAATCTGGCCGACCTTATATCTATTAATTACGAAGCGCAAAAAAAATCATTTTTCCCCATTTTCACACAGTGAAGTGACTAACTTATGTTGATTCCGTCTAAATTAAGTCGTCCGGTTCGACTCGACCATACGGTGGTTCGTGAGCGCCTGTTGGCTAAACTTTCCGGCGCGAACAATTTCAGGCTTGCCCTGATAACAAGTCCTGCTGGTTATGGAAAAACAACGTTGGTTTCACAATGGGCAGCGGGGAAGAACGACTTAGGCTGGTACTCTCTGGATGAAGGCGATAATCAGCAAGAGCGCTTTGCCAGCTATCTGATCGCCGCTATCCAGCAGGCAACCGGTGGACACTGCACCACCAGCGAAGCGATGGTGCAAAAGCGCCAATACACCAGCCTGACGTCACTGTTTGCGCAGCTATTTATTGAACTGGCCGAGTGGCATCGCCCGCTCTACCTGGTAGTGGATGATTATCATCTCATCTCCAATCCGGCAATTCACGAAGCGATGCGTTTCTTCCTGCGTCATCAGCCTGAGAACCTCACGCTGGTCGTGCTGTCGCGCAACCTGCCGCAGTTGGGTATTGCCAACCTGCGAGTACGCGATCAATTGCTGGAGATAGGCAGCCAACAGCTGGCGTTTAACCACCAGGAAGCCAAACAATTTTTCGATAGACGTTTGTCCTCACCTATCGAAGCGGCAGAAAGCAGCCGGATGTGCGATGACGTTGCTGGCTGGGCCACGGCGTTACAGCTGATTGCCCTCTCCGCCCGCCAGAACAACCACTCTGCACACCAGTCCGCACGCCGCCTCGCCGGGATCAACGCCAGCCATCTGTCCGATTATCTGGTTGATGAAGTGCTGGACAGCGTCGACCTCGGCACCCGTCACTTCCTGCTGAAAAGCGCCATTCTGCGCTCAATGAACGACGCACTTATCGTCCGGGTCACCGGGGAAGAAAACGGCCAGATGCGGCTGGAGGAGATTGAGCGCCAGGGATTATTCTTGCAGCGGATGGATGACGTCGGTGAGTGGTTCAGCTACCACCCGCTGTTTGGCAGCTTTTTACGCCAGCGCTGTCAGTGGGAGCTGGCAAGCGAACTGCCCGAAATACACCGCGCCGCCGCTGAAAGCTGGATGGCGCAAGGCTTCCCCAGCGAAGCTATCCACCACGCGCTGGCGGCCGGCGACGCCCATATGCTACGCGATATCCTGCTTAACCATGCGTGGGGACTGTTTAACCACAGCGAACTGACATTACTGGAAGAGTCGCTGAAAGCCCTGCCGTGGGAAAGTCTGCTGGAAAATCCGCGTCTGGTTCTGCTGCAAGCCTGGCTGATGCAAAGCCAGCACCGCTACGGCGAGGTTAATACCCTGCTGGCGCGCGCTGAGCAGGAAATGAAAGGCGACATGGAACCGACGCTGCACGCCGAATTTAACGCCCTGCGTGCGCAGGTCGCGATTAACGACGGAAATCCTGACGAAGCCGAGCGCCTGGCAAAGCTGGCGCTGGATGAGTTACCCATCGCCTGGTTCTATAGCCGTATCGTCGCCACGTCGGTACATGGTGAAGTCCTGCACTGTAAGGGCGATCTCACGCGTTCTCTGGCGTTGATGCAGCAAACCGAGCAAATGGCGCGCCATCATGACGTCTGGCATTACGCGTTGTGGAGTTTAATCCAGCAAAGCGAAATTTTGTTTGCCCAGGGCTTTTTACAGGCCGCCTGGGAGACTCAGGAAAAAGCGTTTCAGCTGATCAAAGAGCAGCATCTGGAACAGTTGCCGATGCACGAGTTCCTGGTGCGTATTCGCGCGCAACTGCTGTGGGCATGGGCGCGCCTGGACGAATCGGAAGCGTCTGCCCGCGCGGGTATTGAACTGCTTTCCACATTCCAGCCGCAGCAACAGCTACAGTGCCTGGCGCTGCTGATTCAATGTTCGCTGGCCCGGGGGGATCTGGACAATGCGCGTAGCCTGCTCAACCGCCTGGAAAACCTGCTGGGTAACGGTCACTATCACAGTGACTGGATCTCGAACGCCGATAAAGTACGGGTGATTTACTGGCAAATGGTGGGCGACAAAAATTCGGCCGCCAACTGGCTGCGCCACACGCCGAAACCGGAATTCGCCAATAACCACTTTCTGCAAAGCCAGTGGCGCAACATCGCCCGCGCGCAGATCCTGCTGGGCGAGTTTGAACCGGCTGAGATTGTGCTGGAAGAGTTGAATGAAAATGCGCGCAATTTGCGCCTGATGAGCGATCTGAACCGTAACCTGCTGCTGCTTAATCAGCTCTACTGGCAGGCAGGGCGCAAAAATGACGCACAGCGTGTGTTACTCGACGCGCTACAGCTGGCGAACCGCACCGGATTTATCAGTCACTTTGTCATTGAAGGTGAGGCCATGGCGCAGCAACTGCGTCAGCTGATTCAGCTCAATACCTTACCGGAACTCGATCAGCACCGCGCCCAGCGTATTTTGCGTGAGATTAACCAGCATCACCGCCATAAATTCGCCCACTTCGATGAAGGGTTCGTTGAGCGTCTGCTTACTCACCCGGAAGTACCGGAGCTTATCCGGACCAGCCCGCTGACCCAGCGCGAATGGCAGGTTCTGGGACTGATTTATTCGGGCTACAGCAACGAGCAGATCGCCGGAGAATTGGCCGTCGCGGCAACGACCATCAAGACGCACATCCGCAATTTGTATCAAAAGCTCGGCGTCGCACACCGCCAGGATGCAGTGCAACATGCGCAGAAACTGCTGAAAATGATGGGGTATGGGGTTTAGTTAATGCCTGATACGCTACGCTTATCAGGCCTGGAATTAACTTAGCACAGCTCTAACTGAATATGATGGTCCGCAATAACCTGCATCACGCCAGCTGGCGGCAGCGTGTCGGTATACACCGCATCCACCATGCTGATACTGCCCATATTCACCATCGCGTTACGCCCAAACTTCGAGTGATCCACCACCAGCATCACATGCCGTGAATTCTCAATAATCGCGCGCTTGGTGCGAACTTCGTGATAATCAAACTCCAGCAGGGAGCCATCGCTATCGATACCGCTAATCCCTAAGATGCCGAAGTCCAGGCGGAACTGAGAAATAAAGTCGAGGGTCGCTTCGCCCATAATACCGCCGTCGCGGCTACGCAGTTCGCCACCGGCGAGTATGATGCGAAAATCCTCTTTCGCCATCAGCGTATTCGCCACATTGAGGTTGTTGGTCACAATGCGTAAATTGCTGTGATTGAGCAGCGCGTGAGCCACCGCTTCCGGCGTGGTGCCGATATCAATGAACAACGTAGAACCGTTCGGGATCTGCGTGGCAACTTTGCGGGCAATGCGCTCTTTTTCCGCCGTCTGTGTCGCTTTACGGTCATGCCACGGGGTGTTGACCGAGCTGGAGGGCAGCGCCGCGCCACCGTGATGGCGCAAAATCATGTTCTGATCGGCCAGATCGTTAAGATCGCGGCGAATCGTCTGCGGACTGACGGAGAAATGCTCCACCAGCTCCTCAGTACTGACGTATCCTTGTTTCTTTACCAGCTCGATGATCGCGTCATGTCGTTGTGTTTGCTTCATTATTGTTCCCTGAAATTACGTTCGTTTTCGTACATTCATAGTATCGGCAAACGCCATTGCCAGACCCACGGCCAGCCCGGCGATATGTGCGCCGTTCGCCATCGACATGCCGAACACATCAAACCAGCCGGCAACAATCCAGATCAAAGCAAAGATAATCAAACCACGCTGCAGGAAAATACCACTTTGTGGATCGCGCTCGCCGCGCAACCACACATAACCCATCAGCGCATATACCACGCCAGACAGCCCACCAAACCACGGACCGCTAAATTTCTGCTGAACGTAGCCGCTTAGCAGGGCGCTGATCACGGTAATTACAATCAGTTTTCCGCTGCCCAGACGCTTTTCTACCGCACCGCCGAGATACCACCACCACAGCAGGTTGAACAGAATATGCATCAGCGAGAAGTGCATAAAAGCGTGGGTGAAATAACGCCAGAATTCAAATTTCAGCGAAGGGTCAAACGGCCATGCCAGCCAGAGCATCACAGTCTGGTCGCCCAGCGTGTTCATCGCAATAAACACCAGCACACACGCGGCCATCACCACCCAGGTTACCGGGCCTGCGCGTTCGCGCAAAGTTGCCAGGAACGGATAACGCTGATAGCGCAGACCGCTGTCGGTATGACCCGACTGCCAGCTTGCCGCGAGGTAACGCGGATCGCCTGGATTCTCCAGAAACCGCGCCAGCTCAGCATGCACGCGCTCAGCCTGGGACTCATCCGCCAGCCAGACATCCGTTTGCTGATGTTGTTGAATCGTCAGGATAACGCCCTGTGTCGCCATATAATCAACAAATGCCTGCGCCACGCGGGGGTTAGCAAAAGAGGTAATCATCAACATGGTTGCTGTCGCTTATTCCACACAAAAGAGGACAGTATATATACCCTTCTTACTTCGAGCTGCATCTTTGTTGGCTTTCCTCACTCACTCCGGTCACATACTGTTCGTACGCGCCCGGAGATTTGCTGCGTCGCCGTCGCGATGCAACTCGAATTAATTTGGGTATAGTCTTACGAACCGTATGCCACTTCTGCCGGAAAATGTCGATGCCAGGCGTCGAAGCCGCCGTCAACACTGTAAACCGCGTCATAGCCCTGCTGAAGAAGATATTGCGCCGCGCCTTTACTGCTGTTGCCGTGATAACACATTACTAACACGGCGGTGTCGAAATCATGCTCGCGCATAAATGACCCCAGCGTGTCGTTCGTCAGATGAAACGCCTGCGGGGCGTGACCCATCGCATAGCTTTGCGGGTCGCGGATATCCACTAACACCGCGGCCCCCTGGTGCAGCTTCTGATGCGCTTCTTCGACATTAATACATTCAAACTGATCCATTGCTCTCTCTTCTTTATATTGCAGGTGACGCTTTTCAGACATGTTACTTCTTAGTGTACGTCCCGACGGCAGTTAAACGCCATAATGTTATATGTATCACTGTAAATTGTTTATCCGATGTTACCAATGGCGCGATTCTTTGCTATTATGCTCGATAACGAACATTAATGAGCTATAACGAAAGTGTGAGAGGCCAGCATGGAAACCAAAGATCTGATTGTGATAGGTGGAGGCATCAACGGTGCCGGTATCGCGGCAGATGCCGCTGGACGCGGTTTATCCGTGCTGATGCTGGAAGCGCAGGATTTAGCCTGCGCCACCTCTTCCGCTAGCTCCAAACTCATCCACGGTGGCCTGCGCTACCTGGAACACTACGAATTTCGCCTGGTGAGCGAAGCGCTGGCCGAACGTGAGGTGTTGTTGAAAATGGCACCGCATATCGCCTTCCCGATGCGCTTTCGTCTGCCCCATCGCCCGCACCTGCGTCCAGCGTGGATGATCCGCATTGGTCTGTTTATGTACGATCATCTGGGCAAACGCACCAGTTTGCCGAGTTCGACCGGTTTGCGTTTTGGCGCAGATTCCGTAATGAAACCTGAGATTGTGCGCGGTTTCGAATATTCTGACTGCTGGGTAGACGATGCGCGACTGGTTTTGGCAAACGCCCAAATGGTCGTACGCAAAGGCGGAGAGGTGTTAACCCGCACTCGCGCTACCTCCGCTCGCCGTGAAAACGGTTTGTGGATTGTTGAAGCTGAAGATATCGATACCGGTAAAAAGCACACCTGGCAGGCGCGTGGTCTGGTCAATGCCACCGGCCCATGGGTGAAAGAGTTCTTCGACGACGGCATGCATCTGCCATCGCCGTACGGTATTCGTCTGATTAAAGGCAGCCACATCGTAGTGCCGCGCGTCCATACCCAGAAGCAAGCTTATATTCTGCAAAACGAAGATAAACGTATTGTGTTTGTCATCCCATGGATGGACGAATTCTCGATCATCGGGACGACTGACGTCGAATACAAAGGCGACCCGAAAGCGGTAAAAATTGATGAGAGTGAAATCAATTACCTGCTGAAGGTCTACAACGCGCACTTTAAGAAACAGCTGGGCCGTGACGATATCGTCTGGACCTACTCGGGCGTACGTCCGCTGTGCGATGACGAGTCCGACTCGCCGCAGGCTATCACCCGTGATTACACGCTGGATATCCACGATGAAAACGGCAAAGCGCCGCTGCTGTCGGTCTTTGGCGGTAAGCTGACGACCTACCGTAAGCTGGCCGAACACGCGATGGAAAAACTGGCGTCGTACTATCAGGGAATCGGTCCGGCGTGGACAAAAGATTGCATTCTGCCAGGCGGTGACATCGGCGGCGATCGTGAAGATTACGCGGCCAAACTGCGCCGTCGCTACCCGTTCCTGACCGAGTCGCTGGCGCGCCATTATTCGCGCACCTACGGCAGTAACACCGAATGGATTATCGGGGAAGCCACCTCGCTTGCCGAGTTAGGTGAAGACTTCGGCCATGAGTTCTATGAGGCCGAGCTGAAATATCTGGTCGATCACGAATGGGTGCGCCGTGCGGAAGATGCGCTGTGGCGTCGCACGAAAGAAGGTATGTGGCTGAACGCTGAACAGCAGTCGCGCATGACCCAGTGGCTGGTGGAGTACATTGAGAAACAGCAGCTGTCGCTGGCGTCTTAAGACACTCGATATAAAACTGTAGGCCCGGTAAGCGTCAGCGCTACCGGGCCTTTTGCCGGATGGCGGCTAACGCCTTATCCATCCGGCCTACAGATCGTCCTGCCCTTGTTACAACCGCACCGAGTCGATATGCCAGATGTTTTCGGCGTACTCTTTGATCGTCCTGTCCGACGAGAAGTAGCCCATGTTGGCGATATTAATCATCGACTTGGTGGTCCACTCTTCCGGGTGGCGATACAGTTCGTCAACCTTATCCTGGCAGTCAACGTAGCTGCGATAATCCGCCAGAACCTGATAGTGGTCGCCAAAGTTGATCAGCGAGTCAACCAGGTCACGATAGCGCCCCGGCTCCTCAGGGCTGAATACACCGCTGCCAATCTGCGTCAGCACCTGGTGCAGCTCTTCGTCTTTCTCGTAATACTCACGCGGCTTGTAGCCCTGGCTGCGTAAGGCTTCGACCTCTTCCGCCGTATTACCAAAGATAAAGATATTTTCTGCGCCCACATGCTCCAGCATCTCGACGTTGGCACCGTCCAGCGTCCCAATGGTCAGCGCGCCGTTGAGGGCAAACTTCATATTACTGGTACCAGAGGCTTCGGTCCCGGCCAGCGAAATCTGCTCAGACAGGTCGGCAGCAGGAATAATCACCTGCGCCAGGCTGACGCTGTAGTTAGGAATAAACACCACTTTCAGCTTGTCACCAATTTGCGGATCGTTGTTGATCACTTTCGCGACGTCGTTGATCAGGTGAATAATGTGCTTCGCCATGTAATAGGCCGAAGCCGCTTTACCGGCGAAGATATTCACGCGCGGCACCCACTCGGCATCAGGATCGGCCTTAATGCGGTTGTAGCGGGTGATCACATGCAGCACGTTCATCAACTGGCGTTTGTACTCGTGAATACGCTTGATCTGCACATCAAACAGCGATTTCGGGTTCACCACCACGTTAAGCTGCTGGGCAATGAGCGTTGCCAGACGCTTTTTATTCTCCAGTTTCGCACGGCGCACCGCCTGATTTACCAGCGGGTAATCGCAGTGCTGTTCAAGCTCGCTTAGCTGGCTGAGATCGGTTCGCCAGGTGCGGCCAATGTTCTCATCCAGTACCTCAGAGAGCGATGGGTTAGCCAGCGCCAGCCAGCGGCGCGGCGTCACGCCGTTGGTGACGTTACAGAAGCGAGTCGGGAAAATCTTCGCAAAGTCAGCAAACAGCGACTGCACCATCAGGTTGGAGTGCAGCTCAGAAACGCCGTTAACCTTGTGGCTCACCACCACTGCGAGCCATGCCATACGCACCCGGCGGCCGTTGGATTCATCGATAATCGACGTCCGTCCCAGCAGACTGGTATCGTTCGGATACTGTTCCTGCAACGTCTTCAGGAAGTAGTCGTTAATCTCAAAGATGATTTGCAGATGGCGCGGCAGAATTTTGCCCAGCATATCGACAGGCCAGGTCTCCAGCGCTTCGCTCATCAAGGTGTGGTTGGTATACGAGAAGACCTGGCAGCAGACCTCAAACGCATTATCCCAACTGAATTTGTGCTCATCGATCAGCAGACGCATCAGCTCAGGAATCGACAGTACCGGATGGGTGTCGTTGAGGTGAATGGCGATCTTATCTGCCAGGTTGTCGTAGGTTTTGTGCAGTTGATAATGACGGTTCAGGATGTCCTGCACCGTGGAGGAGACCAGGAAATACTCCTGGCGCAAACGCAGCTCGCGTCCTGAATAGGTGGAGTCATCCGGATACAGCACGCGGGAGACGTTCTCGGAGTGGTTTTTATCTTCCACCGCCGCAAAGTAGTCGCCCTGGTTAAATTTACCGAGGTTGATTTCGCTACTGGCCTGGGCATTCCACAAGCGCAGCGTATTGGTGGCGTCTGTGTCATAACCGGGAATAATTTGGTCGTAGGCTACCGCGAGGATCTCTTCAGTTTCTATCCAGCGCGTTTTCTTGCCTTCCTGCTGAATACGCCCGCCAAAGCGCACTTTGTAGCGCGTATTGTGGCGTTTGAATTCCCACGGGTTACCGTATTCCAGCCAGTAGTCCGGAGACTCTTTCTGTCGGCCATCAACAATGTTCTGTTTGAACATGCCGTAGTCATAACGAATACCGTAGCCGCGTCCCGGCAGACCCAACGTAGCCAGTGAGTCCAGGAAGCAGGCCGCCAGGCGCCCGAGGCCACCGTTGCCAAGACCAGGGTCGTTTTCTTCATCGATCAGATCTTCAAGATCCAACCCCATACCTTCCAGCGCATTTTTGACATCGTCATAAATACCCAACGATAACAGTGCATTGGAAAGTGTGCGGCCAATCAGAAACTCCATTGACAGATAATAAACCTGTCGAGTTTCCTGGGATAATTGCGCACGGTTAGAACGCAGCCAGCGCTCCACGAGACGATCGCGCACCGCGAACAACGTGGCGTTCAGCCACTCATGTTTATTGGCAATGACCGGGTCTTTACCAATCGTGAACATCAGCTTGTAGGCGATAGAATGCTTAAGTGCCTCTACGCTGAGTGTGGGCGATGCATAAGTAAATGGAGCATTCATATAGGTGATTCCTGGATATCTATTTCAAACGATAGTAAAGCTCACGGTATGACTTCGCCGCGACTTGCCAGCTAAAATCCATGGTCATGGCCTGACGTTGTACAAACCGCCACAGCGAAGGCCGGGACCACAATACGAAAGCACGCCGAATCGCGCGTAGCAGCGACCAGGCATTACTATCTTCGAATACAAACCCACTGGCGATACCATCCGCCAGGTTTTCCAGCGAACTGTCAGAGACCGTATCAGCCAGCCCACCGGTGCGCCGCACCAGCGGCAGCGTGCCGTACTTCAGTCCATACAACTGCGTTAAGCCACACGGCTCAAAACGGCTGGGAACCAATATAACGTCGGCCCCACCCATGATGCGGTGCGAGAAGGCTTCGTGATAGCCAATCTGTACGCCCACCTGTCCAGGATGTTCCGCCGCCGCGGCGAGGAAACCTTCCTGTAAAACCGGATCGCCCGCACCAAGCAATGCCAGCTGTCCACCCTGCTCTAACAACCCCGGTAGCGCTTCCAGCACCAGATCCAGCCCTTTCTGACTGGTCAGGCGGCTGACTACGGCAAATAACGGCACTTTGTCGTTAACCTTAAGTCCCATCGCGATCTGTAGCTGGCGTTTGTTCTCCGCTTTCTCTTCCAGCGTTTCACGCGTATACCGCGACGCCAGCAGCAGATCGGTTTCCGGGCTCCAGATTTTTTCATCAACGCCGTTCAGCACACCGGAAAGACGTCCTTCACGATGACGCTGCTGCAACAGACCTTCCATGCCGTAGGCAAACTGCGGCTCGGTAATTTCCCGCGCGTAGGTCGGACTGACCGCCGTAATGTGGTCGGCGTAGTACAACCCGGCCTTCAGGAAAGAAATCTGCCCGTTAAACTCCAGTCCGTGCACGTTAAAGAACGACCATGGCAATTGGATGTCATCCATATGCTTTGCATAAAACATGCCTTGATACGCCAGGTTGTGCACGGTGAACACCGATTTCGCCGGATGGCCGCGCGCCGCCAGATACGCCGGGGCCAGACCGGCATGCCAGTCGTGCGCATGCACCACATCCGGGCGCCAGAATGGGTCAAAGCCACAGGCCATTTCACTGCCGACCCAGCCCAGCAGCGCAAAACGCAGCACGTTATCGGTATACGCAAACAGATTAGTGTCGTGATACGGGCTACCGGGACGGTCATAGAGATGCGGCGCGTCAATCAGGTAAATGCCCACACCGTTGAAATGCCCGAACAACAGCGTAATACGTCCGGCGAAGGTATCGCGACGCGTCACTACCTGCGCATCGGGAATGCCGCGACGGATATCAGGAAACGCCGGGAGCAGCACGCGGGCATCCACACCGTCCGCGATTTGCGCTGCGGGTAACGCCCCAATAACATCCGCCAGTCCCCCGGTTTTTAACAAAGGGAACATCTCTGAACAAACGTGTAAAACCTGCATTATCGCTCCTGTTTGATCTGCAGTTTGCGCAGCATTTCACGCGTGACCAGTACAATACCTTCCTCTGAACGGTAGAAACGACGAGCATCTTCTTCCGCGTTTTCACCAATCACCATGCCTTCAGGAATAACGCAGGCGCGGTCGATAATGCAACGACGTAAGCGGCACGAACGTCCCACCCACACTTCAGGTAACAACACTGCCGAATCAATGTTACAGAATGAATTCACCCGCACTCGCGGGAACAGAACGGACTGCACTACCACCGAACCAGAAATAATACAGCCGCCGGAGACCAGCGAGTTCAGCGTCATTCCGTGGCTACCGGAACGGTCCTGAACAAATTTCGCCGGCGGCAGTGATTCCATATGCGTACGGATTGGCCAGTCCTGGTCGTACATATCCAGTTCAGGCGTCACCGAAGCCAGATCGAGGTTTGCTTTCCAGTAGGCTTCCAGCGTTCCCACATCGCGCCAGTACGGCTCGGATTCCGGGTCAGACTGTACGCAGGACAATGGGAATGGATGTGCATATGCCATGCCAGCTTCGGTGATTTTCGGGATGATGTCTTTGCCAAAATCGTGACTGGATTTTTCATCGAGGTCATCTTCCGCCAGCAGTTCATACAGATAATCGGCGTCGAAGATGTAGATCCCCATACTGGCAAGCGATTTGGTCGGATCATTAGGCATCGCTGGCGGGTTGGCAGGTTTTTCAACGAACTCGATAATTTTATCGGTGTCGTCCACGTCCATTACGCCAAACGCGCTGGCCTCTTCAATAGGCACTGGCATACAGGCCACTGTGCAACGCGCGCCTTTCTCAACGTGGTCGATCAGCATGCGTGAGTAGTCCTGCTTATAAATATGATCGCCCGCGAGGATCACCACATATTCCGCTTTATAGCGTCGAATGATGTCCAGGTTTTGGGTCACCGCATCCGCCGTACCGCGATACCAGTTTTCACCCTGCATCCTCTGCTGGGCAGGCAGCAGATCGACGAACTCGTTCATCTCTTCACTAAAGAACGACCAGCCGCGCTGAATATGCTGCACCAGCGTGTGTGACTGGTACTGAGTGATCACGCCGATACGGCGGATCCCGGAATTAAGACAGTTGGATAAGGCAAAATCGATAATGCGGAACTTACCGCCAAAGTGCACGGCAGGCTTGGCACGCTTATTGGTTAAATCTTTCAGGCGAGTACCGCGGCCACCGGCCAGGATCAGGGCAACAGATTTTAATGGCAGCTGGCGCGCCAACATTACACGATCGTTCTTCTCTAAACTTACCATGACTAACTCCTTTTTATCTTCTCTGGAACACACACAGTCCGTGCGCAGGTCCCTGCCAGACCGCCGTAAGCACCGGATTATCCTCTCCGGCAAATGGGGGAATGGCGTGCCATTCCCCTTCAGGTAAAACGATATCTGTCACCTCAAGCGTGGCGTTTATTGCAATCAGGAAACGATCTGAAAGCAGGATTTGCATCTGCCTCGGGCCGTTATGCCACTCATCCGCACTTAAGGGTTGTGCGTACTTATTCAGCCAACGAACATTGCCATCGCCCTCTTCCCACCAGCAATCGCCTGTTAATGCAGGTATTTGCCGACGCAGATGAATCAACGCGGCGGTAAATGTGGTTAGCCCACTGTTTGCCTGCTGCCAGTCCAGCCAGGTTAAGGCGTTATCCTGGCAGTAAGCGTTATTATTACCGTGCTGGCTATGACCATGCTCATCACCCGCCAGCAGCATCGGCGTCCCCTGGGAGAGCAACAGCGTGGTTAGCAGCGCATGAATGCTGTCGCGCCGCCGCTCAATCAGGTCCAGCGAGCCGCCTAATCCTTCTTTACCATGATTGCCACTGTAGTTATTGCTAGTGCCGTCGCGATTTTCCTCACCATTCGCTTCATTGTGCTTATTTGTGAAGCAAACGCAGTCGCGTAGCGTAAAACCGTCATGCGCGGTCACCAGATTGACCGTGGCGCTGGGATTGCGGCCCGGGCGTTTAAACACGTCGCTGGATGCAGCAAAACGTCCGGCAAACTCGCCCAACGAGAGATTACGCTGGAGCCAAAAACGTCGCGTCGCATCGCGGAAATGGTCGTTCCACTCGGCAAACGGCGGGGGGAAATTCCCCACCTGATACCCGCCTTCACCAATATCCCACGGTTCCGCAATCAGCTTGGCGCGTGAAAGCAGCGGACAGTTTTGGATCGCGGTAAACAGCGGAGCATCCTGACGAAACTCAGGCGTACGCCCCATGACGGAAGCCAAATCAAAACGAAAACCATCCACATGGCAGGTTTCAACCCAGTAGCGCAGGCACTCGCATGCGTATTCCACAACGCCAGGATGGCTCAGATTGATGGTGTTCCCACAACCGGTCCAGTTGTAGTAATCGCCATCATCTCTGATCCAATAATAGCTACGGTTATCAATTCCGCGCAGCGAGAAAACAGGACCTTCGAGATCCAGCTCGGCGCTGTGGTTTAAAACGATGTCGAGAATGACCTCAATACCCGCTTTGTGCAGCGCTTTTACCGCGTCGCGAAACTCATCAAGCGCACTCTCCGGCGAGCTGGCATAGGCCGGATGCAGCGCATACATCGCCACCGGGTTGTAGCCCCAGTAGTTTGACAGGCCCAGCCGCTGAAGCCGCGGTTCGCTGGCGAAATGCGCCACCGGTAACAGCTCCAGCGCGGTAATGCCGAGGCGCTTGAAATAGTCGAGCATCACCGGATGACCCAGCGCTTTGTAGGTCCCGCGAATTTCTTCCGGCAGGTCAGGATGCAAATACGTCAGCCCTTTGACATGCGCTTCGTAAATTACAGTATTGCCCCACGGCGTGCGCGGCGGGGCATCATCCTCCCAGTCATAATGGTCGGACACCACCACGCCCTTCAGCGCGATGGCGGCGTTATCATGATGATCCGGTTCATTCAGCCCACCGTGCAGCAGTGGGTTATCTTTTAACTCGCCATCCACCCGACGCGCGCAAGGGTCAAGCAGCAGTTTCGCCGGATTAAACCGGTGGCCCTGCTGCGGTTGCCACGGACCATGTACGCGATAGCCATAGCGTAGACCGGGACGGGCGTTGGCCAGATAGCCGTGCCAGACATCGCCGCTACGCCCCGGCAGGTCGTAGCGGAGTTCGCAGCCTTGCTCATCGAATACGCATAATTCAACGCGTTCAGCGTGGGCCGAAAAGAGGGTGAAATTGACGCCATGGCCGTCATACGTTGCACCATGGGGGGTGGCGTTGCCGGTTGCCAGTTGCGTCATTATCCCTCCCGCACCAGCCAGATCGTTGCCAGCGGTGGCAACGTCAGGCTCAGTGAGTGCTGACGACCATGACTGGCGATTTCATCGCTGTGCACCGCGCCGCCGTTACCGGTATTGCTACCGTGATAATGCATCGAATCGGTATTGAGGATTTCGCGCCATTTGCCCGGCTGATTGATACCGAAGCGATAGCCGTGGCGAGGCACTGGCGTAAAGTTGCTGATAACGATGATTTCATTACCGACTTTGTCACGACGAACGAAAGCCAGCACCGAACGTTCTTTGTCATCCACCACCAGCCACTCGAAGCCATAGGCGTCAAAATCAAGCTCGTGCAGCGCTTTGTGATGACGATAAGTAAGGTTCAGATCGCGCACCAAACGCTGTACGCCGTGGTGCCAGTTATCGCCGCCTTCCAGCAGATGCCAGTCGAGGCTGGCGTCGTGATTCCATTCACGCCCCTGAGCAAACTCATTGCCCATAAACAGCAGTTTCTTGCCCGGGAAGGCCCACATCCAGCCGTAGTAGGCGCGCAGGTTGGCAAACTTCTGCCATGCGTCCCCCGGCATGCGATCGAGAATTGATTTTTTACCGTGTACCACTTCATCGTGCGACAGCGGCAGGACAAAGTTTTCGGTGTAGTTGTACAGCATGCCGAAGGTCAGCTTATCGTGATGGAACTGACGATGAACCGGATCCAACTTCATGTAGTCCAGCGTGTCGTGCATCCAGCCGAGGTTCCACTTATACCAGAACCCTAAACCGCCCATATCCTGTGGCCTTGAAACGCCGGCAAAGTCGGTGGACTCTTCCGCCATGCTCACGGCCCCCGGCACCTGCTCGCCAAGAATACGGTTGGTATTGCGTAAAAACTCAATGGCTTCGAGGTTTTCACGACCGCCAAATTCGTTCGGGACCCACTCCCCTTCTTTACGGCTGTAGTCGCGATAAATCATCGACGCCACGGCATCTACGCGCAGCGCATCGATACCAAAACGTTCAATCCAGTACAGGGCATTGCCCACCAGATAGTTACTGACTTCACGGCGACCGTAGTTGTAGATCAGCGTGTTCCAGTCCTGGTGATACCCTTCGCGCGGGTCGCTATGCTCATACAGATTGGTGCCATCAAACTCTGCCAGACCAAAGTCGTCCGACGGGAAATGGCCCGGCACCCAGTCGAGAATGACGTTCAGTCCGGCCTGATGCGCGGCATTCACAAAATAGCGGAAATCATCACGCGTCCCGAAACGACGGGTCGGCGCATACATACCGGTAGGTTGGTAGCCCCAGCTACCGTCGAACGGATGCTCATTAATCGGCAACAGTTCGAGATGGGTAAAGCCCATCCACTTGACGTAAGGCACCAGTTGATCCGCCAGTTCGCGGTAGCTCAGCCAGAAGTTGTTATCGGTATGACGACGCCATGAGCCCAGGTGCACTTCATAGATAGAGATCGGCGCATCAAACTGGTTGGCTTTTTTTCGCTCCTCGCTTTGCACCACTTTTTCCGGCAGACCGCAGATAAGCGACGCGGTTTCCGGGCGCATTTGCGCTTCGAAGGCGTAAGGGTCCGCTTTGATTCGCAGCTTACCGTTCGCATCGATCATCTCGTATTTATACAGTTGACCATGCTGCGCGCCGGGGATAAACAGCTCCCAGATACCGCTTTCTTTGCGCAGGCGCATCGGGTGGCGACGGCCATCCCAGTAGTTGAACTGCCCAACCACTGACACGCGTTGAGCGTTAGGCGCCCAGACGGAGAAGCGCGTACCGGTTACGCCATCCATGGTATCCGCATGCGCGCCCAGCGTTTCGTAAGGTCGCAGGTGCGTACCTTCAGATAACAGCCAGGCATCCATATCCTGGATCAGCGGGCCAAAACGATAAGGGTCATCAATCAGATTCTCCTGTCCATGCCAGACAACAGCTAACTGATAGCGAAAGAAATTTTTACGGCGAGGAAGTACAGCACAGAAAAAACCGCGAGAGTCGAGGCAGTCCAGCTTGCCGACTTTTCGTCCGGTTTTGGGTTCGATCACCCACACTTCGGTGGCGTCAGGTAATAGGGCGCGGACTTCAAGTCCAGCGTCAGTTTGGTGCATACCGAGTACGGAAAAAGGATCCGCAAAATGGCCTGCAATTAGCGCATTAATCACGTCTCTATCGATACGAACGGACATGGTTGTCATCCTGTTTTATGGTGTCACGCCTTCCAACTGATCTTCGACATCAGGTAGTGACACTTTTTTTGACCTGAACGGCGCAGCACAATTGTGCATCCTCTCTGCGTCGTCCCACCTTCAGGCAACAACTTAATACCTCCGGTACTAAGTCACCCTTAAAGAATAGCCAATGCTTTATCTTACTCCTGGTAAAAAATGAAACATCTGCGCTTACTCCTGTATTACGCAAAAAAATGGGTGACTCAGCACCCATTGTTAAAACACGCAATCCCTCTGCCGGAGAGCCGTATTGACTGATCCGGCCAGGTGGTTCGCGTCGTTTGTAGGCCTGATAAACGTGGCGTCATCAGGCAGTCCCACATTACGCCAACTGACGCAGCATACGGCGCAATGGCTCTGCAGCACCCCACAGCAACTGGTCGCCCACGGTAAAGGCTGACAGGAACTCCGGTCCCATATTCAGCTTACGCAGACGGCCTACTGGCGTGGTCAGCGTGCCGGTAACGGCCGCCGGGGTTAACTCACGCATGGTGATATCCCGATCGTTTGGCACGACTTTGGCCCACGGATTGTGCGCTGCCAGCAGTTCTTCCACGGTCGGAATAGACACATCTTTTTTCAGTTTAATGGTGAACGCCTGGCTGTGGCAGCGCAGCGCACCGACGCGCACGCACAGACCATCAACCGGGATCACGGAAGAGGTGTTAAGAATTTTGTTGGTTTCAGCCTGTCCCTTCCACTCTTCGCGGCTCTGACCGTTATCAAGTTGTTTGTCGATCCACGGAATCAGGCTACCGGCCAACGGTACGCCAAAGTTATCAACCGGCAGTTCACCGCTGCGGGACAGGGTCGTCACTTTACGTTCGATATCGAGAATAGCAGAGGAAGGGGTTGCCAGTTCATCGGCCACATGGCCATACAGATGACCCATCTGGGACAGCAGTTCGCGCATATGGCGCGCGCCGCCGCCGGAGGCCGCCTGATAGGTCGCCACGGAAACCCAGTCAACCAGGTCATTGGCAAACAGGCCACCGAGGGACATCAGCATCAGGCTAACGGTACAGTTACCGCCGACAAAGGTCTTAATACCTTTGTTCAGGCCGTCAGTGATGACATCCTGGTTAACCGGATCGAGAATGATGATGGCATCGTCTTTCATGCGCAGCGAAGAGGCCGCGTCAATCCAGTAACCCTGCCAACCGCTTTCACGAAGCTTTGGATAGATTTCGTTGGTATAATCGCCGCCCTGACAGGTCACGATGATATCGAGCGCCTTCAGCGCATCCAGATCAAAAGCGTCCTGAAGCGTGCCGGTCGTGGTTCCACCGAATGTCGGTGCCGCCTGCCCGAGCTGGGAAGTAGAAAAGAAAACAGGGCGAATGGCGTCGAAGTCACGCTCCTCAACCATGCGTTGCATGAGAACAGAGCCGACCATACCGCGCCAGCCGATAAAACCAACATTTTTCATAGCGTTTTTTTCCTGCAGAGATGTGTGCTGTGTATGCTAACCAGTATCCTACTGGCCTATCCTTCACCATACAAAAAGCAGCCAAAGTCGCAAGTGAAATTAATCAATGATAGCGAAGCCATCAGTAATGCGACTTATCTCGCTGCGCAAGCAAGCAGAAAGTCCGCGGTAATAGTAAGGGAATTTGAGTTATGAATGAAATCATTTCAGCGGCAGTTTTATTGATCCTTATTATGGACCCGCTCGGAAATCTGCCCATTTTCATGTCCGTATTGAAACATACCGAACCCAAACGCCGCCGCGCGATTATGATTCGCGAGCTGTTCATTGCGCTGTTGGTGATGCTGATATTCCTGTTTGCTGGCGAGAAAATACTGGCATTTCTTAACCTGCGCGCAGAAACCGTATCGATCTCCGGGGGCATCATTTTGTTCCTGATCGCCATTAAGATGATTTTCCCCAGCGCCACCGGGAATAGCACCGGGCTTCCGGCAGGCGAAGAGCCGTTTATCGTGCCGCTGGCGATCCCGCTGGTAGCGGGTCCAACAATCCTGGCTTCATTAATGCTGTTATCACATCAGTATCCGAACCAGATGGGGCATCTGGTGATTGCGCTGCTGATCGCCTGGGGTGGTACTTTTGTGATTTTGCTGCAGTCTTCGCTGTTTTTACGCCTGCTGGGCGAGAAAGGGGTGAACGCACTGGAGCGCCTGATGGGGCTGATTCTGGTGATGATGGCTACCCAGATGTTCCTCGACGGCGTAAGGATGTGGATGAAGGGGTAATCTCTCCTTTTTGGCTCAGATAGCATGTTACCCGGAGAACAGTTCCGTTCACGTCATGCTCATTGCTTCTCTGAGATCTCGTCACCAGTGAACGTGTTAAGGGGGCTACGCAGCCCCCTTAACAATCCAGGCTCTCCGGCATGAAAATCGCCGCGTCGCGGTTCCCTCGCCTTATTCCTTCCCGCTTCCGGGGACGGGCGCAGGTAGCGTCCATGCAAACGGCGCCCTCGCCGCGCATCCTTGCGCTTACCCGGCCTACGATGTGGATGTGTGCTCGTTTCCAGGCCCGGTAAGCGCAAGCGCCACCGGGCAATGCCATCAGCTCAACAGCTGAAAGGCAATCATACCGACAATCGCACCGACCGTGCCGAGGATGGTTTCCATCATCGTCCAGGTCTTCAGCGTTTGCGCTTCGGTCGCACCGGTAAATTTACCGAATAACCAGAAACCGGCGTCGTTAACGTGGCTGACCACGATAGAGCCGCCCGCGATACAGATAGACAGTGCCGCCATCTGGGCACCGGAGTAGTTCAGTTGCTCAATCACCGGCATCACCAGACCAACCGCCGTTAAGCAGGCCACAGTCGCGGAACCCTGAATGATACGCACCGCCGCCGCCAGCACGAAGCAGGTGATGGCAATCGGCAGGCCCATACCGGTTAACGCTTCGCCCAGCGCCGGACCGACGCCAGAATCAACCAGAACCTGTTTGAACACACCGCCCGCACCAATCACCAGCAGAATAATCCCCGCCGGCTGCAGCGCATGGCCACAGATCTCCATCACGCGGTCTTTTGGCATGCCCTGGCGTACCGCCAGACCGTAAATCGCCACCAGACAGGCAACCAGAATCGCGGTAAACGGGTGACCGATAAACTCGAACCATTCATAGGTTGTAGAACCGACCGGAACAAAGCGTGCGGCGATAGTTTTCAGCCCCACCAGAACCAGCGGCAGCAGGATAAGCGATAAGCTGAAGCCAAAGGATGGCATTTTGCCTTCGCCCAGATGCGGCTCGGAAATATCTTCCGGTACGTGCAGCTCGACGTAACGGCTGATGAAATTCCCCCACAGCGGCCCGGCGATAATCATGCCCGGAATCGCGGCACACAGGCCAATCAGGATCATCCAGCCAAAGTCGGCGTGCATCTGAGAGGCCAGCAGCATCGGCGCAGGCCCAGGCAGCAGAAATGCCGCAGCAGCCGCTACGCCCGCAAACAGCGGGATCACAAGCTTAACCAGGTTTGTCCCCGTATGGCGCGCCATTGAGAATGCCACGCTAATCAACAGCACAATTGCCACCTCAAAGAACAGCGGCAGCGCGCAAATCAGACCGGCCAGGCCAATCGCATAATGTGCGCGGCTGTGACCGAAGGATTTCAGCATTTTGACGGCAATCTGATCGACAGCTCCGGTCTCATGCAAAATCTTGCCGAACATCGCCCCCAGCGCCACAACAATCGCCAGGAAACCGAGCGTGCCTCCCATCCCTTTTTCCATGGTCGCCGCGATTTTATCGAGCGGCATACCGGAAAAGAGACCTGCACCAATGGATACCACCATCAAAGCAACGAAGGCGTGCATACGCGCCTTCATCACTAAAAACAGCAGTAATAAAACGGACCCTACTGCTGTTAAAACAAGCGTTAATGTACTCACTACTTACTGCCCTGGTTAATAACCTCAATGGTGCTGGCGACCACACCGTCCAGTGGTTGATCGATATCGACCACCAGTACATCGTTTTCATTCGCACCCGGTTCTTCCAGCGCTTCAAACTGGGTCACCAGCATCTGCGTTTTGAAGAAGTGGCCTTTACGCGCTTTCAGGCGGCTTTCGATAACGTCAAAATCCCCTTTCAGATAGATGAAAGAGAGGTTCGGGTTACCGTCGCGTAGCTGGTCGCGGTAGACTTTTTTCAGGGCGGAACAGACGATCAGCGAAACCTTGTTGGTACGCTGCATCGCAAAGGCGGCGTCATTCAACGCCTGTAACCACGGTTTGCGGTCGTCATCGTTGAGTGGCTCACCAGAAGCCATTTTCATGATGTTGCTGCGCGGATGGAGAAAATCGCCATCAAGAAACGCGGCCTGCAGTTGATGCGCCACTTCGCTGGCGACAGCAGATTTACCGCTGCCCGATACGCCCATCAGAACGTAAACGTGGTGATCATGATTAGTCGTGCTCAAAGCGTTGCCCCCACTGGTACAAGAATCAGGAAATTGTTACGGGTAACTGTTATCGGTAACATTGTCCAGCCGGATAAATAGAGAAGCAATATCCATTCGTGCTCGAAGTGTATAAGTGTGAGCTACTTCAAACTTGTTGGCTTAAATAGATCCGCCCGGTGACAAGGTGAAACCTAAATCTAACATTTTAGGTGTAACGGCTTCACCGCGGATGCGTGCCAGCAGACGTTCTGCGCCAATGCTGCCCATGCGTTCACGCGGCGTGAGCACGCTCGCCAGACGCGGCTCCATCACCTGCCCGATGTCGTGACCGTGGAATCCGGCAATCGCCATGTCATCAGGGATTTTCAGCCCTAAACGCTGGCATTCGAAGGCCGCCCCTACCGCCAGGTCATCGTTGGTACAAAAGACACCATCGAGCTGCGGGTATTCACGCCGCGCCTGACGGATAAGTTCAATACCGGAGGAGTAGGAAGAGGACTGCTCCACCATCACGCTGTACGGCACCAGGTCGGCATCGCGCATTGCCTGCTCGTAGCCTCTCTGTTTGATGATAGTACGTTCATCAAGGCGTGCGCCAAGATAGGCAACATGACGGTGCCCGCGGGCGATGATAGCGGCTGTCATCTGACGCGCGGCTTCGAAGTTGTCGAAGCCCACGGCAATATCAAGGCATGGGGACTGGCTGTCCATCAGCTCAACCACCGGGATACCGGCAACCTCAATCATTTTCAGCGTACGGGGCGTATGGCTACGTTCGGTGAGGATCAGGCCATCAATATTCCACGACAGCATCGATTCCAGACGCTCTTGTTCCATCTCAGGCTTATAGCCGTAGTGCGCCAGCATGGTTTGATAACCATGAGCGTCAGTGACAGCCTCAATGCCGCGTAGCACTTCAGCAAAAACCTGGTTAGTAAGAGACGGTAACAGCACGCCGATAGCGCGGCTGGTGGCGTTAGAAAGGATATCAGGAGCGCGATTGGGAATATAACCCAGCTCATCAAGTGCAGCGGCAATTTTGCCCCGCAGCGCCACGGAGACCTGCTCCGGGTTACGCAAAAAGCGGCTGACCGTCATTTTGGTCACGCCCACGCGGTCGGCTACATCCTGAAGTACGGGTCTTTTCTTTTTCATCGTCCTGAAGCGTTAAAAAGGGATAGATTCCCCCAGTTTACCACGGACGTGCGTGAACCTTCGCAGAGAAAAAAAGGAGTTTTTTATTGTGAGAAATACACAAAATCATTCGAGTTACATCAAGGCGGCGACGCAGTAAATCCCCGGTCGCGTACATTAAGTACGCGACCGGGGTGAGCGAGGAAAGCCAACACAGATGCGGCTTGAAGGATGCCGTGTATTTTTATACTGGCGGCAGGTCAAACAGTAACACTTCGCTGTCGCTGTCGGCATGAATAGAAATGGCCTGTTCATCCCAGATTGCCAGACCATCGCTGGTGGTCGCTTTGGTCCCGTTAATTGTCACGTTACCTTTTACTACCTGGATCCAGACGCGGCGTTCAGCGGCAATCTGATGCACCGACTGCTCATCTTTGATCAGTGCCCAACGGTAAAGCTCCATATCCTGGTACACTTTCAGCGAGCCATCACGGGCATCCGGCGACAGCACCAGTTGTTTACCCTGAGCGGCATCAAAACGGCGCTGCTCATAGCGTGGGGTAATACCGTTTTCCTGCGGCATGATCCAAATCTGATACAGATGCAGCTTCTCAGTATTGCTCGGGTTGTACTCCGAGTGACGGATCCCCGTCCCGGCGCTCATTATCTGGAACTCACCGGCCGGAACCTGCTCTTTGTTCCCCATGCTGTCCTGATGTTCCACCGCGCCTTCCAGCACGTAAGTCAGGATTTCCATGTCTTTATGGGGATGAGTACCAAAGCCCTGACCTGCGTCGATCACGTCATCGTTAATCACGCGCAGTGCCGAGAACCCCATAAAATTTGGATCATAGTAGTTGGCAAAAGAGAAGGTATGCCAGGAATCGAGCCAGCCATGATTAGCGTGGCCACGGTCATTAGCTTTGCGTAAGTAGATCATTGTGTTCACCCCCAGATGTTTTCGATGGAGTAAGTGTGGACTCAATCCGCCGGGGATCATAGAGGGTGAAAATTGACTCCTCTGTTCAAAAAAAATGAACAAGTCCAGAGGAGTCTGCGCAGGCTATTTGGCGAGAGTTATCGTCGCCGGAGAAGCCTGTTCAAAGGCGCGTTCGAGGAGTTCCAGGTTGGTAAGAACTTCAGATTCATTGACGTAATTAGGCGTACCGGCTGTCAGCGTCTGGTAAAGCGCATCATAGACGCGACCATAGTCCCCCACTTCCGGCTGCACCTCTTCTTTTACCGTCAGGCCGTCATCATTGACGTACTCCAGCATCCCAATGGAATCGTCAGCAGCGAAACCTGGCTCACCTGGCATGATATTGGCCTTCAGGCTGGTTTCCTGCTGGTCGATGCCGTACTTCACAAACGAGCCTTTGGTACCGTGAACGATAAACTTCGGATAGTCGATTTTCACCAAGTGACTGGTTTTAACAATGGCTTTCAGAGAGCCGTAGAACAGCTGTGCTTCAAAGGTATCGTCCGGGTTCGCTTTGTTGCGCAGGCTGCGGATGTCATAGGCCACGCAATCGGGACGACCGAACAGCGAGATAATCTGATCCATGGTGTGTACGCCCAGACCATAGAATGCGCCGTCCTGCGGCAGTCCCGGCTTGGTTTCCGCCTCGGGGCGGTAGTAATCGAAATGGCTTTCAACCTCAACAATTTCACCGAGCTTGCCGCTCTCAATCGCTTTTTTAGCGGTGAGGAAGCAGGAATCAAAACGACGGTTCTGATATGGCGTAACGGTCAGCCCTTTGCTTTGCGCCAGTTCGAACAGTGCTTTTGCTTGCGCAAGCGTCGGCGTGAAGGGTTTCTCAACCAACACGTTTTTACCCGCTTCCAGCGCGCGTTTAGCGTATTCAAAATGGCTGTCAGCATGGGTACAGACGATCACCAGCTTCACCTGCGGATCGTTTAAGATCTCGTCAAGGTCACTGGTGAAGTGAATATGTGAATATTGTGGCGCCTGCTCTTCCGGCTTGGCGTGGCGGCGAAAAATGTGCGCGACATGCCAGCTATTTTTGCGGTTGAGGACGTACGGCAAATGGTAGCGAGTGGTGCTTTTACCAAAACCAATAAATGCGCAGTGTAAGGTCATGAGACGATCCTTTCGAAGGTGATTGTCTACACCATAGCGCAAAGCGGCTGGAGACTGAATGTTGGATTCTTTGCCGGATGGCGCTTGAACTGCACCACAGGGCGACAGGATCGGCCGTCGGCGTCGCAGGCAGTTTGTTCACGGCAAGCGCGCAGGGCCCGGAGCGTACTAAATGTACGTGAGGAGCACGAGCACTTCCCGGGGACGAAATGGCAAGTAAGCCAGGCAGACACAAAACCTCAAAAAAAAAGCCAGCAAAAGCTGGCTAAAGTAATACTGGAAGCAATGTGAGCAATGTCGTGCTTTCAGGTTCTCCGTAGGGGTTCCCCTGAACGCAGAGCAATAATAATCATTCTCATTCGCACTTGTCTACTTCTTTTTGCAAAAAAATGCAGTTGACGGAATTTTCTTTCTCAGCGAGTGTAAATACACAATTAACCCTGCTGGAGATAAGGAATGAGTGAGATAGTGATACGCCACGCTGAACCGAAAGATTACGACGCAATTCGTCAGATCCACGCCCAGCCGGAGGTGTACCACAACACGCTACAGGTTCCTCATCCTTCCCTCGAGATGTGGCAAGCGAGGCTAACCGAGCAAGCCGGGGTCAAACAACTGGTTGCCTGCATTGACGATATCGTCGTGGGGCATCTCTGTATTGAGGTCGCGCAACGCCCGCGGCGCAGCCACGTGGCCGATTTTGGTATCTGCGTGGATGCACGGTGGCACAATCGCGGCGTTGCCAGCGCGTTGATTCGCACAATGATCGACATGTGCGACAACTGGCTGCGCGTCGAGCGTATTGAGCTAACGGTATTTGTTGATAATGAGCCGGCCGTGGCGGTGTATAAGAAATACGGCTTTGAAATCGAAGGCACAGGTAAGAAATACGGCCTGCGCAACGGTGAATACGTTGATGCCTACTTTATGGCGCGCGTGAAATAAAATTAAGGGCGAGTCTTATCGCCCTTCTTATTGAAAGGACGCAAGAGTGAAAAAGTACCTTCTCCTGGTGTTGCTGGCAGCACTCTCCCCTGCTTTCGCCACTACCGTACAAAATCTCGATTCCGTGCCCAGCGCTATTCAACACCCGGAAGGTAAACAGATTTTTGCTGAGCAAATGGCGGGAGCAACCCCTGCCAAAGGATTTGGCGAGCTTCCGCAGGGATTATCTGAGAACGCGTGGATTGCCTGGGTTACGCCGAATGAAGATCCTGACAACCTGATCCTCACGGGTGCCAAAGCCTGGGGCAAAGACGGCAAATATATCGGTGTCGCCTGTTTCGCCGACAATCCGGCCGACGCCGGGCAGGCAAAGAAATACGCGGATAACAACTGTCCGGAAAACTACAGCAACGGGCGCGCCAATAAATTATATCTCGGCGTTTTTTCCTGGCAGAACCAACAGCTAACGCCGCTTACACGCTCGGAAAAACCATTAAACCAACTCTCTGAGTGGAATAAAACCGCCGAAAAAGAGAGCGATGATGAGTCCGTCAGACCACTGGCCTATTATACAAAACTGGATCTGGCACCGTACCGGATCGCACCCGATACGCTGGCGTTTGGGGTGCGCGGTGGATACTCTGAGGCGTATTCCGGCGGCGGCGCATTTTATGAAGTGCTGGAGCTCTATGCGATCAAAGACAACAGGATAATCAACGTGTATTCCGACCTTGTTTATCAATATACGGACATCGCCGGAGAGTGGAATAAAGACGGTACAAGACAGCACGACATCAGCGAAAGTAAATATATCCTCAAAATGCGTTCGGCAAAAACGCACGGGTTTTATGATTTAGAGCGCGTAAACCTGCAGGATAAAAGCAGCCAAATATTCCGCTGGTCTGAATCGCTGCAGCGATATGCGCCATTCATCATCGATAAAAGATAGCGGCGAAATCTTTGGTTTAGGCACTGCCTGGCCGCTGGAGAAATATTTACAAGACTACGAAGAGAGCAAAACAACACGAAGCTAAGGTTACCTGGAGACAATGAATTATAATAACTGCCATTGGGCCTTCCAAACCGGCCCTCTTCCAGCGAAGAGGGCCGTTATCCTCAGTAACCCGCCGTTAAATCATCCACGGAACGCGGGTCGGACGCGCCATACAGTGCGCCATCCGGTCCAACCATAATGCTCTGCGTGCTGCCCATCGCTTCTTTCAGCGCTACTTTCTGTCCTTTTTGCTCCAGCAGTTTGATTGTATCCGGGCTGAAGCCCTTCTCAATACGAAGCTCGTCCGGCAACCACTGATGATGGAAGCGTGGTGCATTGGTCGCTTCGGCGACGTTCATCCCGAAATCAATGCTGTTGACCACCATTTGCAACACAGTAGTGATAATTCGGCTCCCGCCTGGGCTGCCGGTAACCAGCCAGGTTTTCCCATCTTTTACCACGATAGTCGGCGACATAGATGACAGCGGACGCTTCTTCGGTCCGACCGCGTTGGCATCGCCGCCTACCAGACCGTATACGTTCGGTACGCCCGGCTTGGCAGAGAAGTCGTCCATTTCATTATTGAGCAGAATGCCAGTGTTACCCGCCACAATACCGGTCCCGAAGGTGGTATTCAGGGTATAGGTCACCGCCACGGCATTGCCGTCTTTATCCACCACCGAGAAGTGAGTGGTCTGATTGCTTTCATACGGGGCGAGCTTGCCAGGTTTAATCTGGCTGGAAGGCTTAGCCTTGTTGATATCAATCTGATCGGCAAGCGTTTTAGCATAGGCTTTGTTGGTCAGAGCCTGCCATGGCACTTTCACAAAATCGGGATCGCCCAGATACTCCGAGCGGTCAGCGTAGGCATATTTCTCCGCTTCAGCCATGACCTGCATGGCGTCGGCGCTGCCAAACCCGTACTTCTTCATATCAAAGTTTTCAAGAATATTGAGGATCTGCACGATGTGAATACCGCCAGAGGACGGCGGCGGCATGGAGAAGACCTGATACCCGCGATAGTCACCGCTAATCGGCGTACGCTCCACGGCTTTATAGCTGGCTAAGTCCTCTTTGGTCATCAGCCCACCGTTCTTCTGCATTTCCCCGGCGATCTGATCGGCAATAGCGCCTTTATAAAACGCATCCGGGCCGCTTTCGGCAATCATTTCCAGACTTTTCGCCAGGTTCTTTTGTACCAGCTTATCGCCTTTTTTCAGTGGCTCGCCGTCTTTCCAGAAAATGGCTTTGCTGTTCTCGTGATTAGGGAGCACTTCACTGCCATAGGTTTTCAGATCGTCGGCCAGTGCGTCATTAACCACAAAGCCCTCTTCCGCCAGCTTCATCGCCGGACGTACCACTTTGTTCAGCGGCATCGTGCCGTATTTCTCCAGCGCCAGCGAGAAACCCGCGACGGTACCCGGCGTACCGGATGCCAGATGCGACGTCAGCGACTTTTTCGCATCGGCGTTGCCCTGCTCATCAAGGAACATGTCGCGGGTCGCGCCAGCAGGGGCCATTTCGCGAAAATCAATCGCCGTGGTGTTACCGTCTTTGGTACGCAGCAGCATAAAACCGCCACCGCCCAGATTGCCCGCCTGGGGATGCGTCACCGCCAGCGCGTAGCCAACGGCCACGGCGGCATCGACAGCATTCCCACCCTGTTTAAGAATATCCACCCCCACCTGAGTGGCAAGCGCATCCACGGAGGCCACCATCCCCTGCTGCGCACGCACGGGATGGAACACATCCTCCTCAACACCGTATGATACCGGCGGCGGTGCAGCCGGAGCGGCAGCAACGCTAAAACAACTTCCTGAGAGCAGAGCAGCAATGGCTACCCGGCGTAAAAACGTCGGTTTTATCATCGTTATTCTCCAGATGTATGGGGGTCAGCCCCCACTAAGCCTGGTGCATAACTCTGAAATAATCATCGTAACGGCGAGAAAGGAGTAAACTTAAGAGATCCCCGAGAGGAGAAAAGCGATGAAACGACTCTTACTTTTAGCCATGCTGTTGCCGTTTGCAGGCTTTGCGCAGCCCATCAACACCATGAATAACCCGAATCAACCCGGTTATCAGATCCCGAGCCAGCAGCGTATGCAAACCCAAATGCAATCGCAGCAGATTCAGCAGAAAGGGATGCTCAATCAGCAGTTGCAAACGCAGACGCGTATGCAACAACAGCATATGGAAAACCAAATCAATACCAACTCCCAGCGCGTCCTTCAGTCTCAGCCTGGCGAGTTTAATTCCAGCCAGCAGCAAATGCTGCCCAACAGCAACGGTGGGATGTTAAGTGGAACCCGTAACCCGGACAGCTCGCTGAATAAGCAACATATGCTGTCGGAGAAAAAGAACGGCGACATGCTGAAGCCCTCCAGCACGCCGCAGCCTAACGTTCCGTTAAAAACAATTGGGCCTTAACAGGGCTGGAAATCCGGACCAATCGTATCAATGGCATCGGTACAGATGCAGTCCACTCCCCAGCGTAGCAGTTCCGCCGCGCGCTGGGGTCGGTTGACGGTATACACCAGAATACGCAGCCCTGCGTCGCGCAGCGCATCCACGCGCGCTTCATCCAGCAGCTTGTGATTAAGATGAATAGAGACGCAGCCCAGCCGCGTTGTCAGCTCACGCCAGTCCTCGCGCCACTCATCAAGCAGTAAGCCTCTCGGCAGTTCAGGCGCCGCCTGCTGCGCCGCTTCAAGCGCGTCAATTTCAAAGGATGACAACAGCGGTGGTGTCATTCCCGCCCACAGTTCCCGAGCGGCCAGCGCTACGGCTTTGCCGGTTAACGTTCCGGTGCCGGTGGTAGGTTTAATTTCAATATTCGCCATCATACCGTGCTGACGGCAGCGCTCGGCCACTTGCGAGAGCAGCGGTAGCGGTTCGCCTTTAAACTCACCGCTAAACCAGCCACCGGCGTCCACGCGCAATAAATCCTGCCAGTTCAGCTCGCCTGCCACACCCCAACCATTGCTGGTGCGTTCCAGGTTGTCGTCATGCAGCAAGAAGATCTCACCGTCTTTCGACAATTTAACGTCAAACTCAATCATGGTATGCCCGTATCGCGCCCCCATGTCGATCGCCGCCAGGGTGTTTTCCGGTGCCAGCTTACCGCCGCCGCGATGGGCGACGATATGGGGGTAAGGCCAGTTACTCATACGCGTTGTCCTGTTTCGCCATCAAAAAGATGCAGATGATTTTCCGGCAGATGCAGCCACAGCGTGCTGCCTGCCGTCGGGCGATGCTGATGCGCCAGTCGCACCACCAGCTTTTGCTCACCCCAACGTCCGTGTGCCAGGTTATCCGCTCCCAGCATTTCCAGCGTGTCGACGACCAACGGCACGCCGCCTTCGGCCTGCGAGCTTAGCGCAATATGCTCCGGGCGGATACCCAACGTCATGTTGCACCCACCAGACTCCTTCGCGCTTCTGCCGAGGGGCAACGTCATGCCGTCATCCAGCTCAAAATGGGTGCCCGAGGCGCTGATGCGCCCGTCCAGCAGATTCATCGCCGGGCTGCCGATAAAACTCGCCACAAAGCGGCTGGCAGGTTTTTCATATACCTCAACCGGCGTGCCGATCTGCTCGGCAATGCCTTTGTTCATCACCATCACCCGCTGGGCGAGGGTCATCGCTTCAACCTGATCGTGCGTCACATACAGTGAGGTGGTTTTCAGTCGGCGATGCAGATGTTGTAACTCCAGGCGCATCTGTACGCGCAGCTTGGCATCGAGGTTAGACAGAGGCTCATCAAACAGGAATACCGCTGGGTCACGGACAATCGCCCGCCCCATCGCCACACGCTGGCGCTGACCGCCGGAAAGCTCGCGCGGACGACGCTTGAGCAGTTCACCCAGCTCGAGAATTCGCGCCGCCTCTTTCACCCGTTCGGCAATATGCTCCTTGCCCATCCCACGGATTTTCAGCCCCCAGGCCATATTTTCTTCCACGCTCATATGTGGGTAGAGCGCGTAGTTCTGAAAGACCATCGCAATGCCGCGATCCTTAGGCTCCATTTCGGTGACGCGTTTATTATCAATCCAGATATCGCCGCCGCTCACCCGTTCAAGCCCGGCCACCATCCGTAGCAGCGTTGACTTACCGCAGCCGGATGGGCCAACCATCACGATAAATTCTCCGTCCGCGACGTCCAGCGTCAGCGGTTTAATCACCTGGGTTTTGCCGTCCCAGCTTTTGGTTACTGCCTGTAGTTTTAAACCAGCCATTTTTATTTCTCACTATCGACCAGGCCACGTACGAAGGCACGCTGCATGGCTAACACGATGATTACCGGAGGGATGAGCGTCAGCAGCATGGCTGCCATTACCTGATTCCACTGCGTGGTGCCTTCACCAGTAGCAATCATGCCTTTGATACCTGCCACCGCAGTGCCCAAATTGACATCGGTAATAATTAACAACGGCCACAGATACTGGTTCCAGCCGTAGATAAAGGTGATCACAAACAGCGCCGCCAGATTGGTTTTTGACAGCGGTAGTACAATATCGCGGAAAAAACGCATCGGTGACGCGCCGTCAATACGCGCCGCCTCAACCAGTTCATCCGGCAGGGTCATAAAAAACTGCCGGAACAGGAACGTCGCAGTCGCCGATGCCATTAACGGCAGCGTCAGACCCGCATAGCTGTCGAGCATTTTCAGGTTGGCGATCACTTCCACCGTCGGGAAAATACGCACCTCTACCGGCAGCATCAGCGTGATAAAAATCATCCAGAAGAACAGGTTACGCAATGGAAAGCGGAACCAGACGATGGCGAATGCGGAGAGCATAGAGACGGTGATTTTCCCTACTGTAATACTGAACGCCATGATGAAACTGTTGAGCATCATCAGCCAGAACGGCGCGCTGTTAACGCCCACGCCGTTGACCCAGATGTATTTCATGTTTTCCAGCAGCTGTGTGCCGGGAACCAGTGTCATCGGCGTTTCAAAGACTGCTTTGTTATCCAGCGTCGCCGCGACAAACGCGACGTACAGCGGAAACAGGATCACCATGATCCCCATAATCAACATGGCATGGCTGAATATTGTCAGCCCACGACGATTCTCAATCATTGGTAACGCACCTTACTTTCCACATAGCGGAACTGCACCACCGTCAAAATAATGACCAGGAACATCAGCACTACCGATTGGGCGGCCGAGGCGGAGAGATCCAGCCCGACAAAGCCTTCGCGATAGATCTTATAAATCAACGTAGTGGTCGCCTGTACCGGCCCACCCGCCGTGGCGGCATCGATCACCGGGAAGGTATCAAAGAAGGCATAAACCAGATTCACTACCAGCAGAAAGAAGCTGACCGGTGCAATCAGCGGCAGCGCCAGCTTAAAGAAGCGGCGAACCGGTCCCGCACCATCAATCGCGGCGGCTTCAATCAGCGACCGCGGAATAGACTGTAGTGCGGCAAAGAAGAACAGGAAGTTGTAACTAATCTGCTTCCAGACCGAAGCAAACACCACCAGAAACATCGCCTGACCGCTGTTTTGCGCATGGTTCCAGTCATAGCCAAACTCACCGAGAAAATGGGTAATCAGCCCGCGCCCTGGGTTAAACAGGAAGATCCACAATACGGCGGCGACGGCGGGCGCGACGGCGTAAGGCAACAGCATCAGCGTCTGGTAAAAACGGCTGCCGCGCACCACGTAATTCACCAGCGCCGCAAAAAATAACGACACCAGCAAACCGCTTACCGTGACTAGCGTACTGAACTTAATGGTGGTCCAGAATGAATCAAGGTAGTACGGGTCATGAAACAGCGCGATAAAGTTTTCCAGTCCGACAAACTGGCTAGAAAGACCAAACGGATCAACGGATTGTAGTGAGTACCACAGCGCTTCACCGGCGGGCCAGATAAAGAAAATAACGGTGATAACCAACTGCGGGGCCACCAGCAAATAGGGAAGCCAGCGCGAGCGGAACACCGGACGGGATGAAGACATGTAGGTTCTTTTCCTGGAAGGTGCCAGATTGCGGTGCACACACCGTATCCGGCCTACAAACTACACGCATTTGTAGGCCGGGTAAGTCGCAGCCGCCACCCGGCATTTCACATTACGATTTAGTCGATTGCTCAAAGCGGCGCAGTAACTGATTGCCACGCTCAACGGCAGCATCCAGCGCCTGCTGCGGGGTTTTCTTCCCGGTCCAGACGCTTTCCAGTTCTTCATCTACGATGGTGCGGATCTGCGGCATGTTGCCCAGACGCAGCCCTTTGGTGAACGGCAACGGTGGCTTGTTCAGCATCTGGCGGGTGGCGATATCAGCCCCAGGGTTCTTATCATAGAAGCCCTGCTCGCGGGTCAAGTCGTACGCGGCAGTGGTAATGGGCAGGTAGCCGGTCTTCTGGTGCCATTCGGCAGCAATTTCAGGCTTCGCCAGGAAGTTGAGGAACTGCGCCACGCCTTCGTAGGTTGCTTTGTCTTTACCCTGCATCACCCACAGGCTGGCTCCCCCGATAATCGCGTTCTGCGGCGCGCCCTTCACATCGGCATCGTACGGCATCATGCCGACGCCATAGTTGAATTTGGCGTAGTGGCGGATGTCAGCCAGAGAACCGGAAGAGGCGGTGGTAATGGCACAATCCCCGTTATAGAACTTCTCGGTAGACTCGTCTTTACGCCCGAAGTAGCTGAAATCCCCTTTTTTGTTCAACTCTTCCAGCAGGGCGATATGTTTCACCTGTTCCGGTTTATTGAATTCCAGCACCGCGTCAGTACCGTCAAAGCCGTTGTTTTTGGTAGCCACCGGCAGACCATTCCAGGCGCTGAAGTTTTCAATCTGAATCCATCCCTGCCAGCCGCTGGCGTAGCCGCACTTCATGCCTGCTGCTTTCAGCTTCGCGGTGTATTCCGCCAGATCCTGCCAGGTTTTTGGCGGCTGCTCAGGATCTAAACCGGCTTTTTGGAAGGCATCTTTGTTGTAGTACAGCACCGGCGTGGAGCTGTTAAACGGCTGGGAGAGTAAGTGTCCGCTTTTAGAGTCGGTGTAATAACCGGAAACCGTCGGCACGAACTGAGACTCATCGAAGTTAATACCAGCCTCTTTGAATACTTCATAGACCGGTTTAATGGCTTTCGAGGCCATCATCGTTGCCGTGCCCACTTCATAAACCTGCAGTAGCGCAGGGGCGTTTCCGGTACGGAAAGCCGCAATACCTGCGCTCAGGCTCTGCTCGTAGTTGCCTTTGTACTGCGGAACAATTTTGTAGTCGGGATTGGCGGCATTAAAACGTTGCGCCAGTGAATCAACTTCTTTACCCAGTTCACCTTCCATTGAATGCCAGAACGGGATAGTGGTGACGGCCAGAGCCTGACCTGCAAACGCCAGGCTAAGTGCCAGTCCTAAAGCTGTATGTCGTAACGATATCATCGGTTATCTCTCTTGTTGTGCCGGATGCGCGATATCACGCGTTTTATGCTCGCGGGGGTAACATGACATGCTCGAATGACAGAAAAATAACTTTTTTATTACAAAAAAAAGATAGTAAGGCGACAAACAGATGGCAAGGCGGTGAAAGCGTAGTGACAGGAAAATGCGGGGTGGTGCACAACAAAACCGGGTAGCGCTATGTCTTACCCGGCCAGGATGACGTTATCTGTTGCAGCCAGCAAAGAACATTAATCTTTACGCCAGCGTCGTTCATATTCATTCTGTAAACGCTGCTGTTCCCGCCGCTCACGTTCGCGCTGAATATCCGATTTCTCATCTTCCCAGCCCGGGCAGACAGAGGAGGTGAACACTTCACAGGGCGAGCTGGACTGGGCTAACGAGTTGTCCGGTTTCTCTTCCCAGATTGAAGGGTCGCGCGGGTCGAACGCTGGCGGTGTTAAGGCCAGGGTATTTGATGAAAGCATCCAAAACAAACCGCCAATCATCATGCAGATACCGGAACGTATCATCCTTTCTCCATGTTCACTTTTATTATTGATAACTATTCTCAATAATAACATAGAGCAATAAAAAGGGGCCATATCAGGCCCCCTTGTCCATTCAGAGAATGTTAACCGCCCAGATACGCGCTGCGCACTGCTTCGTTAGCCAGTAACGCATCACCGGTGTCTTCCAGCACCACATGACCGTTTTCCAGCACGTAGCCGCGATCGGCGAGCTTCAGGGCCTGGTTAGCGTTCTGTTCGACGAGGAAGATTGTCATCCCCTGCTCGCGCAGTTGTTCGATGGTGTTGAAGATCTGCTGGATGATAATCGGCGCCAGACCCAGCGACGGTTCATCAAGCAGCAGCAGTCGCGGCTGACTCATCAGCGCACGGCCTATCGCCAGCATCTGCTGTTCACCGCCGGACATCGTGCCCGCACGCTGAATTCGACGTTCATGCAGGCGGGGAAACAGGTCATACACCCACTTGATGCGTTCCTGAAACTGGTCCTTTTCGGCAAAGAAACCGCCCATCGCCAGGTTCTCTTCCACCGTCATGCGGGAAAACACGCGACGCCCTTCCGGAACAATCGCTACCGCTTCGCGCATGATTTTCGCCGTCTGCCAGTCGGTAATGTCTTTACCATCAAAGACAATTCGCCCACTTGTCGCTCGCGGATCGCCGCACAGCGTACCAAGCAGCGTGGTTTTTCCCGCGCCGTTGGCGCCGATAAGCGTCACGATTTCACCCTGATTGATATACAAGCTGACGTCGTGCAGCGCCTGTATCTTGCCGTAGTGGGCGCTGACTTTGTCAAAGGACAACATGACTTTTTCCATATTATGCGTCACCACCATTATGCTTCACCTAAATAGGCGCGGATCACGTCCGGGTTGTTACGAATCTGTTCCGGCGTCCCGTTCGCCAGCGGCGTGCCCTGATTCACCACGTAAATACGGTCGGAAATACCCATCACCAGCTTCATGTCGTGCTCAATCAACAAAATGGTGGTGTTGTGATGGTTACGCAGTTCAGCAATCAGCTCGTCCAGCTCTTTGGTCTCTTTCGGGTTGAGGCCTGCGGCGGGTTCGTCGAGCATCAGGATTTCCGGCTGGGTCACCATGCAACGTGCAATCTCCAGACGGCGCTGGTCGCCGTAGGCCAGGTTACTGGCCTGACGGTTGGCGTGCTCCAGCAAACCAATACGCTCCAGCCAGGTGGCGGCGCGATCCAACGCTTCACTCTGCGCGCGACGGAACGACGGGGTTTTCAACAGGCCGGAGAAGACGCCGGTTTTCAGCTGCTGATGTTGCGCCACCAGCAGGTTTTCAATCACCGTCATCTCGCGAAACAGACGCACGTGCTGGAAAGTACGCACCACACCCATCCGCGCAATTTGCTGACCCGGCAGCCCTTCCAGATGCTGGTCGCGCAGCTTAATCGTCCCACCCGTCGGCTTATAAAAACCGGTCAGGCAGTTAAAGACCGTGGTTTTTCCCGCGCCGTTTGGCCCGATTAACGAGACGATCTCCTGTGGTCTCAGCTCCAGTTCAACGTTGTTTACCGCCAGCAGACCGCCGAAGCGCATCATCAGGCCGTTGACGGATAATAATGGCTGACTCATGCCTGCTCTCCTTTTGCTTCCCCGTTTTTCAGCTTCAACTGCGGACGGGTCATCGGCAACAAGCCCTGCGGACGCCAGATCATCATCAGTACCATTAAACCACCCAGCATTAACATGCTGTATTCATTGAAATCACGCATCAGCTCGCGTGACACCACCAGCAGGATGGCCGCGAGGATCACTGCAAACTGTGAGCCCATTCCGCCCAGTACCACAATCGCCAGCACAAAGGCCGACTCGGCAAAGGTGAAGGATTCCGGGCTGACAAAACCCTGACGCGCGGCAAACAACGTACCGGCAAAACCGGCAAACGCGGCGCTGATGGTAAAAGCGGTCAGCTTGATGCGCGTAGGGTTTAAGCCCAACGAGCGACAGGCTATTTCATCTTCGCGCAGCGCTTCCCACGCACGACCCAACGGCATACGCAGCAGACGGTTGATGACAAACAGCGAGAAGACCACCAGCAGCAGCGCCACCAGATAGAGGAAAATCACGCGGTCAGAGGGATCGTACTTCACGTTAAAGAAGTTGCTGAAGGTATCCCAGCCACCTTCACGGGCAGTACGGCTGAACTCCAGACCGAAAAAGGTCGGTTTGGGGATCTGGCTGATACCGTTCGGCCCACCGGTCACTTCGGTGTTGTTGAGCAGCAGGATACGGACGATTTCGCCGAAGCCTAAAGTCACAATCGCCAGATAGTCACCGCGCAGGCGCAGTACCGGGAAGCCGAGCATAAAGCCCGCAGCAGCGGAAACCAGCCCCGCCAGCGGCAGACAGGTCCAGAAGCCGAGTCCGTAATAGTGGTTCAGCAGCGCGAAGGTGTAAGCACCGATGGCATAGAAGCCGCCGTAGCCCAGCACCAGCAGACCGGAAAGCCCCACCACCACGTTTAAGCCGAGGCCGAGGATGATATAAATCATCGTCAACGTGGCAATATCAACCGTACCGCGCGACACCATAAACGGCCACGCCACGGCAATCACCAGCAGCGCGACCAGGAACAGCTTCTGTTTAACGGTGGAGCCATCAATCGCCGGCAGAATAAACTTCGGTCCGGAGACACTCTTCAGGCCCTTCTGGAAAGCTGGACGCAACAGTTGGAAGAGAAAAACCACGCCAGTGCCGATAAACACCCACTGCCAGCGGATATCCGCGGCGCTATCCACCACCAGTTTGGTGCCGTCAAGCTCCAACTGGACGCCCATAAAGACGCCCGCCAGGATGAAGAACATAGCGGCAGAGAGCAGCGCCATTGCAAAATGCATCGGTTTCATACTTTCTCTACCTCCGGGCGACCCAGAATACCGGTCGGCATCACCAGCAGCACCAGAATCAGCAGCGCGAATGAAACCACGTCTTTGTATTCGGTACTCAGATAAGCAGAGGAGAGCGCTTCCGCGACACCCAGAATCAGACCGCCGATCATCGCCCCAGGAATGCTGCCGATGCCGCCCAGTACCGCCGCAGTAAAGGCTTTCATCCCGGCCATAAAGCCGATATAGGGGTTAATTACGCCGTAGAACTGGCCGAGCAGTACGCCCGCTACAGCCGCCATTGCCGCGCCAATCACAAAGGTCAGCGCAATCACGCGATCGGTATTTATGCCGAGCAGGCTGGCCATTTTCAGGTCTTCCGCGCAGGCACGGCAGGCACGGCCCATACGGGAGTAACGGATAAACAGCGTCAGCGCCAGCATCGCCAGGAAGGTTACAATCCAGATAACCAACTGCATGGTGGTGATGGAAGCAGAGAAGTTTTCGCTACTGCCGACGGTCCACTGGCCGTTAAACAGGCTGGGCAGCGCCACATCGCGCGAACCTTCCGTCAGGCTGACATAGTTTTGCAGGAAGATGGACATCCCGATAGCGGAAATCAGCGCGATCAGGCGCTTAGAGCTGCGCACGGGCCGATACGCTACGCGTTCAATGCTCCAGCCGTAGGCGCTGGCAATCACAATCGCGCCGACAAAGCCCGCCGCGACCAGTAGCCAGCTGGAATCAATACCCATCATCATTAGCGCAGCGATGATCATAAAGGAGACATAGCTGCCGATCATATACACCTCGCCATGGGCGAAGTTGATCATGCCGATAATGCCGTACACCATCGTGTAACCGATAGCGATCAGCGCGTAGGTGCTTCCCAGCGTGACGCCGTTAAACATCTGCTGCAAGAAATAGAGGAACTGCTCGGACATAAGGTAACCTTTCTTAACCCGCCCGTTTTGCACGGGCGGTGGGATAACTCGTCTTCAGCTATTACTTCGCGACGGTCGATGATCCGTCCGCGTGCCACTGGAAGACACCAAACTCAAATCCCTTCAAATCGCCTTTTTCGTCCCATTTCAGCGGCCCAATCACGGTGTCAGCCCCGTGTGCTTTCAGATCTTTCACCAGATCCAACGGCTCTTTGCTACCGCTGCGATCCATTGCTGTCGCCAATGACTGGACGGCTGCATAAGTGATCCACACGTACGGTCCGGTTGGATCTTTCTTGTCAGCTTTGAGCGCATCGACGATAGCTTTATTCGCCGGATCCTGGTCATAGCGTTTTGGCATGGTCACCAGCATGCCTTCAGCGGCATCACCGGCAATATTAGACAGCGACGCATTGCCCACGCCCTCAGGTCCCATAAACTGGGTATTCAGCCCGACGGAGCGAGCCTGCCGCAGCATTTGTCCCATTTCCGGGTAGTAGCCGCCGTAATAAACAAAATCGATATTTTCTTTTTTCAGGCGGGCGATCAGCGCAGAAAAATCTTTTTCCCCGGCAGTGATCCCGTCAAAGAAGACGATATTGGCTTTGCCCGCTTTCAGGCTCTCCTGCACTGAACGCGCCAGGCCTTCACCGTATTGCTGTTTATCGTGAATGATGGCGATGCGTTGCGGCTTCACCTTCTCCAGAATGTATTTCGCGGCGGTCGGCCCCTGAGAGGAGTCCAGGCCCGCTGTACGCATAATGTGTGCGTAACCGCGCTGGGTAAGTTCCGGGTTGGTCGCGCCCGGGGAAATCATCAGAATGCCTTCGTCTTCATAGATATCTGATGCGGGCTGCGTGGAGGATGAGCACAGATGACCAATAACGTACTGAATGCCGTCATTGACGATTTTGTTCGCTACCGCAACGGCCTGTTTCGGATCGCAGGCGTCGTCATATTCGACGGCAACCAGTTTGTCGCCTTTGACCCCGCCTTTGGCATTGATATCTTTAATGGCCTGACGTGCGCCATTAAATTCCATATCACCCCACTGCGCGACCGGACCTGACATCGCCCCGACAACAGCGACCTTGATATCCTCCGCCATGACCGCGTGTGACATTGCCAGTGCTATCACCCCTGCGATGATTGTTTTCGCATTCCGTTTCATTTTCCTGAATCCCCATTCGTGATGATGTATATATTTTGTATTTATGTGGTTAAAAAGCAGACTGTGCTTTTTTTGAACTGTACTATTTTTACCAGTCTCGTTAATGGTTTAGCGCAGTTTTTTAAGCAAATTACGGCTAAAATCTCTATTTTTCAGTCGATTAAGAAAAGATAATATTCTGCTTTTCACTATAGATAAACAAAAAAAAGTGCATTTGTCAGCATAAAATAACGGCACAAAGAGCGGAATAAAATGCTGCATTCCAGGGTATTATCCTGCCTGTTTTTCAATCTCTACTGTTTCAATCTGTCATTGTCGTTGTTACAAAACTATTAACCTGGTTAATCGCATTAAAAAGAGAAAGCATCCGGGCGAATTATTTCGGTACACTGATTCCATCTTTTGTGATTTGGACATGCTGTTAATGAAGCTGACCATCGTTCGTTTAGATAACTTTAGCGACCAGGACCTGATTGATCTGGGCAAAATCTGGCCGGAATATTCCGCCTCATCATTAAGCGTAGATGAAACGCACCGGATCTACGCCGCACGCTTTAACGAGCGTCTGTTAGGTGCCGTGCGGGTAACCCTGAGCGGCACACAAGGCGCACTGGATTCATTGCGCGTGCGCGATATCACCCGCCGTCGCGGCGTCGGGCAGTATTTGATCGAAGAAGTGATCCGGGAAAACCCTGACGTGAGTTCGTGGTGGATGGCCGACGTCGGCGTTGAAAACCGCATTGTGATGGCCGCATTTATGCAGGTGTTAGGGTTTACGGCCCAGGAGAATGGCTGGGAGAAACGGTAGAAAACCGCCCCCAACCAATTGTATTACGAGTATTTTCCCAAGAATTTTGTGTTGCAGGCAGGCGGCAAGTTATAAAATCCCCGGAGCTTACATAAGTAAGTGACCGGGGTTGAATAACGCAGCCAACACACCTGCGGCACGAAAGGCGCCGGGAAAATCACTTGGCGTCTGTCGCCGTCCCGTTTGCATGCCAGTCAAACACGCCGAATTCGAAGCCTTTCAGGTCGCCCTTCGCATCCCAGGACAGCGGCCCCATCACGGTTTCCACCGAGTTTGCTTTCAGATACTTGGCAATTTCAGCCGGATCATCAGACTGGTTCAGACCGGCCTGCAAAGATTGCAGCGCGGCGTAGGTGGTCCATACGAATGCGCCGCTCGGATCCTGTTTCTTGGCTTTGATAGCATCTACGATGGGTTTGTTCGCCGGAACCTGGTCGTAGTTCTTCGGTTTCGTTACCAGTAAGCCTTCTGCAGATTCACCAGCGATATTAGACAGCGACACGTTCGCTACACCTTCTGGCCCCATAAACTGGGTTTTCAGACCCGCGGCGCGTGCCTGGCGCAGGATTTGCCCCATTTCCGGGTGGTAACCGCCGTAGTAAACGAAATCGATGTTCTCTTTCTTCAAACGCGCTACCAGCGTAGAGAAATCTTTTTCCCCGGCAGTGATCCCGTCAAAGAACACCACGTTGGCGTTACCCTTTTTCAGGCCATCCTGCACCGCGCGGGCCAGACCTTCACCGTACTGCTGCTTATCATGAATAATCGCGATGCGCTGCGGCTTCACTTTTTCAACGATATATTTGGCGGCCGTTGGGCCCTGATCGGAATCCAGACCCGTGGTACGCATTACCAGGCTATAGCCGCGCGCGGTCAGCTCCGGTGCCGTTGCCGCTGGAGTGATCATCAGAATGCCTTCGTCTTCATAGATGTCTGACGCAGGCTGAGTGGAAGAAGAGCACAGGTGACCGATTACGTATTTAATCCCGTCGTTGACCACTTTGTTCGCAACCGCTACCGCTTGTTTCGGGTCACAGGCATCGTCATATTTCACCATGACCAGTTTGTCACCTTTCACGCCGCCCTTGGCGTTGATATCCGCAATTGCCTGCTCTGCGCCGGTAAATTCCTGATCGCCATATTGTGCTACCGGGCCAGACATCGCCCCGACGACGGCAACTTTAATATCCTTAGCAAACGCAATATTGCTCAAAGACAGGGCGATACATCCTGCCAATAACGCTTTACCCTTCATATTCATCCTGACAATCCCCATTATTGTGGTTATTACGTGTGTTGTGATGTTGTTGTTCAGCACTTTATTTCGATTATTGGATAGCCACCCGTGCTTTAGCAGCATACTCTGCTAAAACATACCCGATTTTTATTATTTTGGAATAGCTAAATTTGACATGCAGATAACAACCTGATGACAAATAGCATAAACGTCAGAGGAGAGGGAGAGATAAAAACAAAAAACCCCGGATTTTCATCCAGGGTTTATCAGCATTTCCAGGTCGGCGGAAGATTACGCTTCGATCGCCGCACGCAGTTTTTTCATGGCGTTCTTTTCAAGCTGACGAACACGTTCAGCAGAGACGCCGTAGCGATCGGCCAGTTCTTGCAACGTCGACTTGTTGTCTTCGTCCAGCCAACGGGCGCGAATGATGTCCTGGCTACGCTCGTCCAGACCCTCCATTGCGTGGGTCAGTTTGTTCGCGGCCTGATCTTCCCAGTTATCTTCTTCAATGCCGTCGGCAAAGTTAGATGATTTATCCTGCAGATACAGAACCGGCGCCATCGGCTGGCTGTCAGACTCGTCGTCTGAAGACATGTCAAACGTCATGTCCTGCGCCGCCATACGGGATTCCATTTCGCGCACGTCTTTGCTGGAAACACCCAGCTCACGAGCAACCATTTCAACTTCGTCCTGATTGAACCAGCCCAGACGCTGCTTGGTTTTACGCAGGTTAAAGAACAGCTTACGCTGCGCTTTGGTGGTCGCGACTTTTACGATACGCCAGTTACGCAGAACGTATTCGTGGATCTCAGCTTTGATCCAGTGCACGGCGAAAGAAACCAGGCGCACACCCACTTCCGGGTTGAAACGGCGCACGGCTTTCATCAGGCCGATATTACCTTCCTGAATCAGATCCGCCTGCGGCAGGCCATAGCCCGCATAATTACGAGCAACATGAACAACAAAGCGCAGGTGAGACAGGATCAGCGTTTTAGCTGCTTCCAGATCGCCCTGGTAATGCAGCTTTTCAGCCAGTGCCCGCTCCTCGTCAGCCGACAACATCGGCCACGCGTTCGCAGCCCGGATGTAAGATTCCAGGTTACCAACAGGGGCTAAAGCTAAATTTTGCATTTCTTTGGTCATTCAAATCCTCTCAATCTTTTCATCTGACGCGTTGGCTAAAACCATTAGCAACAACCATGCCAGAGCTTATGAGCAACGAGAATATCATTCAATCTTTTATCAGACAGTGATTTTATCCACAAGTTCCATGTCGTAATGTGTATAGATTACGCACAAAATGTGACATCACAATGAATACGCCGGGAAGAGATAACAGGGACTCTTTCCCTGCAGAGCGAACTACTCAGTGCAGGGAAAGATTATACCAGAGATTTTTTAATCGGGGGTAAAGTGGCGTAAATGTTGAACCGTGGCAAGCCAGGCTGCCACCCAGCCAATCATCGAGCACACCAGCAGTAATAACAGGCATTCGTCGAATGATAAGCCGTTGATATCAAACTTAGTTCCAAAAACCTGCGCCACCTCAGTAACCGCTGACGACAGGCGCATCACCAAAATTTCTGACAAAATTAGTGAAAGAAATGCGCCGGAAAAACCGAGCAGCGCACCGCCGTAGAGGAACGGACGCAGGATAAACCCATCCGTCGCGCCAATCAGTTTCTGCACGTTAATGGTATCGCGACGCGCAAAAATACTCAGCCGCACACTGTTACCGATGACGAGGAAGACCGCCGCTACCATCAGCACGCCAATCATCGCGGAGACGCGTCCGACAAGGCCCGTCAGCGCCGCCAGACGGGCAAACCAGCTGTCATCCATGCGCACTTCATCAATACCGTTGATTTGTGCGATACGGTCGCGCAGCGTGTTCAGCGACTCCGTGCCCTGGAAGTCCAGTTTCGGGATAACTACCGCCACGGCCGGTAGCGGGTTCTCTTCCAGCATATCCAGCGCGCCGCCAAAGCCGGACCAGTTACGGAATTCGCCCAGCGCGTCATCGCGGGAAAGATAATTCACTTTCTCCACGCCCTGCTCGGCCTGCAACTGACCAACCACCCGCGCCGCTGCATCATCATCCAGCGTTTTTTGCAGGTAAACGGTGATCTGCGGAGAAGGATAATACTGGCTTGCCGCATGGTCGACGTTCTTATAAACCATGTAGCATACGCTTGGCAGCGTCAGGGAGATGGCAATAACCATCACCGTCAGGAACGTCGCCAGCGGCTTGCTTTTCAGGTCCTGTAACGCGCCCTGGAACGCGTAGCGTACCTGCTCGTTAAAGACATTGGTTTTACGCGAGTTCGGCTTTGGCGCGGCTTTCGCCCGCTTTGGCGCGTTACGACCGCCATCTCCCGGCGCGCCGCCCGATTTACGGAAGCGATCCAGTCGGCCACCGAACTGTTTGATTTGATTAATAGCGTCACGTCTATTCATGGGCCAGGCCTCCATGCAGATGTCCATCGCTCAGAACCATTTGGCGATAGGAGCGACGGGAGATCAGGCCAATATCGTGCGTGGCCATTAATACCGTGACCCCGACGCGGTTAAACTCTTCAAACAGGCGAAGGATCCCTTCCGACAACGCGTCATCCAGGTTCCCTGTTGGTTCATCCGCCAGCAATACCGCCGGTTTATTCACCACCGCACGGGCGATGCCCACGCGCTGTTGTTCACCGCCGGAGAGCTGAATAGGGAAGTTTTTCGCTTTGTCCAACAGTCCGACCTTATCCAGCGCCGCTGACACGCGACGACGAATATCGTCCCCGCTGGCGCCCGCGATGATCAGCGGGATTGCCACGTTGTCAAACACGGTTCTGTCCATCAACAGGTGGTGATCCTGAAAAATCATGCCAATCTGACGACGCAGAAACGGCACTTCACGGTTTTTCAAACGGCTGATGTCATGCCCGCTGAAGTAGATTTTCCCGGCGCTGGGCCGTTCAATTCCACAAATCAGCTTCAGCAGGGTACTTTTCCCCGCGCCAGAGTGGCCGGTCAGAAATGCCATCTCGCCAGGCTGCATATGGAAGGTAACTCCCTGCAGCGCTTGTCTCCCACCGAGATAGGCCTTGCTGACATGTTCAAAGCGAATCATTGTTAATCCTCTCGGGCAAAAAGTGCCTCTATAAAATCGTCCGCTTTAAACGGACGTAAATCCTCGATACGTTCGCCCACACCGATATAACGGATAGGGATGCCAAACTGATCGGCAACCGAGAAGATGACCCCGCCCTTCGCTGTACCGTCCAGCTTAGTCAGGGTGATACCGGTTAAGCCCACGGCTTCATGGAACAGTTTGGCCTGGCTTATCGCATTCTGCCCGGTGCTGGCGTCGATAGTCAGCATAACTTCATGCGGCGCATCTTCGTCGAGCTTCTTCATGACGCGAACGATTTTTTTCAATTCTTCCATCAGGTGCGATTTGTTCTGCAAACGCCCTGCGGTATCAGCGATCAGCACATCTACATTACGCGCCTTCGCTGCCTGGATGGCATCAAAGATGACGGACGCGGAATCCGCGCCGGTATGCTGAGCAATCACCGGGATGTTGTTACGCTGACCCCAGACCTGCAGCTGCTCTACCGCTGCCGCACGGAAGGTATCGCCCGCCGCCAGCATCACCGATTTACCCTGCTGCTCAAACTGACGCGCCAGCTTTCCGATAGTGGTGGTTTTACCCACGCCGTTGACGCCAACCATTAAGATAACAAACGGCGTCTTGCCATCAACATTCAGCGGTTCTTCCACCTTCGCCAGAATCTCGCCCATCTCTTCTTTCAGCAGGCCGTACAGCGCTTCCGCGTCTTTGAGCTGCTTACGGCTGGCACCTTCCGTCAGATTCGCAATAATCTTGCGGGTCGTTTCTACGCCCACGTCGGCGATCAGCAGTTGCTCTTCCAGCTCTTCAAACAGATCATCGTCGATCTTTTTACCACGGAACAGACTGATAAATCCGGAACCAAGGTTTTCTTTTGTTTTCAGGAGGCTGCGTTTCAGACGCGCAAAGAAACCTTCTTTCGTTGGTTTTTCCTGCTCCTGGACTCCCTCTTCTTCTGTCGGTGCTTCTACGGCAGGTTCTTCTACCGGCACCACCATCACGGCTTCTTCAGCAGCCTCAGCAGCCAGCGCCTGCGCTTCCAGCTCTTCATCAGTCAGGTGCGGTTCGTTTTCGGCTTCCTCTTCAACCGCCTCAACGATTTCCACGGTTTCCGCTTCGGCCTGCCACTCTTCGGCAGAAACCTCTTCGGTTTTCACCTCTTCCGGCAGTGGCAATTCTTCGCGTTCGATAACCGTCGCCGCTGGCGTTTCCACAACGGGTTCTGCTGCAGGTTCAGCAACCAGCTCAATCTCCGGCTGCGATTGTTCGGCAACAGGTTCTGCTTCCGGCTGCAGTTTTTCGATTTCCGCAACCTGTTCAGTCACTTCAACAACTTCAGCTGCAAAAGCTTCCGTTTCCGCCTCGCTACGGGTTTCCTCGGCGTGCGGCTGTTCGTCAACGACGGTAGTTTCTTCAGCAACCGGTTGTTGTTCTTCGTTTTTTAATTCTGTCTCGTTTTCCGGTGCCTGCTCTTTTTGACCAAAGCCCAGCCAGGAAAAAAAGCCACGTTTTTTCTCTTTCGCCATTTGCGACTACACTCCCCCGCTGTTGCTTCATGGCACAGCGTCAACGCTATGTACATAGCAGCTAAAAAAATGATGAAATAGTCTATCACTTATACCCAATGAATTTCGAGTTACGTCAAGGTGGCAAGCGCACGAATCCCGATGAGCTTACTTTTAGTAAGTGATTCGGGTGAGTAAGTGCAGCCAACGAAGAGGTAACTTGAAAGGCGACGGGTTAACTTAACTCACATCACCGCCTGGAATGACACGTCAGCAGCGGATTGAGCAATAATTGAAATGAAAAAACCGAATCACTCTGGTAGCGGCCAGATCCGCATTATTGGCGGCCAATGGCGTGGCCGTAAACTCCCGGTTCCGGATAGTCCCGGTCTGCGCCCAACCACCGACCGCGTACGCGAAACCTTATTTAACTGGCTGGCCCCGGTAATGGTCGATGCTCACTGCCTGGACTGCTTCGCCGGCAGCGGCGCGCTGGGGCTGGAAGCCCTCTCTCGCTATGCGGCAAATGCGACGCTTCTGGAAATGGATCGCGCGGTATCACAGCAGCTACAAAACAATCTCGCCACGCTGAAAGCCCCCCATGCCCGGGTCGTCAACACCAATACCCTGACATTTTTGGCCCAGACGGGTACGCCGCATAACGTGGTGTTTGTTGACCCGCCGTTTCGCAAAGGATTACTGGAAGAAACATTAACTCTTCTGGAAACTCATGGCTGGCTGGCAAATGAAGCGTATATTTACGTTGAAAGCGAAGTAGAAAACGGTTTGCCGCCGGTTCCGGTGAACTGGTCGCTGTACCGTGAAAAAGTCGCCGGACAGGTCGCCTATCGCCTTTACCAACGTGAAGCACGAGGAGAACACGATGCTGATTAACCTGGGACGCCTGCTGATGTTGTGCGTCTGGGCATTTTTACTACTCAATATTTTCCAACCCTTTCCACGCCCGCTTAACATCTTCGTTAACGTCGCACTGATATTTATGGTGCTGATGCATGGCATGCAACTGGCGCTGTTAAAAAGCACCATGCCTAAAGATGGCCCGCAGATGACCCGCGGAGAGAAAATCCGTATTTTTCTGTTCGGCGTCTTTGAGTTACTGGTTTGGCAGAAGAAGATTAAAGATCAGTTGAAAAAGTAACTGTGATCTTTTCGCCCGGCGGCGCTTAGCAAGCCGGGGCGAAAAATCTCCAGGCCGGACAAAGCGTAAGCCGCCATCCGGCATCAGTCAGATGAAACCTTAGCGTTCACTGTAAAATCAACAAAACGCGAACCTTTGTAACTCAGCGTTCCCTTATCCCCGACCGTTAACGCATGGTACTGCTGGGCATCCAGACGAAACGTCTGCTCGAAGCCGCCACTTTGTGGCTTAAAACTGACTTCATAGCGCATGCTGGTCCCCGCCGGGCTCACTTCCTGCTGGCGGGATCGCCGATCGTTAAGCGGTTTTTCCCGTTTGTTACTCACCACCACCTGCTTTTGCACTAACGGCGCAGTATCATTATCGGCTTTTTCACGCCGCTGCTGAACGAAGCGAAACGACGCAGCAACAACGATTAAGACAATGATAACAATGAAAAAAAGTGGTGGTTTGCTCATATTATTAACCCATCAGAAAATGCGGAAATAAGCATACATTGCCTGTTATGGTGTTGTCATCTGGCAGTGTCGACCTCTACACTGAACAGTAGAGCCGTGAGCACCCCGCTTACGAAAAAATAACGAATTCAAGGAACTAAGATGCTTTGGTCGTTTATCGCTGTCTGCCTTTCCGCATGGTTGTTCGTGGATGCTTCCTATCGTGGGCCCGCCTGGCAACGCTGGGTCTTTAAACCCCTAACCTTACTCCTGCTGGCGCTGCTGGCCTGGCAGGCGCCAATGTTTAATGCTGTCAGCTATCTGGTGCTGGCTGGCCTGCTTGCCTCGCTGCTGGGCGATGCGCTGACGCTGTTACCGCGCCAACGCCTTTTGTATGCCGTGGGGGCATTCTTCTTGTCGCATCTGCTGTATACCATTTACTTCGCCAGCCAAATGACGCTGTCGTTCTTCTGGCCTTTGCCGTTGGTGCTGGTGGTGCTGGGGGCGTTGCTGATTGCCGTGATCTGGACACGTCTGGAAGAGCTACGCATCGCTATCTGTACCTTTATTGGTATCACGCTGATGATGGTCTGGATGGCTGGTGAGCTGTGGTTCTTCCGCCCGACCGCTCCGGCGCTGTCGGCCTTTATGGGCGCATCACTCCTGTTCATCGGCAACATTGTCTGGCTGGGTAGCCATTACCGTCGCCGCTTCCGCGCCGATAACGCAATTGCTGCCGCCTGCTACTTCGCCGGACATTTCCTGATTGTTCGTTCGTTGTATCTTTAAAACGCTTGACTCTGGAGTCGACTCCAGAGTGTATCCTCCGGTTAATATGAAATGATTATCAACCGGAGGATGCCATGTCGACACCCGATTCCAGTGGCAAAAAAGCCCCACAATTTTCTTCTTTCAAGCTAGCGCCTGCGCCACAAAAGACTGACGACTGCTGCTGCGAAGGAAGTTGCGCCACCCCACCACCCGTATCCGGTACCGTAATGGGTACCCGCTACTCCTGGAAAGTGGCAGGCATGGACTGTGCAGCCTGCGCCCGAAAAGTGGAGAATGCGGTCCGCCAGGTCAACGGCGTCAACCAGGTCCAGGTTCTGTTCGCCACCGAAAAACTGGTAGTCGACGCGGGTTCCGATATCCGCCTGCAAGTTGAAAGCGCAGTGCAAAAGGCAGGCTATACCCTGCGCGATGAGCAAGCGCCAGACGCCGCCCCCGAGTCGCGGTTTAAAGAGAACCTGCCGCTGATTTCGCTGATTATCATGATGGCGATTAGCTGGGGGCTGGAGCAGTTCAATCACCCCTTTGGTCAGATAGCATTTGTCGCCACCACGCTGGTAGGTTTGTATCCGATTGCCCGTCAGGCCCTGCGTCTGATGAAAACCGGCAGCTACTTTGCCATTGAAACGTTGATGAGCGTGGCCGCCATTGGCGCACTGTTTATCGGCGCGACGGCCGAAGCCGCCATGGTGCTGCTGCTGTTTTTAATTGGCGAACGCCTGGAAGGATGGGCCGCCAGCCGCGCCCGTAAAGGGGTCAGCGCACTGATGGCGCTCAAGCCGGAAACCGCCACGCGCCTGCGTAACGGCGAGCGCGAAGAGGTTGCTATCAATACTCTCCAGCCAGGCGATGTTATCGAGGTTGCCGCGGGTGGGCGTTTACCTGCCGATGGCAAGCTGGTCTCCGGATTTGCCAGCTTTGATGAAAGCGCCCTGACCGGCGAATCGATACCGGTTGAGCGCGCCACCGGCGAGAAAGTCCCGGCGGGCGCCACCAGCGTGGACCGTCTGGTAACGCTGGAAGTACTCTCCGAACCGGGTGCCAGCGCCATTGACCGTATTCTGAAATTGATTGAAGAAGCGGAAGAACGCCGCGCCCCCATTGAGCGCTTTATTGACCGTTTCAGCCGGATTTACACCCCAGCCATTATGGCGGTTGCGTTGTTGGTCACCCTTGTACCACCGCTGCTGTTTGCCGCATCCTGGCAGGAGTGGATTTATAAAGGGCTGACGCTGCTGCTGATTGGCTGCCCATGTGCGCTGGTGATTTCCACACCCGCCGCCATTACCTCTGGCCTTGCCGCCGCGGCACGTCGTGGCGCGTTAATCAAAGGCGGGGCCGCGCTGGAGCAGTTGGGTAGGGTAACGCAGGTCGCGTTTGATAAAACCGGCACCCTGACCGTCGGTAAACCGCGCGTCACGGCGATTCACCCGGCAAGCGGTATTGGCGAGGCAGAACTGCTGGCGCTGGCGGCAGCAGTAGAGCAAGGCGCGACGCACCCGCTGGCGCAGGCGATTGTTCGGGAAGCCCAAACGCGCGAACTGACTATCCCTGTCGCAAAAGATCAGCGGGCGCTGGTTGGCTCTGGCATTGAAGCACTGGTCAACGGCGAACGCGTGCTGATTTGCGCCGCCGGTAAGCAGCCTGCCGATGCTTTTGCCGGGCAGATAAGCGAGCTGGAAAGCGCGGGTCAAACGGTGGTACTGGTGCTGCGTAACGATGCCGTTCTCGGCGTGCTGGCCCTACAGGACACGCTGCGCGACGACGCCCGTAGCGCCATCAGCGAGCTTAATCAGATTGGCGTGAAAGGGGTGATTCTGACGGGCGATAACCCGCGAGCGGCAGCAGCTATTGCCAGTGAATTGGGTCTCGAATTCAAAGCGGGTCTATTACCGGAAGATAAAGTACAGGCCGTTACCCATCTTAACCAACAGTCGCCGCTGGCGATGGTCGGCGATGGCATCAACGATGCTCCGGCAATGAAAGCAGCCACCATTGGCATTGCGATGGGAAGCGGGACCGATGTCGCCCTGGAAACCGCCGATGCCGCCCTGACCCACAACCGCCTGCGTGGTCTGGTGCAAATGATTCAGTTAGCCCGCGCCACCCACGCCAATATTCGCCAGAACATTGCGATTGCGCTAGGCCTGAAGGGGATTTTTCTCGTCACCACGCTGCTCGGAATAACCGGACTGTGGCTGGCGGTGCTGGCAGATACGGGGGCGACGGTACTGGTGACCGCTAACGCGCTGCGGTTACTACGTAAAGGATAATGCGTCTGTGCCGGACGGCAGTTGCATTAGCGCCATCCGGCTAAGATTACTGGCCTTTGCGCACCAGATAGCGGTACGGCAGAGAGTCGGTCTCTTTTGCCACCAGCTCATGCTCCATAAAGGTACAGAAGCCGGGAATGTCACGGGTTGTCGCCGGATCGTCGGCGACAATCAGCAGCGTTTCACCCGCCTGCATGCCGCGCACGGTTTTACGCACCATCATTACGGGTTCCGGGCAGCGCAGCCCCTGGGCATCAAGAGTATGGTCGGGAGAGGTAAACAGATCGCTCATCGTAGTCTCGTTCATTCAAAAACGGCGTTATTTTACGCTCTGTTGTGGCGTAAGCCAATCAGGTTAACGATTGCGTGAAAAACAACCATTGCAATGTGCTCTTAAAACAGTATCATGCGACGGTTTTTTATTGGGTTCCCTCACCCCATCCAACAAAAAGGTCACAATATGACTCCGTTTACACAATCTCAACGCGTAAAAGCGTTGTTTTGGCTATCGCTATTTCATCTGCTGGTGATCACCTCCAGCAACTATCTGGTGCAGCTACCGATCTCCATTTTTGGTTTCCATACCACATGGGGCGCTTTCAGCTTTCCGTTTATTTTCCTCGCGACCGATCTGACCGTGCGTATTTTTGGCGCACCGTTGGCACGACGTATCATCTTTGCGGTAATGATCCCCGCGCTGCTGATCTCCTATGTCGTTTCATCACTGTTCTATATGGGATCGTGGCAGGGATTCGGCGCACTGCTGCACTTTAATTTGTTTGTCGCCCGTATCGCCGCCGCCAGCTTTATGGCTTACGCGCTGGGTCAAATTCTGGATGTGCATGTCTTTAACCGCCTGCGTCAGAACCGTCGCTGGTGGCTGGCGCCAACGGCTTCCACGCTGTTTGGCAACATCAGCGATACGTTAGCCTTCTTCTTTATCGCTTTCTGGCGCAGCCCAGATGCCTTTATGGCCGAGCACTGGATGGAAATCGCGCTGGTTGACTACTGCTTCAAAGTGCTGATCAGCATTATTTTCTTCCTGCCGATGTACGGCGTGCTGCTGAATATGTTACTGAAAAGGCTGGCAGATAAATCCGAAATCGCTGCATTGCAGACGAGTTAAAGGTTCATTTTCCGAGTTGTGATAAGATGGACGAATGAGCCGTTATGGCCGTTTATCGAAAGGAAGAAGTCAATGCGCAATCTGGTTAAATATGTCGGTATTGGCCTGCTGGTTATGGGGCTTGCGGCCTGTGATAATAGCGATACAAAAGCGCCAGCAGAGGGTGCTGCCGCAGAAAGTAGCGCCACTGGACAACCGGTCAGCTTGCTGGACGGTAAACTCAGTTTTTCCCTGCCAGCGGATATGACCGATCAGAGCGGCAAACTGGGCACCCAGGCGAACAATATGCACGTTTATTCTGACGCAACCGGCCAGAAAGCGGTGATTGTGATTGTTGGCGACAATACCAACGAAGACCTGGCTGTGCTGGCAAAACGCCTGGAAGATCAGCAGCGTAGCCGCGACCCGCAGTTGCAGGTCGTCACCAATAAATCTATTGAGCTGAAAGGCCACACGCTGCAGCAGTTAGACAGCATCATCTCGGCCAAAGGCCAGACCGCTTACTCTTCCGTAGTGTTGGGTAAAGTCGATAACCAACTGCTGACTCTGCAAATCACGCTGCCTGCTGACGATCAGCAAAAAGCGCAGACTACCGCAGAAAACATCATTAACACGCTGGTTATCCAGTAACAGTTAAGACGATGACTCGGCCTCCGGTGACACCACCTGAGGCCGTTTTTTTAATCGCCAGGTCAGCAATAACGCCACCGCCACCAGCCCTGCCGCCGCCAGATAGATAACCGGCACGCCCGCCCACGTCATGACCAGCCCGGCCAGCGGCCCCGTAACTCCCAGTGATAAATCCATAAACACCGTATACGTCGCCAGCGCAGCGCCCTGATTTTGCTGCGGGACGGCTTTTACCGCCACCACGCCCAGCGCCGGGAATACCAGCGAGAACCCTGCACCGGCCAGCAGGACGCCGCTTTTCGCCATCCACGGCATGGAAGCCATCCCGACCAGCAGCAGCCCAACAATCTCGACGCTAAAGCAGATCATCGCCACATTTAGTCCACCTAAACGGTTGATACCATTTGGGAATAACAGGCGGGTCCCCACAAACGTGCAGCTAAAAAGCGTCAGCGCGAAAGCGGCGCCGTCCCAGCCTTTGGCATCATAAAACAGGGTAATGAAAGTGGCGATCACGCCAAATCCGGCTGAGGCCAGGGCCAGCGCCATGCCGTACAACCAGACACGCCCAAGCACCGCGCGAAACGGCAATGGTTTGCCTTTGCTGGCCTTCACCGCCGGACGAGGGAGCGCCAGCAGTATTGCCAACAGCGCCACGCCCATCACGGTCAGCGCCAATCCCTGTAAGCCACCCCAGGCATAAAACAGAACGCCCAGCGGAGCGCCTATCGCCATCGCGCCATAGGTCACGATGCCGTTCCACGAAATCACCCGTCCGATGTGCATTGAACCAACGACCCCAACCCCCCACAGCGTAGAGCCAGTCCCGGCAAAGCTTTGCCCGATCCCTAGAATCACGCGCCCCAGGCATAACAGCAGCAGGCTGGCCAGCGGCCAGCCATTCGTGAAGCCCGCCAGGAAGTAGCCCAGACCACTTAAAAAACAGCCACACAGTCCGAATACCACAATCTTCTTTGGCCCCAGCAGGTCGGCATAGCGACCAGCATGTGGACGGCTCAGCAGCGTAGCAAAATATTGCAGGCTGATGACCAGCCCTGCCCAAAAAGCGCTAAATCCCATCACATCATGGACATAGCCTGGCAATACAGCGAGCGGCAGACCAATGGTCAGGTAGCTGGCGAAGTTAAACATCACCACAGAGACAATACGCAGATTAAGGCGTAAACCGCTAAGCGTCGGTTCAGCGACGGGTTCGGGCATGGAGGATCACCACGTTTTCACAACAGTGTTTCATTTCTACCATGTTGCCGGGCAGAAATCAGTAGTCAGTTTAGGAATATCAGTCGCAAGCCAGCCGCTACACTTAATGCAAAAACGCAAACAGGAAGACGACATGACAACCGCCCAGCCCGATAAAACGGGTTTGCACATTCTGCTCAAACTGGCCGCTCTGGTGGTGATCCTCGCGGGTATTCATGCCGCGGCGGATATCATCGTACAGCTTCTGCTGGCCCTTTTTTTTGCCATTGTATTGAATCCGCTGGTCACCTGGTTTATTCGCCGGGGTGTACGTCGGCCAGTCGCGATAACGTTAGTCGTGGTGGTGATGCTGATCGTTCTTACGGCGTTAATCGGCGTTCTGGCATCGTCCATCACTGAATTCATGGCCATGCTGCCAAAATACAACAAGGAGCTGACGCGCAAGGTTCTGTATCTGCAAGAGATGGTGCCTTTTCTGAATCTGCATATGTCCCCGGAGCGCATGCTGCAACGTATGGACTCCGACAAGCTGATGACCTTCACAACCACGCTGATGACAAGTCTTTCCGGTGCCATGGCCAGCGTCGTTCTGCTGGTGATGACGGTGGTCTTTATGTTGTTTGAGGTGCGTCATGTCCCCTATAAGCTGCGCTTTGCGCTGAACAACCCCCAAATCCATATTGCGGGGCTGCATCGGGCGCTGAAAGGTGTTTCCCACTATCTGGCGCTGAAAACGTTGCTCAGCTTATGGACCGGAGCCATCGTCTGGCTGGGGCTGGCGCTAATGGGTATTCAGTTTGCTCTGATGTGGGGTGTGCTGGCATTCCTGCTAAATTACGTGCCCAACATTGGCTCGGTCATTTCCGCCGTTCCACCCATGATCCAGGCGCTGCTGTTCAACGGCGTTTACGAATGCGTGCTGGTTGGGGCGCTGTTTCTGGTGGTGCATATGGTAATTGGCAACATCCTCGAGCCCCGCATGATGGGGCACCGGCTGGGATTATCGACGCTAATCGTGTTTCTCTCTCTGTTGGTGTGGGGATGGCTGCTTGGTCCGGTAGGTATGCTGCTCTCCGTGCCGTTAACCAGCGTGTGTAAAATCTGGATGGAAACCACCACAGGCGGTAGCAAACTGGCAATTTTGCTGGGACCCGGCAGACCCAAAAGTCGGCTACCCTGAAAACTACCAACCGAGGTAGTTATTATATTTCCATATTGACGTTAAAATGACGTCAACACAGCTATATACAGTGGCTTATCTTAAATAAAGAGTGAAAAGGAATTCATTCTTTTATAAAGGAAAAATATAATCCATATGCATTATTCTTTGCTAAAACACATAAAAATAACGAACACCTCCAAAGCATTTAACTTAAACTATCCACTTAGATTTAAAGGTTATTTTATTTGATACGTTTTCTCTAAAAATCTATACTTCTCGCCGATGATGACGCTGAAAAATTTCTGTTGAAGAAAGTCATAGAATATTATCATCCGGTCATCTCATTGCCTCGCTATCAACAGAGTGAAATAAAACGCTAATTTAGTTTAAATAAAATTGCAGGTGATAAAGGGTGCATCATGATTCCGGAGCTTATAAGTTAACATGTATAAACGGTACTTTGAGAGGGAGTTTTAATGAAACAGTATATTAAGTGGTTTGCAGCCATTGCCGTTGTCGGTGCACTGGCGGGTTGTGCACGTACTGCGCCGATTGATCAAGTTCACACCAGTGTGAGCGCGGGACATACTCAGGACCAGGTTAAAACCGCGATCCTAAAAGCCGGTATTCAACGCCAATGGGTCATGTCCGAAGCCGGACCAGGTATTATTAAAGCTCGCCAACAAACCCGCGATCATGTGGCTGAAGTCCGTATCACTTATACCGCCACCAGCTATGACATCAAATATGACAGCAGCCTCAACCTGCAGGCTTCTGGTGGAAAGATTCACAAAAACTACAACCGCTGGGTACGCAATCTGGATAAAGACATCCAGCTTAATCTGTCAGCCGGCGCCAATCTGTAATTACGCCTAAAGTCGGGCCGAAAAGGCCCGATACTCTTACTATCTGCCATTTAACAGGTTGTCCCCACATGTACGAACAGGATTCGCTTAGCGCACTGGATGCCATTACTGAAGCACAACGTATCGCCTTTGCCCCTATGCTATTTCAAACCGCGTTGTGTCTGCGAAATGCTGGAGTACTCACCTGGCTGGACAAGCAAGGTAAACGCGGCGCCACGCTCGACGAGATTACCGAAAACAGCACCATCAACGAATATGCCGCCAGCATCCTGTTGGATATGGGGTTAAGTGGGCGCATCATTACCCACAAAGAGGGATATTATTACCTCGCTAAAGTCGGTCATTTTCTTTTACATGACACGATGACGCGTGTGAATATGGACTTCACCCAGGATGTTTGTTATCAGGGGCTGTTCTATCTGGAAAATGCACTGAAAGAAGGAAAACCCGCAGGGTTAAAAACTTTTGGCGACTGGTCAACAATCTATCCTGCACTATCACAATTACCGCTGGCTGCGCGTGAAAGTTGGTTTGCTTTCGATCATTACTATTCAGATGGAGCATTTGATGCCGCATTGCCATATGTATTCGCCAGCGCCCCTGCAACCCTGTACGATGTCGGCGGAAATACCGGGAAATGGGCATTACGTTGTTGTCAACATGATGACAATATTACTGTCACCCTATTAGATTTGCCGCAACAAATTGCACTTGCCCGCGAAAATATAGAAAATGCAGGATTATCTCATCGCATAAATTTCCATGCTGTGGATATGCTTAGCGACTCGCCTTTACCTGCCGGCGCTGATATCTGGTGGATGAGTCAATTTCTGGACTGTTTTTCTCCGGAACAAATTATCGCTATGCTGCGCAACGTTGCCCGGGTGATGAAACCGGGCGCGAAGCTGTTCATTATGGAACTGTTTTGGGATGCCCAAAAATTTGAAGCGGCCTCATTTAGCCTGAATGCGTCTTCGCTTTATTTTACCTGTATGGCGAATGGCAACAGCCGTTTCTACAGCGTAGAGAGGTTTTATCACTATCTGAATCTGGCAGGTTTTCAGGTAGATGAACGCCACGACAACTTAGGTGTTGGGCATACTTTATTGATATGTCAGAAGAAAAAATAAGAAACAATCGGAACAACCGATTTACCGCGGATACGCGTTGATGAAATTTGCTTTCAACATTATAGACTGGCAGGCCAGGGCGCCAGGGTTAAGCGAAACAGAACAGTGGCATGAATGGTCACGGCTTTCGCACGCCATCGATCCCACTGCGCCATTGGCTAAGCTCAACGAGTTACCGATGATGACGGCTCGCCGCCTCAGTTCCGGCAGCAAACTGGCCGTCGATTGTGGGCTGGCGATGCTACGCCGCCATGATATCAATGCTGTTTTGTATACAAGCCGCCATGGTGAACTGGAGCGTAACTACAGGATCCTGCACGCCCTGGCGACTGGGCAGGCACTCTCACCAACCGATTTTGCCCTCTCTGTACATAACTCTGCTGTGGGTAACCTGACGATCGCTGCGAAAAAACCGATTGCCTCCTCCTCGCTTTCTGCTGGTAGGGATACGTTCCAGCAAGGGCTATGTGAAGTCATCGGGCTGTTGCAGGCGGGATATCAGCGCGTATTGATGGTCGATTTCGACGGTTTTCTGCCCGAGTTTTATCACCCACAGTTACCACCTGACATGCCAACATGGCCGTTTGCCGTCGCGCTGGTCATTGAATCCGGTGATAGCTGGCAATGTGAAACCCGTCCGCACTGCGGGCGGGGTGAGACAACGTTGCCGCAAAGCCTATTGTTTTTACAACATTACTTGCAAGATACCAAGGCGTTTACCCTGTCTGGCGAACGCGTACAATGGCAGTGGAGTCAGGGATGAACACGATGCTCCTGCGGCTTAACCGGGTATGGCGACTGGTGATGACCGGTCTTTGCTTTGCCCTGTTTGGCCTCGGCGGACTCCTTCTTTCTACGTTCTGGTTTAACGTCTTGCTGATCGCGATATGGGATAAAGCCCGACGTCGGCGTATCGCCAGACGCAGCATCGCCGCCAGTTTTCGCCTCTTTTTAACGGTGGCGAAACGGCTTGGTGTGTTGGACTACCAAATTGAAGGACGAGATATTTTACGCAATGAACAAGGATGCCTGGTCGTCGCCAACCACCCGACGCTCATCGATTACGTGCTACTGGCATCGGTAATGCCCGAAACCGACTGTCTGGTGAAAAGTGCACTACTAAAAAATCCGTTCCTCAGCGGCGTGGTCCGGGCGGCAGATTATCTGATTAACAGCCAGGCTGACGCGCTATTGCCCGCGTGCCAGCAACGTCTGGAACAAGGCGATACTATTTTAATTTTCCCCGAGGGAACCCGTACACGCCCCGGAGAGGAAATGACGTTACAGCGTGGTGCGGCGAATATCGCCGTGCGCTGCAGCAGTGATTTACGCATAGTGACCATTAAATGCAGTGAACAAATGCTGAACAAAGAAAGCCAATGGTACGACGTCCCATCGGTAAAACCCATGTTTACCATTTCAGTACACGAGCGGGTTAAGATCGACCAATTTTACGACGCAAATTCACAAGAACCGGCGCTGGCCGCAAGGCAGTTGAACCGGCATCTTTTGCTTCAATTACAACCAGGTACTTTACCTCTTTCAGGAATTAATGATGCAAGCGCTTTATCTTGAAATCAAAAATCTCATTATAACGACATTGAATCTCGACGAACTAACAGCTGACGATATTGAAACCGAAGCGGCACTCTTTGGCGATGGCTTAGGCCTGGACTCAATCGATGCCCTGGAGCTGGGTCTGGCGGTGAAAAACGAGTATGGCGTGGTCCTCTCAGCGGAGAGCGAAGAAATGCGTCAGCACTTCTTCTCCGTCGCCACGCTGGCATCTTTCATTCACGCGCAACGTGCCTGAGGATAGTCCGTTATGACCGAACAAAAAGCCATTTACGATGAAGTCTCCTCACTGCTGGTCAAGCTGTTTGAAGTTGACCCGCAAGATATTAAGCCTGAGGCGCGCCTGTACGAAGATCTGGAACTCGACAGCATCGACGCAGTCGACATGATCGTGCATCTTCAAAAGAAAACCGGTAAGAAAATCAAGCCGGAAGAGTTCAAAGCAGTACGCACCGTACAAGATGTCGTCGATGCGGTTGAACGCCTTCTCATAGAAGCGTAATTCACCGTGTCAGGCACTCGCTCCCTGCCAGTCGTACAACTGCTGACAGGTCTACTGTTGTTGGCCTGGCCGTTTTTGATCTGGTTTGGCCTGGCGCATAACAGTCTGCACTGGTTGCTGCCGTTAATGGCGCTACTCCTTTTTTTACGCTTTCGCCAGGTCCGGCGACAGGCGGGACCGTTGCGCGTCGTGACACAGGTAGTGGTGATCGCGGGTATCACCTTATGCATTGCCAGTTATCTGCTCAAAACGCACCAGCTGCTGCTGTTTTATCCCGTAGTGGTAAACGCCGTCATGCTGTCGGTTTTTGGTGGTTCTCTGTGGTCAGCGATGCCCATCGTTGAACGTCTGGCGCGGCTGCGCGAACCAAATCTGCCCGAAGCAGGCGTGCGCTACACGTACCTTGTGACACTAATCTGGTGCGCCTTTTTCATCATCAATGGCAGCGTTGCGCTCTTTACTGCATTGAATGGCGATATGACCCTGTGGACGACCTGGAACGGTATGGTTTCCTATCTGCTGATGGGGACATTGATGGTAGGCGAGTGGTTAGTTCGCCAACTGGTGATAAAGCGAGATACCCAATGAAGCAGCCCCTCACACTTGCTCAATGGCTCTGTGCCCCACGACCGGACGACATTCCTGTTGCGTGGCAAGAAGATCATACGTGGACACTTGGCCATCTGCGCCATGATGTGGCCCAGTTGATAACGCAACTGCAGCAGCAGGAAGGTGAACGCTGGGCATTATGCTTCGAGAACAGCTATTTATTCATCGTCGCGTTGCTGGCAACGCTCCATGCTGGCAAAACACCGGTGATCCCGGGACATTGTCGCGTCTCGTTGTTAAACGAGCAGCACTTGCTGTTTGATGGCGTACTGAGCGATAAAGCGCTGGACTGGCAGGGAACGCTGCGAGTGGTCAGCTCAGCCATGACATCTGTGGCCCACGACATCACGTTCCCGATAATACGCAGTGACGCCTTTGTGGAGCTATTCACTTCCGGTTCGACCGGCCAGCCGAAACGCGTAATCAAACCGATTGCTCGTCTGGATAGCGAAGCAGCATTGCTCGCTACGCGTTTTGCTGATCGTCTGGCAGGTTGCCGGGTCGTCGCGTCAGTGGTACCGCAACACCTGTATGGTCTGACGTTTCGTATCTTCTTGCCGATGGCTTTAGGCCTCCCGCTGCATGCGGCGATGCTTTGGTATGCCGAACAACTGGCGGCACTGAGCCCTGATCATCGGTATGCGTTTATCAGCAGTCCGGCGTTTCTGAAACGCCTCGACCACCACCTGACACCGCCGCCAATCGAGTTGATTCTTTCCGCGGGCGGCATGCTGTCCTGGCAGGACGTCAAGCAGGCTGCTGACTGGCTGAATGTCTGGCCCGATGAGATCTACGGCAGCACTGAAACCGGAATCCTCGCGTGGCGCTATCGCCATCAGGATGATGTGACATGGCTGCCTTTTCCCGGAGTCAGATTCCAGTCAGAAGACGACGCGTTTCGTGTGTTTTCACCACTAATTGCAGCTGATGATGGCCTGTTACTCGATGATATTCTTCAGTTTATCGAAAACGGACAGTTCCGCCTGATGGGCAGACGCGGGCGGGTGGTCAAGATTGAAGAGAAACGCATTTCACTCAGCGAAGTGGAGCAACGTTTACTGGCACTGGACGGTATCCGTGAAGTCGCAGCATTGCCCGTCTCACGCGGAGGACGTCAGGGCGTTGGTGTCCTGCTGGTATTGGATGACGAAGCCCGGCAACGCTGGCTTGAGTGCGGTGGTAAACCGCAAGAACTGACCTGGCGACGTTCGCTGCTGCCCTGGCTGGAGCCGGTCGCTGTTCCCCGCTACTGGCGGGTGATTGATGAGATTCCGGTCAACAGTATGAACAAGCGTGTCTATGCGCAATTACAGGAGTTATTTCATGAAACCCCATGAAATCGAGCGCCATCAGGCACTGCCTCATCAGGCTGAGATTGTTTTACAACTCGACCCTTCTCTGTTTTGGTTCAGCGGGCATTTTAGCGTGCAGCCACTGCTGCCGGGCGTTGCACAGCTAAACTGGGCGATGGATTACGCCACCACGCTGCTGGTCCCTGGCTGGCGTTTTCACAGTATTCAAAACGTGAAGTTCCAGTCACCGCTATTGCCAGAGGCCACCGTCACCCTGAGTCTGAGCTGGCAGGAAGCGCGTCAGATGCTCACTTTTAGCTACCAGCGCCACGACGGTGACGTGCGCCATACCGCCAGCAGCGGGAAGATTCGGTTATGCCGCTGACCTTTTCCCCATGCGTGTTGATCCCCTGCTACAACCACGGCGCGATGATGTCGGACGTGTTGGATCGTCTTCGGCCGTTCAATCTCCCCTGCATTGTGGTGGACGATGGCAGCGACGAGACTACACGAGATGAACTGGCACGCCTGGCGACAGAATACAGCAATCTGACGTTAATTCGCCTGCCCATCAACGCAGGAAAAGGCGCGGCGGTTATTCGCGGAATGCAGACGGCAGCAGATGCCGGGTTCAGTCATGCAGTGCAGGTCGATGCCGACGGGCAACATGCCATTGAAGATATTCCCAGGCTGCTTGCATTGGCAAAAGAACATCCGACAGCACTGATTTCCGGACAACCGATTTACGATGATTCGGTCCCTCGCTCGCGCCTGTACGGTCGTTGGGTAACCCATATCTGGGTGTGGATAGAAACGCTCTCGTTGCAGCTCAAAGACAGTATGTGCGGCTTCCGGGTGTATCCGGTGGCCCCCGCGCTGCAACTGGCACAGCGCGTAACGCTTGGCAAACGGATGGATTTTGATACTGAAGTGATGGTGCGCCTCTACTGGCAAGGCAACACCAGCTATTTTATCCCCACGCGAGTCACCTATCCGCAGGACGGGCTATCCCATTTCGACGCGCTTAAAGACAATCTGCACATTTCATTGATGCACACTCGCCTGTTCTTTGGCATGTTGCCGCGCATCCCCTCCCTGCTGTGTCGTCGTTCATCGACACACTGGGCGCAGCAGCAGGAAGTCAAAGGGTTGTGGGGAATGCGTCTGATGCTGCTGGTCTGGCGTGTACTGGGCCGCAAAGCCTTCTCCCTGCTGCTGTATCCGGTCGTCGGCGTATACTGGCTCAGCGCTTCAACTGCCCGAAAAGCCTCTCAACGCTGGATTAGCCGCGTAAGAGCGCAACTGATCACACGCCGGATGCCAGTACCGCCAAACCTGACCAGTTATCAGCATTTCCTGCGTTTTGGCGGCGCGATGCTGGATAAGATTGCCAGTTGGCGCGGTGAACTGCACTTCGGTCGCGATGTGATTTTTGCACCAGGCGCAGAAAAAACGCTAAATGTCAGCGATCCTCGGGGAAAACTGCTGCTGGCTTCACATCTTGGCGATGTCGAAGCCTGTCGGGCACTGGCCCAGCTACAGGGCAGTAAAACAATCAATGCGCTGGTATTTAGCGATAACGCCCAACGCTTTAAACAGATCATGCAAGAGATGGCGCCGCAGGCTGGATTAAATCTGCTCCCGGTGAACAGTATTGGTCCAGATACTGCCATTCTGCTCAAAGAGAAACTGGAGCGCGGTGAATGGGTAGCCATCGTAGGCGATCGCATCGCAGTCAATCCCCAACGCGGCGGCGAGTGGCGTGTGTGCTGGAGCCGCTTTATGGGGCAAAACGCGCCATTCCCTCAGGGCCCGTTTATTCTTGCGTCTATTTTACGCTGCCCTGTAGATCTGATTTTTGCCCTGCGCCAGCAGGAGAAACTCCACATCTACTGCGAACCGTTTGCCGACCCGCTGCTCTTACCGCGCGCCACACGACAACAGGCATTACAGAATACTGTCGATCGCTACGCCGAACGCCTTGAGCACTATGCGCTTCAGTCGCCCCTCGACTGGTTTAACTTTTTCGATTTCTGGCAACTGCCGGACACCAATGACAAGGAGTAAAGGGTGCTTAACGATCCCCGTTTTACGGCTGAAGTCGAGCTAACTATTCCGTTTCACGACGTCGATATGATGGGCGTAGCGTGGCATGGTAACTACTTCCGTTACTTCGAGATTGCCCGTGAGGCACTGCTGAACCAATTCGATTATGGCTATCGGCAGATGAAAGAATCTGGCTATCTGTGGCCCGTGGTCGACACTCGGGTGAAGTATCGCAATGCGCTGACTTTCGAGCAGCGTATCCGTGTACGCGCCCAAATCAAAGAGTACGAAAATCGCCTGCGAATCGGCTACGAAATTTTTGATGCCGAAACAGGTAAACGTGCTACAACAGGCTACACCATCCAGGTCGCCGTCGACGAAAAAAGCCGTGAACTGTGCTTTGTCAGCCCGGATATTCTGTTTGAACGGATGGGAGTGACACCATGAAATTATGGCCATTGCTCGTGCTGCTCGTCAGCCCTTTCGTCAGTGCCCTGACGCTCGACTCCCTACAACAGCGTTTTACCGAACAACCGGTGGTTCGCGCCCACTTCGATCAAACCCGGACGATAAAGGATCTACCACAACCGCTGCGATCTCAGGGCAAGATGTTGATCGCCCGCGACAAGGGGTTGCTGTGGGATCAAACGTCCCCGTTCCCGATGCAGCTGCTGCTGGATGACAAGCGGATGGTTCAGGCAATTAACGGTCAACCACCGCAGACCGTTACCGCTGAGAATAACCCGCAAATGTTCCAGTTTAATCATCTGCTGCGGGCGTTATTCCAGGCGGATCGTAAAGTGCTGGAACAAAACTTCCGCGTGGAGTTCGCAGACTTAGGAGAAGGTCGCTGGACGCTACGCCTGACGCCAATCACCACACCGCTGGATAAGATTTTTGCGACGATTGATTTAGCAGGAAAGACCTACCTGGAGAGCATTCAGCTCAATGATAAACAGGGCGATCGCACCGATATCGCGCTTTCCCAACACCAACTAACGCCAGCGCAACTGACCGATGACGAACGCCAACGCTTTGCCGCCCAGTAAACGTCCCGCGCTGTTATGGGGAGTCATCTGCCTGCTTCTGCTGGGCATCTTTCTGACGCTGCTACCTCAGGCCCGCCTTAACAGCAGCGTGCTGGCCATGTTGCCAAAGCAGACGCTGGGCGCTATACCTCCAGGTCTGAACGAGGGATTTATGCAGCGCCTTGACCGTCAGGTGGTCTGGCTGGTGAGTCCCGGTAAGCAACCGAACCCAGCGATAGCCCGGGACTGGCTGGTTTTACTGCAAAAATCGCACGCGCTAGCCCAGGTAAAAGGTCCAATGGATGCCGACAGCCAGCAGGCCTGGGGGGTATTCTTCTGGCAACATCGTAACGGCCTGATAGATAACGAGACCCGCGCCCGGCTGCAAAACGGCGGCGAAGCGCAGGGCCAGTGGATCCTGTCCCAACTTTACTCCGCATTCTCCGGCGTCAGTGGCAAAGAGCTACAAAACGATCCCTTCATGCTGATGCGTGGCTCGCAGCTGGCCATGGTCAAAACTGGGCAGCGTCTGCGCCTGATGGACGGCTGGTTGGTCACCCAGGATGAACAAGGCAACTATTGGTATCTGTTACATGGCGAACTGACCGGTTCATCGTTTGATATGCAACAGACGCACCAATTGGTCACCACGTTGAATACGCTGGAAGGTGAGCTCAAAGCCCACTATCCACAGGCTCAACTGCTATCTCGCGGGACGCTGTTCTATAGCGATTACGCCAGCCAGCAGGCGAAAAAAGACATCTCTACTCTCGGCATAGCCACTGTGCTCGGGGTGATCCTGCTCATCGTGGCTGTATTTCGTTCGCTGCGTCCGCTGCTGCTGTGCCTGATTTCGATTGGCATTGGTGCGCTGGCGGGGACCGTCGTCACGCTGATGATTTTTGGCGAGCTCCATCTGATGACGCTGGTGATGAGCATGAGCATCATCGGTATTTCCGCCGACTATACGCTCTACTATTTGACCGAACGAATGGTGCACGGTGCGGAAACATCGCCATGGCAAAGCCTTGCCAAAGTGCGCAATGCCCTGCTCCTGGCGCTACTCACCACCGTAGCGGCTTATCTGATTATGATGCTGGCCCCCTTCCCCGGTATTCGCCAGATGGCGGTATTCGCGGCGGTAGGTCTGAGTGCCTCCTGCCTGACGGTCATTTTCTGGCACCCGTGGTTGTGTCGTCGGTTGCCGGTACGCCCGGTGCCGGCAATGGTACTCATGCTACGCTGGCTTGCTGCATGGCGACGCAATAAAAAACTCTCCGTTGGCCTGCCGCTGGCACTGGCGTTGTTCTCGCTGGCAGGAATAGCGACGCTGCGCGTAGATGATGATATCTCCCAGTTACAGGCGTTGCCGCAGGAAATTCTCGCTCAGGAAAAAGCGATTACCGCCCTGACCGGGCAAAGCGTCGACCAGAAGTGGTTTGTGGTGTACGGCAAATCCGCTCAGCAAACGCTGGAGCGGCTGGAAACCTTTACCCCCGCGCTGGAACAGGCAAAAAAAGACGGATTACTCAGCGGATATCGCACTATTCCGCTCAATTCACTCGCCCGGCAACACCAGGATCTCTCTCTGCTAAAAGATGCTTCTCCCGCCATCACGAAAGCCCTAAACAACGCCGGGCTGGCAACGGTGAACCCCGATCTTAGCGCCATGCCTGTAACCGTCGATGCCTGGCTTGCCAGCCCAGCCAGTGAAGGCTGGCGCTTGCTATGGCTGTCTCTGGCTGATGGCGAAAGCAGCGTATTGGTTCCCGTTGAAGGGGTGAAACAAAGTGATGCTTTAAATACGCTCAGCGTGAAATATTCCGGCGTGGCGTGGGTGGATCGCAAGAGCAGCTTTGACAACCTGTTTGCCCTTTATCGCCATATTCTGACCGGCCTGCTGTGCATTGCGCTGGCGGTGATTGCCTGTGGCGCTGTCATTCGGCTTGGCTGGCGTAAGGGCTTAATTAGCCTGGTGCCCTCAGTGCTGTCTTTAGGTTGTGGTCTGGCAGTACTGGCCCTGAGCGGTCATGCGCTCAACTTGTTCTCGCTGCTGGCACTGGTGCTGGTACTGGGAATTGGCATTAACTACACGCTGTTTTTCAGTAATCCACGCGGTACGCCACTGACGTCGCTGCTGGCTATCACGCTGGCGATGATGACCACGCTCCTGACGCTCGGCATGCTGGTCTTTAGTGCCACTCAGGCAATCAGCAGTTTTGGCATTGTGCTAGTAAGCGGTATTTTCACCGCATTTTTGCTGTCACCGCTGGCGATGCCAACGAAAAGAGAGAAGAAAAAACGATGAGTAAACCGATATTTCGTTGGTTGAGTGGGCTTTTGCAGAATGGCGGCATTGCCTTATCCGATCTACGTCAGCACACCATTTGTAGACCGGATAAGCGCAGCGCCATCCGACGGGGCCTGCTCGTCGCCACGTTGCTGCTGGCAGGTTGCAGCCACTCACAGCCGGAACAGAAAGGCCGCCCGCAAGCCTGGTTAGAGCCGGGTATTCGTGTAACGCTACCTGCTCCGGGGATTTCTCCCGCGGTGAATTCGCAACAACTACTAACCGGAAGTTTTAACGGCAAAACTCAGTCACTGTTGGTCATGCTCAATGCTGATGACAAGAAAATCACACTTGCCGGGCTGTCATCAGTCGGCATTCGCCTGTTCCTCGTGACTTACGATGAAAAAGGACTGCACACCGAGCAATCGATCATCGTTCCACAATTGCCGCCAGCCAGCCAGGTGCTGGCTGACGTGATGCTTAGCCATTGGCCGATTAGCACCTGGCAACCGCAATTACCCACAGGCTGGACGCTCGTCGATACGGGTGATAAGCGTGAGCTGCGCAATGCACGCGGCAAAGTGGTCACGGAAATCACGTATCTGAATCGAAAAGGAAAACGCGAACCGATCAGCATTGAGCAGCACGTTTTTAAATACCACATCACCATTCAATATCTGGGTGACTGAGATGATCTACATTTCTGCCGTTGGCATGATTAACGCGTTGGGCAATAACACTGATGAAATCGCAGCCAACCTCACTCGTGGCATAGCGCCGGGAATGCGCCCGCGCACGGGCTGGCTGCAAGGACACCCATCCGCCGTGTTAGCAGGCGTTGACGGTGAGTTACCCGCTATTCCTCAGCACTTTAGCGCTCATCGTTCGCGCAACAACCAGCTATTGCTGGCAGCACTGATGCAAATCCAGCCGCAGGTGGACGACGCTATCGCCCGATTTGGTCGCGATCGTATTGCTGTTGTTCTCGGCACCAGCACCTCCGGCCTGGATGAGGGTGACGTTCACGTTGATTTGATGCTCAACGGCAAAGAGAGCACTGACTGGCGCTATCCGCAACAGGAACTGGGCGATCCGTCGCGTTTTCTTAGCCACTGGCTGGCGCTGGATGGCCCGGCCTTTACGCTCTCAACCGCGTGCTCGTCCAGTGCAAGGGCTATCATGAGCGGACGTCGTTTGATCGAATCTGGTCTGGTCGATATCGCCATTGTCGGCGGTGCGGATACGCTAAGCCGAATGCCAATCAACGGATTCCACAGTCTGGAATCACTCTCCCCAACGCTGTGTCAGCCGTTTGGCCGTGACCGTTGTGGGATCACCATTGGCGAAGGCGCCGCCTTGATGGTATTAACCCGCGAGCCACAGCCTATCGCGCTCCTTGGCGTCGGCGAATCCAGCGACGCGTACCATATTTCGGCTCCCCATCCACAGGGGGAAGGTGCCATTCGCGCCATCGACCAGGCGCTTAACGACGCAGGAATGACGCCGGAACACGTGGGCTATATCAATCTGCACGGTACCGCCACACAGCTAAACGATCAGATTGAGTCCAACGTCGTGAGCGCGCTATTTGGCGAAACGGTCCCGTGCAGTTCAACCAAACACCTGACCGGGCACACACTGGGCGCCGCGGGGATCACCGAAGCAGCTATCGGTGTGTTGATTCTGCAACGCGACCTGCCGCTACCACCGCAGGATTTTAGCCAGTCACCACGCGATGAAACATTGCCAGCCTGCGGCATCATTGAACAGCCGCAGTCGCTGACTCGCCCGGTTATCTTGTCAAATTCGTTTGCCTTCGGCGGTAATAATGCCAGCATCCTGCTCGGGAGAATCTCATGAGCCACTATTTATCACCGGGCGACTATTTGCCGCATGATGCGCCAATGCTGCTCCTTGAAGAGGTCGTCAGTGTGGCGGACGAAACCGCCATCTGCCACGTGACGGTATCAGCAAACAGCGTACTGGCCCCTTTCCTCGACCCCGATGGCAATCTACCTGGCTGGTTCGCACTGGAACTGATGGCGCAGACCATTGGCGTCTGGTCTGGCTGGCACCGCCAGCAACAAGGTCAGGCGAGTATTACGTTAGGCATGGTGCTGGGCGCACGTGAGTTAGTCTGTGCCACAGGTGTTCTGCCTGCCGGGAAGAAGCTGAGCATCCATGTCAAATTGCTGATGCAGGATGCACGATTCGGTAGCTTTGAATGTGCCATCCAGGCAGACAACGAGACGTTGGCGACCGGTCGCGTCAACACCTTCCAGCCGACATCAGAAGAAATTAACACGCTATTTCAACAAGGAGCGTCCACATGAGCCGTTCAGTTTTAGTTACGGGTGCCAGCAAAGGTATCGGTCGCGCCATCGCCAGACAACTGGCCGCGGACGGTTTTGTGGTCGGCGTACACTATCATCGCGATGTGCAAGGAGCACAAGAAACGCTGGATGCTATCCTCGCCGCTGGCGGCGCAGGGCGCCTGTTGACATTTGATGTTGCCAATCGCGAGCAGTGCCGCGAAATACTGTCGCAAGATATTGAGGCAAACGGCGCATGGTACGGCATTGTTAGCAACGCTGGGGTCACTCGTGATGCCGCTTTCCCTGCGCTCAGTGATAACGACTGGGATGCGGTGATCCATACCAACCTCGACAGCTTTTACAACGTCATTCATCCGTGCATTATGCCGATGATCAGCGCACGCAAGGGGGGCCGTATCATCACACTGTCTTCGGTTTCGGGCGTGATGGGCAACCGCGGTCAGGTCAATTACAGTGCGGCAAAAGCCGGAATTATTGGTGCCACTAAAGCGCTGGCCATCGAACTGGCAAAACGCAAAATTACCGTAAACTGCATTGCACCGGGACTCATTGATACCGGGATGATCGAGATGGAAGAAGCCGCATTGAAAGAGGCGATGTCGATGATCCCCATGAAACGGATAGGTCAGGCTGAAGAAGTGGCCGGGCTTGCCAGTTATTTAATGTCGGATGTGGCGGGCTATGTAACTCGCCAGGTGATTTCCATCAATGGAGGGATGTTATGACACGTCGTGTCGTGATTACAGGCATGGGCGGCGTCACCGCCTTTGGGGAAAACTGGCAGGCTGTCTCCGCCAGGTTATTGGCATATGAAAATGCGGTACGCAAAATGCCGGAGTGGCAGGTTTATGACGGACTGCACACACTGCTGGGTGCGCCGATCGACGACTTCACTCTACCGGAACACTATACCCGCAAGCGAATTCGCGCCATGGGTCGCGTATCGCTGATGTCCACCCGCGCAACAGAGCTGGCGCTTGAGCAGGCCGGGCTGATTGGCGATCGGGTACTGACTAACGGTGAAACCGGGATCGCTTATGGTTCATCAACCGGTAGTACCGGTCCAGTGAGCGAGTTCGCGACCATGCTGACCGAGAAGCATACTAATAACATCACCGGCACGACCTACGTGCAAATGATGCCGCACACCACTGCCGTTAACACTGGATTATTTTTTGGTCTGCGGGGGCGAGTCATTCCGACATCCAGCGCCTGCACATCCGGTAGCCAGGCAATTGGTTACGCATGGGAAGCCATTCGGCACGGTTATCAAACAGTGATGGTCGCCGGCGGTGCAGAAGAACTGTGTCCTTCCGAAGCCGCCGTGTTTGATACACTGTTCGCTACCAGCCAGCGCAACGACGAGCCGAAAACCACCCCCTCCCCGTTCGATGAAAATCGCGATGGTCTGGTCATCGGAGAAGGCGCAGGCACGCTGGTGCTGGAAGAGCTGGAACACGCTAAAGCGCGCGGAGCAACGATTTATGGTGAAATCGTTAGCTTTGCCACTAACTGCGATGCTGCCCATATCACCCAGCCACAGCGCGAAACAATGCAGATTTGCATGGAAAAATCGCTGAATATGGCCGGTATTAGCGCCCGTGATATCGGATATATTTCAGCGCACGGTACCGCAACCGATCGCGGTGATATTGCAGAAAGTCAGGCAACCGCTGCAATTTATGGTGATAATGTGCCGCTATCCTCGCTTAAAAGCTATTTTGGACATACCCTTGGCGCTTGTGGCGCACTAGAGGCCTGGATGAGTCTGCAAATGATGCGAGAAGGCTGGTTTGCGCCTACGCTAAATTTGAGTCAGCCAGATGCTAATTGTGGAGCGCTGGATTACATTATGGGTAAAGCCCGCAAGATTGATTGCGAATTTTTGCAGAGCAATAACTTTGCGTTTGGCGGCATAAATACTTCTATCATCATTAAACGTTGGCCCTGATATGTACCGGATCGTTCTTGGGAAAGTTTCTGTTTTAAGCGCTGGCACACTGCCTGCCGCACTGCGTGAGCAGGCCCCGCAAGGCGCTCGTCGTGCGCGCTGGCTGGCAGGTCGCGTGCTGCTTTCCCATACTCTTTCGCCATTACCGGACATCGTCTACAGCGAGCAAGGAAAACCGGCCTTTTCCGCCGACACACCGCTGTGGTTCAATCTCAGCCACAGCGGTGATGATATTGCCCTGCTGCTCAGCGACGAAGGGGAAGTCGGCTGTGATATTGAAGTCGTTCGCCCGCGCGATAACTGGCAGACGCTGGCAAATACGGTGTTCAGTCTCAGGGAACATGCCGAAGTTGAGGCCGAACGCCCGGAGCAACAGCTGGCGGCGTTCTGGCGCATCTGGACGCGTAAAGAAGCTATCGTGAAACAGCGTGGCGGCAGCGCCTGGCAAATTGTCAGTGTCGACAGCACCGCGCTAACCTCCTCACTCTCAGTCAGCCAGTGCCAGCTCGATACCCTGAGCCTGGCGGTGTGTACCCCCACGCCGTTTACCCTGACCGCCGACGCCGTGCAGCGTCTGGAAGCCTTAGCGTAAATTTTCCGGGAAGTTTTCCGGCAATTCATTGGCCGCACAGGCAATAACGCTGTCATTATTCGCCCCACAGTCACGCACGAAGGTGATGGTCGCAAACTCGTCAATCACCTCAGTTGGATATGCCGGCCCCGCATCGCGATATGACATCATCAGCGGAATATGGTCATTCTGGAAACAGACCGTTTTTTGCGGATTGTTAATCACCCAGCGTGGGAAAAAGATGGTGCCGTGAAAGAGTTTGTCGCCCAGATTTACGATCAGGCTGACGTCGGTCCCGGTCGGTTCGGTCCATGAAATTTTATAAACACTCTCGCCAACCCGCACAATGTACGCCCGCTGATCTTTCACCCAACGATTCCCCACAATGCCGCTGTGAATACGGTAATCCAGAGTAGTGTCGTTTTTCACGTAGATCTCGTAATTCCAGCCATTATCGTAGGTATAGACCAGATGTTTGCCGACAAAGCCGCTCAAATCATGTTTATCAAAAGTGCTCATATTCGTTCTCCTCTTACTTGATGCGAGGATCTTACCGCTTCAAAAATTGGATGAATAACGCTATGTTTACATCATATTCATTCAATTTTTAGATGAGTTATGCACAAGACAACGCTGGAGCAATGGGCCCTACTGGAGAAAGTGGTGGAGCTGGGCAGCTTTGCTAAAGCTGCGGAAGAGACCAACCGTAGCCAGTCTTCGGTGAGCTACAATCTGGCGCTACTGCAGGAGCGGCTTGGCGTGACGCTGCTGACGCCGGAAGGTCGCAGGGCGGTATTAACCCCTGCGGGGGAGCTACTGCTGGGCCAGGTCAAACCGTTACTGAAGGCCTTTTTATGGGTGGAAACCCGGGCAGCAACGTTGCAAAACGGCACGCGAACGCGGCTGGATTTCATGGTAGATAGCATCTTCCCACGCAAACGCCTGTTCGCGATCCTCAAGCAGTTTCAGCAGGCGTGGCCGCAGACGCAGGTACGTTTGACCGAAGTACTGGAGAATGCTGACGATCGACTGGCAGCGCATGCCGATGCGGACGTGATGGTCCTGACCCGACGCCAGGATATCACCGGACGCGGCGAATGGCTGATGAATATTGACTTCGTGGCCGTTGCCCACCGCGATCACCCGCTCTGCATGCTGGATGCGCCGCTGGATGAAGACGCGTTACGCGCGTGGCCGCTGATTCGCATTGCCGATCGCGACAACCCTCAGCAAGCGGTGCGCGATGCCTGGACCTTCTCGACCATTGATGCCGCGATTGAGGCGGTGATGTATCAGGTCGGTTATGGCTGGTTGCCTGAGGAGCGAATTCAGCAGCAGCTTGAGCAGGGGCTATTACGACCGCTGCCGTTAAGCCATGGCGCTCGCCGTGCCACCCCGCTGCATCTGATCGTCAAAGACACGCTCGCGCCGCTGGATGAACAGGTAAGAACCCTGCTGCGTTTATTGCGAGAGCATTAACCTTTTCCCCGGATGCCGGACGTGTGTTACAAAATACGCTATTCCCCTTACTCCCTGTGCGCCCACGCGCCACATGAAAGGTTAATTGCAGATGCAACGAGTCACCATTACCCTCGATGACGATTTACTGGAAACGCTCGACAGCCTGAGCCAGCGCCGTGGCTATAACAATCGTTCCGAAGCGATCCGCGATATTCTGCGCGGCGCACTGGCGCAGGAAACTACCCAGGAGCACGGCACTCAGGGATTCGCAGTGCTCTCGTATGTTTATGAGCATGAGAAGCGTGACCTGGCGAGCCGTATTGTTTCCACCCAACATCACCACCACGATTTATCAGTCGCCACGCTGCACGTGCACATCAACCATGACGACTGTCTGGAAATCGCTGTGCTAAAAGGTGACATGGGCGATGTGCAGCATTTTGCCGATGACGTGATTTCCCAGCGCGGCGTGCGCCACGGTCATCTGCAGTGCCTGCCGAAAGAAGAGTAATTACCTGTTATGTTGCCCGGCCTACATTCGTTCCCGTTTGTAGGCCGGATAAGGCGCAGCCGCCTTCCGGCAATAATATTTACGCCATCGTGCCAATCGTCTTTCTGAAACGCAGCAGCGCTATCACGAAGAACGTACTGCCAATCGCCAGCAGCGTCAGGAACTGCGGCCAGACAATGTTAAATCCTGCACCGCGGTAAAGAATCGCCTGCGCAAGGCTAACAAAATGGGTAGTCGGCATCGTCAGCATAATGTCCTGCACCGCCTGCGGCATGCTTTCACGCGGTGTAGAGCCGCCGGAGAGCATCTGTAACGGCAGCAGTACCAGAATCATCAGCAGCCCCAGTTGTGGCATGGAGCGCGCCAGCGTGCCCATAAAAATGCCGATTGATGTGGTGGCGAACAGGCTCAGCGCCACTCCCAGCATAAACAGCGGTATCGAGCCTTCAATCGGTACGCCAAGCACACCTTTTACCATCAGCATCAGCGACAGACCGGAAACCACCAGCACCACCAGCCCCATCGACCAGATTTTTGCCATCATGATTTCAAACGGCGTCACCGGCATCACCAGCAGGTGCTCAATGGTCCCATGTTCACGCTCGCGAATCAGCGCCGACCCGGTAAGCACAATCGCCAGCATGGTGATGTTGTTGATAATCGCCATCACCGCGCCAAAGCGGGCGGGTTCCAGATTAGGGTTAAAGCGCATACGCATTTCCAGCGCCACCGGCAGCTCGCTGTTATCGCGGTAACGCGACACAAAGCTGTTCACCTCGCCACTGATGATATTTTGGATATAGCTGTTGCCGGTAAAGGCCTGGCTCATCCGCGTGGCATCGACGTTAACCTGAATATCCGGCTGCCGCCCGGCCAGTACATCGCGCTGAAAATCAGGCGGAATGTTCACGGCGAAGGTATAGCGCCCGGCATCCAGCCCGGCATCCATCTCATCGGTGGTAATCATCTCCGGCGGTAAAAACCACGGACGATAAAAACTGTTCACAATGCGATTCGACAACTGCGACTGGTCCATATCAGCAATGGCAATCGGCGCCAGGTGCAGCGACCCAGGCAGAACGGTCGCAGAAGAGTAAACCGAGACCGTGAAGGCGAAGACGATCAGCGTCAGCATCGCTTTGTCACCCAGCAGGCTGCGTAACTCTTTGATGCCGAGGTTATAAATATTCCGTAATCGGCGCATCACCCCTCCTGTTTTTTCAGCAGCAATACGCTCAGACCAATGACCACTGGAATGGCTACCGCCAGTGGAATAAACAGCGGCCAGAGATCGGTCAGATCCAGCGCTTTAGAGAACGTCCCGCGCGCGATGGTCAGAAAATGGCTGGTCGGGTAAATTTCGCCAATCCACCGTCCCGGCCCTTCCAGCGAGGCGACCGGGTCGATCATCCCGGAAAACTGCGTCGCCGGGATCAGCGTAATAATCGCCGTACCAAAAATGGCGGCGATCTGACTTTTCATAAACGTGGAAATTAACAATCCCAGCCCGGTGGCAATGGTGACGTACAGCAGCGCGGCCAGCGTCAGGGTCACAAAACTCCCCTTATGCGGGACGCCGAATACAAACACCGACAGCGCGCACAGCAGCAGGAAGTTCAGCATGCCCAGCACGATGTAAGGCAACTGTTTGCCGAGTAAAAACTCGCTGCGGGTAGTGGGCGTCACGTACAGGTTGATAATCGACCCCAGCTCTTTCTCACGCACCACGCTCAGAGCGCTGAGCATGGAGGGGATCATCATCAACAGCAGCGGGATCACCGCCGGAACAATCGCTGGCAGGCTTTTCACATCCGGGTTGTAACGATAGCGAGTTTCAATGGTCATCAATCCGTTTTGCCCGCTGGTATTTGGCTGACGCGCCATCACATCCTGCAGCCAGGTCTGGTGCATCGCCTGCACGTAACCTCTGACCGTTTCCGCACGGCTCGGCATTGCGCCATCGACCCAGACGCCAATCTTCACCGGCGTTCCACGCGCGATATCGCGGCCAAAATTTGGCGGGATCTCTATGGCTACCGCGACTTCGCCCGAGCGCATCCGTTTGTCCAGCTCGTCATAACTGGTGAGCGGCGGCTGCTCGATAAAATAGCGCGATCCCGCCAGATTCAGCGTCCACGCCTGGCTGCTGACTGTCTGGTCACGATCGAGCACCGAAAAACGCAGGTTTTCCACATCCATGCTGATGCCGTAGCCCATGATCAGCATCAGGATCACCGTGCCCATCAGCGCCAGCGTTGAACGTACCGGGTCACGTCGCAGCTCCAGCGCTTCGCGGCGGCTGTAGCTGAACAAGCGCCGCAGGCTAAATCCCTGGTGCGGCGGCTGACTGTTTTCATGCACTGCCGGGACATTGGCTGGCGGTAACTGAGCCTCCGGCGCCGGACCTGCCGCTTCCTGTAACCAGGAGATAAACGCCTCTTCCAGACTGGCGGCACCACGCTGTTTCACCAGCTCCTGCGGCGTACCGCTGGCCAGGACTTTTCCGGCGTGCATCAGCGACATGCGGTCGCAGCGCTCCGCTTCGTTCATAAAATGGGTGGAGATAAAAATGGTCACTTTATCCTGACGCGACAGATCGACCATCAGTTGCCAGAACATGTCTCTCGCCACCGGATCGACCCCGGAGGTTGGTTCATCGAGAATGAGCATCTCCGGGCGATGGATCACCGCCACCGCCAGCGACAGGCGTTGACGGATCCCCAACGGCAGCGCGCCGGGCAACGCGTCTTCGACATCGGTCAGCGAAAAGCGCTCACTCATCTCTTGTACCCGCCCCGGGATTTCTGCTTCGGGGATATGGAACAACCGCGCGTGTAGCTCGAGGTTTTGCCGTACGGTCAGCTCGCTGTAGAGCGAAAACGCCTGCGACATATAGCCTACCCGGCGACGGGTATCGATATTCTTCGGGTCAACCGCTTGCCCAAACAGCCACGCCTCACCTTCACTTGCGGGTAGCAGCCCGGTGAGCATTTTCATGGTAGTGGATTTACCGCAGCCGTTGGAGCCGAGAAAACCGAAGATTTCCCCGCGCGGAATACGAAAGTTAACGTGGTCAACGGCCACGAACTTGCCGAAGCGCATGGTCAGATCTTTCGCCTCGATGGCAATCTCTTCCTGCTCAGCGTGATACGGCGGGATCACCACTGGCTTATGCGCCTGACGCTGGGCTTCGGGTAACAGCGCGATAAACGCCTGCTCCAGCGTGTCGGTGTTGGTTTTTTCGCGTAGCTGCTGCGCGCTCCCGGTGGCCAGCACCTCCCCGGCGTTCATCGCCACCAGCCAGTCAAAGCGCTCGGCTTCTTCCATGTAGGCGGTCGCAACCAGCACGCTCATGTTGGTCTGCCGCTGGCGAATGCTGTTAATCAGATCCCAGAACTGGGCGCGGGACAGCGGGTCGACCCCGGTGGTAGGTTCATCGAGAATTAACAGTTCCGGGTCATGGATCAACGCGCAGCACAGCCCCAGCTTTTGCTTCATCCCACCCGAGAGTTTCCCGGCCGGACGATCGCGAAACGGCGCCAGTCCGGTGCTGTTCAGCAGCTCGGTAATCCGCGCTTCACGCTCCGCTTTGTCATGGCCAAACAGCCGGGCAAAGAAATCGACGTTCTCATACACCGACAGCGTGTGGTACAGGTTTTTCCCCAGCCCCTGCGGCATCCAGGCAATGCGCGGGCAGACATCCCGGCGATGTTTAGGGTCGCGCATATCGCCGCCCAGCACCATCACGTTACCGTGTTCAATGACTCGCGCGCCGGAGATGAGCGACAGCAGGCTTGATTTTCCGACGCCATCCGGGCCAATCAGCCCCACCATACAGCGGGCGGGGATATCCAGCGTGATATTGTTCAGCGCTACCGTTTTCCCGTAATGCTGACTCACGCCGTCAAGGTGCGCCACGGGAGGAACGGGAACCAGCGCCAGATGCGTCATTGCGGCAACCTCACCATCAGGTCGTCAGGCCAGGCTCGATTTTCATCGATACGCACCCACGCCATGCCCGGCAGACCGGTTTTCACGTACTCGAGATGCTGCTGCAACAGCTCTGGCGGGATACGCGCTTTAACGCGGAACATCAGCTTCAGCCGCTCATCGCTGGTTTCGACCGTTTTCGGTGTGAACTGCGCGACGCTTGCCACAAAGCTGATGGTCGCCGGAACACGCAGATCCGGTGCGGCATCCAGCACCAGGCGCGCTTCGCCGCCAATCTTCAGTAAGCCAGCCTGTTCGGTAGGCAAGAAGAACGTCATGTAGACATCGCTGAGATCGACCATATTCAGGACGCGCCCACCCGCAGAAAGCACCTCACCCGGTTCAGCAACGCGGTACTGCACGCGACCATCGCGCGGGGCTTTTAGCTCGCTGTCATCAATATCAGCCGCAATACGACGTTCGGTGGCCTGCGCGGCTTCTACGCGGGTTTGCGCCTGAATGATGCTGGTGCGAGCGGCTTCAATTGCGGCTTTTGCCGCTGAGACCTGCGCCTTTGCGGATTCCAGCGCGGCGCGTGCGCTTTCTGCCGCAGCCCGATCGTCATCCAGTTGTTGCTCAGACACGGCCCCACGCTGGGATAGCGAACGGGAACGCACGTGGCGTTTAGAAACCGACTGCAGCTCCGCCTCGCGCTGTTTTACTACCGACTGCGCGGCGCGCATTTCACTTTGCCGCTGTTCCAGCAGCGCTCGCGCCGCCGCCACCGCGCTTTCGGCCTCTTTGATTTGCGCGATCGCTTCCAGCCGCTGCTCCTGCAGCACGCGAGTATCCATTTTCGCCAACACCTCGCCCTGACGAACGAACTGCCCTTCCGACACAAGGATTGTGTCAATTCGCCCGGCAATCTTGGTAGCAATATCCACTTCGGTGGCTTCAATTCTGCCGTTGCTGGCTGCGAACCCCTCCGGTATTCCGGCAGGACGGAGCATCCACCATGCTATCGCAGCCACCACGACCAGGGTGCCCGCCCCCCACCACATCACATGACGCTTAAACTTATCCATATTCGACCCGCCGTAATCCCTGTTATCAAACGATGCGTGTCACAAAGCCCGCTGAATAGCTATTCAGCGGGAAATTCCATCCGGGATGAGAAGGAATAAGAAACCATGGCCAGAGAGCGGACAGGCGCTAAGGCAACCTGCGCCGCGCAGGAAGTGAATGACGAAAATGCTGTGAAATCGGGTAGTAATGTTGTCATCATCAGCGTTCCTGGCCGGAAATGAAACACGCATACTCATAACTGCTGTCTATTGAATACTAACACCTGGATTCAATATGTCTATTCGGTTGTAGTTGATATGTGATTGCCAGAAATTATGCCCGGCAATCCATTCACCGGACACCTATTGTGCTTAAAAGGCTTGCTGGTAAAGCCACAACGCATCGCCTTCAGTAAGCGTCACGGGATTGTTATCCAGCAAACGAGTCTGCTGCATAGCATCGTGGGCCAACAACGTCAGGCCCGTTTCAGGAACATCTACGTCACGCAGTCTGTTTGGCGCGCCGGTTGCCGCAATAATATTCACCATCGCGGCAATAAACGACTGGGCATCGTTTTCAACGTTGCCGGTCACCTGCGCCCCGATGACGGCAGCCAGCTCGCCATAAAGAGGGGCCGCTGCTGACGCGTTAAACTGCAGCACCGGAACCAACATCAGTGCATTCGACAATCCATGTGGAATATGGTGCCGGGCGCCCAGGGGATAAGCCAACGCATGCACTGCTGCCACCGGGGAATTGGCGAAAGCCTGGCCTGCCAGCATCGCGCCCAGCAGAACATTTTCTCGCGCTTCACGGTTGTTCCCGTCACGACATGCGGCCACCAGATGGCAACTGATTAAACGTAACGCCTCGCGTGCTAATGCATCCGAGAGCGGGTTCTTTTTATGTTTGCTGGTATAGGCTTCTATCGCATGCACCATCGCATCTATCCCGGCAGCAGCGGTGTGTACCGTCGGTAACCCCAGCGTCAGTTGCGCATCCAGTAGCACCAAATCGCCATACAGCTGCGGGGAGACAATGCCCATTTTGCTGTCATCATTAGTCGTTAAAATGGAAATATTGGTAACTTCAGACCCCGTACCTGCCGTGGTGGGAATATTTACCAGCGGCAAGCGTTGACCGATAACCTTGCCAATCCCGTAAAGTTCCTGCAGGTCTTGTTCTGAGTTGATTAATACGGCCACCAACTTCGCGACATCCAGCGAGGAGCCACCGCCCAAGCCAATAACCATGTCGCAGTTGCCGTCACGCGCTACCTGTAGGGCTTCGCGAACGAGGCGTTCATGCGGATCGGGTTGCACCCGATCATAAACCGTCACCTTAAACCCTGCGTCTTGCAGGCTATGAAGTACGGGCGGTAAAACCCCTGCTTTGACCAGTCCGGAGTCGGTTACCAGCAATACGCGACGCGCGCTAAACCGCGGCGAAAGGATCTCTCCTAATCGCGCCGCTCCCGCCCATTCGACGATGATTTCCGCTACCGTCGTAAACGTAAAATCTTTCATAACATGGTTCATTGATGTATTCCTTGTGGTAAGAAAGACAGCTTTTACCTATGTGGTTCATCGGGAGGAATGTGAAAGCTTTTCACCTCTTTACGCTCCAGCAGCGGGGTGATTATCCCAACGCCAATGCGTTGAAAATGTTCCGTTTGTCGGTGAAGTTCAAGACCTTCCGCACAACGATAAGTCTCAACAATCACAAAACGATTGCCGTCTTCCGTGGAACGGAAAAACTCATAGGTGATATTTTCAGGTTCTTTACGTGTCGCCTCCGCCAGCATTCTAAGCGCATCGTTGACCTTGTCGCCCATCGCCGGTTGGGCAAAATAATGCGCAACAACAAACAACTGCGTGTTTTCCATTTTTGGCTCCCGGTGGTTTAACGTAGAAGAGTCACATCCCATAACGCACTGTCGCTGCTTGAGACGGCTATCGCGCCGTGCAACAGGGCCGTCTGAGCATGTTCCTCATTGCAGACAAACCCGGACGCAACAATCGGTGGCAACACATTACGATCGGCCTGCGAGAGCAACGGCAGCATCTGCGCGGGCATCAGTTGCACATAATCAGGTTCGCTTTGCTCCACCGCTTTCAGGCTGCGTAGCCAGGTGGAACGGTCGGTGACGAAGATTTTCTGCATGGTGACCAGCCCGCATTTTTTCGCACGCTGTACAGTTTGCAAACGTGTGGAGAGCAACCCCATAGCCCCTGTTTCAGCCACATAATCGATGCCGCCTTTATCCTGAGACAGTCCGTTACAGCTGTCGATGTTCACGATGACGTACTTTCCCGCCTTCGACAGCAGTTCGATCACCGGCTGGAGCTTGATCAGATCGATATTGGCAATAATGCAGACTTCAGCTTTGCTGGACAGCGCTGTTTTCAGTTGCTCAATGCCGTAAATCGCCATGATGATGGGATGGCGTGCCAGAAGCACGCCAAGGTTTTTTATCATGATTGACCTGCCTGATGTGATTGGAGCTCCGCGCTTAAACCCAGTTTTCCCGGGTTAAGGATATTCTGCGGATCCAGCGCTTTTTTAATATCCGCCAGAACCGAAAGCGATTCACCTAAAGAAGCCTGCATATAGGGGGAACGAAGCAGACCGACGCCATGGTGATGGCTAAGGGAGGTATTGTGTTTAATCAGCACCGCATTTGCCGCGTCCCATGCCGCACGATACCACGCCCCACGTTGCTCAACAGCCACATCGCCACGCAGCGAGAAGTAAAGGCATGCGCCGTCGACATAGGCGTGGGACTGGTGCGCTGAACCGGCCAGCGTCCCCGGCACGGCGTTAATCGCAGCCACCACGTCATCATATACCGCGCTGAGATCGCGCCAGCGCCCCACCATTTCCAGCGTGTCCGCCACCAGACCGGGGCTTTTCTTAAAGCCTTCGGCGCTTTTACCCGTCAGATACCGGGTATCCAGCCAGCGCTCAAAAATCGCCTCACCGTCAAGTTCCTTTCCACTACGCTGACAAACACGCTTACTGATAGCCAGCACCGCGTCGACCATCTCTGGCTCTCCCTCGTCCGCAATCAGCAGGACATTGGTCTCTGGCAAACCAAACTGTACCCCGCTTTCCAGGTTATCGTACAAACGAAGTGCCGCCGGATTGGCACCATGTTGTAAGATTTCGCGACATGCCTCCAGCCCACTGGCAAAACTGGAAAAACCCCAGGCGATGGCACGGCCATAATCTGGCAGGCGATGAAGCTTCAAACGCACGCGCACAATCACGCCCAGCGTGCCTTCCGAACCAATAAACATTTGCTGTAAATCCGGCCCGATAGCACTGCGTGCATAACCGCCAACGGTGATTAAGCGTCCATCGGCAAGCACCACATCCATTCCAAAAACCATATCTTCAATTTTGCCGTAGCGGGTAGAAAGCTGTCCCGCACCACGACAGGCTACCCAACCGCCCACGGTACTGATACCAAACGATGACGGCCAGTGGCCCATAGTCATACCGTGCTCTTTTTGGATCATTTGTTCGAAAACATCGCCAAACATGCCGGCTTCTACCTCAACAATCTGGCTTTGTGGATCAAAGTCAATGAATTTGTTGAGTTCGCAAACGTCGAGCACGATCCCGCCACGTAGCGGCAATGCGGCTCCGGTAACGTTACTGCGCCCGGCAGAAACCGTGACTGGAATAGCGGATTCACTGGCAAGACGCATCACGTCCTGAATTTGTTCTACGGTGGAAACTCGCACAATCACCCCTTTTGAGGTGGCGGGTGCGCCCTGGGTTTCCGCAATCATCGAACCGGCCCACCAGTCGCGGGTCCAGGTAATCACATCGGACTCCGACATCAGCACTTCATCGGCAATGACCCGCAGCCGGTCAAACGTCGCTTCGCTTATCGCAACGGGATCAACCTGCATTCCTTTCGCGCCACCGCTGCTGGTGATATCCGTTGCCCATGCGGGGCGAGTATGTGCGCCAACAGTATAATTTCCACGGTTGTAACCACGTTTAATCGCTTCTTTACTGATCATTCGGATGTCCCCATAAGCATTGATTTTTCATGTTTAATTGCGACCTGATAGCTGGCGACCTGTTTAGCCACGTGGTCAGGATGTAATTGGAGTTCTTGTTGTAGAATCTCCCCAACGCGTTCAGCGGCAGCGGCTGAGGCGTCGCGTGCCATCAGCCGTGCACGAATTCGGCGCGACAGCACATCGTCAACGGTGCTGGCGAGCTCATGGCGCACGGCATACACTACTTCCGCTTCGGTATAGGGAAGCCCTGCGACAATAGGTTTCATCAGCGAAGGGGCGGTCTGAATAATGTCACTGACAAAATGGGCTTCGGTGCCATAGCGTTCGCCCAGATGCGCAGATAGACCACCAGAGGCCAGAATGGCCTGCGGGTCATAGCCAGCTGCGCCCAGCAAATATGCAGTTTTCGTTGAGCAGGCCTTTTTACGACCCAGTATTTTGCTGGCTGCGTCGATGGTTTCTTCCGCCATATGACGTGATGTCGTTAGCTTACCGCCGACGATGGTTATCAGCCCGTCCGCTGAAACCCGAATCTCATGGTTACGCTTCATCTCAACCGTCTTTCCACCCGCCATCCCCACCAGAGGGCGGCAACCGGCGATACTTCCCACTACATCTTCCGGGCGCAGATCCGTTTTCAGCGCCGAGTTTGCCCCTTCCAGCAGAAAGTCCAGCTCAGAGCGATTACAGTGAACATCATTCAGATCGCCCTGATAGTCCTCATCCGTAGTGCCCAGATAGGAAACGTTGCCCCAGCGCGTAATGGTCGCGCGCCGACTGCGTCCGGCAACCGGGATGGTCACCGTGCAATCATTGCGAATTTTCATCCATGGGATCGCGACATGAACCCCCTTCGCCGGACGAATATTCAGTGGAGACGCCTCCCCTTTTTTCAGTCCATTCCAGTCACGCAGCCAGACGCCCGTCGCCATAATGACAACCCGCGCTTTGACCCGAATTTCTCGGGTATCGGCATACACAATGGCCCCATTGACTTTGCCGTGCAGGTCACGTGTGGTTTCAATGACTTCGGCATGGTTCGTCACCGTCGCCCCATGAAACGCTGCCGTGCGCACCAGGGCCAGCGTCAATCTGGCATCATCAACGCGGGCATCGAAATACATAAAACCGCCGGAGAGTTGCTCTTCTTTCAGCGTTGGGCAGTGCGACAGTACTTCCGCTGGAGTCAATTTTTGGTGAAGGATTCCTTCCCGCCATCCACCGGCAAGATCGTAGGTCCAGAGCAGACTTTCAAATGCCGAAGACATGCGCTTATCGAACACGCCATTCTTATCGAGAACAGGAAATAAAAAGGGAAGCCGCTGCACCAGATGACGAGCATTCCGGCGCATGCGCTGGCGCTCTAGCAAAGAGTGGCGCACCAGCCCCAGGTTCCCCTGCTCGATATAACGCAGACCGCCGTGCACCATTTTTGATGACTTGGATGATGTCCCCGAGGCGAAATCACTTTTCTCAATCAGCGCGACCCGATAGCCACGCAGGCTGGCATCCAGCGCCGCATAAGCACCCGTCACGCCGCCGCCTACAATCAGAATGTCGTAGGTTTCGCTTTCCAGTCGGTCCAGTTGCTCAGGTCGCTGCAGACGCAGCGGCTCTGCGCCGTACATTTCACTGCGTGTTTTGTTGGGCTTTCGCGAAGGGAAAAACTTCATGAGTGGGTATGCTCCTGATTGGCTGAAGTGAGGCTGCTGGCGGTATCCATTTCGAGCGCAATACGCATCTCCCAGCGGTTTATTTTTTGTTCGCGAAGGTCATGATTGATTTTGGGTTCAAACAGACGCGCTGTTTTCAGCGTGGCGCAGGCCTCGGGCAACGAGTTCCACAGCAGCCCATCGGCCCCTGCCAGAAACGCCGCACCGCGTAAGCTAGCCCGTGCTGTTTCTGTCATCCGCCGAACGGGGATCCCGCTAATATCAGCCTGAATTTGCAATAACGTATCGCTATTGGACAACCCGCCCCCGACCATCAGTTCTTGTGTGGGAATACCGGTTGCCGCTTCATTCGCGCGAATACAGGCTGCGACTGAATGCGCAATACCTTCCAGAATGGCGTAAGCCACCTGCGGGCGCGTGGTCGAGATTGAAATACCATTAAGGGAGGCGCGGGCCTGTGGTTGCAAATGAGGTACACGCAATCCCGTCAATGCAGGAATAAAACTCACGTCGCCAGAATCAGTGGCCTGCGCGGCCAGTTCGCTAATTTGTTCGGGTGAGTCAAACCAGCGCAGCTTTTCGCACACCCAGTTCAGGGCCGAACCAGTAGTCGGAACGAATGTTTCTACAGAGAAGTGTGAACGTCCTTTTTGGCGGCGCGCCGTCATCGTGAGCGTGCTTTCACAGCTCTTTTTCAGTGTCGGCACCGTCGGCCCCATCATTAAATCGACGAAGCTGCCGGTCCCATGCATACAAAAAGCCTGCCCACGTTTAGTGCAGCCAAGCCCGATAGCCCCCGCAAACTGATCTCCGGCACAGGCCCGGATCGGGACGCTAATACCGAGGATATCTTCACGCGTGGTGCCAAAGTCATCGGCATCATCATGTAATTCAGGCAGCAATGACGTCGGGAAATTCAAAGTCTGCAGCCAAGGCAGATGATACTGATGCTCGTTGAGGCAATACGCCCCGGCAGAGGTGGCATTAGTGGGGGTAGTGACACATTTTTTTTCTTGCGCCAGATGCCAGAGCAACCAGCTGTCAACGGTGCCAAACACCAGCGTTCCAGCCTGGTACGCTTTGTTCACTGCCGGTGTGTTGGCGATATGGTATGACGCCCAAAGGTAAGGAGAGCGTATCCCAACCGGCCGACCAATAAGCGGTAGCAGCTTTTCATCCCATTCAGGGGCAAGTTGCGCCAGTTCATCCGTAAAACGTGCATCCTGCCAAACCATCGCTGGTACCAGCGCCTTGCCAGTGCCTACATCCCAGAGCACCGCCGTTGAACGTTGCGTAGCAATTGCCAGCGCCACAATGCGCATCTTGCTACGCTGCGCGTTGGCAATCGCTGTGCGACATACCGCAATAGTGGCTTGTAATATTTCATCAGCATCTTGTTCGACGACGCCATGACGCTGGCTGCTGACCTGAAGCGGCTGGTATTCAAGGCAGTAGACTTGGCTATTTCGCGCCACCACTGCTGCGCGCGTACCGGATGTCCCTTCGTCTATCGCCAGAATGACATCTTCATACTCAATCATTTAGTGCTCCTGTTTGACTCCGGGGCCATCGACTCTGGATAAGGCGAATGTGATGGTGCGAACTGAGGGGCGCCAGGCTCGTTATCCGGCTGGATGGTAGTGCGAGTGGGATCCCACGGGATCGCAAAACAGACGATGCTCGCAAATAGCGGAACGGCGGACATGATCAGAAAAGTCGTTTGCAGGCCGTACAAATCGCGGAAAACGGGAAAAATAAACAACCCAAGCGCTGCACCGATTGCGCCAAGCGCCCCCACCACACCGTTGGCACCCGCCCGCAGTTCACTGCGAAAAGAGAGTGATGAAAGGCTTTTCCCGTTTGCGCCAGGCCCGCCAGAGTGGCAAAGAATAAACAGCGCGGGGACCAGCAAAGAGGCCCACAGCGGCATACTGTCGCTGAACAATCCCAACGTGAGCAGTACGAGAAAAGCCACGGCAAAACCGATCGCCGACGAACGGCGCAGGCCCAGGCTGCGACCTATTACGGGCGACAGGAATCCCCCTACGATACCAAAAATGTTAAAAAATAGTGAACATATGGTTGCATATACAAAGTTTTTACCGAACATCGCGGCGCTAATAACCGGCAAATACCAGCCGACACCAAAATATTGTATTGACTGGCAAATCTGAACCGTAGAAGCCAGAATCGTGCGCGGTAAATAAACGCCACGAAATATTAAAAGTACATTTTTCACACCTTTTTCCGCTTGCCCAATGACAGGTTTTTGCTCTGCTTTTGGTGCCAGAATAAAATCATCACCGTATATTTTATTCATAGCAGTCACGGCTTCAGGAAGACGTGACTTTCTCGCCAGCCATACCGGACTTTCAACTAAATAACGAAACTGGAAAAAGAGGACAATCAGTCCGCATAACGCCGTCACAGCAATAGAATAACGCCAGATAGCATCCCCAACATCCCAGGAATAAAACATCAACGCCAATACCAGATTTAAACAAACTGCGACATACCAGACCCCTTGCCAGGTGTTTAAACGGCTTTTTAGTTTCACTGGGGTGAACTCCGCCAGCATCGCCATGGCCACGGCAAAATCCATCCCGTAAGAGACGCCAACAAAGAAGCGGCCTATGATAATGGTGCTGAAACTGGAGGACGACATCACCAGCAACGCACCAATCACCGCCATTATTTTGGCAATAATCAGCGGCGGAACTCGACCCCAGCGATCGGCGATCCAGCCGCCAATGGGGTTAAATAATATGGCAACCCACGATGAAAATGAGGTCAGCAACGCAACTTCGGTCGCGCTCAAATTTAAATTACGGGTCATTGGATTTAATCCAGCGCTGAGAGCTGAATTTGAAAAAGCGTCAAGAAATAGGCCACCTAGCGCTAACCACCAAATAACACCGGCTCTGCCATTTATTTTTCTGTGAGAGTCGATGCAATTAATAACATCATCAACGCCACGGATTTTTATCGGATTTGAGAATGAGCATGCGGACATGGCTTTCCCCTTCATAATATTCGGAAGAAGGTCGCCATTAGCTAAAAAAATGCAATAAGAGACCATCTTAATTTCACAGATAGTCTCTTATCTAAAATCTGTATTTTTCCACTCTAGAAGGTAACGGAAAGCGTGTCAAAGCGACTTTTTAGACTGGCTTTAATTTTGTGATATGTAGCACAATTGTTAACAACCCATTACATAGAAAAAGCTTCACGGCGGCATTTGCCGCTCATGCCAGCATGTCTCTTTACTGTGGCAGGACGTTCTATCTGCGCGAACGCCAGACGTAGGTTGAACATACGTAGATTTCTCGACCCATCATTAATGCAAAGCCCGCAATTAATAGACGCTGAAGGTACGATTAGTTTTATCTCAAATTAGCAGAATACAAATAAAATCATTTAAATTCATTTAATTACGATTAAAAATCTTCTCTTATCATTATTTACCAAGTTAATTTTTCGTTATGTTGATCACATTCACATCAAAATGGTAGTGATCTTAAAATAGGTTTTAAATATTGTGGTCAGGCCGCTAGACCACAATAAGAGGATATATCATGAAAAGAAAAACAATGGGATGGCTTATCGTTTTTCTTCTATTTATAGTTTACATGCTTAACTATATGGATCGTTCAGCATTGTCGATCACCGCTCCACTCATTGAAAAGGAATTAGGATTCAATGCTGCTGAGATGGGTATGATTTTCAGCGCATTTTTTGTTGGCTACGCACTGTTTAACTTTATCGGTGGCTGGGCCAGCGACAAGTTTGGCCCCAAAACTGTATTTCTGGTCGCCGCATTACTTTGGTCAGTATTTTGTGGGATGACCAGTTTAGTTACCGGCTTATGGACCATGCTGGCCGTGCGAGTATTATTCGGCATGGCCGAAGGACCGGTCAGTGCGGCTGGAAATAAAATCATCAATAACTGGATTTCTCGCAAAGAATCTGCCACTGCGATTGGTATTTTTAGCGCAGGTTCGCCATTAGGTGGTGCAATTTCTGGTCCAGTAGTTGGCCTGCTGGCACTTTCATTAGGCTGGCGTCCGGCTTTCGGGATTATTTTTCTGTTTGGTTTAGCCTGGGTTATTCTCTGGTACTTCATTGCCAGTGATAAACCCTCCAAAAGTAAACAACTTGCCCCGGAAGAGCGTGTCGATTTTGAAAACCATGACGATATTATTTTAGCGGATGACGGTAAAGCTATGCCTTCTCTTGGCTACTACATGAAACAGCCAATGGTGTGGGCAACGACGCTGGCCTTCTTTAGCTATAACTACATACTCTTTTTCTTCCTGACCTGGTTTCCAAGCTACCTGAATCACTCATTACATCTTGATATTAAAGAAATTAGTATTGCAACCGTGATCCCATGGGTGATTGGCGCAATCGGCATGGTGTTGGGTGGCGTATGCTCTGATTTTATCTATCGCGTTACAGGAAATGCCCTGCTTTCTCGACGCCTTATTCTCGGCGTGTGTCTGGCTGGGGCGGCGATTTGCGTTGGCGTTTCAGGCACGGTAACCACCATCGGCAGCGCCGTTGGTCTTATGTCAGTCTCGCTGTTCCTGCTTTATCTGACCGGGCCAATTTATTGGGCGGTTATTCAGGATGTGGTGCATAAAGATAAAGTTGGTAGCGTTGGTGGGGCCATGCATGGGCTGGCGAATATCTCCGGGATTATTGGCCCACTGGTCACCGGATTCATCGTTCAGTTCAGCGGTAAATATGATTACGCATTCTATCTGGCTGGTGCTATTGCGATTGTTTCCAGCTGCCTGGTATTCGTATTTGTCAAAAATAAAGGATTAAAAGAAAATGAAAATCAAAGCTGTTTACATCAATAAACCTGGTGAAATTGAAACCCGCTGGGTTGATTACCCTGAAAAGAAAGATAACGAAGTTCTAATAAAAGTCGATGCAGCCGGAATCTGTGGTTCTGATATTGGTGCATTTCGTGGGACTAACCCGTTAGTAACCTACCCACGTATTATTGGACACGAAATTACTGGTATTGTAATTAAAGAAGGCAATGGTATGCCGGCCAATATTAAAGAAGGAGATCGTGTAATTGTCGACCCTTATATCTATTGTGGTCACTGTTACCCCTGCTCGGTAGGCAGAACAAATTGTTGTGAAAATCTAAAAGTAATTGGCGTGCATATTGATGGCGCAATGCAGGAGGTAGTTGCTCACCCCGCGCATTTGATTCACAAAATCCCTGATGACGTTGCCTCCGAGATGGCACCGCTGGCGGAACCGCTGACCATTGCGCTGCATGCGCTACATCGGGCCAAACTCACCGCAGGGGAGCACATCGCCATCATAGGCGCGGGTGCGATAGGTCTGATGGCGGCACTGAGCGCATTACGCTATGGCGCGACGCCTATTCTGATCGATATCGTGGAAGAGAGACTCCAGTATGCCAAATCACTGGGCGTCCCGTACGTTATCAATCCGTCAAATACACAGGTTGTTGACGCGATCAAAGACATTACGCAGGGAACGATGGCCCAAGTCGTGGTAGAAGCCTCTGGCGCCAACAGCGCGATTCGCGAAACGCTGGATATGGCCTCTTTTGCTGGTCGTATTGCCTTCACTGGCTGGCCAAAACAGGAAACATCATTACCCACCAACCTGATCACGTTTAAGGAACTGGATCTTCGCGGATCCCGCACCAGCGCAGGTGAGTTTGAAGAAGCACTACAGATGCTGGCAACGCTAAACATCAATCCTGCAGATGTTGTTAGCAAAGTGGTGAGTATTGATGAGGTTCCTGCCGCCGTGAAAGAACTCGATCAATATCCGGAACGCTATCTGAAGATCAATGCGACCTTTCATTAATTTTCGCAGGAGATAAAACAATGGAACAAACCTGGCGTTGGTATGGCCCGAACGATCCCGTGTCGTTGTCCGATGTTCGTCAAGCCGGAGCCACCGGCATAGTGACAGCGCTTCATCATATTCCTAACGGTGAAGTCTGGTCCGTAGAAGAAATTCTTAAGCGCAAAGAGATCGTAGAGAAAGCTGGTCTGGTCTGGTCGGTTGTGGAAAGCGTGCCGATTCATGAAGACATCAAGACCCACACAGGGCAGTACGATTTATGGATTAGAAATTATCAGCAGACGCTGCGTAATCTTGCCCAGTGCGGCATCTATACCGTGTGCTACAACTTCATGCCGGTTCTGGACTGGACCCGAACAGACCTGGAATATGAGTTGCCCGATGGCTCAAAAGCCCTGCGCTTTGACCAAATTGAGTTTGCCGCCTTTGAGTTGCATATTCTCAAACGTCCAGGGGCTGAGGCGGATTACACCACGGAAGAGGTAGCTCAGGCGAGTAAGCGCTTCGCCACCATGAGCGAAGAGGACAAAGCGCGACTGACACGAAATATTATTGCAGGTCTGCCTGGCGCTGAAGAAGGTTATACGCTGGACCAATTCCGTAACCACCTGGCGACTTATAAAAATATAGACAAAGCGGCCCTGCGCGAGCACTTTGCCTTTTTCCTGCGGGCTATCATCCCGGTTGCAGAAGAGGTTGGCGTACGTATGGCCGTTCACCCGGACGATCCACCACGCCCAATTCTTGGTCTGCCGCGTATTGTCTCCACCGTTGAAGATATGCAGTGGATGGTGGAAACCGTCAACAATATGGCGAATGGCTTCACAATGTGTACTGGCTCTTATGGCGTGCGTGCAGACAACGATCTGGTTGATATGATTAAACAGTTCGGTCCGCGGATTTACTTTACGCATCTGCGTTCTACGCAACGAGAAGATAATCCCAAGACTTTCCATGAAGCGGCGCATCTTTCCGGCGATGTCGATATGTACAACGTGGTGAAAGCGATAGTCGAAGAAGAACAGCGGCGTAAAGATGAAGGTAACGCCGTATTGATCCCCATGCGACCAGACCATGGCCATCAGATGCTTGATGATCTGAAAAAGAAAACCAACCCAGGTTATTCCGCTATTGGCCGTCTGAAAGGTCTGGCTGAAGTACGTGGTGTTGAGCTGGCTATCCGACGTGCCTTCTTCAGTCAGTAATATTGTTACCGCATGGTGTCCCCACCATGCGGTTTTTACATTCAGTCAGGACCGGTCTTTGATAGCGCATCATCAAAGAAGATCATCAATGACAGGAGGTTGTCATGGAACAAAATCTCGCCAGCGCTCAGATTTCCACCCCACGCCCGCGTTGGGATCGCTCACGCCTGGTTTCACGCATAGTACATCTTGGCTGCGGGGCCTTTCACCGCGCCCATCAGGCGCTTTATACCCATCATCTGCTGGAAAGCAGCGACAGCGACTGGGGTATCTGTGAGGTCAACCTGATGCCCGGAAACGATGCAACACTGATTCAAAACCTGCGGGCGCAGGATCTGCTTTACACTGTTGCCGAGCGTGGAGCACAAAGTACAGAACTTAAAATCATTGGCTCGATGAACGAAGCGCTGCATCCAGAATTTGACGGCAGTAATGCAATTATCCGCGCAATGGCGCGCCCAGAAACTGCCATTGTTTCACTGACAATTACCGAGAAAGGTTATTGTACTGACCCCGCCAGCGGCGTGCTGGATCTGAATCACCCGTTTATCCAGCATGACGTTGCAAATCCACAGTCACCAAAATCGGCGATTGGCTATATTGTCGAAGCTCTGGCATTGCGTCGCGAACAGGGATTAAAGGCCTTTACCGTATTGTCTTGCGACAACGTACGAGAAAACGGTCATGTCGCGAAAGCCGCTGTCCTGGGGCTGGCAACAACACGCGACCCGCGACTGGCCGAATGGATAGCGGCACATGTAACGTTTCCTTGTACGATGGTGGATCGCATTGTTCCGGCAGCAACGGATGAGACCTTAGCGCACATCGCCGGGCAGCTTGGCGTTTACGATCCCTGTGCCATTGCCTGCGAGCCGTTCCGCCAGTGGGTTATCGAAGATGACTTTGTTAATGGTCGTCCGGACTGGGATCGGGTTGGCGCACAGTTTGTGCAAGATGTGGTGCCGTTTGAAATGATGAAGCTGCGCATGCTTAACGGCAGTCACTCTTTCCTCGCATATCTTGGCTATCTTGGCGGTTATGAAACCATTGCCGATACAATGACTAATCCGGCATATCGCGATGCTGCGCTGACGTTGATGCTTGATGAACAAAGCCCGACGCTGTCAATGCCTGAAGGTACAGACCTTGCGGGTTATGCGGAATTGCTGATCGCACGCTTTACTAATCCATCACTGAAGCACCGAACCTGGCAAATCGCAATGGACGGCAGCCAGAAATTACCTCAGCGTTTGCTGGATCCCATTCGGCTACATCTTGCACAAGGAGACAATTACCGTCACCTGGCTTTGGGAGTTGCAGGCTGGATGCGCTACGTCAGTGGTATAGATGAAAAAGGCGATTCATTCGAAGTGGTCGACCCTATGGCGGCACAGTTTCGGGCTATTTATCAAAAATATAAATCATCAGGGGAGCGTGTCCGGGCACTACTGGCAATCGACACCATTTTTGGGCAGGATCTCCGCGAGAACACCGACTTTATTGAGCATGTAACCGCTGCCTGTCAGCAATTGCACAGCATAGGCGCACGTGCAGCGGTAGCTGGTCTGAGTCATTAACGCTTTTTTTAAAGACCCACGATCTGCCTGACATAAGCCAGATGTTCCAGCGATTTTTGATAAGCACCGTCAACATCAGCCTGGCGAATTGCATCCACAATTGCTTTATGTTGCTTATTCATGCTGGTTAACACATCCCGATTGCCGGAGCGTTCATCCAGTCCGGCATACGGGATGTTGACACGTTGCTCCCACAACATACGCGACATATCGAGCAAGACGCGGTTCTGACTGGCTTCAGATACCGTTAAATGGAATTGCTTATCGAGAGAGTAAAAGCCATGAACATTATTTTCACTAATGGCTTTTTCCATGCTGAGGTGCAGTAGTTCAAGCTGGCTAATAAGCTCATCTTTGCCTGCTTCTGCAGCGAGACGCGCGCAATGGCTGTCAACCAACTCACGCGAGTAGAGTATTTCTTCAACTGTATAATCGCTGGCAGAATGCTTTTTATCAGCAACAATTACACCATTACCGGACTGGATGGTGATCCATCCTGAGATCTCAAGCACAATCAATGCTTCTCTGAGCGATGCCCGACTCACGCCAAGTTGCTTCGCCAGTTCACGTTCAGGAGGCAAGAAGCTTCCCGGTGGAAAAATACTGTCGTTGATGAGCTTAATGATGAGATTGGCTATCTTTTGATAGAGCCGCTCCTGTTTTACCTCAGGAATAACCATGTGCATTCCGTTCCCTTCTGTGTACGATTTTTAACTGATTTATCATATCATTCCCGGAGTTAAGAAACGCATGCCTGAGTCAGTTCCTTGTATCAGAGGTAACAATTTTAATCACCAGAGACCAAATCCTGCGCGCATGCCCAGGCGCTCGACCACGCCCACTGGAAGTTATAGCCGCCCAGCCAGCCGGTGACGTCCATGACTTCGCCGATAAAGTAGAGTCCCGGCACTTTGCGCGCTTCCATCGTGCGCGATGACAGCTCGTTGGTATCGACGCCGCCCAACGTGACTTCAGCGGTACGATACCCTTCCGTACCGTTCGGCTGCACCCGCCACTCGGTCAGCGTCTCAACCAGCGTTTGCTGATCGCGCACATTAAGCTGCTTCAGCGAGACATCCGGGATTTGCCCTAACTGCTGTAAGCATTCCACCAGACGCTTTGGCAACTGCATTGCCAGGGTGTTCTTTAAGCTTTGATTAGGGTGTGCGCTACGTTGGTCATCGAGGAAGCTCACGAGGTCAACATCCGGCAACAAATTAATGCTGACAAATTCACCTGGCTGCCAAAAACTGGAAATTTGCAGCACGGCCGGACCAGAAAGCCCGCGGTGCGTAAAGAGCAGGTTTTCACGAAATACGGTGCCGTCCTCGGCGGTGATAACGGAAGAAACGGATACGCCAGAGAGCACCTGAAGCTGCTCCAGTAGCGGCTTATGTAAGGTGAAAGGCACCAGACCTGCGCGCGTAGGCAAAACGTTCAGGCCGAACTGTTCCGCAATTTTATAACCAAACGGCGTCGCGCCCAGACCCGGCATAGAGAGACCACCGGAGGCAATAACCAGCTTTTTCGTGCCGACACTCATCCCATTCAATTCCAGGATAAAATCGTCACCATCTCGCTCAACGCTCAGGATTTCGCTACGTAACCGCATAGTTACGTTACCTTTTTCACACTCATCCACCAGCATATCGACAATTTGCTGGGCGGAATCATCGCAGAAAAGCTGGCCTAGCGTTTTTTCATGCCAGGCAATACCGTGCTTACCCACCAGATCGATAAAATCCCACTGTGTATAACGCGCCAGCGCCGATTTGCAAAAATGCGGGTTTTGGCTCAAATACGCAGCCGGCTCGACATAAAGGTTGGTAAAGTTGCAGCGGCCCCCGCCAGACATGAGAATCTTGCGCCCGGGCTTTTTACCATTATCAATTAGCAGTACGCGACTACCTGCTTGTCCTGCCTGCGCGGCACAAAACATACCCGCTGCGCCAGCGCCTATAATAACGGTATCAAACCTTTCCACGTTGCGATCCTCTCTAAAAAGCGGGAGTGAATTGTAAAGATTCCTCAGTGGTCGCACCAGCACCAAACTACCGATAAAGGGTATTTATCTGAAATATATAGGATAATTCTTTAGTGGTGTAAAACAAAGCAGGAGACAAATCAAAAAAACTCTATATTTCACTTTGCCCGCGCCGCCAAAGTCACTGATAATGCGCCGCGTTCATGTCCTCAAAATGGCGTAACGTCCTATGCTACATTTGTTTGCTGGCCTGGATTTACATACCGGGCTTTTACTATTGCTTGCTCTGGCTTTCGTGCTGTTCTACGAAGCAATTAATGGCTTCCATGATACAGCCAATGCTGTCGCAACTGTGATCTATACCCGTGCAATGCGTTCGCAATTGGCGGTGGTCATGGCTGCGGTGTTCAACTTCTTTGGTGTTTTGCTGGGTGGTCTCAGCGTGGCGTATGCCATCGTGCATATGTTACCAACGGATCTGCTGCTTAATATGGGATCGTCACATGGCCTCGCCATGGTGTTCTCCATGTTGCTGGCGGCAATTATCTGGAACCTGGGTACCTGGTACTTTGGTCTGCCTGCATCCAGCTCCCACACGCTGATTGGCGCCATTATCGGTATTGGTTTAACCAATGCGCTGATGAACGGCACCTCGGTGGTGGATGCACTTAACATCCCGAAAGTTATCGGTATTTTTGCCTCGCTTATCATCTCACCTATTGTCGGTCTGGTGGTTGCAGGTGGTCTTATTTTCATTCTGCGTCGCTACTGGAGCGGTACGAAAAAACGTGCCCGTATCCACCTGACGCCGGCAGAACGTGAAAAGAAAGACGGAAAGAAAAAGCCGCCGTTCTGGACGCGTATTGCACTGATCCTCTCCGCTATCGGCGTGGCGTTCTCCCACGGCGCGAACGATGGTCAGAAAGGCATTGGTCTGGTGATGCTAGTGCTGATTGGCGTAGCGCCAGCAGGTTTCGTGGTGAATATGAATGCTTCCGGTTACGAAATTACCCGTACCCGTGATGCAATCAATAACGTCGAAGTCTTCTTCCAGCAGCGCCCTGACCTGCTTAAACAGGCCACAGGCGTAGACCAGCTGATTCCGTCCCCGACGGACGCGGCACCAGCGACGCCGACCGAGTTCCATTGCCACCCGGCGAATACCATCAACGCGCTGGAACGTGCGAAAGGTATGCTGGCGAATCTGGAAACCTACGACAAGTTAAGCGTCGAACAGCGTGGTCAGTTGCGCCGTATTATGCTGTGCATCTCTGATACCACCGATAAAGTGGTTAAGCTGCCTGGCGTAAGCGCTGACGATCAGCGTCTGCTGAAGAAACTGAAATCTGACATGCTGAGCACCATTGAGTACGCGCCTATCTGGATCATTATGGCCGTCGCACTGGCGCTGGGTATTGGTACGATGATTGGCTGGCGTCGCGTGGCAACCACTATCGGTGAGAAAATCGGTAAGAAAGGCATGACCTATGCCCAGGGGATGTCGGCGCAGATGACCGCCGCAGTCTCTATCGGTCTTGCCAGCTACACCGGTATGCCCGTTTCCACCACACACGTTCTCTCCTCTTCCGTTGCGGGAACGATGGTTGTTGATGGCGGCGGTTTGCAGCGTAAAACGGTGACCAGCATTCTGATGGCCTGGGTCTTCACCCTGCCAGCAGCAATTCTTCTTTCCGGCGGGCTGTACTGGCTCTCCCTGAAGCTTATCTAAGCGAATGCGCGGTAAAAAAGCGGGTCAGGAAACTGGCCCGCTTTTTTTGTATCTGTCGTTGGAATCAGTGCCAGATAATCAGCGCAACCATGCTGATTAGCACCAGGCCGCATAGCGCGCTGGTGAGAATGAACTGACCGCGAACCCGCTCACAGCGGCGAATAAATTCATCATCATGATGATCGCGGTAACGCTGAGCGTAGATATACCACACCAGACGCATCTGCTTGTTCGGTTGCCCATGCGAGGTAAAAAAGCCCCCTCCATCTACATACTGGTAAAGCAATGGATCGCAACCACGAAGTACTACTAGCAGTGCGCGTAGCGAAGAAAAATAGCGCGCCATATTAACAATGCAAACGACACATAAAGCCCAGAACAATGCAATGGTGCTTATCATACCCCCTCCCCGGCGACCCGCCCACGGAACTCCTTTCCGGGACTACCGCTCCCCGATACCCTGCCAAACCATTCAGTGAAGAGTACTGAAGAAACCGTTCGTATTAGTATCACGCATTCGAACGCCCCTCTAGATAGTGTAGGAGATTAGTTAATTTTTTTGCCAGAAGGTTAATCGCTATCAATGCAATTAACTAAAAAATTTGTTTAACTGCTTGGCAAGCAAGGCGGATTGACGGATTATTCTGGTCGCTATAATGTAAGGATAGTCCTTATATGGTACGTTTTTACGACTGGGCTAGCCCCGCGCACAAGGTTCGCAGGACGCGGATGACGCGGCGGCAGAGAAACGCCAGCAGGCTAGTCATCGACAACTTATGGAAGGAGTAACACTATGGCTTATAAACACATTCTTATCGCGGTTGATCTTTCTCCGGAAAGCAAAGTTCTGGTTGAAAAAGCGGTCTCTATGGCGCGGCCTTACAATGCTAAAGTTTCCCTTATCCACGTTGACGTAAACTATTCCGACCTGTACACCGGCCTTATCGACGTGAATCTGGGCGACATGCAGAAACGCATTTCTGAAGAAACCCACCACGCGTTAACCGAGCTGTCCACCAACGCAGGCTACCCAATCACCGAAACCCTGAGCGGTAGCGGCGACCTGGGTCAGGTTCTGGTTGATGCCATCAAAAAATACGACATGGATCTGGTCGTTTGTGGTCACCACCAGGATTTCTGGAGCAAACTGATGTCCTCCGCGCGCCAACTGATCAACACCGTCCACGTCGACATGTTGATTGTTCCGCTGCGTGACGACGAAGAAGCATAAAATGCTTGCCGCCGGGATATAGCCCGGCCTGCTGCAAGTAGTTAAGCCTGTAAACGCCCGCCTGTGCGGGCGTTTTTGTTTTTATCATTCGGACACAATTAGTACATCAATCCAACAAACAAATCATAATTAGTGTGATCAACTAATTGGATCGAAAACCATCTCTATAATACTCTACTCTCGCGGCCAATAGCCGCAGTCTATAACAAAATAAGACTTTTTCGGCGCGTTTAAGCATACGCGTTCATACTTTTCGGGATGGCTTTGAAAGGCGATGGAATATGAATAAAACTGCACCTACGGGCTTGCTGCAGCAACCTCGTCCGTTCTTCATGATCTTCTTTGTAGAATTATGGGAACGATTTGGCTATTACGGCGTTCAGGGCATCCTGGCGGTATTCTTTGTTAAGCAGCTAGGATTTTCACAGGAACAGGCATTTGTCACCTTTGGTGCCTTTGCTGCGCTGGTCTACGGCCTGATCTCGATCGGCGGCTACGTCGGCGACCACCTGTTAGGCACTAAGCGCACGCTGGTTCTCGGTGCCATTGTGCTGGCAATCGGCTACTTCATGACCGGGATGTCGCTGCTCAAGCCCGATCTGATCTTTATTGCTTTGGGTACCATTGCCGTCGGTAACGGGCTGTTTAAAGCCAACCCGGCAAGCCTGTTGTCAAAATGCTATCCACCAAAAGACGCCCGTCTGGACGGTGCTTTCACCCTGTTTTATATGTCGATTAACATCGGTTCGTTGCTGTCGCTGTCGCTGGCGCCGGTGATTGCCGATAAGTTTGGCTACGCGGTGACCTACAACCTGTGCGGGGCCGGGCTTATCGTCGCGCTGCTGGTCTACTTTGCCTGCCGTGGGATGGTAAAAAATATCGGTTCTGAGCCAGACCATAAGCCGCTGAATTTCCGTAATCTGCTGTACGTGCTGGCCGGTACGGTAGTGATGGTATTTATCTGCGCCTGGCTGATGCACAACGTGCAGATTGCCAACCTGGTGTTGATCGTCTTGTCGCTTGCCGTGACTATCATCTTCTTCCGTCAGGCATTCAAACTGGATAAAACCGGGCGCAACAAGATGTTCGTGGCCTTCATCCTGATGCTGGAAGCGGTTGTGTTCTACGTGCTGTACGCGCAGATGCCGACATCGCTGAACTTCTTTGCTATCAATAACGTGCACCATGAAATTCTCGGTTTCGCCATTAACCCAGTGAGCTTCCAGGCGCTGAACCCGTTCTGGGTGGTGCTGGCAAGTCCGGTACTGGCCGCGATCTATACCCGTCTGGGAAACAAAGGCAAAGACCTGACTATGCCGATGAAATTTACGCTCGGTATGTTCCTGTGCTCGTTGGGCTTCCTGACGGCAGCCGCTGCCGGGATGTGGTTTGCGGATGCGCAGGGGCTGACGTCGCCGTGGTTTATCGTGCTGGTATATCTGTTCCAGAGCCTGGGTGAACTGCTGATTAGTGCCCTGGGACTGGCGATGGTCGCCGCTCTCGTGCCGCAGCACCTGATGGGCTTTATTCTCGGGATGTGGTTCCTGACGCAAGCCGCCGCCTTCCTGATGGGCGGGTATGTCGCCACGTTTACTGCCGTACCGGAGAACATCACCGACCCGCTGCAAACGCTGCCTATCTACACCAACGTCTTCAGCAAGATAGGCCTGGTCACCCTGGCTGTCACGGTGGTGATGGCGATTATGGTGCCCTGGCTGAACCGAATGATTAATACGCCAGATAGCAGTAAATAAGCTTTTTTTAACATTAACCGCGAGTCACATCGCGGTTTTTTTTTGCCTTTTAAGTCCTGCATTGTAAGAGCGTAGTTTATACAAACAGGTCATCATGAATGGACATGACCATGAACGATATTGCGTTGATTAAGACTTCAGTTTTATCACGCCAGCGGAAAACGCTTCTCACCGAGGATGAGCACCGGGCATTTTCAATCGCTACCCTTTGCGCGCGTTAATCCACTCCTGAACTTCGACCACAAAAGTGTCCGGCGCTTTGCGGTACATTTTGCGCGCCAAATCCAGAATCGTATGCTGACTGAGCGCTTCTTCCATTCGCTGCTGAGCCATATCCATTACCGAGCGCACACCACAAATGCCTTCACAGGCCCACTCCGGCGGATGCTCCTCAAATACCGCCAGCCGCTGGCGAATTTCACGACACTCAAAGATGCGCTTATCGCCATCAATGGCATTCACCACGTCCAGCACCGTAATGTGTTCAGCAGGTTTAGCCAACTGGAAACCGCCGCCCTTTCCCTCAATGCTGCGCACCAGGCCCGCTTTCGACAAACGGGTGAAAATTTTCGCCAGGTAGTCGTACGGCACGCTTTGCAGCTCGGCAATTTCCCGCACGCTCATATCCCGCGCGTCGCCCTTGCTGTCGACCATACACATCAGGCTATGAATGCCGTACTCAACCCCGGAACTGTAAAATGCCATTCTCTTATCTCAGCCAAAATGAATCTGAGTTAATTGTAGCTTTTTCGTCTCATTCATTCCAGACAGCAGCACAACCCATATTTATATAAAAACTTTAATCATATATTTATCAAATAGATAATCAAACACCCTACGACATCAGGACAAAAAGGATCCTGATCGCATTGCAATTCTTAACTACGACAAATAAAATCCGAGTAAATTATTCGTAGTCACCAGAGAGAACCCCCCAATGCGTAAACGAATTCTGATCGTGGGCGCCGGCTTTGCCGGTATGTGGGCAGCATTAAGCGCCGCACGACTGGCGGATAAACATCAGCAGGCCATTGATATTACAGTAATTGCACCACAGCCAGAGCTGCGTGTCCGCCCACGCTTTTATGAACGCGCCGTACAAACCCTGGTCGCCCCGCTGCAACCCTTGTTTGACGTTACCGGCGTCAACTTCCTGCAAGGTCACGTCGAGCAGATCATCCCGGACTCTAAAGAGGTGAGCTGGAAAGATGCCAACGGAGAAATTCATCTGCGCCGCTACGACCGCCTGGTACTCGCCAGCGGGAGTCACGTTAACCGCGACGCCGTTGTCGGTGCAGCCGAGCATGCGTTTGACCTCGACCAGCTCGAGAGCGCCACCGCACTGGAGCAGCACATTACAGACCTGGCATTACAGCCGGAAAGTGAGGCTCGCAATACGGTGGTGGTCTGTGGCGGCGGCTTTACCGGGATTGAGATGGCGCTGGAATTACCTGGTCGTCTGCGTGAGATTCTGGGTGCCGATGCTAAGACCAGAGTGGTCGTAGTTGAACGCGGTGCTCAGCCTGCCGGGCGCTGGAGCCAGGAATTACGCGACGTGATAATCGAAGCCTCCGCTGAACTGGGCATCGAATGGTTGGTAAATGCAGAAGTAGAAAGCGTGGATGCCGGGGGCGTAACGCTGAAAGATGGGCAGGTTATTGCCTCTCAAACAGTTATCTGGACCGTCGGCGTGCAGGCCAATAGCCTGACAGCACAGATTAACGCCCCGCGCGATCGACAGGGCCGCCTGCATGTGAATGCCAATCTGCAGGTCGTGGGTCATGATGATATCTACGCCACTGGCGATGTGGCCTACGCCGCCACCGATGACAAAGGCAACCATGCGTTAATGACCTGCCAGCACGCTATTTTGTTGGGTAAATTTGCCGGTAATAACGCCGCTGCAAGCCTGCTGGGTGTAGAACCTTCACCGTACCGTCAGGAGATGTACGTCACCTGTCTGGATCTCGGCGCGTGGGGCGCGGTGTATACCGAAGGATGGGATCAGCAGGTCAAACTCACTCGCGCAGAAGCGAAGAAACTGAAAGTCTCGATTGTCAGTGAACTGATTTATCCGCCGAAAGCAGAAAGAGCCGTCGCATTTGAGATGGCTGACCCATACGCACCGTTTGTCTAACCTCCAGTAAACATAGTCTTCCTGACGGACAATCACTCTGTCAGGAAGTCGCCAGTGCCATACAACCTCCCCAGCAATGCCCCATCATTTATATACATGGTTCTTTATCAATTATTCCCCTCAATTTTAATCACGCATAAAGACGCATTAAAAAAGCAAACGTGCAAATAAACGCATTAATGAATCGATTAACAATCGTACACGCCAGAAATGCGATCCTTTACGCAAAACACAAGAAATATAAGCAACCAACTGAATTAAAAGAATTTAAAATGTATCCTGTGATTAGCATCGCAAAAATCAACGATCTTCGTAGGCAATGCGTTTTTCTGCGCATAGATTATAAACACGCAAAAAACCGCATCAACATGTAAACAATATGCTGCGGGCATCGAATGTCAAATACCCAGGCAGCTGCTGTCAGTCAATCGTGAAAAGTGGGAGAACGTAAATGGATCAAGCAACAAAGTGGTTGGATCTTTCCGGTAAAGTCGTGGTCGTGACGGGTGGCAGTATGGGCCTGGGTGAAAAAATGGTTGAGAATCTCTACGCCAACGGTGCAACCGTGGTTTATGCCGATTTATCACCCAATAAAAACTTCAGCCAGTTCGACGACATCATCTTCATCAAATGCGATGTGACCAAAAAAACAGAAGTTGAGCAGCTCACGGCCTCAGTGGTAAAGAGGTTTGGTCATATAGACGGTTTAGTCAACAATGCGGGTGTCAGCCGTCCACGCCTGTTAGTCGATGTATTTAAAGAAAAACCAGAATATGAACTGAGCGAAGATGATTTCGACTTTATGGTCAATGTTAACCAGAAAGCTGTTTTTCTGGTATCGCAGTCCATTGGGCGCCAGATGGTCGAACAAGAATCCGGCGTCATTATCAATATGACTTCCGAAGCTGGTGTTCAGGGTTCACGCGGGCAGAGCTGCTATTCCGCAACGAAAGCCGCCGTTAACGCCTTCACATTTTCATGGGCGAAAGAGTTGGGCCCCCACAATGTGCGCGTTGTTAGCGTTGAGCCAGCCATCAATGTACCAACGCCAATGAACAGCGAAGCCAATTTCCGGGCGCTGGCTTACACACGAGGAACCGATCCAAATCATGTTCATAAAGACTATAAAGGCATTATTCCTCTTGGTCGTCCGGGGAAACTTGAAGAGATTGCCGACCTGATCTCTTTCCTGGTTTCCGATCATTCTTCTTATATCACCGGGTCCGTAATCAATATTACCGGCGGTAAATCGCATCATTAATCACTCATCAATATAAGAATGGAGCCGACCATGGGGAACAGTCGAATTGCCAATAGCCCTGCGTTAGCAAAAATTAGAAAGTTTGGTGGAGTTATGAGCGGCATGGTTATGCCGAATCTGGGAGCGTTTGTGGGATGGGGGTTAATGGCCGCTATCTTTATCCCTAATGGCTGGTTCCCTAATGAAAAATTAGGTGAAATGGTTGGCCCAATCCTGAATTACCTTTTTCCATTACTGATTGGCTATACCGCAGGATATAACATCCACGGTCAACGTGGAGGGGTCATTGCTGCATTCGCGACAATGGGCGTTATCGTCGGGTCAGAAATCACGATGATCAGTGGGGCGATGGTCATGGGGCCACTCTCTTCCTGGCTGTTGAAGAAATTTGACCAAAAAGTGCAGGACAAAATTAAGCCGGGATTTGAAATGTTCGTCAATAATTTCAGTCTCGGAATTATTGGCCTGATATGCGCTATTTTCGCCTATATGACCGTTGGGCCGGTTATCCGCCTGCTGATTGTCATTATCACGTCAGGGGTAAACTGGTGTACCAGCAATAATTTACTCCCTTTACTGTCCGTGTTTATGGCGCCCGCTCAGGTTCTGTTCCTGAATAATGTGGTTAACCACGGCATTCTCGCACCAATTGGTTTCGCCCAGGTTCCCGAACTGGGTAAATCAATCATGTTCCTGGTAGATACCAATAATGGCCCACTGCTCGGAACATTAATGGCGATAGCCCTGTTTGGACGTGGACGCGCGAAGAAAACAGCACCGATGGCGATGTTTATTGCAGGTATAGCGGGGATCGGTGAAGTCTATTTTCCGTTTGTGCTGGCAAATCCATTACTGGTATTCGCCACAATGGGAGGACTTGCCGTCTCCTTATTCTTACAAGTCATCATGGAAGGCGGGTTGATCGGCGTTGCATCTCCAGGCAGTTTAATCGCTATCGCCATGATGACGCCGAAAAGCGCCATCGTTGCCAATCTGGTGTCCATCAGCGCAGGATTTATCGTGTCATGCGCGCTGGGCTGGTTAATACTTAAAATCAGCCCCGGTTCAGAAGATGATGATGAAAGCCCAGTGACTGTCGGCGGGCGTCAGGTTAAATCTGTGGCTGATTTTGTCCCAGGCTTATCCAATACCAGCGTAAAAAAGGTGCAACGTATATTGGTCGCATGTGATTCCGGGATGGGTTCTAGCGCAATGGGCGCTTCTGTTCTACGTAAACGACTACAAGAAGAAGGGCTCGGCTATATTAAGGTTATTAACGATTCAGCAAACCGAGTGGGTAGAGACTACGATATGGTAATTACTTTATCTGGGCTCCTTGAGCGCGCAAAATTAAGCTGTGAAAATACCGATACTGTGTTTATGACCGTTAATAACTTTATTAAGTTGAGTGATTATGACGAAACAGTTGCGTTTATAAAATCGCATAATCATGAAAACCATGAAGAGGTGCCAGCATGAGTGACATCTTTATCCCCGAGAACATTATTCTTAATGCACATGCCAACGATAAATTTGAAGCTATAACCCTTACTGGAAATATTCTGAAAATGAATGGCTATGTGACAGATAAATACGTTCAGAGAATGAAACTCAGAGAGGAGATTGTTTCAACTTATTTAGGCAATGGTTTAGCAATACCACATGGTACGGATGGTTCAGATTGCGAAATCATTAAGTCAGGCATTTCTTTAGTACAGTTTCCTGACGGTATAGACTTTGGTGATGGAAATACTGCCTATATAACCATAGGTATCGCGGGTAAAGAAGGCGAACATATGGACTTGTTAAATAAAATCGCCTTAATTTGCATTGAAGAAAAGAATGTTCAGGCATTACGAACCGCTAACTCTATAGAATATATTTTACAAGTGCTAAACATCTAAGATATACTCATTATTCTCTGAATAAAATGAGTCATTACGATGAAAGCGGCAAGACAAGATATTATTCTTCAAATACTTGAGAAAGAGAAAAAGATTGTTGTCAGTAAATTAAGTGAGCGTCTTAAGGTTTCTGAGGACACCATAAGACGCGACTTAAATGAGCTTGCGAATCAAGGAGTAATTCATCGTGTTCATAGTGGCGCAATACGCGTCGGGCCTGCCATTACTGAGTTTAATATCCGGCAGGATCTGAACACCAATGAGAAAGTAAAGCTGGCAAAGAAAGCCGTACATTTAATTAAAGAAAATAGCGTCATTTTAATTGACGGAGGAACAACTAACTACGAACTCATAAAGCTAATACCCAAAGATTTAAAATGCACTGTTGTTTCTAATAACATCCCTATTCTGCATTTATTAAGTGATTACAAGAATGTAGAGGTTATAGGATTAGGGGGCAGGCTTTATAAAAACTCTTTGGTTTTAATTGGTGCTGAAACTATTCGCGAATTAAATGCTATTCGCCCGGATATATACTTTATGGGTGTTGCGCATGTTGACAGTGAAGTCGGTGTAACTATTCCCGATCTGGATGAGTGTTATACCAAACAAAAAATGGCTGAAGTCTCTAATGAAGTTGCCATTCTTGTAACCGAAGAAAAACTTGAGACCAGATCTAATTTCGTGGTGTCCTCACTCAAGGATATAAATCATATATTCACGAGCAAGGATATCTAATAATATGAGGAGTTATAATGAAACGCGTATTAATTATAGGCGCTGGCCGCCTTGGTAAAGGCTTTGTGGGCGAAACATTTGACAATGCTGGCTGGGATATAACATTTCTGGATAAAGACCAAAGAGTTATTGATGAACTGAACCGTGAAAACAAATATACCGTTCAGGTTTTTCGTACTGATGACATCATTTTACACGAGATCACCAACTTTAATGCTTTTTTGACCGATGACAACTATTCTGTCATGAATGACTTTCTTGAGTCGTCTGTCATTATGTGTCCACTTTATCCAGAGGATTTTGCAGAATCCGCTCAGTATCTTGGCAAATGTTTTGAGCATCAATATCATATTGACCCAAACAAAAAAATGTCATTAATTTGCCTGACAAATAAAAATCATATTATTAAAGATATTGAAGGCTGGTACCGTGACGCAATCCCATCTGCTGAAGCGCGTCAATGGTTCGACACCCACGTAGCGATCCGCGACTCGATTGTCAGACGCTCCACCGATGCCAAAACGCACTACGCAACCCAGATAGACAGCACCGCAGTCGCCTCTTTGATCATTCAAACTCCCCTTTATAACGACATCAGTGGTGTGGAATGGCTAGAGCCACGCGAACATCTGGAAATGCTCAAAGACATCAAAGTATTTACCATCAATGGCCCTCACGCTACTACCGCCTGGTATGGACATCTGAAAGGTTACAAAACCATTCCTGATGCCTCAGCCGATCCTCAGGTTTCAGATTTGGCCAATGCGGTACACGATGTCACAATTACTGCGGTAATGACCGAATACCCACAAATCACGCGTGAAGCATTAAAAGATCTGGAGTACTTACCTAAAGCTAAAAACGAACTCCCGGATTCGATTCATCGTGTCGCCTATGATCCTATTCGGAAATTGGCTTATCAGGATCGCTTAATGGGCGTAGTGCAACTTTGTCTTAAACACGACCTCGATTACACCCCCCTCACAAAAGCGATTGCTTGCGGCCTTGCTTATTATGCCGAAGAAGATCAAGCCTCTGTCAAACTGCAACAGAAAATGCAACGAATGGGATTGCTGACTACCGCTGCCGAAATCATTGGCTTACCTAAAAATCACCCCGTGACGCTTAATGTTGCACAGCAATATTTAGCGCTGGATGCTGAAAATTTAATTCCAACGACACAGTGTTAATTATGATGCCTGATGCCAATTGCAATGCTCGTTTCATCATAAAAAATGAGCATGGTCTACATGCTCGTCCAGGAGCAAACCTGGTTGCGACATTAAAACCCTTTAAATGTGAAGTTAAGATCGCAAATCTTGCAAGAAGTGATAAATACGTAAATGCAAAGAGTCTAATGGCTCTCATGTCCCTGGGTATAAAAAAAGGCCATGAAGTCAATATCGTATTCCTGGGTGAAGATGCCCAAATTGCATTACAAAAACTTAGCGCCGAAATCGAAAATGGTTTAGGTGAATAAGCTAATATCATTGGCGCTTATTTTTAAATAAGCGCCAACATCCGAAGATTTGGGAGCATTATGATGACCACCACCCACTATCGAGTTAAGTGGAAAGGCTATTCAGGAGTCCCCGCGTAAATATCAAACCGATGCCCTTTCGTAACTACCGCGTTCGGCGTGGCGACATCCGCCAGCGGCGGTGCGTAATCCGGGCGCTTCACTACTACACGTTTAGTGGCTAGCTGACGTGCAGGCTCCAGCAGCCCATCCGCATCCAGGTCCGGCCCCACCAACGACTGAAACACCCGCATCTCTTTTTTCACCAGCGCACTTTTCTGCTTATGCGGGAACATCGGGTCGAGGTACACCACCTGCGGACGCGGGGTGATATCGGTTAACGCCGTCAGGCTTGAGGCGTGGATCAGTTGTAAACGTTCCTGCAGCCACGGACCGATTTCCAGGTCAGCATACCCTCGCGCCAGGCCATCATCCAACAGAGCTGCAACGACCGGGTTACGTTCCAGCATTCGCACGCGGCAGCCTACTGAGGCCAGCACAAACGCATCGCGCCCCAGCCCTGCTGTCGCATCAACCACATCCGGCAGGTAATCGCCTTTAATGCCAACCGCCTTCGCCACCGCTTCGCCGCGACCACCGCCAAATTTGCGCCGATGGGCCATCGCACCGCCAACGAAATCCACGAAGATACCGCCGAGTTTGGGCTCATCACGTTTGCGCAGTTCCAGATGTTCCGGTGTCATCACCAGCGCCATCAGGTTATCTTCATCGTGCGTAAGATTCCAGCGGACGGCAAGAACAGATAAGGCGCCGTCTCCGGCGCCTGTTTCATCGACTAAGCAGATTTTCACGTGAATAATCAGCCTTTAATCCCGTAATGCTCCAGCATTGCATCCAGTTGCGGCTCACGGCCACGGAAGCGCTTGAACAGTTCCATCGGCTCTTCAGAACCACCACGGGTGAGAATGTTATCGAGGAACGATTGTCCGGTTTGACGGTTGAAAATCCCTTCATCTTCAAAGCGAGAGAATGCATCCGCCGCCAGCACGTCGGCCCACAGGTAGCTGTAGTAACCCGCCGCATAGCCACCAGCAAAAATATGGCTGAAGGCATGCGGGAAGCGGCCCCACGTTGGGCCCGGCACCACGGCGACCTGCTTTTTAATTTCCGCCAACGTTTCGAGGATTTTCGCCCCTTGCTGTGGGTTAAACTCCGCGTGCAGACGGAAATCAAACAGGCCAAACTCCAGTTGACGCAGAATAAACAGCGCCGCCTGGTAATTTTTCGCCGCCAGCATTTTATCCAGCAGCTCCTTGGGCAGCGGCTCACCGGTCTCAAAGTGACCAGAGATAAATGCCAGCGCTTCGGGCTCCCAGCACCAGTTTTCCATAAACTGGCTCGGCAGTTCGACCGCATCCCACGGCACGCCGTTGATACCTGAAACACCGGCAGTTTCGATACGGGTCAGCATATGGTGCAGACCGTGGCCGAACTCGTGGAACAGGGTGATCACTTCATCGTGGGTAAACAGCGCGGGTTTGCCGTTCACCGGGCGGTTAAAGTTACAGGTCAGGTAGGCAACAGGCTTTTGCAGCGTACCGTCGGCTTTACGCATTTGGCCGACGCAGTCGTCCATCCACGCCCCGCCACGTTTATGTTCACGGGCATACAGGTCAAGATAGAAACTGCCGCGCAGTTCGTTGTTTTCGTCATACAGTTCGAAGAAACGTACTTCCGGGTGCCAGACGTCAACATCAGTGCGCTCTTTAGCGGTAATGCCGTAAATACGTTTAACCACTTCAAACAGGCCGTTAACGGCTTTGTTTTCCGGGAAGTATGGACGCAGCTGCTCGTCGCTGATGCTATAGAGGTGCTGTTTTTGTTTCTCGCTGTAGTAAGCGATATCCCACGGCTGCAGCTCATCGACACCAAATTCTGCTTTCGCGAAGGCGCGCAGTTGAGCCAGCTCTTTCTCGCCCTGAGGACGGGCACGTTTCGCCAGGTCCGTCAGGAAGTCGAGTACCTGCTGCGGGTTTTCCGCCATTTTGGTGGACAGAGATTTAAAAGCGTAGCTTTCAAAGCCCAGCAGCTGTGCCAGCTCGTGGCGCAGCGCGAGGATCTCTTCCATTATCGGGCTGTTGTCCCATTTACCAGCGTTTGGCCCCTGGTCAGACGCGCGAGTGGAGTAAGCGCGATACATCTCCTCACGCAGCCCCTGGTTATCACAGTAGGTCATCACCGGCAGGTAGCTTGGGATATCCAGCGTTAACAGGTAGCCTTTCTGCTGTTTAGCATCAGCCTGGGCTTTTGCAGCCGCCAGCGCGCTTTCCGGCATGCCGGAGAGTTCCGCTTCATCAGTCACCAGCTTAGTCCAGCCCATCGTGGCATCGAGGACGTTATTGCTGTAGAGATTGCCCAGCTCAGACAGGCGGGTGGCAATCTCACCATAGCGCAGCTGTTTTTCCTTCGGCAGACCAATACCAGAAAGCTCAAAATCGCGCAGCGCGTTATCGACCGCTTTTTTCTGTGCGGTGTTCAGGGTAGCGTAATGATCGCCGTCACGCAGGTCGCGGTACGCTTTGTACAGACCTTCATGTTGCCCAACCCAGGTGCTGTATTCAGACAGCAGCGGCAGCGTTTGTTCGTAGGCTTCGCGCAATTCCGGGCTGTTTTTCACCGAGTTCAGGTGGCTAACCGGAGAGAAAATACGCCCCAGCACATCGTCAACTTCCGCCAACGGCTGGCAAAGATTTTCCCAGGTGTACGGCGCGCCCTGCGCAACCACTCGCTCAACGTTTTCGCGGCAATCGTTCAGCGCCTTAGTAACGGCAGGCACAACGTGCTCAGGCTGAATTTTAGAAAACGGCGGCAGTTCGAAGGGGGTCAGCAATGGATTGGTCATTAGCGCGGTCCTGTTGAAAAGAGTGAATGAAGCGCGTATCCGGCGCTGTGCATATTAATTTGTACAATGGGGTTAAGTGTAGAGGATTTCAATGCCAGGCGTTGCGCTTTCGCGGCAGTGACGACTTTTCTGTATACTGTGGCGATACGCTTTATTTTCGCCCGATATTGCGCTGTTTTCGGGCCTACGTTTATAACCTGGAACACGTTTACCCATGCTGAGTTATCGCCACAGTTATCACGCTGGCAACCACGCCGACGTCCTTAAACACACCGTCCAGAGCCTGATCATCGAATCGCTTAAAGAGAAAGAAAAACCGTTTCTCTATCTGGATACCCATGCTGGCGCAGGCCGTTATCAGCTGAGCAGTGAGCATGCCGAACGTACCGGTGAATATCTGGAAGGGATCGCCCGTATCTGGCAGCAGGACGATTTGCCTGCCGAACTGGAACCCTACATTGGCGTGGTGAAGCACTTCAACCGTAGCGGCCAACTGCGCTACTACCCCGGCTCTCCATTAATTGCTCGCCAGCTGCTGCGAGAACAGGATAGCCTGCAATTAACGGAACTGCACCCGAGCGACTTTCCTTTGCTGCGCGGCGAATTCCAGAAAGATGAGCGCGCACGCGTGGCCAAAGCCGATGGTTATCAGCAGCTAAAAGCAAAATTACCGCCGGTTTCCCGTCGCGGGCTGATCCTTATCGATCCCCCCTACGAAATCAAAAGCGACTACCAGGCGGTGGTGACCGGTATTAACGAAGGCTATAAGCGTTTCGCAACCGGCACCTATGCGCTGTGGTATCCGGTAGTTCTGCGCCAGCAAATCAAACGCATGATCCACGACCTGGAAGACACCGGTATCCGCAAAATTCTGCAGATTGAGCTGGCGGTGCGTCCGGACAGCGATCAGCGCGGCATGACGGCGTCCGGTATGATTGTAATAAACCCGCCGTGGAAGCTGGAGCAGCAGATGAACAGTGTCCTGCCGTGGTTGCACAGCAAACTGGTTCCGGCAGGAACCGGTCATACGTCGGTAAGCTGGATCGTGCCGGAGTAATCGCAGTCATCGGTGGAACCTTTTAATTTCAGGTATACAATCGCGAATATTTTGGCGGATGGCGTAACGCTTCTCCGCCCTACAATGAACATGAAGGAGCGGTCATGACCAAGCACTATGATTACATCGCTATTGGCGGCGGCAGCGGCGGTATTGCCTCCATTAACCGTGCAGCAATGTACGGCCAGAAATGCGCGCTGATTGAAGCCAAAGAGCTAGGCGGCACCTGCGTTAACGTTGGCTGCGTACCGAAAAAAGTGATGTGGCATGCCGCACAGGTCCGCGAAGCAATCCACATGTACGGGCCGGATTACGGTTTCGACACCACCATCAATAAGTTCGATTGGGATAAACTGATCGCCACGCGTACCGCTTATATTGATCGCATTCATACCTCGTACGACAACGTGCTGGGCAAAAATAATGTCGATGTGATTAAAGGCTTTGCCCGCTTTGTGGATGCCAAAACCATTGAAGTGAACGGTGAAACCATTACTGCCGATCATATTTTGATTGCTACCGGTGGTCGCCCGAGCCATCCGAGCATTCCGGGTGTGGAATACGGTATCGACTCCGACGGTTTCTTTGAGCTGCCCGCGCTGCCAAAACGCGTGGCCGTTGTTGGCGCAGGCTACATCGCCGTTGAACTGGCGGGCGTAATTAACGGTCTGGGCGCAGAAACGCATCTGTTCGTGCGTAAACACGCGCCGCTGCGCAGCTTCGACCCGATGATTGTCGACACGCTCGTTGAGGTGATGAACGCCGAAGGCCCGACTCTGCATACTCACGCGATACCAAAAGCGGTCGTTAAAAACGCTGATGGCAGCCTGACCCTGCAACTGGAAGATGGTCGTAGCGAAACGGTAGATTGCCTGATTTGGGCGATCGGTCGTGAACCTGCCACCGACAACTTCAACCTGGCGGTTACTGGCGTGAAAACCAACGAAAAAGGCTACATCGTCGTTGATAAATTCCAGAACACCAGCGTGCCGGGTATTTATGCCGTCGGCGATAACACCGGGGCCGTTGAGCTGACGCCGGTTGCCGTTGCCGCGGGCCGTCGTCTGTCCGAGCGTCTGTTTAACAACAAGCCGGACGAGCATCTGGACTACAGCAACATCCCGACCGTGGTCTTCAGCCATCCGCCTATTGGTACCGTGGGCCTGACCGAGCAGCAGGCTCGCGAACAGCACGGCGATGATCAGGTGAAAGTGTATAAATCATCGTTTACCGCGATGTATACCGCTGTCACCACTCACCGTCAGCCGTGCCGCATGAAGCTGGTTTGCGTCGGTCCGGAAGAGAAGATTGTCGGTATTCACGGCATTGGTTTTGGGATGGATGAAATGCTGCAAGGCTTCGCGGTCGCTCTGAAAATGGGCGCAACCAAGAAAGACTTTGATAACACCGTTGCCATTCACCCAACGGCATCTGAAGAGTTCGTGACCATGCGTTAATCAATAAAAAACCGGATGGCACTTTGCCATCCGGTTTTCTCTTATTTACCCTGCATATACGGTGTATATACCCCATTAAGGCTTTCGAGGAATGCCACGATATCGTCGATATCTTCCTGCGGTAGTTCTTTACCCACCTGATAACGCAGCATCAGTTTTACCGCGCCGTCGAGCGTAGGCACATCACCGCGATGGAAATAAGGCGCAGTCAGCGCAACGTTACGCAATCCAGGGACTTTCTGACGCAGCTTGTCACGTAATTCATTGGTGACGTTCATGCGGCCAATATCTGCAGCAGTGACCTCGCCGAAATTAAAGTCCTTTTTCAGACCCAATGGCTCAAATGAACGTCCGCCTAAAATAATACCGCCATGACAGGTCGCGCACTTATTATCTTTAAACAACTGATAGCCATGTTTTTGCTGAGCGGTTAAGGCCGCTTCATCACCACGCAGCCATTTATCAAACGGCGAATTTGGCGTAATCAGCGTTTTCTCAAACTCAGCAATCGCATCGGTAATATTATCCCCACTGAATCCCTGCGGATAAACGGCAATGAACTCTTGCTTAAGTTGCGGATCCTTATCCAGTTTCTGGATAATTTCATCCCAGGATTTAGACGCCATTTCGATAGGGTTCAACGGTGGACCACCGGCCTGCGCCTGCAGTGTTGGCGCACGGCCATCCCAGAATTGCTCAACGTTAAAGACCGAGTTAAATACCGTTGGCGCATTGATAGGGCCAACCGCGCCGCCGACACCGATTGACGTTTTCCGGCCATCCACGCCGCCCGCATTCAGGGCGTGACAGTGCGCACAAGAAATCGTGCTGTCGCCGGAAATACGCGGGTCATGGTAAAGCGTAAAACCAAGCGCTACTTTGCGGGCATCGGTCGGGATGCTTTCCGGTATCGGCTGTACAGGTTCATTACGATGCTGCGTGGCAGTATCGTTACTGGCGTAGTACTGCTCACGCTGTTTCGCAATCCAGCCCAGGATCTCTGCTCGCTCCGTATCGCTTACCTTGCCAGCCCAGTGCAATGCGGTATAACGCGTCGGCGGCATGGTGTCGTACTGCATCACCCACTCAATTTTATTCAGATCGCTTTGCGAAACGGGTTTATCCGCGACCAGCGCCGCACGAACGGCCTCAAGATTGAATGATTTGTATCCCAGTTGAATATCGTAATTCATCAACTGCTTAGCGACGGGAAAAGAAGAATAGAAAGGTAATTCAGCCGAAGGAGTGTGACAATAATCGCATCCTTTTTCACGTAAGAACCCCAGTACTTTATTATTTTCTTCCAGCGTAGAGGCCTGAACATCAGCCTGTTTACTCCGTTGATTATCGTGATACCACACATAACCGGATAATCCAAAATAACAAACCGCGACGCCAGCTATGGCAATCACGGTAAGACGGGTAATGATTTTCATTATTTTACCCTCACCGTTGTGAGTTATTGTGACCCAGAAAATTAGAATAATTAATAGACAGTCTTTGTCAGACCTGACCATCATAGGAAATGAGGGGATTACTATTTTGATAAGTATCAAGCAATTACATGGAGGAGAACTATCGATAGAATAGCCTGTGCCTATTATAGAGTTAAACGTTACCAGGTTGTGTTCACACCTCGTTGCAATCGAATGTTCTGAAAATGGAATATCCTCAGGTTGTGCAGAATTCGGAATTATTCATTATTTTCATTGGGATAGATTTATTTTTTGGATATTGCGCAGCACTAAAATGTGATCGACCGCACGCTTTACTCACCAGATACCGAAGCGAATGTCTACGCTTAATTGACGAGCGGGCAATAGCCTTAATCTTTCAACGTCCATCGGAGGTCTTTCGCATTATGCTCAACCAGAAACTACCCCACGCCCCTTCTGAAGAAATGACGATCGACATCGATCTGCTTTATGAAATGGATCCGTGCGAGTTAAAGCTGGATGAAATGATTGAGGCAGAGCCTGAACCGGAGATGATTGAAGGGTTACCCGCCTCAGATGCGTTAACTCCCGCCGATCGTTACCTCGAGCTGTTCGAACACGTTCAGTCGTCGAAACTGTTTGCCGATAGCAAAACTTTCCCCGACTGTGCGCCGAAAATGGATCCGCTGGATATTTTGATCCGCTATCGCAAGGTTAAACGCCACCGCGACTTTGATCTGCGACGCTTCGTCGAGAACCACTTCTGGCTCCCGGAAACGCCCTCCAGTGAATATGTTTCTGACCCGGCAAATTCGCTGAAAGAGCATATCGATCAACTGTGGCCGGTGCTGACGCGCGAACCACAGGACCACATTCCCTGGTCCTCGCTGCTGGCGTTACCGCAGTCATATATTGTGCCCGGCGGACGTTTTAGTGAAACCTACTACTGGGATTCCTACTTCACCATGCTGGGTCTGGCGGAGAGCGGTCGCGAAGATCTGCTGAAATGTATGGCGGATAACTTTGCCTGGATGATTGAAAACTATGGTCACATCCCGAACGGTAACCGTACTTACTACCTGAGTCGCTCGCAGCCGCCGGTCTTTGCGCTGATGGTCGAACTGTTTGAAGAGGATGGCGTACGCGGTGCGCGTCGTTACCTTGATCATCTAAAAATGGAGTACGCGTTCTGGATGGATGGCGCAGATTCCCTGGTACTCAACCAGGCCTACCGTCACGTGATCAGAATGTCGGACGGCTCCCTGCTCAACCGCTATTGGGACGATCGTGATACGCCGCGCGATGAGTCGTGGCTTGAAGACGTCGAGACTGCCAAGCATTCGGGTCGCCCACCCAATGAAGTGTATCGGGATTTGCGCGCGGGCGCGGCCTCCGGCTGGGATTACTCCTCGCGCTGGCTACGCGATGCAGGCCGTCTTGCCAGCATACGCACCACTCAGTTCATCCCTATTGACCTGAACGCGTTCCTCTACAAGCTGGAGAGCACTATCGCCAATATTTCCGCACTGAAAGGCGACAAAGACACTGAAGCGCAGTTTCGCCAGAAAGCCAATGACCGCCGCGATGCGGTGAATCGCTATCTCTGGGACGATGAAAACGGCTGCTATCGCGATTACGACTGGCGGCGCGAACAAATGGCCCTGTTCTCTGCAGCCAGTATTGTGCCGCTGTATGTCGGCATGGCAACGCATGAACAAGCCGACCGACTTGCCAATGCGGTCCGCAGCCGCCTGCTTACCCCCGGAGGGATTTTAGCCACGGAGCATGAAACGGGTGAGCAATGGGATAAACCCAACGGCTGGGCGCCGCTGCAGTGGATGGCGATCCAGGGTTTCAAACTTTACGGCGACGACCATCTCGGGGATGAAATCGCCCGTAACTGGTTGAAAACGGTGAATCTCTTTTATCAGGAACACCACAAGCTTATCGAAAAATACCACATCGCCGACGCCGCGCCGCGCGAAGGCGGCGGCGGGGAATATCCGTTGCAGGACGGCTTTGGCTGGACCAATGGCGTGGTGCGCCGACTCATCGGTCTGTATGGCGAACCCTAGCAGCTGACGGTCTGAATTATCAGACCGTCAGTTAATCGCATCGTACAGTTCGGCGTGAATTTTTTGCCATTTCTTGTTCTCTGGGCTTGGCTGCGCGCGAACGCGTAGCTCGGCCTGTTCAAGGTCATACCGCTGACGCGCGACAACCGCCGGCACCGAGCAAAAACTTTGCAGATAGCTTTTATGCAGCGATGTGAGTGACGCCCCATTCGCCATCGCATGGCTGACTGTGGTCATAAACTGCCGACATGGCTTACTCTCACTCATCTGCGAAGGGTAACGCAGCAACAGCCTCAACACCTCGGTATTGCCTGCCGAGAATGCCTGCTCCGTCCACGCCAGCTTCCAGTCCATCCCGCCCTGCAGGAAAAGTGACGTCACACGGGTGTCGTTGCGCTCGATAGCCGCGCGCATGTTAAAGGCATCCCAGGTGATGCCCATTCGGGTCACCGACTCCCGCGCACCAGGGGCATCACGCCGTGGCTCCTCCTGCACGATTTCAACGGATAGCCCGGAAGACGCTTGTGGCGCTGGCGAAGTGAATAACCAGAACGCGCCCAGCGAAATCACCAGCACCATCACACCGACCGCTACCCACAACATGCCGGAAATCAGCTGTTCACGTTCTTCCGCCGTGCGCCTGGCCCGCTTCTCCGGCGGATCGATACTGTCTGCGATTTCCTGTTTATCGCCCCCTGCCTGCTCGTCTTTTTGCTTTGCGTTTTCCCAAAACTGGCGAACCGTCGCCTCATCGGACGCCAGATACGACGCAGGATTAATGCGCGTACGCCGTTCTTCAAATGCCCGCTGCACAGGGTGAGTAATCTGTCGGTACTGGCAATCCAGCAACAGCAGTTGTACTGAGGTTAGCGGCTGCTGCGCGATAACGCAGTTACGGGCCAGGCGGCAGTCATCCAGGAACATCCTCAGCGTGATACGTGGCTCAACAAACGACATGAGCACCGAGGTATCGTTAAAAATCTCGCTAAAATGCCGAACGAATAACTTCTTATCGACAACCATCAGCGCCAGTTCGCTAAACATCATGCCGTCCAGCGCATCCCGACTTTCCCCCAGCTTTAACCAGCGACGCAGACGTTCACCGCCAAAGTGCTGTTTCAGGAAGCTGTTGAGCGGATGTTGATCCGGCCATACCCGCGCAATCAGCGATTTGAGGGTTAATTCTATTGCGCGAAGCTGACGCTGCGCCCGCATCTGCGCATCCGGCTCTGCACGTTCAATCTCGGTTGGATACTTCAGGAGGGGCTGTTGCTGGCGCAACTGTTCCAGAGAAGCGACAAAGCGCAGCGCAGAAATCAGCTGGTTTTCACTGACGTCCTGGCCATTTTCATATTGCGGCACGCTCTGCTGAAGATGGCGTAGCCGCAACGTGAACTGACTCAATTGCGCGTCATTCATCTGCAACCGCCTGGCGACAACACCCCAACCTCCCAGATTCAATCGCGCCTGGTCAAGCTGCTCGAGAAACCAGCGTGGATCTTTACCCTCTGCGACGCGCACGCCAAGCATCAGTAAAATTTCTACCGAGGCCTGCCGGATTATCCCCAAACAATGTTCGAATGGTGTACATGTCGCCTGTAACGCGCTATTGGTCATTATCTTCCCTAAAAGGACCCAAAAAGTGCGGCCTCACAATGGTGTGTAGTTATCTTTTTTAAATGCAGCGCTGTGCCGCCATAGACTAAAACACATTCATATAGCAAATAAATATGTTTTACAGTGACTTCCGCACAATCATTGAAAATTATTCTGGAGATAAGCCTGTGCCTGTACTGAAAACCTCGCGTTTGATCTGCCGCCCGCTCACACATGACGACTGGGCGTTTTTCTTAACGTTACAGAAGAACGCAGATGTGATGCGCTTTGTCGCTGACTCGCGTACCGAAGAGGAGATACGGACAGTCTTTGACTCCCGCTTGCCTGAATGGTCTCCCGGCAGTCCACACTGGCTGTGCCTGGTCCTGTGCGATAAGGCATCGGGCGTACCGCTTGGGGTAACCGGATATATTCAGGATAAAAATGAATGTGCCGAGGTCGGCTTTCTGCTCACTCCCGAGGCGCAGGGCAAAGGTTATGGCGCTGAATCCCTGCATGCCGTTTGCGATTATGCGTTTACCGCCGGAGGACTACGCCGACTGACGGCCTGCGTCACCGCAGGAAACGATGCCTCACGGCGTCTACTGGAAAAGGTCGGGTTCATTCTCGAAGGCACGCTGCGAGAAAGCTACTGGCTACATCAAACCTGGCATGATGACTGGATTTTCGGCCTGTTAAAACAGGAATATCAGCCGCCTGCGCCATCAGGCGTTTTGCTGTAAAAAATGGCTGGATAGCGGCTGGCGTAACGGGGTGTGTTTCCTAAAATAGGTCTCTTTGTACAGAGATTATTATGCCGCTGCATTCGACGCATTTCACGCCCGCCTGTATCGCATTTATTAAGCAATGGCAGGGCCTGTCGCTGGAAAAGTATCAGGACAAAAAGGGGATATGGGTCATTGGCTACGGGCACGAAATCACCGCAGATGAATCCTTTGATGCCCCAATTATGCTGATGCAGGCCGAAACATTGCTGCTCGCGGATATAAATATCTGCGAGGCATTCATCCATAAGGAAATGCCGCAAATACAAGATCGGTTTCAACAGGAAGCGTTAATTGCATGGATGCTCAGCGTGGGGATTAGCCGGTTTTGCAGTGCTGAATTCTGGCCGTGGGCTATTTCACAGCCAGAAACAGTCTGACTGTGAAATATTTTCCCATTATAGGGTGTCGTTTAGCATCATTGCCGCCTGCGTACGGTTTTTTACCTCCAGGCGCTGATACAGCGATTCAAGATGGGCTTTTACCGTTCCGGTGCTGATATTTAATAATCGACCAATTTGTTTATTAGATTCCCCGGCGGCCAGCATCGTCAGAATCTCCCGCTGACGCGCGCTGAGCAATCTGATATTTTGCCCGCCACATTCGGTCGCTGTGATGCAATCTCTGGGGATAAACATCATACCTATCGCGACGCTATTGAGTGCCAGCGTGAAGGTTTCCGCATCAGAATCGCGCGGAATAATGGCCAGCACGTTTAATTGCGTGACTTCCTGTAGCCATTTTTTACGGCAGTCCGTTGCGGTTACCAGCACTTTTACCTTCGCAAAGCGCTCTGCTATCTGTTGCAGCAAGCTACGGCAGAACTCAGCGTCAAAATCTCCATCCAGCATTACCAGTGCATCAGGATTGTCTTCCAGCGTCCGCCAAAGATCATCTGCCTGACTGACACCCTGAACATTCACTCCTGGAATACGCTCTTGCAAAATTACATTCATTCCATGAATAAATATTGACTGCCTGTCAAACATTATTAACTGCATTATTTATCTCCGTCTGAATAAGATATTAGCCTTAACACGCGGAAGGGTATTATCCGAGGGGCAAAATATGAAGTCACCATTTGGCGGAGGGCATTTTACCGATAGACGGAGAAGAAAGAAGCAGACGTTATAAATAGTTACAGCTGAAACCAAAGAATCACACAAAGGATCAAAATCGGGGTCAAATATTCAGAAATTCCTTAATGTTTGATGTTCAAACCTGGATTACTAATATTAATAATCCGGAGTTTATATTCTTAGCTAAAAATAAGGAACTCACGATAACAGACAAATATGTTACAAAACAAAATATCGCATTAAATGATCATACGGACATGAGAATGGGAAGGTGATCATGGTTTCTGATGCAACAAATCCACTCCCGAAGAAGAATGAACTCTTCAGAACGTTTATCCCCGCTCTCTTTCAGCACCGCGATCGCGGTATCAGATTCCAAATAATACCGGCTAACGCCACCAGTTATATTTTGACTTCTGATGGCGCGCCGGTTTTCGATTGCTCAAAAGGCTAAGTAAGAGGCGGTCGATTACAGGAACATCCCGCCAGAGACTTCGATACGCTGTGCCGTCATCCAGGCCAGCTCATCGCTGAGCAACGCAGCAATGGCGTCGCCAATATCGTCCGGTAACCCAACACGCCCCAGCGCCGTCTGCGATGCAATGTAGGCATTCAATTGCGCATTATCCCGCACGTTTCCGCCGCTAAAATCCGTCTCGATTGCCCCAGGCGCAATAATATTCGCCGTAATGCCGCGCTCTCCCAGCTCTTTCGCCTGATAACGGGTTAACACCTCCATCGCCCCTTTCATGGCAGCGTAAGCGCTGTAACCCGGTAGCGCAAAGCGCGACAATCCGGTCGAGACATTAAGAATGCGTCCGCCGTTGTTGATCAGCGCCAGCAGGTTCTGTGTCAGGAAAAAAGGTCCTTTAAAATGGATGTCCAAAAGCTGGTCAAATTGCGCTTCAGTGAACGCCGGATAAGGCGCGTTAATGCCAACTCCGGCATTGTTCAATAAATAATCAAAGGTGTCGCTTTGCCAGTGCGTTTGTAGGGTTTCCTGCACCTGTTTGACAAACTGAGGGAAAGTGGAAATATTTCCGACGTTCAACGGTAATGCTGCAGCTTTACCGCCAGATTGGCGAATTTCATCTACAACCTGCTGCGCTTCTTTTTCATTGCTGTTCCACGTCAGGATGACACCAATGCCTTTACTCGCCAGCTTTAGCGCCGCGTTTTTACCGAGTCCACGGCCGCCGCCGGTCACCAATGCGATACGTTGCGTCATAAGAAACCTCATTTCAGGTGTTGTGAAGATTGAGACAAAGCTTATTAGGTGGTAGAAAAACAATAAATACCGCTAACTGCGCATTACTGTTTCATTTAGAACAACAATAGGGCATGAGAATGGATAAAATTCACGCAATGCAGTTGTTCATCCGCGTCGCAGAACTGGAGAGCTTTTCGCGCGCGGCAGACACCCTCGGACTTCCTAAAGGTAGCGTATCGCGTCAAATCCAGGCCCTGGAAAATCACCTGGGCACACAGTTGTTGCACCGCACAACCCGCCGCGTTCAGCTCACGCAAGACGGCATGATCTATTACGAACGAGCGAAAGATTTGTTGAGCAATCTCGATGAACTGGATGGGCTATTCCATCACGACCCGGCCAGCATCAGCGGCAAGCTGCGCGTCGATATGCCGGTTGGTGTGGCGAGAAATCTGGTGATGCCCCGCTTACCGGCCTTCTTGCATCAGTATCCGGGGCTTGAGCTCGAACTTAGCAGCAGCGACCGCCTGGTAGACTTGATCCGCGAAGGCTTCGACTGTGTGGTACGCGTGGGGACGCTGAAAGATTCAGGGCTGATTGCGCGCCCGCTGGGAAAACTCACGCAGATTAACTGCGCCAGCCCGCAATACCTCGCCCGATTTGGTTATCCGGAAAGCCTGGAGGATTTAGCCTCGCATGCGGTGGTGCACTACTCAGTCAATTTGGGAACACGTGCGCAAGGCTTTGAAGTGGCGACAGACAACGGTGCTAAATGGGTTAAAACCGGCGGCATGCTGACGGTGAACAGTACCGAAACGTATCATGCGGCATGTCTTGCCGGTCTGGGCATTATTCAGGTACCGCGCGTGGGCGTGCGTGATGCCCTGCGCGCCGGTACGCTGATTGAAGTATTGCCGCAATATCGCGCCGAACCATTACCGGTTTCATTGCTCTATCCGCATCGCCGTAACCTCTCCCGCCGCGTACATCTGTTTATGGAATGGCTGACCGGCGTGATGAAAGACTATGTGGACTGACAAGCTATACTGTCCTGAGAATGAACAGAACAAGGATTACTGCCCTGATGACGCAGGAAAAAGAGATTAAACGCCCCATTCAGGAACTTGAGCACGCACCAATCCCAAAAATTGAGACCCTGGAGCGTAAGAATACAGAAACCAACGGTAAGACCAACCAGGCGCTGAAAACCGCCCTGACCTTCGCCGATAAAATTCAACGCCAGCCCATGATTGCCCATCTGATTCGCGCCGCGGAGAGATTTAACGATCGTATGGGAAATCAGTTTGGCGCCGCCATTACCTACTTCTCATTTCTGTCGATGATCCCTATCCTGATGGTGTCGTTTGCCGCTGCGGGTTTTATTCTCGCTTCGCACCCTACGCTGTTGCAGGATATCTTCAGCAAAATCCTGCTCAACGTCAGCGATCCGACACTCGCCTCCACGCTGAAAAACACCATCAATACCGCCGTTCAGCAACGCACCACCGTCGGTCTGGTGGGTCTTGCCATCGCGCTCTATTCCGGAATTAACTGGATGGGAAACCTGCGCGAAGCTATTCGTGCCCAGTCGCGGGATGTCTGGGAGCGGACCCCACAGGATCAGGAAAAAATTTGGGTCAAATATCTGCGTGATTTTGTCTCATTGATTGGCTTACTGATTGCGCTGATTGTTACGCTGTCCATTACCTCCATCGCCGGTTCCGCCCAGCAGATGATTATCTCTGCGCTGTATCTCGACGGCATCGAATGGCTGAAGCCCGCCTGGCGGCTGATCGGCCTGACCATCTCTATTTTCGCCAACTACTTGCTGTTCTTCTGGATTTTCTGGCGGCTACCGCGTCACCGACCGCGCAAAAAAGCGCTCATTCGCGGCACGTTTATCGCGGCACTGGGGTTTGAAGTCATCAAAATGATCATGACGTACACGCTGCCATCACTGGTGCAATCGCCGTCAGGCGCGGCGTTTGGTTCCGTACTTGGACTGATGGCGTTCTTCTACTTCTTCGCCCGTCTGACTCTGTTTTGCGCTGCCTGGATTGCCACAGCGGAGTACAAAGACGACCCGCGTATGCCGGGGAAAACCCACCGCTAATCTTTGTTAACTGCCGGATAACGCTGCGCTTATCCGGCCAACCCAATGCTTACGTCGAAATCCTGCGCATTATCAGAATTAAAATCCAGCCCGTAACTTTTGTTTAACCCAAAACCAGTTTTATCATCCAAGTTTTAAATTATGTGAAGCATTTCATGGAAGTGAAATCTCCAGCCTAAAAATTATCCCCTTTTTGCTCTGTTTTTGACCAATCGCAAGGTTTGTTACAGATTGAAATGTCTCTTTTGCTGTGCGTAATATGACCTTTCGTTCGACCAAAAATAAGAAAATATTATGCAAGCAACAGCCACAACGCTCGACAACGAACAGGAACACACCCCGGTCAACTCGCGCAATAAAGTCGTCGTCGCCTCACTCATTGGCACTGCCATTGAGTTCTTCGACTTCTATATCTACGCCACCGCCGCGGTGATCGTGTTCCCCCATATCTTCTTCCCGCAGGGGGATCCGACCGCGGCAACGCTGCAGTCCCTCGCCACCTTTGCCATCGCCTTTGTGGCACGGCCTATCGGTTCTGCTGTGTTCGGGCATTTTGGCGATCGCGTAGGGCGTAAAGTCACGCTGGTTGCCTCACTGCTCACTATGGGGATCTCGACGGTTGTCATTGGCCTGCTGCCGGGCTATGAAACTATCGGTATTTTCGCCCCGCTGCTGCTGGCGCTGGCGCGTTTTGGTCAGGGTTTAGGACTGGGCGGTGAATGGGGCGGTGCGGCGTTACTGGCGACGGAAAACGCACCGCCGCGTAAACGCGCGCTGTACGGATCATTCCCGCAGTTGGGCGCACCTATCGGCTTCTTCTTCGCCAATGGCACTTTCCTGCTGCTCTCCTGGCTGCTGACTGATGAGCAGTTTATGAGCTGGGGCTGGCGCGTACCGTTCATCTTCTCTGCGGTGCTGGTGATTATCGGTCTGTACGTTCGCGTTTCGCTGCATGAATCCCCGGTCTTTGCCAAAGTGGCTGCGGCGAAAAAACAGGTGAAAATCCCGCTGGGTACCCTGCTGACAAAACATGTCCGCGTGACGATCCTCGGCACGTTCATCATGCTGGCGACCTATACGCTGTTCTATATCATGACCGTCTATTCCATGACGTTCAGCACCGCCGCGGCGCCTGTAGGGCTTGGCCTGCCGCGTAATGAAGTGTTGTGGATGCTGATGATGGCGGTTATTGGCTTTGGCGTCATGGTGCCGGTGGCGGGCCTGCTGGCCGATGCGTTTGGTCGTCGCAAGAGCATGCTCATCATCACCACGCTTATTATTCTGTTTGCGCTGTTTGCCTTTAAACCGTTGCTCGGCTCTGGCAATCCGGTGCTGGTGTTCGCCTTCCTGTTGCTTGGTTTGAGCCTGATGGGTTTGACATTTGGTCCGATGGGCGCGCTACTGCCGGAGCTGTTCCCAACCGAAGTGCGCTACACGGGGGCGTCGTTCTCGTACAACGTTTCGTCGATTCTTGGTGCTTCCGTTGCCCCTTACATTGCCGCATGGCTGCAGGCGAATTACGGCCTGGCGGCGGTAGGTACGTATCTGGCATCAATGGCGGCGCTAACGCTGATTGCGCTGCTGTTAACCCACGAAACCCGCCATCAGTCATTGTGATTCTTTGGCTGTAACCACCGTCTCCGGCCTACGTTGAGCATGAAATGTATGTAGGCCGGAGACGCGTTAGCACCATCCGACAACGGCAAAAATCACTTCTTCATTTGCGACAAAATGGTCCGGCATTGATTAGCGTCTCCTTCAGAAGGTGAAATCAGCGCCAGCAAGGCCGCCGCGGGCGTCACTAACGTTGCCAGCGCGGCAGCAACCGCACCGCGCGCAATCAGCGGCCCGGCCTTCACACCGGCCTGCGGATTCTTAAAGGTGCCGCGAACATACAGCGGCGAACGCAGGGTAATAATACGAATGCCTTTGCTCTCCGGATCGATGGTTAAATCCAGTTGCTCCGACGCAAAACTCGCCGTACCAGTGACATTAATGACCGCGTTTTCCGTGTCGAAGGCAAAAATCTGCGGGCGGGCTACGCCGTTAACAATATCCAGATTCGCCGCCGCGCAGTTCACCCGCACCTCGTCATCACCAAATATCTGTCCAACAAGATAGTTGCCCAGATTCAAGCCAACAATTTCCATCAGATTCCGGCTGATCAAACCGTCGTTCATCAGCAGCTTCAGGTTGCCATTGCTGTTACCAAGCAGCGCCGCTACCGAGTTTCCGCTCCCGCTAAACCTGGCGTCACCGTTCATTTCACCGAGCGTTTTCTGCATCAGCTCCACATCCGGCATCAGCGCTTTTAGCTTCAGGCGGCGAGCCTGGATGTCCGCCTGCCCCCGCATCGGCTTTTTATCCCCTTCCAGATGGATGCTGGAGACAATGCTGCCTCCCGCGAGGCCAAATTTCAGCGGCTGCAGGCGCAGGTCGGCATTTTTCAGGATGATATGGGTGGAGAGATCGCTGATTGGCAGGCTACTGCCGTGCTCAATACGCCGTCCTTTGAAACGTACGTCAGCGTCCATCACGTTCCATTTGTCGGTTTCAAAACGGTCATACGGCAAGACCTTGTCCGCGGGCTGGACGCTCTTCTCACCTTTGCGGTGTTCAGATTGTTTGGCGCGCTCGGCCCCTTTGCCTGAATCCACACCGATCAGCGGCCCCAAATCAGCCAGCCTCAGTTGGCGTGACTCAACATCCCCTTTCAGCATTGGGCGCGGCTTACCGGTGGTATAGGCCAGCGTTCCGTGAATATCGCTGTCGCCAATTCGGCCATTAAAATCGCGGTAATCAAAAACAGAGGATTTTTCCGGGTCAATTTTCGCGACCAGATGTCCGTCGGTTTCAAACGGCGGCGTATCCGGGAGCAGCACGCCGGTCAAATCGTACAAATCCCCTAGCGAATCTCCCGAGAATTTAAGCCGCAGATCCGCCCCGCCCATATTCATCGGATCGTTTATCGTACCCATAAACGCCACACGCGTATTACCCGAACGGAAATCAGCCTGAATCGGGAAAGGAGTTCCTTCACTGCGCAGCGCCAGCATTCCGCCTATCTTCCCGCGACCGCTTAGCGGTTCGCCGTTATATCGGCCTTGCGCTTTCAGACCAAACACGTAGTCCTCAATGTGGGCGTTGCTCTCTTTACTTTTTGCGCCAGTCACTTCGCTAAAGGGCAACGGCTTACCCAGCGGATCGACCAGGATCTCAATCTCTGACTTCGTCACCTTATCGTTAATGGCGATGCGCCCTTGGTCGAACAGAATGTTATCCAGCCGGAAAGACCAGGCTGATGGCGGCGCTTTGGGATCGCGGTTTTCATCCCCTGCCAGGTTAAAGGTCCAGTTATTGTTTTTCTCCGACAGGCGGATAAGCCGTGCATCGGGTTTTACCAGCTTGATCCACGGGAGCCAGACGGTTTTTGTCAGCAACGCCAGTGGGGCGAGCGTGGCTTCAACGCGCGGGAGATGCACCATGGTGACGTCAGGAATGTCCGGCGGGTTGCCGAGAATGATATCCTCAGCATGAACATGCGGCCACGGAACCCAGCTACGCCAGCCGGTTTCCTGTTTTTGGCGTTCCCAAACCACGCCCAGGTCACCCCGTATGGCGAAGGGACGGTTGAGTTCTGTAGAGACTTTCTGGTTGATGGTCGGTTTGAGCCGGTTCCAGTCAAATGTCGCAATCACGATGATGAGTACGACGATCAACAACAAGAAAACCCCTATTACTGAAGTGGTTATTTTGCCTGTTCTCGTCATGTTTAACCTCCTTACTTTCTTCCTTGCCTGTCCTAAAGATAGTCCAGCAGAGGAAAAGGAGGCGTTCTACATCCTTATCAAAGCGACAGAATTACGTCTTCAAGGGTATCCAGAGGCACTGGACGAGAGAGAAAATAGCCTTGCGCAGCGAAAGCCGGTGAGTTTTGCACATCACGCCACTCTTCCAGCGTTTCAACGCCTTCGACAATCACACCGCGGCAATAGCGGTTCATCAGCTGTAACAGCAGCGTAAAGAGATTGCGGCCCTCCGGCGTCTGGCGCAGCATGACAAACAGATCCCGCGCCACTTTGATATAGTCGTAACTCACTTCGCTCAGAGCCGAGAAGTTTGCCATTCCGGTACCAAAATCATCCAGCCAGAGCGGGCCAAACTCGCACATTGAGGCGAACGACGATCCCTTCGGCAAGCGGATATGCTCCACCAGTTCAAAGCGCAGCCACGGCAGACATTCGATGATTTTCAGGATTTCGGGATCCTGGCGCATTGCAATCAGCGTTGGCCCGTCGACATTCACGGATGCCAGCAGATCGTTGGCTTTGAAAAACGCCCCTTTTTGTTCAAGCTGTACAAGCTGCTCTTTCACCACATCTACACGATGTCGTACGGCCACTTCGGCGAAATAGCGGTCCGGCGCGATACGTTGGGAGGGGTTTTCAGGATGGCTCACGACGGTCAGCAGCTCAACGGCCATCAGCCGTCCGTTGGTCTGATAAATCGGCTGGTAGGTGTAAGCACGCTCGCACTGCAGCCAATAGCGTCTCTCCTGCAAGTTTTCAATACTCGCATCGAGCGTAATTAGCTGCTGGGTAACCTGCTTTATCATCTGAGATGTCCTGTAAATAAGAGTGTGACTGACCGGACTCGTCAAAGGTTATCGGCGCTCAGGCGAAGAACTTTACGTTCAGCCCTACGCAAAATAGAAACTAAGCGGCAAAAAACGACGCAGAACACGTGCTGGCTCAAAAAAATAATGGAACGATGTTTTAATATAGTTGACCACTTAACACCCACAGCGCACACTAACGCTAATTTTTTTCAGAGCAGGTTACGACTATGTCCAGAAAGATTGCCGTGATTGGCGAATGCATGATTGAGCTGTCACAGAAAGGCGCTGACGTTCAGCGCGGATTCGGTGGCGACACGTTGAATACATCCGTTTATATCGCCCGTCAGGTCGATGCTGCGGCACTTTCCGTACACTATGTGACTGCGCTGGGTACCGACAGTTTTAGCCAACAAATGCTGGAATCCTGGCAGAGCGAAAATGTGGATACCTCATTAACCCAACGCATGGAAAACCGCCTGCCGGGCCTCTATTACATTGAAACCGATAGCACCGGCGAGCGCACCTTCTATTACTGGCGTAATGAAGCCGCCGCAAAATTCTGGCTTGAGAGCGAACAGTCCGCCGCTATTTGCGAAGAACTGGCGACATTTGACTATCTGTATCTGAGCGGAATCAGCCTGGCTATTTTAAGCCCGGCAAGTCGTGACAAGCTGCTGTCGCTGCTGCAAGAATGCCGCGCCAACGGTGGAAAGGTCATTTTTGACAATAACTACCGCCCACGTCTGTGGAGCAGTAAAGAAGAGACCCAGCAGGTGTATCAGCAAATGCTGGAATGCACCGATATCGCGTTTCTGACGCTGGATGATGAAGACGCGCTGTGGGGTGAAAAACCGGTTGCCGAGGTGATTGCCCGTACTCACGCGGCTGGCGTACAGGAAGTGGTTGTGAAACGCGGTGCAGACTCTTGCCTGGTTTCCATCGCAGGCGAAAAACTCATCGACGTTCCGGCCGTAAAACTACCGAAAGAGAAGGTTATCGATACGACCGCTGCGGGAGACTCCTTCAGCGCCGGGTATCTGGCGGTACGTCTGACCGGTGGCGATGCCGCTGATGCCGCAAAACGCGGGCACCTGACGGCAAGCACCGTTATTCAGCATCGCGGGGCGATTATTCCTCGCGACGCCATGCCGCAGTAATCTGGCGTTCTGGCAGGCCGGATTAGACGTTAACGTCGCGTCCGGCCTGCAGGTCACGATTCCCTTATTGCACCGGCGGGATGTCCGTCACTTCAGGATGTGATTCATCCGTTTCTACCGACGTTGCCGCGGCGGTAACCGGCGCCATAATGCTATCCCACGTCGCCTGCAGATCCTTCATATTGAATTCAGGTTCACCCTTCGGCTGCAACAGAATTAACGCCATATCTTGCGACAGTTGCTGACGCAGGTCCTGATTCAGCATCTCAACACTCAGGTTGTTCAAGAAGCTCTGACGTAAACGCTGATACTGTTCAGGCGCAATATCTACGACCTGGTTTTGCAGCGAGCGCAAACGCTGGCTGATCAAAATATCGGTATCGGTGCGACCATAGGTGGCAAACAGCTTCTGCAGTTCCAGATTCTTTTGCGCCACCAGCGCATTAAACTCTTCTTCCGGCAGCCCCTTATCGCGCACTTTGGCCAGCTCACGCGCAACCGTGCTGAGGTTCGCGTTCAGCTTACCGTTCGGTGATTCAACGTTAATGGCACATTGCGCGCGCAGGAACAGCACCCGACAGTCAAAGCCAAGGCCAATGTCTTTGGCATTGTTTTTGGTGAGCTCCTGCTGAATGTGCCAGAACAACGCTTCACGGGCTAAATCAGCGCGCCAATAACGTAACAGCGCGGCAGATTCACGGATCGGCTGCCACGGCGTATCCCACATAATAGACAGGCGATCCTGACGTACCGCATCGGTCATTATGCTTACGGCCTCTGCACGCAGCGGAGAGAGCGTGGGTACCGGCGCAGGCGTTTCGCGTTTACCTTTTAATTCGCCGAAGGTTTTATTGATTTGATCAGCCACGCTGCGCGCATCTACGTTACCGACGATAATCAGCGTCATCGCATCCGGGGTATACCATTTCTGGTAGAAGGACTGGATTTTCGTCGCATCAACAGGCGTTTTCAGCGGATCGGCAGGATCGTGACCCAGCAGCGTCGATCCCTTCAGACGATAGCGCCACCATCCCTCTTTGGTATCTGACGGCCAGGTTGCAACCATATCTTCGCTACTCAGCGCATGATTGACCGATTCAGGGGTGATGCTCAGATTACCGGAAATATTCGCCAGATAAGAAAGTGACTCTTTCAGCAGATCGTTACGGCTGTTAGGCAGACTGAGGTTATATAACGTGGAATCATAGGAAACGATAACGGGCGGCATGGGACGACTGGGATCGAACCCCTGCTGCCACAGAGAACGGGCTTGCGTAGCATCGAGGCCACCGCTTTGCGTCAGCGCGATACGCGGGATCGCATGGCTGAAACCACTCTGTTGTGTACTTTCGGTGAGTGAACCGGTATTGACCAGCAGGCGAACCTCAATACGGTCGCTGGGGCGCTGGGGAGTGGCTAAGACTTGCCACTGTAAACCATTTGCCAGCGTGCCCTGTTGCCACGCCGGGTCAGGCTGGAGCGCATCTGCCTGCACATAGCCGGCAGTGGCCATCATCAGCAAGCCGCCCGCTAAAAGTCGAATTTTTGTGCCCTGCATGTGAACCCCTGATCAACTATCCTGGAAATAAAAAGACAGCCCGCGAGAGGACTCTCTGAATATGACGTTAAAAACACTTCGTGTTAGACCGCAAGAACATAAAAATGTCACGGAGGAAGTGAAAAAATCCCGACGCCGCCGAATCGGCGGTTTCAGGCACAGGGGTTAATTATGCGCAAACGCCCGCAGTCCTGGAAGGGACTACGGGCATAAGTGGAGAGATTAAGAGGATATTTCGTGCGTTTTGCCATCCGGCGCACGATTATTCAGCACATCATCCAGCTTTTTATGGTCCAGTTCTTTCACCCATTTCGCTACTACAACAGTTGCCACACCGTTACCGACCAGGTTAGTCAGCGCACGGGCTTCAGACATAAAGCGGTCAATACCGAGAATCAGCGCCAGACCAGCAACCGGCAAATGGCCCACAGCGGAGATAGTCGCGGCCAGAACAATGAAGCCACTCCCGGTCACACCCGCAGCACCTTTTGAAGAGAGCAGGAGCACCACCAGCAGGGTTATCTGATGGAAGATATCCATATGGCTGTTGGTGGCCTGAGCGATAAACACCGCTGCCATCGTCAGATAGATTGATGTCCCATCGAGGTTAAACGAGTAGCCCGTGGGTATAACCAACCCGACAACCGACTTGCGACAGCCCAGTTTTTCCATCTTATCGAGCATACGCGGCAGCGCGGACTCAGAAGAAGAGGTGCCCAGAACGATCAGCAGTTCTTCACGGATATAGCGGATGAATTTGAAAATGCTGAAGCCGGTTGCGCGCGCAATCGAGCCCAACACCACAACCACAAACAGAATACAGGTGATGTAGAAACAGATGATCAACTGACCCAACTGCACCAGCGTCCCGACGCCATATTTACCGATAGTAAAGGCCATGGCACCGAAAGCACCGATCGGCGCCAGGCGCATGATCATGTTGATGATGCCAAAAATAACCTGCGAGAAGCTTTCAATCACGTTGAAAATCATCTGGCCTTTGCTACCTAAACGATGCAGCGCAAAACCAAACATAACCGCAAACAGCAATACCTGCAGGATGTTACCACTGGCGAACGCGCCAATGACGCTACCCGGGATAATATCCATCAGGAAGCCTACGATCCCCTGGTCTTTTGCCTGTTCGGCGTAAATCGCAACCGCTTTGGCATCCAGCGTCGCCGGATCGACGTTCATACCGGCACCGGGTTGCACCACGTTGACGATGATAAGGCCGATGATCAGCGCAATCGTACTGACAATTTCAAAATAAAGCAGTGCAACCGCACCGGTGCGGCCTACGGCTTTCATACTTTCCATGCCTGCAATGCCGGTCACGACAGTACAGAAGATGACAGGTGCGATGACCATTTTGATGAGCTTCACGAAAGCATCACCAAGTGGCTTCATTTGGGCGCCTAATTCAGGGTAGTAATGGCCAAGGAGGATACCTATGGCAATTGCTGTCAGGACCTGAAAGTAAAGGCTTTTGAATATAGAGGTTTTCATAGGGTGTCCTTAAAGTAAAAACCACAGGTCTTGTAAGGTTTTGTTTAACCTGCGGCCTTAAAGTAACACCCACACAACATGACAGAAATGCGCCTGGATCATAATTGATACAGAAATGTTAAAAATTTTGAGCTGGCTCGCACAAGCGAGACCTTTTTTAACTTTTGTAATCAGCGTTTTTCGGCGTCAGATAACGTTCTTCGAAGATATTCGCCGGAACCGGCCGGGCAAACAGGAACCCTTGTGCCACTTCTACCCCCGCTTGTGATAACCATTCGCGTTGCGCTTCGGTTTCGACGCCCTCAGCGATCATCTGCAAATTGAGGCTATGCGCCAACTGAATGATGGCGGAGATCATGCTGCAATCTTCAGGGACGCCATCGACAAACATCTTATCGATTTTGAGTACATCCACCGGGAGCGACTTCATGTGCTGCAGTTGTCGCAGACCCGCATACCCCATACCAAAATCGTCCAGCGCGATACGCACGCCCGCGTTGCGCAGCGGGCGTAAAATAGCCACAGCGGCATTAGGATCATCAATGTGCCGGCTTTCGGTCACTTCCAGAATCAACGTCCCAGGCTTGATGCGATAGCGGTTTAGCAATTCCAGCAGATCCGACACCATACTCGGGTGCATCAGCTGCAGCGCAGACAGGTTCACCGAGAGCGGCAACATCAGGCCGCGTTCCTGCCAGGCTGACAGCTGGCGGCATGTCTCCTCCAGCACCCAGTAACCGACCGTCACCATCAGGCCACAGGACTCAATCCTGTCGATTAACCCTTCTGGCAGCTCCCAGCTTCCGTCTGGCTGCTGCATTCGCAATAATGCTTCTGCGCTCAATACCTTACCGCTGGACATCTCCACCTGCGGCTGCATCCAGAGCGCAAACTGATGGTTATCCAGCGCGGTAAGAATATCGTTCTCTTCCGTCAAACGCTGTTGCGCCTCTTCCATCTGCAACGGGTCAAAGAACTGAATCCGGTTTTTACCCTTGTGACGCGACGTTAACACAGCTGAGAGTGCGCGGTGGTAAAGCTGTTCTGCGGTCAAATCGCCATTAAACATCGCCACCCCAATGTTGCAGGTTGGACGGAGTTGAATGCCCTGAATCGGTAATCGCTCGTTAACGATAGTGAGCACTTGCTGACCTAGCGTAATAGCGTGCCAGGGTTCTTTCACACCATGTGCGATGATGGCAAAGTCATAGCCGCTCACCTGGGTAAGCACCATTCTGGGGGCCAATACTGACTTCAGCTTTTCAACCAGCGTAAGCAGCAGGATTTCCCGCTGGGTCTCGGATAACACACCCGCGGTATCACGCAGGGTTTCGCAGGTGACAATCATCAACGCCGTAGTCTGCTGACGATTCACAACCTGCTCCAGCAGCGCCATCAGAAACGACTTGTTGGGCAGCTCAGAAACCGGGAATCGCATTGAATGGTCGCTTTGCTCTTCACTGCGGCGCTGAATCAGTTGCTGATTGAGGTTGTAGCTACGCACCAGCAGGCCAATCTCGTCGTCCTGATGCAGACGCGGCAATGCCAGCTGATAGCCAATCAGATCCTGCTGGGGAATGTCGTTCAGCTCACGCGCTATTTTACGTAATGGATGCAAAATCAATCTGTTAATACACCATGAGATGGCTACCGTGAGTATTAACGAGAGAAGTAAGTAAATGGTCACTAACGTTGAGAGCGTACTCATCACGAACTTGTACATACGGTACGAATCCGCCTGCAGCACCAGATACGCCAGCGGTTGCGGATTCGCTGAACGCTCAAGAGAATAGACCGGCAGCGAAATTTGTACCGGAAGTTCAAATAGGCGAGTCACCGTAACCGGAACCGGGCGTTCAGGAATAAAGCTCATCCGCAGCGCCTGAAACTGATTGGGAAGCACCACATCGGCGCGGCTGACCACGCCTGCTGGTCGAATACTTCTTAAAATAGCTTCTGCTTCGGGAATATCCCCTTTCAGGATCGTGCCCGACAGAGGCTCACGGACGGAGCGAGCGATACTTTCCAGTTGCGTAGCCGTGTTGTAGCGATTCTGCTGGACCAGATGGAACAACAAAACGGTGCAAAAAATAAACACAAACACCATGACAACGGCCGCAACCATTGCCATCTGCTTAATTGTTAACGAGCGACTGACACGCAAACTGACTCTCCACGGATAGACGAAACTGCCGTCAGAGTATACCCGATCGTAGCGGTATTAAGAGAGGCGGTATCTGAAAACTTCCCAGCATGCATTATCCCGACAGGATAGGCACCTGGCGACGAGATTTATCTGCATTTAAGCCGAAAAAGGCCGCAAGGTTACCCCCTGCGGCCTGGTTCGGGCGCATGTTGCCATCACGGCAGACAGACGCCCGCAAGGTGCATTACTTCCTGTTACGCAGCCAGCTCACAATCAGGCTGGCAATAATGCCAGCGATGATCGGAGCCGCTAAATCGTGCCAGAAGGCCACGCCTAACTGTGCGAGCGTCATATAGCCGCCTGTGTTGCAATGGCAACTGTTCACGGCTATTCTTGAGTTGTTCAGGTTCAAGTTAGCCCCCGTTTTGTTGCCAGGTTTATACCGAACAACGTGCGGGGGTTTTCTCTTTCCAGCAACCTATGCCGCCGGGGATCAAGCCCCCGCAACATTGCGCCTCACCGGGAATTCCCGGCTTGCCGCTGATTCTACGGTAGCCCACTTGCCATATCACTGCGCAATACACGGCTCTGCGTAGCGCCTCGCATTTCACCTGTTTTCTCACCATTACGCTGGAAAGATTCTTGCCAGTTGGCAACATTCCTGCCGCTCTTCAATACAGAAAAAGACATATCTCATTGATATCTATAATTTCATTTTCTGGCACAGCGATTGCTATTTGACTGTGAGCTGTTTTGTTCCGAATCAAAGGAGATATCATGTCTGACTGTCGTACTTACGGATTCAACACCCAGATCGTTCACGCGGGGCAACAACCCGACCCTTCTACTGGCGCGCTCAGTACGCCTATTTTCCAGACTTCAACGTTTGTTTTTGACAGCGCCGAACAAGGTGCCGCCCGCTTTGCGCTCGAGGAGTCCGGGTACATTTACACCCGTTTGGGTAACCCCACCACCGATGCGCTGGAGAAAAAGCTGGCGGTACTGGAAAGAGGTGAAGCCGGGCTGGCAACCGCATCCGGTATTTCTGCCATCACCACCACGCTGCTGACGTTGTGCCAGCAGGGCGACCATATCGTTTCCGCCAGCGCGATTTACGGCTGCACCCACGCGTTTTTGTCGCACAGCATGCCGAAGTTTGGGATTAACGTCAGCTTCGTCGATGCGGCAAAGCCTGAAGAAGTCCGCGCCGCCATGCGCCCGGAAACCAAAGTAGTGTATATCGAAACACCCGCTAACCCGACGCTGTCGCTGGTCGACATTGAAACGGTAGCCGGTATCGCCCATCAACAAGGCGCATTGCTGGTGGTGGATAACACCTTTATGTCACCGTACTGCCAGCAGCCTTTACAGCTAGGCGCGGATATTGTGGTGCACAGCGTCACTAAATATATCAACGGTCACGGAGACGTGATTGGCGGGATCATTGTTGGTAAGCAGGAGTTTATTGACCAGGCGCGGTTTGTTGGTCTGAAAGATATCACCGGCGGCTGCATGAGTCCTTTCAACGCGTGGTTGACGCTACGCGGCGTTAAAACACTGGGTATACGTATGGAACGCCACTGTGAAAACGCATTGAAAATCGCCCGCTTCCTCGAGGGGCATCCATCCATTACCCGCGTTTATTATCCTGGCTTGTCTTCACACCCGCAGTATGAGCTGGGCCAGCGACAGATGAGCCTGCCAGGAGGAATTATCAGCTTCGAAATCGCTGGCGGCCTCGAGGCTGGCAGACGGATGATCAATTCTGTAGAATTGTGCCTCCTCGCGGTCAGTCTCGGTGATACCGAAACCCTCATTCAGCACCCAGCGTCTATGACACATTCGCCCGTTGCGCCAGAGGAACGGCTTAAAGCAGGTATTACCGACGGGCTTATCCGTCTTTCTGTGGGTCTTGAAGATCCAGAAGATATTATTAACGACCTTGAACACGCCATCAGAAAGGCAACATTCTGACCATTATGACCTGAACCGACGCCGATCGGTTCAGGTTGTTGAGAATCAAGGCACAACAGTCTGGTAATACGCGCAATCCTGTTTCGGGGAGAGCGCGTATTTTGGGCAGGGGGTTCTATGCAGGACGACACATTACAACTAAGCAACAATACAGCAACCACCGTACCATTCTCAAAGAAAATACCGTTTACGAAATATGACTTTGGCTGGGTATTACTGTGTATCGGTATGGCAATTGGTGCCGGAACGGTACTGATGCCGGTACAAATAGGCTTAACAGGCATTTGGGTATTTATCGTCGCCTTTATTATTGCCTATCCAGCAACCTATATTGTGCAGGATATTTATTTAAAAACATTATCAGAAAGTGAAACTTGTAATGACTATACCGATATTATCAGTCATTACCTGGGAAAAAACTGGGGTGTATTTCTTGGCGTCATCTATTTTTTGATGATTATTCACGGCATATTTATCTATTCCTTATCCGTGGTTTTTGACAGTGCCTCATATATCAAAACCTTCGGCTTAACCGATGCCGATCTTTCACAATCGATAATCTATAAAGTGGCCATTTTTGCCGTGCTGGTGGCCATTGCTTCCGGGGGAGAAAAGCTGCTGTTTAAAATCTCCGGCCCGATGGTGGTAGTCAAAGTGGGGATCATCATCGTGTTTGGTTTTGCGATGGTTCCGCACTGGAACTTCGCTAATATCAGCGCATTCCCTGAAGCATCGGTCTTCTTTCGCGACGTGCTGCTGACCATCCCGTTCTGCTTCTTCTCGGCGGTGTTTATTCAGGTGTTGAACCCAATGAACATCGCCTACCGCAAGCGGGTAGCGGACCGGGTTCTGGCCACCCGCATGGCAATACGCACACATCGCATCAGTTACATTACGCTGATTGCGGTCATTCTGTTTTTCTCATTCTCTTTTACCTTTTCTATTAGTCATGAAGAGGCCGTTTCAGCCTTCGAACAAAATATTTCCGCACTGGCGCTGGCAGCGCAAGTCATTCCTGGGCAAATTATTCATATCACCTCAACGGTGCTAAATATCTTCGCCGTATTAACCGCATTCTTTGGTATTTATCTGGGGTTCCACGAGGCGATTAAGGGTATTATTCTTAATGTTCTGAGCCGCGTTATTGATGTGGCGAAAATTAATCCCCTGGTGCTTACGCTGGGTATTTGCACCTTTATTGTTATCACCCTGGTGATCTGGGTGTCATTTCGTGTATCGGTACTGGTGTTCTTCCAGTTGGGTAGCCCACTTTACGGGATTGTGTCGTGTATTATTCCGTTTTTCCTGATTTATAAAGTAACGCAACTGGAAAAACTACGCGGGCTGAAAACCTGGCTAATCCTGTTGTACGGGATCCTGCTGTGCCTGTCGCCATTATTGAAGCTGATTGACTAATCCGTTTACAGCGCCGTCAGTCACTGACGGCGCTTAACTCACACTCTCCAGTTGATAGCTGCGAATTTTATTCAGTACCGTGGTATGTGACACCCCCAGCGCTTTAGCGATATGCCGCGACGACACATTCTCTTCCACCATCTGTTCAATAAGCTGGCGTTCAGCACACAAAACCTGTTCTTTAAAAGGACGCTCTGTCGGCGTCAGCTCAACGGCAGGCAAATTCACCATCCCTAATTCTTCCCGCGTAATGACATCGGATTCCGCCATCAGCATCAGGCGAATGATGGTATTTTCCAGTTCGCGAACGTTTCCCGGCCAGGTGTGATGATGCAGGGTATCAAAGCAGGCTTTATCCAGAATGATCCGTCGTTGGAATTCCTTCGCGTATTTCTGCACAAAGTGGCGAATCAATAGGCTGATATCCTGCGGGCGCTCCCGCAGGGGCGGAATGGTCAGTGAAAGTACATTGATGCGGTAATAGAGATCGGCGCGCAGCAGACGTTGTTCCACCATCTCTTCCAGATTGGCGTTGGTTGCCACAATAATGCGCACATTGACCGGAATAATTTGCGCCCCGCCAACGCGACGGATCCCGCCATCCTGAAGTACGCGCAGTAATTTAGCCTGTAAGCTCAGCGACATTTCACCAAATTCATCGAGAAAAAGGGTGCCTTTATCGGCCATTTCAAACAGCCCTTTTTTGCCTTTACAATCTGCACCGCTAAAAGCTCCTTTCTCATAGCCAAAGAATTCACTCTCCATCAACGACTCAGGTAGCGCAGAGCAGTTGACAGGAATAAACGGATAAAAACGTCGCTGCCCGGAATTATGGATAGCCCGGGCAAGCAGTTCTTTGCCAGTACCCGTATCGCCGCGGATCAAAACGGTATATTTGCTGTCGGCAATTTTTATCGCCTTTTCGATAAGCGAGTGCATGCTCTGGCTGCTACAAATAATGTCAGAGAAATAGCGCGGGCGTTCCGGCTCAGGCGTTGACAGTTCGCTTATCTCTTCACACAGGTAAGCGACGTTAATAATATCGGCGCGCCGGCCTAAACAGGATTGCACGCAGGAAATATCCTGTAACTGGCGGCACCAGGATTTAATCAGGATCCGTCCAGGCGTGACTTTCATGGAGATGATATTGATATCGCAGCAGGAAATTCCTTCAGGACATCCTCAACCATCGACAGACGATCAATTGTTTTAATATCCCAGCGTATCGTGACCACATTTGCTCCTGACAGTTAGCAACTGCGAAATAGATATTTCTGTGACGAGAGGAAATCTGACTACATTTTAGACGCTATGGAATAATGTTCTGCCAGAGGACTCACATTGTGGACGTAAAAACAAAATATAAAAAAACCGGAGCACAAGGCTCCGGTTATCAGGTCATAACCCACGTTTATTGCTGTGGATTTTCATCCTGGTCAACAGCGAAACAGGCCACGAGTTGTCCACCGTAATCCTTCAGCTGCGGCTGAAGCTGGGTACACGGACCAAAACGCCGACGGCAGCGGGCATTGAACGCACAGCCCGGCGGTGGATTCAGCGGGCTTGGCAGCTCACCGGTCAGCTTGATACGCTCGCGGCGATCGTCCGGGTTCAGGCGCGGCGTCGCAGAGAGCAGCGCCTGCGTATACGGATGACGCGGATTATTGAAGATCTGATCCTTCGTTCCTTTTTCCACGCAGCGGCCTAAATACATCACCATCACCTCATCGGCAATGTGCTCTACCACCGACAGGTCATGCGAGATAAAGACGTATGACAGCCCCAGTTCCTGCTGCAAGTCCATCATCAGGTTCAGCACCTGCGCACGAACAGAAACGTCCAGCGCCGAGACCGGTTCGTCGGCAATCACCACGTCGGGATCAAGCATCAGCCCGCGAGCGATGGCAATACGCTGACGCTGACCGCCGGAGAACATATGCGGATAGCGGTCGTAGTGCTCGGTTTTTAGCCCCACTTTCGCCATCATCGCCAGTGCTTTTTCACGACGCTCCTCTTTGCTTAGCGTGGAGTTGATCAGCAGCGGCTCTTCCAGAATCTGCCCTACTTTCTTGCGCGGGTTCAGGGAACCGTAAGGGTTCTGGAACACAATCTGGATTTTCTGCCGGCGCAGCTTCTGCGCCTGCGGGTCGTGCTTAAGCAGATCCTGCCCCTGGTAATACAGCTCGCCGCCGGTCGGGACTTCAATCATCGTCAGCAGGCGGCCAAGGGTGGATTTCCCACAGCCTGACTCGCCTACCACCGCCAGCGTTTTGCCGCGTTCCAGCGTAAAGGAGACGCCGTCCAGCGCTTTCACCAGGCGTTCCGGGGCGAACATCCCCTTCTTCACCGGGTAGTGTTTTTTCAGGTCAATTGCCTGCAACAGCGGCTGTGGCAAAGCGGCCTTTTGCGTACTCATAGCCCAGGCCTCCCGGCATCATCAAGTGGGTAGTGGCATTTCGACTGACGACCGCCTTCCAGCAGGTTCAGTTCAGGTTCTTCAGCGCGGCATTTGTCAGTCGCATAGGGGCAGCGCGGGTTCAGTAAACAACCGGTCGGGCGGTCATATTTACCTGGCACCACGCCCGGCAACGAAGCCAGACGCGCTTTATCCTGAGCGAACTCCGGCAACGCGCGCAGCAACGCCTGGGTATACGGATGACGCGGCGCGCGGAAAATATCCTGCGCGGCCCCGGTTTCCACTACCTGCCCGGCGTACATCACAATGATCTTGTGCGCCGCTTCGGCCACCAGCGCCAGGTCGTGCGTGATTAAGACCAGCGCCATGTTCTCTTTTTGCTGCAATTCCAGCAGTAGCTCGATGATCTGCGCCTGAATGGTCACATCCAGCGCCGTTGTCGGTTCGTCGGCAATCAACAGCTTTGGACGACAGGCAATCGCCATCGCGATCATCACGCGCTGGCTCATCCCACCGGACAACTGGTGCGGATAGACATCCAGACGCGAGGCCGGATCGGGGATCCCCACCAGCGTCAGCAGGTCAATCGCCCGCTGAATACGCGTTTTTTTGTTGCCGCCCTGGTGCACCTTAATGGCTTCCATAATCTGGTAGCCGACGGTGTAGCACGGGTTAAGGCTGGTCATCGGGTCCTGGAAGATCATCGCCACTTCCGCGCCCACTAACTGGCGACGCTCTTTCTCAGAGATGCGCTTCAGGTCACGACCATTAAACTCCAGATTTTCGGCCATAACGCGGCCTGGGTAGTCAATCAGTCCCATAATCGCCAGCGAGCTGACGGACTTACCAGAGCCGGACTCCCCTACAATGCCAACCACTTCACCCTGGTTCACGCTGTAACTAATGCGGTCTACGGCACGGAATTCGGACCCCACATCGCCGAAGTGCACCGATAATTTATCTACATTTAATAACGCCATCTCGAACCTCTTACTGCTTCAGTTTGGGATCGAGCGCGTCACGCAGACCGTCACCCATCAGGTTAAATGCCAGCACCGTCAGCAGGATTGCCAGCCCCGGGAAGGTCACGACCCACCAGGCGCTTTGGGCAAATTGCAACACGTCAGAGAGCATGGTGCCCCATTCCGGCGTAGGCGGCTGTGCGCCCATCCCCAGGAAGCCGAGGGCAGCCATATCGAGAATGGCGTTAGAGAAGCCAAGCGACGCCTGAACAATCAGCGGCGCAAGACAGTTAGGAAGAATATTGACGAACATCTGGCGCATCGCACCGGCTCCGGCCACGCGAGATGCGGTAACGTAGTCGCGGTTAACCTCCACCAGGACGGCGGCGCGCGTCAGACGCACATAGTGCGGCAATGCCACGAACGTCAGCGCCAGCGCGGCGTTGCCAATCGAGGGCCCAAATACCGCCACCAGCACCAGCGCCAGTAACAGGCTCGGCAGTGCCAGCATGATGTCGACCACACGCATGATGACGTTATCGACAATCCCGCCAAAGTAACCGGCAATCAGCCCGAGAATCACGCCCATCAGCAGGGAGAGCACCACCACCAGACAGCCGACCAACAGAGACAGACGCGCACCGTACATCAGGCGGGACAGCACATCGCGGCCCACATCATCAGTACCAAACAGATGCGCCATGGTACCGCCTTCCTGCCACGCAGGAGGAGCCAGCAGCGTATCGCGGAACTGCTCTGCCGGGTTGTACGGCGCGAGGACGTTGGCAAAGACCGCAATCAGGATCATCACGACAACGTACACCAGCCCAACAACCGCACCTTTGTTGCGTTTAAAATAGTGCCAGAACTCCTGCAACGGGGTCATGGGCACCGGTGCAGCAATAACTTTATTTTCAGTAACCTGTGACATGATGGCCCCTTACTTCCTATGCCGAATACGCGGGTTCACCACGCCGTACAGCAGGTCTACCAGCAGGTTGACGAGGATAATCATCGTCGCGACCAGCAGCACCCCGCCCTGTACCACTGGATAATCACGGCGTTGTAGCGCATCGATCAACCAGCGTCCCAGTCCCGGCCACGAGAAAATAGTCTCGGTCAGGATCGCCCCAGCCAATAACGTACCGACCTGCAGGCCGATAACGGTCACAACGGGCAGCATCGCGTTACGCAGAGCGTGAATGATGATGACGCGCATACGGGTCAGGCCTTTGGCGCGTGCGGTACGAATGTAATCTTCACCCAGTACTTCCAGCATCGATGAACGAGTCATACGCACAATTACCGCCAGAGGGATGGTGCCAAGCACCATTGCCGGCAGGATCATATGCGCCAGCGCATCGATAAAGTTGCCCTCTTCACCCCAAATGGCGGTGTCAATCAGCATAAAACCGGTCAGGGGATTGGAATCATCAAGGAACACCATGTCGCTCACCCGACCGGAAACCGGCGTCAGGTTCCACTGCACGGAAACCAGCATGATCAGCATCATGCCCCACCAGAAAATCGGCATGGAGTAACCCGTCAGCGCCAGGCCAACGGCAGTGTGATCGAAAATGGAGCCGCGCTTAACGGCAGCAAGTACACCCACCGGAATACCCACCGCAACGGCGAAAATCATCGCGCAGACGCCAAGTTCCAGCGTTGCTTTAAAGCGAGGAACGAACTCTTCCCACACCGGTAATCGGCTTTTCAGCGAGATACCTAAATCACCATGCATAACCCCCCAGATGTAATGGAGGTACTGCTGCCACATCGGTTTATCCAGACCGAGTTCAGCCAACAGTTGAGCATGACGCTCAGGGGAAATTCCACGCTCACCCGCCATGATCATTACCGGATCGCCGGGGATCATATGAACGAAAGCAAAGGTGAGAAGAGTGATACCGATAAACGTGGGGATGACGAGTCCCAAACGTCGGAGAATGAACTGCAACATAACCCGGATTCTCTCTAATGACGCACGGCCTGGAACCGTGAATCTGTATTGCTCACAAATCTTATCTCCCCCTCCAGCGAGAGGGAGATAAAGCATTACTGTCAGGTGGAGCTACGGTGACCCGACTTAACGGTCCGTAGCGCTGCCTGGCTTGCTTTTAATTATTCGACAGAGACGTTTTCGAAGTGATGTTTGCCTAATGGATCAACCACATAGCCTTTCACTTCTTTACGCACTGGTTCATACACGGTGGAGTGAGCAACAATCAGAGCCGGGGCCTGATCGTGCATAACAACCTGAGCTTGCTTGTACAGTTCAATACGTTTGTTGTGATCGTCGGTCGCACGCGCCGGCTGGATCAGATCTTCAAACGGCTTGTAGCACCAGCGAGAGTAGTTGGAACCGTCTTTCGCTGCCGCACAGCTGAACAGGGTGGCGAAGAAGTTGTCCGGATCCCCGTTGTCACCGGTCCAACCCATCATCACCGCCTGATGCTCACCCGCTTTGGCGCGTTTCAGATATTCGCCCCACTCGTAGGTCACAATCTTGGCCTGAACGCCGATTTTCGCCCAGTCAGCCTGAACCATTTCCGCCATACGGCGGGCGTTCGGGTTGTAAGGACGCTGTACCGGCATGGCCCACAGCTCAACGGTGAAGCCTTTATCCTGACCCGCTTCCTTCAGCAGCGCTTTAGCCTTTTCAGGATCGTAGGTGTAGTCTTTAACGTCGTCGTTATAGCCCCACATGGTCGGTGGGATCAGGTTTTTCGCGGCAACGCCAGCGCCCTGATATACCGCTTTAATGATGGCTTCTTTGTTCACCGCGTAGGTCAGCGCCTGACGGACTTTCACGTCATCAAACGGTTTCTTCTCGGTGTTGAAAGAGAGGTAGCCAACGTTCAGACCAGCCTGCTCCATCAGGTTAATGTTTTTATCCTGCTTCATGCGCGCGATATCTGCCGGGTTCGGGTACGGCATCACCTGGCACTCGTTCTTCTGCAGTTTGGCGTAACGCACGGAAGCGTCAGGCGTAATGGAGAAGACCAGACGGTCAATCTGTGGCTTGGTGCCCCAGTAACCTTCGAATGCTTTATACAGAATACGGGAGTCTTTCTGGTACTGCTGCAGCTGGAACGGACCGGTCCCAATTGGGTTCAGATCCACTTTCTCCGGGGAGCCGGCTTTCAGCATGTTGTCTGCATATTCTTTGGAAAGAATAGAAGCGAAGTCCATCGCCAGGTCAGCCAGGAAAGGCGCTTCCGGGCGAGTCAGCACGAACTGAACGGTTTTATCGTCCACTTTTTTCACTTCGGAGATCAGATCTGGCAGACCCATCCCTTCGAAGTATTCATAGCTACCGCCAGAGACTTTGTGGTACGGGTTCTGGGCATTTTTCTGACGATCGAAAGAGAACACCACGTCATCGGCGTTTAAATCGCGCGTCGGTTTGAAATCTTTGTTGTCCTGCCACTTCACGCCCTGGCGCAGGTGGAAGGTATAGGTTTTACCGTCTTCGCTGATTTCCCACTTCTCAGCAAGGCCCGGGATCACTTCAGTTGTACCGGTTTTGAACTCGACCAGGCGGTTATAGATCGGTACGGAGCTGGCATCATAGGTCGTGCCAGAGGTGAAAAGCTGTGGGTTAAAGCCTTCAGGAGATCCTTCTGAACAATAAACCAGAGTTTTAGCCTGTACGCTTGCGGCGCAGGTCATAGCCACCAGGCTCAGACCAAGCTTCAGCATCCCTGACTTCTTCAAGGAAATACTCATTCTTCTGCTCCAAATGTGATGTTTGTTGTTTTACCCTTTGCAGTGGGTTTGCACCGCCTGGCCTTTTTTGTTTTTTACCCGGCCGGGTCGGCGTTAAGAGGATAGGGATTCCGTTCACATAAGCGACTGAGTTGCAGTGCGGATTCTCCATGAAATGCCCCTCATGCCCTACAATCTGTCAACAGAATGTGAAAACGTCAATACAGGTAACCGTGATTTACACCAACGGTGAGAATTCGCAAACAAAGATTAAAAAAAGTGCAGAAGGACATTTTCAGCAGGGAAATTTGTGCTACGCGCACTATGCCAGAATAAACATCTTCATATTTCGCAACATTTGGTGATTAACATTTATGCAAATTATTAAAACTTTCTAAATTAATGCTGCATATCTGAGCGATTAATGCCATGAACGCTAAAGCGCACAGCGGAAAATGCCAGGTTCAGCCATAAGTAGCGCAAAAAAAGTTTCAAGCAAATATAAAAAAAGGCAATGGAATATGTCACAGAATCGTTAACAGTCAGTGGGAAGTGGTGCACAATTTTTGCAGATAAAAGGAAGGTCAATTTTGGTCGGTGAGAGAGGATTACTCGCCACTAATGCAAAAAACCCTGCTCGTTGAGCAGGGTTTTGAATTTGGTCGGTGATAGAGGATTCGAACCTCCGACCCCTTCGTCCCGAACGAAGTGCGCTACCAGGCTGCGCCAATCACCGAATGCGGGGCGCATCTTACTGCTCAGCCGCGCCCCCGTCAATCCCTTAGTATCAAAATGCCATTTGATCGGCGAGAAAGTCAGCAGCCCAATTACTGAGCCGTAACCTTCTTCGCGTCCGGGATACGGCACCAGTTGTTATTCTCGTTAATACCGCCATTTGGCGAGGTATAACCGAGGCAACCCAAGATAGTGTCGTACAGTTCCACATGACGACGCGGCACCTTCATATCAGCTTCTTGCTTCAGGTGTGCAAACGCCTTCGCATGGTCTGGGTCTTCCAGATATTTATCTGACATCCACACCAGCATAGGAACGCGGAACTGCTCTGGCGGAGCCATTTTACGCGGCGTACCGTGCAGGTGCTCACGCTCGTTAATCGACTCACCGTGATCGGCGGCGTAGAACACTATCGCTTTCTTATCCCGCAGTTGATCAAACACTTTGGTAATAAAGTGATCAACATAGGTTACCGAGTTATCAAAAGAGTTAATCATCTCGGCTTTCGAGCAACCGCTATCCACATTGACACACTCCGGCTTCCACTGCGCATATTCGCGGGTGTAGCGCTGCGTGTAGTTAAAATGCGAACCTTTGGTATGCAGAATAATCAGACGTTTGCCATCATCATCCGTCGGTTGCAGAGACTGCTGCATTTCGGTAATCAACAGCATATCGTCAACGTTCTTGCCACGGTTACGCGGCTCTGCGCCAATCTGCTCTCGGTAAGCGATGTTCTCCGCCATAGTATTGCTGTAGAACCACATCTCGCTTTGCATCGCGTAGAGGTCTGTCTTGAACCCTAACTGACCGAGCACGGAAAAGACGTTTTGTTCTTTCAGGGTACGCTGCGGGTTTTCTTCCGCCCCACCTTCACGCACAAACATACAGCGCAGCGAAAGCTTGGTCGCTGTGTCACAGGAATATCCACGGAACGCGGCCAGGTTTTTCTCCTGGGCGAGCCTTGGCGTGGTATTTCGCTCATAGCCAAAAATCCCCATATGGTCCCAGCGGGTGGTTTCGCCGATAATAAAGACCACATAGGTGTCGTCGAGATTCTTAGGCTCAACATAGGTAAATTTCTTCGCCGGGTTCATCAGCGATTTGTTGTCTGAGGATTCATCCACCTGTGCCCAGGCGTACAAACCCAGCGCAGAGAGCCAGTTTGACGGCAAGTAAGAGTTCGCCACAACCCCGCCATAGCTGGGTAAATCGATACCTGTTTCTCGCTCTACGCTTCTCTGTTGCATGCTCAGCAGGCGAATCGGCGCCCATACCATCAGGCCGGCCAGTAAAACTACCGCTACGCTACGCCACCTCATGCCCGGCGTACGAATTTGTCTCATCAACGTGTAGCGGCAGCGGTTACTCCAAATCAGCACCAAGGGAATAATACTGACCGAAACCAGCCACACGATGAAATGCCAGCCGACGACTTCTTTCGATAAATCAATATCCGTGGTCATTACGGAGGCGATAATACCGTAACCAATTACCACGTTCAGGAAGGTCATATAATAACTGGCGCCGGCAGAACACAGCACCAAACAGGTTGCCAGGACACGCCAGGCGCGGCGGCCAAACAAAGAGAGAAGTCGTAGTAAAAAGAAAGTCACCAGCACAGTGCCGGCCAATTCAACAACCGCGGAGAGTCCTTTCCAGACGGTAAAATCGTGCGCATATCCGCTAAAACGACGGAAAAATACAGCACAGTTCATAAACAAACCGATATAGATTGCCAGCAAGAAACTGAGTTTCTGCTGCGTCATCGACTTAATGTATCTCATGCAAACAAACCCTGGAAATCGGGATAAAAAACCCTGAGCAGCGATCAATCAGACCTGACAGAGGAAAAATGCGACAACAGCAGAGGTGAATTGTCTACGGGCGCGGGTAAGTAGACCACAGGAGGGAGCAAAAGTGCTTATAGAGAATGAAAATGGCGCATAAATTTTTGTAAATATATGCGCCAGGTATTAATCATACTACTAATAGATTTAGGCGTGCGCCTCGGTATAGACGCTACGTTGTGGCTGACGAATAGTGGTAGAAAGCGCCAGCGAAATGATTAACAGCGCAAAGATGACGCAGAAGGTCACATAGAACCCGCCAAACAGCGAGGCGATAATGGAACCGCAAATGCTACCGATACCGAAGCCCAGGTAAATAACACCGTAGTTTTTAGCCAGGTTATTCAGACCGAAGAACTCGCTGACCAGTGACGGGAATACGGTGATGGTGCCGCCAAAGTTAAATGCGACACAGGCAATTGCCATAAAGAAGGTTACGTCATTCAGCGGCGCGAACAACAGTGCAGCCATACCGACCAGCGAAACGACCTGACCAATGGTGATCACGCGAATACGGGAGATTTTATCGGACAGAATCCCCAGCACCAGACGACCCGACAGGTTCGCGATAGAAATGACGGTAACCGCATTCGCCGCCGTCGCCACATCCATATGCGCCAGGCTTTGTGCGATATCTTTCGCCACGCCAATGACGTACAGACCGCTCATACACGCTGTCAGGAACATGACTGCCAGCATCCAGTACTGCGGTTTGCGCATGGACTGCGCCAGGCTGTAGTCGTTCTCAACCACACCATTCTTCGCTTTCACTTCCTGATTCGGCGCATCTTTCATCAGCGTGGAGCCAAAGACGATCATCACCAGTACGATCGCACCCCAAATCATGAAGGTTTTTTCCAAGCCCACGGTGCTCAGCAGTTGGCTGTCGATAAATTTAAAACCGAGGCTGCCAAGGCCATAAGAACCGATGGCAAAGGCGGAAATCAGCCCTTTACGCTCAGGGAACCATTTTACGCAGTTGGAAAGCGTTAACAGGTAACCTGCGCCATCCGCCAGACCAACCAGCACACCAGCGCTCAGCCACAGCATAATCAGGCTGTTGGAATGGGCGGTTAAGAAGAAACCGACGCCGAGTAAAATACCGGAGGCCATGGTGACGCGTTTCACGCCAAAACGTTCCTGCAGCTTGCCGGCAACGGAAGAGGAAATCGCCAGCCCGAGGCTCAGCAAGCCAAAAGAAAATGCCACCTGACTGACCGGCGCATCGAGCTTAGAAGAGAGCGCGCCATTAAACAGGCTCCAGGTATAAACAGAACCTAAAGCAAATTGGGTAATAATCGTGCCGATCAGTGTTAGCCAGCGAGTGCGCTGATAATCAGAAGTTTTCATGGCAGTCTTCCTGCATAAGCAAAATGGGAAATTCTCTGCCAACAACCATACCGAAGCGCTTTTATGGCCAGGAGAAAACGGCATGAAATGCCACCAGGACGGAATGAAATGCCTGGAATGCGGAATGAATGACGAGACAAAAAGTCGGGTTACTGAATTTTATCGTAAGAGTTAGTACACGCTATCGCTGAGGGGCGTGTGATTGTTGATCTCAATATGTAACAGAGATGTTTATATGATGATTGTTTGCGTTAAAATTTGGCACTCACTCCCATGGTGTACATATAGTCGCTGTTATTGGTGCTATTTTCCGCCTGCGAAAGCGCCGCGTAAGCCGCCATGTGCCGGTTCAACAGCATATCTGCGCCAACGGTAACATCCAGCCAGTTACCGTCTTGACCCGCCGCCGTCATGCGACTGAGGCCCGACTGCGCTTTCCAGATATTCTCGCCAAACTGCTGGTTATAGCTGATTTGCGCCCACGGTCGCACATCACCGAACTGAGAATTGACTCGCCAGCCTAACGTGCTGACGCTGGCATGCCACAGCGGATCGTTCTGCGTTACCGACGTCACGCTATCGCCAAATTCGTTGTAAGTAGACGTGGTCGAACCGTCATAATGCAGCGCGGCCACCGGACCAGTCATCACCTGCCTTGAAAGCGGAAAGTTCCAGCCCATACTCATGCCGCTGGTCGCATCCATAGGCGTTTCATCCGCCAGATTCACCACGGGACCCGCCACGTTTTGAGTGGAGCGAATACGTTCTTCCAGAATGTCGTTATAACGTGGTTGGTGATCGCTGTCCCATGTATAACGTTCAGCCGTATGCCCTGACATCGCATCAACGATATATTCTTGTTGCCAGCCATATGCTGTATTGATGAACAGCGCACAAACTACGACGCTCGCCAGAGTTAACCTTTGGCGACCACTACTGTTTCTTATAATCATCAACGCGACTCCAGAAAAGAGCCGAATTCGGCGATATTATTGTCATTGTGTGAAGGATATCGGGCCCATCAGGCCCTGTATTAAATATTGTCTTTTTAGCTGGCGCGTCAAGGCGGGCCGAATGAAATTTTTACGCCAGTAAAAACAGCGAGGAAGAATATGCAGCGTTGCGGATGGGTCAGCCAGGACCCACTTTACATTGCCTACCACGACAAGGAATGGGGCGTCCCCGAAACAGATGGCAACAAGCTGTTCGAAATGATCTGTCTGGAAGGCCAACAGGCCGGTTTATCGTGGATCACTGTGCTTAAGAAACGGGAAAATTATCGCCACGCCTTCCACCATTTTGACCCGGAAAAAGTGGCGGCCATGACCGAAGAGGATGTGGAAAGACTGGTACTGGATGCCGGCATTATTCGCCATAGAGGAAAAATTCAGGCCATTATCGGCAACGCTCGCGCCTTTCTGACCATGGCGCAAAACGGAGAATCGTTTAGCGAGTTCGTCTGGTCGTTTGTTGATAACCAACCGCAACTGACCCGCGCCGCCAACCTGAGCGATATCCCCACCTCTACACCGGCGTCAGATGCTCTGTCTAAAGCGTTAAAAAAACGCGGATTTAAGTTTGTCGGCACCACCATCTGTTACTCCTTTATGCAGGCATGCGGCTTGGTCAATGACCATGTCACCAGCTGTATCTGTTACCCGGGAGAACAACATGATTCGTGAATCAAAGGCTGACGATCTACCGTCGATTCTGGCGCTGTGGATGGAAAGCACGATCCATGCCCATCCGTTTATCGAAGAACGCTACTGGCGCGAAAGTGAATCCATCGTGCGGGATGTTTATCTGCCAGCCGCACAAACCTGGGTATGGGAAGAAGAAGGGGTGCTCAAAGGCTTTGCCAGCGTCATTGACGACCGCTTTCTCGGCGCGCTGTTCGTCGCGCCTGCCGCCATCAGAAGCGGGATCGGCAAAGCGCTGGTGCAGCATGTACAGCAGCGCTTTTCGTTACTCAGCCTCGAGGTCTACCAGAAGAATCAATCAGCGGTGAACTTCTACCATGCGCTGGGTTTTCGCATTGAAGATGGCGCATGGCAGGAAGAGACTCACCATCCCACGTGGATTATGGGTTGGCAGGCGGATCAAACGCCGTAAGCGTCAACGTTGGTCCGCTGTATTTTTCGAGCCACGCCAGCGCAGTGTTGCCCGCACAGCCATTCCCCAGCTTTGAGCTGGGGAGATCTTTGGTCAGCACGTTAACGGCGCCATTTTTACAAATACCGTTGGCGGCGAGGTCCAAATCAGGCCAGGCGCCCTCATGAATACAGATGACACCGGGTTTAATTCCCGTCGTCACGACCGCTCCCGCCAGAACGTGCCCACGCTGGTTCCACACCCTGACCGTGTCGCCATCCGCAATACCGCGCGCTTTGGCATCCTGCGGATGAATCGTGACGGGCTCACGATCCGCTACCGCATATTGTTCGCGCAACGCGCTGTAATTTAGCTGACTGTGCAAACGGTGCGCCGGATGGGCGGAAAGCAGCTGTAACTGGCCCGGCTCGGCGTTACCGAACCACTCATCCGGCTCCAGCCACATCGGATGCCCCGCACAGTCCGCGTAACCGTAACCGGCAATCCTCGCGGAGTAGATTTCAATTTTACCGCTGTCCGTTTTCAGCGGATGCGCCTGTGGGTTGCGGCGAAAATCCGCGAAACGGATAAACTGCGCGCTGGCGGCGTTTTCTGGCATTTCGATCAGCGCATTCCGCTGCCAAAACTCGGTGAATGGCGGCAACGTCACCTGCTGGCTAGCCCCACGCTGCCCGGCAATGTTGTAAAAAGTCTCCAGCCATTCCAGCTCGCTTTTGCCTTCGGTAAATCGCTCATATCCGCCCTTCTCCCAGCGTTCACTCAGCTCGGCAAAGACATCAAAATCATTTCGCGCTTCATCCTGCGGCGATACAACCTGCTTCATCGGCACCAGATGCTGGTTGCTGTAATCGCCGGTCATGGTCAAATCATTACGCTCAAAAGACGTCGTCGCCGGCAGCACGATATCGGCATGCTTCGCTGCGGCTGTCCAGAAACACTCTGAGATAACCACCAGCTCCGGTTTTTGCCAGGCGCGAATCAGACGGTTGGTGTCCTGATGATGGGTGAAGTTAGCGCCGCCCGCCCACCACAGCATACGGATGTCCGGGAAATGGCGGTCCATACCGTTGTGCTGATAAAAACCACCCGGGTTCTCCAGCGCTTCAACAATTCGCGCCACCGGGATTTTATCCACCGCGTCGGTGCCGTTTTTAACGCTGCCCTGCATTGAAGCCAGCACCGCAGCGCGGCGCGTTGGGTTGCCGCCGTTGGCAAAATGGTACGACAGCCCAAAGCCGCCGCCAGGCGTCCCGATTTGCCCGAGCATGGCAGCCAGCGTGACAATCATCCAGTGTTTCTGCTCGCCATACTGCTGGCGTTGCATACCCCACCCCGCCATCAGCATGGTGGTGTTTTGGTGAAATATCGCCGCAAGTTCACGTATTTTCGCCGCCGGAACACCACAAATTTCAGCGGCCCATTCTGCCGTTTTTGCAACATCGTCAGATTTGCCCAGCAGATAGTCGGCAAAACGGTCATATCCGGTCGTACACCGAGCGAGAAAGTCCGCGTCGTGCCAGCCGTTTTCCACCAGCGTATGCGCGATACCCAGCATCAGCGCCACGTCGGTCCCCATATGCGGAGCGATCCATTCCATCTTCTCGCCAAAGAAATCGACGCTTTCCGATCGCATCGGATCGATACAGATCAACCGCTTCCCGCTGCCACGCAGTGCCTCAAAGTAAGCGAGGCCCTGCTCGTCGGAGGCGTTCCAGGCAATTTTCAGGGTATTCAGCGGATTGGCGCTCCATAACACCACCACTTCGCTGTTCTCCAGCACCACCGGCCAACTGGTCTGCTGCTGGTAAACTTCGTTACCGCCCACCACGTACGGCATGATGGCCTGCGCAGCACCCGTCGAGTAATCCCCCAGATGCCCGGTATAACCGCCCGCCAGCGCCATATAACGCTGTAGCAGGGTTGCGGCTTTGTGTAACACGCCGTTGGAACGCCAGCCGTAGGAACCGGCAAAAATCGAGGCCGGGCCGTAGCTGTCACGGATGCGTTTATGCTGCGTATGGATAAGATTCAGCGCGTCGTCCCAACTGACACGAACAAATTCATCCTGCCCGCGCACCCCCTGCGGATCCTCCGGCGAGGCGAGAAAGCCTTTACGCACCATGGGAAAACGTACCCGCGTTTTACTGTGTACCTGGTCGCGCACCACGGTTTGCAAAGAGTTGGGATGGGCGGTGGGCAGCACGCCGCGAGAGGAGAAAACCGTCTCGCCATCGGTTTCGACGAGAATAGGTCCCCAGTGGGCGGCGGTTAACACCGAGTAATGTGCGGGTGAATTAGCCAAGATGGCGCTCCTGAATGCGATGTGACGGCTTATTTATTATGCCGTTCAATGTTACTTACAAATTTCAGAGTCTTCCCTGGAATTTTCTTCATGTTCACACGTCATAATCAACCGCCACGGTCGCTGTGGCAAAGAAGAAAAAGTCATTAAGGAATTAAGATGAAGAAACGTGTTTTTGTTATTGCTGCCATCGTGAGCGGCGCCCTGGCGGTTTCTGGCTGCACAACAAACCCTTACACCGGAGAACGCGAAGCGGGTAAATCCGGCATTGGCGCGGGTATTGGCTCTCTGGTCGGCGCGGGTATTGGCGCACTCTCTTCTTCGAAGAAAGATCGCGGCAAAGGCGCGCTGATTGGTGCGGCGGCTGGCGCGGCCGTTGGCGGCGGTGTCGGCTATTACATGGACGTGCAGGAAGCAAAACTGCGCGACAAAATGCAGGGAACGGGCGTCAGCGTGACGCGCAGTGGCGATAACATCATCCTGAATATGCCAAATAACGTCACCTTCGACAGCAACAGCAGCAACCTGAAACCTGCGGGTGCCAACATCCTGACCGGCGTGGCAATGGTACTGAAAGAGTACAATAAAACCGCCGTCAACGTGCTCGGCTTCACCGACAGCACCGGCAGTCAGGATCTGAATATGCGTCTGTCGCAGCAGCGCGCGGACTCCGTGGCCAGCGCCTTAATCACTCAAGGCGTCGCCGCTAACCGTATCCGCACTCAGGGTATGGGCCCGGCAAACCCGATCGCCAGTAACAGCACGGCGGAAGGTAAAGCGCAAAACCGCCGCGTAGAGATCACTTTAAGCCCGCTCCAGTAACGTTTTGTGCCGGATAATGGCAGCGTCTTATCCGGCATGAAGCACTTGCCATCGTTGATTTTCGCGTTAAGGTGTTGTCACCAAATTTAGGGAAATCAGCGATGAGCAAATCAACACGGGCAACCATCAGCGATGTGGCGAAAGCCGCAAAAACCGGCAAGACCAGCATTTCACGCTACCTCAACGGTGAAAAGCACCTGCTTTCCGACGCGCTACTGGCCCGCATTGAACAAGCCATTGCCGATCTCGACTACCGTCCCAGCTTGATGGCAAGAGGCCTGAAACACGGTCGTACCCGTCTGATTGGTCTGATCATCGCCGATATTACTAATCCCTACTCCGTCAACGTGTTAAGCGGGATTGAAGCCGCCTGTCGCGATAAGGGCTTTACCCCGCTGGTGTGTAACACCAACAACGAAGTGGATCAGGAGCTGCATTATCTCGACCTGCTGCGCAGCTACCAGGTCGAAGGGATTGTGGTCAACGCCGTTGGAATGCGCGAAGAGGGGCTGAACCGCCTGCAACAGTCTGCGCTACCGATGGTACTGATTGACCGTAAAATCCCCGATTTCGCCTGTGATATGGTCGGGCTGGATAACACCCAGGCGGCAACGGTTGCCACTGAACATCTGGTCGAGCAAGGCTTTGAAGCCATCCTGTTCCTCAGCGAACCGCTGGGCATGGTGAATACCCGCCGCGAACGCCTGAGCGCTTTTCGCGCCACGCTCGCACAGTACCCCGGCGTTATCGCGCAAAATGCCGAAGTCCCGCTAACGGACAATACGCAACTGGATGACACGCTGCGCCAGTTTCACCAGCAGCATCGGGGGATGCGCAAAGCCGTTATCTCTGCCAACGGCGCTCTCACGCTGCAGGTTGCCCGCGCCCTGAAGCGCATTGGCCTTAACTGGGGCAGCGATATCGGCCTGCTCGGTTTTGACGAACTGGAATGGGCGGAGCTGGCGGGCGTCGGTATTACCACGTTGAAACAACCCACATGGCAGATTGGCTACACCGCCGTTGAGCAGGTTGTACGCCGAATTGATGGCGGCTCTGCTGCCATTCAGGAACAGGTATTCTCCGGCGAGCTGATCGTGCGCGGCTCAACCGCCCGTTAAATTTCCTTCGTGATGGTGATCATAAATTCGACATCATGAGCTTTTCTTTGGAACCGGTTCCATCTAGCGTTATAACAAGAATGCTAGTCTGGAGTTTCCATGAAAAGAAAAATTATGGTGGTTACCGCCGCCTACGGCTACGACCAGGTGCAGGCCGCAGGCGGGCAAACGGCAATGTTGCCCATCATTGCCGAAGCCGGTGCTGACGGCGTCGAAATCCGCCGCGAGTTATTAACCGACGCCGAGCTGAAAACGCTGTCCACAATGGCCTCTGCAATCGAACTCTTCGGCCTGCTGGCCTGTTATTCAGCGCCTGAACCGTTATTCCTTGACGATGGGAACCTGAATCCCCGACTTCCGCAGCTTCTCGAAGAAGCGCAGGCCCTACAGGCACTGTGGTTAAAAGTCTCTCTCGGTCATTTTTCCCATACCGAACAGTTCGACGATTTACGTGAATGGCTGGACAACAGCGGTATGGAGCTGGTTGTGGAAAACGATCAGACCGCCTGCGGACGCCTGCAGCCGATGCAACGTTTTAATGAAGCCTGTCAGACGCAAAGCCTGCCGATATCTCTGACTTTCGATATGGGCAACTGGCTGTGGGTTGGCGACTCCCCGGAACAGGCCGCGCAGAACCTGGCGCCAACCGTCGGATATATCCATGTCAAAGCCGCAGTTACGCATCGCGATAGCTACCGTGCCGTACCGCCTGATGAAGCAGATTCACGCTGGCTGGCGCTGTTAAAAACGCTGCCCAACGATGTTCCGCGCGGTATTGAGTTCCCCCTGGAAGGGCAGGATTTGACGGCGGTTACCCGCCACTACGTCGAGCTGTTACGCGAGGAGTAACACATGAAAAATTCACTGGATGCGGTCACTATTGGTGAAGCGATGGCGATGTTTGTCGCCACGCAAACCGGCGAACTGACGGATGTAGAGCAGTTTATCAAGCGCGTTGCAGGCGCTGAACTCAACGTGGCGACCGGTCTTGCTCGTCTGGGCCTGAAGGTCGGCTGGGTGAGCCGCGTAGGCAACGACAGTTTTGGTCGTTTTATCGTTAAGTCGCTGGAAAAAGAAGGGATAGATGCGCAGGGAGTTACCCAGGACGGGCGTTACGCTACCGGCTTTCAGCTTAAATCTAAGGTCGAAAATGGAACCGATCCCATTGTGGAGTATTTCCGCAAAGGGTCCGCCGCCAGCCACCTCAGCGTTGAGGATTATCACGAGGACTATTTCGCCAGCGCGCGCCACTTGCACCTGAGCGGCGTGGCGGCGGCGCTTTCTGCCAGTTCCTATGAACTACTGGCGCACACCGCCCGCACGCTGAAAGCCCAGGGGAAGACCATCTCGTTCGACCCAAATTTGCGTCCGGTGCTGTGGAAAAGCGAAGCCGAGATGGTGGAAAAACTGAACCGGCTGGCATTCCAAGCTGACTGGGTTTTACCTGGATTAAAAGAGGGGATGATTTTAACCGGCCAACAGACGCCTGAAGCCATCGCCGACTTTTATCTGCGTCACGGAGTGAAGGCCGTGATCATCAAAACCGGGGCTGATGGTGCCTGGTACAAAACAGCCAGCGGTGAACAAGGTTGCGTTGCACCGGTAAAAGTCGACAACGTGGTCGATACGGTCGGCGCAGGCGATGGCTTTGCCGTGGGCGTTATCAGTGCCCTGCTGGAAGGCCGTTCGCTGCATCAGGCGGTGACCCGCGGCAATAAAATCGGCGCACTGGCCATTCAGGTTCAGGGCGACAGCGAAGGATTACCCACACGTGAACAATTAGGGGAATAAACTCCCGGCCAACTCTGTCTCTGTACCCTACATACAGAGGCGGCGTATCAGCATAACCAGAGGGCAGTCTATGAATAGCTCAACTAATGCAGCAAAACGCTGGTGGTACATTATGCCAATCGTGTTTATCACGTATAGCCTGGCGTACCTTGACCGTGCGAACTTCAGCTTCGCCTCCGCCGCCGGTATCAACGAGGACCTCGGCATTACCAAAGGGATCTCTTCCCTGCTGGGCGCTCTGTTTTTCCTCGGCTATTTCTTCTTTCAGATCCCAGGCGCGATTTACGCAGAACGGCGCAGCGTACGAAAACTGATTTTTGTCTGTCTGATCCTCTGGGGCGCATGCGCGTCGTTAACCGGTATGGTCAGCAATATTCCAATGCTTGCCGCCATCCGCTTTATTCTTGGCGTCGTTGAAGCCGCGGTGATGCCCGCAATGCTGATTTATATCAGCAACTGGTTTACGAAATCCGAGCGCTCGCGCGCTAACACTTTCCTGATCCTCGGTAACCCGGTTACCGTCCTGTGGATGTCTGTGGTTTCCGGTTATCTGATTCAGGCGCTGGGCTGGCGGGAAATGTTTATCATCGAGGGCTTCCCGGCCATCATCTGGGCGTTCTGCTGGTGGGTATTGGTAAAAGACAAACCGTCTCAGGTCGGCTGGCTGTCAGAATCTGAAAAAGCCGCCCTTCAGGCGCAACTGGAAAAAGAGCAGCAAGGCATCAAAGCCGTGCGTAACTATAGCGAGGCCTTCCGCTCACGTAACGTCATCCTGCTGTGCATGCAGTATTTCGCCTGGAGTATTGGCGTCTATGGTTTTGTCCTGTGGCTACCGTCGATTATCCGCAACGGCGGCGCAAATCTGGGCATGGTAGAGGTTGGCTGGCTGTCATCCGTACCTTATCTGGCGGCGACGGCGGCGATGATCCTCGTCTCCTGGGCCTCCGATAAGCTGCAAAACCGTAAACTGTTTGTCTGGCCGCTGTTATTGATAGCCGCTTTCGCTTTTATCGGCTCCTGGGCCGTGGGTGCAGACCACTTCTGGATTTCTTACACGCTGTTAGTTATTGCGGGTGCGGCAATGTACGCCCCATATGGCCCCTTCTTCGCCATCATCCCGGAAATGCTGCCGCGCAACGTCGCCGGGGGTGCAATGGCGCTGATTAACAGCATGGGCGCGCTAGGCTCATTCTTTGGTTCATGGTTTGTCGGCTACCTCAATGGCGCAACCGGCAGCCCATCCGCCTCGTACATATTTATGGGGGTAGCGCTTTTTGTCTCAGTATGGCTAACTTTAATTGTTAAGCCTGCTAATAATCAGCAATTACCTATTGGCGCACGCCACGCTTAAATTTTAACTTACGGAGATTCGCATGAAGCCGTCCATTATTCTCTATAAAGCGTTACCTGACGATTTACTGCATCGCCTGGAAGAGCATTTTACTGTGACTCATGTGCCTAACCTGCGCCCGGAAACGGTCGCACAGCACGCCGAGGCTTTTGCCAACGCGGAAGGTCTGCTGGGTTCCAGTGAAGCCGTCAATACCGCCCTACTGGAGAGAATGCCCAGGCTTCGTGCGACATCCACGATTTCCGTAGGTTATGACAACTTCGACGTCGATGCCCTCAACGCGCGCAAGGTGCTGTTGATGCACACGCCAACCGTGCTGACGGAAACTGTCGCCGATACGGTAATGGCGCTGGTGTTAAGCACCGCTCGCCGCGTGGTAGAAGTTGCTGAACGGGTGAAAATTGGCGAATGGACCAAAAGTATCGGGCCGGACTGGTTTGGTACGGATGTACACCACAAAACGCTGGGGATTGTCGGCATGGGCCGTATTGGTCTGGCGCTGGCGCAACGCGCGCATTTTGGTTTTAGCATGCCGATTCTTTATAACGCGCGCCGTCATCACCAGGAGGCGGAAGAACGCTTCAACGCGCGTTACTGCGACCTCGATACGCTGTTGCAGGAGTCCGATTTTGTCTGCCTGATCCTGCCGTTAACCGCAGAAACGCATCATCTGTTTAGTACCGAACAGTTTGCCAAAATGAAGTCCTCCGCCATTTTCATTAACGCCGGGCGTGGGCCAGTGGTCGATGAAAAAGCGCTGATTGCCGCCCTGCAAAGCGGGGAAATTCATGCCGCAGGCCTGGATGTGTTTGAGCAGGAGCCATTACCAGCAGACTCACCGTTATTGGCGCTGCCAAACGTGGTAGCCGTGCCGCACATAGGTTCAGCGACGCATGAAACGCGCTATAACATGGCGGCCTGTGCGGTGGATAACTTAATCGATGCGCTGCAAGGACGCGTTGAGAAGAATTGCGTGAACCCGCAGGTCGCGCCATAAACAAAAGGCCGGGTAGCGCTTACGCTTACCCGGCCTTTTATGTATTACAGCGCCTTCATTACTGAGCGGCATTCACCGCAGCAGTCCAGGCCTGATTAAATGCCTGATGCTGAGAGGCCAACGGGCCAATCAGCGTGTTGTACTGACTTGCCTGCTGTGAAGTTGGGAACTGGATACCGTTAGCGACAAAGCTCACCTGCGTATCCTGCTGTGCCACAAAATCACCGACCTGTACTAACTGCTGCGTGAAGATTTGCGCGGCAGGGATCAGCGGCTGTAGCGCCTCTGAAGGTACAGTGACGACTTTATTGTAGACCTGGTCAAAGACCGGCTTCAGATCCTCGCCCTGCTTCAGCGCGCCATGCGCAGCATCTGCCTGCAGTTTCGCATTCTGCAACTGTTGCCCTAATACGCCCAACGCACCATTTGCCTGACGCAGCGGTTCACGCTGAGTCACATAATCCTGAGGAACACGAATCGCATTTACGCTATCAACCACCGGGCGCAGACCGGAGTCCATTGCCTGATTAACCTGCTGTGAATAGCCATACAGAATCGCGTAATCGGACACAAACGGGCCAAACTGTTTTTTCTGATCGGCGGTCAGCGTTGGTAAACGCTCTCCGCTACGCATTGCAGTATTCTGCAGAAAATCGATAAACGCTTTGCGTTGATCGCCTTCTTTATCAAAACACCCACTCAGGCCAACTACCATTAAGAGCGCCAAAACAGGCGCAAACCAGCGAGAGCAGGACTTACCTGTCGCCATTTTAATACTCCTTTCACCCAAAAATGCGCACAACGACACCCGCGTGCCTGACGTTGACAAGGATAGTCCAGGTCAGCCCCGCAAGATACCCTTTCCGCGTAATCTTGTGGGGGAAAATAACCGCTCCCGCCACCCATCGTTTTGCTAAACAATGCGCCATTTACCACACGACGTCATATTTTAGTCATCTTTACAATTGGGATCGATCGTTCGCAGATCACGACCTTTATCAGTTCGTTAGCCTGCAAAAGATTGTCGACTACGATCCGCTGAAACGAATCCATCACGCAAACCTAAAATCCGGCTTCATTTTTTCCGACTACTCTTAATGAGCTTCGATGAAATTCACGATCCCGCTGTGTGATTTGTAGGAGTTCTCAATGGAATACAAAGATCCTATGTTTGAACTGCTGAGCAGTCTGGAGCAGATTGTTTTTAAAGATGTATCGCAGACGGTTACTCTGACGCAAAAAACCAACCCTTTCACCGAATTTGAACAGCTACGACGAGGGACAGGTTTAAAAACAGATGATTTTGCCCGAGTGATGGGCGTGACGGTCGCGACGGTTCATGAATGGGAGTCTAAACGCGTAAAGCCTTCCAATACCGAATTGAAGTTAATGCGCCTGATTCAGGCAGACCCAAGATTAAGTAAGCAACTGATGGATTGAACTATTTTTCAATTTTACTTATGAACGGTCCCGTAAAAGGGCCGTTCCCTTAAGGGGGTTATCCACAAAAAAGAAAATAGTAGTTGCATCCACATGCGTAAAATGAGTTAATGCCCTCAACGGTTTGACGTACAGACCATTACAGCAGTTAGTAAGGCAAGTCCCTTCAAGAGTTATCGTTGATACCCTTCGTAGTGAGCATTTCCTTTACTGTTAAAAAATCTGTAAAGCACGCCATATCGCCGAAAGGCACACTTATTTTTTAAAAGGTAATACACTATGTCCGGTAAAATGACTGGTATCGTAAAATGGTTCAACGCTGACAAAGGTTTCGGCTTCATCACTCCTGACGATGGCTCTAAAGACGTGTTCGTACACTTCTCTGCTATCCAGAACGATGGCTACAAATCTCTGGACGAAGGTCAGAAAGTTTCCTTCACCATCGAAAGCGGCGCTAAAGGCCCGGCAGCTGGCAACGTAACCAGCCTGTAAGCTTAAAAAGCTCAAAATTCTGAATCCCTGCCAAACGGCGGGGATTTTTTTTATCTGTACTTCGCAAGACTCCCCGCCCAAACGCTTCTTTGCATTACTTTACCCGTCCTCCCTTTGACCTTTCCCTAAGGGCAAGCTTTATAGTGAGCCAGTCTGTATTCCACAATATTCACAAGGAATTGAAGCTATGTCGAAATCCTCACTGCTGCTGGTTTTAGGTTTGCTCACTACCGCTAGCGCGTTCGCAGCAACTCCGGAAGCTGCTTTTCTGGCGGAACACGGGCTCAGCGGTAAATCCATCGAGCAAATCGTCGAGACCATTGACCAGTCGCCACAGAACCGCCCGCTGCCGTACTCAGCATCTATCACCAGTACCGAACTGAAGCTCTCTTCGGGCGATCAGATTTATACCCTACCGCTCGGTGACAAGTTCTATCTGTCATTTGCCCCCTATGAATGGCAAACACATCCTTGCTTCAACCACAGCCTTTCTGGCTGCCAGGGCGAAATGCCGGAGAAGGCATTCAATGTCAAAGTGACGGATAACAAGGGTGAGGTGATGGTACAAAAAGTGATGAAGAGTGGTCGAAATGGCTTCGTCGGGGTATGGCTACCGCGCAATATGGCAGGCACAATCGCGGTAAGTTACAACGGTAAAACGGCAGAGTATCCCATCAAGACGATGGAAGACAGCCAGACCTGTCTGACAAAATTACAGCTGCGCTAACAACATACAAAAAAGCCGGATGGCACAATGCTTATCCGGCTTTTCAAAGTCAGCTCAGGAGCGTTACTGCAGCAGAGAAATATCCGCTACGCGCAGGAACAGTTCGCGCAGTTTTGCGAGCATAGACAGACGGTTAATACGCAGATCTTTATCTTCCACGTTGACCATCACTTTCTCGAAGAACGCATCAACCGGTTCACGCAGTTCCGCCAACTCAACCAGCGCTTCCTGGTAACGACCAGCTGCAAAGACAGGCTCCAGCTTATCGCGCAGCACCACAACCTGCAGCGCCAGCGCAATTTCTTCCGGCTCTTTCAGCGTTGCCGAATTTACACGGTCATTCAGCGTCTCTTCAGACTTCGCCAGGATGTTCGATACACGCTTGTTCGCTGCAGCCAGCGCGGACGCGGCTTCCAGCGTACGGAAGTGCGAAACCGCCTTCATACGTGCGTCGAAATCAGCCGGACGAGTCGGACGACGCGCCAGTACTGCCTGAATGGTATCGACGGTGTAACCTTCATCCTGATACCAGGCGCGGAATCGACCGAGCATAAAGTCGATCACATCATCCACCACGTTGGCGTTAGTCAGCTTGTCGCCATACAGACGAACCGCTTCTTCGGTCAACGTTTGTAGATCCAGATTCAGGTTCTTCTCAACGATGATACGCAGTACGCCCAGCGCGGCACGACGCAGCGCAAACGGGTCTTTGTCGCCTTTCGGATGCTGACCGATACCGAAGATACCCGCCAGTGTGTCCATCTTATCGGCAATCGCCACGGCACAGGCAACCGGGTTAGACGGCAGGTCATCACCGGCAAAACGCGGCTGATACTGCTCGTTCAGCGCCACAGCGACATCTTCCGCTTCACCATCGTGACGCGCGTAGTGCATGCCCATCACGCCCTGGGTATCGGTGAACTCGAAGACCATGTTGGTCATCAGGTCACACTTGGACAGCAGGCCAGCACGCGTTGCGTGGTTAACGTCAGCGCCAATCTGACCAGCAATCCAGCCCGCCAGCGCCTGGATACGGTCAGTCTTGTCGCGCAGCGTACCCAGTTGCTGTTGGAACAGCACGGTTTGCAGACGCGGCAGATGGTCTTCCAGACGTTTTTTACGGTCAGTATTGAAGAAGAATTCGGCATCCGCCAGACGCGGACGAACCACCTTCTCGTTACCGGAGATGATTTGCTGCGGGTCTTTGGATTCGATGTTGGCAACGAAGATAAAATTCGGCAGCAGTTTGCCGTCGTTCGCGTATACCGGGAAGTACTTCTGGTCACCTTTCATGGTGTGAACCAGCGCTTCGGACGGAACAGCGAGGAATTTCTCTTCGAACTTCGCGGTCAGCACGACCGGCCATTCCACCAGCGAGGTGACTTCTTCCAGCAGGCTTTCACTCAGATCGGCGTTGCCGCCAATTTTACGCGCCGCGTCTTCGGCATCGGCTTTGATTTTGGCTTTACGCTCAGCGTAATCCGCAATCACTTTGCCGCGCTCACGCAGAATTTCTGGGTACTGATCGGCATTATCGATGGTGAACTCCGGCTCGCCCATAAAGCGATGCCCGCGGATCACGCGATCGGACTGAATACCCAGAATAGTTGCCGGAATAACTTTGTCGCCCAGCAGCAAGGTCACGGTGTGAACCGGACGCACGAAGTGAACGTCAGACGCGCCCCAGCGCATCAGTTTCGGGATCGGCAGCTTCGCCAGTGAGGTGGCGATCATATTCGGCAGCAACGCTTCAGCGCTTTCGCCTTTCACATGCGCGCGATACAGCAGCCACTCGCCTTTGTCGGTGGTCAGACGCTCAGCCTGATCAACCGTGATGCCACAGCCACGCGCCCAACCTTCGGCCGCTTTGCTCGGTTTACCTTCGGCGTCAAACGCCTGGGCGATAGCCGGGCCGCGTTTTTCTACTTCACGGTCGGGTTGTGCTTCAGCCAGGGCAGCGACTTTCAACGCCAGACGACGCGGCGCGGCGAACCACTCCACGTTGCCGTGCGCGATGCCAGCATTATCCAGCTCCGCGGTAAAGTTCGCAGCAAAGGACTCAGCCAGGCTGCGCAGTGCTTTTGGTGGCAGCTCTTCAGTGCCGATTTCCACCAGAAAAGTTTTCTCAGACATGGCCGCCTCTTATTTGTCTTTGTTGCACATCGGGAAGCCAAGGGCTTCACGGGAAGCGTAATAAGCTTCTGCCACTGCTTTGGTCAGGGTGCGAATACGCAGGATATAGCGCTGACGCTCGGTGACGGAGATGGCTTTACGCGCATCCAGCAGGTTGAAGCTATGGGCGGCTTTCAGAATACGTTCATACGCAGGCAGCGGCAGCGGATTTTCCAGCGCCAGCAGCTGCTGCGCTTCTTTCTCGTACTGCTCGAAGCAGGTGAACAGGAAGTCCACGTCGGCGTATTCGAAGTTGTAGGTGGATTGCTCCACTTCGTTCTGATGGAACACGTCGCCGTAAGTGGTTTTACCCAGCGGGCCGTCGCTCCAGACCAGGTCGTAAACGCTGTCTACGCCCTGAATGTACATGGCCAGACGTTCCAGACCGTAGGTAATTTCCCCGGTCACTGGTTTACATTCCAGACCACCAACCTGCTGGAAGTAGGTGAACTGCGTGACTTCCATGCCGTTCAGCCACACTTCCCAACCCAGACCCCAGGCACCCAGCGTTGGGTTTTCCCAGTTATCTTCTACGAAACGGATATCGTGAATGGTCGGGTCCATACCCAGCTCTTTCAGAGAACCCAGGTACAGCTCCTGAATGTTGTCCGGAGACGGCTTAATCACTACCTGGAACTGATAGTAGTGCTGTAAGCGGTTCGGGTTTTCGCCATAGCGGCCGTCGGTCGGACGACGAGAAGGCTGCACATAAGCAGTCGCCATCGGTTCCGGCCCCAGCGCCCGCAGGCAGGTCATTGGGTGAGATGTCCCCGCGCCGACTTCCATGTCCAATGGTTGAACGATGGTGCAGCCCTGGCGAGCCCAGTAATCCTGTAAGGTCAGGATCAAGCCCTGGAAGGTCCTGGTATCAAACTTTTGCATATTATTTCGTGCTGGATACGTGTGGATTTAAAGGAAGCGGTCAGTATACCCGCTGGCTGCAAGATATACAGTACGAAACGGGAAAAAGGGGGAACTTAGCGCATGGAAAGGTGTAAAAACTGCCCGTCTGCATCAAAAGAGCAGACAAAACTCTCTTTACGGAAGGTAGAACCACGCATCTCATAGCTGCCCTGAAATTGTTCCAGACCGGAGATATCAATTTTCTGCACACCAGTGTTGTAGATTTGTGCCGCCTCATTTTTACACAGTGACTCCATATCCAGCGAACGTGTTGCACTGACTTTGATCTTTTGCGCCTTCTGCGCGGGTGCAGGCGGCTGGGTGTCGGCGCACGCAACCAGTAAAAGGGTAACGATCGCGGAAAAGAAATACTTCATCATCATTTTATTAGCGCCTGGTTTGCTGGTCAGTCTTATTATTAAGTGTCTGGAAACGGATGCTATTTTGAGAATCTCATCAGACCATCTCAAGCTTTAGCGTAAGAACTCGGATTTTTCCAGTGAGCTACGCTCGCAAAATTTCGGTCAGACTTTTTTTAATGAATACAGAGGAACTGATGCAGCCCAAAATATTCTGGATTGATAACCTGCGCGGGATAGCCTGTCTCATGGTTGTGATGATCCACACCACGGCCTGGTACATCACCAATGCGCAAAGCGTCAGCCCATTGAATTGGGATCTGGCCAATGTGCTCAATTCAGCTTCTCGCGTCAGCGTCCCGTTGTTCTTTATGATTTCGGGCTATCTGTTTTTTGGCGAGCGCAGCGCCAAACCGCGCCATTTCATGCGCATTGCGCTCTGCATCCTGTTTTACAGCAGCGTGGCGCTGGCCTACATCCTGCTGTTTACCTCGATCAACGCTGAGCTGTCGCTGAAAAACCTGCTGCAAAAGCCGGTGTTCTATCACCTGTGGTTTTTCTTCGCGATCGCCGTAATCTACCTGGTTTCCCCGCTGATACAGGTAAAAAATATCAGCGGCAAGATGCTGCTGGCGCTTATGGTGGTGATTGGGGTGATTGCCAATCCCAATACCGTCTCACAAAAAATTGGCGGTTTTGAGTGGCTTCCCATCAACCTGTACATCAGTGGCGACACGTTCTACTACATCGTGTACGGTATGCTAGGCCGAGCGATTGGTATGATGGATACGCACAAGCGCGCACTTACCTGGCTCTGTGCGGCGTTGTTTATCATCGCAGTGTTTATTATTTCTCGAGGCACGTTGCATGAACTGCGTTGGCGAGGCAATTTTGCCGATACCTGGTATCTCTATTGCGGCCCGGCGGTGTTTATTTGTGCTGCCTCCCTCCTGACGCTGGTCAAAAATACGCTCAGTACGCGCACTCTGCCGGTACTGGGCCTTATTTCCCGCCACTCCCTGGGCATTTATGGCTTTCATGCGCTGATCATTCACGCGCTACGCACCAACGGTGTAGAACTCAAAAACTGGCCGCCGCTGGATATGCTGTGGATTTTTAGCGCCACGCTGGCGGGAAGTTTACTGTTGTCTGTATTGTTGCAGCGCATCGATACGCGCAGACTGGTGAGCTAACAATAAATGCCCTCGATCGGTAACCATCGAGGGCATACGATCACTCCGTAAAATCGTCTGCGACTGCCAGCGTTTCTTTTGGATGCTCAAAGCCACTATCACGGATATTTTTCTGCACCGCAACGGTACCAAACAGGCTTAAAAAGAAGGCCAGGCCGTAAAACCCTTTCTCGTTTAGCAGCAGCGTGGCATTCCACAAACCGATAACCAACAATGCAACCGCAATAATAAACGCGGCAAGACAGGTTATGTAGTAAATCGGCGTAGTCGGGATCCCCTCATATTTATCCCGTACCGTCTTTTGATACGACGCAGCAGAAAACAAACCAAGCACCAAAACAGCAAAGTAATACCCCTTTTCGTTCAACTGCATATCGGCATTCCACAACCCCAGCAGATAAACCACAATGCCGCCGAGAAGCGCGACCCATGACACAATACTAAATGCCGGTGAATAAGTTGATGTCCTGTTTTCCATTTAGAGTTCCGGTCCTTTAGATAAATATTCTGCTGAACGCATGAGTAAAACTTGCCCCAGTAAACATACGATGAATGCCAGCGGGAACAGCCCCTTTTCGAGGGGTGATAATGGGACATTCAATACGCCCACCAACAGCACCCCTACCGTGATGAGCGCCACCATCTGACATACAGAGGCGAAGTGTTCATCGTTCTGATTGAGATTTTCTGCACGCTGATAAACGTACGTCACAAACATTCCCGTCATCAGCACGGCGAAAAAATAGCCTTTGCTACTCAATAACGGGCATGCCCGCCATAAGCCAATAACGTAAATAAATGCACCAGAGAAGAATAATATCCATGGCAACAGCCTTGTCGTCTTCATTGGGACCTCCTTATCCATCATGGATACAATATGAATAACCCACTAAAGACAACACAGAAAAGGCCACTACGCCGGACTTTCAGAATAAATTCATGCGCGCTAATTATTAATTAGATTGAAATATATATTTGATAAATCCCCGCTGTTTACCAGAGGGGATTTAGGGTCAGGACATCAGCGGGTGTAATTGCTGATAGATTCGGCGGAAGGTTTCCCGACGCTGTTGGTAAAGGGCATGGCGCTCGGCATCAGGATAATGCGCCTGCTCCAGCGTAAGCTGAGGTAGAAGGTCTGATAATGGCTGCTGCGGATTAATGGCAATCTGCGCCAGACGCGCCGCACCGAGAGCAGGACCAACATCGCCGCCGGTACGGTAATCCAACTGCAATCCGCTGATGTCAGACAGCATCTGACGCCAGTATTCGCTGCGCGCCCCGCCGCCAATCAGCGTAATGCTGGAGGGCTGCACGCCGCAGGCGTGTACCACGTCCATACCCTCAGCCAATGCAAAACCAACGCCTTCCAGCACCGCCTGTGCCAGCTCCGCCGGACCATGCTGATGCGTCAGACCGAAAAATACGCCCTTTGCCTGCGGGTTGTTGTGCGGCGTACGTTCACCGGACAGATAGGGTAAAAACCAGACCGGCTCAGCGTGTTCATCCGCCTGTTGCGCTGCGGCAATCAACGCAGGAACGCTCGCCAGTCCGGTTAATTTTGCCGCCCAGTCCAGGCAGGATGCCGCACTTAGCATCACAGACATCAGGTGCCATCGTTCAGGCAAGGCATGGCAAAAGCTATGGACCGCGCTTTCCGGTTTGCTGAGAAAGCCGTCGCTGACCGCAAAATAGACCCCGGAAGTACCCAGCGATAGCATCGCCTGACCGGCATTCATCATGCCCACGCCAACCGCCCCCGCTGCGTTATCCCCACCTCCGGCGACCACCGCAACCTCCTGCATTCCCCAGGCCCTGGCGACTGCTGGCAACAATGTTCCGGTAATCTCACTGCCTTCATAGAGCGCAGGCATATGCGCACGAGTCAGCTTACAGGCTTCCAGCATGACATCACTCCAGTCACGCTTCGCAACATCCAGCCACAGGGTACCAGCCGCATCAGACATATCGCTGGCGAAATCGCCGGTCATACGCAGGCGCAGGTAATCTTTCGGCAGCAGGACTTTATCAACCCGGCTAAAAATCTCCGGTTCGTGGCGCTGTACCCACAGCAGCTTTGGCGCGGTAAAGCCAGGCATCATCAGGTTGCCGGTGATGGCACGAGACTGCGGAACCAGGCTCTCCAGCATGACGCACTCTTCGGCGCAGCGACCATCGTTCCACAGGATAGCCGGGCGCAATACCTTCTGTTGTTCATCCAGTAGCGTCGCGCCGTGCATCTGTCCGGCAATCCCCAACGCTTTCACCTCGCGAAGTGAATGCTGCCGACCCAGGGCTTTCACAGCGCGATCCGTTGCCAGCCACCACTGCTCTGGGTCTTGTTCTGACCATAACGGGTGCGGGCGCGAGACGGTGAGTTTCTCTGTTTGCGAAGCGACCACATCGCCCTGCTCGTTGAGCAGAATGGCCTTTACGCCTGATGTGCCAAGATCTATCCCGATATACATAGGGCATCGTTCCTTAAAGAAAGGCCCGGTCGCGCGAGCTGACCGGGCTTACGGACATACTCAGAGACCCGTTATTTGTCGAACAAATAATGGTTCACCAGATTTTCCAGCAATTCCTGATGACCGCTCTGGTGCACTGGCGCCAGGTTGTGTTGTTCAGCGTACTGCGCAATTTCCGTCAGCGTCATCTGCCCTTTCAGAATTTGCTGGCCCAGCTCACCATTCCAACCGGCATAACGTTTAGCCACGCGCTGATCCAGACCACCGTCTTCAATCATACGCGCCGCAATTTTCAGCGACAGCGCCATGGTATCCATCGCACCAATATGACCATAGAACAGATCGTATTTATCGGTACTCTGACGACGAACCTTGGCATCGAAGTTCAGGCCACCGGTGGTGAAGCCGCCGGCTTTCAGGATTTCGTACATCACCAACGCATTCTCTTCTACGCTGTTCGGGAACTGATCAGTATCCCAGCCCAGTTGCGCGTCCCCACGGTTGGCATCGACAGAGCCAAACAGACCCAGCGCGATAGCGGTGGCGATTTCGTGATGGAACGAGTGACCCGCCAGCGTGGCGTGGTTGGCTTCGATATTCAGTTTGATCTCTTTTTCCAGACCGAACTGCTTGAGGAATCCGTATACGGTCGCCGCATCGTAATCGTACTGGTGCTTGGTCGGTTCCTGCGGCTTCGGCTCGATAAGCAAAGTGCCCTGGAAACCGGTTTTGTGTTTGTGTTCCACGACCAGTTGCATGAAGCGACCAATTTGCTCACGTTCCTGACGCAGATCGGTATTCAGCAGCGTTTCATAGCCTTCACGACCGCCCCACAGAACGTAGTTTTCACCGCCTAATTTATGCGTGGCATCCATAGCCGTAACCACCTGCGTGGCGGCCCAGCTGAACACTTCTGGATCCGGGTTCGTGGCCGCGCCCGCGCCGTAACGTGGGTTGGTGAAGCAGTTTGCCGTTCCCCACAGCAGCTTCACGCCGCTCTGCTCCTGTTTTGCCGCCAGTACATCAACCATCTGCGCGAAATTGTTTTTGTACTCTTTCAGCGACGCACCTTCCGGCGAGACATCCACGTCATGGAAGCAGTAGTAGGGCACGTTCAGTTTGTGGAAAAACTCGAACGCCACGTCCGCCTTGCGCTTCGCTAATTCCAGCGCTTCACCGGGCTGCTGCCACGGGCGATTAAATGCACCAACACCAAACATATCTGCACCATTCCAGCAGAAAGTGTGCCAGTAGCAGGCAGCAAATCGCAGGTGATCTTCCATACGCTTGCCTAACACTAACTCATCAGAGTTGTAGTGACGAAATGCTAATGGATTAGTTGATTTGGTGCCTTCATAACGAACGCGCTCAAGCTGGTCAAAATAGGCTGGCATAATGAACTCCATAATCAGGTAATGCGGCGGGTGATGGATAATGTCGTAATATTGGGCACTCCCCACCTATTGCTCAATTATGTTATTTCATACTGCCATTGAGATAATTCACAAGTGTGCGCTACTTCTCAAAATAAAATCTGACCAATTTAAAAATTGTTACTTATCAAACTTAAATGCAACCCAGGTAACGAATCATTTAAAATACGATCCCGGTCATAAATCAAGAAATAAACCAAAAAACGTAATTGGAAGATAAAAATCTATAATTGCCTTCCCGCCGTTACCTGTTAAAACTCTGCTACGTCTTATGCTGTGATTGTTACTTTTACTGCTGTTTCCCCCCTACAAAAGGCATCACGATTATGAAGATGAAGAACATTTTACTTGCTGTTTGCACATCCCTTTTACTCACCAGCGTCGCAGGTCATGCCAAAGAAGTAAAAATCGGTATGGCGATTGATGATCTCCGCCTGGAACGCTGGCAGAAAGATCGCGATATTTTCGTCAACAAAGCTGAATCGCTTGGTGCGAAAGTATTTGTACAATCGGCGAATGGTAATGAAGAAACCCAAATGTCGCAGATTGAAAACATGATAAACCGGGGCGTGGATGTCCTTGTGATAATCCCTTACAACGGCCAGGTATTAAGCAATGTTATCAAAGAAGCAAAACAAGAAGGGATCAAGGTGCTGGCTTACGATCGCATGATCAATGATGCTGACATCGATTTTTATATCTCTTTCGATAATGAAAAAGTAGGTGAATTACAGGCTCAATCATTAGTCAATATTGTCCCCGAAGGGAATTATTTCCTGATGGGTGGCTCACCCGTTGATAACAACGCGAAGCTGTTCCGCGCTGGACAAATGAAAGTATTAAAACCGTATATCGACAGCGGAAAAATTAAGGTGGTGGGCGATCAATGGGTTGACGGCTGGTTACCGGAGAATGCGTTGAAGATTATGGAAAATGCGCTAACCGCCAACAATAACAAAATTGACGCAGTAGTTGCCTCAAATGACGCCACAGCTGGCGGTGCGATTCAGGCGCTGAGTGCGCAAGGATTATCAGGAAAAGTCGCTATTTCCGGACAAGATGCAGACCTTGCAGGCATCAAGCGCATTGTCGCCGGGACTCAAACCATGACGGTTTATAAACCTATTACATTGCTCGCAAATACCGCTGCGGAAATCGCCGTCGAACTGGGAAATGATCAACAGCCTAAAGCAGATACTTCGCTGAATAATGGCCTGAAAGATGTCCCTTCCCGACTACTCACACCTATTGATGTTAACAAAGATAATATTAACGAGACCGTCATTAAAGACGGATTCCACAAGAAAAGCGATCTGTAAGCCATGTGCCCTCTGCAAATCAGAGGGCAATAAAACGTGGTGTCAAATTCGCCACGGATATACGTGAATGTCCACGCAGGGTTCTCTTATTGGCTTATGTGGAGCAGTTATGCCATATCTTCTTGAAATGAAAAACATTACCAAGACATTCGGCGTAGTGAAGGCGGTTGATAACGTTAGCCTTAGGATCAATGCTGGCGAAATCATTTCATTATGCGGTGAAAATGGTTCGGGTAAATCGACGCTAATGAAAGTTCTGTGCGGAATTTACCCGCATGGAACCTACGAAGGCGAGATCATTTTTGCTGGCGAAGCCATCCGTGCCAGCCATATTCGTGATACCGAACGTAAGGGTATTGCGATCATCCACCAGGAATTAGCCCTGGTGAAAGAGTTAACAATACTGGAAAATATTTTCCTCGGTAACGAAATGACCCGTAACGGCGTTCTTGATTACGAGATGATGACGTTACGCTGTCAAAAATTACTCGATCAGGTCAGTTTGTCTATTTCGCCAGATACGCGCGTGGGCGATTTAGGATTAGGGCAACAACAGCTGGTAGAAATTGCAAAAGCGCTGAATAAGCAGGTCCGCTTACTTATTCTGGATGAACCAACGGCCTCCCTCACCGAGCAGGAAACTGCAATACTGCTGAATATTATACGTGACCTACAACAGCATGATATCGCCTGCATTTATATTTCACACAAACTGAATGAAGTTAAGGCCATCTCGAATACCATTTGCGTTATTCGCGACGGTAAACACATCGGCACACGCGATGCGACCAACATGACTGAAGACGATATTATCACCATGATGGTTGGTCGTGAGCTCACCGCACTTTACCCCAGCGAGCCTCATACCACGGGAGAAGAGATTTTACGGGTTGAGAATCTGACAGCCTGGCATCCCGTCAATCGCCATATAAAACGCGTCAACGACATTTCTTTCTCACTCAAGCAGGGCGAAATTCTCGGCATTGCCGGACTCGTCGGTGCAGGACGTACCGAAGCCGTACAGTGTCTGTTTGGCGTCTGGTCTGGTCGTTGGGAGGGAAAGATTTTTATTGAAGGCACTCAGGTGCATATCCATAACTGCCAGCAAGCTATTGCTCATCGCATCGCCATGGTGCCTGAAGACAGAAAAAAAGATGGCATTGTTCCGGTGATGGCTGTGGGGAAAAATATCACGCTGGCTGCACTCGATAAATTTACCGGGGGCATGAGCCATCTTGATGATGCCGCTGAACAAAAATGCATTCTGGAATCGCTTCAACAGCTCAAAGTAAAAACATCGTCCCCCGACCTTGCGATCGGGCGTCTGAGCGGAGGGAATCAGCAAAAAGCGATTCTCGCGCGTTGCCTCCTGTTAAATCCCCGGATTCTCATTCTTGATGAACCCACCAGGGGTATTGATATCGGCGCCAAATATGAAATCTACAAACTCATCAACCAGCTCGTCCAGGAAGGCATTGCCGTGATTGTCATCTCCTCTGAATTACCTGAAGTGCTCGGACTAAGCGATCGCATCCTCGTGATGCATGAAGGAAAACTGAAAGCTAACCTGGTAAATCATAACCTGACTCAGGAGCAGGTGATGGAAGCCGCATTAAGGAGCGAACATCATGTCGAAAAACAATCCGTCTGAAGCGAAACTTTCTCCCTCTATCACAGGTGGTTTCCCAGCAATAAAATCGCTTAACTTGCAAGTCTTCGTCATGATTGCGGCGATTATCGTGATTATGCTGTTTTTCACGTGGACCACTGATGGCGCATACCTGAGCGCACGTAATGTCTCGAACCTGCTTCGACAGACTGCGATTACCGGTATTCTTGCCGTGGGTATGGTGTTTGTGATCATTTCCGCTGAAATCGATCTCTCTGTCGGTTCCATGATGGGATTATTGGGCGGCGTAGCGGCGATCTGTGATGTTTGGCTAGGCTGGCCTTTACCGCTGACGGTGATCGTAACCCTGACTCTGGGATTGCTCCTCGGGGCATGGAATGGATGGTGGGTTGCTTACCGCAAGGTTCCGTCGTTTATCGTCACCCTTGCGGGAATGCTGGCTTTCCGCGGTATTCTGATTGGCATCACCAACGGCACCACCGTATCCCCCACCAGCGCAGCAATGTCTCAGATTGGTCAGAGCTACTTGTCTGATGGCACAGGCTTTGTCATCGGTGCTCTCGGCTTAATGGCGTTTGTTGGCTGGCAATGGCGAGGCCGTATGCGTCGCCAGGGGTTAGGACTTGCCACTCCCGCATCAACGTCGGCTGTGGGTCGCCAGGCATTCACAGCCATTGTCGTCTTAGGGGCAATCTGGCTATTAAACGATTATCGTGGTGTTCCAACGCCCGTCCTGCTGCTGACGCTGCTGCTGCTCGGTGGGATGTTTATGGCCACGCGCACTGCATTCGGTCGGAGAATTTACGCCATTGGCGGGAACCTGGAAGCCGCCCGCCTTTCAGGTATCAACGTTGAACGCACCAAACTTGCCGTCTTCGCTATTAATGGTTTGATGGTCGCCATTGCCGGGCTCATTCTTAGCTCCCGGCTTGGCGCAGGTTCCCCTTCCGCAGGGAACATTGCAGAACTGGATGCCATTGCCGCATGTGTCATCGGGGGAACCAGCCTGGCGGGAGGGGTCGGGAGTGTTGCTGGCGCCGTCATGGGCGCATTTATTATGGCTTCTCTCGATAATGGAATGAGTATGATGGACGTCCCCACCTTCTGGCAATACATAGTGAAAGGAGCGATATTGTTGTTGGCGGTATGGATGGACTCAGCAACCAAACGTCGTTCCTGAATTTAAGAAGTGGGTGTATCTCAATGCCGGTTAATGCAACCGGCATTGTCTTTTCTACATGATTCAGCAGGAAAAGAACCATGTTTTATAAACGTCATCGTATTACGTTGTTATTTAATGCCAATAAAGCCTACGACCGTCAGGTGGTTGAAGGGGTTGGCGAGTATCTGCAAGCGTCGCAATCGGAGTGGGATATCTTCATAGAAGAAGATTTTCGTGCTCGCATTGATAACATTAAAGAGTGGTTAGGCGACGGCGTTATTGCCGATTATGACGATGATGATATTGCGCAATTACTTGTCGATGTGGATGTTCCGATCATTGGCGTTGGGGGTTCCTACCATCTGCAGCAAGATTATCCACCAGTACATTACATTGCCACCGACAACCACGCGCTGGTAGAAAGCGCCTTCCTGCATCTGAAAGAGAAAGGGATTAACCGGTTTGCATTTTATGGTCTTCCGGCTTCAAGCGGTAAACGCTGGGCCGCAGAACGTGAATATGCGTTTTGCCAGTTGGTTGCCAAAGAGAAGTACCGCGGCGTCGTCTATCAGGGGCTGGAAACCGCGCCGGAGAACTGGCAGCACGCGCAAAATAGGCTGGCGGACTGGCTGCAAACCTTACCTCCACAAACCGGGATTATCGCCGTCACCGACGCACGTGCGCGGCACGTTCTGCAGGCCTGTGAACATCTGCATATTCCGGTACCGGAAAAACTGTGCGTCATTGGTATCGATAACGAAGAGCTGACCCGTTATCTGTCACGAGTCGCCTTGTCCTCCGTCGCTCAGGGGGCCAGACAAATGGGGTATCAGGCAGCCAAACTACTCCACCGCCTGCTGGCTCACGAAGAGATACCCTTACAGCGCATTCTGGTTCCTCCTGTACGCGTTGTTGCGCGTCAGTCTACAGATTATCGTTCACTTACCGATCCTGCCGTTATTCAGGCGATGCATTACATTCGCAACCATGCCTGCAAAGGTATCAAGGTTGATCAAGTGTTGGACTCAGTAGGGATTTCACGTTCGAATCTGGAGAAGCGCTTTAAAGAAGAGGTCGGAGAGACCATTCACGCCGTAATTCATGCCGAAAAGCTGGAAAAGGCGCGCAGTCTGTTGATTTCTACCACGCTTTCAATCAACGAAATTTCACAGATGTGCGGCTACCCATCTCTGCAGTATTTCTATTCGGTATTCAAGAAAGAGTACGACACGACGCCAAAAGAGTATCGCGATGTGAACAGTGAAGTATTGCTATAAGGATGATAGCCGGAGGGCGAAGTTGCCATCCGGCACTCGAAATTACATATGCGCGGCGATTAAACGCTGGTTGTCCTGATACATTGCGAACAGATAGTTGTTATAACTCTGTCCCTTAGTGGAATAACCCTTCAGCTTATGGATCATCGCGGTGGCGGTGACTTCCTGATCGGCTTTACGCAACTGCGCACGTGACTTACGGAAGGAAGAGTAGGCCGGATGCGTATTCAAATTAATGACGTAAGCATTCACCGACTCTTTCACTGATTCAAACTGTGAGTAGCCTTTCACCTTACCCGGTGCATTGTTACAACGACCCTTGCCACATTTCATGCCAAACAGGTTGTTGTTGCTCCGCGCCAGCTTCGACGTACCCCAGCCGCTTTCTGCCGCAGCCATGGTTGCCACCATACTGGTCGGGATAATGTCTACACGTTCAAGCAGCGTATTCCACGGAATTTTACGCGTGTTACCAGACCAGTTCACCTTGTAGCGCTTCGCGATGTCTTTCATACGCGTACGCTCAGTCGGTGACCAGCGGTTCTGGTACTGTTTTGAAATCAGCCAGTTACGGTCCGCCGTAATGGCAGCATTTTGACTGGTAATATAAGGCATAACTGTCCGGAGAAACGCTTTTTTCCTTGGTGTTCCGGAAGGGTATTTTCGCAAATCAGGAAGTGAACTACTCTTTGCACTATTGCGAGAATACTCTTGTTTACTGCTAACCTGTTTATTACTTGCCTTGGTTATCTGGGGCTTGTGACTCGTTGTCGCCGTGTGTGTCTTTGCCAGCACCTCACCCGAAAATGCAACGGTGAGTAACATAAGAATCATTGCCCCATATCGTCGAATGGGAGTCAATATCATTAGGTCTCCTGGTCGGATTTATACATTCCAACACCTTATATTTTTCACAAAAATGAGAGATGAATCTCAAATCATATCAAAAATAGCCGTCAAGAGCACCCACAGGAATAGTCCAATTCTGAAACTATGTCACGTATTAACGGTTCTGGGTGCCATTAATTCGAAGAAAATGTGGAGGTTATCGCAAAATAAGTTCATTTTTTGCGCGCGATCGCTCACCCTCACTTCTCCTCCTGGCGGAATCAACTCAAAGGAGGAGTTTCCGGCCTGATTTCGCTGGCAAACTGGCGAAAATCGCAGCATCAAGGACAGCACTATGAAACTTGCCGCCGTTGCGCTGGCGCTAATGCCCGGCATTGCCATCGCCTCATCATGGACGTCTCAAGGACTTCCCACCTTCGAAGCGGAAGGTACGGGTAAATTCGTCAGCCATGCAGCGTTGACGAAGGGTACCCGTCCTTTAACCCTGAATTTTGACCAACAGTGCTGGCAGCCTGCTGATGCGATAAAACTCAACCAGATGCTGTCGCTAAAACCTTGTGAAGGCACGCCGCCACAGTGGCGTTTATTCAAAGACGGCGATTACACGCTGGAAATCGATACCCGCTCCGGTACGCCAACGCTGATGCTGTTGGTAAAAAGTGCTAAGGACACCGTCACCACCCAGATTCGCCAATGCCCGAAATGGGACGGTTCACCATTAACGCTGGACGTGAGCCTGACCTTCCCGGAAGGTGCCGTGGTGCGTGATTTCTACAGCCAGCAAACGGCAACAGTAAAAAACGGGTCGATTACCCTACAGCCCGCCGCAACCAGTAACGGGCTGTTGCTACTAGAACGGGCGGAAACCGATGCCCCCGCAGCTTTCGACTGGCATAACGCCACGGTGTATTTCGTCCTGACGGACCGCTTTGTGAATGGCGATCCGAGTAACGACCACAGCTATGGGCGTCGCAACGACGGCATGCAGGAAATTGGCACTTTCCACGGTGGCGATTTGCGCGGGCTCGCCAGCAAACTCGACTACCTGCAACAGTTAGGCGTCAACGCCCTGTGGATCAGCGCGCCGTTTGAGCAAATCCACGGCTGGGTCGGCGGTGGCGCCAAAGGGGACTTCCCCCACTACGCTTACCACGGCTACTACACCCAGGACTGGACCACGCTTGACGCCAATATGGGAAACGAAGCGGACCTGCGTGCGCTGGTTGATGGCGCACACCAGCGCGGCATCCGTGTCTTGTTTGATGTGGTGATGAACCATACCGGCTACGCCACGCTGGCGGATATGCAGGAGTATCAGTTTGGGGCACTGTACCTATCGGGCGATGAGCTGAAAAAAACGCTCGGGGAACGCTGGACGGACTGGCAGCCAGCCGCCGGGCAAAGCTGGCACAGTTTCAATGATTACATCAACTTTAGCGATAAAGCTGGCTGGGAAAAATGGTGGGGAAAAAACTGGGTCCGCACCGATATTGGCGATTACGACAATCCTGGCTTTGACGACCTGACGATGTCGCTGGCTTTCCTGCCCGATCTGAAAACCGAATCCACCACGCCTTCCGGGCTGCCAAACTTTTATCAGCACAAGCCGGATACGCACGCCAAAGCCATCGCCGGTTACACGCCCCGGGATTATCTGACGCACTGGCTCAGTCAGTGGGTGCGTGATTATGGGATTGACGGCTTTCGGGTCGACACCGCTAAACACGTCGAGCTTCCCGCCTGGCAGCAGCTAAAAACACAAGCCAGCGCGGCGCTGGTCGAATGGAAGAAAGCCAATCCGGAAAAAGCGCTGGATGATAACCCCTTCTGGATGACTGGCGAGGCCTGGGGTCACGGTGTGATGCAAAGCGACTATTACCGTCACGGCTTCGATGCGATGATCAATTTCGACTACCAGGAGCAGGCGGCAAAGGCCGTTGATTGTCTGGCAAATATGGACCCCACCTGGCAGCAGATGGCGGATAAATTGCAGGACTTCAACGTCCTGAGCTATCTCTCCTCGCACGATACACGTCTGTTCCGCGAAGGTGGAGACAACGCCGCCGAGCTATTGCTGCTGGCACCTGGCGCGGTTCAACTCTTTTATGGCGACGAGTCGGCCCGCCCCTTTGGCCCAACCGGCTCAGACCCATTACAGGGTACGCGCTCAGAAATGAACTGGCAGGATGTGACCGGGAAATCTGCCGCCAGCGTCGCCCACTGGCAGCGAATCAGTCAGTTCAGGGCCAGGCATCCCGCCATTGGCGCCGGTAAACAAATCACGCTGCCGCTGACGCATGGATACGGATTTATTCGTGAGCATGGCGACGATAAGGTGATGGTGGTGTGGGCCGGTCAGCCCTGATCCCGGCAGGCTTCTCGCTGTGCACGCAGCGGGAAGCCTTACTCAACATTAAAAACCAGCCAAATAAAAATCATTAGCACAAAATCTCAATCCGGCCTGATACCCCTGATTTGCACCCTGCCATGGGTAGCGCTATGGTTAGCCACTTTACTACTCAGTTCGACAGACCACCTGCTATGACATTCTCACTTTTTGGCGACAAATTTACCCGCCATTCAGGCATCACACGCCTGATGGAGGACCTTAACGACGGTTTACGCACCCCAGGCGCCATCATGCTCGGTGGCGGCAATCCGGCGCAAATTCCAGAGATGCAAAATTACTTTCAATCTCTGCTGGCAGATATGCTGGAAAACGGCAAAGCCACTGATGCGCTTTGCAATTACGATGGTCCACAAGGTAAAACCGAGCTGCTGACTGAGCTGGCGAAACTGCTACGTGAGAAGCAGGGTTGGGATATCGAGCCACAAAATATTGCACTGACAAATGGCAGTCAGAGCGCATTTTTCTACTTATTCAATCTGTTCGCCGGACGCCGCGCCGACGGAACAACGCAAAAAGTGTTGTTCCCGTTAGCTCCGGAATACATTGGCTATGCCGATTCCGGGCTGGAAGAGGATCTTTTTGTCTCCGCGCGTCCAAACATCGAACTGTTACCAGAAGGTCAGTTTAAGTATCACGTTGATTTTGAACACCTGCACATCGGTGAAGAGACGGGCATGATCTGCGTGTCACGTCCGACAAATCCGACAGGCAACGTGATCACCGATGAAGAGCTGATGAAGCTGGACCGGCTGGCCAACCAGCATGGGATCCCGCTGGTGATTGATAACGCCTATGGCGTACCGTTCCCCGGCATCATCTTTAGCGAAGCGCGCCCGCTGTGGAATCCCAACATTGTGCTGTGCATGAGCCTTTCCAAGCTGGGTCTGCCAGGCTCCCGCTGCGGCATCATTATCGCGAATGAAAAAATCATCACCGCCATCACCAACATGAACGGCATTATCAGTCTCGCGCCTGGCGGAATGGGTCCGGCAATCATGTGCGAAATGATTAAGCGCAACGACCTTCTGCGCCTGTCCGAGACGGTGATAAAGCCGTTTTATTATCAGCGCGTTCAGGAGACGATTGCGATCATTCGCCGCTATTTATCTGAAGATCGGTGCCTTATTCATAAACCGGAGGGCGCGATTTTCCTGTGGTTATGGTTCAAAGATTTGCCTATCAGCACCGAACTGTTGTATCAGCGTCTGAAAGCGCGCGGCGTGCTGATGGTTCCCGGTGACTACTTCTTCCCGGGTCTGGATAAACCCTGGCCGCATACGCATCAGTGTATGCGGATGAACTACGTGCCAGAACCGGAGAAAATAGAAGCTGGAGTGAAGATTCTGGCTGAAGAGATCGAACGCGCCTGGCAGGAAGGCTAACGCAAGTCCCGACCTAACTACAGGTCGGGACTCACATTACTGTGGAAGTGAACACAGATGCTGGCGCTGAATACTGACGGCATCTATACACTGCAACGCGCTGGTCGGGCAGGCTTCGACACACGCCGGCCCCGCATCACGGTGCCAGCATAAATCGCACTTTATCGCCTGTACCCGCGACGAGCGGGCGACGACATTCATTGCCCAAAACGGGCAGGCCAGCATACAACTTTTACAACCAATACAACGCGCCTGTTCAACGAAGATATGCCCATGTTCACGACGAATTGCGTGCGTCGGGCAGACATTTGCACAGGGAGCGTCCTCGCATTGATGGCAGGCGACTGCCGTCGTAAAGGCGTCGTCTTTGATCACGCGGATGCGCGGGGTAAACGCAGTGGAAGAGACCGACGCGCAGTCCTGGTTTTGCTGGTGCGCGACGACGCAAGCAACTTCGCAGGTACGACACCCAATACATTTTGCCGCATCCGCCATAATAAACTCGTTCATTGCTCCCTCCGTCTGCGTGAAAACCACAGAGTGCCAGAGAGGTTGCCCCTGACGCCTTGATCGGACAGGGGAAACGGTTAAATATTGTCAGGTGCCTGAACAACTATGGCGATCCGCCTAATCGCGAACGGTAAAGCCCAGCTCATTGGAAATCGCCTGCGCGGTTTCCCGTAGCGGCTTGAGTAGATTTTTTTCCCCTATCTGCTTAAGTCGCGAAGTAGATAGTGAAATTGACACCGCGTACGGCACCCGACCATGAATATCAAACACCGGTACGGCAATACAGGAAACGCCCAGTTCGTTCTCTTCCCGATCCATCGCCATACTGCTTTCGCGGATCTGCGCCAATTCGTCGTACATCGCCGGCAAACCGGTAATGGTATTGCGGGTCAGCGGCTGAATAAGATCCTGATGGCTCTCCCAATAAGATTCCACATAATCCGCATGTCCAAACGCCATGTAAATTTTACCCATCGCGGAGCAATACAGCGGCATATGTTGACCGATATAAGCGCGGGTACGCAGCATGCCCGTCGTCGGTTCCAGCTTATAAATCAGAATCGCGTGGTCATCTTCACGGCTTGAGAAGTTGATTGTTTCACCCGTGGCAATATTCAACGCTTCGAGGTGCGGTGCGGCAACATGGATGATATTCAGTGAAGATAGTGCCTTCTGACCCACGGCGATAAATTTAGTGGTTAACCTATAGCTACCCGCAGCAGGTGCAGGCGTGACATATCCGCAGGACTGCAGCCCTTGCAGGAGTCGATGCACAGTACTTTTGTTCAGCCCGGCCAGTTCAGACAGATGGGCCAGTGGGCACCCATTCGGATAGTTACTCAGAATCTCAATCAACATTAAACCACGGAACAGGCTCTGACTTCCGGCTGGCCTCTCTTTGTCTTGCGTCATTTCACTCTCTTTTGTGCCCATCGCTTCCGCTCCCCTTTTCGTCGCGCTCTGATGGTAGCGCAAAGTGTGTTTCAGTTCACGATCTGAACCGAAAAAACACAACCATTTGATTTTGATGATTTTAAAAAATAGACCACCCCGTTGATCTGTCGAAATTTGATCGCTATATTTGAAATCAGATTTCGCATAGTGAAATTTAGAGATAAAAAAGCGATCAAATTTAAACAAGGAAACAGGAATGAAAGTCACTTTTGAGCAGTTGAAAGATGCGTTCAAGCGGGTACTGCTGGCACGCGGTATTGCCGTTGAAACCGCCGATGCCTGTGCCGAAATGTTTGCGCGCACCACCGAGTCCGGCGTTTATTCGCACGGTGTGAATCGTTTTCCTCGTTTTATTCAGCAATTGGATAACGGCGACATCATTCCTGAGGCCAAACCGCAACGCATTACCAGCCTGGGGGCGATTGAACAATGGGATGCCCAGCGTTCGATCGGCAACCTGACGGCGAAAAAGATGATGGACAGAGCCATTGAGCTGGCCTCCGATCACGGTATTGGCCTGGTCGCACTGCGTAACGCCAACCACTGGATGCGCGGCGGTAGCTATGGCTGGCAGGCGGCGGAGAAAGGTTACATCGGTATCTGCTGGACTAACTCGATTGCCGTCATGCCACCGTGGGGTTCGAAAGAGTGCCGCATTGGTACTAACCCGCTGATCGTCGCGATCCCCTCATCACCAATCACCATGGTTGATATGTCGATGTCGATGTTCTCCTACGGCATGCTGGAAGTGAATCGCCTGGCCGGTCGCCAACTGCCGGTAGATGGTGGCTTTGATGATGAAGGCAATCTCACCAAAGAGCCGGGTGTTATCGAAAAAAACCGCCGCATTTTGCCAATGGGCTACTGGAAAGGTTCAGGTCTGTCGATTGTGCTGGATATGATTGCCACCCTGCTTTCTGATGGCTCCTCCGTTGCGGAAGTCACCCAGGATAACAGCGATGAATATGGCGTTTCACAGATTTTTATCGCCATTGAAGTTGATAAGCTGATCGACGGCGCCACCCGCGATGCCAAGCTACAGCGGATTATGGATTTCATCATCACCGCCGAACGCGCAGATGAAAACACGCCTGTCCGTCTGCCGGGCCACGAGTTTACAAAGCTACTGGAAGAAAATCGCCGGAACGGTATCACCGTTGACGACAGCGTCTGGGCAAAAATTCAGGCCCTGTAAGGAGCAACACCATGATCTTCGGACATATTGCTCAACCTAACCCATGCCGTTTGCCCGCTGCGATTGAAAGGGCGCTCGACTTTCTGCGCACCACAGATTTTCAAAAACTGGAGCCGGGCGTGGTGGAGATCGACGGTAAAAATATCTTCGCGCAAATTATCGATTTAACCACCCGTGACGTTGCCGAAAATCGTCCTGAGGTGCATCGCCGCTATCTGGATATTCAGTTTCTGGCCTGGGGTGAAGAGAAAATCGGGATCGCCATTGATACCGGGAATAACCAAATCAGTGAATCGTTATTAGAACAGCGCGATATTATTTTTTATCACGCCAGCGAAAATGAATCTTTCATTGAAATGATTCCGGGAAGTTATGCCATATTTTTCCCGCAGGATGTTCACCGCCCTGCATGTCATAAAACTGTCGCCACGCCGATCCGTAAAATAGTTGTGAAGGTCGCTATTTCAGTTTTATAAAAAGGAGCACAACATGAGCGTTAATAATGCCGGTTATATTATCGGTGCGTACCCCTGTGCACCCTCATTTCACCAAAAGAGTGAAGAGGAAGAGAAGGATTTCTGGCGACAACTCGCCGATACCCCGGATATTCGCGGACTGGAGCAGCCCTGCCTTGAACATCTTCACCCGTTAGGCGACGAATGGTTATTACGTCATACACCGGGCGACTGGCAAATCGTGGTCACAGCTATAATGGAAACCATGCGCCGTCGTGGCGCAAACAGCGCTTTTGGGCTGGCTTCCAGCGACGAAGAACAACGTAAAGCCTGCGTGGCGTATTACCGCCATCTGCAGCAGAAAATCAACCATATCAATGCGGCCCACGCCGGAAAAGTAATCGCGCTGGAGCTGCATGCCGCACCCTGTGCCTGCAATCCAGATGTTGCGCAGGCCACCGACGCATTCGCCCGTTCGCTTAAAGAGATAGCCAATTGGGACTGGTCCTGCGATCTGGTGCTGGAACATTGTGATGCCATGACCGGTATTGCGCCGCGCAAAGGTTTTCTGCCGTTGGACAACGTGCTGGAGGTCATTGCCGGGTATGACATCAGCGTGTGCATTAACTGGGCGCGCTCGGCCATTGAAGGACGGAACCTCACCCTACCGCTGACCCACACGCAGCAGGCCAAACGGGCTGGAAAACTGGGCGCACTGATGTTTTCCGGTACCACGCTTGCGGGGGAATACGGCGAGTGGCAGGACTTACACGCACCGTTTGCCCCTTTCTGTCCAGAAGGTTTGATGACCACAGAGCATGCCCGCGAATTATTCGCCTGCGCAGGAACCGAGCCATTGCAATTTGCCGGCATTAAATTACTGGAAATAAATGCCAATGCAGATGTGGCTCATCGTGTAGCAATATTGCGCGACGGTATCGCCGCATTAAATAAAGCAAAACTATAAAAATAAAATACTACTCTACGAGAATATTAATATGAACATGACCTCTCGCCCTACACTTCAAGATATACCCCGTCAGCGCTGGCTACGGATTATTCCACCTATTCTCATCGCCTGTATTATTTCTTATATGGACCGCGTCAATATCGCATTCGCGATGCCCGGCGGAATGGATGAGGAATTAGGTATTTCCGCCACCATGGCCGGTCTGGCCGGTGGTATTTTCTTTATCGGCTATCTGTTTTTACAGGTTCCCGGCGGAAAAATTGCCGTACACGGCAGCGGCAAGAAATTTATCGGCTGGTCGTTGGTTGCCTGGGCGGTCATTTCCGTTTTGACGGGGTTGATCACGAATCAGTATCAACTGCTGGTTTTGCGCTTCTTACTCGGCGTTGCCGAAGGCGGCATGCTGCCGGTCGTGCTGACGATGATCAGTAATTGGTTCCCCGATGCCGAACGCGGTCGCGCCAATGCGATTGTGATTATGTTTGTGCCGATTGCCGGGATCATTACCGCCCCGCTCTCGGGTTGGATCATCACCGTGCTCGACTGGCGCTGGCTGTTTATCATTGAAGGTTTACTGTCTGTCGTCGTCCTGGTGCTGTGGGCCTATACCGTTTACGACCGTCCGCAGGAAGCGCGCTGGATCTCTGACGCCGAGAAAAATTACCTGGTGGAAACGCTGGCCGCCGAGCAAAAAGCCATTGCCGGAACCGAAGTCAAAAATGCCTCTCTGGGCGCAGTACTTTCCGATAAAACCATGTGGCAGCTAATCGCGCTGAACTTCTTCTATCAGACCGGGATTTACGGTTACACCCTGTGGCTGCCGACCATTCTCAAAGAGTTGACTCACAGCAGCATGGGGCAGGTCGGCATGCTCGCCATTCTGCCTTACGTCGGCGCAATTGCCGGGATGTTCCTGTTCTCTTCTCTCTCTGACCGCACCGGTAAACGCAAGCTGTTCGTCTGCCTGCCGCTGACTGGCTTTGCCCTGTGCATGTTCCTCTCTGTGGCGCTGAAAAATAACGTCTGGCTGGCTTATGCCGCGCTGGTCGGCTGCGGATTCTTCCTGCAATCGGCTGCGGGCGTGTTCTGGACTATTCCGGCGCGTTTGTTCAGCGCGGAAATGGCCGGTGGCGCACGTGGGGTCATCAACGCTCTCGGCAACCTCGGTGGCTTTTGCGGTCCTTACGCGGTCGGCGTACTCATCACCCTGTACAGCAAAGATGCGGGCGTTTACTGCCTGGCAATTTCACTGGCTCTGGCCGCGCTGATGGCCCTGCTGCTGCCAGCGAAATGCGATGCCGGCGCCGCGCCGCTAAAGACGCTGAATCCACATAAACGTACAGCTTAAAACAATGCCCGGTGGCGCTTCGCTTACCGGGCCTACAGGTAGCAACCGTCGTAGGCCGGATAAGCGTAGCGCCATCCGGCAAAAATGAGATAACAAAGATGAGTGAGAAAGCGACCTTCTGGCTGGGTATTGATTGCGGCGGGACCTATCTGAAAGCGGGTTTGTATGATGCCAAAGGTCATGAGCAGGGAATTAACCGGCAATCGCTGCAGACAATATCGCCATTACCCGGGTACGCCGAACGCGATATGCATCAACTGTGGCAACAGTGCGTCGCGACCATTGCCGGGCTGTTAAAGCGTACAGGTGTCTGCGGCGAGCAAATCAAAGGTGTCGGTATATCCGCTCAGGGCAAAGGCCTGTTCCTACTTGATAAGCAAGATAAGCCGCTAGGTAATGCCATTCTCTCTTCTGACCGACGTGCGATGGACATCGTACAGCGCTGGCAGCAGGATGGGATCCCTGAGCAGCTCTACCCGGTCACCCGCCAGACATTGTGGACCGGGCATCCGGCATCGCTCCTGCGCTGGGTGAAAGAGAACACCCCTCAGCGCTACGCGCAAATTGGTAGCGTCATGATGGGTCATGACTACCTGCGCTGGTGCTTAACCGGCGTCAAAGGCTGCGAAGAGAGCAATATCTCCGAGTCGAACCTCTACAACATGACCACGGGTCAGTACGACCCGAGGCTGACTCAGTGGCTGGGTATCAGTGAAATCGACCATGCCCTGCCCCCCATCGTGGGGTCAGCAGAAATATGCGGGGAAATCACCGCTCAGACAGCCGCCATCACCGGTCTGGCGGCGGGTACGCCCGTCGTCGGCGGCCTGTTTGATGTGGTTTCCACCGCACTCTGCGCCGGTATCGAAGATGAGCACACCCTTAACGCGGTGATGGGAACGTGGGCTGTCACCAGCGGGATCGCTCACAGGCTGCGCGACCACGAGCCTCATCCCTATGTTTATGGCCGCTATGTGAATGACGGGCAGTACATCGTTCATGAAGCCAGTCCGACCTCCTCCGGCAATCTGGAATGGTTTACCGCTCAGTGGGGCGAACTCTCTTTTGATGAGATCAATCAGGCCGTCGCCAGTTTACCGAAAGCCGGTAGCGCGCTTTTCTTCCTGCCCTTTTTGTACGGCAGTAACGCCGGGCTGGAGATGACCAGCGGCTTTTATGGCATGCAGGCTATACACACTCGCGCCCACTTATTACAGGCCATCTACGAAGGCGTGGTTTTCAGCCACATGACCCACCTGAACCGCATGCGTGAACGTTTTACGCAAGCACATACCCTGCGCGTCACCGGAGGTCCGGCGCACTCCGACATCTGGATGCAAATGCTGGCAGACGTCAGCGGCTTACGTATCGAGCTGCCGCAGATTGAAGAGACCGGCTGCTTTGGCGCAGCGCTCGCCGCCCGCGTAGGCACCGGCGTTTATCACAATTTCAGCGACGCGCAGCGCAGCTTACAGCACCCAGTGCGCACGCTGCTGCCAGACGCAGCGGCGCATGCGAGCTACCAGCGTAAATATCGCCAATACATAGATTTAATTACCGCACTACAGGGCTATCACGCCCGCATTAAGGAGCATGAATGATGAGTCGACCATTACTGCAACTGGCGCTCGACCACACCAACCTGCAGGCAGCCCAGCGCGATGTCGCACTGCTACAAGAAAGTGTCGATATCGTTGAAGCGGGAACGATTCTCTGCTTGACCGAAGGCCTTAGCGCCGTCAAAGCGCTGCGCACCCAGTGCCCAAATAAAATCATCGTCGCCGACTGGAAGGTAGCCGATGCGGGCGAAACCCTTGCACAGCAAGCGTTTGGCGCTGGCGCTAACTGGATGACCATCATCTGCGCTGCGCCGCTGGCGACAGTAGAGAAAGGCCATGGCGTCGCGCAGTCCTGCGGCGGCGAAATTCAGATGGAACTGTTCGGCAACTGGACGCTGGATGACGCCCGTGACTGGTATCGCGTTGGGGTTCGCCAGGCGATTTACCATCGTGGGCGCGATGCCCAGGCCAGCGGGCAACAGTGGGGAGAAGCTGATCTGGCGCGCATGAAAGCGCTTTCCGATATCGGTCTGGAGTTGTCAATTACCGGCGGGATTACGCCCGCCGACCTGCCGCTGTTTCGCGATATCAACGTCAAAGCCTTTATCGCCGGACGCGCGCTGGCTGGGGCGCAAAACCCAACGCAGGTTGCCGCTGAATTCCATGCGCAAATCGACGCCATCTGGGGAGCACAGTATGCGTAATCATCCGTTAGGTATCTATGAAAAAGCGCTGGCGAAAGACCTCTCCTGGCCGGAGCGTTTGGTGCTGGCGAAAAGCTGCGGTTTTGATTTCGTCGAGATGTCGGTGGATGAAACCGATGAACGTCTGTCGCGTCTCGACTGGAGCCCCGCTCAGCGCGCATCGCTGGTGAGCGCGATGCTGGAAACCGGCGTGGCAATCCCCTCAATGTGCCTGTCCGCCCACCGCCGTTTTCCCTTTGGCAGCCGCGATGAATCAGTCCGCGTTCGGGCGCGCGACATCATGACCAAAGCCATTCGTCTGGCGCGCGATCTCGGTATTCGCACCATTCAACTGGCAGGTTACGACGTCTATTACGAGGAACATGACGAAGGTACGCAGCAGCGCTTTGCCGAAGGGCTGGCATGGGCAGTCGAGCAAGCCGCCGCCGCGCAGGTCATGCTGGCGGTAGAAATTATGGATACCGCTTTTATGAACTCGATTAGCAAGTGGAAAAAGTGGGACGAAATGCTGTCATCGCCGTGGTTCACCGTCTATCCGGACGTAGGCAATCTCAGCGCCTGGGGAAATGACGTCACTGCCGAATTGACGCTGGGCATCGACCGTATCGCCGCTATCCACCTGAAAGACACGCTACCGGTAACCGAAACCCATCCGGGCCAGTTTCGCGATGTGCCTTTTGGCGAAGGGTGCGTGGACTTTGTCGGTATCTTCAAAACGCTGCATGAGCTGAACTATCGCGGATCGTTTCTGATTGAAATGTGGACTGAAAAAGCGAATGAGCCGGTACTGGAAATTATCCAGGCGCGACGCTGGATAGAAGCACGTATGCAGGAAGGAGGATTTCCATGTTAGAACAACTGAAGGCCGAGGTGCTGGCGGCCAATCTGGCGCTTCCGGCTCATGGTTTAGTCACCTTTACCTGGGGTAACGTCAGCGCGGTGGATGAAACGCGTAAGCTGATGGTGATTAAGCCGTCCGGCGTGGAATATGACGTGATGGCCGCCGACGATATGGTGGTGGTGGATATTGCCAGCGGCAATGTGGTTGAAGGTAGTAAAAAACCCTCCTCAGACACGCCAACCCATCTGGCGCTGTACCGTCGCTACCCTGAAATCGGTGGGATCGTCCACACCCATTCACGCCACGCGACGATCTGGTCACAGGCGGGTCTTGATCTCCCGGCATGGGGTACCACACATGCCGATTATTTCTATGGTTCTATTCCGTGTACTCGTCTGATGACCGTTGAGGAGATTAACGGCGAATATGAATATCAAACCGGTGAGGTCATTATTCAGACCTTTGAGCAACGCGATCTTAATCCGCTGCATGTTCCGGCGGTATTAGTGCATTCACACGGTCCGTTCGCCTGGGGTAAAGATGCCGCAGACGCCGTACATAACGCCGTGGTGCTCGAAGAGTGCGCCTATATGGGGCTGTTCTCGCGCCAGTTAGCCCCTCAGTTGCCGGATATGCAGTCGGAGTTGCTGGATAAACACTATCTGCGCAAACACGGTGTGAACGCGTATTACGGGCAGTAACGGGTCAGGCGCTATTAATATGCTCTTTGCAATAGCGCCGTTTCCACGCTGCGGGTGTCAGGCTGGTATGCTTGCGAAAGATTTTGCGAAAGTAACCCACATCATTAAATCCACATTTTATCGCCACTTCGGTAAGCGACAGCGAGCCACTGATCAACAGTTTTTCTGCCGCTCTTACCCGCTGGCGATGCAATGCTTCAGTTAGCGTCAGCCTGAAAGCGCTACGGAATACACGCCCCAGATAATCCGCATTGCAATGCAGCTCTTTCGCCAGAGTTGAAGCACTAATCGGCAGGTGGAACTGGGTGTGGATTATTTGTTGCGCTTTCCATGCCAGCGCATTACCGGGGCTATCTGCGGGTTGCTCGCTAGCCGCCGCGGAGATTTGCTGCAAAATCAGCAGTAGGATCAGTTCCAACGCAACGCTGCGATGAATATTTTCCTGCTCGCGTAAGAACTGCCGAAACAGCGAAATAATATATTGTGGCTCGCTAACCCGGGCATGCTGAGGAATCGCAAGCAACGGTTCTGTAAGTGAAGCATCGTTTTCTGCTGTCACCTCAAAGTGCAACCAGTAAAATTTCAAATCAGCCGGAAATTGTCCCACACCAATATGCAAACGCTGCGGCCATAGCAACAAACTTTCTCCAGCATTCACACAAAAAACGGTCTGGCCTTCGCGAATCGTTAATGTCCCTTTTTCGACAAAGATGATTTCCCAGGATTGCAATTGCCGCGCCGGATGGCTTCCCACGCCTCGGGAAATAAATAGCCCACCATTTTGCACTTTAATCGGAAGAGACATGGATAATTCGAGCATATATATTCAAATTCCCGCTTTTTTGCATTATTTAAACTACTCTTTATCATTGATTATTCACGATAAAACTGCTTTTCGCTGGATCGAAATCACATTTTTATAATGAAGTCGGAATTGTCATCTTTTTATACTTTTCTCTTCCCTTGTTGACCCTAACATTTCGTGCAGAATAAATAACGTACTTTGCAAATTACAAACAAATAACCCGCAACGTAGCGGGGTACTTTCTGAAAATCCTCTCCGGGAGTTATTTATGACTTCGGCTCCGATTACGACATCTGATTTGGCACAGCGTGCCCAGGACGACAAATTATCCCTGCGTGAAAAAATTGGCTACGGCCTGGGCGATGCAGGCGGGACGGTAATTACCTGTCTGATCATGAACTTTCTGACATTTTTCTACACCGATGTCTTCGGGTTAACGCCCGCGCTGGTCGGCACATTGTTTATTGCCCTGCGCGTATTTGATGCTATTTCCGATCCGATAATGGGCATACTTGCCGACCGCACGCAAAGCCGCTGGGGGCGTTTTCGCCCATGGCAGCTGTGGGTGGCAATTCCCATTGGCATCATTGGCGTACTCACGTTTACCGTCCCTGACGCCAGCATGAGCGTAAAAATCGCCTGGGCATTCGGCACCTATCTGTTGCTCTCCGTCGGCTATACCGCCATTAACGTGCCGTACTGTGCGTTGATCAACACCATGACCACCCGCCACAATGAAGTGATCGCCTGCCAGTCCTGGCGCTTTGTGTTGTGCGGCGTGGCGGGATTCCTTGTCTCCGTCGGCCTGCCGTGGATGGTGGATATTCTGGGTCAGGGCAACGCCGCGCAGGGTTATCAGTTCGGCGTGGGCATCCTGTGCGCCATCGCAGTGGTGATGTTCCTGTGCTGTTTCTTCTGGGTTCGCGAGCGTGTGCCGCTGGCGATGATGGGAAAATTTACCCTGCGCGAACACATTGGCGGGCTGCGCAAAAATGACCAGTTGCTGCTGATGCTGGTGATGTCTTTCCTGCTGATTAACGTCTTCAATATTCGCGGCGGCGGGTACATGTACTTCATTACCTACGTGCTGGAGGGCAGCACCGCTTACACGTCGCTGTTTTTCACCATGGTCACCTTCGCGTCCATCATCGGTTCAGTGGTTGTCAGCCCGCTGACCCGCCGCATTGATACCGTCAAACTCTATTACTACACCAACGTGGTGCTGGCAGCCCTGGCAGTGATGATGTGGTTCCTGCCGACCGGTTCGGCTTATCAGACATTATGGCTGGCGGTTATTCTCGGCAACGGCATTATTTTAGGCTTCACGCTGCCGCTGCACTTCTCGCTGATGGCCTTTGCCGACGATTACGGCGAGTGGAAAACCGGCGTGCGTTCCTCCGGCATGAATTTCGCCTTCAACCTGTTTTTCATCAAGCTGGCCTGGGCCTCAAGCGCGGGGATCATCAGCCTGTTGTTTATTTTTGTCGCCTATCAGCCAGGCGCTGGCAACCAAACCGCCAGTTCGCTGCAAGGGATTACGGCGATGGAAACGCTGCTGCCCGCGCTGTTCCACCTGCTGCTGGCGCTGTCTATCCGCATTTGTAAACTCAATAACCCGATGATGTCGCGCATTGCCACCGATCTGCGTCAGCGTCATGTACAGCCTTAAGGAGCATGAAATGAACGTACTGGAAGTCGACCTGCACAAGCTCACGGTCAGCGATCCGTTTCTCGGACAATATCAGCAGTTGGTGCGTGATGTGGTGCTCCCCTACCAGTGGGATGCGCTCAATGACCGCATTGCAGAGGCGGAACCAAGCCATGCGATAGAGAACTTCCGCATCGCCGCAGGGCTGCAGGATGGCGAGTTTTACGGCATGGTTTTTCAGGATAGCGATGTAGCGAAATGGCTGGAGGCCGTTGCCTGGTCGCTGTGCCAGAAACCCGATGCGGAACTTGAGAAAACCGCTGATGAGGTCATTGAACTGGTGGCTGCGGCACAGTGTGAAGATGGCTATCTCAATACTTACTTTACGGTAAAAGCCCCGGATGAACGCTGGACCAACCTCGCGGAATGCCATGAACTGTACTGCGCCGGTCATTTAATTGAAGCGGGCGTCGCATTTTTCCAGGCGACGGGTAAGCGTCGTCTGTTAGAGGTGGTGTGCCGCCTGGCGGATCACATCGACAGCGTGTTTGGTCTCGGAGAGAATCAACTGCGTGGCTACCCCGGACACCCGGAAATCGAGCTGGCCTTAATGCGCTTGTTCGAAGTGACCCAGCAACCTCGCTATATGACGCTGGTAAATTACTTTGTTGAGCAGCGCGGCGCACAGCCCCATTTCTATGACGAAGAGTATGAAAAGCGCGACCAAACCTCTTACTGGCATACTTACGGCCCAGCATGGATGGTGAAGGATAAACCCTATAGCCAGGCACATCAGCCCATTTCAGAACAGCAAACGGCGATCGGTCATGCAGTACGTTTTGTTTATCTGATGACCGGCGTGGCGCACCTGGCGCGCTTAAGCCGGGACGAAGGCAAACGTCAGGATTGCCTGCGTCTGTGGAAAAACATGGTCCAGCGTCAGTTGTACATTACCGGCGGGATCGGCTCTCAAAGCAGCGGTGAGGCGTTTAGCAGCGATTACGATCTGCCCAACGACTCCGTGTACGCGGAAAGCTGCGCTTCAATCGGACTGATGATGTTCGCCCGCAGAATGCTGGAAATGGAGGCCGACAGCCAGTATGCCGACGTAATGGAGCGCGCCCTGTATAACACCGTACTTGGCGGCATGGCGCTGGACGGTAAACACTTTTTCTACGTAAACCCACTGGAAGTACATCCTAACTCATTAAAATTCAATCATATTTACGACCACGTAAAGCCCGTTCGCCAACGCTGGTTCGGCTGCGCCTGCTGTCCGCCAAATATCGCCCGCGTGTTAACCTCAATTGGCCATTACATCTACACGCCACGTCAGGACGCGCTGTATATCAATATGTACGTGGGCAATAGCATGGAAGTCCCCATTGCAGATGGCTCGCTCAAACTGCGCATTAGCGGAGATTATCCATGGCATGAGCAGGTAAAAATCGCCATCGAATCGCCGCAATCGGTATATCACACTCTGGCCCTGCGCCTGCCAGACTGGTGCTCCGCGCCGCAGGTTTTACTGAATGGTCAGCCGGTTGAGCAGGATATTCGCAAAGGCTATTTGCACATCAGCCGAATCTGGCAGGAGGGAGATACGCTGAGTCTGACTCTGCCGATGCCAGTGCGTCGGGTGTACGGAAATCCACTGGTGCGTCATGTTGCCGGTAAGGTCGCCATTCAACGAGGGCCGCTGGTGTATTGCCTGGAGCAGGCCGACAACGGTGAGGAGCTACATAATTTGTGGCTGCCAAAAGAGAGTGAATTCAGGGTATTCGAGGGTAAGGGGCTGTTCAGCCATAAACAGTTAATTCAGGCTGAAGGCGTGAAGCAAAGTAGCGATGACGCGACACAGCAATCCTTGTGGCACTACGATGTTTCACCGACTACGCGCCAGTCACATACCCTGACGTTTATTCCGTGGTTTAGCTGGGCGAACCGTGGTGAAGGCGAAATGCGTATCTGGGTAAACGAGTAGTAACTGAAGGTATGCCGGATGACGATGCTTCGGGTCTTATCCGGTCTATCACATTGAAAAGATTGCCCTCCTCCCTGAGGACAAACGGGTGAGAATCAGAAACGCCAGGTCAGACCGGACATAAAGGTAAAGCTGTCATCACGGTCAACCATCGGGCTATTTTTAATATCATCTGGCAGCGCACTATAGTTGGCGCTGGCCAGCAGCGTCAGATTGCTGGTCAATGCGTATTTAGCGGACAGACCAACATACGGTGTCCAGCTATCGCCAGGGGAGTAGCTTGATAACCCACTACGGCGGGATTCATTGCCAGAGATGCCGTAGTAATATTCGTTGAAGTTTTCGTCATAGTAGAGCACGCCAATCGCCGGCGTCAGCGTCAGCTTGCCCATCGGCATTTGGCGAAACAGAGACATTTCCCCAACCCAACCGTTGCTGTTGTCCAGCACATCCGCTGCTGCGGAGACTTTCACGCTGCCCCATTTCTCATGGTGATACCATGCAGCACCCGCCATCGCGGTTGCGTCACGCTTGTTCAGTTGCTTCATCGCTTGATCGTCGTTATCACCCGGATCAAACTCAAGCGGCATGTACGAGGCAGTAATGCTAAATTCATTACTTTCATTTTTTGAAAGAATATAACCTAACGTTGTTTGCCTAAAATAAAATGATTCACTTTCATAACTGACAAGCGGTACTGCGTGAACGTTATCATTATATCCACGATAAGGAGATTCGTTATATACAGCGCCGCCGCCAATAGAAAATTCTGCGGCAGTTGCGCTCGCCATAAATGAAAAGGCGAATAGCGCCACAATATTGCGTTTAATTAACATGCCCACATTCCATTTTAAAATAAGATACAAAACGCGTGCATAATAATGCTTACAATTTCATCGGTGCAAGATTCATATTTATATAGTAATATATACAAAATTATATATATTGGGTTTGGCGATGAACAAATTACAACTCAAACACCGGGAACTGAAGATTATTTCAGTAATTGCTGCCAGTGAAAACATCAGTCATGCCGCTACGGTTCTCGGCATCGCACAAGCCAACGTTAGTAAGTATCTTGCTGATTTTGAATCAAAAGTTGGACTAAAGGTATTTGATCGCACCACTCGACAGCTCACCCTCACACCGTTTGGTACAGCGCTGCTTCCTTACATCAATGACATGTTGGACAGAAACGATCAGCTCAATAATTTCATTGCTGATTATAAGCACGAAAAACGTGGCCGGGTAACCGTATATGCTCCGACGGGCATAATTGCTTATTTATCGCAACATGTGATCGCAAAAATTCAGGATATCGGTGGAATTAGCCTCTCACTTAAAACATGTAACCTGGAACGAAAGGCATTTTTTGAAGGTGTCGACTTCCCTGAAGATTGTGATATTTTAATTACCTATGCGCATCCTAAAGATGAGTCTCTGGTTGCCAGTTTCATTACCAAATATGCGGTGACGGCTTTTGCCAGCCCTGAGTATCTCAAAGCACATCCTATTAGTAGCCCTGATGAACTGGAAGAACATTCCTGTATCCTGATTGATTCCATGATGATAGATGAGGCTAATATCTGGCGTTTCACTTCAGCCGGAGGCAAGGAGATGCACGATTATCGGGTGACCGGAAATTATGTCTGCGACAATACGCAGTCTGCACTGGCGCTGGCACGTAACCATCTGGGCATTGTTTTTGCGCCAAATGCGAGTATCCAAAAAGATATTGAATCCGGGTCGCTGGTTCCATGTTTCTCAGAACAACATGAATGGTGGCTGGATTTGGTGGTGATTTTCCGCAAACGTGAATATCAGCCATGGCGGGTACAGTTTATTCTTGATGAGATGTTGGCAGAGCTCCGCCAGCAACTTACTCAGGCGCTGGAACAGCAGCCTGAGTAAGCGAATTAGGGTACCAGGTTCAAAATGGTAAGCAAAATAGCCTGCGCCTAGTGATCGAGATACAGATAATGCACCCAACTGGTCATACGCAGCAGAACCTTACGCATCACTGACACATGGGTGAAGTGATCAGAATAAACCGCGACCTGCGCATAAATCCCATCAGGCAGAGCGTTCACATCCACATTATCATTCAGCTCAATCGTGGCGATCACCCCTTCCGATCCGGGCGTAGAATTTAAGGATTGCAGCGCCCCATTCGACTGGTATGTCCCCCCCGGTACGGCCGGACTGATGGCAGCCAGTTTGCCGCTGAAAACCTTACCCGGCAGGGCGTTAAACACCACTTCAGCTTCATCGCCTGGCTCCAATCGCAGCAACGAGTTTTGCCGGAACTGGGCGATAATTTGCCGTTTTTGATCAGGGATAAACACCATCACCGGACGCATAGGCAGCGCGGCGGCATAGGTTCCCGGTCGCATCAACACCTGCGTAACGTAACCATCGCTGGGCGCGCGAACCACTGTCTGGTCCAGGTTGAACTCCGCTTCGGCTAACTGCGCTTTCAGGCTGGCAATTTGCGAATTCTCACCCTGCACCAGGCTGTCTAACTGACTCTGGATTTGCTGTTGTTCCGCAACGGAGGATTTCACCGCTGCTTCCTGCGCCAGATAGTTTTGCCGCGCCGCATCGATATCGCGTTCAGAAAAAGGATTGACCTTCGCCTGACTCCCCTGCGCATAACGCTGGTAATCTTTAGCTAGCTTGTCACGCGTAGCCTTTGCCCGCTGCGTGTTGGCTTGCATTTCGTCTAACTGCGCCACCAGCACCTGCTCTTTATGTTGTGCGGTGACAATATCAGCTTTCAGGCGATCAACTCGTGCCTGATAACGTCCCGGATTAAGTTTAAACAGTACCTCACCTTTTTTGATCAGCGTATTCTTCTTATCCGTCACTTCCGTCACGACCCCCGTGACCTGCGGTACTACGGGAATAGAAATTACCGCCTTTTGCGCCTTAAATGTATACGGATGGTTATAATTCATCAGTAATATAAGCCCGCAAACAATGAATATACCGCCCAATGCTGCAGTGGGTACTGTCCATTTATTGGCAGGAATTTTAAAAATCTTAAATATTGACCATGCGCACGCCACATAGGTCAGAACGATCAATAAATCCATCGATATTACTCCGCCGGAGAGGTCTTCGCCTCACCCAGTTTCTTTTCCAGATCGGCAACTCTGGCCTGCAACTGGATCAGGGAAGAATCCGCGCTTTGCATGCCCCACCCGCGTTCCGGGCGATAAAGCGTTGCCCAGATCCATAAAAAGGGCCACATGACATGTAAGGTAAACAAACTCACCCAGCCCGCGACATGTATTGCGTCAGCATGAGGATGGTTACGTTTCTTTGCAATGAGATAGGGAATATCATGCAGAATAATAATCCCGTAAAAAATGACCAGGAATACAAAAATAAGCACTCCTAATGCAAAATAATTAAGGAACATATTTGCCTCAGGGATTTAAATTGAAAATTCGGCTGCAATTTGATTTACACAATAGAGTTGATAATAGTAGTGGAATGACCAGATTGGATGCAATCGTCTTATTTATATAACGATATATGGGTTTATATATAACTGCAGAATAAAGATATGCCCGGCGCAAAACCGGGCAATAAGTGATGAGAAATTAAAATAGTCCCAGCGGTTTATCTGAGTAGCTCACCAGCAGACATTTGGTTTGCTGATAATGCTCGAGCATCATCTTATGCGTCTCGCGCCCGATGCCCGACTGCTTATAGCCACCGAATGCCGCATGGGCCGGGTAAGCATGGTAACAGTTGGTCCAAACACGCCCCGCCTGAATCCCACGGCCCATCTTGTACGCCAGATTTCCGTTACGGCTCCAGACACCAGCGCCAAGCCCATATTGGGTGTCATTGGCGATTTCCAGCGCCTCTTCCATGGTTTTAAAGGTCGTGACGGCCAGCACGGGCCCGAAGATCTCTTCCTGGAAAACCCGCATGTTGTTCTTGCCAAACAGAATGGTTGGTTCGAGGTAATAACCTTCTTTTAAGTCGCCATCCAGTTGCTTGCGCCGCCCGCCGGTGAGAACATCGGCCCCTTCTTTCTTACCAATATCGATGTAATTCAAAATGGTTTCCAGTTGACCATGCGACACCTGCGCACCCATTTGCGTCACGCTGTCTAACGGGTTGCCGCTGCGAATACTCTCCACCCGGCGAATAGCTCTTTCCATAAAACGTTCGTAAATAGATTCCTGTACTAACGCACGGCTCGGACAGGTACACACTTCACCCTGATTGAAGGCAAACAGCGCGAAACCTTCCAGCGCTTTGTCAAAAAACGCATCTTCTTCATCCATCACATCAGCGAAGAAGATATTGGGCGATTTCCCACCCAACTCCAGCGTGACGGGAATAATGTTCTGCGTGGCGTATTGCATGATCTGCTGCCCAACTTCCGTTGAGCCGGTAAACGCCACTTTCGCAATGCGCTTAGACGTCGCCAGATACTCACCGATTTCCCCACCCGCACCGTTTACCACGTTTACCACGCCTGGCGGGAGCAGATCGCCGATGACTTCCATCAGCAACAGCACGGACAGCGGCGTGAGGCGCGCGGGTTTAAGCACGACGCAGTTACCCGCCGCCAGCGCGGGCGCCATCTTCCAGCTGGCCATCAGCAGCGGGAAGTTCCACGGGATAATTTGCCCTACCACGCCAAGAGGTTCATGGAAGTGATAAGCCACGGTCTCACTATCAACCTCGCTTATTCCCCCTTCCTGCGCACGAATACAGGAAGCGAAATAGCGGAAATGATCAATCGCCAGCGGAACATCTGCCGCGCTGGTTTCGCGGATGGGCTTACCGTTATCCCAGGTTTCTGCCGTCGCCAGCAGTTCCAGGTTTTGCTCCATACGATCGGCGATTTTGAACAGTATCGCCGCCCTGTCCTGCACGGATGTCTGCGCCCACTTGTCTTTTACTTTGTGCGCGGCATCCAGTGCCAGATCGATATCCTTTTTGCCGGAAGAGGCCACTTCGCACAGTAATTGCCCGGTTACCGGCGTCAGGTTTTGGTAATACTCGCCGTCCACCGGGGCAACCCAGTCACCGCCGATAAAGTTATCGTATCGGGCTTTTAACTTCAGAGGGTAACCATACTCGCCGGGATAAATACGCGTTGAAGGGGGGTTATTGGTCATGACCGTCTCCTTGCTGTAGGGGTACTACAAGGGTAGACGGGGCTGGCGAATTATTCGCCAGCCATTTACTGCTTTACGACAGGTATCACGAATTACATAGCAGCGCGATAAATCGCCATGATTTCTTCATGAGTCGCCTGAATCGGGTTAGTGAAACCGCAGGCATCTTTCAGGGCATTGGTCGCCAGTACGGCAATATCCTCTTCCTTCACGTTCAACTCACGCAGACCGGCCGGGATATTCACTTTCTGCGCCAGTTCGCGGATCGCCGCGATGCAGGCTTCCGCCCCTTGCTCTGCGCTCAAGCCAGCAACGTCCACGCCCATTGCCGCAGCGCAATCACGCAGGCGAGCGGCAGCCACTTTGCTATTGAAGACCTGCACATGCGGCAGCAGCACTGCGTTACATACACCGTGCGGCAGATCGTAGAAGCCGCCCAACTGGTGCGCCATTGCGTGCACATAACCAAGAGAAGCGTTGTTAAAGGCCATGCCCGCGAGGAACTGCGCGTAAGCCATGGCTTCGCGCGCCTGAGCATTGCTGCCATCTGCAACGGCGACCGGCAGGTTTTCCGCAATCATGGTGACCGCTTTCAACGCGCACGCATCGGTAATCGGCGTTGCAGCAATAGACACGTAGGCTTCAATGGCGTGGGTCAGCGCATCCATACCGGTTGCCGCTGTCAGAGACTTCGGCATGCCGAGCATCAGCGAGGAGTCATTAACGGACAGCAGCGGCGTAACGTGCTTATCCACAATCGCCATTTTAATGTGGCGTACTTCATCGGTAATGATGCAGAAACGGGTCATTTCAGATGCCGTGCCCGCGGTGGTGTTAATGGCGATCATCGGCAGCTGTGGTTTTGCAGAACGGTCCACACCTTCGTAATCGCGAATATCGCCGCCGTTAGCCGCCACCAGCGCAATGCCCTTCGCACAATCGTGCGGAGAACCGCCGCCGAGGGAAATAACGCTATCACATTCGTTTTCTTTCAGTATGTGCAGACCAGCAGCGACGTTACTGGTCGTGGGATTAGGATGCGTACCGTCGAAAATTACGCTGAAAATATCACGTTCCTGTAATGCTTTTTGAATCTCGCCAGCCATACCTAATTTTGTCAGCATGGCATCCGTGACAATCAGCGTACGACGAAAACCATATTCCGCCATTGTATTCATTGCGTCTTTTAATGAATCAGCGCCAATTACATTCACGGAAGGAATAAAAAATGTTGAAGCAGCCATTGTACGATCCTTAATTACTCTAAAGAGTCAGGAAGCATACGAGTGAAATATCCAACAAAATATGATCGTGGTTGTTATTTTAATAACACCCACAATTAAAAAGCACATTAGGTTCATAATCTAATGTGCTTATTTCAATCAATATCTATTTTGTATTAATTCATTTAATTCCTGAATTAATTGTTTCATTATTTTTCGGGAAACAGCAAAGCATCGCGTAATAAATGATCATTTCCCCGGCGACGCGTAAAACCAATGCGGTCAAAATATTCCAGAATCTGGATAGCCAATTTGCGTCCAACGTTAAGCCTGTCGCGGAAATCGGCAGCACAGGTCGATCCTTTCTCCTGATCCAGTTCACGGATCATATTGGCAAAGGCCACAATACGATCGTTACGGTAATAGCGATCTTTGACGATCGCGGTGATGATGCCTTGCTGCGCTGCTTGTCGTAGCACCACACGCATCATCTGCTCATCTGTGCCCGTCTGTTTTGCCAAATCGCGCACCCACCACGGCTCATCGCCAAAAAGCGGTTCTGCTTTTTGCCAGATACCCTGCTGCTCTTCGCTGAAACCGGCCTTATGATCCGGCAAATGCAGCCAGCCATGATGGCTATGGATGGCACCGCTCTCACGCATCTTTTCAATCAGCAGCAGGACCAGCGCTTCGTCTTCCATCGGCAAAGCCATACGGCGCAGGCGTTCTCGCCCAGGTCCTGGTTCATCACGGTGCTGCTCGTGGTACGTTGCCAGCGTATCAAGGACTTTCCGCTGCCAGCGCGCTGCAACGGCAGCATTCAACAGACTGTATCCCGCCTGAATAAAGCCATGCAGCTCAATCAACGGACGCATACCGTTGCCGTTGAGCTGACGCGCCCAGGCGAAGTCAGGAATATTCACCGCCCCGCGCGTCAGATGCAGCGCCAGAGCTTCGCCGTCACTCTGCACCTTCTCCAGTGCTGCCAGCCACTGCAAATATTCCGGCTTACGCTTCCCGCGACGCGGCGGATTGAGCGTTACCACGCGCGCGCCAGCCAGCGTCGTGCGGGCCGAAATATCGCGTAGCACCAGACGGTCGTTATCGGCGAGCCAGAGCGGTGTATCAAACACCAGTTCCGCCAGCGTCCCTTCAAGCAGCGAGATTCTCCCGGTGACATGGCTGGCCGCGTGGTGAATATGCAGCGGTTGCCACTGCATCAGCGGCGCGGCATGCTCTAAAGAGACAATCACGCGGGTAAACGCCTCTGGCGGTGCATCGGAGAGCAGCCAGTCGCCGCGGTTAAGCTCTTCTTTTTGTGCATCACCAGCAATATTCAGCGCAATACGTTGCCCCGCCTGCGCGCGATCGGTGGCCTGATTTTGCGCATGCAAGCTACGTACGCGCATCGGTTTGTTGACGCCCGTGAGCCACAGCGTGTCACCAACAGTCACCTCACCGCTAAGCGCCGTCCCGGTCACCACCAGACCCGCGCCTTTGACCGTAAAGGCACGGTCAATCGCCAGGCGAAAGCTGCAATCGCGGGCATGCTCGCGCGACGTTAATTGCTGTAAATGATCGCGCAGTTCTTCGATTCCACGACCTTCACTGGCAGCCGTCACGAACAAAACCGCATCGGCGAATCCATAGTTCTCAAGCGCAGTATGCACCTCTGTACGTACCGCGTTGATGCGATCTTCATCCACGCGATCGGCTTTCGTGAGCGCCACGGTGATCTGCGGGTTGCCCGTCAGTTGCAGAATTTGCAAATGCTCACGCGTTTGCGCCATCACGCCGTCATCACACGCCACCACCAGCAGCGCATGGTCGATCCCGCCGACACCCGCCAGCATGTTGGACAAAAACTTTTCGTGTCCGGGAACATCGATAAATCCCAGAATCCTTCCGTCCGGCTGCGGCCAGTAGGCATAACCGAGATCGATGGTCATGCCGCGCTTTTTTTCTTCCGGCAAACGGTCGGCATTCACGCCGGTAATCGCCTGTAATAACGTTGTTTTTCCGTGGTCAACGTGTCCGGCGGTTGCAATAATCATTTCAGCATCATCTCCATAAACCGGGTCTCGTCCTCAAGGCAGCGCAGATCCAGCCATAAGCGACCATCATAAATTCGCCCAATGATCGGCACGGGCAGCGCACGCCAACGGGCGGCCAGTGCTTCGAGGCGGCTACCGCGCCCGTCATGTGGCGTAAAGGTTAATGCCGCGCTGGGCAGCCTATCAACAGGTAGCGAACCGCTGCCTATCTGCGATAAACAAGGCATAACGTTCAGGGCGAATTCGTCGCCGTAATGATCAGCAAGCCGTGCCTGTAATTGTTGTGCCTGCGCGTGGACAGCCTCCTGCGAGCGGGTGAGCTGGCGTAACGTCGGCAACTTCGCTGCCAGCGCTTCCGGGTGCAGGTAGAGCCGCAGCGTCGCTTCCAGCGCAGCCAGCGTCATTTTATCAGCCCGTAATGCACGTTTCAGCGGATGGCTCTGTAAGCGCGCGATCATCTCTTTTTTACCGACAATAATCCCTGCCTGCGGCCCTCCCAGTAATTTATCGCCAGAGAAGCTCACCAGGCTAACGCCAGCGGCAATCAGCTGTTGCGGCATCGGCTCCTGCGGTAATCCATACTGGCTGAGATCGACCAGCGAGCCGCTGCCGAGATCCGCCACTACCGGAATATCCAGCTCCTTGCCAATAGTGGCCAGCTCTGACTCATCCACCGACTTCGTAAAGCCTTCGATGCTGTAATTACTGGTATGTACTTTCATCAGCAGACCGGTGTTTTCATTTACCGCCTGACGATAATCTTTCGTGTGGGTCCGGTTGGTGGTACCCACTTCGCGCAGAATACATCCGGCCTGACACATCACGTCCGGAATACGAAATGCGCCGCCAATTTCTACCAGTTCTCCGCGTGAAACGACCACCTCTTTGCCGTTAGCCGTGGCCGCCAGCATCAGCAAAACCGCTGCCGCATTGTTATTGACGATACAGGCGTCTTCCGCCCCCGTCAGACGGCAGAGTAAATCCGCCAGGGCCCGATCCCGATGTCCACGCCCGGCATCATCCAGGCTGTATTCCAGCGTCACCGGCGTGCGCATCGCCTGCACCACCGCCTCGATCGCTTCTTCGGCCTGCGATGCGCGACCAAGATTGGTATGCAGCACCGTTCCGGTCAGGTTAATCACCGGACGCAGCGCACTTTGCGATTCTCGTTCCAGCCGGGCGCAGGCCTCTTGCGCCCAGTCCTCACACCATGCCGGGAGCGCGTGCGTGTCGCGAATAGCTTCTCTGGCTTCGTCGAGCATGTGACGCAGCAGGTCAACCACCCGGGTATGACCGTGAGACTCACGTAAAGCTGGGAAGGCGCTATCGCGCAATAAACGATCGATCGCAGGAAGCTGGCTGTAGAGTGAACGCATGTCGGTTGTCATGAAAGGGCCTGGCTGTTGGTGGCCCTCTCCACCGTGGAGAGGGATATCGATATAGGAAGGATTGTACCGTGACTTTGCTTAGGCGAGTATAATGTGTATCAAGCCTTTGGCGGTTCCGTACGGGCAAAACTTTCGCGTTGAAAGAGCGTTTCCACCAGTTTGACCAGACGCGGGCGATCAACACACCAGCCGGGCGCAACCCGACGAAAATTGAGATAACCGACGGCACAGGCAATCGCAATGGTTGCCAGGTTAACCGTATCCGTTTTCAGCGTACCCTCCGCCAGATAACCTTCCAGCATATCCAGACTACGGGTAATCTTTTCTCGCTGGCGTAACAGTTCGGTTTCTGACTGCTGTGCGACGGGGCGAGCCTGTTCGCGTACCGAGACTAAACCGGCATCCATAATGCCATCGGCCAGCGCTTCCAACTGGCGTACCTTCAGCGCCGCCAGTGGTTCACGCGGCAGCATCGCTGGCGCAATATCCAGCAGTTCTATGTATTCCGCGATGATCGGAGAGTCAAACCAGTACTCGCCCTCATCGGTAACCAACGCGGGCACTTTTCCTAACGGGTTATAGCGTGCCACGCCGTTATCTGCGTTATAGGGGAGTTCATTTACAAATTCGAAGGTGATGCCCTTTTCCAGTAACAGTATAGAAATTTTACGCACAAAAGGGCTGGTATAGCTGCCAATGAGTTTCATGCCGGGTCCTTTTTGCCAACAAAAATATCAGTATGGCTCAGGTCAGTGCAAATGGCAGGTGATGACGGTCTCAATGATCCAAATAAAGGTAATGCATCCAACTGGTCATGCGCAGCAGCACTTTACGCATCACTGAAACGTGAGCGAAATGGTCGGAATAGACCGCCACCTGGGCATAGATACCGTCCGGCAGCGCATCCACATCGGCATTGGGAGCCAGCTCAATCGTGGCCAGCACGCCATCGGTACCCGGCACCACCGTTAAGGACTGTAATGCTCCCTGCGCCTGATAAGAACCGCCCGGAACAACCGGCAGAATGCTGGTGAGCTTGCCGGAGAATACCTGGCCTGGCAGCGCGTTGAAGACCACTTCCGCTTCATCACCCGGTTTAAGGCGCAGCAACGAATTCTGGCGGAATTGCGCCACGATTTGCCGTTTTTGTTCCGGAATAAATACCATCACCGGGCGCAGAGGCAGCGCGGCGGCATAGGTCCCGGGCCGGATAAGCACCTGTGTTACATAACCGTTGCTGGGCGCACGTACGATAGTCTGCTCAAGATTGTATTTGGCTTCAGCGAGCTGGGCGCGCAGAGACGCAACCTGAGATTGCTCTCCATTGACCATACTGTCTAACTGGCTCTGAATCTGCGTCTGTTCAGCAACGGAGCCTTTGACCAGCGCATCCTGCGCCAGATAGTTTTGCCGGGCATTGTCGATGTCGCTTTCAGAGAATGGATTAACCTTCGCCTGACTACCCTTCAAATAGCGTTGATAATCTTTATACAGGCGATCTCGTTCAGCGGAAACGCGGGTGGTATTGGCTACGGCTTCAGACAGCTGCGCTTTCATATTGTCGATGTTGTGCGTAGCGGTCACCAGGTCGGCCTGCAGCCTGTCGACCCGCGCCTGATAACGAACGGGATCGAGTTTAAATAACACCTCGCCTTTTTTAATCAGCTGATTATTTTTATCTGTCACCTCACTAACAATTCCGGTGACCTGTGGGGTAACAGGAATTGAAATAACCGCCTTTTGCGCCGTAAAGGTATACGGGTGGTTATAGTTCATTAATAAAATGAGTCCCGCCACAATAAACACCCCACCTAACGCGGCGGTAGCAAGCGTCCATTGATTTACCGGAATACGGAATATTTTAAAAATGGCCCAGGCGAATGCCACATAGGTCAGGACAATCAACAAGTCCATGATCAAATCTCCGGAAAGGTGGAGTTATCGTTTTTTTTGTCCCCATCCAGTCTATTTTCCAACTGGGTGATGCGCGCGGCCAGCGCGGCAATTTCAGGGTCAGGTTCCTTCCCGGACGGCGTGATGTGTGACTGCATTCCCCAGCCTCGTTCTGGCTGATAGAGCGTGGCCCAGATCCACAGGAAGGGCCAAATAACATGCAGTGTAAATAAACTCACCCAACCCGCCGTATGGATGGCATCGGCATGGGGATGGTTGCGCTTCTTAGCCATGTTATAGGGAATATCATGGATGGCGATGATTCCGTAAAACAGAACCAGAAAAACGAAGATCAGCACACCTAACGCGAAATAGTTTAGAAACATACCCGCCTCGTATTCACGCTAATCAGAGCTTTCAATTGCAGGCAGCCGAAAGGAGTCATGGCTGGTAATTTGAACATAATTGCAGTTAGTCATTTCCGCCATACCACCAGGGTATAAATTTTCAGGTTGATGGCTTGCGGGGTAGTTGCAAGAAATAGGTGATGAAACAGAATCCACTCCAGATCACACCAGGAGAAATCCAGACAAATATTTATTGCGAAGTAGATCACAAATACCCAACAAACAGCCAAAGCAAAAACGTGAACAACTTCACACTTAACGCCCATTTTTAGCCAATTCTTGACCTGTGATGTTTTTTTGTACCGATATTTTGTGATGAAAATCACATTAACTAACGCCATACACCCTATATTTACGTGACAAACGTCACATAAAAAGCCGTCGACTGGACAGTTGAACGATTCAGTGCCAGATTTCGCAGTATCTACAGGGTCCGGCTACCTCCTGCCGCTACATTAACAAACCTCGGGCTTTTAGCCTGCGCGACAGCAAACATAAGAAGGGGTGTTTTTATGTCATCCGATATTAAGATCAAAGTGCAAAGCTTTGGTCGATTCCTCAGTAACATGGTGATGCCAAATATCGGCGCGTTTATCGCGTGGGGTATTATCACCGCATTATTCATTCCGACAGGGTGGTTGCCGAACGAAACGCTGGCGAAGCTTGTCGGCCCAATGATCACCTATCTGCTGCCGCTGCTGATCGGTTATACCGGTGGTAAGCTGGTTGGCGGCGAGCGTGGCGGCGTGGTGGGTGCTATCACCACCATGGGCGTTATCGTCGGTGCCGATATGCCAATGTTCCTCGGCGCGATGATCGCAGGTCCGCTGGGCGGCTGGGCTATCAAACATTTCGACAACTGGGTAGACGGTAAGATCAAGTCCGGTTTTGAGATGCTGGTGAATAACTTCTCCGCAGGCATCATCGGGATGATCCTCGCCATTCTGGCATTCCTTGGCATTGGCCCATTGGTTGAAGCACTGTCCAAAATCCTGGCGGCAGGCGTTAACTTCATGGTTGTCCATGACATGCTGCCGCTGGCGTCTATCTTCGTTGAACCGGCGAAAATCCTGTTCCTCAACAACGCCATCAACCACGGTATTTTCTCACCGCTGGGTATTCAGCAGTCCCACGAGATGGGCAAATCCATCTTCTTCCTGATTGAAGCTAACCCGGGTCCGGGTATGGGCGTTCTGCTGGCATACATGTTCTTCGGTCGCGGCAGCGCTAAGCAGTCCGCAGGCGGCGCGGCTATCATCCACTTCCTGGGTGGTATCCACGAAATTTACTTCCCGTACGTGCTGATGAACCCGCGTCTGATCCTGGCCGTTATCCTCGGCGGTATGACTGGCGTATTTACCCTGACTATCCTGAACGGCGGCCTGGTTTCTCCGGCTTCTCCGGGTTCTATCCTGGCCGTGCTGGCAATGACGCCGAAGGGTGCTTACTTCGCGAACATCGCTGCTATTTGTGCCGCAATGGCTGTCTCCTTTGTCGTCTCAGCCATTCTGCTGAAAACCAGCAAAGTGAAAGAAGATGATGACATTGATGCCGCTACTCGTCGTATGCACGACATGAAAGCGGAATCCAAAGGTGCATCTCCGCTGGCGGCTGGCGACGTGACTAACGACCTGAGCCATGTGCGTAAAATCATCGTTGCCTGCGATGCGGGTATGGGCTCCAGCGCCATGGGGGCGGGCGTACTGCGCAAGAAAGTGCAGGATGCCGGTCTGTCTCAGATTTCCGTCACCAACAGCGCGATTAACAATCTGCCGCCGGATGTCGATCTGGTCATTACTCACCGTGACCTGACCGAACGTGCGATGCGCCAGGTGCCTCAGGCACAGCACATTTCGCTGACCAACTTCCTCGACAGCGGCCTGTACGCCAGCCTGACCGAACGTCTGGTTGCAGCACAGCGCCACAACGTGAACGAAGAGAAAGTCCGCGATCACCTGAAAGACAGCTTTGAAGAGGGTGATACCCACCTGTTCAAACTGGGTGCGGAGAATATCTTCCTCGGCCGTAAAGCCACTAACAAAGAAGAAGCGATTCGCTTTGCCGGTGAGCAACTGGTGAAAGGCGGCTACGTTGAGCCAGAATACGTCGAGGCGATGCTGGACCGCGAAAAACTGACCCCGACTTACCTCGGTGAGTCCATCGCAGTGCCGCACGGTACGGTTGAAGCCAAAGACCGCGTGCTGAAAACCGGCGTGGTGTTCTGCCAGTACCCAGAAGGCGTGCGCTTCGGTGAAGAAGAAGACGACATTGCCCGCCTGGTCATTGGTATCGCCGCACGTAACAATGAACATATCCAGGTGATCACCAGCCTGACCAACGCTCTGGATGACGAATCCGTGATCGAACGTCTGGCCCATACCACCAGCGTGGATGAAGTTCTGGAACTGCTGGCCGGTAAAAAAGCTTAACCATTAAGTATCTCCAAAATAGTTCGAGCTGCAGAAAGGCGGCAACGCAGCGAATCCCCAGGAGCGTACATAAGTACGTGACTGGGGTGAGCGAGGAGAGCCAACGCATCTGCAGTTCGAAATATGAAGGCGATATCCTCTCCCTTGTGGAGAGGGTTAGGTTGAGGGAAACGCCTCACCCCAGCCCTCTTGGGTAAAAACATTAATGAAGGTTAATACTATGAAAGCATTACATTTTGGCGCAGGTAATATCGGTCGTGGCTTTATCGGCAAACTGCTGGCGGACGCGGGGATACAACTGACGTTCGCGGATGTAAACCAGGTCGTGCTCGATGCCCTGAATGCCCGTCATAGCTATCAGGTTCATGTGGTGGGTGAAAACGAGCAGGTTGATACCGTTTCCGGCGTCAACGCCGTGAGCAGCATCGGCGATGATGTTGTCGACCTGATTGCCCACGTAGATTTAGTCACTACCGCCGTCGGTCCGGTCGTTCTTGAGCGTATCGCTCCGGCCATCGCCAAAGGGCTGGTTAAACGCAAGGCGCAGGGCATCGCCACTCCGCTGAATATTATCGCCTGTGAAAACATGGTGCGCGGAACCACCCAGTTGAAAGGCCACGTTATGAACGCGCTGGCAGATGAAGACAAATCCTGGGTTGAAGAACATGTTGGCTTCGTCGATTCCGCCGTGGACCGCATTGTTCCCCCTTCGGCTTCTGCGACCAACGATCCGCTGGAAGTCACCGTCGAAACCTTCAGTGAGTGGATTGTCGACAAAACACAGTTCAAAGGCGAACTGCCTGACATCCCGGGAATGGAATTAACTGATAACCTGATGGCATTTGTCGAACGTAAACTCTTCACGCTGAACACCGGGCATGCTATAACCGCGTACCTCGGAAAATTGACCGGTCATCAGACCATCCGGGACGCGATTCTCGACGAGAAAATCCGTGCAGTGGTAAAAGGTGCGATGGAAGAGAGCGGCGCGGTACTGATCAAACGCTATGGCTTTGATGCAGCAAAACATGCGGCATACATTCAGAAAATCCTCGGTCGCTTTGAAAACCCGTATCTGAAAGATGACGTTGAGCGCGTGGGTCGTCAGCCGCTGCGTAAACTGAGCGCGGGCGATCGTCTGATTAAACCGCTGCTGGGCACGCTGGAGTATGGCCTGCCGCACGCGAATCTGGTCACCGGTATTGCTGCAGCGATGCACTATCGCAGTGAAGAAGATCCGCAGGCCCAGGAACTGGCCGCGCTGATTGACGAAAAAGGTCCACAGGCCGCGCTGGCACAGGTTTCCGGTCTGGATGCCAACAGTGATGTGGTGGCGGAGGCGGTTAACGCATATAACGCAACCAAATGATAGAGAATGTGGCGCAGGTCAGCCTGCGCCCAAATGACAGATTGTCAGATATGCAGGCAATAATGGAACAAACGCAGGCCTTTGAAAATCGTGTGCTTGAGCGTCTGAATGCTGGCAAAACCGTACGCAGCTTCCTCATCACCGCCGTAGAACTGCTCACCGAAGCGGTGAATATCCTTGTGCTTCAGGTATTTCGCAAAGACGACTATGCGGTAAAATATGCCGTAGAACCCCTGCTCGACGGCGACGGTCCGCTGGGCGATCTTTCCGTTCGTCTGAAGCTAATTTACGGTCTGGGCGTACTCAGCCGGCCGGAGTATGAAGATGCGGAGCTTCTGATGGCGCTGCGGGAAGAGTTAAACCATGACGGTAATGAATACGCGTTCACCGACGACGAAATTCTTGGCCCGTTTGGCGAACTCCACTGCGTGACGGCACTCCCGCCGCCACCGCAGTTTGATACCTCAGACTCAGGTTTGCACGCAATGCAGATTCAGCGCTACCAGCAGATGGTACGCTCCACGATGGTACTTTCCCTGACCGAGCTGATTTCTAAAATCAGCTTAAAAAAAGCCTTTCAAAAATAAGACCCTGCAGGCTTACTTCTCTTCCTGCTGCGGTCGATACAGCTGCCGATAATACGCCAGACGTTGCAGATACAGCTGCGCATTCTCCTGCGGTATTTCAGTAGGGACAACGTTGCGCGGTGGTGTTTTATTCAGATATTCGCGAAAAGCCTGGCTTGAAGCCATAAAATCGACCGTCTTATCAATAAGGGCCGAAACGTTCTCACCTATTTTCGCCATAATCTTCCCTCCTCCATGTATTAACCGCGCTCAGCCTGCGCGGTTGCTCATTTAAGTTTAGGATCGGTTGGGCGATTATATTGAGGAAAACGTGCTTCACTATGAACCCGTCAATAAAAAGCACCACGGCCGACCTTATCACTTAAAATTCCTTATTAATCAAAATAGTAGTATTTTCATTAGCTGAATAATACTTGCAACATTTGATTATTTATCTTCGATTAGTTGTGAATAATCCCGCTCTGCGCGCATACTATAGGATATTCATCCTATTTTTATCAGAAGCTATCCTATGAAAGAAGTCGAAAAAAACGAAATTAAACGCCTGAGCGATCGTCTGGACGCTATCCGCCACCAGCAGGCAGACCTGTCCCTGGTTGAAGCCGCCGACAAATATGCCGAGCTGGAGCAAGAGAAAGAAACGCTGGAAACCGAGATTGCGCGTCTGCGTGACGTCCACGGCCAGAAGCTGAGCAAAGAAGCGCAAAAGCTGGCGAAACTTCCTTTCCGTCGTGCTATCACCAAAAAAGAACAGGCCGACATGGGCAAGCTGAAGAAGAGCGTGCGCGGCCTGATCGTCGTTCACCCGATGACCGAGCTTGGCCGTGAAATGGGCCTGAAAGAGATGACGGGCTTCGCGAAGAGCGAGTTCTGATCTCCCACCGGGCAACATTCGCTTGCCCGGTCCTTCCCTTCTCCTCGCAATTGGCCCTACCAATTTCAGCCAGATCCTACCAGCACCTCACATTTCATTAAAATGTGCGTACAATACCGTTGCCAATAAATAACATTTGATTAACCATTCATTGTCATTACCCCTACACAACAATATTGGCAGGGCCACTTTTACACATAATGTGACCAGGAGATGAGCACAGACTCATTCCATTATGTCGGCGGCCCCCAGGAGACCTGCAATGAATCTCTGGCAACAGAACTACGACCCGGCCGGTAACATCTGGCTTTCCAGTCTGATCGCATCGCTCCCTATCCTGTTCTTTTTCTTCGCCCTGATTAAGCTCAAGCTGAAAGGCTATGTTGCGGCGTCATGGACGGTGGTGATCGCTCTGACGGTCGCCCTGCTGTTTTACAAAATGCCGGTCGATCACGCTCTGGCTTCCGTGGTGTACGGCTTCTTCTATGGTTTGTGGCCAATTGCCTGGATCATTATCGCCGCGGTATTCGTCTATAAAATCTCGGTGAAAACCGGGCAGTTCGACATCATCCGCTCCTCAATACTCTCGATTACCCCGGACCAACGTCTGCAAATGCTGATTGTCGGTTTCTCCTTTGGCGCATTCCTCGAAGGGGCGGCAGGATTTGGCGCTCCGGTAGCGATTACCGCCGCACTGCTGGTTGGTCTGGGCTTTAATCCTCTGTACGCGGCAGGTTTGTGCCTGATCGTAAACACCGCTCCGGTCGCTTTTGGCGCAATGGGCATTCCGATTCTGGTTGCCGGTCAGGTTACCGGGCTGGATAGCTTCGAGATTGGTCAGATGGTGGGCCGTCAGTTACCGTTCCTGACCATTATCGTGTTGTTCTGGATTATGGCGATTATGGATGGCTGGCGCGGCGTAAAAGAGACCTGGCCTGCGGTGATGGTCGCTGGCGGCTCGTTTGCTATCGCGCAGTACCTCAGCTCTAACTTTATCGGGCCAGAACTGCCGGACATTATCTCGTCTCTGGTTTCGCTGGTCTGCCTGACGCTGTTCCTGAAACGCTGGCAGCCGGTACGCATCTTCCGCTTTGGCGATATGGGCGCTTCACAGGTCGATCAGACGCTGGCTCGCACCCACTATACCGCTGGACAGGTGGTCCGCGCCTGGTCTCCGTTCCTGTTCCTGACGGCCACCGTCACGCTGTGGAGCGTACCGCCGTTTAAAGCGCTGTTTGCGCCAGGCGGCGCGATGTACCACTGGGTGGTCAATATTCCGGTTCCGTACCTCGATAAGCTGGTTGCCCGTATGCCGCCGGTCGTACACGAAGCCACAGCCTACGCGGCGGTGTATAAATTTGACTGGTTCTCCGCAACCGGTACCGCGATTTTGTTTGCCGCCCTGCTGTCTATCGTCTGGTTGAAGATGAAGCCGTCCGCAGCGCTGCAGACTTTTGGCAGCACGCTGAAAGATCTGGCATTACCTATTTACTCCATCGGAATGGTGCTGGCATTCGCGTTTATCTCAAACTACTCCGGGCTTTCATCAACCCTGGCGTTGGCCCTGGCACATACCGGCAGCGCGTTTACCTTCTTCTCACCGTTCCTCGGCTGGCTCGGGGTGTTTCTGACCGGGTCCGACACCTCATCAAACGCACTGTTTGCCGCCCTGCAGGCTACGGCTGCTCAGCAAATCGGCGTTTCGGATGTGCTGATGGTTGCGGCAAATACCACTGGCGGCGTGACCGGCAAGATGATCTCGCCGCAATCTATCGCTATCGCCTGTGCGGCAGTGGGATTAGTGGGGAAAGAGTCTGACCTGTTCCGCTTTACCGTGAAACACAGCCTGATTTTCACCTGCATGGTGGGTGTGATTACCACGCTGCAGGCCTATGTCTTAACCTGGATGATTCCATGATAGTGATGCCCAGACGCCTGTCAGACGAAGTCGCATCTCGTGTGCGGGCGCTGATTGAAGAACAACAGCTGGAGGCGGGCATGAAGTTGCCCGCTGAGCGCCAACTGGCCGTACAGCTCGGCGTATCGCGTAACTCGCTGCGCGAGGCGTTAGCAAAGCTGGTCAGTGAAGGCGTACTGATTAGCCGTCGTGGCGGCGGGACGTTTATCCGCTGGCAGCATGAGGCCTGGTCTGAACAAAACATCGTTCAGCCGCTGAAAACCCTACTGGCGGACGATCCTGATTACAGTTTCGATATTCTGGAGGCCCGCCACGCCATCGAAGCCAGTACCGCCTGGCACGCTGCCATGCGGGCCACCGCCGCGGATAAAGAGAAAATCAGGCTCTGTTTCGAGGCCACGCAAAGCGAAGATCCGGATCTCGCCTCGCAGGCTGACGTTCGTTTTCATCTCGCCATTGCGGAAGCCTCGCACAACGTGGTGCTGTTGCAGACCATGCGCGGTTTCTTCGACGTCCTGCAGTCTTCGGTAAAACAGAGCCGCCAACGTATGTACCTGGTACCGCCGGTATTTTCTCAACTGACGGCGCAGCATCAGGCCGTGCTGGACGCCATTGTTGCCGGGGATGCCGACGGGGCGCGTAAGGCCATGATGGCGCACCTCAGTTTTGTCCACACCACAATTAAACGATTTGATGAAGATCAGGCCCGGCAGGCGCGTATTACTCGCCTGCCCGGTGATCCTGGTGAGAATAGCAGGGAGAACAACACATGATTATTTCAGCAGCCAGCGACTATCGCGCCGCAGCCCAGCGCATCCTGCCCCCCTTCTTGTTTCACTATATTGACGGCGGGGCGTATGCCGAGCACACCTTGCGCCGTAACGTGGCAGACCTGTCAGAGGTGGCGCTGCGCCAGCGCGTACTGAAGAATATGTCTGACCTGAGCCTGGAAACCAAGCTGTTCAACGAAACACTCTCCATGCCGGTAGCCCTCGCGCCTGTCGGTTTGTGCGGCATGTACGCACGCCGGGGCGAGGTTCAGGCCGCCGCCGCCGCTGATGCCAAAGGCATTCCGTTTACGCTTTCCACAGTGTCCGTATGTCCGATTGAAGAAGTCGCCCCGACCATCAAGCGTCCGATGTGGTTCCAGCTGTATGTTCTGCGCGATCGCGGTTTTATGCGTAACGCACTGGAGCGCGCCAAAGCGGCGGGTTGCTCCACGCTGGTCTTTACCGTCGATATGCCAACGCCTGGCGCACGCTACCGTGATGCCCATTCCGGTATGAGCGGTCCAAATGCGGCACTGCGTCGCTACTGGCAAGCAGTCACTCATCCACAGTGGGCATGGGACGTTGGTCTGAACGGTCGCCCGCATGATTTAGGCAATATTTCGACTTATCTGGGCAAACCCACCGGCCTTGAAGATTACATCGGCTGGCTGGCGAATAACTTCGATCCGTCGATTTCCTGGAAAGACCTCGAGTGGATCCGTGAATTCTGGGATGGTCCGATGGTGATCAAAGGGATCCTCGACCCTGAAGATGCCCGCGACGCCGTACGCTTTGGCGCGGATGGTATCGTTGTCTCTAACCACGGTGGCCGTCAGTTAGATGGCGTGCTGTCTTCAGCTCGTGCGCTGCCCGCCATTGCCGATGCGGTGAAAGGCGATATTACCATTCTGGCTGATAGCGGGATCCGCAATGGTCTGGACGTTGTACGCATGATAGCGCTGGGCGCGGATAGCGTGCTGCTGGGGCGTGCTTATCTGTACGCGCTGGCGACCCACGGCCAGGCCGGTGTGGCGAATCTGCTGAACCTGATCGAGAAAGAGATGAAGGTGGCGATGACCCTGACCGGTGCGAAGTCAATTAGCGAAATCAGCCGTGATTCGCTGGTACAGGAACTGGGTAAGAGCCTGCCTGCCGCGCTGGCACCTCTGGTCCAGGGTAGCGCAGCGTAACAACATCCCCGTAAACCCCATTTTCTGAATGGTCGGTCTGTTTTCAGCCCGACCATTTTTTATCCAAAAATAACGACTAGTTAACATTTACAACCAATATATTTGACAACTTTTTATCCACCTGCCAAATGTATAGACAAGATAATACAACAGCATTTTGTACATATAACAACCATCATAACGGGCGAGGGTGACATGGCTTATTCCGGAAAAGTGAATATCCAGCAGGCGATAGATGACAGTGCTTTTTCGCGCTTCCACTGGGTCATTATTGTCCTGGGTTTTCTGGTTTTAGCCATTGATGGCTTCGATACGGCGGCGATGGGCTATATTGCCCCCACGCTTTCAGCCGACTGGGGCATCAAGAAACAAGATCTTGGACCGGTGTTAAGCGCCGCGCTATTGGGCCTCTCATTTGGTGCCCTGCTGGCCGGACCGATTTCCGATCGCATGGGTCGTAAGCGCGTCCTGGTCTTTTCCTGTCTGTTCTTTGGCCTCGCCAGTCTGGGAACCGCCTATGCCCAGACGCTGAATATGCTCACGTTTTGGCGCTTTCTCACCGGGCTTGGGCTTGGCGCGGCAATGCCCAATGCCATCACCCTGGTGTCAGAATTCGCCCCGAAACGCTGTCGTTCAATGGCGATTAACACCATGTACTGTGGCTTTCCATTAGGGGCTGCGGGCGGCGGCGTGATCTCCTCCTGGCTGATCCCCAACTACGGCTGGCACAGTGTTCTGCTTGCTGGTGCGATCGCCCCGCTGGTCCTCACCGCACTGTTGGTGCTGTTCCTGCCAGAGTCGGTTAAGTATCTGGTTCACCGCGGTAAAGGGGTTGCACAGATTAAACGCATTGCTCAACGCTTTATGTCGGGAAGTCTGGAACAGGTTACCCAGTTTTATCTGGATGAAGACCGTATCACGGTCAAAAAAAGCAGCGTGGCACAGTTATTTAGTATGCCCTGGCTGCCGGGTACGCTGATGCTCTGGATGACCTACTTTATGGGGCTGGTTATCTATTACGTGCTACTGAGCTGGATGCCAACGCTGATGCTGGGAATGGGCTATCCGCTGGCCGAATCCGCCTGGCTGACATCGCTGTTTACCTTTGGCGGTACGGCGGGGATCCTGCTGGCCGGTTGGTTAATGGACCGCTGGGAAGCCCATAAAGTGGTCTCACTCGGCTTCATTCTGACGATGCTGTTTGCCCTCGCTCTCGGGTTTGAACATAACCACATCATCTTGTTCGGCGCATTGATCTTCCTGATGGGGATTACCATGAACGGCGCGCAGTCCGGGCTGCAGACGCTGGCCGCCACGTTTTATCCAACCCACTGCCGTGCGACGGGCATTGCCTGGATGCAGGGCGTGGGCCGCTTCGGCGGCGTAGCCGGAACGATGATGAGCGCCCAGTTGCTTTCCCTGCAATGGCAGGCAGACAGTATCTTAATGTTCCTCAGCCTTCCGGCCCTGGTCGCTGCTGCCGCGACAATTTACAAGCTGCAGCGCTATAAACCGCACGCGCTGACCGTCGCATAGTACCCGCTCTTTCTGCTATTCTGCCCCCCGTTATCAAGGGGGCAGTATGCTTAACATCGTTTTATTCGAACCAGAAATCCCGCCAAATACCGGCAATATTATCCGTCTTTGCGCCAACACCGGCTTTCGTCTGCATATTATAGAGCCAATGGGCTTTACCTGGGACGACAAGCGCCTGCGTCGCGCGGGGCTGGATTACCATGAATTTACCGCCGTGCTACGCCACCCTGATTACGCCGCCTTCGTCGCCGCAGAACATCCGCAGCGCCTGTTTGCTCTGACCACCAAAGGTACGCCAGCGCATAGTGCGGTATGCTATCAGGACGGGGATTATCTGATGTTTGGTCCGGAAACACGCGGTCTGCCAGCCAGCATCCTTGACGCGCTGCCGGCCGAACAAAAAATTCGTATTCCAATGATGCCAGACAGTCGCAGCATGAACCTGTCAAATGCGGTGTCGGTGGTGGTGTATGAGGCCTGGCGCCAGCTAGGGTATCCGGGCGCGGTACTGCGTAGCTGATGATTGTTGGATGGCGGCTAGCGCCTGATCCGACCTACATTAATTTGATGAAATTCATTTCGAGCGTTATCGGCGCAGACAGATTGAACACGGACTGCGCGCAGTCACCGGAGCGTACACGCAGTCCGTGAGGATGACGAGCACAGCTCAGGTTCAATCTGCCAGGTAAGATAGCTCGAAATCAGATACCATCTCCATACTCAAAAGTATGATGTATCCCGTTGAAATGCTGATCCATATCCATGGACGGCTTATCGCTGTCAGGCTTGCCGACGATGCGTGCCGGAACGCCTGCTGCAGTGGTATGCGGGGGTACCGGCTGTAAAACGACGGAACCTGCGCCAATCTTCGCGCCGCGCCCGACTTCAATGTTGCCGAGAATTTTTGCTCCCGCGCCAATCATCACGCCTTCACGAATTTTCGGATGACGGTCACCGCCAGCTTTACCGGTCCCGCCCAGCGTGACGGATTGCAAAATAGAGACGTCGTTTTCAATCACGGCAGTTTCACCGACCACAATACCAGTGGCGTGATCGAGCATAATCCCACGGCCAATTTTTGCCGCCGGGTGAATGTCTACCTGGAAGCTAACGGACACCTGATTTTGCAGGAAGATCGCCAGCGCCTGACGCCCCTGATGCCACAGCCAGTGACCGATACGGTAGGCCTGAAGCGCATGAAAGCCCTTCAGATACAGAAGTGGGGTGGAATATTTATCGACAGCCGGATCACGCGTGCGTACCGCCTGAATATCACAGGCCGCTGAGGCAATCATTTCAGGATCGGCCGCGTAGGCCTCTTCCACGACTTCGCGAATGGCAATGGCGGGCATGATCGGGGAAGCGAGTTTATTCGCCAGCATATAGCTCAGCGCACTGCCGAGGTTTTCATGCTTGAGCAGCGTTGCGTGATAAAAACTGGCCAGCATTGGCTCACATTCCGCCAGTGCCCGGGCTTCCGCTTTAATGTTTTTCCAGACGATATCCAGTTCTTCACACGGCATTGCGTACTCCAGAAGGTAGCAAAACGACCGACCCGTTCTTCGCGGGTCGGGTCGTTATATTCAACAGTTCCTTACAGCTAGTGGCGACTCAGCTCGTCCCTGCGTGCACGGCCTAATAACGTCAATGCTGCCTCGCGCGCGTTTTTTCCGCAATACAATACTTGATAAATTTCCTCGGTTATTGGCATCTCAACCCCAAAACGGTGCGCCAATTCACGAACTTCTTTCGTATTGCGGTAGCCTTCAACCACTTGACCAATCTTGTCCTGCGCCCCCTGCACGTCCATCCCCTGGCCGAGCATCATGCCAAAACGACGGTTACGCGACTGGTTGTCGGTACAGGTCAGCACCAGATCGCCTAAACCCGCCATCCCCATAAAGGTGGCAGGATCGGCACCCAACGCCGCGCCAAGGCGAGACATTTCGGTCAGTCCACGGGTGATCAATGCGGTTCGCGCATTCGCGCCGAAACCGATGCCGTCAGACATCCCCGCGCCAATCGCAATAACGTTTTTCACCGCGCCGCCAAGCTGCACGCCAATGAAATCCGGATTGCTGTAAACGCGGAAGCTCTTGCCACAGTGCAGCAACTGCTGGAGATCGTCAGCAAAGGTGTCGTCCGTCGAGGCCAGAGAAATCGCCGTCGGCATGCCCGCCGCCAGCTCTTTGGCGAACGTCGGACCGGAGATAACCGCCAGTGGAATAGAATTCCCCAGCGCTTCACGCGCGACGTCCTGCAGCAGGCGTCCCGTTTCCGCTTCCAGACCCTTTGTCGCCCAGACCAGACGCGCGTCAGGACGCATCAGCGGTTTGATGTTGCGCAGCACTTCGCCAAAGACGTGGCTAGGCACCACCACCAGAATATTACGACTGGCGGCCAGCGCAGTGGCTAAATCACTTTCCAGGCGCAGCGTTTCGGGAAAAGGCACATCAGGGAGGAACGCGACGTTGCAGCGATCGTGCTCGAGGGTCGCGATATGTTTCGGATCATGGCCCCACAGGACAACCTGATGGCCATTTCTTGCCAGGGTGATGGCAAGAGCGGTGCCGTACGAGCCGGCACCAATCACAGTCATTGAAGCATTACTTTGGTTCATCAGGCATCCTGATGTTCTTCAGTACCTTCGCCAGCCTGCTGCTGTAAATAGTTCATGAACAGCGCATCAAAGTTGACCGGCGCAAGGTTCAGTTGCGGGAATGTACCGCGGGAAACCAGGCTGGTGATGCATTCGCGGGCATACGGGAACAGAATGTTCGGGCAGTATGCACCAAGGCAATGCGCCATCTGAGTCCCTTCAATACCACTGATGGAGAAAATACCGCCCTGCTGAACTTCACACAGGAACGCAGTTTCTTCACCCAGAGAAGCCGTTACGGTGACACGCAGCACTACTTCATACACATCATCTGCCAGTTGGGTAGATGCGGTATCAAGATCCAGTTTAACCTCTGGCTGCCAATCTTTCTGGAAAACATGTGGTGCATTTGGCGCTTCGAAAGACACATCCTTGGTATAAATACGTTGGATCTGGAAAGCCATTTCAGTGTTATTTTGTTCTGACATGTTGAGAAAACCCTTTAGTGTTGTCCTTTAAATACTTCGGTACGCCTTAACGCAGCAGTGGATCCAGTCCACCACGTGCATCCAACGCATACAAGTCGTCACAACCACCAATGTGCTGTGCATCAATAAAAATCTGCGGAACCGTTGTACGGCCACTGCGCTTGATCATCTCTTCACGCTTCACGGCATCGCCGTCAATCGGAAGTTCCTGGAAACTCACACCCTTGCTGTTCAACAGCGCCTTTGCGCGATGGCAAAACGGGCAGGTCGCTTTGGTATAGATCTCAATATTGGCCATGACTTATCTCCAGTGTTCTTTTACCCTGAGGCATGAAAGAAGACGGGTAAATTACTTGCCGCGAACCAGTGGCAGATTCTCGCCACTCCAGCCCGCTACGCCGTCTTTCAGTACAGATACCTGCTCAAAACCGGCTTTAATCAGCGCAGTTGCTGAATCCTGGCACTGCATACCAGAGCCATCAACCACAATAACAGGTTTGTTTTTGTGTTTTTCCAGCTCGCCAAAATTGTTGGCTTTGATTTCGCTCGGCAGCAGGTTAGTGGAGCCCGCGATATGGCCTTTGCGGAAGTCGTCGCGCTGACGTAAATCCACAATCACCGCATCTTCTTTGTTGATAAGACGAGTGGCTTCTCCGCGCGTAATTACCTTCACTTTCGAAGTCAGGCTCTTAAACGTGGTAAATAATACAGCCGCCAGTAACGCAATCCAGGCGATACTCAATACAGGGTGGCGACTAACAAATTGCATAATTTCTTGCATGGGGGGTAACAACTCCCGACTTAGTGATTAAAAAACCAGGAAAGGAGTATACCTGCGCGTTGGCGCAAATACAGCCAGAGCGTGCATTGGATTGCATTTTTGCGGGGCGCTACGGAAAAAAAAACGTAAATCCGCGCCCTCTGCGACACGCTCTGGTCGATTATTTGATCTTCTGGGGCTATTTTATCGATTCAGCTGTAGTAAAATTACGCAATTATTTTTGTCTATTGAGTGTGAGGTTGTCGCAATGTCGGTTTCTAAAAAACCTATGGTACTGGTGATTCTGGATGGCTATGGCTATCGTGAAGACAGCCAGGATAACGCCATCTTTAATGCCAAAACCCCGGTAATGGATGCTCTGTGGGCAAAACGTCCGCATACCCTGATTGATGCCTCTGGCCTGGAAGTCGGCCTGCCCGATCGCCAGATGGGCAACTCCGAAGTGGGTCACGTCAACCTGGGCGCGGGCCGCATCGTGTATCAGGACCTGACCCGTCTGGATGTTGAAATTAAAGAACGGACTTTCTTCGCTAACCCAGTGCTGACCGATGCGGTCGACCAGGCAAAAAATAGCGGCAAAGCGGTTCATATCATGGGCCTGCTCTCTGCTGGCGGCGTTCACAGCCACGAAGATCACATCATGGCGATGGTCGAAATGGCAGCTGAACGCGGTGCTGAGAAAATCTATCTGCACGCTTTCCTTGATGGCCGTGATACCCCGCCGCGCAGCGCTGAACATTCGCTGCAGAAATTCGAAGAGAAATTTGCCGCGCTGGGCAAAGGCCGCGTAGCGTCCATCATCGGTCGTTACTACGCCATGGACCGCGACAACCGTTGGGATCGCGTTGAACAGGCTTATGACCTGATGACGCTGGCAAAAGGCGAGTTCCAGTTCGCTACGGCTGTTGAAGGCCTGCAGGCTGCTTATGCCCGCGACGAAAACGACGAATTCGTGAAAGCGACCGTGATCCGTGCTGAAGGCCAGGCTGAAGCCGCCATGGAAGACGGCGATACGCTGATTTTCATGAACTTCCGTGCTGACCGTGCGCGTGAAATCACCCGTGCGTTTGTTAACGCTGACTTCGACGGCTTCGCCCGTAAGAAAGTCGTTAACCTCTACTTTGTGATGCTGACCGAATACGCAGCCGACATCAAAACGGCTGTTGCTTACCCACCAGCGTCTCTGGCCAACACCCTTGGCGAGTGGATGGCGAAGAATGACAAAACGCAGCTGCGTATTTCCGAAACTGAAAAATATGCCCACGTGACCTTCTTCTTTAACGGCGGCGTAGAAGAGCCGTTCAAAGGCGAAGATCGCATCCTGATCAACTCGCCGAAAGTCGCGACCTACGATCTGCAGCCGGAAATGAGCTCTTCTGAGCTGACCGAGAAGCTGGTTGCTGCGATTCAGAGCGGAAAATACGACACCATCATTTGTAACTACCCGAACGGCGACATGGTTGGTCACACCGGGGTGATGGAAGCTGCGGTTAAAGCGGTTGAAGCGCTGGATCACTGCGTTGAGCAGGTGACTAAAGCGGTTGAATCCGTTGGCGGCCAACTGCTGATCACCGCCGACCACGGTAACGCAGAGCAAATGCGCGATCCGTCCACCGGTCAGGCGCATACAGCACACACCAACCTGCCCGTTCCGCTGATTTATGTCGGTGGTAAAAACGTCAAAGCAGTTGAAGGCGGCAAACTTTCTGATATCGCCCCGACGATGCTGACGCTGATGGGTATGGAAATCCCGCAAGAGATGACTGGTAAGCCGCTGTTCATCGTGGAATAATCCCTCCCCATGAGGGGAAAGGCGATTAATACCATCACTTGGGCCGTGAAACTGCGAAAGCTTTCAGTCAGGCCCTTGTTCTACGCCAGCGCGCTTAGCGCTGGCGTATTGCTGTGCGCCTTTTCCGCCCACGCGGACGAGCGCGATCAGCTCAAATCTATTCAGGCTGATATCGCGGCAAAAGAACGCGCGGTACGCCAACAACAACAACAACGCTCCACTCTCCTCGCTCAACTTAAAGCTCAGGAACAGGCCATCGCCGTTGCCGCCAGGCAACTACGCGAAACGCAAAACTCGCTGGCGCAGCTGAATGCGCAAATCACTGAAATGAATGCCGCCCTCGCGAAGCTGGAAAAACAGCGGGCTGCGCAAGAGCGTAGCCTGGCAGCCCAACTTGACGCAGCGTTTCGCCAGGGCGAACACACCGGTATTCAGCTCATTCTGAGCGGGGAAGAGAGCCAGCGCGGGCAACGCCTGCAGGCCTATTTCGGCTATCTGAACCAGGCGCGGCAGGAAACCATCGCGCAGTTGAAACAAACCCGCGAAGAAGTCGACTCGCAAAAAGCCGAGCTGGAAGATAAGCAGAGCGAACAGCAGACGTTGCTGTACGAACAGCGCGCTCAGCAGGCTAAGCTGGAGCAGGCGCGTAATGAACGCAAGAAGACGCTCTCGGGTCTGGAGTCATCGATTCAGCAGGGCCAGCAGCAACTGGGCGAAATGCGCGCCAACGAATCACGCCTGCGCAACAGCATTGCTCGCGCCGAAGCCGCAGCCAAAGCACGTGCGGAACGTGAAGCACGCGAGGCGCAGGCCGTACGCGACAAACAAAAGGATGCGTCACGGAAAGGCTCAACCTACAAGCCAACCGAAAGCGAAAAATCACTGATGTCCCGTACCGGCGGTTTAGGTTCCCCACGCGGCCAGGCATTCTGGCCCGTTCGTGGCCCAACGCTACATCGTTATGGCGAACAGTTGCAAGGTGAGCTACGTTGGAAGGGGATGGTTATTGGCGCATCCGAAGGCACCGAAGTTAAAGCCATTGCCGATGGCCGCGTCATTCTGGCGGACTGGTTGCAGGGCTACGGTCTGGTGGTCGTCGTTGAGCACGGTAAAGGCGATATGAGCCTTTACGGTTATAACCAGAGCGCGCTGGTCAGCGTCGGTACGCAGGTTCGCGCCGGGCAGCCTATTGCACTTGTGGGTAGCAGCGGCGGACAGGGCAGGCCGGCACTCTATTTCGAAATTCGTCGCCAGGGTCAGGCGGTCAATCCACAGCCGTGGTTGGGAAGATAAGTTTTGCCTCAATTTCGTCGTCTATTATTCTCTCTCGCCAGCGTGCTGGCCTTCGCAACACCTGTTTTTGCTGGCAAACTTGCCATCGTTATTGATGATTTCGGCTATCGTCCACACACCGAAAATCAGGTTCTGGCGATGCCTTCCACCCTCTCCGTTGCCGTTCTGCCAAATGCCCCACACGCGCGTGAAATGGCGATTAAAGCGCATAACAGCGGGCATGAAGTTTTAATCCATCTGCCGATGGCGCCACTGAGCAAACAGCCGTTAGAGAAAGATACTTTGCGCCCGGAAATGAGCAGCGAAGAGATTGAGCGGATTATTCGCGACGCGGTAAGCAAAGTACCGAATGCGGTCGGGCTGAACAACCATATGGGCAGCGCGATGACCTCCAGCCTGTTCGGCATGCAGAAGGTGATGCAGGCGCTGGAACGCTACGATCTCTACTTCCTGGACAGTATGACCATCGGCAACAGTCAGGCAATGCGCGCAGCATCGGGAACCGGCGTGAAGGTTATCAAACGCAAAGTCTTCCTGGATGACACGCAAAACGAAGCCGATATTCGCCGTCAGTTTAATCGTGCCGTTGAGCTTGCGCGCCGCAACGGTTCAGCAATTGCCATTGGGCATCCTCACCCTTCGACGGTTCGCGTCCTGCAGCAGATGCTTTATAACCTGCCTGCGGACATTACGCTGGTTCGCCCAAGCAGCCTGCTCAATGAACCACAGGTAGACACCTCCAGACCAAACCTTACACCGCTGAAGAATGGTAAACCTGATGCGCCACGTAATCCTTTCCGCGGGGTGAGATTATGCAAACCGAAGCAGCCGTTAGAGCCGGTTTACGCCAGCCGCTTCTTCAGCGTGCTCGGTGAAAGCATCACCCAAAGCACGCTGGTGCAGTACATGCGCCTGCAATGGCAGGGCTGGGGGAATACATCCTAACCCAGCGCTATGAACGCTAACGTAAATTAAGCGTTTTACGGGCAATACGAGAGGGCGAGGATGTTTTATCACGCCATTTCCAGAGACGGAATGACCATAGCAGCGCCTGGTACAAAACTTTGGCGCTGCGTACGTTAGTAATCATGCGCTTATACATACCAGAGACAAAAATCTCTGCAATCATGCGTTGACGAATATGGACATCCGGCTCTTTGCGTACTGCGTGGCAAACGCGTAATGCTTCATAGGTTATTTGCTGATGAAATTCCGGATAAATAGTAATCCGACCCGCATATTCACGATTCAACTTATCCAATAACCGTGTAATTTTAATATAGTGGCGTTGGTAATTGAGATTTTTTAAGCCTTGTCTTTTAAGACGGCTAACTGATTGATCGTGTAAGAAGTATTTATACAATGATTGCTCGGTATATCGCACACGTTTGGCGTTAAACATAAACTCCGTCGTCCATACAATATCCTGATGATGCAACCCTGGAATAAACGCTATCTTGTTTTTCTCGATAACATCTCTGCGATAAACCCCCATCCAGACCACATGCGCCCAACGGCGTGAAGCCAATGCCATACGTAACCAGTCGGGGCCGGTCAATACACCCGTAGACCGCAGACGGTCCGTCGGTATTGATTGCCAGGTGTCCCCCGTTTCGAAAATGCACCAATCAGAATTGCACTGTGCCAGATCGAGGTCATCCTGAAGCGCCATGGTCATCAGGGTTTCATACATATTGGGATAAACCAGGTCATCGGCATCGACAAATGCAACATAATCCCCTTTGGCCACTGCCAGACCACGATTACGCGCGACAGATGCCCCGGCATTAGGCTGATGTAACAACCGGACATGGGAATAGTTATCAGCATAATGTCTTGCAATATCAACAGAGTTATCCGTTGAACCGTCATCCACAATAATGATCTCTATCGCAGCCCATGTCTGTGCGATCAAAGATTCCATGCAATCCCGAAAACTATCACCCGCGTTATACAACGGAATAATAACACTCAACATATTTGTGCGGTTTCTCATCAGATAACCCAAGTTTGTCAGTACACTGATGACTTTTACTACAGTTTCATTAAGGAATTATTAAGGTTAGAACGTTTAATTTTCAGAAGCGGCGCAGCGAAAGCAACCAGTATGGGAAAATGCCATGCGGCGCCTGAGTTCAGCGGCCTGTGATAGCTCAGATCGTCTACATATTGAGGGACACAACCTGTATACTATACCCCTGTAAATTAACGCGCGATGTACACTGATATTGAGGAAAGTGATGGCCATCAGTAAGACACATGAAAAAGGTTATACGGTCTATTGCAAAGAGACCAAAACAGACCTTAAGTCACTGATGAATAAGTATATAAACAAAGAAATCAGTGGCAAACCATTGAGCAGTGGTAACGCCATGCGCAGTGTAGAACTGGTCGAGTACAACTCACAAAAATTTATCATCAAAAACGACCGTGAAGTTGATCCTCGATTTGAGAAAAAAATGCAGAATTTTATCTCCGGCCCCTTTTATTCCAGGCTCATCAAGAAACTGGACACACTCTCCCCGGAAATGCGCGCCTGTACAGCGGATCTCTACTATGCCGCTGAAAAAGTACGCCTTCGTCAGTGTCATGATGTTTATATTATTCATGAATATGTTGAAGGCACTCCTTTAAAAGAAATTAACCATAAGAATGCCGATGAAGTGAAACAGTGCGTTCTGCGCCTTCACAAAGCCGGGTTGGCGTCTAATGATATCCACCCTGGAAATTTCATTCGTACGCCAGGTGGTGAATTAAGAATAATTGACTTATCCTGTAAGGGAAATATGAAGATTTGCCAGGCTAATGACATTTTAGCTTTGCAGCGAAAATATCATATTAACATCAAAGGAAAAGGGTTAATCTACAAGCTCATCTGGCTCAAAGAAGCGACAAGAACTTTATCCAGAAAGCTTCGTGGCAAATAGTATTTATTCTTTATACGGCCAGAATAAAGAATCTGGCCGTTGGTAGCATTTAATACAAGTCGAGCATTCAATCCCAGCTCAGGATCACTTTCCCTGACTGGCCCGAGCGCATCGCGTCAAAGCCCTGCTGGAATTCATCGATGGAGAATCGATGGGTGATGATCGGCGACAAATCCAGACCAGACTGAATCAATGCGGCCATCTTGTACCAGGTCTCAAACATCTCACGACCGTAGATACCTTTAATAAACAATCCCTTAAAGATAACTTTAGTCCAGTCGATGGACATGTCTGATGGTGGAATACCCAGCATAGCAATACGGCCACCGTGGTTCATGGTGTCCAGCATGGTGCGAAACGCTGGCGGCGCGCCGGACATCTCCAGACCGACATCAAACCCTTCGGTCATGCCCAGTTCAGCCATCACGTCGGTCAGACTCTCTTTCGACACGTTGACCGCGCGAGTGATGCCCATTTTACGCGCCAGTTCAAGGCGATACTCATTAACATCGGTAATCACCACGTGGCGTGCGCCAACGTGCCTGGCAACCGCTGCCGCCATAATACCGATTGGACCCGCGCCGGAAACCAGCACATCTTCCCCAACCAGATCGAACGACAGCGCCGTATGCACCGCATTACCGAACGGATCGAAGATAGACGCCAGGTCGTCAGAGATGTTGTCCGGAATTTTAAACGCGTTAAATGCCGGGATCACCAGGTATTCTGCAAAGCAGCCAGGACGGTTTACGCCAACACCGGTCGTATTGCGGCACAGGTGAGTACGTCCACCGCGGCAGTTACGGCAATGCCCGCAGGTGATATGACCTTCGCCTGAAACGCGATCGCCGATTTTAAAGCCTTTAACTTCCTGGCCGATGCCAACAACTTCGCCGACATATTCATGTCCAACGACCATCGGTACCGGGATGGTTTTTTGCGACCATTCATCCCAGTTATAAATGTGAACGTCAGTCCCGCAGATGGCTGTTTTACGGATTTTAATCAGCAAATCGTTATGGCCGACTTCCGGTTCAGGAACGTCGGTCATCCAAATGCCCTCTTCCGCTTTCAGTTTGGATAACGCTTTCATTTCACATCCTCAGGCAATAACGCCCAGTTGTTTACCAATGCGTGTGAACGCCTCAACAGCACGCGTAATCTGCTCAGGGGTATGCGCCGCAGACATCTGGGTACGAATACGCGCCTGACCTTTTGGAACCACCGGATAGAAGAATCCAGTAACGTAAATCCCCTCTTTTTGCAGCTCGCGGGCGAACTCTTGCGCCACTACCGCATCCCCCAACATGACCGGGATAATTGCGTGATCCGCTCCCGCTAACGTAAAGCCTGCGACAGACATTTGCTCGCGGAACTGACGTGCGTTCGCCCACAGGCGATCGCGCAGCTCGCTGCCTGCTTCGACCATCTCCAGCACTTTAATGGAGGCAGAAACAATTGCAGGAGCCAATGAGTTGGAGAACAGATACGGACGGGAACGCTGACGCAGCCACTCAACAACCTCTTTGCGCGCTGCGGTATAACCGCCAGATGCGCCGCCGAGCGCTTTACCCAGCGTACCAGTGATGATGTCCACACGCCCCATCACGTCACAGTATTCATGTGAGCCACGACCATTTTCGCCGACAAAGCCGACAGCATGGGAATCATCAACCATGACCAGCGCGTCGTATTTATCCGCCAGGTCACAAACGCCTTTCAGGTTAGCGATCACACCATCCATAGAGAACACGCCATCGGTGGCGATCAGGATATGACGGGCTCCCGCTTCACGCGCTTCTTTCAGGCGCGCTTCCAGCTCTACCATGTCGTTGTTGGCGTAACGGAAACGCTTTGCTTTACACAAGCGAACACCGTCAATGATAGAAGCGTGGTTGAGCGCATCTGAGATAATCGCATCTTCTGCGCCCAGCAGCGTTTCAAACAGGCCGCCGTTGGCGTCAAAGCAGGAAGAGTAAAGGATGGCATCTTCCATACCGAGGAATGCCGCCAGTTTTTGCTCCAGTTGCTTATGGCTGTCCTGGGTACCGCAAATAAAGCGGACCGAAGCCATACCAAATCCGTGAGAATCCATACCTGCTTTTGCAGCAGCAATCAGTTCCGGGTGGTTAGCCAGCCCCAGATAGTTGTTCGCACAAAAGTTAATAACGTGGCTTCCATCGGCCACGGTGATATCCGCCTGCTGGGCAGACGTAATAATGCGCTCTTCTTTAAACAATCCTTCCGCACGTGCGGTTTCGAGATCGTTCGTTAACTGTTTGTAAAAATCCCCACGCATTTCAATTCTCCAGACTGGGCAAATTTCAGCACATATTACCCAAAGCTATACGCTGATACGAGATGACGCATCATCACTTCTTCAAAATGAAGCATAAATCACGTATACCCACATGGCTAATCAGTGATGCCGTCGTATGGATTCATTGGACGCACTGAATCGCAACCAATTGAATTTGCTGGATTTTATAAAAAATCATAAAAAAACAACAGCAATAGCAGAAGAATGCCTTTGCAGCATTCTATCTGGTTAGGTAACCCTTCAATCTCATTCAAGCCACTACTTTCGAGTGAGAAAAATTCGCAATGCCTGGAGTTTTGCACCTAAAGCGGTTCGCCGATAAACACGGAACAGATCGAACCATTTGCCACGACCAAGGTAATTAAGCATTAATAGATCAGAGCGCTTGTAATAACACATGACAAAAATACCCTGATCATCATCAACAATATTATTTCTGAGAGTCTCTTTTTGACACTCAGTGACTAATGAGTAAAACTCTTTCCATTTCTCTGGTGAACCAACAATAGCGCCGCCGATAATATAAGTATGATTTCCGATCATAAAATCAAAAACCTGTTTTCTGGATGATATAACCAGACCCTTTTTAATCGTGAAGAGATGCATTTTATTACGGTCAAAAGGGAAGTCCCATACTTTTAATCCACGAGTAACCTGCGGTTTACGGCAATATCCGAAGTCTACCCAAGCAACCATCGGAGTATTAACTAAGCCTGCATTTATGGCCTTCACTACAAAATATGCTTTTAAATTATTGATCAACACATATTCTGGAGACCAGTACTCAGGGTTACCTAGCTGTCGCGTCTCTAATTTATTCTTAAAGGTATCATCCTGCTGAATTTGTCTTATTTTATTATTAATATGCTTAAATTTTTTACCTAAATCTATGGTTATAATTTTTGTGGGCTTACCTTTGCGTATTTCCGCAACTCTGTCTTCAAACTCAGACGAGGTAAAAATAACCATATCATTTTCTAAAGCGGCTAACCGTTTGAAGTAGTCAAAATAGACATCAGAAGATCGGGAAAGTTTTTCACGGAAGCCTTTATTAACAGTCCACTCCCCCCTACCGATATCAAAATATGCTGTCACAATAGTGGTAGACGATTTCATAACCATTTTCAAACCATTAATAAAAAAAATATTATATCACATAGTTTTTGTTTTTGTACATATAATATACATAGATGGATATAAAAAAACTAAGTACATTTAAGATTAATTTAATAGACTTAATAACCATTAAATAAGCATTCTTATACTGGTGTTTATAGGCCTTCTACCGACCCACCATCTTACTTAAGAGGCTGAAGGGATGTCGATGTGATGGTATGATTACAGACATTAGTGTCTGAGATTGTCTCTGACTCCAAAATTCGAAGGTTACATTTATGATCATCGTTACCGGCGGCGCGGGCTTTATCGGCAGCAACATCGTCAAGTCATTGAATGATAAAGGCATCACCGACATCCTGGTGGTGGACAACCTGAAAGATGGCACCAAGTTTGTTAACCTGGTGGATCTGAATATTGCTGACTACATGGACAAGGAAGACTTCCTGATCCAGATTATGGCCGGAGAAGATTTCGGCGATATCGAAGCGTTCTTCCACGAAGGCGCATGCTCCTCCACTACCGAGTGGGACGGCAAGTATATGATGGATAACAACTATCAATACTCCAAAGAGCTGTTGCACTACTGCCTGGAGCGTGAAATTCCGTTCCTGTATGCGTCCTCTGCCGCCACCTACGGCGGCCGCACTTCTGATTTCATCGAATCCCGTGAATATGAGAAACCGCTGAACGTTTACGGCTACTCAAAATTCCTGTTCGACGAGTACGTTCGTCAGATCCTGCCAGAAGCCAATTCTCAGATTGTTGGCTTCCGCTATTTCAACGTCTACGGACCGCGTGAAGGCCATAAAGGCAGTATGGCGAGCGTCGCTTTCCACCTCAACACCCAGCTCAACAATGGCGAAACACCAAAACTGTTCGAAGGCAGTGAAAACTTCAAGCGTGATTTCGTTTACGTAGGCGATGTGGCTGCGGTGAACCTGTGGTTCCTGGAAAACGGGGTTTCCGGCATCTTTAACCTTGGTACCGGTCGTGCGGAATCTTTCCAGGCCGTTGCCGATGCAACGCTTGCGTACCACAAAAAAGGCAGCATTGAGTACATCCCATTCCCGGAAAAACTGAAAGGTCGCTATCAGGCGTTTACCCAGGCCGATCTGACTAATCTACGCGCTGCGGGCTATGACAAGCCGTTTAAAACCGTTGCTGAAGGTGTAACGGAATATATGGCCTGGCTGAACCGCGACGCGTAAGTATGAAAATTTTGGTGGTAGGCCCGTCCTGGGTGGGCGACATGATGATGTCGCAAAGTCTCTATCGCACGCTTAAGGCGCGCTATCCCCAGGCGATAATCGACGTGATGGCACCTGCATGGTGCCGTCCGTTATTGTCGCGCATGCCTGAAGTTAACGAAGCTATCGCCATGCCGCTGGGACACGGCGCGCTGGAGATCGGCGAGCGGCGTAAACTCGGTCATAGCCTGCGTGAAAAACGCTATGACCGCGCCTATGTGCTGCCTAACTCGTTTAAATCCGCGCTGGTACCGTTCTTTGCTGGCATTCCCCATCGTACCGGTTGGCGTGGTGAAATGCGCTACGGCCTGCTAAACGATGCGCGCGTGCTGGATAAAGATGCCTGGCCGCTGATGGTCGAACGCTATGTAGCCCTGGCCTATGATAAAGGCGTAATGCTGTCAGCTAAAGATTTGCCGCAGCCTCTGCTATGGCCGCAGTTGCAGGTAAGCGAAGGTGAAAAGTCCCTGACCTGTCGCCAGTTTTCCCTTTCTGCCGAACGCCCCATCATCGGCTTTTGCCCTGGCGCGGAATTTGGTCCAGCGAAACGCTGGCCACATTACCACTACGCAGATCTGGCGAAGCAGCTGATCGATGAAGGCCATCAGATTGTGCTTTTTGGCTCTGCAAAAGACCATGAAGCCGGAAATGAGATCCTGGCGACGCTGAGCGTTGATCAGCAGCCCTGGTGCCGTAATCTGGCAGGCGAAACACAGCTGGAGCAGGCCGTCATTCTGCTCGCCGCCTGCAAAGCGGTGGTCACCAACGACTCTGGATTAATGCACGTTGCCGCAGCGTTGAATCGACCTCTGGTAGCGTTGTATGGCCCCAGCAGCCCGGATTTTACTCCGCCGCTTTCACACAAGGCGCGCGTGATTCGCTTGATTACGGGCTATCACAAAGTACGCAAGGGCGATGCAGCAGAAGGCTATCATCAGAGCCTGATTGACATCACACCCCAGCGCGTGCTGGAAGAACTTAACGACCTGTTGTTACAAGAGGAAGCCTGACGGATGCGGGTATTGATCGTTAAAACATCGTCTATGGGCGATGTACTGCATACGTTACCGGCATTAACCGATGCGCAGCAGGTCATGCCGGATATTCAATTTGATTGGGTAGTGGAAGAAGGCTTCGCGCAGATCCCATCCTGGCATGCAGCCGTTGACCGGGTGATCCCAGTGGCGATCCGCCGCTGGCGTAAAGCCTGGTTTTCAGCGCCGATTAAAGCCGAGCGTAAAGCCTTTCGCGATGCGGTGCGTTTACAGCAGTATGACGCGATAATTGATGCGCAGGGTCTGGTAAAAAGCGCGGCGTTGGTTACGCGTCTGGCACGTGGCATCAAGCATGGTATGGGCTGGAGCACGGCGCGCGAACCATTGGCGAGCCTGTTTTATAATCGCAAACATCACATTGCCAAACAGCAGCACGCGGTAGAACGTACGCGTGAATTGTTCGCCAAAAGTCTGGGATATTCCAGGCCCCAGTCGCAGGGTGATTACGCTATCGCTCAGCATTTTCTGAAAGAAGGTAATGCTGATGCGGGCCAGTATGCCGTATTTCTGCATGCCACAACGCGTGATGATAAGCACTGGCCAGAAGCCAACTGGCGTGAGCTAATTGGCTTGTTAAATAACGCTGGCATACGTATTAAACTGCCATGGGGTGCTCCTCATGAAGAAGCACGAGCCCGTAGGCTGGCAAATGGTTTTTCTTATGTTGATGTTCTTCCACGGATGACTTTGGGAGAGGTCGCTCGCGTACTGGCGGGGGCAAAATTTGTGGTGTCGGTTGATACAGGCCTGAGTCATTTAACCGCTGCACTGGATCGCCCTAATATTACGTTGTACGGTCCAACGGACCCAGGATTGATTGGTGGGTATGGGAAGAATCAAGTGGCATGTCGCTCAGAAAGTGAAAATCTTTCAGACTTGCGTTCTTCGACCGTATTAGAATCAATTAATTGCAATTTTTTAAATAATTGTCTGTAAGTGTCGGAGAAATGATGGCTTTAACAAAGTTTTTTTTAGATGAGAAAAAAAACTGGAAGATAAACTGGAATAGAGGACTTATATTTCTGTTTGTCGCCACCTATTTCTTAGGTGGTATTACTCGTTATAAACATTTGATTGTCATCCTGATGACTATCACAACGATAGTTTATTTATGTAAGAATCCTCGACATTATATTCCTATTTTTAAAACATTTGTTTTTGCAAGTGTATCATTTCTTGTAATCGCTACCTTCGTCTCTTTAGTGTTCACTCCTGAACTAAAAGCTAGCCTGAAAGAGATAAACAACTCAGTTGTTGAAAATGTCTTATTATGCACTATTGCGATCCCTGTATTACTAAGAGAAGAAAGCAAAGAAACCATTTCAAAGTTGATATTCTTCTCGTTCCTTACAGCTCTTAGTTTGCGATGCCTTTCAGAACTTGTCCTTTATTATCAGGACTATCAGCAAGGAATCATGCCTTTTACTAATTACCAACATCGCGGAATTTCAGATGCAATGGTGTTTTTATTCCCAGTGCTTCTGAATCTATGGCTCGTTAAATCAGCGAAATACCGTATATTATTCCTGTTGTTAGGGGCGATATACACCTTTTTAATTCTTGGAACATTGTCCCGTGGCGCATGGTTATCTGTATTCATTATTGCTCTTACATGGATAATCATGTACAAACAATGGCGATTGCTTACTGTAGGAATCCTCGTAGCTATTGTTGCTCTGACAGCTATATTTTCACACAAAGATATGTCAGAAAAACTGACCTTTAAATTGCAGCAAACTGACAGTTCATATCGCTATACTAACGGTACGCAAGGAAGTGCGTTTGACCTAATCTTAGAAAATCCAGTTATTGGTTATGGTTTTGGTAATAACGCTTATAAAACTGTATACAACAAGCGTGTTGTTGATTATCCAAACTGGACATTCCGCGAGTCAATTGGACCACACAACCTTATTCTTTTTGTATGGTTTGGTACAGGATTACTTGGACTTGTGGGTTTAATACTGGTGTACACTAGCATTGTGAGAGAATGTGTTACGCATGCATTTAGGGAGAATTACTATTCCCCATACAATGCTTATATAATAATTTTACTTTCATTTTTCGGTTATTTTATTATACGTGGCAACGTTGAGCAGATTGAGTTAGATCTGTTGGGTATTTTTGCAGGTTTTCTGTTAGCGCTGAAGAATAAATAAAATAGTAAAAAAAGGCTACTTTATGTAGCCTTTTTTTCACTCGAACCAGTTACAAATAACCTCTTCAAACCGTTGTGTAACCGCAGACCAACTATAGTTTCCAAAGACATATTGCTGACCTCGTTGGGCGGTATCCGCTAAACTACTTTCCGCCATTACCCTGGTAATATCCTGAGCAATAGTTTCTGCAGTCATCGGCTCTGTAAGGTGATAGCCTGTAATTTTATCTTTAACAAACTCAACCATGCCGCCTCGAGTACTGACTAATACAGGTCTTCCAGCGCCCATAGCCTCAATAGCCACCATACAAAATGGCTCCTGAAATTGAGAAGGAATCACAACTATATCTGCCAGTGGATAGTAATAGTGCATTTTCTCGGGTGAGATACTACCTAACATAATACAATGTGGTTTGAGGCGCTCAGCTATTTCCCGAACTTCACGCTGATAATCACCTTTATCGTTCTTACTTACTTCCATGTGATCACCAACAACCACAAGCTTCAGATTTTTGTTCTCATGCAGCAACTTTTCAAAAGCCTGCAGAAGTAAGAGAACGCCTTTATCAGGGACTATACGTCCAGCAAAAAATACCACCTTGCTTTCAGGGGGAATACTTAATTTATTTTTTGATATTGATTCATATGACGATTGATAGATATCCAGGTCAATACCATTAGGCACAATAACAATATCAGCTTCAGGAAGATAAGATTGATAATAGTTCTTCAAAAACAAACTTGGTACGATCATCTTAACTTTTTTATCAAGCAACTTAGGTTCAAACGCATTATGCATATGAATCACAACTTTAGCCTGAGGAGCTTGCGAACGAATTTGTCGATATAGCTTCATACTGTTATGGACAACAATCACACTTTGATCGGTTATCTCAAACTTTTCGGCAACTTTCAGTATGCGCTTTGAATAAGGTAACGGATCCAGCCGAGTCCACTTTTGGAAAATACGCTTATATACCGAGCTAAATCCAATACGATGAATACTACATTTTTCGTTTACGTAAGAATAATCAGAATATCCTTCATTCTTTATACAGACAATACGATTAGGGAATTTGGTTCTTTGGGCAACCTGATACATCCAGGTCTCAACTGCTGCGGCACCACGTGGTGGAATAGAATAAATAGGTGTTACAGTAAATATGATTTTATCAATCATAAAGATCACCATTACATTGTTTTATATTTAATTGCTGCGATCAGGCCTGGAATTATTTTATTTTGATAAAGAAGGTGTTTATATTCTTCTCTATATTCGTGCTTTTGTTTTGCAACTTGATAAGGCTGATTCTTCCATGGTGACTTCTCATATACTGTGCGGAAAAATTGTGCTGAGGAATAGTCAGCCCACTCGTGCCATGGTTTTGTTACACCAGTATAATGAATAAATACTGTCTCTTCATTAATCACTGATTTATAGTAATTTTTATTTTTAATCTCAAACTCAGACTTCAATGAATAAATTGAGTTATATTTCCTCGGTAGTAATACCGCATGATGCAAAAACATGATATTTAAAATATCCTGGTCAGGATATTTTACTCTGGAAACTATACTTTCATCTGACAATAGTTCGAAGAATTTTTTCGTTAAATTAGAGTTAAGCCATTGCTGCAAGTTTATATACATGACACCCGAGTTAAAGTAGTTGCCTTTAAACTCAGGATTATGTAGACGCTCTGCACTTTTATCCTGCATTGAATCAACATCTACTACAACCGCACCATATTCCCCATCAAATTTCAGTGCGGCAAGATCCTCTAAAGAGCCTTTACACGTAATATCAGCATCAAGATATAGCAGTCGATCTAATCGTTCAGAAAAATAATCAAATGAAAGCAAGCGATAGTATATTGACACTGGCCATATATTTGTTTTAGGTAGTGACACCAGCGGTTCAGAATCAATATGATATAGCTTAATAACTGTTTTATACTGTTCTGCTAATTGTGTCAAAAGTACAATATATTCTTGATCTAAATAATCCGCAATAATATGAAAAGTAAAATTAATATTACTCTCTTTATTATTTTCAAGGATTGATGCAATAGAAATTGCCGCGCCAGTTTGGTAATTTTTATCGATTCCCCATGAGATATTAAAAGTGTCACGATCATCACATGGTGTAACACGTCTGTCTAACTCAATAATATCTTTGAAGTTAGTTAATCTTTTGAAGTCCAAGTTAATTACCTTTAATTATTTCAGCTATATTTTCCAGCGGCTAAGATATGCATTGCTGTTGATTATTTTAACAATGTACTTAGCCAGCAGTTAACCTTTCAACTTGGTCAGATAATAATTAAAGTAGTTACACAGTCCCTGAACGTATAACCCTTGTTTAAATTTATGCTTTGCACAATATCTGAATTGATTGCTATTGGTCGGTTTGAGAAGCGCTACTGAATGCCAGGGCGAGGCCTCTTTCGCAACTAAAAAACTCTTCGATACCGGATAGTTGGACCACTCATGCCAGGGTTTTGTCGGTCCCACATAATGAATGAAGACAGTTTCATTATTCACAGGATTGACTACTGTATCTTTCAGTTCATAATTAATGCTAAAGCGTGTATTGTATTTACCATTGATAAAAGTTACTTTTCCGGCTAACAATACATTAAGGACATCTTGATCAAGATGAGTTATTCTTTCCACCCATTCTGGAACTCGCAACATTTCGATGGCTCGGGAAGAGATATTATTACTGTGCCATGCATTGATGTTGATAAGTAAGAATCCAGCATTAAAGTATCCGGTGATTAATTCTGGAGTGGCCAGCGTTACAGAACGATTATGCCACCATTCGGAATCTCTTTCCGTTACAACGACAGCGATCTCATCTGCGGAAAACTTATAATCGACCAGTTCTCGTACACTACCCTGGCAAGCAATATCAGCATCCAGGTATAATAATTTATCTATTTTATTATAGAAATAATCTGCAATAACAAAACGGAAGTATGTTGCATAAGTCCAGTTTTTTGTACTAGGTAAGTCTTTTAATTTATTGCAATCAATTAGGTAAACTTTGATACAGGATTGATATTGTTTAGCAAGATCGGCGAATCTGGCTTTATTACTCTCATCGAAATAATCAGTAAATATATGAAATGTGAAATCGATTTTTTTATTCGACAATAATACAGAGGCTATTGATACACCGCAGCCAAATAAAAAATTCCTGTCAATACCATAACCGATATTAAAACAGTCTGCAGAAGCATTTTCCCGAAAATCGTACTCAAAAACAGAAAGGATAACTTCTTTATCGCTAAATTGAGACATTTGACTCTTACCAATTTTTGAGAAATAGACCATGTTCTCACATGATGCATTTCAAATAGTTCAGGATAAATTAATCACAGAGATTTACGGATTGTTCTTTCGCGTATTTTATTAGCTTTAACCTGAGCTTCCTTGAACAAATCAGCCTCCTGACTTAGGATGCTTTTCAACGGCAACTCGCAATAGATGCGTAGAAATCTATAAATATCACGCTGGGTTAATCCAATGTTCATGGACGAAAAATAGAGACCGATTAAGTCCTTATCGCGCCAGCGTCGGGGAACAGTCGACCGAATCTGAGCACGGTGCAAATCAATCACTGAAATCTTGAGATCGTCCTCATGCCCTGAAAAAGGCAGATGTAATAAAAAGTGGCAAATATAGCAATCGCGATGATTGATACCACCAGCATGCATCTTACGCACCATGGTGGCAACACGATCAATAATTATACGCTTCACTTTCACATCGGGAGAATTTGTGGCCCAATCAGCACAGTAATCTTCTAAGCTGATAGTTGGTGTGAGATCCTCAGTAATAATAAACGAGGTTTTAGTCAGTGGATTCAACCCTTTCTCACCAAATCCCACGCCTGTCATTGTATCCACACCTAACTGACTCAGGCGATGAATGGCATTCCATTCTCTATCAGCACCTAATACTGGCATGCGTAATGAAAGTAGGTTTTTAACAATCTCTTTCAGAGAAGTGCCTCTGTGCCATTTTAAAAAATAGCTTTTACCCGTTAGTTCAAATCGTAGAGTACGGCGAGTCTCCAGTTCTCTGAATACTTCACCTTGTAAATTTTTAACTTCTTCAAATGCATCTTTCCCGCGCCATAGTGTGGCTAACGGTTCTTTTAATTCAACCATCTAAACCACCCGTAATCATATCCGCAGCTTTCTCCGGTAGGCTGTATAAATCTTGCGTATCCGCATAGTGTCGTGCATTTGCCCTCCATTCCGAACACAATGAAGGCTCTACCAGCGCTTTACGTAAGGCTTCATTCAGCGTTTCTTGCAGGAATGGTTCTGCAATTGCCATTCCACAATTAGCATCAACAATATAATGCGCGTAACCGCATACGGCCGTGGTCAACACCGGCAGCCCGGCAGTGATTGCTTCTAGTAAAACAATACCTGCCGCCTCCTGATAAGCTGGATGCATCAATATATCAGCCGCAGCCATTAATTCTGCAACATCATTACGGCCAGAGTAGAAATGGACATTACTGCGTACGCCAAGTTTTTCCGCCAGCGCCTCAAATTTTCTCGGTCTGTCTTGTCCAACAACATACAGTAGCGTATTAGTTCGAAGCGTTTCTGGTAACGAGGCCAGTGCACGTATTGAACGATCCACACCTTTACGAGTGAAATCAGAACCTACCTGCAATAATAGATTTTGTTGCTCTGTTATACCGTTTTTCTGGCGATAAACTTCACGGCTATTCGGAATCTGCTGGCTATACTTCCTATCCGGATAAATCCCTGGAGGAAGAATATGAAATCGTTGAGCTTCTGTCTGATAGTGTTTCTGAAAATCAGCAATCTGCTTATCAGTTAGCATCAATAGCTGCGTCGGTTTACCCTGCTCAAACGTCGCGCGTTCAAACGCTGCATAGTGCCGATATCGTGAAGTTAACCGATAGAGGAAACCTTTTTCTTGTGCCACTTTCTCGGCATAGCAAACGTCAGCAGCATAGTAGAGATCCAGCCCTGGCATTTTATTAAAACCAACAACCCGATCGACAGGGTGCTGAAGTAAATGTGCCTGGACCCAGGAATAATACTCCGCATTGCGACCATGGTTTGTCCGGGACTTGACCGGTACAAGAACCAATTCAAAAACGTCAGGACACTCACCTTCCCAGGACTGCGTATAGACACGAACATGGTGACCACGTGCCGCTACAGTTTGCGCAATGCGCATAAAATCACGCTGTAACCCACCGAATGGGAAGTATTTATACAAACAGAAAGCAACAATCATACGGGACTCCCCGCTTGTGGCGGCACAAGTCTACCCGGTAATAATTTATCGATAGCAGCAATAACATCGTCAGCGGGTATCACCGAAAGATACATTTCATTGCGATCGCGCTGTTCGCGTGGAGGCATCGGACGGTAATCACCAGCCCAAAATTGAATCATCTGCTTTGACCATGGTCGCCAAAAATTATGATCCGTTGCGCCAAACAGGCATATCAATGGTGTATCAACCGCAGCAGCAATGTGTCCCGGAGCAGAGTCCACCCCAATAAACAACTGCGCATGATCGATGACCGCTCCTAGCTCGGGGAAGCTCATCTTTCCCGCCAGCGCAGTAACGGGCCTTTCTTTGCAACCTTGTGCAATTTCATTCACGCAAGCCAGATCGTCTTCGCCTGGGCCAGAGGTCATAACTACCTCCAAACCACGCTGGTGTAAGGCGTCAATTACCTGTGAAAACTTTTCGTTATTCCAGCATTTGAAGCGTTGGCGTGCCGTTGGTTGAATTACAACATATTCATCACCAACCCCAGCCCGATTTAATTCTGTGCGCATACGTTCCCAGCTATCCGGAGGATAGCTCATTGTTGTATGCGTAACAGTCGATTTAAGTTTCAACGGGGCCAGCACAGACAGATTGCTTTCCACCACATTTTCACCGCTAAGCGGAGCCAGACATGTAAAACTATTTTTCCAAAAAGAAGATTGCCGATGTGCATAATCTTGAGAGATTTTGATTGGCGCGTTCAGTAGCCGCATCAGTATCGCAACCATCCACTGATCGGTAAGGTTTACAACTAAATCATACCCGTTTGCGCGCAACGTTCCGATCAGGTGCAGAAAATTAATAATTTTATCAGTTACTTTTGTCTTTTTATTTTTAATACCATAAAGGGCATTAATTTCTGGGTTTTCCGACAAAATTGGGATGGTATCCTGATAGAGAAGCACGTCGATTTTCGCATCAGGATAGTTCTGCTTTAGCGTACTAATGACCGGAGTTGTTAACAACATATCTCCGTGAAAACGCATTTTTATGACCAGAATTCTATTAATTGGCTTATCCACAAGCGGCTCTTTTATCGTGAGTGTCCGGTAAAGTTAAGCAGAAAAAAGCACGCTACCGCCCCAGGCTCAACAGCTACCTGATTACTGATATCGCACTGATTTTTTACGCGCTAGTGTATCACTTCTTTCGCCATGTTCCGACTCGAATAATTCTTGCACAGCCAATGATTTTAAAACATATAAATCAATGAATTAAAATGTTCAGACCTTTTGATTTTTAGCCCTCTATCTCGACTAAACCGGAAAATATCAACAGAAAACGTAAAGATGCAAAAGATGCTGGTACCCTGGACTTCCCCCGCGAGGGACGCTATTTAATTTAAAAATGGGAAAAGTATTGGTAAAGCCACAGCTAAATACATAGAATCCCCAGCACATTCATAAGTCAGCTACCATTATGCTCGAATTGCTTTACACCGCCCTTTTCTACCTTATTCAGCCTTTGATCTGGATACGGCTTTGGGTGCGCGGACGTAAGGCTCCGGCCTACCGTAAACGCTGGGGTGAACGCTACGGCTTTTACCGCCGTCCGCTAAAACCAGGCGGTATCATGCTTCATTCGGTTTCCGTAGGCGAAACGCTGGCAGCTATCCCATTAGTCCGCGCTCTGCGACATCGTTACCCCGACTTGCCGATCACGGTTACCACCATGACGCCAACCGGTTCCGAGCGCGTACAATCCGCTTTTGGCCCTGACGTTCAGCATATTTATCTGCCATACGATTTACCGGATGCCCTAAACCGTTTCCTGAATAAAGTTGACCCCAAGCTGGTGTTAATTATGGAAACCGAGCTGTGGCCGAATCTGATCGCGGCACTGCATAAGCGCCATATTCCGCTGGTCATTGCCAATGCACGTCTTTCCGCTCGTTCAGCTGCTGGCTACGCTAAATTAGGTAAATTTGTTGGCAGGCTACTGCGCCGAATTACGTTGATTGCCGCCCAGAACGAAGAAGATGGCGCTCGTTTTATCACGCTTGGTGCCAGAAACAATCAGGTCACCGTTACCGGTAGCCTGAAGTTTGATATTTCCGTCACGCCGCAGCTGGCCGCAAAAGCGATTACATTGCGCCGTCAATGGGCACCTCACCGCCCGGTATGGATTGCAACCAGCACGCACGACGGCGAAGAAAGCATTATCATTGCCGCCCATCAGGCGTTATTAAACCAGTTCCCTAATCTTTTACTGATTCTGGTACCCAGACATCCTGAACGGTTCCCGGATGCCATTAACCTCGTACGCCAGGCTGGGCTAAGCTATACGACACGTTCTTCGGGCGAAGTTCCGTCATCAGGAACCCAGGTCGTAATCGGCGACACCATGGGCGAGTTGATGTTGCTGTATGGCATTGCTGACCTTGCATTTGTTGGCGGTTCGCTGGTTGAACGCGGTGGACACAACCCATTGGAAGCCGCGGCGCACGCCATTCCGGTACTGATGGGGCCACATACTTTTAATTTTAAAGATATTTGCGCCCGCCTCGAACAGGCAAGCGGATTGATCACCGTCACCGACGCAACTACTCTGGTGAAAGAGGTCTCTTCTTTACTGACCGATGCAGATTATCGTAATTTTTATGGCCGTCACGCAGTTGAAGTTCTGTATCAAAATCAGGGCGCGCTTCAGCGTCTGCTGCAGCTGCTGGAACCTTATCTGCCACCCAAAACGCATTGAGGCAAGTCATGCAAAAACGGGCGATTTATCCAGGAACCTTTGATCCCATTACTAACGGCCACCTCGATATCGTGACACGAGCGACAAGCATGTTCGATCACGTAATCCTGGCAATTGCCGCAAGTCCCAGTAAAAAACCGATGTTTACTCTGGAAGAACGCGTTGAGCTGGCACAACAGGCAACGGCGCATCTCGGTAATGTGGAGGTTCTGGGATTCAGCGATCTGATGGCAAACTTTGCCCGCGATAATCAGGCTAACATTCTGATCCGTGGCCTGCGTGCGGTAGCCGATTTTGAGTATGAAATGCAGCTGGCCCATATGAACCGTCATCTGATGCCACAACTGGAAAGCGTCTTTCTGATGCCGTCTAAAGAGTGGTCATTTATCTCATCGTCACTGGTGAAAGAAGTTGCCCGCCACCAGGGTGACGTAGCGCACTTTCTGCCGGAAAACGTTCATCAGGCATTATTGAGTAAACTGAAGTAATGCGTCTGGCCGGATGAGGCATACGCTACGTCCGGCCGATAATGGTGTTATTTCTGACAGCGACGGCAATAAAACGTTGTGCGCTGAGCGTGTTTTGTCGCAATGATTGGCGCGCCGCATACGCGACAGGGTTCACCTTCTCTCCCATAGACCTGCAGCTCCTGGGCAAAATAACCCGGCTTACCGTCGCTTTGCAGAAAGTCCTTCAGCGTGGTCCCGCCCTGCTCGATAGAACGCAGCAAAACCGCCTTGATAACGCGCACCAGCAGTTCGCACTCATCCTGCGACAAAGATGACGCCAGACGGTCAGGATGGATACCAGCCGCAAACAGCGACTCGCTGGCATAGATGTTTCCCACCCCCACGACCAGCTTGTTATCCATCAACCAGGGTTTAATCGCAGTTTTCTTCTTCGCACATTTCTGCTGCAGATAACCAGCATTGAAATCGTCGCTCAGCGGCTCAGGGCCAAGATGGGCGAGGACATTATGCCCATCCAGCTCTTTAGTCCACAGCCAGGCGCCAAAACGACGCGGATCGGTATAGCGCAGGACTTTGCCGTTACTCATCACTAAGTCGACGTGGTCATGTTTTTCTGCCGGAAGCTCTTCAGAAAGGATACGCAAACTACCCGACATCCCCAGGTGAATGATTACCCAGCCATCTGATAGCTCCAGCAGCAGGTATTTCGCGCGCCGCTGTACGCTCAGGACAGGTTTATCACTCAGACGATAGATTTCCTCTGATACTGGCCAACGCAAACGACCGTTACGCACAGTCGCGTGCATAATCGTTGCCCCCACCAGATGCGGCTCAATACCGCGGCGGCTGGTTTCGACTTCAGGTAATTCAGGCATAGTATCTCCGGCGGTGTATCAGGTCTCATTAATATGGGGACGGCCAGAAAACAAAAAACCCCGCCGAGGCAGGGTTTTTCTTTACATCAAAGCGGAAATTATTTGATTTTCGCTTCTTTGTATAAAACGTGCTGACGAACAACTGGATCGAACTTTTTCAGCTCCAGTTTTTCCGGCTTAGTACGTTTGTTCTTCGTGGTGGTATAGAAGTGACCAGTACCAGCAGAAGAAACCAGCTTGATTTTCTCACGAATACCTTTAGCCATGATTTATTTCCTCTTAGTACTTAGTACTTTTCGCCACGGGCACGCAGTTCAGACAGAACTGTTTCGATGCCTTTCTTATCAATAACACGCATACCTTTAGCAGATACACGCAGGGTGACAAAACGCTTCTCGCTCTCAACCCAAAAACGGTGAGAGTGCAGGTTAGGCAGGAAACGGCGTTTAGTCGCGTTCAGTGCGTGGGAACGGTTGTTACCGGTCACCGGACGCTTGCCAGTAACTTGGCAGACTCGGGACATGTCTATTCTCCAAAAATCAAATTAGCTCGAGCTTCGTATGGGGTATTGGCGCCTCGTCAGGCTTCTCAGCCCGGTTATCGCAGTTCAATACACTAAATCTTTCATCGTTGCCTCGTCATTGGACGCAACAAGAATGATTTTGCGTATTTGCGAACTCTCGATTGCCAGGCCCAAATGCCAAACCCGAGATTCTCAAAGGTGGCGTAGTATACGCTGAGTCAGCGATGTGCTCAAGTCCCGAACAGACAAAGATCCCGATGGATCGCGTAAAGTGCGTTAAATCCAACCGCGTTCCGCAAAAGAAACGTACTCTCCGCGCCCAATGACCAGATGATCAAGCACCCGGATATCCATGAACTGACAGCATTTCACAACACGCTCGGTGATGAGTTTATCTGCTTTGCTCGGCTCTGCACACCCCGAAGGGTGATTATGTGCAAGGATCACCGCAGAAGCATTCATTTTTATCGCTTCGCGGACAATTTCTCGCGGATGCACTTCAACGTGGCTTAGCGTTCCGGAAAAAAGTTTACGGTGTTTAATCACGCGATGTTGAGAATCCATAAAGATCACATAAAAGATCTCGCGTTCCTCTTGCGAAAGCTGGCTTTGCAGAAATTCACGCGCCATTTCCGGGCTAAGTATCGCACGCTCTTCTATCACCTGTACGTTGTAGTAGCGCCTTGCCAGCTCCACTATTCCCTTCAACTGTGCGTACTTCGCGATACCGATGCCCTGAACATAGCTGAAATCCATGTAATCAGCAGACAACAGGCCATACAACGAATCAAAATGCTGAAGCATCTCTTTCGCCAGCGTAAGCACATCTTTACCCAGTATCCCGGTGCGTAGAAAAAGAGCCAGTAGCTCTACGTCGGTCAGCGAACTGGCCCCCTGCGCCAACAGCTTTTCCCGAGGCATTATACGTCCTGTATTTTCCATGCTTTTCCCCTCCTTTCGCGTCCGCATAGTGGCATAACGCCAGCGGCGAATCGACGCTCTGTTTTCACTTCTTCGTAGAGCCTCGCAAACTGGAGCGCGGGCAAAAGCACGACACATTGCGGATTGTGATAAAATATCCACCTTCTGGTGAAACCCAACAGGAAAGATCATGATGAGCCTGGCCGGTAAAAAAATCGTACTTGGCGTCAGTGGCGGGATTGCGGCGTACAAAACCCCTGAGCTGGTGCGTCGTTTACGGGAACGCGGCGCAGACGTCCGCGTGGCGATGACCGAAGCAGCAAAAGCGTTTATTACTCCTCTGAGCTTACAGGCGGTTTCGGGCTATCCCGTTTCCGACAGCCTGCTTGACCCCGCAGCCGAAGCCGCGATGGGCCATATTGAACTGGGGAAATGGGCCGATTTGGTTATACTGGCCCCAGCGACGGCAGATCTGATTGCCCGCGTTGCCGCAGGTATGGCCAACGATCTGGTGTCTACGATCTGTCTGGCAACGCCAGCGCCTGTTGCCGTGCTGCCGGCTATGAACCAGCAGATGTACCGCGCCGCCGCTACCCAACACAATCTGGGCATTCTTGCCTCGCGCGGTTTGCTCATTTGGGGTCCTGACAGCGGTAGTCAGGCATGTGGTGATGTCGGTCCTGGACGTATGCTGGATCCGTTAACAATTGTGGATATGGCGGCAGAACATTTTTCACCTGTCAAAGATCTGCAACATCTCAACATCATGATTACAGCAGGCCCGACGCGTGAACCGCTTGATCCCGTGCGTTATATTTCCAACCACAGCTCCGGGAAAATGGGATTTGCTATCGCGGCCGCTGCCGCAAAACGCGGGGCAAACGTCACGCTGGTATCAGGTCCGGTTTCGTTACCTACACCGCCTTTTGTCCAGCGCATTGATGTGATGACCGCGCTGGAAATGGAAGCCGCCGTGCAATCTGCGGTGCAACAACAGCATATTTTTATCGGCTGCGCCGCAGTCGCTGATTATCGCGCTGAAACTGTCGCCAGTGAAAAAATCAAAAAACAGGCAACGCAGGGTGATGAATTAACAGTAAAAATGGTCAAAAACCCGGACATCATCGCTGGTGTTGCCGCACTGGATGCTAATCGTCCTTTTGTCGTTGGGTTTGCCGCCGAAACAAATAATGTGGAAGAATATGCCCGGCAAAAACGCATCCGCAAAAACCTTGATGTGATCTGTGCGAACGACGTTTCGCTGTCTACTCAAGGATTTAACAGCGACAGCAACGCATTACACCTTTTTTGGCAGGATGGAGATAAAGTCTTACCGCTTGAGCGCAAAGAACTCCTGGGCCAATTATTACTCGACGAGATCGTGACCCGTTATGATGAAAAAAATCGACGTTAAGATTCTGGACCCGCGCGTAGGGCAACAATTTCCGCTCCCGACGTACGCCACTTCTGGTTCTGCCGGACTTGACCTGCGTGCCTGTCTTGATGACGCCGTAGAACTGGCGCCTGGCGCAACAACGCTGGTGCCAACCGGGTTAGCTATCCACATTGCCGATCCTTCTCTTGCGGCGGTGATGCTCCCGCGCTCCGGGCTGGGCCATAAGCACGGGATCGTACTGGGCAATCTGGTCGGTTTGATTGATTCCGACTACCAAGGCCAGCTGATGGTTTCAATCTGGAACCGTGGTCAGGACAACTTTACTATTGAACCGGGCGAACGTATCGCGCAGATGGTATTTGTACCGGTCGTCCAGGCTGAATTTAATTTGGTGGAAGAGTTTGAAGCCACCGATCGTGGCGAAGGTGGCTTCGGCCATTCCGGGCGCAAGTAACCCGCAGAAAAGTATCTCACAGCGTAATAACGCAATAACACACCGCAAACACCCGTTTGCGGTCGCTGTGTGGATGCCTGCCTGGCAAGAGCTTATTTTCAGGGGTATTTTGTAACATGGTAGAAAAGCAAACTGCGAAAAGGAATCGTCGCGAAGAAATACTTCAGTCTCTGGCACTGATGCTTGAGTCCAGCGATGGTAGCCAACGCATCACGACAGCTAAACTGGCGGCCTCTGTGGGCGTTTCCGAAGCGGCCTTGTATCGCCATTTTCCCAGCAAGACCCGCATGTTCGATAGCCTGATTGAGTTTATCGAAGATAGTCTGATTACCCGTATCAATCTGATTTTGAAAGATGAAAAGGACACTAACGCGCGATTGCGTCTGATCGTACTGCTGATTTTAGGGTTCGGTGAACGTAATCCTGGCCTGACGCGAATTCTGACCGGACACGCGTTGATGTTCGAGCAAGACCGTCTGCAAGGCCGTATTAACCAGCTTTTTGAGCGAATTGAGGCGCAGTTACGCCAGGTTCTGCGAGAAAAAAGAATGCGTGAAGGTGAAGGCTACACCGTGGATGAAACGCTGCTGGCCAGCCAGTTACTGGCTTTCTGCGAAGGTATGCTGTCCCGGTTTGTACGTAGCGAATTTAAATACCGTCCAACGGATGATTTCGACATCCGCTGGCCGTTGGTTGCCGCTCAATTGCAGTAACACAGTTGTTGGATGGCGACCTCGCCTATTTTGCCTACGAACCCTGCGGTGCGTAGGCTGGATAAGCGCAGCGCCATCCGGCAGTTCTTATACGCCGTACGCTTCGCGATACGCCCGTACTGCGGCCAGGTGTTCTGCCATTTCTGGTTTTTCTTCCAGATATGCAATCAGATCTTTCAGGGTAATGATAGAAATCACCTTGCAGCCATAATCGCGTTCCACTTCCTGAATCGCTGAAATCTCGCCGCGACCGCGTTCCTGACGGTCGAGAGAAATCAGTACCCCCGCCAGCGTAGCGCCGTTAGCCTGAATAATTTCCATCGACTCACGAATAGCCGTACCTGCAGTGATAACATCATCCACCAGCATTACACGCCCCTCAAGTGCGCTACCTACCAGATTACCGCCTTCACCGTGGGTCTTCGCCTCTTTACGGTTAAAGCAGTACGGCAAATCTTTATCGTGGTGTTCCGCCAGCGCAACAGCCGTGGTGGTCGCAATCGGGATACCTTTGTAGGCCGGACCAAACAGCAAATCGAACTCAATACCGGAATCCATCAGCGCTTCGGCATAAAAACGGCCTAACAGTGCCAGGCAGCGCCCGGTATTAAACAGCCCGGCGTTGAAGAAATAGGGGCTTTTACGCCCGGATTTCAGCGTAAACTCGCCAAACTTTAGTACCTGCTTGCTAAGCGCAAACTCAATAAACTGGCGCTGATACGGTTTCATGGATTCGCTCCTCATCTCACTTTATTACAGACAAAAAAAAGGCGACTCATCAGTCGCCTTTAAAATCAATTTTCTAACGCCGCCTTCTGCGTCGTTACAATGGATTCGATTCCCCCTCGGGCTAACGCCAGTAGGGTGAGAAGTTCTTCATGGCTGAACGGCTCGCCTTCTGCCGTACCCTGCACCTCTATAATGCGTCCGTCTTCAGTCATCACCACGTTCATGTCGGTTTCTGCGGCAGAGTCCTCAACGTATTCTAGGTCACAGAGCGCTTCACCGTTCACAATGCCCACGGAAACCGCGGCGACCATCCCTTTCATCGGGTTAGTTTTCAGTTTACCGCTCGCAACCAGCTTGTTCAGCGCATCAGCCAACGCCACACATGCGCCGGTAATTGATGCAGTGCGCGTACCGCCATCTGCCTGAATAACATCGCAGTCCAGCGTAATAGTGAATTCACCGAGCGTCTTCAGATCAACCGCGGCGCGCAGCGCACGAGCGATCAGACGCTGGATTTCCATGGTACGACCGCCCTGCTTACCTTTCGCCGCTTCACGGGCGTTACGGGTGTGCGTGGCGCGTGGCAGCATGCCATATTCTGCGGTGATCCAGCCCTGGCCCTGACCTTTCAGAAAACGCGGTACGCCTTCATCAATAGAGGCGGTACATAGCACTTTGGTATCACCAAATTCGACCAGCACGGAGCCTTCAGCGTGTTTTGTATAATTACGGGTCAGGGTGACGGGACGCACCTGGTTGGCACTACGACCTGCTGGACGCATGATAAAATCTCCGGCTTGAAACGAATGTGGCTGCGCATTATACGGACTTCCGACTGTTATTCCTATCCTGACAAGACGTGGATGGCTATAATCCTCCCATCTCATCTTTAAAAACAGGAACGTCTATGATCCGCAGCATGACCGCCTACGCCCGGCGTGAAATCAAGGGTGAATGGGGTAGCGCTACCTGGGAAATGCGCTCGGTAAACCAGCGTTATCTGGAAACTTATTTTCGCCTGCCGGAACAGTTCCGTAGTCTTGAACCCGTTGTCCGCGAACGCATACGCACGCGTCTGACGCGCGGTAAAGTCGAGTGTACGCTGCGTTTTGAGCCTGATGCCAGCGCCCAGGGCGAGCTGATTCTAAATGAAAAGCTCGCTAAACAGCTCGTTAGCGCTGCTAACTGGGTCAAAATGCAGAGTGATGAAGGTGAAATTAACCCAGTTGATATCCTGCGCTGGCCAGGCGTAATGGCTGCCCAGGAGCAAGATCTGGACGCCATTGCCGCTGAAATCCTCGCCGCGCTTGACGGTACGCTGGATGACTTCATCGTCGCGCGTGAAACCGAAGGTCAGGCGCTGAAAGCGCTGATCGAGCAGCGTCTGGAAGGCGTCAGCACTGAAGTCGCTAAAGTGCGTGCACATATGCCGGAAATTCTGCAATGGCAGCGTGAGCGTCTGGTAGCCAAACTGGAAGACGCCCAGGTGCAACTGGAGAATAACCGCCTTGAGCAAGAACTGGTGCTGATGGCGCAGCGCATAGATGTAGCAGAAGAGTTAGATCGTCTGGAAGCCCACGTCAAAGAAACCTACAACATTCTGAAGAAAAAAGAGGCTGTTGGCCGCCGTCTGGACTTCATGATGCAGGAATTCAACCGTGAGTCGAACACTCTTGCATCCAAGTCTATCAATGCCGAGGTGACTAATTCCGCAATTGAACTGAAGGTATTGATCGAGCAAATGCGCGAGCAGATTCAGAATATCGAGTAATTTTGCGTACCATGCCTATGCTATCGTAACGTACTAGATAGCCTGCTCAATGCAGGCTATCCGTACCGCCAGTAAGTGCTGATTGATATAAAATTGAATACTTATTTATCTGGCATATATTTGTCGTTATAAATACTCTTCAGAATATCAACCCGAACAGCATTACTGCTGTTCATATTCACGACTGTCAGTACTTCATCGGATCCCCTGAGGCGCCAGCATTCTGCCTCAACATCGCATTTTACCTGTTTTTCATAGCCCGCCATTGAGAGATACTTACTAATCCTCCCCGTATCCCTGGTATCATGGAACGTCACACTCCATACATCAGCCTTAGGACCAGAAATGTTCGTATAATTAAAGTCATACACTTGGGATATTCTCGGCATTTTTTTTAAAACTTGGGGAGTGTAATAATCATATTTGGCTTTATCAAACTCTGTATATTGTGCGTTACCTGCAAGTCTCATTTTAATATTAGGCCAGAAATAAGAGCTGCATATAGCTATTACCATCAGCACTATTATGACTGCCTGTTTCATATGTTTCCCTTTTTTACCAGTTAACGATCGTTCCATCTCTGGAAACTATTTTAACGTTACCAGAACTAAAATCGCTGTAAGGTATCACTGTTCTCATGAATGCTCGCCTTGGTGCATATCCGAGAGTAACTTTCTGACATCATCTCCTCGGGCATGTCCCATATCTATCCAACCCAAAACTTCGGTGTATATTATCCCGCTTCTTAAATTTCCAGCCTCTCTGCCATCCTGAATTTCTTCTCTTACGCTCATACCTGGCATTCCAACGCACTAAATGCTGAAGATTTTGCTGTAAATGCACCCATCCACATAGAAGCGATAGCTGAGGAAGTCATTTTTCAGAATAGAAGCCGCTGAATATCAGACTTTACTCAGAATAACTTCCCCAATGACATCTGGAGTGTAGTGGTTCTAAGAAATATCATTTTTGCAGCGCACCAAAGCACATACCACACCTACTAATCTCTCGCTGCAACATTCAAGGTATGACTGAAATACGAACCGGAGTGTCAATTTGTCCAGTGGTCGAGGGTGATAGTTTGGGTGAAATATGATACGTAGCCCACCCATAAACGACGGGGCTACGTGTTTTTCCCAACACTTCGGTTGTGACCCATCCAGTTCGAATTATATTTTCTCATCATTTATTGTCACTATTCATAAAGTAAAGCGCATGCCATAACGCATTTACAGCAAAATCACATTAGCTGTAGTTATTAAAATCGCTTCACCTTAGAAAATCTCAATCGTGACAATGCGCACAAATCGTTAACCTTAGCCCCAGCAAATCAGGGGGGAATACATGCTGTTACACGTTTTATATTTAATTGGTATTACTGCCGAAGCCATGACCGGTGCGCTTGCGGCTGGGCGTCGCCGTATGGATACATTTGGCGTCATTATCATTGCCACCGCGACGGCCATTGGCGGCGGCTCGGTACGCGACATTCTTCTCGGCCACTATCCGCTCGGCTGGGTAAAGCACCCTGAATACGTCATTATCGTGGCGACCGCTGCGGTACTCACCACCATTATTGCCCCCGTCATGCCCTATCTGCGTAAAATATTCCTCGTCCTGGATGCGCTGGGCCTGGTGGTCTTTTCTATTATTGGTGCCCAGGTGGCACTGGATATGGGTCATGGACCGATTATTGCCGTGGTCGCTGCGGTCACTACCGGGGTCTTTGGTGGTGTATTACGTGACATGTTCTGCAAACGCATCCCGTTAGTATTCCAGAAAGAACTGTATGCCGGCGTTTCATTTGCCGCTGCTGTGCTGTATATCGTGCTGCAACATTATGTCTCCAGCCACGATGTGGTGGTGATCTCTACCCTGCTCTTTGGCTTTACCGCCCGACTGCTGGCGCTACGCCTGAAGTTGGGGCTGCCGGTATTTTACTATCGCCATGAAGGCCATTAAGGCATAAAGCCCGTGATCCGCTGAGCAGCTAACCAGTTGCTCAGCGCTGTGATCTCTTTATCCTCCAGCCACTGAATAACCTGTCGTGCCCGTCGCTCCCCCATGAAAGGAAGTTGCCGCCAGCTTTGTTCACTGCGTTCCCGTAACTGCTGCCACGATCCATCCCGACTGGCATTCAACGTTGCCTGTGTTAACGGTATTCCCATGGCAATCACCCAGCGCGTAAATGGAAGATGGCGTGACAGATTGAACTGATGCCACAGCTTCCCCCCTTTGTTCACGCCAAATGTGGACTGTAGCTGCTCCTGCGTTAATCCAAGCCAGGAAAAGATATGTTCAAAGCGATACGTCTGATGTAGCTCCCGCCATCCCGCCTCGCCCATACCCTCCAGCCCTAACACATCTTTGGCCCCCAGCCAGACGAGCCTGGCAACAAACTGTTCCTGACACTCCGCTGTGGCATAAAAACAAGTTAGTGAATTGAAGCGCCCCTCAGGTGGTGCTGGCTTATTACGCTGGGTGCTGCGCCAGACCACCTCATCTATACGGGGAATCCCCTGTCCGGCCAGACTTATCAGAATCTGATCGCCAGGCGCAATATCCCATTCATTCCAGCGCCGTACTGAGCCAATATTGACGCGCTGCACCCGCTTATCATCCAGCATGACGGGGACCAGCAATGCAACCACCGCAATTTTCCCGCTTTTGCCAACGGAAAACTGAATACCCGTCACCTCAGATACCCTGGCCACGGGAGGATATTTCCACGCTGCCAGCCAGTCTCCCTGTCCGGGTAGCCAGTATTGCGCCCGCGGTTCTTTTCCCGTTCGCACCACCACACCATCCGTCACAAAAGGTAACGCTGAAGTCCACCACCTGGCGCGCGCCTTCTCGACGTCATCCGCACTCTTCACGGCCTGAGTATATCGTTGCGTGAAACTGAACCCGGCAGCAGTGAGTTGCTCAAGTCTTTCCGACATGGCAACTGGACCATCAGGCCAGGCCCAGATAAAAATAGCCAGCGAGCGTAACATTTCCGGGTTGCTCTGGCGCATCATCATTCCAGCAACCTTTGAGCGGGCGTTCATTCCCCCTCTCTGCTGCTGAATATGCCCTTGTTGCTGCAAAAATATCTCCCCCTGCAACGTACTGTTAGAAAGCAGCCCGCTGGTAGTACGTGGAACGGAAGGGATCTGAAGAACCTTTTGCGTCCAGTCTTCGCCTTTCAGACCGTTACCACGGCTAATCGCCCGTATCAGATTTCCATTGCGATAAACCAGCGTGACCGCCACGCCATCCACCTTCGGCTGCACCCAGAGATCGCTACGAGCATGCATCCATTGCTGTAGCGCTTGCTTATCGGCAAGTTTTCGAACTCCCGTGTGGGGAACGGTGTGCGAGACGGTTCCACTTATTGGGGGCGCAGATAGATCTGGTGGGGCTTCATCGCCAAAACAGCGCTGCCACTGGATGAGCTGCGCATTGAGCTGGTCATAAACGGCGTCGTCTACGACACTTTCCCCTTGTTTCCAGTAACTGTCATTCCACTGTGTTATCTGCTGCTGTAGTCGTGAAATTTCCTCTTGTGCCCTGGCAGGCGACCAGACGGGGCATACCGCCCATGAGGGTAGATACCACATTAGCAAAACCAGCCCTATGCATTTCCATAATCCCATGCTATCTCCGCTGAACAGTACGTTTCCCGGCAGATATAACGCGAATTGAAATGGAAACAGAGCGGCAAAAAATCATCCTGCGAGCAACGTTCCTGACATTTGCACGAATTGCTGCAAATCGCGGATAAAACAGGAAACTGGTACGCAAAACGCAATAAACATGCGCAAAAAGTGTGACAAGGGCTACGTCACATAGCGGCTACGTGTATAATAAGCCCGTATGTAGGCTCTCTTTCGACAATCACATACATTAAGATACTCATGGCTCAAGGCACGCTTTATATTGTTTCTGCCCCCAGTGGCGCGGGTAAATCCAGCCTGATTCAGGCTTTATTAAAGACCCAACCGTTGTATGACACCCAGGTTTCTGTTTCGCACACCACGCGCGCACCGCGCCCGGGGGAAGTGCACGGTGAACACTATTTTTTTGTGAACCATGACGAATTCAGAACCATGATTGGCAGAGACGCGTTCCTGGAACACGCTGAGGTTTTCGGTAATTACTACGGCACCTCGCGTGAGACCATTGAGCAAGTATTAGCATCCGGCGTAGACGTCTTTTTAGATATCGACTGGCAAGGTGCGCAGCAAATTCGTCAAAAAATGCCGCATGCGCGCAGTATTTTTATTTTGCCGCCATCTAAGATTGAGCTGGATCGCCGTCTTCGTGGCCGCGGTCAGGATAGCGAAGACGTGATCGCAAAACGTATGGCGCAAGCTGTTGCAGAAATGAGCCATTACGCCGAATATGATTATCTTATTGTGAATGATGATTTCGATACCGCCCTGGGCGATTTGAAAACTATCATTCGCGCCGAACGTCTGCGCATGAGCCGCCAAAAGCAGCGTCATGACGCTTTAATCAGCAAACTGTTGGCAGACTGAACCCACATTCAGTATCATGCCCAGTCATTTCTTCACCTGTGGAGCATTTTAAGTATGGCACGCGTAACTGTTCAGGACGCTGTAGAGAAAATTGGTAACCGTTTTGACCTGGTACTGGTCGCCGCGCGTCGCGCTCGTCAGATGCAGGTAGGCGGAAAGGATCCGCTCGTACCGGAAGAAAACGATAAAACTACCGTTATCGCGCTGCGCGAAATCGAAGAAGGTCTGATCAACAACCAGATCCTCGACGTGCGTGAGCGCCAGGAACAGCAAGAGCAGGAAGCCGCTGAATTACAAGCCGTTACCGCTATTGCTGAAGGTCGTCGTTAATCACAAAGCGGGTCGCCCTTGTATCTGTTTGAAAGCCTGAATCAACTGATTCAAAACTACCTGCCGGAAGACCAGATTAAGCGTCTTCGGCAGGCGTATCTCGTTGCACGTGACGCTCACGAGGGCCAGACACGTTCAAGCGGTGAACCCTATATCACGCACCCGGTAGCGGTAGCCTGCATTCTGGCCGAGATGAAACTCGACTATGAAACGCTGATGGCTGCACTGCTGCATGACGTGATTGAAGATACCCCTGCCACCTACCAGGACATGGAACAGCTTTTTGGTAAAAGCGTTGCTGAACTGGTAGAAGGGGTGTCGAAACTTGATAAGCTTAAGTTTCGCGATAAGAAAGAGGCGCAAGCTGAAAACTTTCGCAAGATGATTATGGCGATGGTGCAGGATATCCGCGTCATTCTCATCAAACTCGCTGACCGTACCCACAACATGCGCACGCTGGGCTCATTACGCCCGGACAAGCGTCGCCGCATCGCCCGTGAAACCCTCGAAATCTATAGTCCGCTGGCACACCGTTTAGGTATTCATCACATTAAAACCGAGCTGGAAGAGCTGGGTTTTGAAGCGCTGTACCCGAACCGCTATCGCGTGATTAAAGAAGTGGTTAAAGCCGCTCGTGGCAACCGCAAAGAGATGATCCAAAAAATCCTCTCGGAAATCGAAGGGCGTTTGCAAGAGGCAGGTATTCCGTGTCGCGTAAGTGGTCGCGAGAAGCACCTGTACTCTATTTACTGCAAAATGGTGCTCAAAGAGCAGCGTTTTCACTCCATCATGGATATCTACGCTTTTCGCGTTATCGTTCATGATTCCGATACCTGTTATCGCGTACTCGGCCAGATGCACAGCCTGTACAAACCTCGACCTGGTCGCGTGAAAGACTATATCGCCATTCCGAAAGCGAACGGATATCAGTCTTTGCACACCTCAATGATCGGCCCTCACGGCGTCCCGGTTGAAGTACAGATTCGTACCGAAGACATGGACCAGATGGCAGAAATGGGTGTAGCAGCGCACTGGGCTTACAAAGAGCACGGCGGCGAAAGCAGCACCACCGCACAAATCCGCGCTCAACGCTGGATGCAAAGCCTGCTGGAACTGCAGCAGAGCGCCGGTAGCTCGTTTGAATTTATTGAAAGCGTCAAATCTGATCTCTTCCCGGATGAGATTTATGTTTTCACACCGGAAGGGCGCATTGTCGAACTGCCTGCCGGTGCAACGCCTGTCGACTTCGCCTACGCCGTGCATACCGATATCGGTCACGCCTGCGTCGGCGCACGCGTCGACAGACAACCTTACCCGCTTTCGCAGCCGCTCTTTAGCGGCCAGACCGTTGAGATTATTACCGCTCCGGGCGCCCGTCCGAATGCAGCGTGGCTCAACTTCGTAGTCAGTTCGAAAGCGCGCGCCAAAATTCGCCAACTGCTGAAAAACCTCAAGCGCGATGATTCCGTCAGTCTGGGTCGTCGACTGCTCAACCATGCCTTAGGCGGTAGCCGTAAACTGGCTGAGATCCCGCCAGAGAGCATCCAGCGTGAGCTTGAGCGCATGAAGCTCGCCACGCTTGACGATCTGCTCGCGGAAATCGGTCTGGGTAACGCCATGAGCGTGGTGGTAGCGAAAAACCTCCAGCAGGGCGAAGCAATGGCAAACGTGCCAGCACAATCTGGTCACGGTCATCTGCCGATCAAAGGCGCAGATGGCGTGCTGATCACCTTCGCGAAATGCTGTCGTCCGATTCCTGGCGATCCAATCATTGCCCACGTCAGTCCGGGTAAAGGTCTGGTGATTCACCATGAATCCTGCCGTAACATTCGTGGCTATCAAAAAGAGCCAGAGAAGTTTATGGCGGTGGAATGGGATAAAGAGACAGAGCAGGAGTTCATCACCGAGATTAAGGTGGATATGTTTAACCACCAGGGTGCTCTGGCGAACCTGACGGCGGCAATCAACACGACCACCTCCAACATTCAAAGTCTGAATACGGAAGAGAAAGATGGCCGCGTCTATAGCGCCTTTATTCGCCTGACCGCTCGCGATCGCGTGCACCTGGCGAATATCATGCGCAAAATCCGCGTCATGCCGGACGTGATAAAAGTCACCCGTAACCGTAACTAGAACACGTTTTATGAATACTCAACGTTATGCACGTATTTGCGAGATGCTCGCACGTCGTCAGCCCGATCTGACCGTCTGCATGGAGCAGGTCCACAAACCTCATAACGTTTCTGCAATCATTCGTACTGCAGACGCGGTCGGCGTGCATGAAGTCCACGCCGTCTGGCCTGGTAGCCGTATGCGCACCATGGCCTCTTCTGCCGCAGGCAGCAACAGTTGGGTTCAGGTGAAGACTCACCGCACTATTGGCGATGCGGTCACACATTTAAAAAGCCAGGGTATGCAGGTTCTGGCAACACATCTGTCAGATAAAGCCGTGGATTTTCGCGAGATTGATTACACGCGCCCCACCTGCATCCTGATGGGCCAGGAGAAAACCGGCATCACTCAGGAAGCGTTGGATCTGGCGGATCAGGACATCATCATTCCCATGACTGGCATGGTGCAATCGCTGAACGTTTCGGTCGCCTCCGCGCTGATTCTGTACGAAGCACAGCGCCAGCGGCAAAACGCCGGCATGTACCGACGAGAAAACAGCATGCTGGCGCAAGATGAGCAGCAGCGTTTGCTGTTTGAAGGCGGTTATCCGGTGCTGGCGAATGTCGCTAAGCGCAAAGGTCTTCCCTACCCCCACGTAAACACGCAGGGCGAAATTGAAGCCGATGCAACGTGGTGGGCCACTATGCAATCTGCGAGATAAACGCGATGAAAGGCCGTTTACTGGATGCCATCCCACTCAATTCTCTGACCGGCGTTGGCGCAGCGCAAAGCAGTAAACTGGCGAAAATTGGCCTGCACACCGTGCAGGACCTTCTGCTCCACCTCCCTCTGCGTTACGAAGACCGCACGCACCTGTACCCGATTGGCGAACTGCTGCCGGGCGTTTACGCCACCGTAGAAGGCGAAGTGCTGAACTGCAATATCACCTTCGGCGGACGCCGGATGATGACCTGTCAGATCAGTGATGGCTCCGGCATTCTCACCATGCGCTTTTTCAACTTCAGCGCCGCAATGAAAAATAGTCTCGCCACCGGTCGCCGGGTGCTGGCCTATGGCGAAGCCAAACGCGGAAAATACGGCGCAGAGATGATCCACCCGGAGTATCGCGTGCAGGGCGATCTCAGCACGCCGGAATTACAGGAAACGCTCACACCGGTGTATCCAACCACCGAAGGCGTGAAGCAGGCCACGCTGCGCAAACTGACCGATCAAGCGCTGGACCTGCTCGATACCTGCGCCATTGCCGAACTGCTACCGCCAGAGTTGTTGCAAGGCATGATGAGCCTGCCGGAAGCTCTGCGCACATTGCACCGTCCACCGCCGTCACTGCAGTTGAGCGATCTGGAAACCGGTCAGCATCCAGCACAGCGACGTCTGATTCTGGAAGAACTGCTGGCGCATAACCTCAGCATGCTGGCACTACGCGCCGGGGCGCAACGTTTCCACGCCCAGCCGCTGATCGCAAACAACGCGCTGAAAGATAAGCTGCTGGCGGCTCTGCCGTTTAAACCCACCGGCGCCCAGGCCCGCGTTACCGCTGAGATCGAACGCGATATGGCACTGGATGTCCCCATGATGCGTCTGGTGCAGGGCGATGTCGGCTCAGGCAAAACGCTGGTTGCGGCGCTGGCCGCCCTACGTGCCATCGCACATGGTAAGCAAGTTGCACTGATGGCCCCCACCGAACTGCTGGCTGAACAGCACGCGAATAACTTCCGCAACTGGTTCGCGCCACTGGGTATTGAAGTTGGCTGGCTGGCAGGTAAACAGAAAGGCAAAGCGCGCCTGGCACAGCAGGAAGCTATCGCCAGCGGTGAGGTGCAGATGATTGTCGGCACGCACGCAATTTTCCAGGAACAGGTGCAGTTCAACGGACTGGCGCTGGTTATCATCGACGAACAGCACCGTTTTGGCGTACATCAGCGCCTGGCGCTGTGGGAGAAAGGTCAGCAGCAGGGTTTCCATCCACACCAGCTAATCATGACCGCCACCCCAATCCCGCGTACGCTGGCGATGACCGCCTATGCCGATCTCGACACGTCGGTCATTGACGAACTCCCTCCGGGGCGTACGCCGGTCACCACGGTGGCGATTCCGGATACCCGCCGCAGCGATATTATTGACCGCGTGCGCAACGCTTGTACCCATGAAGGGCGCCAGGCGTACTGGGTCTGTACGCTGATTGAGGAGTCTGATTTGTTAGAAGCTCAGGCCGCTGAAGCCACGTGGGAAGAGCTTAAACTGGTGCTGCCAGAGCTGAATATTGGCCTGGTTCACGGCCGTATGAAGCCCGCAGAGAAGCAGTCGGTAATGGCGGCGTTTAAGCAGGGCGAACTGCAGCTGCTGGTTGCCACCACGGTGATTGAAGTGGGCGTAGACGTACCTAACGCCAGCCTGATGATTATTGAAAACCCGGAGCGCTTGGGCCTGGCGCAGTTGCACCAGCTACGTGGTCGCGTAGGTCGTGGCGCGGTGGCCTCCCACTGCGTCCTGCTCTACAAATCACCGCTGTCAAAAACCGCGCAAAAACGCCTGCAAGTTCTGCGCGACAGCAACGACGGATTCGTGATCGCGCAAAAAGACTTGGAGATCCGCGGGCCCGGCGAGCTGTTGGGTACGCGCCAGACCGGAACGGCAGAATTCAAAGTCGCAGATTTGCTGCGCGATCAGGCGATTATCCCGGAAGTTCAGCGCATTGCCCGTCATATTCACGAACGTTACCCGCAACAGGCTGTGGCGCTGATTGAACGCTGGATGCCGGAAACCGAGCGCTACTCCAACGCATAGTCGATTCATAGCGGCGGCGGATGTGACTCCGCCGCACAGACATTATTGCGCAAAAATCGGCAGCAGCAGATACAGCTTAATCACCAGCGCATTGACGATATCGATAAAGAACGCCCCCACCATCGGCACCACCAGAAACGCCATATGGGATGGTCCAAAACGTTCTGTAATTGCCTGCATGTTGGCAATCGCCGTGGGTGTCGCACCGAGGCCAAAACCGCAGTGTCCGGCTGCCAGCACGGCGGCATCGTAGTTCTTACCCATCATGCGCCAGGTGACGAATATCGCGTACAGCGCCATGAAAATGGTCTGCACAACCAGGATTGCCAGCATCGGCAGGGCCAGAGAAGCCAACTCCCACAGCTTCAGACTCATTAGCGCCATCGCCAGGAACAGCGACAGGCTAACGTTACCCAACACCGAAACCGCGCGCTCGAACACCCGATAAAAACCCATTAACGCCAGGCCGTTACTGAGGATCACCCCAACAAACAGCACGCAGACGAAAGTCGGCAGTTCCAGCACCGTTCCGACCAGCATTTGTGCAACGATTTTACCCACCGTCAGACAGATGGCGATCAGCGCAATGGTTTCAATCAGCACCAGCGAAGTGATTATGCGTCCGACATCCGGCTTTTCAAATGCGGTAGGCACAGCCTGATCGTCCGGCATGCCGTCTGGCGTGGTAGAGTGTTTGACCAGATAGCGGGCCACCGGGCCGCCAATCAATCCACCCAGCACCAGGCCAAACGTTGCGCAAGCCATCGCCACTTCCGTCGCATTAGCGAAACCATAGCGCTCAATAAACAGTTTGCTCCATGCGGCCCCGGTTCCATGCCCACCAGAGAGGGTTATCGAACCGGCTATCAGACCCATCAGCGGATCCAGACCCAGCAGAGTCGCCATACCAATACCGATGGCGTTTTGCATCAGCAGCAGGCCAACAACCACAATCAGAAAGATACCCACCACACGGCCACCCGCGCGCAGGCTGGCGATATTGGCGTTCAGGCCGATAGTGGCGAAGAATGCCAGCATCAGCGGATCGCGCAGGGTCATATCGAAGTTCACTTCCCAACCCATGCTTTTTTTCAGCACCAGCAGCGCAATCGCCACCAGCAATCCGCCAGCTACAGGTTCGGGAATGGTGTATTTTTTCAGGAAGGAAACAGACTGGACGAGCTTACGTCCCAGCAGCAACACAAGGGTTGCCGCAACCAGCGTTGATAACGTATCGAGATAAAACATTTACAACTCCATTAGTGCGTTTAGCACAATCACGCACGATGCATTCCAGACCGATTTTTAGCTCTTATTGAGTTTTCGGTGTGGATTTTAAGCAGAAAATCATGAAATGTTATATAAAAATGTTTGTTTATCCGTTTTAAATATTAAGAACACCTGGTAGCAAACGTTTGCATTTCCGCCATGGTCAGATAAAATCACCGCTTTTCCACCATGGGATTGCCTCTGATGTCCGTTAACGCCGTAGAGTCAACAAATGCGCAACCGGTTGCGCAGACTCACAACAGTGAACTGATTTACCGTCTTGAAGATCGCCCCCCACTAGCCCAGACCCTGTTTGCCGCCTGTCAGCACCTGCTGGCCATGTTCGTCGCGGTAATCACCCCAGCGCTGTTAATTTGCCAGGCGCTCGGTTTACCGGCTCAGGATACTCAACACATTATCAGTATGTCGCTGTTCGCTTCCGGCGTGGCTTCTATCATTCAGATCAAAGCCTGGGGGCCGGTCGGCTCAGGGCTATTATCCATTCAGGGCACCAGCTTTAACTTTGTTGCGCCACTGATTATGGGCGGTACAGCGCTAAAAACCGGTGGTGCAGATGTCCCAACCATGATGGCGGCGCTGTTCGGTACACTGATGCTGGCAAGCTGCACTGAGATGGTTATCTCACGTGTACTGCATCTGGCGCGTCGTATCATTACCCCGCTGGTCTCAGGCGTGGTGGTGATGATTATCGGCCTGTCGCTGATTCAGGTGGGTCTGACGTCGATTGGCGGCGGCTATGCGGCAATGAGCGACAACACCTTTGGCGCGCCAAAGAATTTACTGCTGGCAGGCGTCGTGCTGGCGCTGATTATCCTGCTTAACCGCCAGCGCAACCCGTACCTGCGCGTTGCGTCACTGGTTATTGCGATGGCGGCAGGTTACCTGTTGGCGTGGTTTATGGATATGCTACCGCAAAATACCGCGCCGGTAAGTCAGGACCTGCTGATGGTGCCAACGCCGTTGTATTATGGCCTGGGTATCGACTGGAGCTTACTGCTGCCGCTGATGCTGGTGTTTATGATTACCTCGCTGGAAACCATCGGTGATATTACGGCCACCTCCGATGTCTCCGAGCAGCCCGTTTCTGGTCCGCTGTACATGAAACGCCTGAAAGGCGGCGTACTGGCGAACGGTCTGAACTCGTTTGTTTCAGCCGTATTCAACACCTTCCCGAACTCCTGTTTTGGACAAAACAACGGGGTTATTCAGTTAACGGGTGTTGCCAGCCGCTACGTTGGTTTTGTGGTTGCGCTGATGCTGATCGCGTTGGGCCTGTTCCCGGCGGTCAGCGGTTTTGTACAGCATATTCCTGAGCCGGTACTCGGCGGCGCAACGCTGGTGATGTTCGGTACTATCGCGGCATCCGGCGTGCGTATCGTATCCCGCGAACCGCTGAACCGCCGCGCAATTCTGATTATCGCGCTGTCGCTGGCCGTCGGACTCGGCGTTTCCCAGCAGCCGCTGATCCTGCAGTTCGCTCCGGACTGGGTGAAAAACCTGCTCTCTTCCGGCATTGCCGCAGGCGGTATTACCGCTATCGTTCTGAATCTGGTGTTCCCACCAGAGAAGCAATAAGCAAAATGCGGCGTTGATTCTGAATCAACGCCGCTGTAACGCTCTTTCACCATTCCCGCCTTGAGCATTGCGCCTAAATCGTGCATAACTTGACTATGTGCACTTCGCGGGATGGAAGACCATGAAATTTATTGGAAAGCTGCTTCTTTACGTGCTGATCGCCCTTGCAGTGGCGATCCTCGGCTTATATTTTCTACTGCAAACCCGCTGGGGCGCAGAGCACGTCAGCGCCTGGGTTTCGCAGAACAGCAGCTACCATCTGGCATTTGATGCCATCGATCACCGGTTTTCTTCTCCTTCCCATATTCTGCTGGAAAACGTCACCTTTGGCCGGGATGGTCAGCCCGCAACGCTGGTCGCCAAAACGGTCGATATTGGACTGAGCAGCCGCCAAATCACCGACCCGCTGCACGTAGACACCATTCTTTTGCAAAACGGCACGCTGAATCTTTCCCAGCAAACTGCGCCGCTGCCGTTCCAGGCCGATCGCCTGCAATTGCAAGATATGGCGCTTAACAGTCCCGGTAGCGAGTGGACCCTGAGCGCGCAGCGCGTTAACGGCGGAGTCATTCCCTGGAGTCCTGAAGCGGGTAAAATTCTCGGGAGTAAAGCGCAAATTCAGCTCAGCGCCAGTTCGTTGACGCTGAACGACGTCCCCACGACCAACGTATTGATTGAAGGCAGTATTGACCATGACCATGTGACGCTGAGCAATATTGGCGCAGACGTGGCGCGTGGCGCATTAACCGGCGTGGCACAACGCAATGCCGACGGTAGTTGGGTAGTGGAGAATCTGCGCCTGAACGATATTCGGCTGCAAAGCGATAAATCGCTGGCCGAGTTTTTTGCTCCGTTAAGCACTATTCCTTCCCTGCAAATTGGTCGTCTGGAAGTAACAGATGCCCGTCTGCAAGGCCCTGACTGGGCGGTGACGGATCTCGATCTGAGCTTGCGCAACATGACCTTCAGCAAGGACGACTGGCAAACTCAGGAAGGAAAACTGTCGATGAACGCCAGCGAGTTTATCTACGGCTCTCTGCACTTTTTCGATCCGATTATGAACGCCGAGTTCTCGCCGCAGGGCATAGCGCTGCGTCAGTTCACCACCCGCTGGGAAGGGGGAATGGTCAGAACATCCGGAAACTGGCAGCGCAACAACAAAGCGCTGGTCCTCGATGATGCCGCCATTGCCGGTCTGGAGTACACGCTGCCGGAAAACTGGAAACAGCTGTGGATGAAACCTCTACCAGGCTGGCTAGCCAGCCTGACGCTGAAGAAATTCAGCGCCAGCCGTAATCTGGTGATTGATATCGACCCGAGCTTCCCATGGCAGCTCACCGCGCTGGACGGCTACGGTGCTAACCTCGGGCTGGTGCAGAACAATCAGTGGGGGATCTGGAGCGGGAGCGCTAACCTCAACGCCGCTGCCGGCACCTTTAACCGCACCGACGTGCGTCGTCCTTCGCTGGCGCTGACGGCGAACAGCAGCACCATCAATATCAGCGAACTAAGCGCCTATACGGAAAAAGGGTTGCTGGAGGCCACTGCCAGTATTTCACAGTTGCCTCAGCGTCAAACTCAGGTCAGCCTGAACGGGCGCGGCGTGCCAATGACGATTCTGCAGCAGTGGGGATGGCCCGCACTGCCGCTTTCCGGTGACGGTAACATCCAGCTTACCGCCAGCGGCAATATTCAAGCCGATGCGCCACTCAAGCCAACGGTCAGCGGCCAGTTGCATGCGGTGAACGTGGAGAAACAGCAGGTAACGCAAACCATGCAGGCGGGCGTGGTATCCGGTAGTGAAGTTACCGCCCCACCCGCTGCGCAGTAAAATCTGACGGCCCGGCGGCGATTTGCCGACCGGGTCGCCGTTTATCGCTGTAAGCGCGCATATTCACTGCACAACAGCCACTTCACCGGCTCGTCCTCTTCTATCGCCGGGAAGCGACCGCCTGGCTCAAGGAAGTGATTGTCATGCAGGTCGTCATTGACCATCGAGATCTCCCAGCCCAGCACGAACGCTTTCTCCGCCCAAAAGCGATGATACAACCGCGGCGGCAGGCATACCCCCTGCCCCGGTTTCAATACCAGCGTCTCGCCAGCGTCAACGGAACGCCGCTGACCATCGACGCTAACCTCAACAATGCGCCGAGCATCATACCCGTCATCAGGCGTAGCCCACGCCAACTGCATACATAAATCACCGCCGCCGCGGTTAACGATATCTTCCATTTTATGGCGATGAAAATGCCATGGCGTCTGCTGATCCTGCTGAATCTGCAGCATCTTTTCGGCGTACGGTTTGGGGTAGCTGGCTGACCCTAACTGACCATTGCGCAACGTCAGTAACGTCAGCCCCGTTTGCGCAAAATCTCCGCGCCCAAAGTCGGTTATATCCCAGCCCAGTTGGAGATCGAGCACTTCACGCCACAGAGTATGATCCTGTTGCCGCCAGGCATCAGCCGTAAAATACGCAAAGTCAGGCAGGCAAACCCGAAAAGTCTCGGCGATGGCATGCGCTTTATCGACGGCATAATTAATGTGTGAACGCTTCATTCCACTTTTCCTTGTTGCGAAAAAGGCGGGTCACCCCGCCTGTATGCGGTTAGTAAAGTGACGCTTTGCCGGTTGAGCCGAACAGTTTCATTTTGTGACGGATCACATCCCGCGCGGCGCTAATGGCTTCCGGGTAAATAACGTTCGGGTCCCACCAGGTTTCTTTCGCCAGGATTTCGCGGACTTTCTGGAAGTAAGCGTATTTCATATCGCTGGAAATGTTGATTTTGCCAACGCCCAGCGTAACGGATTCGGCAATTTCCGCATCCGGGTTCGCGGAACCTCCGTGCAGCACCAGCGGAATGTCTACTCGCCCGGCAATCTCGCGCAGGATGTGCATTTGCAGCTCTGGCTGCATCCCTTTCGGGTAGATGCCGTGTGCGGTTCCAATCGCCACCGCCAGCGTGTCCGCGCCGGTACGGGCGATAAAATCCTGTGCCTGATCAGGATCGGTATAAGTGACCTTCGATACGCCACCTTCCACTGACGTCCCGGTTTGACCAATCGTACCCAGTTCCCCCTCCACCGAAACGCCTACCGCATGCGCCAGCTTGACCACTTCGCGGGTCAGCGCCACGTTCTCTTCATACGGCAACAGCGAGCCATCAATCATCACCGAGGTAAACCCACACTGAATCGCCCGCAGGACATGCTCGACCGAAGCGCCGTGGTCCAGATGCAGAGTAAAGGGAACCGGGCTGCGCAGAGTGATATCACGGACGTAGCTAAAAAACGCATCGCCTACAAAATCATGTTCGCTGGGGTGAATGGAGATAATCGCCGGGGTATTGGTTGCTTCCGCTTCTTCCACTACTGCACGTACAAAGCAGCTGTCCGCCACGTTGAATGCGCCGATGGCGAAACCGTGCTGACGGGTAGGTTGCAGTAATTCTTTCATCGAAACTAACATGTTAATTCTCCAGTTTCAGGGTGTAGAAAGCCCTGCCAGTGCGTCGTCGCAGAGGCATAGAAGGCGTTACAGAAAATGAATCAGGCTTTGTCGATAGCGCCGCTGGCCTGCAGGTACGGAATAATGGCTTCCTCGCAGGCCTGCTCCATCAGGGCCAGGGCATCAACGAGTTCACCGGATGTGTCGCGACACAGGGTATGCAGTAGTGCAGCCTTTCCGGCTTCGAAAACCGCCGCGCCAACGTTTATCTTGGCGACGCCAAACGTCGGGCAGCGCTGTAGCTGGTCAAACGGCGTCCCGCTGCCGCCATGCAGCGCCAGCGGCACCGTTGATAAACGGGCAATTTCCTCCAGTCGCTGGAAATCAATGGCGGGTATGACACCGGGCGCGTACATGCCATGTGCCGTGCCGACCGAGACCGCCAGTAAATCGATACCGGTCTGTTGGATAAAGGGCTCCACATCGGCGGCCTGGGTCATCAAATCAGCGTTAGCTGCGTGATCATAGCGCGGGGCGTCGGCCAGATGCCCCAGCTCGCCTTCCACGCACAGAGAAACGCTGGCCGCGAGCTCGACCACCGCCCGGGTCTGGCGAATGTTCTCCTCCAGCGCAAAGGCGGAGGCGTCGATCATTAACCCGCTGAATCCGGCGCGAAAAGCCTGCCGAATGCGCACTGGGTCCTTTCCATGATCCAGCGCCAGCGCGACCGGTACCGACGCTTCCTCTGCCAGCGTTTTGACGACCGCCACCGCTATCGGTGCAGGAAAATGGCCCAGATGCCCCTGATACAGATTCAGAATGATGGGCGCACGGTGTTTCTCAGCCGCCCGCACCGCCGCACGGGCGCTTTCCAGGTTCATACAGTTGATGGCCAGCAGCGCGTACTGCTCGCGCCAGGCTTTCGTCACCATGCTTTTCATATCGGCAAACATACGGCCTCCGGTTATTCCAGGGTGAAGGTGATCTCTTCGTCTTTCAGCTTTTGATCGCTAAGTTCATCAAACTCTTCGTCACGTTCGGTCACCGGTTTCTTCCACAACGACAGCATGACGCCGCAAATCACCGTGCCGATCCCCAGCGCCAGGCAAAACAGTAGCGGATGCGTAAAGAGCGGGACCACGAACATACCGCCGTGCGGTACCGGGCTTTCGACGCCCCACACCATAATCAGACCGCCCGCTATCGCCGAGGCCACCACGCAGGACCCCACCACGCGCAGCAGGTCGCGCGCCGCAATGGGAATGACCCCTTCGGTAATCATGCAGATCCCCATCGGGAATGCCGCTTTCAGCGCCTCGCGCTCCGCACGGGTGTACTTGTGACGCGTCAGCAAAAAGGAGAGCGTAATGCCGAACGGAGGGATTATCGAACCGACAAACTTCACCGCTTCCGGACCGTACACGCCGCTGACTAACATGCCGTCAGCAAATAGCGACATGGTTTTATTCACCGGTCCGCCAAAGTCGAATGTCGCCATTGCGCCAAGGATGGCCCCCATTAAAAAGCGTGACCCGCCCTGCATGGACTCCAGCAGATGAATCAACGCGTCCTGCAGCCAGGCTATCGGTTTGCCAATGAGCGTCATCATCAACAGGCCACCAATGACGGTACTCAGTACCGGCAGCACCATGATGGGCATCAACCCCTGCATCGACTGCGGCAAACGGATATAGCGCTTGAGCAGCAGGACGGTATAACCGACCAGAAAACCGCCCAGCATCCCGCCGATAAAACCGGTATGAATTTCACCGCAGACAAAGCCGACAATCAGACCCGGTGCGAATCCGGGGCGGTCAGCAATAGAGTACGCAATCGCCGCGCTAATCAGCGGTACGATTAACCCCATCCCCCAACCGCCAATCTGGTTGAGCATCCAGGGTATGGTTCCTGTTTTTTCACCCACGTTAGTGCCGCCAAGTATTTGCCCGAGAGCAATACAGATCCCGGCGGCAACAATTAACGGGATCATCCACGAAATCCCCGTTAATAAATGTCTTTTTATTTCCTGAGATAGCGGAATTTTATTTTCACTCATGTGAAATCCCTCCAGAATGGGGATCGCTACTGGTTATTATTAACTAATGATTTTTCGACCTTTTCAAGAAACTGAATGGGCGATTTTATGACGATTTCAGTTTTTACTCGCACAATACGTTTATTTAAAAATCGTTCCTCCCCTTTTATTTTCACATCCACAGCAAGAATCACGACATCAGCAGCAGAAATGTCCTCTGTCAGCAGTTCGTTTTCCGTGCCGATAGTCCCCTGGGTTTCGACTCTTATATTATGACCAAGCGCTTTAGCACCTTTAATTAACTTCTCACGGGCAATATAGGTGTGCGCAATTCCCGCCGTACAGGCGGCAACACAAACAATATTCATAACATGCTCCACGTTTTATTTAGCAGACATTGGATTCAGCATATTGGCTAAAAAGCTCAATAATTTTCTGTGGACTGCTTTCGACTAACAGTTGTTCAATAATGTCGTCATCCGCCAACGCGCCGGCAACCTGCGAAAGCAGACGAATATGGGTAGTGTTTTGATCTTCAAGGCGTACGGCAAACAGAATGATGCAGCGCACGTTGCTGCCGTCCAGGGTTTCCCAGGGAATATCCTGGCGGGTACGCCCAATCGCCAGCGTGGTATTGACCACCGCCGAGGATTTCCCGTGCGGAATCGCAATATGATTTTCGAAGCCGGTCGAGCCTTCTGCTTCACGCTGCCAGACATCCTGAATAAACGTTTCCCGACAGCTAATTGCCCCATCTTTTTGCAGAATATCCGTCAGTTCCTCAATAACCTCCGTTTTGTTTGTGGCCTTCATATCCAAAATAACGCGATTTGTATTGAGTATTTTCGTGATGTCCATAAATCATACCTCATGGAGTTCAGACATTAATTTTCAACGACCAGCGACGTCGCCCGATGTAATTTTTCCGTAATGACCGTTTCTGTTACCCGCTTAATATCCGCATCATTGAAGAAGGCGGTGACATACACGACCGGCATGGCAACGGCAGGTAAATTGATCGTCGATACCACCAGTTCAATATCGTCCGTCAGGACGGAGGGCAAGCTGCCTGCCGACACCACGCCGACGATGGTCCAGTCCGGAAAGGCGCGCAGAATGCGGCTTTTGAGTAAGTGAGAGGTGCCGATACCGGTTGAGCAGACCAGCAGCACACGTTTACGCGCTATCTGACGCTCCATCGCGGCCTGAAAATGCACGGTTAAATATCCCACCTCATCATCCGACACAGCCCGCTCGCCCCAGCCGCTAAACACCCGATTTACCGCGCACTGAGTCAGACGCCAGACGTCCTGCAACTCGCCTTTAATGTCCTCCAGCAGCGGATTACGAATGCGGATCTGGTAGTTCAGGCGGTTAATCAGCGGCTTAATATGGATCAGCAATCCGTCATACAGCGCAGTGTCCTGGCTAAGATCGCAGTCAACCATTTCGGCGAAGGTGGCAATCAGCCGATGGGTAATCAAGCGAGCTTCGTCGCTGGAGTGCATATGGCCAATCACGCTCACATCGTTATGCTCTTCAATCACCATACCGGAGGAGATAATATATTGATAAATAAACCAGACTTCGTCTTCCGGCAGCGGGTGGGCAATGCGTTTTTCGATATGCTGAATCATGCGACTGGCAATGGAAAAGATGTTCTCATCACATGACTTGATGCTTTCTTCTTTTCTCGGTAGCGCATTGCCCCGCGTAATGCGGTACATCATGATCAGAATATGGGTAAAGATATTGACGTAATAAGGCTCGCCCAGCGACCAGCACAGATCGTTCTCCATTTCCTGCAACAGCGTCTGGACAAATAAAACGTCTTCTTCGCCGAAGTAATGCACTAACGCTTTATAACTGCCCGGATCAAGTCGTGAATAAATCACGCTTCCAGGTTCATTATGGTTAATCACACCGTTAATCAGCGACGCCATCGCCTGGCGCACCCCGCTCTCGCTGCCTTCAATGTGTGTGCCGCTCTGGCTGCGAATCAGCGACAGGCCCAGCGGGGTAATCCACGATTCAATCACTTTCAGATCGTTAACAATCGATGCACTACTAATAAAATAACGCTCGGATAATTTATTGATCGATGTTTCATGCGGCGTTTCACTTAATAATTGCGAGGCTATCTTAACCCGCCGTGAATTATTCATCATGCCGTCAGCATCATCACCCTCCGACCCTAATAACTGATCCAGATATAAAAGGTCAGCAATGTTATCGGCACTTAATATCACGCCCGCACCGGCACGTTTATCGATAGATATTTTCCATTCCGATAACCATTGTTCCAGTAACCGCAGATCGCGCTGGACCGTTTTCTCTGAAACAGATAAATATTCGGCAATTTTTAGCAGCGTAACATATTCCTTCCGGGACAGAAGAAACTTTAATAATCTGTTTTGTCGCGAGGTAATCATTTGCATTATTTACCCTTATTACATACCAGATTAAATATCTATACCCGTCATACTTCAAGCTGCATGTGCGTTGGCTTTCCTCGCTCACCCCTGTCACGTACTTATGTACGCTCAGGGGATTCGCTGCGTCGCCGCCTTCCTGCAACTCGAATTATTTAGGTTATAAAGAAGCGTTTATGCTCCACGTGTAATCCGTGATGATAAATATAAGAGGACTACGATGCGCCAACAATACTAAATCGTGTCCTGTATTCCGGACAGAAATAAGACAAAAAGAGGAAATAGTGAGATATTTACGGCGCAGATCACATTTTTCGCGGGAATTAGAGTGATAGCGCTCGCAAATATGGTGAGGTAAAAATTTAAGTCGGGATGTTTTTGATTTTCAGATCTGGAACGCTGCTCGCGGCGTGGGCCGGATAAGACGCATCCGGCACCACGTCGACACATGCTTACAAGGTAATCGTCAGCTCACTGCCCTGTGGAGTAATAACTACACCCAGCTCGCTGCCCATATGCGAACCGCATTTAATGCCGCCAATTTTCTGAATATTTCGCAGGCACAGCGTCCAGTTACGCGCATCTCCACTACCTTGCACGGTGATGGTATTACCCGTGCGCACCGCCTTCAGCGTGAAGATAACCGAGCCGTCAGCAGCCGGAACTTCACAGAGTGCTTCCCGCCCCTCCTGCAGATGGAACAGCTGGAACGCTGTCCCTTCGTGCCAGGCGTAGTCCGGCTTCTGGTTATTGCTACCCAGCGCCAGCAGGGTATTGTCACGCACATAAACCGGCAGACTCAGGAAGTCATGCTGCTGTTTATGCCAGCGGCTACCAGACACCTCATCATTACGCCACAGATGCGTCCAGCGTCCTTCCGGCAGGTAGAACTGCACATCGCCCGCCTCGCTAAACACCGGCGCGACCATCACGCTATCGCCCAGCATGTACTGGCGGTCGAGATAATCACACGCCGGATCGTCCGGGAACTCCAGCATCATCGCGCGCATCATCGGGGTGCCCTGCGCATTAGCGCGCGCTGCTTCACGATACAGGTACGGCATCATGCGGCATTTCTGTTCGGTGAAGTAGCGCACCACATCGCAGGATTCGTCATCGTACGCCCATGGCACACGGTAGGATTTACTGCCATGCAGGCGGCTGTGGCTGGAGAGCAGCCCAAACGCACACCAGCGCTTGTAGACGTGCGCCGGAGCGGTATTCTCAAAGCCGCCGATATCGTGGCTCCAGAAGCCAAAGCCGGACAGGCCAATAGACAAGCCACCGCGCAGGCTTTCCGCCATCGATTCATAGTTGGCGTAGCAGTCGCCGCCCCAGTGCACCGGAAACTGCTGTGCGCCCACGGAGGCCGAACGAGCAAACAGCACCGCCTCTTCTTCACCGACGGTTTCTTTCAGCACGTTCCACACCAGTTCGTTGTAGATGTACGCATAATGGTTGTGCATCTTCTGCGGATCGGCACCGTCAAACCACTGTACATCCGTGGGGATGCGTTCGCCAAAGTCAGTTTTGAAGCAGTCTACGCCGATATCCACCAGACCTTTCAGCTTGTTGGCATACCACTCGCAGGCTTGCGGATTAGTGAAGTCATAAATCGCCAGGCCCGGCTGCCATTTATCCCATTGCCACAGGGAACCGTCCGGACGCTTGAGCAGATACCCTTTCGCTTTCAGTTCATTGAACAGCGGGGATTTCTGACCGATGTAGGGGTTTATCCATACGCACACCTTCAGCCCTTTCTCTTTCAGGCGGCGGATCATACCTTCCGGGTCCGGGAAGGTCACCGGGTCCCACTCAAAGTCGCACCACTGGAAGGCCTTCATCCAGAAACAGTCGAAGTGAAAGACGTGCAGCGGCAGATTGCGCTCGGCCATGCCGTCGATAAAGCTGTTCACCGTCGCTTCGTCGTAATTGGTGGTGAATGACGTGGTCAGCCATAGACCGAACGACCAGGCTGGCGGCAGCGCCGGACGGCCGGTAAAGCGGGTATAGCGATCCAGCACCGCCTTCGGCGTTGGGCCGTCGATGACGAAATATTCCAGATACTCGCTTTCAACGCTGAACTGCACTTTCGACACTTTCTCAGAGCCGATTTCAAACGACACGCACTGCGGATGGTTCACCAGTACGCCGTAACCACGGTTGGTGAGATAAAACGGGATGTTCTTGTAAGACTGCTCGGTACTGGTACCGCCATCGCGGTTCCAGGTTTCCACCGTCTGGCCGTTACGTACCAACGCGGTAAAACGCTCGCCCAGCCCGTACACCGTTTCCCCCACGCCCAAATCCAGACGCTCAAACATATAGTTACGCCCGCTGTGGGTATCCTGCACGTAACCGCTATTCTTTAGCTGACTGCCGGTAATACGTTCACCATTACGCAGGAAATCCAGCGACCAGAACTCACCTTTGGTCACCCGAACGCTCAGATTGCCGCTCTTCAGTTCGGCAAATTCAGCGGTGTTTCGCATCTCAACATTGACGTCCTGCAACACGTTCAGCGGGTAATGCGGGCCGGTATCCAGCGCGCCCTGGAAGTGCTCCATACGTACGCCCACCACGCCTTCCTGCGGCGAGAAAAAGCGTAAGGTGAAGAGTGGGGTATCCAGTTGCCAGGTACGTTCACGCACGTCGCGCGGCGCAACGTAGACAATCATCTCATTACCCTGCTGTTCAACGTCGAACACCTGAATTGGGTGTATTAAATTCAGGCCAGGTTGGGTCAGCCAGTTTCCATCGCTAATTTTCATCGTCAGTTCCTTAGTTCTGTAATTCTTTCGTCGTGAAATCCTGCTGGTTGCGGCGCGCGCCCTGAGCCAACTGCCTCATAATTTCCGTCAGATACGGCGTTTTCAGGGTATAGAAGCGTTTGGCAATCACGGCACTCAGCAGGTAACAAATCGCCGGGACAATGGTGAACAGGGCGATGATGATGCTAATGGTGGCGCTGTTCTGGGTTTTCGCTGCGGCGTCGTAGCCACCGCCCGCCAGCATCCAGCCGATCAGCGCCCCACCGAGCGCCAGACCCAGCTTGAGCACGAACAACGTGCCCGCAAAGCTGATCCCCGTCAGGCGTTTACCGTTGCACCATTCGCCGTAATCAACGGTGTCGGACATCATTACCCACTGGATTGGCGTAACGAGCTGGTGCAGTACACCAATGACAAAAATAAAGATAAACATGGTGATGCTGGCGTGCATCGGCACAAAGAACATCGCCAGGCTCGCCACCGCCAGCGCAGCGTTGGTCCACCAGAAGACGCTGACTTTGCATTTCCAGTCGGTCAGCGGTTTTGCCAGCGCAGAGCCGATCAGGTTGCCGACGCAATAGGCGGTAAGAAAGGCGACAAACACCTCCGGCTTACCCAAAATCCAGGTGACGTAATACATCATCGCGCCGCCACGAACGCAGACGGCCAGAATGTTGAGGATGGTCAGCAGGCCGACGATGCGCCATTGGTCGTTTTGCCAGATGTCGCGCAGGTCTTCACGCATAGAGGTGGTGCTCGGCGGCGCTTCCACGCGTTCTTTGGTAGTGAAGAAGCAGAACGCCAGCATCAGGAACGCCACCACGGAGAGCACCGCAATCCCACCTTGAAAGCCGAACGCTTTATCCTCGCCACCAATCAGATTCACCAACGGCATCATCAGCACGGTGGAGAGCATGCCGCCCGCCGTCGCCAGCACAAAGCGCCATGATTGCAGGGAGATACGCTGCGTTGGGTCATTAGTGATCACGCCGCCCAGCGCGCAGTAGGGAATATTGACCACGGTATAAAGCAGGGTCAGCAGCGTGTAGGTGATTGCGGCATAAATCATTTTGCCGTTCAGGCTGAGATCCGGCGTGCTGTAGGCCAGCACGCAAACCAGACCAAACGGCAGTGCGCCGAACAGCACCCACGGACGGAATTTCCCCCAGCGCGAACGGGTACGGTCGGCCAGCAGCCCCATGCAAGGGTCTGAGATGGCATCCAGCGCGCGGGCCAGTAAGAACATGGTGCCGACAAATCCGGCTGGGATACCAAAAATATCGGTATAGAAGAACATCATATATAACATGACGTTATCGAAGATAATGTGGCTAGCCGCATCGCCCATTCCGTAGCCAATCTTCTCTTTAACAGACAGAATTTCACTTTTCATTACGCATCCTTGTTAGCACTTTCACACGCCCTGATACCGGTTACAGTTCTTGTAAACCATCCCTGTGAGCGCGGGTATTCCGATATCTCGTTATCAAATTACGATTCTTGTTTTCTGTGATCAGCGTAGCGTCTAAAAATGTGTCTAAGTGTAAGTAATGGATTTTGCGGGGATTTATTTGAAACTGGTCATGGTATAGAGAAACGGAAGTTAAAAAAGTGAGTGAGGGGGTGTGGAAACGTTTGGAAGTAGCTATAATGCGCCCCGCCTCCATGTAGCAATCGAGGCGCGGAAGATCGTCATCTCCGGTGAGGTGGCTGGACTTCAAATCCAGTTGGGGACGCCAGCGTTCCCGGGCAGGTTCGACTCCTGTGATCTTCCGCCAAAATAGACACCTTTTCGAAGCATGTCATATATCCTACCTTTGTGATAATCATCACTACATCTTTTCCAAAACTCATATAATTATTACATTCTACATGCAAACAATGAATGAGATCGTTATGGACGATATTCAAAAGGAACATCTTTCACCTTTTTTTTCTATATTGATTGGCTTTAATAAATCAAACTACACAGCTAAATATTTACATAATTCTATAATGCAAATTATAGATACAGAAATATATAATGAAGGAGATATACAACAATACTTAACTAAATCTGAAGCAATCAACGATGCTACCGTATTTATCTCTCCTTACTCAATAAATAAAATACCCAGCTGGACTAAAAGAAACGATATACATGATATCGAGAACCACATTGCACTTACATTTTCTCTTGGAAGTTATGTAGCATTTTACTTTTCAGAAAAAGGAATGAAGGATTCAATAAGGGAACATTTCAAAAATTCGCCACTAACAAATTTGCTTCCTGTAGAGATATCACATTTAAATCACTTATTTATCAATGAAGATAATATCAAAATGCTCTGGCTCCTTGGCATTCATGGTAAAACAACTTTCAAGGCTGATTCAAAAGTTTTAGGCGGTAATAGTGTTGCGGAGTCGTTAGATCCTCTTGAAGACCAATCATATATGATGTCAGCAGTTAGAACTGAAATTGGAAGTAATAATAAAACCATAGGATTAAACCCGTTCAAATCATCGATCTGGAAAGGACCATGTAAAGACTGGAATGCGTTTGAAAAAAACGTTATAGAAATATTAGACATGTTAAACGCTAATAACCAAATCAACCTGACACCAATAGGTATTCTAGCAAGTCCGATAAATGAACTTAATGGTGTAAATGACGCATATGATTTTTCTGTAGTTGATCCTGACTTCGTTACTTACGAAATGAGCCCTACGAAAGTTGATCTACTGAGAAAAGTCGCCAATAAATATAGAATAGAAGTTTACCCAATCTTGAACTCAGCATTTTCGTTGAAAGTTTTTTATGAAAATGTTCATTGCGGAGAAATCAGTGTAAGGCTAACGGTTAAAGATTATGAAGTTTTCTTTGAAGTTTATAATCAACAACCTGTGTCACAAAAAAAGAAATACTAAATAATTATTCTAAAATATTCAAGTATCCTGAGTTTATCAAGTGCTGGTACGAATCAGGACACGCAGTAGTTAATTCTTGGATTTTCAAAACTGATTATAAAGATGTATCTTATAATGGATTTATTTGGGCTGATTTCGAGAAATTTGATATTTGTAAAGAGAAACCGCTAATTGCAGATAAACTAGACCTGACAAAAATTGGAATGCAAAATTCTCTTTTTTGTTGGGTGAAAAATCGTTGGAATAGTCGTTGGGATTCATCAGAAAACTTTAATACAACCGAGAAACCTACTGGATGGCTGTATTGTGATGATGGATCTGGTGAAAAAGCAGACTTTATTCATATTGATGATTATAATGATAAAACCATAATTTCTCTTATCCATATCAAAGCCGCTAATAGTAGCAGTCATAGCAGAAGAATATCAGTAGGTGCACATGATATTGTCTTAAGTCAAGCAGTTAAAAATCTCAGGTATTCAAATCGTAAAAATCTTATTCAGGATCTTACAGATAGAGCTTCAACCTCTCAAAATAAAATGTGTTGGCACGACAATAAACCAATTCAACCTTCAGATTTCCTGATGCAACTTTCATCCTTAAATTCCAATCCTAATAAAATAAAAACAAGAGTAATAGTTATACAGCCTCACACAACTAAGAGCTATTATACAAAATCGCAAAATAACAATATTAAGCGACAGCTAGATGTATTATTAGTTAGTTCAGATAACGCAATAAAATCCTCTGGAGCAGAGTTTCATATCATTGGTCTTTATGATAATTGAGGTTATGAAAATGTCTAACCGTTAGGTTCTATTCCCTTGGCTCTTAATGCCTCCCTCGCCAGTTCCTTCAACCAACTGGCGAGACTTACCCCTTCCTCCGCTGCCACAGCATCAAGTTGCTCCTTCAATGCCGGATCAATACGCATTTTGAACTGCGGTGACTGACCGCCGCCTTTTGGTTTTTTTTCGCGCGATATGATTGACATGGGGCCACCTATCCAATTACTCTCACCACATAGGAGGCCACCTAAAAGCCTTCTATACTAGCAACGCCCCGTTGTGCGGGAACACAGCCGGAGCGTCTAACCTCACCAACTATCAAGGAGTTGATTATGGCTGATTCGCATTCTACCCCAGACACCGACCAATCCGGAACCGAGCGCTCGTTAATTGTGGGATACCGCCCGAATGTTTTCGACAAATCCACGCCCAAAATCATTCTTTCCGGCAAGTGGCTACGTGAAGCGGGGTTTGATACCGGGCAACAGATTACCGTAAAAGTGATGAATGGCTGTATCGTCCTGATGGTCTATGGCGAGCAGGAGCAACGGTTGCAGGATGAGTTGAAAGAAGCGCATCAGAAGTTGAATAGAATTGGGAGCACGCTGGCGACTCTTCAGTAACGTATAACTGAACCTGTAAGCGTTAATTACAGATTTACCAGATGCCGGATAGCGCTAACGCTTATCCGGCCTCCCCCCACAAAAAATAAAGCCGCTGACCCATTAATCAGCGGCTTTTCCATTACCTGCAACTACGTCAGAAGTTATATTTCACGCCCAGCATACCGCGAGTATCGCTGTAGCCTTTATCGCCGACCTGTTGGGCCACGTTGCTCCACACGTTGAGGCGCGGAGTGATTTGACCTTCAACACCGACTTTCAGCTCGCCAATGTTCTTGGTGCCACGCATGTCGTTGCTCACATCGTCCATCTTCACGCGAGTCGTCTGCGTGTTGTGGATCCAGTTGGCTTCAACAAACGGCTGGAACTCACGAGATTTACCGTCGTCGATGGCGTTGTGACCGTTGATAAAGGCTTTTACCCCCAGACGGGTCATCAGGTTGCCATCGGTGTTGTCCTTCACGCGGGTGCCGTTCGCTTCGCGGTGGCTGTCGGCCTGCACGTCCATCCACACCACCTGAGCTTTCGGTTGCAGCCAATAGCTGTTGCGCTCGTTTTCACCCAGTTTGAAGCTGTAACCGGCTTCAACAGAAGCGGTGATCCCGCTGGATTTATATTTCTCCGTCGCCTGCTCCTGACCCATCACCTTGTTATCAAACCAGTTGTACAGCATCCAGGTGTCTACATAAGTGCCGGTCTTGTCAGCGTCATTGGCATACCAGGTGCCGTACAGTCCCACGCTGTAACCAGTGACCTGACCACGTGAATGGTAGCCGGTCAGACTGGACTGCGTACGGTTCTGGCTGTTGGCATAACCAGCCATCGCGCCGAGGTGCCAGCGGTCGAGGCCGTCGCTGCTCCACTGCGCCAGGTCACCGCCTAACTGCAGGACATAGCTGTTGCTTTGGGTTTTCAACTGTCCGCTACCGTCTTTGAAGCGGGTATGTGCCCCGACGTTACGCATCCACAGACTGGTGACTTTTTTCTCGCCCGTCAGCATATCGACGTACTGCGTTTCCCCCAGACGATCGTGGAGTCGGGTCATGAACAGCGTGTTAGCAGCGTAGTTGTTCGCCAGATAACTGCCTGCTTCCGGGCGGTACTGCTGCTCAGTGACAGGGGGCGCAACAGGTTCTTCCGGCTCAGGGATAATCGGGTCGACAGGATCGACCGGGTCCGGGTCAACAGGACCTGGGTCAATAGGGTCAACCGGGTCCGGGTCAACGGGATCTGGGTCAATAGGGTCAACCGGGTCCGGATCGACAGGGTCCGGCTCTTCCGGATCCGGCGGAGCAGGAATAAAGCTGGTCAGATACCAGTTGCTGCCCTTTTGCACCACGTTATAGTCGTACGCACCGGCAACAATACGGCCCGCTTTCTCAAAAGTACCGTCAGAATTACCGGCCACTTCGATGATCTCAATTCCCTCAACGGTTTGCGCCCCGGTTCCGCCAATATTGTTCACCGCCACAAACGCGTTACCCGCGGTGTTGCCGAGCACTTTCAGCTTGTCGGTTTCGGAGGCATCGTCATTCAGGACGGTATTGAAAACGAGTTTTCCGCCGTTGCCGGTAAAATCTTCATTGATAGTAAGCGTCTGCCACGGTTCGCCGTCAGCATGCCCAAAGTTCACCACTGACCCGCCGTTCAGCGTCAGGTCAGTGAGCGTTGAGCTGTTGGTCATGTTCCAGGTCGCATCGCTCATTTGCAGCGAGATAACCCCCGTCCCGGCAGTGGCGCTGGTGACGTATGACGCCCCACTCCACAACGAGTTGTCAGTCATATTGAGTTTGATGGTACTGTTTTGCTGCGGCTGGGTGTTGTTTGCGGCAGTAGCACCGGCTGCGTGAAGATCGCCGTCGATAAGGAAACGCCCGCCAGCAGAACCGTCGACGATGCCGCCCGTTTCTGTACTGATGGCATAGCTTTCATTGCTGTGATTGCCCGCCATAGCAATAGTAGCGCCGCCACCGAAATTTACCGTGCCGCGTGAAATCGCATACAGGCCGCGTGGGGCCTTGCTGAATGAGTAAACTTTATCGATGCTGTTAACACGAATCGTCGCATTATCACCCAGATTCACCGTCGCATTATAGGAATAGACCGCATGGGCGCTGGCTCCGCTCACCGAAATAGTGGCGTTATTGCCCAGTTCCGTTTTGGAAGATGAGGCGGCGTAGACCCCTATTGAGGAAGTGCCCGATGTCTCGATGGTGGCGTCATTGCCAAGGCGGATTGAGGACCCGCTCTGTCCGGAGCGGATTCCCTCTGAGCTGTTACCGGTAGTCACAATGTGGGCACGATCGCCGACAATAATCGTATTTTTGGCAAGCGTTGCGTCTCTAAACGCGTTGGCGGTGATGCCACGTCCCTGGTTACCGGTGGTTTGAATATACAGATCGTCGCCGACGTAGATGTTTGCTGAGCCTATCCCACCCTGACCGATGACGTTGTATCCGGCGTTAATACCATCACCATCCTGGCCGTCCACATAAATACTGGTGCGATCCCCGGTGATAATAAAGACTGGATTATCCGGCGTATTAGCCCCGTGCGTGCGGATACCGTCAACATCTTTACCATTATTAGCGGCATTCTTTGACTGTGTGCGAATCGTAAGGTCGTCACCGAAAATAACGCCCGGGCTACCCGTCGCGCTGTTCTGAATAACGGTAATGGTGTGTTCGAAGGCTTCTCCTCCTGGCCCATTCAGCGTTAATCCATGACCATAAACGGGAATGGTACCGGCACTCCACTGATAAACATAATTCGGCGTTTCGCTGTTTTTTTTGAAACTGTCATTCGTCTGTGCAGGAAATAAAGCCTGCAACTCCGGCGAAAGACTGCTCACCAATCCACTGGCAGGAAGACTATCAATATCAATCCAGGCCGCGTGGGTTGAAAATACCATTGACGTTAACGCGGTTGATACCGCTATCGCAATGCGTGAGTAATGCTTAGGTTTTTTCATAATAGCCTCCTGCTTTCGGGCGTAGGGCGTCCACCACATCGCAAAGATGTGAAAATAGTAAGAATCAAAAATGCGTTATAAAATATTCGACAGTATTTGATGAATGCTATGGCCTAATTTATCTTCAAGCCTGAGCTTGTAGACATATATTTTCTTAATATCTATATTATCTATTTTGGTAATTTGCTGAATACTTTTCCCTGACACAAACCGCTTCAGTAATATCATTTCTGTATAGTTGAGTGAGCGTCCGCGTTTACTGTTCGCAAGGTGGCCGGTAAATAATCGGTGAATTTTCTGATGCTGAACTTCATCATCATCATCGGAATATATAATCCCTTGTATTTTATTGCTTTTCGACAGCCAGTAGTTGGCTAACGGCGCGAGATTCCTGTCCGCTATCAACACAATATACATACCGCTGTAGGCCAGCCGGTCAACCCATTGCGGATCGGCGAACAGGCGCAAGTTTGGGAAGGAAAAGTCCACAAAAATAAACCCACGCGACAAATGATTTTGATTATTAAGGAGAAGTTTTTCAATAATTCCTTTTTGCAGAAAACTATTTCCCTCTGGCCAGATCGCAAAAGTGGCTCGGTGACAGTAGTTGGCGCGTACCACAGTATCCGGAAATAATTGACAGGATAATTCACAGCTTATGCAACGAACACTCTGTGATGGTGATCTCTTCATCAAAAATGACTCCTGTTATTTTTCCATAAATATTTCATTGGTAAATAAATGTGTCAATCCGACACGTATGACATTCCTTGTCAGTTAATAACAGTGACACTTAAAAAATGTAATAAACTCCTGATACGCTATTATGAATAGGCTGTAAGCAATGCGATTGCGCTAAGCTTTTTTCTGCTTTATCTCAGAATAACAGTCTGGGTATTAGGAATTTTATGCATAAATCCAAATCCCAGAATAAAAATTAAAAAAGCACTATTTGCTAAAAATTAACCAATGAAAGGGGCTCTTATTAATTACACAATCCTGATAACTCAATCCCCCTTGAAGTGCTGTTGATAAATATAATGAGAATTCAGATAAAACTGTAATGAATTCTCATTATTTAACATTAGTTAATACTCACCTAAGAATTTACACACGTAACACGTTGTATTTAAAGTATTTTTAATCCTTAAGTGAAATTCTTATCTTCGATCACGTACAAAGAGTGAGGCATATTCACGATTTGGATGTAAAATTTAAGGTATGTGTAGGCACACGCGGTGATACGTTATAGTTACTGAGGGCTGGGCAATTGTACCTTATCAATCAGTTGGTCGAATTTAATCCTGACAACAAAAGTCTGGTCAATCGTCAGACCGGGCGCGCAATACAACTTCAGCTCCCAGCTTCGCTTTGCTTTCTCTATTTAATTACTCACGCAAGTGACATTGTTTCGCAGAACACATTGATAAAAGTGGGTTGGGGTGAGAGAAATAATGTGACCACAACCAACACATTTTACCAGGCTATTCTGACGCTACGTAACGCGCTGGCGGATGTGGGTCTGCCACGTGATACGGTGAAAACTATTTCACGACGCGGACTCAGATTAAATGGAAATACGCAGGTAGAGGCGATAACGCATCTTCAGAGTGAAGTTTTCCAGTCACCGCTAATAGAGGAATACGCGCCCCCAAAGATAATTCCTCCCGCGGCACAACAAACGACGCGGGTCCCCTGGTGGAATATTATATTTAGCGCTGGCATCGTTATTGCCACATTGATTATCTGGCTGGTGTGGTATCAGACACGTCCTGTTATGCCGTTTAGTAAATTCATTTCTGTTTCTATGCAGGTCCCATCTCGGCAAAACTGTAAAATTTATTACTCACTGAATGATCACGATCAGGAAAATTATTTCAATCTGATGCAACTGCACCCTTCTCTCTGTGAAAACAACAAGCATGTTTTCCTTTCTGGCTACCGTAAAGCGGAGAGGATCGTGGCATTTGTTTGTGATAAAGATGCACGGGTAGATGCGTACGCGTTTTGTACTACCCATTATTACTGGATGCGCGGGCAATGAAAAAAATACACCACCTTATTTTAATCGTAATCGGCGTGGCGACATTGCTCGGCTCAGGCGGATGGCTATGGCATTCACGCTATGCCGAAAAGCAGCTAAATTGCGTTGGAAATGTCGAATGGAATATTGGCAGCAACCGCTTTGCAGGTACGGTTTCATTTCGGATGTACAAAGATGCAGGGCTAGCGACCATTACCGGAAAACTGTACGGACGTAATACCTCAGACATTAGCAGGAACATCTATTTCAGTTATACCCGGCAGCACGAAGCCCGAGTGCTACAGGCAATGCAGGTGGTCAAAACCTTCGCTGATAGCGCCGATGAAGCTGATATTAACAACACATTACCCGGATTTTACCGTCAAAGCGGGCGAAACCTGAGCCTGGTTATGGAGGAGTATAAGGGCGCATGGATTTTTGCCAGCTCAAATGTCCCCTCGTTGTATTGCCGCAAAAGGTAACGTCATATCCGGATACAAAAAGCACGCCCCCTTCAATAGAATTCATATTTGCCATCATCGACTTACGCGACATGGGTCACTGAATCCACTCATATCCCATTGCTATTCTTCATCCCGAATCAGGAAACATCCTGAATACCACGATATCCATTGCGCAATAATTAAGCGAAATGGGCGTTTTATTTTGCCCAGAAGACTTCAACCTACGGATGGATATTTGGAGAAGACGTGGACAGGGGCGTTTATCTCTCTCGCGAGCAATGTCTGAGCGTTCAGGCGTTATCGCATTTCAGGAAACGGTGTGTTTCCGGTGTATTTTTGGCGTACATATGAGGGATACGTAATGTTTACTTTTAAAAAGTGCCTGATTGCACTTTCTATAAATTTGGCCGTTGTTTCATCAGGTTTTGCTTGTACGACCCTATTGGTCGGTAATGAAGCATCAGCGGACGGCTCCATGCTGGTAGCCCGTAGCGCTGACAGCGATGCCCTGAAAGCGCAGCATTTTGTCATTCATCCGGCCAAGCAGAATCAGACCGGGATATACAGCACCAAAGCACATAATGGCGCGAATGACTTTACCTGGCCGCTACCCAAAAACTCTCTGCGTTATACCACCGTTCCAAACTGGAAAACCCAACTGCACGGCGCGACCGGATTTAACGAATTGGGCGTTGGCGTGAGCGGTACAGAATCTATTTTTGCCTCAGCAAAAGCGCTGGCTGCCGACCCCTACGTTGAGGATAAAGGGATCACCGAAGATGATATCCCGGATATTCTGTTGTCCCAGAGCAAAACCGCGCGTGAAGCCGTGGCGTTACTGGGTCATATCGTTGAGACCGTCGGCGCTGGGGAAGGTTTTGGCGTGGCCGTCGTCGACGATAACGAAATCTGGTACCTGGAAACCGGCAGCGGTCACCAGTGGATGGCGCAGCGCCTGCCGAATAACCAGTATTTTGCCACCGGTAATCAGGGCCGCTTACAGGATTACGACCCTAAAAACCCAGACATGATGGCGTCAAAAAACCTGATTCAATTTGCGACCGAAAAAGGTCTGTACGAACCGGCAAAAGATGGCAAATTCAACTTCTCCAAAGCCTATACTCGTGATGATGAGCGTGACCGCACGTATAACGATCCTCGCGTATGGACCATCCAGAAAGAGTTCAATCCTTCCGTAAATCAGGATATGGCCAAAGGGCGCGAATTCCCGGTGTTCATGACGCCAGAGAAGAAGATGACGCTGGATGATGTGAAGGCCGTGCTGCGTAACCATTACGAAGGCACCAGCCATGACCCGTACACCAACGGTCTGAACGGCAAAGAGCCATGGCGTCCGGTTAGCGTCTTCCGCACCTATGAAGCACACGTGATGCAGGTCCGTCCGTGGTTGCCAAAAGAGATTGGTGAAACGACCTACATTGGTCTGGGTATGGCCGACCTCACCGCGTTTGTTCCGTACTACAGCGGCCTGAAAGCGTATCCGGCAAACTATACGATGGGTACCGATAAAGCGGACGATCAGTCCATTTACTGGAAATACCGTAAGTTACAGACGCTGACGATGACCGATTATCCGAAGCTCGCGCCAATCGTCAAAAAAGCCTACAAAGCATGGGAAGATAAAGTGGCGAAGGAGCAAAAAGAGGTCGAAGCAAAATATCTGAAGATGGCAAAAACCGATAAACCTGCCGCAGATAAGATGCTGAATGACTTCAACTTGCGCATCATGGCCGATGCCGAGAAGCTGACGGAAGATCTGACTAATCAGCTGTTTACCATCCGCACTAAAGACATTCAGTCTGATATCTTCTTCGCAAACGCTGCGAAAAAAGACTGAGTAACGACACGATGACATGCTGGCGCAAAGCGCTTATTAGCTTTGCGTCAACGTGTCACACCGCGCCTTCACGGCGTCATGCAGCAGACGGACAGCCGTTGAAAGCTGCTTACGATGTGGGCAAATCATATTCAGCGGGGCTTTCTCGCCCAGGTAATCAGGCATCAGTAGCTGCAATCGTCCATCACGCACATCCTCGCTGACATCCAGCCACGACTTGTACGCGATGCCTTCTCCGGCAATCGCCAGCCGTCGGATTACTTCAGCATCGTCGCTCATAATGGTGCCGTTAACCTGCACACTGCTAACCTCGCCGTTATGCGTAAACGTCCAGCGATCGTGCAGGCGTCCGCGTAAGACGAAGGTCATGGCGTTGAGCTGTGTTAAATCATCCGGAGTTTGCGGCGCGCCGTTTTGCACAACCCATTCCGGTGATGCCACCAGCACGCGTCGGTTGCCCGATGCGACAGGCAGCGCAATGTAAGATGCGTCTTCGGTGTTGCCATAGCGAAACGCAACATCGACGGGGTCTTTAAAGACATCCGTCACCTGGTCGGAGAAAAAAATCCGCAGGCGCAGCGCGGGATAGCGGCGTCGAAACGACTGAAAGACCGGCAGCAGTAGGTTCCGACCGAGATCGGAAGGTACGGCGATTTGCAGCGTGCCTGAAACTTCATCATCCGGGGTCTGAATTTTTTGCAGTCCGGCATGCATCACGTCCAGCATCTGGCGGGCATAGGGTAGCCAGACCTCACCTTCCGGCGTCAGGCGCAGACTGCGCGTGGAGCGGGCGAACAAGCGGATAGCCAGCGTAGACTCCAGGCGCTTAATAGCAGAACTGACCTGAGCAGGCTGAACGCCGACTTCGCGTGCGGCATCGCTAAAACTATTCAGCGCCGCGGCGCGGACAAACAACGTGAGATCTTCAAGCCGGAACATTTTCACTCCCCGAGTATAAGTCCTGTCGCCGAAGGGCTATTTTTCCCGTTCTGCTACCGGTTTACCATCGAATTATTCAACAGATAGAAGGTTTATTAACCGGAGAGATTATGAAAGCCATCGCTATTACCCGCGCCGCAACCGACGGCAGTAACATTGAATTTTTACAAGAGATTGACCTGCCCATGCCCGTCGCCTCCGGGCACGATCTGCTGGTTGAAGTGAAGGCCATTTCCGTCAATCCCGTTGATACCAAGGTCCGCGAAGGTTTTAACGCTGATGTGCCCCGCGTGCTGGGTTGGGACGCCGTTGGCGTAGTGAAGTCCGTGGGTGAAGCAGTCACCCTGTTCGCTCCTGGCGATGAAGTCTGGTATGCCGGTGCGCTGGGTCGTGCTGGCAGTAACAGTGAATTTCAACTGGTTGATGAACGTATTACCGCGCTGAAGCCGCAATCGCTGGACAACGCTTCTGCTGCGGCACTGCCGCTGACCGCCATCACCGCCTGGGAAATGCTGTTCGACCGCCTGGGCGTTGAGGAAAATGGCAATGAAAATGATGTGTTATTGATTGTTGGCGCTGCTGGCGGCGTCGGTTCTATCCTGACACAACTGGCCAGTAAGCTGACCAAAATGACAGTCATCGGTACCGCTTCACGTCCACAGAGCCAGAAATGGGTACGTGAAGCAGGCGCTCATCATGTGATTGACCACAGCAAGCCGCTGATGGAAGAGCTGGCTCGGATAGGCATTAAAGAGGTGACACACATTGCCAGCCTGAACAATACCGAGCAGCACTACCCGCAAATTATTGCCGCCCTGGCGCCGCAGGGCAAACTGGCGCTGATTGACGATCCGCAAACCCTCGATGCACGTCCACTGAAGGCCAAAAGCATTTCGCTGCACTGGGAATTTATGTTTACCCGTTCGATGTTTACCACCCACGACATCATTGCGCAGCATCAACTATTAACCCGCGTGGCACAGTTGATCGATGACAACACCATTCGCACCACGCTGGGCGAGCATTTTGGCGCAATCAACGCGGCGAATCTGCAAAAAGCGCACGCGCAAATTGAAACCGGTCGTTCAGTCGGCAAGATTGTGCTGGAGGGGTTTTAACATGTCTGATTCAGAAGTGATTTCAATTATTGCGGTACTGAAAGCCAGACCGGGGAAAATCGACGCACTGAAACAGGCGCTGCAGGCTCTGCTGCTGCCCACGCGCCAGGAGCCGGGCAATATTGAGTATGCCCTGTTCCAGTTGCGCGACACACCGGATGTCTTCTACGTTCGTGAATCCTGGCGCGGTCAGGCCGGTCTGGACGAGCATATCGCCCTGCCCCATTTCCAGACGTTTATTCTGCAAATGAACGAGCTGCTGGCCGAACCGCTACGACTGGATTATCTGACGCCGATTACGCCGTAAGATGACTGCCGAAGCCCCCTGCGGTGTGGGGGGCTGTGCCCGTCATGTCTCACTCGCTTCGCTATCTCTGCTATGATGCCTGCACACAAATAAAACAAAACAACATGCAGAGGGAAAGATGAGTTCCACCAGAAGAGGGATGATGAACGTCCTGATTGCCGCCGTATTATGGGGAAGTTCAGGCGTTTGCGCGCAGTACATCATGGAACAAAGCCAGATGTCGTCGCAGTTTCTGACCATGACGCGCCTGATTTTCGCGGGGCTCATTCTGCTGATGCTCTCTTTCGTGCACGGCGACAACGTGTTCTCCATTATCAAAAACCGCAAGGACGCCATCAGCCTGCTGATTTTTTCCGTGGTCGGGGCACTCACCGTACAGCTAACCTTCCTGCTGACCATCGAAAAATCCAACGCCGCCACCGCGACGGTGCTGCAATTTTTGTCACCGACCATTATCGTGGCGTGGTTCTCCGTGGTGCGCAAAGCGCGGCCGGGGATTTTAGTGATGACGGCGATCTTCACCTCGCTCATCGGCACCTTCTTACTGGTCACCCACGGTAACCCGACGTCGTTGTCTATCTCAGCTGCCGCGCTGTTTTGGGGAATAGCCTCGGCGTTTGCCGCCGCGTTCTATACCACCTACCCCTCAACGCTCATCGCGCGCTACGGCACGTTGCCGGTCGTCGGCTGGAGTATGTTAATCGGTGGAATGATCCTACTGCCGTTCTATGCCGGGCAGGGAACTCATTTCGTGGTGAATGGCAGTTTAATTCTGGCGTTTTTCTATCTGGTGGTCATCGGCACGTCGCTCACGTTTAGCCTGTACCTGAAAGGCGCGCAGATGATTGGCGGACCGAAAGCGAGCATTTTAAGCTGCGCGGAACCGTTGAGCAGTGCGTTGCTGTCCCTGCTGCTGTTAGGCATCACCTTCACCCTGCCAGACTGGCTGGGTACGCTTTTGATCCTCTCATCGGTCGTGCTTATCTCAATGGACTCACGTCGCCGCGCCAGAGCGGTTTAACCCCAACCGGTGCGGCAACGGGTGACGATTACCAGCCCGGAACTGCGCCGCCGTTAAAGATAGTTTCTGCCGCCTTCGCCACTTCCGGTGACTGATAAGATTGCAGGAATTCTTTCACATTCTCGGCATCTTTATTGTCTTCTCGCGCCACCAGAATGTTCACGTACGGTGAATTTTTGTCTTCGATAAATACGCTGTCATGTACCGGAGAAAGCCCGGTTTGCTGGATGTAGGTGGTACTGATAATCGCCACATCCACTTTTTGATCGTCCAGCACACGCGGTAGCTGCGCCCCTTCCAGTTCCATAATTTTCAGATGTCGCGGATTATCCGTAATATCCAGCGCCGTTGGCAGCAGGCCGGTATCCGCTTTCAGAGTGATTAACTTCTCTTTTTGTAGCAGCAACAGCGCCCGCCCAAGGTTGGTCGGATCGTTAGGTATCGCAATCGTCGCACCGTCTTTTAGTTCAGCAACGGTTTTGATTTTCTTCGAATAACCCGCCATCGGGAACACAAAGGTATTGCCCACCGCTACCAGCTTATAGCCGTGCGCTTTATTATCCTGTTCAAGGAACGGACGATGCTGGAAGACATTGGCATCCAGCTCACCATGATTAGTGGCATCGTTGGGCAGCAGAGAACCGCTAAACCCCACCAATTCCACCTCCAGGCCATATTTTTCTTTAGCGACTTTCTTCGCGACTTCCGCCACATCCTGCTCTGCACCGTTAATCACGCCCACTTTAATATGCTTTGCATCATTGTTCTGCTGATCGCATCCTGCCAGCAATAATCCCGCCAGTAATAACGCCGCCCCAGCCCCGAAATAAGGTATTTTCAGTTTCACGTTTTATCCTTTTGCAATAACCGCCTGATGAGTAATGAAATGACTATAGCGGGAAGGCCGCTGCGGTTTAAAAAACGAAAAAGCATCAGCAAGAAGAAAAAAGCATAATGCGAAAAGGAAAATGAGTCGGAATGTGCCGTTAGGTCATCCCTTTTGCAGTCCTTCCGGTCATCAAAACGTTTTCGACAAATAATGGCGCGCGGAACCGGTTTCTGGAAAGTTATCGAGGGTCATTTGCAACTGATAGCCGTTTTTCTGATAAAACGGCAGCGCCTGGAAACTCATCGTGTCCACCAGCGCATGCAGGCATCCTCTCTCACGCGCCGTCTGTTCAGCGGCCTGCATCAACTTTGTGCCGTAACCGCCTTTACGCAGCGAGTCATGCATCCACAGGAAATCAATGCACAGCCATTCGCCTTTGATTTTACCGATCAGCCCGCCCAGTATTTTATTGTGCTCATCGCGCCAGTACACCGCCAGGTCGCCAAAATTGGTGGTCCTCAGGAACTGGCGATTGTAGGCGCGCAATCCAACAAGCAGAGCATTTTGATCGTCTTCAGTAATGGTATCTGTAATCTGTATTTGCATCATATCCTCCTGAAAAACTAAAACTTCTGGCTGATTTTCTTTTTAGAAATTAACACAGGCTGATGAGTGAGGCGCATGCCGTCTACACTTACTCTTGAGATGATGCGCATCGACAACAAGGATTATTATCATGAAACAAGCCGTTTTTCCGCTTATTGCCATTCTTTTCATGCTGCCGGGTTTGGCGCAGGCCGATTCGGCTTATGGCTCTCTACAGTCCGTTCATGAAAAAAACACCGTATTGAAGGATTTACGCAAGATTTGTACCCCGCAGGGGTCGCCATCGGATGAGGTGTGGGAAAAAACGATTATGGCTGATACCCGTAATCAGCAACACATCCGCGAAGCCATTCTGGCAATACAAAGAAACAATCAGAACAACTACTGGGAAGCGCTGGGCAAAGTTGAATGCCCGGATTTGTAACTATCGCATTGAAAAACGAGTGCTGTAACCGGTTTCTGTTTTGCAAAATCGCCTATTGTGTAGGGAAATGAAACACATCAAGGAGCAAGATAATGCGATACCGTTTTCCCGAAAACTTTTGGTGGGGCAGTGCCTGCTCGGCGCTGCAAACCGAAGGGGATAGTCTGAACGGCGGCAAAAGCCAGACGACATGGGACGTGTGGTTCGACCGCCAGCCTGGGCGTTTCCATCAGGGGGTTGGCCCGGCGAACACCTCGACCTTTTATCAGCACTGGAAACAGGACATCGCACTGCTCAAACAGCTGAAGCACAACAGCTTCCGCACTTCAATCAGTTGGTCACGACTGATCCCGGACGGTACTGGCGACGTCAATCCGCAGGCGGTTGATTTCTATAACAACGTCATCGATGAGCTGCTGGCGCAAGGCATTACGCCATTTATCACCCTGTTTCACTTTGATATGCCGATGGTGATGCAGGAGAAAGGTGGCTGGGAAAACCGAGATGTGGTTGAGGCGTTTGGTCGCTACGCACAAACCTGTTTTACCTTGTTCGGCAATCGGGTGAAGCACTGGTTCACCTTTAACGAACCGATTGTCCCAGTAGAAGGCGGCTATCTGTATGACTTCCATTACCCTAATGTGGTGGATTTCAAACGCGCGGCCACCGTGGCGTATCACACCGTACTGGCGCATTCCACGGCGGTACGCGCGTACCACGCCGGAAGTTATGACGGTGAAATCGGTGTGATCCTGAATTTAACGCCCTCTTATCCGCGCTCACAACACCCAGCGGATGTAAAAGCTGCGCACCATGCGGATCTGCTGTTTAACCGCAGCTTCCTTGACCCGGTGCTAAAAGGTGAATATCCGGCGGATCTGATAGAGCTGCTAAAAGAGTACGATCAACTCCCAGCATGTCAGCCAGGCGACAGTCAGCTCATCGCCGATGGCAAAATCGACCTGCTCGGTATTAATTATTATCAGCCGCGCCGCGTGAAATGTCGTGATACTGCCGTCAATCCTGACGCGCCGTTTATGCCGGAGTGGCTGTTTGATTATTACGAAATGCCGGGGCGTAAAATGAACCCTTACCGTGGCTGGGAAATTTACGAGCCAGGTATTTACGATATTATTACTAATCTGCGTGATAACTACGGCAACCCGCGCTGTTTTATTTCTGAAAACGGCATGGGAGTCGAAAATGAGCAACGTTTTATTCAGCAGGACCAAATCAACGACAGCTACCGTATTGAATTTGTTTCCGCGCATCTTAAATGGCTACATAAAGGCATTAGCGAAGGGTGTAATTGTCTTGGCTACCATATGTGGACCTTTATTGATAACTGGTCCTGGCTCAACGGATATAAAAACCGCTACGGTTTTGTCCAGTTAGATTTAGATACGCAAAAACGTACGGTGAAGAAAAGCGGCGAATGGTTTGCCCATACCGCCGAAAACAATGGTTTTGATTGATTCAGTCGTCAGATAGCGGTGTTGCCTGAAAGCTGCGCGCCATCAGGCAACAATCTCACTGTATTCTGACCTTCATCGTGACCAGAAGCGCCGTCAGCAGCATCAGGCTGCCGGAAAGCATCAGGGGCGAAAGCAGTCCGAGGTTATCGAGCGCATAGCCTCCCACCGCTGCCCCGCAGGTATTGGCAAGCTGGATCACGGCGACCTGGACGGATCCGGCTTTTTCTGCCTGATCGGCAAGCGATCGGGTGATCCACGTCGACCAGCCGACCGGAACTAACGCAAACGCCAGGCCCCAGATAATCGCAATACCTGCCGCCACAACTTTGTCGCTACCCCACAGGATCAGGACCAGCGCGCTAAGCGCCAGCAACAGCGGCGCACCGGCTAAGGCCAGTTTGACCGAGCGCTTCAGAACTACCGAGGAGAGCGACGTCCCGACAAAGCTGGCGATACCAAAACTCAGCAGCACCAACGTCAGGCCATCAACTTCAAAGCCTGCCAGATTCATATAGATCGGGCGAATATAGGTAAAGAAGGCGAACTGTCCGGCAAAGGACATAAAGATGGCAATCATCCCGGCCATCACCCCCGGGCGCTGCAACAGGCTGAACATATTTTGTTTCTGATGCGAAGGTTCACCTGGCAACGACGGCAGCGCTCTCACCACCCAAATCGTGCACAGCACGCCCATTACCGCCGCCGCATTAAACACGTTGCGCCAGCCGATAATACCGCCCAAAAAACTCCCCAGCGGCGCGGCAATCACCAGCGCGACAGAGACCGCGCCAAAAATCACCGACAGCGCTTTCGGTACCGTACGGGCGGGAACCAGACGCATGGTCAGCGACGCTGACATCGCCCAGAATCCGCCAAGCGCCAGACCGAGGCAGGCGCGGCCAATGAGCAGCAGTGAAAAAGAGTTGGCAAAGGAAACCAGCAGGCAGGAGAGCGTCAGCAGCACCGAAAACACGATCACCACGTAGCGACGATCGGTCGCCTGGATAATTTGCGTCACAAACAGGCTGGCGAACATGGCAACAAATGCCGTCACAGTCACCGATTGTCCGGCAACACCTTCAGAAATCCCCAGATCCTGCGCCATCGGCGTTAACAGGCTAACGGGCAGAAACTCAACGGTTATCAGGCAGGCAACGCAGAACGCCACGGCGAATACCGCCGACCAGTTCGGTCGGGCATTTGCCTCAGCGCGGGATTTTTGTTCAACAGCTTCACTCATTTTGTTACCTGCGTGGGGTTATTGCAGAAAAGTTACGCAGTGTAACATTAAATTTGTGACGCATTTAACGTTTTGGTAACTTTACCGCTGAATGTCGACGTGTCTTATTCGACCAGCGGCAGGGTCCCTTTGTCGGCCTGAGTCACGTAACGCCAACAGGCATGACTGTCAGTGTAGCCAGTGCACGCCATCTTCGGGCTGGAAAAAGGCGTTATAGCGCATCTGAAACGCATTAAACTCCTGCATATCCGGCTCTATCTCGCGCAGAAAACCGAGCGCCAGACGCACCTGTGCGTCAGTAATCGGCGTGGCCAATCGGGCTTTTTGCAGCCAACGGTGCCATTGCAGCAGATTCGACTCACTGCCGTCGACAATAACGATTTGCCAGATCAACAACACCTGGGCAGCATTTTGCAGATGCGATTCATCTGGGCGGTGGAGGTACTGTAAAAAAGCCTCACCCTGTACTTTTCCCATCTGATCGATCATCGACTCTACCGGCACAACATCAATATTCAGTCGCTCGCTCAGACGGCGAATTGCCCGTCGAGATCCGGACGTCAACACCCGAAAACCCACTACAAAAACAACGACCAATGTGGCCAGCATTATCCAAATCATGCGCACATCCATTACCAGACAGGATGCCCATCATAACGGCAAATTCCTCTCTGTCGACGACTGAACGTATCAACGCGATTCAGGATGGATCCGCGGCATAAAAAAGCCCGCCATTCAGGCGGGCAAAAGTTACCAATGCACACTTAACTTAAGCGACTTTCAATTGTTGAATTTTTTTCTCGCGGCGAATTTTACGTTCTTCAAACACGGCCACGATGGCCATCAGGCAGATACAACCGATGGCGGCGGTATCCAGCGCGGCGAACGTGCCCGACCAGCCGGTCAGACCAAAAATCGGCGTGCCGTCAGCAATCATCCCCAGACCCAGCTTGGCGAAGCTGTCACCAATCAGATATGCGAAGGTGCCTTTAATCCCGTCGGCTGCGCCGATTGCTTTTTTCGGTACGAATCCGACGGCTGCAACACCGATTAACAGCTGAGGACCAAACACCAGGAAGCCCAGCGCAAACAGCGAAGCCAGATAGACATACTGGTTGCTGGCGTGCTGATAAACGCCCAGAGTTGCGATAATCAACGCCAGCGCCACGCAGGCTACCAGCGCACGACGACCGTTAGCCAGGTCAGAGAGCCAACCCCACAATAGCGTGCCGACCAACGCGCCCACTTCAAACAGGGTAAAGCCCTGAATCGCCACTTCTTTGGAGAGCTTCAGCTCCTGGAAAGCGTAGACAGTGGACCACTGGTCGATACCGATGCGCACCACGTACAGGAAAATGTTGGAGAAGCACAGCAGCCAGATCACTTTGTTTTTCAGCACGTACTCAACAAAGATCTGCCATTTGGTCATCTCATTTTCTTCAGTCTCTTTGTCCTCTTCGCTTATCTCCTCGCCGAACAGCTCTTCAGCTTTACCGAGGCCATAAGACTCCGGGGAGTCGCTGCCGTAGCGCAGGCCGATAAAACCGACAATCAGGGCGATAATCGACGGGAAGATAAACATACCAATGACGTGACCGTCGAACAGATAGTTGGCGCCAAACAGCGCCACGCCAGCCGCACCCGCACCACCGAGGTTATGGGAGATATTCCACATGCCGAGGTAAGAACCCCGCTTGCGACGCGGCGTCCATTTGGTGATGGTGGAATAGCTACACGAACCACCGGTACTCTGGAAAAAACCGCTCAGCGCGTAGAAGGCGATCATCAGGAACAAGCTGGTTGAACCCGCCCCCATGCTGGCGCTGAAGCCGAGCATACAGATGGCGGAGAGGATCAGCATAAACGGCAGGAACTGCTTGGTATTTTTGCCGTCGGCGTAGTAGGAAACCAGCGTTTTACCCACGCCGTAGGTGATGGAGAAGCCCAGGCCAATCATCCCCAGCTGCGTCATGCTCAGCCCGTAGGTGGAGATCATGTCATTCTGCGCGATGTTGAAGTTTTTGCGGATCAGATACATGGTCAGGTAGCCAATAAAGACCACCAGATAGGACTGCATGAACGGTTTGAACCACATTTTGCGCCGCACATCGAGCGGCAGATCCAGGGTCGGCTTGCGTACCTGGTTTAGAAAGGCCAGCATTTGACACTCCCGAGCTAATTTTTATACCTGCGAATGGCAGGCATTGTAAAAATCAGCCGGGAGACGCGCCTGAGACAGCGTCCAGGTGAAACCGGGAAAATTTCTTAGTTTTACCCTACTCGGGGCAAAAAGGTGAGGTGCATCACGCTTCGTTGAGTTCGCGTGGAGCCTGGGCGTTCAAAAACGGCAGCAGCAGCAGCGCGGATATCCCCGCCGCAATGGCGATCACCACAAAGAATCCGGTCCAGTGCCAGACCTCCATCACCTTCGCCAGCGGCCAGCCGGAAAGCGATGCCCCCAGATAGGCAAACAGCCCGACAAATCCGGTTGCCGCGCCCGCTGCCTCTTTGTGCGAGCACTCCGCCGCCGCCATGCCGATCAGCATTTGCGGGCCGAAGACGAAGAATCCGGTGGTGAAGAAGCACGCCGCCTGCATCACGTAACTGGCGAACGGCATCAGCCACAACGAGCCCACGGAGAGCAAAATTCCGGCAGCGAAAATCAGGTTCATTGGACCGCGGTTGCCGTTAAACAGTTTGTCCGAGCCCCAGCCTGCGACCAGCGCGCCGATAAATCCGCCCAATTCGAACATGGTCACGGCGGTATTGGCGGTCACCAGATCCACGCCGAGCGTCTCCGACATATACAGATTGCCCCAGTCGTTGATGGCGGCGCGGACGACGTACACCAGCACGTAACACAGCGACAGCAGCCAGATGTAGGGATTCAGCAATACATAGCGGGTGAGGATCTCTTTACGGCTCAGCCCTGCGCCTTCCTGCTGCTGGGCGATTTCCAGCTCATCATGGCGCCAGTCGCCAATCGGCGGCAGACCAATCGCCTGCGGCCTGTCGCGCAGCCGCCAGCAGAGAAAAATCCCCACTACAATCGCCAGCAGCCCGGCGATCATCATCCCGGCACGCCAGCCGTAGTGCAGCGCCGTCGCCGCCATCACGATAGGGATCAGCGCCCCGCCAACATTGTGCGCAGTATTCCACAGCGCCCACCAGCCGCCGCGTTCGGTACGCGAATACCACGCAGTCAATAAACGCGCGCAGACCGGCGACCCCCAGCCCTGGAAAAAGGCGTTCAGCGCCCAGAGCACCGCAAAAGCCCAGAGCGAGGTGGAGAAGCCAAACAGAATGTTCACCACGCCGGTGGCGATAAGCCCAAACCCCATAAAATAGCGGGCGTTGGAACGGTCACTGACGATACCGGAAACAAACTTCGACAGGCCGTAGGTGATGTAAAACAGCGTCGCCAGCAGACCAATGTCGCTGCGGGTCAGCACGCCGCTGGTGAGGATATCCGGTACGGCGGCGTTGAAGCTCTTGCGTGTGAAATAGAACAGCGCGTAGCCGAGCCAGATAGTGGTCAGAATATGCCGCCGCCAGTAGCGGTAGAGGGCATCCACTTCACGCTTATCGGTGATGAGCGGCGCGCTGACTGGGGATTTTAAAAACGAAAACATGACCGCTCCTTACACATAACGCTGGGGTAACGACACGCTGACCCGCGTGCCGTGCGTACAGGAAATCGAGAGCGATCCCCCGAGGGCGGTAATACGTTCACGCATCCCGGTGAGGCCAAATCCCTGCTGATTCGACCCCGGCGGCAGGCCGCTGCCGTCGTCCTCAATCACCAGCATCAGCCGTTCATCCTGCTGCCAGCCCTGAAGCGTCACCGCGCTGGCGTTGGCGTGCTTAACGATGTTGTTCAGCCCTTCCTGACAGACGCGAAACAGCGTCACCCGCTGACTTTCGCTGAGTGCAGATTCGTCAATTCGCCAGTCAAGGTGGCTGACAATGCCACGGCTTTCCAGCTCCATTTCACGCATCAATGAGCGGATCGCTTGTTCCAGCGTGAGATCATCCAACTGGCGCGGACGCAGACGACCCAACAGACGACGCACCGAATCGTACACGCCAAGAGAAAGTTGTTCGATATGCGCCCCGCTGCGCTTCACCCCTGCGTTTTCCGGTGCCAGCCGCTGGACAATGCCCGCCTGGGTGCGAATGGCGGTGATGGTCTGACCGATATCATCGTGCAGTTCGCGCGCCACATCCCGGCGCACGCTCTCTTCGGTCTCCAGCAGGCGTTCAGCCAGACGGTGGTTGCGCGCTAATTCGTTTTGCAGCGACTGGTTAAGCTCGCGCAGACGCTGGATCCCCGCGCCGAGCAGCAGCCCGGTCAGGCTTTGCACCAGCAGGGAGAGCAACAGGTCGACGGGATGATCGTGCCAGGTCTGGCTGGCAATCAGCGCAATGGCGTTCATTAACGTGGCAATCAGTGCCCCCTGCCAGCCGTAGTGCCAGGCGAGCGCAATGATCGGCAGCGCGAGGCAAAACGGCGTGAAGCGCGACAGTTCATCGGGCAGGCCAAGCTGCAACCACAGGCTGACGCTAAACAGCAGCAGATACCAGACCAGATGCCGCCCGCGCCAGTTCACCGGCTGAGACACCACCGCCGGACCCAGCGGCAACCAGGTGGTGCTGGTAAGATAGTGCCAGAAAACCAGACAGATCGGAGCCAGCGTTAATCCACCGGTGAGCGTCAGCAGTAGGGCATTCCACGCCTCTTCGCCTTGCCCAAGCCAGGGCAGCGATTGCAGCAACGCCGCCGCCGTCAGCGCCGCGCCCTGCAACAGCAGCGTGCGCCAGTCGCGCTGATGGCGGTAGCGCGAAATCAGCATCACCGGGAGTAACGTGAGGAAGCTCCCAATCATCAAAAGTGGCAAGTGAGCCAGCGCCACTTCCTGCGCCAGCCAGAAAAGAAGCAGCCATTCCGCACCCAGCAGCACCGGCCAGTAGCCGCGTGGACATTGCAGCATCAGCCCCAGACGCAGGCCAAACGGAAACAGCAGTACCGCCAGCTCCGGGCGCTCAACCAGGTGCAGGCTGATACTCCACAAGCAAAACCACGCGGCAGAGAAGATAAAGAAGCAGGCAACAACGGTGATTAACCGGGAACAGAGCGTGTTCATTGCCAGCCGTCAAACATCCGGCGGGCCAGTTCGACATCGTTGCTAACGCCCAGTTTTTCCATCAGGTTAGCACGATGCACGTGCACCGTTTTCGGCGACAGGCCCAGTTCGGCGGCAATCTCTTTTACCGCCATGCCTTGCGCCAGTTTCTCCGCCACCTGACGTTCGCGTTTGGTCAGCGGATCCTGACGACCAGCCGCCAGTTTGACGGCGATATCCGGCGTCAAATAGCAGCCGCCGGTCGCCACGGTATGCACCGCCGCGATCAGCTCATCAGGGCTACAGCGTTTAGAAAGGAAACCACGCGCGCCCGCGTTGAGCGCCTGCTCCACCAGCGCCGGGCTGTCGTGGACGGAGAGCATGATAATCGCCATCCCTTTTGGCAACTGGCTTAACAGTTCAAGACCGGAGATATCAGGCATCGAGATATCACAGATACATACCTGCACGCCACGTCCCGGTAATCCCGCCAGCGCCTCACTGCCTGAGCCGAACTCAGCCACAACCTGCAAATCAGGTTCCAGCCCCAGCAACTGGGCAAAGCCGGAGCGGACGATAGTGTGGTCGTCGATAAGGGCAACGGTGATCATGGGTTCTGTCCTGGGGGATAAAAAACGTGCTTACCTTAACGATATACACTTTATCCTTCAAGCAGCCTCTGCGTTGGCTTGGTCTGCTCACCCCAGTCACTGACTTGAGGAAGCTTCTGAGGTGAGCAGACTTGCCGCCTTATGCAGCTTGAAGGATTTTGTGTTCCGACGCGCTGCTGTTTAAGCCTTGAGCGATCAGGCGATGCCAGTTGTGACGGTAAATGTGCGGGTGTGCTGCGGTTCTAGCTGAATCAACGTGCCTTTTCGCTGTGCCGCCAGGAAGCCTTCAGGGCGACAGGTCGCAGGTAGGGCGAAGGCTGCCACCTGTTGATCGCCGTTATAGAGGATCCAACGGGTGACATAATTCAGCTCCGCGCTGGAGAAACGCGTCACGAACGTGGTGCCATCAGGTGCGATCATGCGAAATTCAGGCTTATCCGTGTATCGGTCCAGTTGGTCAGCGAAGAAAACGATTTCCGGATCGTAAAAATCGGGCTCGTTGAGGCGCCCCAGCGAGGTCTCACCCTGGATGATCCGCTGATTAAACGCCAGCCACTGCTCGGTAGGCTTAACATGCGCGGGTACCGACTCACGCAGCTTCATGGCTTCATCCGGGATATTCTGGCTGAAAGTCGCTTCCGGTACGTAGGCATAGTTCATATGGCACATATACTGTAAAGGCATTGCCACTGAGGCGAGGTTGGTGACCGCCATCTGAATATCAAACAGCGCACTCGCTTTGCGCATAATCACCGCAGGATGCGCCTGATAATGATGACCGAACCCCATCACATACTCGTAGCGTCCGCTCACGCGCAAATTCTCTCCCTCCAGCTCCAGCCAGGCCTCATCCATCGCGGCACAGGCCATTTCGCCATGCAACGGGTGAGAATCTTCCGGCGAAGGGCAGCCATTAGCCAATATACCCGAGTGGAAAGCAAAGCAGCCGTATGTCGCTACCACTTCCGCAGCCGGTTTCGGCTGACTGAACATGTTGCGCATGGTCAGTTCATGCCCGTCAAACTGAGCATCCCAGATCATCTGCCCCATCCAGGGCAGAATAACCAGATGTCCACGACTGTTTTCTATCTTCAGCCCTTCCACACCGCTGGCGTAACGAAATGCGGTAACCGTGAAGTTGCTATTCTTCAGTAAGATTCGCGGATGCTCTGCAAAGAGTTCCCGCCACAGCGTGATACGTGTTGTCATGATCGCTCTCCTCAGGAAACAGTCGCTTCAGCCAGGTTATTGCGCACTTTGCTTTCACGCCAGAAGTAGATACCGACGTACACGAAGCACAACATGGAGACCAGGAACGAGAGTTGTAGCGAGTGGAACATATCGGCCACATAGCCCTGAATTGCCGGAACCACCGCTGCACCAACAATCGCCATGACAATGACTGCTCCCGCCATTTCAGTATGTTCGTTATCCACGGTATCTAGCGTACCGGCATAGATTGTCGCCCAGCAGGGTCCAAACAGGACGCTCACCAGTACGGCAACGTACACGGCGCTGAAGCTTGGCGCCAGCGCAACATAGACCAGAAACAGTGCGCCAATGATGGAGTAGAGGATCAGCACTTTTTCCGGATTGAAGCGTGTCATCAAGATGTTGGCGATAAACTTGCCGATAAAGAAGCAGGCAAAGCTATAGACCATGAAGGTTGAGGCGTCGCGCTCGTTGATATCACCCAATTCCAGCGCCAGACGGATGGTAAATGACCACACCGCGACCTGCATCCCCACGTACAGGAACTGCGCCACAATCCCACGGCGGAAACGGGCATTGCTGGCCAGATAACGCAGCGTATCCATCGCTGACGGACGTTTATGACTCGCCGTTTGCGCGACTTTACAGGTCGGGAAGCGGGTCAGCAGGAACAACACCATCACCACAACCAGCACCATAATCATGTACTTGTAAGGCTCAAGGGTATTTTCCAGCATCAACACTTTAAAGTTGTGGATCTGCTCCGCGTTCATCCCAGCCATCTGTTTTTCCAGACTCTCGCCTTCAGAGAAGACCAGATATTTACCCAGCAGAATACCGGCGGCTGCGCCAATGGGGTAAAAGGTCTGGCTGATGTTCAGGCGCAGGGTGGCATACGCTTTTGGGCCAATCATGGAGCTGTAGGTGTTGGCTGCGGTTTCCAGGAAGCTCAGGCCAATCGCAATCGCAAAAATTGCCGCGAGGAACATGGTGTAGGTGGCCATGTGCGATGCCGGGAAAAAGAGCGTACAGCCAACAATATAAAGGGTCAGTCCCATTAAGATGGCGATTTTATAACTGGTCTTTTTAATCACCAAAGATGCCGGAATCGCAATTAAAAAATAACCGCCATAAAAGGCACTCTGAACTAATGCCGAAGCAAAGTTGCTGAGTGAAAATACGCTTTTGAATTGCGTAATCAGAATATCATTTAATGCGGCTGCGCATCCCCATAAAGGGAATAAACAGGATAACAAAATAAACTGGAACAGAGGCGTCTTATTCAGATAGCCGTCGGGCATCTGAATGATGTTTTTATCGTTCATAGTGCTACCTTTTACAATGCAGGAGTATTATTCGTTTAAGGTAAGAAACTCATTAAATTGTTCGATGCTTGGATAAGATGATTGAGTGCCTTTCCCGGTAACGCTGAATGCAGCGAAGAGAGCGGCTTTTTTCATGGCGGCTTCGACATCACCGCTTTGAACGTAATAGTGGGCAAAACAACCGATGAAAGCGTCACCTGCGCCACTGGTATCGACAGCGTTCACTTTAAACGCCGGGACATGGACTTCCTGGTCACGCGTCATCCACAGAGCGCCTTTCTCCCCCATGGTGACGATAATATTGTTCAGACCTTTATCGACCAAAGAACGTGCCGCGGCGCGAATATGGTCATAGGTATCCACCGGCATACCGGTTAATATTTCGAGCTCGGTTTCATTTGGCACGAAGAAATCGCATTTACAGGCATAAGACATATCTAATTCCCGTAATGCAGGGGCGGGATTTAATAACACTTCAATACCGTGTTTTTTACCGAATTCAATCGCGTGATAAACCGTTTCCAACTGTACTTCCAGCTGCAGGACAATAAGTTGACACTTTTTCAGATCTTCCGCCGCGCGATCGATATCTTCCGGGGAGAGAAACTTGTTGGCGCCTTTAATAATCAGAATGCTGTTGCTGGAGTTTGCATTAACAAAGATCGGTGCAACGCCGCTGCTGGTGCAGGGTACCTTTTCGACATAGGTCGTATTAATCCCCCAGGATTCGAGATTACGAATGGTGTTATCCGCAAAAATATCATCACCGACTTTCGTCAGCATCAGCACTTTGGAATTGAGCTTAGCAGCCGCAACGGCCTGATTTGCCCCTTTACCGCCACAACCAATTTTAAAGGCGGGTGCTTCCAGCGTTTCCCCTTCTTTGGGCATCTGGTTGATGTAGGTGATGAGATCCACCATGTTGGAGCCAATAACCGCGATATCCATTTTACTACCTCTCAGAAACAATCACACAACAATGATATTAAAATAACATTATCATGTTACTTCCGTATCATTTGTGACTAGGATCGCGATTGGAGGATCATTTTATTGTTTATTTATTATGCTAAATGTTGCGTCTCTATCACACTCAAAATGATTAACTTGCTTACAATTGACTGAAAACTCGCTGCTTATAATCAATAAAACGTGTAAAAACACGCTTTTATTTCCCAATGGTCAGACGTATAGTAATGCAGCAATGTCATGTTCTCAGAAACACATAAATGTTACTGAAGGAACATGAAAACATGATTCGTGGAGAGTGTGCATGGAAACCAAGCAAAAAGAACGTATTCGACGTCTGATGGAATTGTTGAAGAAGACCGACAGAATCCATCTGAAAGAGGCGGCGCGCATGCTGGAGGTTTCCGTGATGACCATCCGTCGGGATCTCAGCCAGGATGACGAACCATTGCCGCTTACGCTACTCGGTGGTTACATCGTGATGGTGAACAAGCCCGCCACCCTCGTTAACGCTCCGCTCCCCGTGCAAAAGCAGTATCATCGCGACGATTTACCGGTTGCCATTCTGGCCGCGGGACTGGTCAGTGAAAACGATCTGGTCTTTTTTGATAATGGTGCCGAAATGCCATTAGTCGTCAGCATGATCCCGGACGATATTACCTTTACCGGAATTTGCTACTCACACCGGGTATTCGTGGCGCTAAATGAAAAACCCAACGCCACGGCGATTCTTTGCGGGGGCACCTATCGGGCGAAAAGTGATGCCTTTTACGACACCAGCAATCCCTCTCCGCTGGATGCGCTCAACCCACGAAAAGTGTTTATCTCTGCCAGCGGAGTCCATGAGCATTTCGGCGTTAGCTGGTTCAATCCGGACGATCTGGCCACCAAACGCAAAGCAATGGAACGCGGATTGCGCAAAATTCTGCTGACGCGCCACGCCCTGTTTGATGAGGTTGCCCCCGCCAGCATTGGCCCGCTATCTACTTTTGACGTACTGATAAGCGATCGCCCGTTGCCGGCAGATTACGCAACCCACTGCCGGAACGGTTCTGTCAAAGTCATCACTCCGGATTCAGACGGCGACTAACTCACTCAAAGAAAACCGTGATTTTGTTAAACATCGACGGGTCGGACTGGTTGCGGGCCACTTTCACCACATCTTCCAGCTTGTCGATCTGGCTTATCATCTGCTCAAGACGCTGATCGTCGTTGACCAGTAGCCAGATGCGGCTCTTGTCGCTGTCCTGAATCGGTAGACAGAGAATGCCTTCCACGTTGAACGCGCGGCGGGCAAACAGCCCGCAGACGTGGGTCATTACGCCCGGATGGTTGCGTACGGTGAGTTCCAGGATTACGTTGTCATGAGTCTGCTGTTGCATGGCTTATTCCCCCACCATTTCTGTGTTTGCCGCACCCGGCGGCACCATCGGGTACACTTTTTCTTCGGCATCGATGCGCACGTGGATCAGCGCAGGTCCAGGGCGATTAATAATCTCCTGCAACGCTGCCTGTGGATCCGCTTCGTTATTCAAATCGCAGGTTTCGAGGCCAAACCCGGCGGCTATCTGCATAAAGTTAATCATCCCCGGATATGTCGCTGCAAAAACGCCCTGCTTATAGAACAAACTCTGCTGCTGATACACCAAACCCAACGCTTCGTTATTCATCAGGATGATTTTAATATCCAGCTGATTTTCGCTGGCCGTCGCCATTTCCTGAATATTCATCATCAGGCTACCGTCGCCGGAGAAGCACAGCACCTTTTTGTCCGGGTTGACCAGCGCTGCGCCAATTGCCGCCGGCAGGCCAAAGCCCATGGTTCCCAGACCGCCGGAGGTCAGCCACTGACGCGGACGGTTCAGCGGGTAAGCCTGTGCGGCCCACATCTGATGCTGGCCTACGTCGGTGGTGATAATGGCATTGTCATCCACGCAGGCCGCTACGGCGTTGATCAGCCCATAGTGGCTGAGCGGGTCGCTTTCCTGCGGAATGCTGCAGGGGAATTCGCGTTGTAAATCGGCCACCATTTGATGCCACGACTCTCGCGGCTGCGCGTCAATTAATGGGATCAGTTGTGCCAGAACCTCATCGACATCCGCCTGAATCGCCACGTGTGGTTGTTTGATTTTACCCAGCTCCGCGCGGTCGATGTCCACGTGGATGATTTTGGCGTTCGGACAGAACTGCTCGGTTTTACCAATCGCCCGGTCATCAAAACGTGCGCCCAGAACAATCAATAAGTCCGCTTCTTGCAGAATAAAGTTAGTGCTGCGTGCGCCATGCATACCCAGCATGCCTAACGACAGCGGATGCGCTTTCGGCAGCATACCGAGCGCCATTAAGGTCATGGTGGTGGGCAGCATGGCTTTTTCTGCCAGTTCACGAACCCGCTCAGGCGCGTTAATCACGCCGCCGCCGAGATACAGCACCGGACGCTGTGCGGCGTTAATCATAGCTGCGGCATCGCGAATGCTGTCCTGGCTGAACGCCGGTGCCGCCATTTTCTGCGCGGGCTCCGGCATCTCTTCAATTTCAAAAACGGCGGTTTGAATATCCTTAGGAATGTCTATCCACACCGGGCCCGGACGGCCGGACTGCGCAATGCGGAACGCATCGCTCATGACCTGCGGTAATTCACTGATATGGCGGACCAGATAGTTGTGCTTGGTGATGGGGATAGAGATGCCGTAGGTGTCGACTTCCTGGAAGGCGTCGGTCCCGATCATTGAGGCCGGAACCTGCCCGGTGATACACACCAGCGGGATAGAATCCAGCCGCGCGTCGGCAATGGCGGTCACCAGGTTGGTCGCGCCCGGTCCGCTGCAGGCCATACAGACGGCGGGTTTACCATCGGTTCTCGCCATCCCCTGCGCGATAAACCCCGCGCCCTGCTCGTGGCGCGCCAGGATATGACGGATTTGCGTGCTTTGGCTCAAGGCGTCATACACGGGAAGAATCGATCCGCCAGGAATACCGGTGACCACCTGAATCCCCTGGCGTTCCATGAAATGAACGATGAATTCTGCGCCCGTAAAACGCGTACGCTTGGATGTTATGCCCGAACTTGCCATGCTCCAGTCCTTTTATTCTGGGCCTTTGCTTCGGGCAGGTCTCTTAAACGAAAAACCCCGCCCGGTTTGCGCCGGCGGGGTTTTGGAATCGTGTGTTGATCCGGACCCTACGGCGCATTGCCGACGACCACCACCACACGCACGACGACCGCTGCGCGAGATGGCGCAGTTTTTAGTAGGGTCGCAGTCAGCATGGAAGGGTTCATTAGGGACCTGTCTGTTTGTTGATTAACTGGATTTATACAAACACAGGTTTTTCAGCGTGACAATGGAAAAATTTTCATCTGCATAAAAATGCGTCAACGATCACATTTCGCTGTGCAGAGTCGGAAAATAAATATCCTCCGGCATAGCCGGAGGTTTTTCGGATGCGCCTATAAGGCTCTG